>Ga0209220_1000011_pt1 | contig 126358 bp, 130 predicted proteins | sample BlaSpr_A8_OM3_M3_FD_187984 | JGI IMG/M metagenome (GOLD analysis project Ga0209220, IMG submission 187984) | Forest soil microbial communities from Thunder Bay, Ontario, Canada - Black Spruce, Ontario site 2_A8_OM3_M3 (SPAdes) (version 2) | ecosystem: Environmental > Terrestrial > Soil >... | reverse complement strand
GCGCGCCGACATGCTCCATTGACGCGAGCGACACAAACGCAGCAACAACGAACATCGCAAATGGCACGTCGACGTAGAACGAGGGAGCAAGCCACAACCAGAGCGCGCTGCTGACAAGCAGTACGAATGCCAGCGGACCGCTATCAGGCGCGATAGCCTCGGCGGTCGACCACACCAAAAGCCCAAGTACCACGCCCGCTCCTAACGTGGTCAAGGCAGCACCGCTCGCACCGGCAATCGCGTAGGTCGCAAGCGCTGCCGATTCGCCCAAGAGTGGAAAGCCCGACTGGACCATTTGCGGGTCGAAGTGAAAGAAGCCGTCGTGCAGCGCGGCGGACGCAATGGGTAAATGATACGCGATGGGGTCCCACCACGTCGCCGGCAGTGCGGCTGCTAGGATGGCTGTGATCAAAGCAAACAGAGCAACGACGAGTGAGGCGCGGCCGAGTGTACCCAGCGCTGCGATTCGCACACGCCAGGAAAACCACTGACTACGCGATGCACGTAACCCGCGCCAGTGCCTGCCCGCACCGAGCGCTACTGCCGTGATAAGCACGAGCCACGCCGTTACGGGACCTAACAAATGCGCAAGACTGAGCAGCGCAAAGGCTATCCCCCACATCGCGTAACCGGCTGCACCCGCCAAACTCACACGCTGCAGCGGACGAGCGTTCGGCAGCCAGCGCGTTATGAGAAGCGATCCGTAGTCGAAGGCAACAACCCAAAAGATGGCTGCGGTGATGACGCCTGCGATCAGGCGAAGCGCAAACGGCCCAGTGTCTAAGGGATGCGCCATTGAATTATGATTTCTCGGCCAAGTACGCCGCCAGGCCGTCGCGCCAGTTGCGCTGCGAGAGCCCGAGCCGCGCAAGCCGTTCGCTTGCCAAAGCGGAGTACGCTGGACGCAGGATCGGATCGGCCGCCGTGTCGCGTGCTACCGCTCGGCGGTTGATACCTGAAAGTTCAAAGATGGCATTGGTGAATTCGAGCCAAGTGCAAGCGCCGGTGTTGGCGGCGTGGTAGATTCCGGCCGGCGCTCGAATGCGCAGCAACTCGAGCGTCAGTTGGGCAGCGTCGTGAGCGTAGGTGGGGGACATGACGATCGAATTATCGACCGCGACTTCCTGCGGACGGCCGGCGGCTTGCAGCATGCGATCGACGAAGTTTGGGCCTTTCGAAGTACTGCGCGCTTTACCGAAGACGCTGGAGATGCGAACTACATAATGCGAAGGATTTGCCTCGCGCACAAGTATTTCGCTCGCGAACTTGAGCCCGCCGTACATGTTGACCGGATTAGGAACATCGCTTTCCAAATACGGTGAGTCTTTCGTACCGTCAAAAACGTAGTCCGTGCTGAAATGCACGACCGCGGCGGACCGGCGTAACGCGTGCAACGCCACCAGCATGGCGCCGCGCACGTTGGTCTGGAACTGCTCCAGTGGGTTGTTTTGCGCTTCGCCGGTCCCGAGTTTTGCCGCCGCATTGACGACGGCGTCGCCCGGCGCCAAATTTTCAAAGGCTCTTCGCAGCGACTCCTCATCGTTGATATCGCACTCGTCGTGGCCCAGCGCGCGAACATGGAAGCCCAGCGCACCCGCCACCTTTGCCAGCGCGCTGCCAACTTGACCGTGCGCCCCTAGTACGACTAGCTGCATCGCCGCTGCTCGTGTTTCAACGCTGCAAAAACCTGGCGTAGGCGGAACCGTCGCTGCCCACCGTTGCCAGTAGCCGCCTGCGGGTCTGCGCCGAACGTCTGCGCAAACGCCAGTGCTCCAGATCCGCGAGCGCCTGCCGCAGCCCACCGATGCGCGCGCTGCTGCGTGCTGTGGTTTCGATGCACGCAGCCACGAGCGGACGCCTGAACTTCGAGCGTAAGAGTGCTGCTGCTGCGAGAGCGTTCTCGTCTTTGCCGGCTACAACCGATTTGAAAGCGATTTCGTAGAGCTTCGATCGCATTTGGCGCTCCAAGAGCCTGGGCAGCTGCGCGCGCAGCGAGTCGTCAATGCGTACGTCTGCGCTCAGCTTGTCCGCCATGCGCTGATAGCTGGCAATAACGCTGGCATCTTCGACTGATGAAACGCGGTCGCCGTGGTGGACGTAGGCAGCGCTTGGCTCGAAGAACGTCACATAAGGAAAGCGGGCTGCGATAGAAAGCTCGTAATCCAAGTCGACGGGCCCGCCCATTTCGGCGTCGAGAGTACCTGCCTGTTCGAGTGCTTCTTTACGAAACAGAACCGCAGTCCAGGTCGGGTGTCGGTTTTGCAGCATCGCGAGGAAACCCTCAGGTGGCGTAAACGTACCTTCGCGATCCCAAAACGCCAAAGGTGCATAGCGAACGGTTCCAGCTTCGTCAAATTCTATGGCCGAGCCCGCAGCGAACAGGGCGGCCGGCTCGGCGTCCAGTTTGGCGATCGCCGAAGCGTAAAAGGTTGGAAACAGCACGTCGTCGTCGGACAAAAAAGAGAAATATGGCGTCGCGACCCGCTGCATGCCGAAGAGAAAATTTTGCACGACGTCGACGTGCCGTTCGTGGCAGTAGTAGCTGAGGCGCCGGTCGCCGGCTGCGAGCTGCGCAACGACGGCTGCCGTGTCGTCACCCGAAGCATTGTCGTACACGCACACTTGCACGTCGGCGTGCGTTTGAGACAAGGCGCTCAAAATTGCGCGGCGTAACCGTTGCGGCCGGCGATACGTCGGTATGATGGTGGTGACGCTGTCGCTCAATCTTTGATGCAGCGCAAGTAGCCACCAGGTGCGACCGATATCAAGAGCTTGGCCTCGCGCTGCACGTCCACGACGAAGCGGTGGTTGTGCCGCAAAAACTCTTGCACCGCGGTGTGCGGACTGTTGCCGCGTCCCCAGGGGCGCTCGCCCAGCGCTTCAGGCGGAAGCTGTTCGATGATCGTGTCAAACACAACGATGTGCTGGCCTGCTTTCACGAGCGGCGAGTACAGCTCCAGCTCGTGAAGCACGTGCTCGTGTGTATGGTTGGAATCCAAAACCACCATGACATTGTCGATTCCGTGCGCCGCCGCGCGGACTTGTTCGACCACGTGCTGATTCACCGATGAGCCCTCGATGAGCTTGATGCGCCGGGAGAATGGGTGCTGTTCGATCGCGGTGCGGTTGTGCGGCCGGATGTCGATGTCCACCGCGACCACGCGGCCGTTTCCGCCTAATAGCTCCAACATCGAAGCGTAGAACACCGTCGAACCGCCGTGCGCGATTCCCGTTTCCACGATCAACTGGGGCCGCTCCGTCCAAATGATTTCTTGCAAGGCGACCAGGTCTTGCGGATACTGAATGACTGGCCGGCCGAGCCACGAAAAATTATACGAATAACGGTGCTCGCAACTACGAGCAACGAACTCATCTGCCACGCGCCTGAGGCGCTCGTCGGACTGCATGCGCGCAATCGCTTGCGCGTTCGACTGATCGTTTACGTCCACGCCTTTTCCCTAGCGTGCATGGCAGCAGAAGCGGCGAACCGAATGGCTCATTGTATGCTGTCCCTTCGTGCCACGCAGTGTCCGATATGCCTGGCCACTGAATTTATTCCTGTGGTTCAGCGTGATGCTGTTCCCGTTTTTCAAAACGTTCTCTTCAAATATCGGACGGATGCCTTAAATGTTGAACGCGCATCGCTTCAGATCGAGGCCTGTGCAGCCTGCGGCTTCGTCTTCAATGCGGCTTTCGAACCAGCCAAGGCTACCTATGCTCGAGGATATGACAACAATCAAACGCATTCCGCGCAGTTCACGGGTTATCTTGACGAACACATCCGTCACCTCGTGCACGAGGTGGGCGTTCGCGACTGCACCATCGTCGAAGTGGGAAGCGGGAACGGCTGGTTTTTAGAACGCCTGGTCCGCGCTGCCCCGCACAGCCAGGGCATAGGGTTCGACCCTGCTTACTCGGGGCCTGAGTACGCTTTGGATGGCCGGGTGCGCTACGTGCGGCGTTACTTTCAACCAGAAGACGCCGTCCTGCGCGCGGAGGTCATCGTGTGCCGCCACGTCATCGAACACGTCGCTCACCCGCTCGCCCTTTTGCGTTCCGTGCGAGCTGCTATCTTGCAAACGGACAATGCGCGTGTGTTTTTTGAGACGCCGAGCGTGACGTGGATCTTACGCAATGAAGTCTTTTGGGATTTTTTCTACGAGCACTGTTCGTACTTCAGCGACGAGTCTTTACGAAGCGCGTTCAATCGCACCGGGTTTGCTGTTTCACGGGTGAATCACGTTTTTGGCGGACAGTATCTGTGGCTCGAAGCGCTTCCGGAAGTAGCTGAGAACACAGAGCTTGACGATCCGGGTGAAATTCCCGGCCTGGCCGCGTCCTTCGCTCGTGCCGAGCCACGCGAGCGCGAGCGCTGGCTCGACCAAATCCGCACATTGCGCAGCAAAGGCAAGGTAGCTATTTGGGGCGCGGGTGCGAAGGGTGTGACGTTTTTGAACCTGCTCGATCCTGATGGTTCAACGATCGACTGCGTGGTTGACGTGAGTCCCGAAAAGCAAGGACGCTTTGTGGGGGGAACCGGCCATCCCGTGGTCGGCATACAGCAACTCGGCGAGCGTGGGATCACAAGCGCCATCCTGATGAATCCCAACTATCGTGAGGAAAATCTGCGCCTGTTGCGCGAGGTTGACGCTATCATCGCGCTCGTTTAGTCGAGCACCGCAACTGAAGGGATGGGCACGACGAACTTGCCGCCCCATTGCTTCACCGCGCGCATTTGCTCGACTACCTCAGACGCCCAGTTCCATGGCAGCACCAGCACGTAAGGCGGTTTGCGGGCGATGAGGGTTTCCGGCGCCTCGATGGGGATCTTGACGCCGGGAATATAGCGGCCTTGCTTGACCGGATTTCGATCGACCGTGTACGGTAACAAATCACCGCCGATTCCGCAGTAGTTCAAGAGGGTCGTCGCTTTAGCCGGCGCTCCATAGCCCGCGATGGTCAATCCCTGCGATTGGCTAGTCCGGAAAAAATCCAGCAACGCAGCCTTGGCCTTGACAACGGCGAGTGCGAAGCGCTCGTATGACGCCAGTGTCTCCAGACCGGCCGACCTCTCCGCGGCCTCAATGGTTTGCACCGCTGCGGTAGTTTTGCGCGCGGCCACGGCGTGCGAAGCATAGATTCGCAGCGAGCCGCCGTGCGACGGTAATTCTTCCACGTCAGTGATGTCCAGGCCATGAGCGGCAAAAATACGGCGCACGACGCTGAGCGAGAAGTACGAAAAATGCTCGTGATAGATCGTATCGAATTCGGTGCGCTCGATAAGACGCAGCAGATGCGGAAATTCCAGCGTGAGCGTGCCGCCGGGTTTGAGAAATTCGCGCAGCCCTGCGATGAAGTCGTTCAGTGCGGGAACGTGCGCCAAGACGTTGTTGGCTACGATGAGGTCGGCCTTGCCGTAGATCGCTTGCAGCCGCTCGGCCGTACGCTCACCGAAAAAAGCGACCTCGGTGCGCACGCCGCTGCTCACCGCTGTCGCCGCCACATTGGCAGCCGGCTCGATGCCGAGCACCGGTATGGCGCGGCGCGCAAAACACTGCAGCAGATGGCCGTCGTTGCTGCCCACTTCTGCCACCAAGCTTCGCTCTCCGAGTTGCAGCCGTTGTATGATATCGGTGGCATAACGCTCGACGTGCTCGCGCCAAGTCGTCGAATACGACGAGAAGTAAACGTAGTCGCTAAAGATCTTGTCCGGCGTTTCAAATTCGGGCAGCTGGACGAGCCAGCAGCTCTCGCAGACAAGTGGGCGTAACGGAAAAAGCGCTTCAGGTTCGTTCAGCCGTTCGCGCGTGAGCAGCGCGTTGGATAATGGTGACAATCCCAAATCGACGATGACGTGATGCAGAGACGCGCCGCAAAAGCGGCAGTGGGGTATCACGTGACGCGCGACCGTTCGAAACGCTTGATTTCCGCCTCTACGAGCGACTTGGCGCTTTCGCCCGAAAAATAGGCCCGATACCAGCTCCCCGTGGCGTCAAGCGCTTCAGCCAGAGGTACACGTGCGCGCCAGCCTAGCTCGCGCTGGGCGCGCCCGCTGTCGAGACGGAGAGCGGGTGCTTCGTACACGCCAGGTTCGTTGACGGCCTGCCAGCGAGCTTGCGCTCCCCACGGCTCTGCAAACTCGCGGATGAGCGCTTCGACGCTGATCTCATGGCTGGCGGGCGGACCGAAGTTCCACGCGCGAGCGAAAGCCGAAGCATCCGTGAACAGTCGTTGAGCCAGCAGCAGATACCCGTGCAACGGATCGAGCACGTACTGCCAGGGCCGGATGGCCTGCGGGTTGCGCAGCTGCAGCGTGCCGCCCTGATGAAAAGCGGCCACCGCGTCCGGAACAAGCCGGTGAGGCGCCCAATCGCCGCCTCCGATGACGTTGCCGGCGCGAGCACTTGCGACTGCGGGCCCCGACGCATTGGCAGATGCGGCCGAAAAAAAAGAAGCGCGGTAAGCTGCAGTGACTATTTCTGCGCACGCTTTGCTGGCTGAATAAGGATCGCGACCGCCCAAGGCGTCCTCTTCGACGTGCCGTTCAGCGCCGCCGTCCAGGCGGTAGCACTTATCGCTGGTGACGATGAGCGCAACCCGTACACCCGCAGTCGTGCGCAGCGCCTCGAGCAGATTTGCCGTTCCCAAAACATTTGTGGCATAGGTTTCAACGGGCTGCTGATACGATTCGTAGACCATAGCCTGCGCGGCCATATGGATCACGATTTCCGGTTTTTGGGCATGCAGGCTAGCGCGCAAACGCTCGCGATCGCGGATGTCGGCTTGCGTTGATTCAATCTCGTGCACGAGGCCGGCATCACTGAACAAACTGGGCTCTGTCGACGCTGCCTGCGCGTATCCGGACACACGTGCGCCCAGCCGCAAGAGCCAGAGGCTTAGCCAACTGCCCTTAAATCCTGTATGTCCGGTTACGAAGACTCGCTTACCCTGCCAAAAAGCCGGGCTTACTTCCAGATCTTCCACGGAGCCTTTCCGGACGTCCACAGGTCGTTGAGCAGCAGCTTGTCGCGCAACGTATCCAGCGGCTGCCAAAAGCCAGTGTGGATGTAAGCCGCAAGATTTCCCTCGCGTGCCAAGCGTTCCATCGGTTCGCGCTCCCATGCAGTCGCATCGCCCTCGATGTAATCCAGCACTTTAGGAGACAGTACGAAATAGCCGCCATTGATGAAGCCACCGCCGTTTTGCGGCTTCTCATCGAACGCGGTGATCTTTTGCCGGTCGACGGCGAGCACGCCGAAGCGGCCCGGCGGTTGCGTGGCCGTCACCGTCGCCAAGGTTTTTTGGGCCTGATGGAATGCGATGAGCGAATGCAGGTTGACGTCGCTGACGCCGTCGCCATAAGTGAAACAAAAATCTTCATCGCCGATGTAAGCGCGCACGCGTTTGAGACGGCCCCCGGTCAGCGTCTCCTCACCCGTGTCCACCAGCGTCACTGTCCATGGTTCGGCGCTGTTTTGGTGGACGTGCATCGCGTTTCGCTGCATGTCAAACGTGACATCGGACGAGTGCAGAGCGTAGTTGGCGAAATACTCCTTGATCATGTAGCCTTTGTAGCCGCAACAGATGATGAAATCGTTGATACCCTGAGCCGAGTAGATCTTCAGGATGTGCCAGAGAACCGGTTTGCCGCCTATCTCGACCATAGGCTTCGGGCGCAACATGGTCTCCTCGCTTATACGCGTGCCATAACCGCCTGCCAGGATCACAGCTTTCATATCAGTGGATATCGGCACGACTGCGGCTGCGCCCGCTTCCCGAGCCGCAGGACGGCCTCAACGATTCACCCGCTTTGCCGATGGAAAACCATCCGGATTGTTCCCCGAAATGACGAAGGCCAATAGCGTTCTAATGCCTATTCAAGCCGCCATCGGTGTGATGGCTTATAATGAAGAGCGCAACATCGGCGCGCTCTTGGATAGCATTTTGGCGCAGACCGCGGGCGAGCGCATCGCCCGCGTTGTCGTCGTCGCCAGCGGCTGCACTGACCGCACCACTGAGATCGTCTCCGCTTATTCGCGCAGCGATCCGCGCATAATCCTTATTGAAGAACCCGATCGCGCCGGTAAAACTGCTGCGGTCAATCAGTTCTTGCTTTCGGCGACCGAAGAAATTCTCATCGTATCGAGCGCCGACATCATCCTCGAGCCGACCACTCTGGCAGCGTTGCTCGCACCGTTTGAGGATCCGGAAATCGGCATGGCCGGCGCACACGCGATCCCAATGAACACGACGAAGAACTTTTTCGGCTTTGCTTCCAACCTGATGTGGACGCTGCACCACGAAATTTCGCTCAACGATCCGAAGATGGGTGAGTTGATCGCCTTCCGCAACGTTTTCCGGCGCTTGAATCCGAGCGCTATTTGCGACGAGCTGTCCGTGCATCAACTCATGCGCTCGGCGGGCTACAAAGTGGCGTACGCGCAGGACGCGATCGTTCATAACAAAGGACCCGAAACGCTGTCCGATTTTGTCTCGCAACGCATGCACTGCATCGTCGGCAACCTAGCGATCATGCACGACCACAATGTACCCGTGTCCACGATGCGTATGTGGCCTGTTCTTAAAGCGGCTTTGCCGCATGTCGGCCGCCAATGGACGCGAGTTCATTGGATCGCGGCGACGGCAGCCTTGGAAATCTATTGCCGTATGAAAGCGCGTGTGAGCTACCGTTCGCAACAGAAACGCGGGCGGTTGCAGGTGTGGGAGCCGGTCACGAGCACGAAGTCTCTGACGCCCGAGCAGGTATCGCCCAAGATCGCGCATTGAGAAGGGCGAGCCTAAACGCTCGCCGCTACGTTAGAAGAGCGCGGCCTCACGCAGCGCTTCGCCAAACACCTTAGGCGCCTTGCGCGAGAAGGACGGGTCGCCTGCATCCGGTAGTTGCTTACGCAATTCCCAGAGCTCGTCGCGCAGCGCCGCCGCTTTTTCGAACTCGAGCTTGCTAGCGGCTTCTTTCATCTCTTTTTCGAGTTTCGCACACGTCGCAAGCAGCACGTCGCGCGGCACGTCTTTGAGCTGACGACCGCCGCCCATACGCTCGCGGTGTTCCGCGCTGCCATACGCGTCGGCCAAAATATCTCGCACCGTCTTCCTGATGCTTTGCGGATCGATGCCGTGCTCGGCATTGTAAGCAAGCTGCTTCTCGCGCCGCCGCTCTGTCTCACTGATGGCTCGCTCCATAGAATGCGTCACATTATCCGCATACATCAGCACCATACCGCTGACGTGGCGCGCCGCACGGCCGATCGTCTGTATCAGTGAAGTTTCGGAGCGCAGATAGCCTTCCTTATCGGCATCGAGAATGGCGACGAGCGAAACCTCGGGCAGATCCAAGCCCTCACGCAGCAAGTTGATGCCCACCAAGCAATCGAACTCGCCCAGTCTGAGATCGCGCAAGATGGCGATGCGCTCGAGCGTTTCGATCTCCGAATGCAGATATTTGGCACGCACGTCCATCTCTAAAAGATAGTCCGTGAGGTCCTCGGCCATTTTTTTCGTCAACGTCGTGACGAGCACGCGTTCCTTGAGCAGCGCGCGCTTGCGGATTTCGTCCATCAAATCGTCGACTTGGCCCTTGGTCGGCCGCAGCACGACTTGCGGATCAACGAGCCCGGTCGGACGGATGATCTGCTCCACCAGCTGGCTGCAGTTTTTGCGCTCGTATTGGCTCGGCGTCGCGGACACGTAGACGATCTGATTAATGTGCTTGTCGAACTCTTCATAGGTCAGCGGCCGGTTGTCGATCGCCGAGGGCAGACGAAATCCGTAATCGACCAGCACTTCTTTGCGCGACCGGTCGCCGTAATACATACCATGCACTTGCGGAAGCGTGACGTGCGATTCGTCGACGAAGATCAGCCAGTCGTCGGGGAAAAAGTCGAGCAAGCAAAACGGCGTCTGGCCGGGGGCGCGCCCGGTCAGATGGCGCGAGTAGTTCTCGATGCCGTTGCAATACCCGAACTCGCGAAGCATCTCCAAATCATTTCGCGTGCGCATCTCCAAACGTTGCGCCTCGAGCAACTTACCCTGCGCTTTGAAATATGCCAAACGCTCTTCGAGTTCGGCTTCAATGCTGGCGACGGCTCGCAGCAGCTTTTCTTCAGGCGTGATGAAGTGCTTGGCCGGAAAGATCGTCATCTCGTCGATGTCCTCGATCAACTCGCCTGTTATCTGGTTGACGCGGGTGATGTGTTCGAGCTGATCGCCGAAGAAATCCAGCCGGGTGACGATCTCATCGTCGACTGCCACGAACTCGAGCACATCACCGCGCACGCGAAAGGTTCCGCGTACGAGCCCGATGTCGTTGCGCGTGTACTGCATGTCTACGAGCTTGCGCAGCAAGCGGTCGCGGTCGTGTTCCTCACCGGTGCGCAGCTTGAGCGACATCTCCATGTAGTCCGAGGGTGAGCCCAGACCGAAGATGCATGACACCGAGGTGACGATGATCGTGTCGCGCCGGGTGAGCAGCGACTGCGTAGCGGAATGCCGCAGACGTTCGATCTCGTCGTTGATCGAGGAATCTTTTTCGATATACGTATCGGTCGAAGCGATGTACGCTTCCGGTTGATAGTAATCGAAATAGGAGACGAAATATTCGACCGCATTGTTGGGGAAAAACTCTTTGAACTCGCTGCACAGCTGGGCTGCAAGCGTCTTGTTGTGGCACAAGACGAGCGTGGGTTTTTGCACGCGCTCGACCGTCCAAGCCATCGTGGCCGTCTTGCCGCTGCCGGTAACCCCGAGCAGCGTTTGCGCACGTTCGCCCCGCGAAATGCCGTCAGAAAGGCGCACGATGGCCTGCGGCTGGTCGCCGGATGGCTGAAATGGTGAAACGACTTGGAATTTTGGCATAGAAGCAGCTAGGCTCTCAAGGACTGCCTGCGATACTTCGGAGAACGAGAGTAGAGGCCTGCGAAATTGCGCTCGCAAGCTTACTTACTACGGGAGACCGCTGTTATGGCCACGGCAAAACCGGTCCTCTTCGCAGGCAATTCGAACCGCGCGCTTGCCGAAGAGATCGCCCGCTATATGGGCACTCACGTCGGCAACGCGTTGGTGACGACGTTCGCGAACGAAGAATGCCGGGTGGAGATTCGGGAAAACGTTCGCGGCGCCGATGTTTTCGTCGTACAATCCATCTGCAAGCCGCCGGAAAATCACAAATCCGTCAATGATTCGTTGATGGAGATGTTGCTGATGATCGATGCGTTGCGCCGCGCTTCAGCCTATCGCATCACAGCAGTCATCCCTTATTATGGTTACGCCAAGCAGGACAAGAAAACCAAAGGGCGCGAGCCGATCTCCGCTAAGCTGGTGGCGAACCTGCTGGCCACCGCGGGCGTGCAACGCGTGCTGACGATCGACTTGCACGCCGCGCAAATCCAAGGATTTTTCGATGAACCCGTGGACAACTTGACCGCCAGCTTTATCCTAGCGCAATATCTGATCAATAAGAAGAAATTACGCGGCCCTGGCTGTGTCGTCGTCTCACCTGACGCCGGCGGCGTGGCGCGCGCCGAGACCTTCGCACGCAAGCTGCAGACCTCAGTCGCCATCGTCTTCAAACGACGGCCGCGGCCCGACGTCAACGAGGTCAGTGAAGTGGTGGGCGACCTCAAAGACAAGACCGCGATCATCATTGACGACATGATATCCACCGGCGGCACGCTGGTCAAAGCAGCTGAAGCGCTACTCGAGCGTGGCGCGACGTCCATCATCACCTGCGCAACACACGGCATCTTCGCAGCCGGCGCCGCGCAAAAGCTGATCGACTCGCCGATCAGCGAGGTGATCGTCACCAACACGATTCCGGTACCCGCTGAAATATGCGGAGATAAGATTCGCGTGCTTTCGGTGGGCCGGCTCTTGGCTGATTCCATAAAACGGATTTCGGTCAACCGTTCCGTCTCCGAGATCTACGAGCAGCAAGAAGCGGAACTCGCCGAGTCGCAGTCAGGCGCCGAAGGACCGTTGTTCGAGTCGCGTGATGACTCCGACGGAGAAAAGCCTGACGACAAAGACCAAAAAAAAACAAATGAGCCGGAGTTGGACGCTTCGTTCGCGCCGGCCGCAACGTAAGGAAGAGATATGGAACAAAGTACGGTAAAAGCCAAACCGCGGACTGAGAGCGGCACCCGCGCCGCAAAGGAACTGCGACGCAACGGGACCGTTCCCGGGGTGGTGTACGGACGCGCTTTCGGCGCGCCGCTGCCCGTGTCCATTGATGCCCGCGACTTACGCGTTGCCCTGCACGGCCACGGCTCGAGCACGGTCTTGAATCTTGAGATCGAAGGGCGCGGATCTACTGCGGTCATCGTGCAAGACCGTCAGCACGACGTCGTGACCAAAAGGCTCATCCACGTCGATTTGCACGCTATCAGCCTCGATGAGGTAGTGGATGCGCGCGTGCCGCTCGTGATCGTCGGCGCTGCGCCAGGCGTCAAAGAAGGCGGTATCCTGGACTTCGTCCTGCGCGAGGTCGCGATCACAGCGTTGCCCACCGACATCCCCGACTCTATCGAAGTGGATGTCAGCTCGCTCAACATGTTCGACACGGTTCATGCACGCGATCTGAAGGCGCCGCAAGGCGTCACGATCGATGAAGACCCCAACGAAATCATCGTGTCTATCCTGCCGCCGTCGAAGGCGGAGGAAGTGGCGCCCGCGGTCGCGGCCGTTGCTGCCGAGCCCGAGCTGATCGGCGAGAAGAAGCCGGAAGAAATACCAGCGGAGTAAGGCCGCCTGGCCAACGATTCGCCGCGTAAATGCCTTATTGTGGGTCTGGGAAATCCCGGACCCCAATATCGCAAAACGCGGCACAATGTCGGCTTTCGAGCGGTGGAAGCGCTGGCACAACGCCACGGAGAAAGCGGCTGGCGTTCGAAATTTCAGGCACGCTTCTTGGATGCAGCGTCCCTCGACGCTGTGTTACTCTTACCGCAAACCTTCGTGAACGACAGTGGTGACAGCGTCGCCCTGTGCGCGTCATTTTTTCACTTGCCGATCAGCAACATTCTCGTCGTCTGCGACGACATCAACTTGCCGTTTGGTCGCTTGCGTTTTCGCCGCAGCGGGAGCGACGGTGGCCACAACGGTTTGAAGTCGATCATCGCGGCATTGCATTCAAACGAGTTCCCGCGGTTGCGGATCGGTATCGGACGCTCGGGCATGGACCCTATCGGGCACGTGCTCGGCACCTTCACGCCGCAGGAAGAAGCGGCGCTGCCAGCCATATTCGACAGGGTCAGCAACGGCGTTGAAACGTTCGTACAATCGGGCGCGGAAGCGGCTATCGCGCTGATCAACGCGAACGGCGGCGACCAGCCTGAAGATGATATGGAGCCGATTGCGAAAAAGCCAACGAGCGACGATGCAAAGCTACTCTGAAACATTTGGTCGAACGCTCATCGTGCTCGGAATCGTCATCGTGGTTCTGGGTTTGCTGCTCACCTTTGCGCGCAGCCTTCGGTTTGGATCGCTACCGGGAGATTTCACATGGAGCGGCCGCGGCTGGCAGGTCTGGTTCCCCTTGGGAAGCTCGCTTTTGCTGTCCGTCATATTAACACTAGTACTGAATCTGGTGTTGAGACGACGATAACGTATTAAGAAGAGGTACCGTTATCGGGAATATGGATGTTCTGCGAGACCCAGACCCGGAAGCTCTACCGAGCGCGAAACCGTTCATCGGCAGAACGATTGTCGTGCGGGTGGATTCTCAATCAGCCGAATCGCCCACGCTCGTCCAGGACTTAGTTTTCATGCGGCGCCTCGGCGTCCGGCCGCTCGTCGTGCACGATGTGTTCGCACGCAACTGCGGATCGCGTTTGGTCGGTCTCATCAATCGGATCGGTGGCGAAGCGGTCGCGATCGACGGGGCATCGGCCAGCACCCTCATGTTGTCGACCGACGAAAGCGGCCAAGGCATCGTGCGCAGTGTAAACGCGCAGTTGCTTTCCCTGCTGCTTCAGGAGGGTTACATTCCGATCTTCGGCGCTGCAGGCGCCGGCGTTTCCGGTGTGTCAGCGCCCATCGACGCTGCGGAAGCGGCGCGAGCGCTGGCCGCGGCGATGCACGCCGTGCGGCTTATCTACCCGAGTGAGACGGGCGGAATCCCGGCTGGAAGCGATGGCGTGATCGGAGAGCTTACCTCATCAGAGGCTTTAGCGTTGGCAGCTGCAGGCACGCTAGCGCCCGAGCTCGCCAAACACCTGACGGCCGCAGCGATTAGCGTGCGTCATGGTGTTGAGGCGGCGCAACTATTGGACCTCAACGCGTCGCACGCCGCCATCGTCGAATTACTGACTGCGCATCACTTAGGTACGCAGGTCGTTTCTAACGTCGTTCTTGCTGACTAACTAGTCGCCGGAATGGTGGCCACCGTGGTGACCCCCACCTCGTGGCTGCAGTCCGCCCATGTTGTTCGGCGCATACGGCATGAAAAACGGATCGAAGCCGCTTCCGTATAGCCACGCACTCTCATTGAGATCGAGCCGGTAAAAACGGCCATCCAGCCCTTTGCCGGTGACGAAGTGGAGGTCGTCCAGATTGCGGTTGTACAAAACAATCATGAGCGACTCGCCATCCAGCAGCTGAACGCGCGCTTCATCGCGTTGGAAGGCGACGACGGCCGGCTCCGCTCCTTGCGGGCCAAATACGGTAGCGCCAAAAACATGACCGTCAACTAACCGGCCCTGGTACTCGGCGGCTTGGGAAGAGCTTGCACTACAAATCATGATAAAGGCTAGCACTGCAAGCACAAGCGATTTAAGCATAACTAAAGCGCCTCACGAACCCTGTGGCCCCATTCTACATCCGGCCCGTCAGGGTTTCAAGCTCGCAATTCTGCGGCTGCCCGGGTCCTCCAGTGCAAGGCCTTGCGCGCACAAGGGGCAGGTCTCGGGCTGATAGTCGGCCAGTGGCAGCTCCAAAAGAGCGATCACAGGGTACGGCAGCTCGGCACTGCCTCTTTTTATCACAGTGCCGATGGCGGCCACTTCGCCGCCGTTCGCGGTAACCACGCAGGCGACTTCTCCGCTCGACTTGCCGGTCGTCATCACATCTTCGATGATAACCGCTCGCTCGCCGTTTTTGATCGTGAAACCCCGCCGCAGAACGGGAAGCCCCGCCTCTTTTTCAATGAAGATGTCGCGCGCTCCGAGGTTCTTTGCGACGATGTAGCCCGGCAGAATGCCGCCAACGGCTGCGGATACGACCACGCCAGCTTTGTACGGCCGCAGCAACTCGGCAAGGGCAGCACCCACCGCCTCGGCGGTCGGCGGATCTTCAAAGATTCTAAATTTTTGAATGAAACGATCGCTGTGCCGGCCCGACGACAATAAGAAATGGCCGCGCAGCAAAGCACCCCGCCGCTCGAGCAGCGCGAGCAGTTCCTCGCTGGTCACAGAGGACGCATTGCAGCAGGCTTGGATGCTTCCGCCGTTTGTAGCTCTTCCATGATCGCTCGGACGGCAAGCCGCGGATCGGGCGCTTTGGTAACGGATCGGCCGACAACGATAAAATCGGCGCCCGCCAGAACCGCATCCGTCGGAGTAGCGACGCGTTTTTGGTCGTCGTTGTCTTCACCGCTGAAACGGATGCCTGGGCAGATCACCATGAAACCTGGATCGGTGCGCGCTCGCACGACTGCGACATCTTCGACGGCGCATATCGCTCCGTTCAGTCCGCACTCCGCAGCAAGCCCGCTGCGAATGCTCACCAATTGGTGAGGCGTGCGATCGATGCCGATCTCACGCAAGTCATCTTGCTTCAGGCTGGTCAGCATGGTGACCGCCGCGATCTGGAGGTTGCGGCCGACAGCTCGCATCTCATCGCGAGCCTGAGCCGCAGCCTGCAACATGGCACGGCCGCCCTCGGCGTGGACCGAGAGCAAGGCCGCACCCGAGCGTGCGACGCTGCGCACCGCGCCGGCGACGGTATTCGGAATGTCGTGCAGCTTGAGATCGAGGAACACAGAGCGGCGCGCTTCGCGCAACTCGGCTAAGATCTGCTCGCCGTATGAGTAATAAGCTTGGTACCCGACCTTATACCATTGCACGTCGGAGGCGGTGTGGCGAAAAACGTCACGCGCTCGGTCGAGGGTTGGTTCGTCTAAAGCGATGATCAGCTGCGTCAAAGTTATTCCTTCGCCCGCACGGCGTGCGCATCAGGCCTGGCGAGACCTATCAACGAGCTCACTGTGTCGAATCTGCGCTCGAGCATCGCTTGCCGTATGGCCGCCAGGACCTCGATGTGAACGAGCGGATTGCGAAAGTTTGCCGTTCCGATTGCGATGCCGCTTGCACCTGCAAACAAGAATTCGAGCGCGTCAGCGCCGGTTTCTATGCCGCCCATGCCGATCAAGGGAATCGTCACCGCGCTTGCCGTTTCCCACACGGCGTGAACGGCGATCGGGCGAATCGCGGGCCCGCTGAGGCCCCCGGACACGTTTGCCAGCAACGGCCTGGCCGCTTTGACGTCTATGACCATGCCGCGCACCGCGTTGATGAGGGAGAGGGCGTCGGCACCGGCTTCCTGCGCTGCCTTGGCGATGGGCTTCAAATCGGCTACGTTAGGCATCAGTTTCGCGATGACCGGAAGCGAGACGCGAGCCTTTACCGCAGAAACAACCGCTGCGATGGTTTCCGGCTCCGCGGCAAAACATCGTCCCTCACGATCGACGTTGGGGCACGATACGTCTAGCTCGAGTGCGACCACATTGGGTAAACCATCCATGCGGCCGGCGACATAGACAAATTCATCAACGGAAAAACCGGCGACGCTTGCGATGATTGCGGTGGGTATGGTCGAAAGCTTGGGCGCTTCGTGCGCGATGAAGTGCTCGATGCCGGGCCCTTGTAAACCGATCGCATTGAGCATGCCGCCAGGTGTGGACATTATACGCGGCATATCGTTGCCAAGACGCGGTTCTCGAGTCACGCTTTTTAACGTGATCGCGCCGTACTGGCTGACATCAACGATGCGTGCATATTCGGCGCCACGATTGTAACAGCCGCTGGCTGCGATGACGGGGTTCTTGAGCACCGCCGTGCCGATCCTCAGCCTTAGGTCAAGCGCAGCGTCGTTGTTCATGCGGGCCAGTGCAGATCGGATGCCGCGAAAACCGTACCGTCCGCGCACACGCGCGCGAAGTCGTGATCGCGCTTTTCACCCGGGGCTTTGGGGTATTGCGTGCCTTGCTTGCAACCCCGCCGCACCGGCACGACGCAGCCCCAACAGGTCCCCATTGAACATGCAAACGTTTCTTCGAGCGAAACCTGGCACTCGATCCCACGATCGTTAGCATGGTTACAAAGCGCCCGCAACATGGCGGGCGGCCCGCAGCCGTACATAATGTCCGGTGCCTGCAGCGTGGCGAGTCGCGCGATGACGTTGCCATGAAATCCGGCGCTGCCGTCGTCAGTGCAGATCTCAAGCGCATGACCGAAGGTAGCGAGTTCCTTGGCACCGATGATGTGTGCGTTGCTGCGTGCTCCCAAGATGATCGTTGTGTCAACTCGCGCGGCGCGCAGCTCCTTGGCAAGCAGCCAAAAGGCTGCGACCCCTAGGCCGCCGGCAACGATGACCGCTCGCGCACCCGCAGCTGGTATGGGGAAAGCGTTCCCCAAAGGACCGATGACGGAAATCGACTCGCCTACCGCCAGGCGCGCCAGACGCGCGGTGCGCTGACCCCACTCTTGGAAGAGGACGCTGAATTCATCGGCTTCTGCGGTCCAGACACCGAGAGGCAACCGCAGAGAAAAGGGGCCAGGCAGATCGATGGCCACATACTGCGCCGGCTGAGCGGCACGTGCGATGCTTGGCTCTCGTATGCGCACACACCAAAAACCGGGAGGCATGCGCTCCCGGCTCGCTATTGTGCTTTCCCGCAACGCGGGCTGCGTTGTTGGCATTTATCACAAGTGCTGTTCGAGTCAGGATTGGTACGCCCCTAGGAGTGCTCTACATCATATAAAGGAAGGCTAAGCCGATGACCGGGACGTCTAAAGTAACAATGGTTGGTCAATCTCGGTTATACAGGTGAAAGACGAGGTTGTCATCATGCAAGGCGTACTTATCCTCCACTCAATGGCCGACGCTCTCGCAAAGGGCTTCGAATTCTTCGACCGTACGGCAGACGGTTATCTCGTCCGCAAGAAAACCGAGCGAGGCTGGGCCCTAGCCATAGTGCGTCCCTGATCTAACCACAAAAATGTACGAGCGAGGATTTGCCTCGCCTTGAAAAGTAACGGCGAGGGTTTCCCCTCGCCGTTTGAATTTGTGGCCGTCTATCTTAGATCTTGTAAACTATGAAGACCGTGGCCGTGATGGCTTCCGTACCCGGCATTACCGACGCTGCCGCGGTGTTGCGAGCCATCATTGGTTCAACTCCGCCTACGGGCGTGGGCGTCGCATTCGTGCTAATCGATTGGATGCCCGTGATGTTGACGTGTGCGGCCGCGGCGATGGATTGCGCTGACTCACGAGCTGCGCTTATGGCCTTCGCCAGAGCTTCGCGGTAGAGAGCCTGAGCATTGCTCGTTTGGTAGCTCAGTCCGAAAGATTCGTTCGCGCCGGCCGCAATAGCCGCATCCAACACCTTACCGGCGAGGCCGACGGGCGCTGTGACCTCGAGCGTCTCTGATGCGACGTATTTTCCATGCGGCGGCATTCGCGCGGGGATGCCGGGTTTTGGACCCGGTGGTGCTGGGCTGATCTCGTTCGTGTACCCAGCGTTGTTGTTGTTGTCCTGAGGTGGATTGTATTCAAGCGTGTAGCTTGTCGTCTTGATCGAGCGATTTTTGATGCCGGTGCTGCGCAGCGCTGCGATCACTTGACTTGCTCGCTGGTTGACGGTGTTCGTGGCAGCTTGTGCGGTAGGGGCCTCGATGCGTATGCCAAGCGTCAGCTGCGCGATGTCCGGAACGAAATCCACGCTGCCGGTTGCGCTGACACTGATCGTCGGCGGTCCGCTGTTGAGTGCCGAGTCCGCTCGGGCAGCACTCGCCGCACCAACAAAAAACAGCAGCGCTAGGACGCCGCCTAAAAATTTCGACATTTTGTGAAGCTCCCTCGTAGAAATAGAGTGACGCCGCATTCGCGGGGTGCGGCACGCGAATACGGCGTCTCTTTAGGTAACGCCGCAATCCCGTTTGAAGTTCCCTTCCTGCAACAGTTTTTCAGGGCGGCTTCAACATCCCGCGCTGCGGGGCCCGATCAGGCAAAGGGCACGCGCTCGATCGCATTATAACGAGTGGACGGGCCAGCCGGCAACGACTCGTACAGCGTCACCCCAGCAACTCGTACAGTGGTGCTTGTCGTCAAACGTGGAAGCCGCACGCTCGCTGACGTCTTCGTGCGGCAAACCGTTACATGGGCGTGAGGTTTGCGATCGAGTTCCCAGCCCTCAAGCGCGAGCGCTTGAAAAATGCCTTCGGCGCAGGTGTCAAACGCATTTGGAATGTGAGACGGCCCGACCCAGATGACGCGAGGGCGGCTTTCATTGGGAAAGGCGCCGATCGAATCGAATTGCAGATCAAAAGGAGCGCATAAACGCCCCGCAGCGCGCAACGCCCTCACGACGTCAGAAGCTTTTTCGTCCGGCGTCGCGCCTAGGAAGGCGAGCGTGATGTGGAACTTCGCCGGCGACTCAAAGCGGCCGCTCACTCCCGCACTCGCTACGAGCTCCGCGGCCCGCTGCATGAATACGCGGGCGGCGTCATCGAGTTCGATCGCCGCGAACAACCGCATTGGCATGGAGGTCGTATGATTCGTAGCACATACAAGGCTGTCCCGCCCATGTTCTCACGCTTCGTTAATGATGCTTTCGGCGGCGTCCGAGTATCTTAACAGTAACCGCCTTGCGCCACCACATGCAGCCGGAGATCGCCATATGGAAGCACAGCTCAGCGCTTTTTCCAAACAACCGAAACAAAAAATTCTCGTCGTTGAAGATGACGCCAACATCGCACGCGTTTTGCAGTTGGAACTGCAGCACGAAGGTTTCGAAGTTGAGGTTTGCGGCGATGGCGCATCCGCCATCGAGCGCGCCTTAAAACAGCCGGATCTCATCATTCTCGATGTACTGCTGCCGCGCATCGACGGCTTGGAAGTTTGCCGGCGCGTCCGCAAGCACTCAGCGGTGCCGATCATCATGCTGACCGCTAAGGATGCGGTGCCCGATCGCATCACCGGCCTGGACACAGGCGCAAACGATTACCTCACCAAGCCGTTTTCCATCGAAGAATTGCTTGCACGCATTCGCGTGCAGTTGCGCGAGCGCGATCCTGGCCCGCGCACGCTCAGCGCGAAAGATCTCACGCTCAATCGAGACACGCACGAAGTCACGCGCAACGGCCTGAGCATAAGCTTGACGGCAAAAGAGTTTTCACTGCTCGAATTCTTGCTGATGTATCCGAACAAGGTTCACTCACGCGATGAGATCTTCAACAGCGTCTGGGGTTCCGACTTTTTGGGCGAATCAAATCTCATCGACGTGTACATAAGATATCTACGCAACAAGGTGGATGTCGAAAGTGAAGAAAAGCTGATTCAAACGATTCGAGGCGTCGGCTATTCTCTCAAAACCTGAAGCGCGGGGCCCGAGCGGCCCCGACCGTCATCCCTACTTTGCCAGCCTACGCTGGCGCATCACTTTTGCTTATGCCGGCGTGCTGGCACTGCTCATGACGCTCTTCGTTGCGATGATCGATGGCGGAGCGAAATGGGTATTGATGTCGTCCGCAGCGGATCGTTCGGCCGATGCGTCGCTCCAACTCTCTAAGGAACTGGAAGCGCTCACCACGAGCCCATTCGGACCGGTCTCGGTTCGCACAGCTTTGTCCGATCCGAGTTTCTTAGATGAGTTCGCCGGTACGGGTCTCTACGTCGAAGCCTTTAACGAATACGGCAAATCGATTGGCAAGAGCACGAATTTAGGCAATGCCGACGTTGTCACGACGGGCCTCGCGCGTTGGAAGCCGCATGTTTCTCCGCCCGGCGTGAGTTGGGGTCTGCTGCTCGCGAACGGCCAGCGTAGCCTCATCGACTGGCAGACTATCCGCAATGGTAACAGACCCGAAGCGACGGTCTACATAATGCAGTCGCTGGGTCCGATGGATGCGATCTTGCGCAACTTCCGCATCTTCGTGCTCGGCGGCCTGGTCATCGCACTGTGCTTTATTGCGCTGGCGAGCATTTCGCTCGCCCGGGCAGCACTGGGTCCCATCGCGGAAATAACGCGGGCAGCAGGCGAGATAAGTGGCGAAGATCTGGCCAAGCGGTTGAACTGGAAAAAGCGTCCTGATGAATTGGGTGCGCTCGCGCAAACTTTTGACGACATGCTGGGGCGGCTGGAGGCAGCCTTTGCAAGAGAGCGCCGTTTTATCGCGGATGCATCGCATGAATTGAAAACTCCGCTTACCGTTATCAACGCCAACGCACAGATGCTGTCGCGCTGGGGTGCGCAAGATGCCGACATCATGCGTGAGTCGCTTGCGACCATAAAGAATGAAAGCGCCGCCATGGCGCGCGTCATCAACGCAATGCTCACGTTGGCGAAGACCGAAAATCCGGAAACGTTGAGTTTGGAACGCGTAAACCTGCGCGAGCTGGTGAGCGAAGTGGGCTCTGCCCTGCGCCCCTCAGCCGCAGCCAAAGGCATCGCGCTCAATGTTGAGGCTGATGTCGACGCTGCCGTTCGCGGCGAATTTGGTTTATTGCGCCAACTGGTCACCAATCTCACGGAGAACGCCATCAAGTTCACCGACCAGGGAGCGGTCACGCTCGGCGTCGTGAAAGATAATGGCGCCGCCACCTTGATCGTGCGCGATACGGGCGCCGGAATTCCGGCTGATGCAGTACCGCACATCTTTGAGCGATTTTATCGCGCGGATCCAGCGCGCTCGCGTGTCGTAGAGGGCACCGGCCTTGGCCTTGCAGTCGTGAACAGCATCGTGAGAGTGCACCACGGCCGCATCCACGTTGTAAGTGAAATGGGGCAGGGGACGACTTTCACCGTCGACCTGCCTTCGCAGGAAGGGTTGGCACAGGACCAGCCCAGCGAATGATCGCTTGCCGCGTCCACTAGAGTTCTCATCTGTTCCTCATGTTGGGCTTAACAGTTGCTCATACTCGCGCAACGGCAACAGCGTATGATGAGCGGACGGGGAAACAAAAAACTCGCTTCGCCCTTCATACCATGTTGAAATCCGCTCGTTTTCGTTTCTTGGCCATCGCCGTGATGTGCCTGTTCGCCGTTTCCGTCGCTTGGGGATCCGGTGCGTTGGCGGATCAGATCGTAACGCCAAATGGGGTTCCCGTCATCACGATCACCTCAGCCGGCGGGCACGTAACCATTTTCCAAAGCAATGACACCGACGTCCATGCGCTTTCGGGCCTCAATAACATCAAAGTGACGCGTTTTCTCGTTAACCAGGCCACGCACTCGCGGGTCATGCTACCCCCGTCGCAAACGCGGCTCTTAGGCCGCCGCGGCTGGCGCACTTTTCGCGTCGCTCCCCGTCAGTTTTTTATCCCCAACGTCAGCGGGCGTAACGATGGGATCTCCATTGAAAATCCCGGCGGTGACGTAGCGATCGGTGTTCCCAAGCGGTTGGGTGCTCTTTTCATCAACGCTCAATCGGGCGACGTCAGCATTGAGAAACTGCGTGGCCCTTATGTCATCGTGGGCAGCGAAGGAACCGTGCGCTTGCAGAACGTCGCAGGGCACGGGATAATCCGCACGTCATCAGGGAACATCGAGCTTGTCGGCGTAGGCGGAGACGTTCACATTCAAACCGCAACGGGATCAGTCACCGCGCGTGCCAGCTTCGCGGAAAGAGCCGACGTGGTGAGCCAAGGCGGCTCGATCGACTGGCGCTTCGCCCGCGTCGGCGCCGGCGCGTATCGCTTTCGCTCGACCGATGGGACCATCCGATTAGGATTTCGTCCAGGTGTGGCAGCGCTCGTTGACGCGCAGAGCGGGCAGGGCAGCGTACAAAGTTCGTTCGATGCCGCCAGTGCGCAGATTCGGTTTTCTTCGCCGCACGCGTTGTCGCTCGCTGTGAATGGGGGCGGCCCCGAAATAACGGCCGCCAGCATGAGCGGTGACATCATTATCGAACCGGTCATCCAAGTCAAAAAACCATAAAGGCGGCTTCTCCGTGGCGATGTATCAGATCGAAGCGCAGCGCTCGCACCATGTGCTCGACATTGACGGCATCGATATCCACTATCTTGACGTGGGCACCGGACCTCCGCTGCTCCTCGTGCACGGCTTAGGCCATTCCAGCGTCTCCTGGCACCGCAACATCGATACATTGCGCCGTAGCCACAGAGTGCTCGCATTGGACTTACCCGGCTATGGACACAGTGGGAGCCCGGCGCAGGCGCCTTACGATCCGCCCTGGTTCGCGTCGATCGTCCGCCGCTTCGTCCAGGCATTGGGTCTGCACACATTGGATGCAGTCGGCACGTCGGCAGGTGGCTTGTGCGTGCTGCTCAGCGCACTCGATGCGCCTAAAATGTTTGGCCGCATCGTTATTGTCAATCCGGTTGGCTTCACCCGCGCGCCCAGCGACTTCGTCGGGAACGCACTCCTGGGAGTCATTGGCCTGTGGCAAACATTTCCAGCCAGCCGCAGCCTGATCCGCGCCGGATATGCCTCAGCTTTTTACGATCCATCTGCCGCCGACGAAGCGACGGTCACAGAACTTCACAGCCGGCGAAGGCGCCCTGCCAGCTTGCGTGCAGCCCGCGCTGCAATTGGTGCGTTCTATAATTACTCACGCGATCTCGCGGCACTGCACGCGCGTCTCGAATCGTTGTCCGCTCCGGTGCTCGTCATCTGGGGCAAGAACGACAGAATGCTACCCTTCAAAGATACGCGAGTGGCGCAGCGGGTGTTGCGACGGGCGCGCATCGAATGGCTAGACCACTGCGGTCATTGTCCGCAACTTGAACGGCCCGACGATTTCAATGCACTGGTGCTAGAATTTTTGAACGCTTTATAAGAAACTGGGTTGGCGGATTGTTGCTCGCGGTGTTGACGACCGCGCTTTTTTGTGTTGGAGCCGATGGTCTGCCGCTAGCGAACGGCGTGCCTTCGAGCCCGCCCCCCAGCGGTAGTCCCAGCCCAACCGTTAATCCGAACCCAAGCGGTAACTCCGGATCTCCCATCCCAAGCGTTGGTCCCAGCGTCTTGCCCGTCCCTTCGCCGCCGAAGCGCCCGCACGAGGCGCCGCCGGTGAAGATGACCACACCACCGTTCAGCCCGCTTGCTGCCCGTCCGTCCACAGTTCCACCGGATATGCTGTGGCTGTCGCAGGCTGACGTGATCACGGTTCCGTTGCAAACATTCTCTCAGCGTCCGTTCGTGCAAGCGGTTCTCAATGGGCATCCCGCGCTCTTTTTGCTTGATACGAGCACTTCACAGACAGGGGTGGATGCCGCATCTTCAGCCGTTGGGCGCAACGGCTTGGAGCAATCACTGCAGTTAGGCGAGCTGCGGTTCTTGCGCATTCGAGCACTGCGCAATGGCGTGCGCGCCTATACGCAAACATTTCTTGGTGTCGCCGCTGACGGCGTAATCGGCTCCGATTTGCTCGCGCGTTTTCCAGTAGCTTTGAACTATGCGAGCGGAACGTTCAGCGTTTTTCGTACCAGCGCCGCAGCAGTCGCAGCCAGACCTCGGCAAGCAATGGTCATTCCCCTTATGCAGTCCGGCGGATTGCCGGTCGTGGCGGTGTCCATGAACGGAGAACCCGCGGGCTTGTTCGGCATTGACACGGGGGCGGGCGTGGACTTTGAAGTGCGCAGCTCCGTTATCGCTTCCAAGAATATGAGCATGAGCGGTGCATTGGCGGAACTGCGCGAAGCGCGCGTTACCGGCATCATGCACGGCAAGACCGCACGTGCACGTAGTGCGGCGATTGGGGAAATGCAGATCGCTGGACCGCTGCTCGCCGTGCCGGACGATCGTCAGCGCTGGTTGCCTGGTGGCGTCGACGGAATGCTCGGCGGGCGGCTCTTGGAAAAAATGAACGTCATCATTGACATCCCTGGTCAGAGTTTAGCGATCGTGTCTCCGCTTGCTGCGACCCCATCCACCTACGACCGCAGCGGTGCCTGGCTGGTTTCCCGGTCGGACGCTTTGTACGTCCATAACATCTTACCGGGTTCTCCCTCTGACATCGCCGGTCTGAGCATCGGCGACCAAATTCTTAAGGTGAATAACGTGACGGTATCCGACCTCGAAACCGTAAGGCAGGCTTTGATGCAGCGGGCCGGGACCCGAGTCGCGATCACCTATCGGCGCGCGCGGCGCACCCACAGCACGACTTTGGTCTTGCGCAATCTCCTGTAATGGTGCGCCTTCGCGATCTCTCGCACATCAGTATAGAGCCGGTTGACATAGCAAGCGCGGGCGGAAATGTACACGGTCTGTTCTACAGTGCGGGCGACAGCACAGCAACGTGCGTCGTGCTTTGCCACGGTTATTCGTCAAGCAAGCATAATGTGGACCCGCTCGCGTTCTACCTTGCGAGCGAAGGTGTCGCTGCGTTCGCTTTTGACTTTCAAGGTCATAAGCTTGGCGCGAGTTCGTTACCCTTGCGAACACCGCTCGATCTGCTTCGCAATGCGCTCGACGCGGTGGCGTATGCTCATACACGCAGCGCCCGTATTGTGTTGGCCGGTCATAGCATGGGCGCTGCAACAGCGATCGGCGCGGCATTGGACTCGCCCGATGTAGACGGGGTCATTGTCATGTGCACGGCATTGGGCCGCAACCGAAGCCTCAGCGGGGAAACGATCCTCGGTGGTTTGCGCAATCGCGCAGCATATGTTGACGGTCCCACGCCCGATGAAATTACGAAAACGATGGACGGCTTCACCGAGCGCATCGCTGAGCTCGCACCGCGACCGCTGTTAGTTATCGCGGCCAGTAAGGATGCTATTGTGGCGCCGTCGGCTGTTCACCAACTTTTTGAAACCGCGGGCGAACCAAAAACGTACGAGTTGATCGAAGCGAACCATACCGACTGCGCCGAGCGCGCGAAATTCGTGGCGCTGCGCTGGCTCCACGCGCGAGGCTTCTCGCATTCGCGGTCGAACGGCTGACTTCAACAGGAGTCTGCGGAGGCCGAACGAGCAGTGAATATGCTGAGATCTTTGCTTGCATTGATGGGCTGTGCCGTCGTGATTGTCATCGTTGCGGGTACGGTTGTGTCGCAATCTCCACGCGATTCGGCGGCGCAAGCAGCGCAACCGACGCCCATGGTGTCAGTCACAACGTTGCCCGCGCTGCCGGGCAACATAAGCACTGCGTCGCCACTCGGTTCGCCCACCCCGTTCGCCCCCGCCCCCGGCGCATCGCCATTACTTATTTCAGCGCCGCCGGCGACGATGTCACCACAAGAAATCGCCGCGCATGCCATTATTGAAGTCAGGGGCGATGTCGTGAAGCCGTTGACGCTGTCACTCAAAGACCTCGAGCACATGAAATCCACGTCGTTGACGTTGCAGCTGCTCGATCCCGATGGACGCCGGAGGTTTCACACCTTCACGGGCGTGCTCTTGAGCGACATCATCAACGCGGCACAGCCGCGCTTTCCTATGGACCCCGCGACGCTGGCACGGAAGTATGTTTTGGTCACGGGCGTCAACGGTGAGAATGCGATCGTTGGATTCCCTGAGTTCGTGCCGCAGTTCAATGGCAAGAGAATAATCTTGGCGTACTTGCTCGACTTGCAAAATCTGACGAGCCCGGGATTTGCGATGCTGGCGGTGCCCGAAGATGCCACGCGCGCTCGGTTCCTCACGGTAGCGCGTCTGACGGTAGGGGAACCGCAACCTTAACCGCCGTAGAACCAATGCGGTCTTTCGTGGGGATGTAGCTCAGCTGGTAGAGCGCTTGCTTCGCATGTAAGAGGTCAGGGGTTCGAGTCCCCTCATCTCCAGATCCACCAAAACTTTTTACGATAGAGTTTTACGGTTATTTCTTCGAGCTCACATATTCATATGGGAACCTGGCATCGTATCCAAGACCTCGCGAATAGCCTCAAGGACTATGTGCGGCTGGTCGAGTTGGATGTATTGACGGCTCTCGTCGTAGTCGAAAACCTGGCGTGCGTTCGTTGAGAGGCGAAGCCACGAGCCCTGCGCTAGCGCGGAATCGTGCTCGAACGCCAAACGCTCGCGATGAACGCTCGCCGGCGTGGCCGGCGGACGGCCGAAATGCCAAGTGGTAAGCACGCGAATCGGCCGGGAACCAAACGATGTTACGTGTTGCTGCAAGTATGCTTCATCCCAGGGTAACTCTTCCATTTCGGAGATTGCGGCATCGTAGAGAGAGGATTGTGTCTGCACCTCGTGCAGGAGTGCGGAATTCAGCCCATTCGAGAAGCGGCTTTCGGGCAAACCGCGGAAGAACTGGTCGGCACAGGTTCCCGGCGGATGACCGCTTGGTGACGGCAGCGGCGGCAGAGGCAGACCTCTGACTACGGCATTTTGGCAGAGGCGCATAGTGGCGATAATATTCCGAACACTGCGATTATCGCGCGCCTGCCATTTTGCGGGCTCGACGTCGGCGTCGTCGGCATCGACGAGAACGATTCCACCAACGTCCCGCATGTACCGGTCTGCAAACGCTCGCAGGTTGTAACTGCCAAACGCGTGCGCAACCAGAACGTACGGTCCCGAAAGCGAGGCGTTGTGCAATACGGTGTGGAGCTCGTCGGCAACGCGGACGCTCGTGCGCGGCATCGGACCCGCGTCGCTAAACCCGTATCCGGCACGATCGAACGAGCATGCCCGTGTCCATTTGGCGACTCGCGGCAGTACGATCGCCCACGAAGGTGACCAATCACCCCATCCGGCATCGAACACGACCGTCGGCGACCCGGACCCAATGCAGTAGAGGTTCAAACGACCGCTCCCGATGGAAATGCGCTCGCCGGGCTGGGAATAGATCATGTCGCCGACGGATGCACCGGGAGACGATAGCGATCGAGCGACGTGTTCGTGACCTCGCTGTAAGGCGTTGCTGTTACAGGCGGCAGTAAGTGCAAGAACGACAGTACAAAGCGCAGCGATTCTGTATTTCATAGCAGCTCGGTTTGAACAAGCAACATGCTGAACCGTACAATTACTTTGATAAGTGATTTGTGTAGCCATTTTGTAGCCAAGTCGGCGCATGTAGGTGGAAGCTGCGGTCGCCCGCGGATTGGGTTAATCACCGCAAAGTCTTACGGTACAAGGCCTCGCACAACGACGGACTTCGGTGGAGTTTCCTGAAACTGCTTCGTAGGTAAGAGCGAGTCCGGGTTCGAGTCCCCTCATCTCCAGAGTCGAACAAATGAAAGCCGTGGGCCGCGTTTGGCGCGGCTATCTGTCATGGAATTGTAAACGTTACCCCAGCGTTTCGTAATGGTGGACGAAGCATGCATCAATGCGCTCGGCCTCGCGTTCGTCCGGAATGACTTCGCTCTCCCAGTTTTCGCCGGTCATATTTTTCAGGGCGTCAAGATTCTCCCAGACCGAGATCATCACGATCTCGTCGCCTGTGGCGCCGATGCCGTTACCGGTGTGACGCGCAAGTAGTCCCGGTTGCCCATCGACAAACGGGATCGAGATATCTTTTACAAGCTCCGTCAGTTCGTGTGCCTTCCCCGGCTTCGGCCTAGCGCGAAAAACACGGATGATCACGCGTGTCTCCTTTGTTCGGAGCTGCGCGCCCCACAATGGGGCTATGAGGGGTTCTCTCCCCTTTTTGCGTAGCCATTTGTAGCCAAGTGTGCGGATATAGGCGGAATGGGCGGTCGTCCATAGATTTCGTTAATCGGCGCAAAGCTTTACAACATAGGGCCTCGCACGATGGACAACTCCGGTGGAATTTTCCTGAAACTGCTTCATAGGTAAGGGCGCGTCCGGGTTCGAGTCTCCTCATCTCCACCGTTGAAATAGCTTTAGTGCGTGTATTTCCAACCGGTTTCAACAACGAGCTTGCGCGATTCGTTTAGTCGGAATGGGCAGTTGCGTCGCCTTCGGTCGATTTAAAACCAACTCGCTTATGAGAGCCATCGCAGAATGGCTTATCGCTCGAATGACCACAGCGGCACAAGAGGATGGCACCGCTTTTATCGGCTTGACCAGCCGTTGCGATCCCATGGCCGCTGGGCCACGCAAGATCGAAAGCCCCTGTGATCATGTTCGGACCGTCAGCAGTCGGTACAATTCGAACGTCTGACATTGAAATTCTCCTTAGCATAGGCAATGGGCGACAAATTATAAGGTATCGCTGGCTTATCGCGTTTTTGGGTCTTCACCTTTCGTTGCAACGTGGTCGGTCCTGGATTGCATGGAAATAATGACAATAATGAAGATTTTAATGTTAAAAATACCTTTACAGCGCCGCTAGCCAGTGTTACATTTGTTGTGTACCGGACTGCACGAGGTGATCGCTACGATGAAGTCGTTGATTCTCTTGTTCGCTCTATTGCTATGCGTTGTTGGAGCTGTTTCCTACGTTAAGGGCTCGTGGGCGTCGCCAGATGCGTCAGCAACTGAGACGACGCAGGTGGGCGCGGATCAATCCATCGAGCAAAACGCTGCCACCATGGTGGCACGCGGAAGACAAATCTTTCGTTACGATACTTTTGGCGACGAGGCGTTCTGGACGGGGGCCCTCAAGCTCGAACGCGCTATCGAGGGTGCACTTTTGGGAGGCCAGGGCGCTGGCGTTAGTCCGAAGGCCGCGCTTGCAGTCGGGCTCAAGGTCGACATGGATAAGCTGCCACCGGAAGTCGTGGCGCAAATAAAGGCAGGCAAGGTCGACCTCGACTCGCCAGCGACAACCTTGGCGCTCTTGAAGCTCGACGCGGTGGTTGGCCTGAAGGCATCGGTCACTAATAGCGGTGGCCACGCACGCTTGCGCTCCATAGGCATCTCTTGCGCGATCTGTCATTCGACGGTCGATAACGCCTTCGCGCCAGGAATTGGTCACCGCTTAGACGGTTGGCCGAATCGCGATCTCAACGTTGGGGCAATTATAGCGCTGGCGCCCGATCTTTCGGTCGTACAAAAACTCCTCGGTGCAAACCGGACGACGGTTGTAAAGGTTTTACATAGCTGGGGCCCCGGCAAATTCGACGCCGAGCTGTTCCTAGACGGAAAAGCGTTCCGGCCGGATGGAAAGTCTGCCGCAACGCTCCTCCCGGCGGCGTTCGGTCTTGCGGGTGTCAACCTGCACACGTACACGGGATGGGGTTCCGTGACGCAATGGAATGCGTTCGTTGCGAACCTGGAGATGCATGGCAACGGAACATATTTTGATCCCCGTTTGGCCGACAGCAAACGTTTTCCAATCGCAGCTAAAGCCAAGTTCTATGACGTGCGGGCTACCGTTGACGACGTGACCTCTAAGCTTGCTGCACTGCAATTCTACCAGCTCGCAATCCCGGCGCCGGCTCCACCGCCCGGATCTTACGACGCTGCGGCGGCGGAGCGCGGCCGGGGCGTTTTCGCTATGGCCCAATGTTCTCGCTGTCATGTGCCACCGCTCTTCACTGAGCCGGGTTGGAACATGCATAAAGCGCAGGAGATAGGGATCGATGATTTTCAGGCGAGCCGGTCGCCCGACGACCGCTATCGAACAACGCCGTTGCGCGGTTTATTCGCGCGCGCGAAAGGCGGGTACTATCACGATGGCCGCTTCTCCAACTTGGAAGCGGTCGTCGCCCATTACGACGCTTTCTTAAAGCTCCATTTGACTTCCGGTCAGCGGCACGATCTTGTTGAGTATTTGAAGTCGCTGTAGACGGCTTTCCAGGACGCAACGCGCGCATGTGCAATGTTTTGGCATGCGCGATCGCCCTAAGAATTTACTTGACGTCATGCGCGTGCGCGGCGGCATTACCGTAGACGAGCTCGCCGGCGAATTGCAGCTGACGCGGACCTCGGTCGTCAACCACCTAAAGTTGCTCATGGGCGAGGGCCTGGTGAAGCGTGGCGGATTACGTCCAGGATCGCGTCGCCCCAGCGTAATCTACACGTTGACAGCGAACGCCGACCGCATTTTCCCTCAACTGTATGAGGAGTTCCTAACCGATATTCTTGAGGAATTGAGCTCGCACCGACCGGCCAACGTCAAACGCATCATCGCCGGCGTCCGCAAGCGCTGGCTTACCCGCGACCTTTCGGCCGTCGAAGGACTGCGGGGAGAACAACGCGTCAGGCGAGCCCTTGATGTGCTGTCAAAGCGCGGCTTTATGCCTGTTCTAGAAGGACCGCCGGAGACGCGTGAGCTCAAACAATACAACTGTCCTTTGCGACGCCTATGCGCTGGTTACCCCGACGTGCGCGATATGATAACGCAATGGATACGGGCGTTGTTCGGCGTTCCGCTGATCCGCTTGGGGTGCAGTGCCACCGGTGACACTTCCTGCTCCTATATTCTTGGGCGCGAGGTGCGGCCGTCGAAACCGATCGCAAAACGTGGAAAACGGTATTCGCGATGATTTGGACCTTCGCGGTGACGCAATCAACCAATTAAAAAATGCCCATCTGTAAGGATCAGCTCCTAGCGCCGACGACGATGAAGGCCGTGAAACTGATCAGGAGTTGCTTAGTTTTTTTCCAAACCGGTTGGGCTGCTGACGGGCAAATCGAAGACTCTGCTCTTGCGTACATCCGCAGCTTCAATTGTCATCAGTTCTTCCCGCGTCGGAGCGGCCGACGATGCGGTCAGTCGACTGGCTTGGCGCAAGCGCAGCCGGTCAATCGCATTCCTCACACTGCGGCCATTCGCGAAATGCGGCTGACCCATGCGGCGCACGAGATATTCCTCGAATGAGCGCCGGGCGTCGTCGGAAAACCGGTACATGATCCGCTCGAGCATCCGATCTGCGATCTGCATCAGCTCGTCAGCGGTGTAATCGGGAAAGTCGATGTGATGAGCGATGCGCGATTTGATGCCGGGGTTGCTCGTGAAAAATGATTTCATGCGCTCTTCGTAACCGGCGAAGATAACCACGATATCGTCGCGGTTATTCTCCATCACCTGCAGCAGTATCTCAATCGCCTCTTGGCCATAATCGCGTTCGTTCTCTTGGCGATAAAGATAATAAGCCTCGTCGATGAACAAGACGCCGCCCATAGCCCGCTTGAGAATATCCCTGGTTTTAGGCGCGGTATGGCCGATGTACTGACCAACGAGATCGTCGCGCGTCGCGACGACCAGATGGCCTTTACGGCTGTAGCCCAGGCTGTGAAGTATTTCGGCCATGCGCATGGCCACCGTCGTTTTGCCGGTGCCCGGGTTGCCGGTGAAGCTCATGTGTAGCGACGGCGATTCGGACGCCAGACCTTGCTCGCGTCGAAGCTTATCCACGACAAGCAACGAGGCCACTTCCCCAACACGAGTCTTCACGGGAGCTAGACCGACAAGCTCCCGGTCCAAGCGTTCGATGACGGTACGAACGCCGGCGACTCCTTCTGACGCGGCGACGCTAGGGGTCGCGGTGACGTTGGGCGTCGCGACGGCGTTAGGTGTTGCGGCGACCTTAGGAGTCGCGATACCGTTGTCCACTGGGTCTCTCGGTTGCATAGGCGTGCAGAGTGTATTTTATTTGCCGGTCCTCGAACTCCGTTCGTTCGACGCGAAATCCGGGTTCGACAAGCGGCCGGTTTACGATAAAGCTTAACGCAGTGGTCTGGCGCCCTTTCTTGCGGTCATAAGCGTTCACTCGAATGTAACATTCGGCGTGTTCATCTCGGCAGCGCTTGACCTGCTCAAAGACCGCCGCAGCATCTTTGACGTCGAACATCGGCAGCCCCCACATTTCCCAGTAGACGTTGCGTGGATGCGGGTCGTCCGTGTATTCGATCGAGACGGGCCAGTCTTGATCGATCGCGTACTGGATTTGGGCTGTGATCTCCGCGTCTGTGAAAGGCGGCAGATATGAGAAGGTGCCTTGCGTGAGGTGCATACTGTACAGCTCCGTTGTTCGGTTAGTAACTCGGCGTCGCAACGACGTCGGGTGTGTCGGTAGAAGCATAGTCGAAGGAGACATCTTTCCAGAGCTCTACCGCTTGGCGTAACGGCTGGCACCAGCGCGCCGCCCGTGCGAGAATATCGGGCCCCTCGCTCAAGAAATCGCGACCTTCATTGCGCGCCTGGATCATCGCCTCGACGGCGACGCGGTTAGCGGTGGCGCCGGCGGCGATGCCCATGGGATGGCCGATCGTACCGCCGCCAAATTGCAGCACGACGTCCTCGCCCAAATAGTGGAGCAGCTGGTGGGTTTGCGCAGCGTGAATTCCGCCCGACGCCACAGGCATGACACCCGGAAGCGACGCCCAGTCTTGGTCGAAGAAAATGCCGTGCAACGGATTGGCTGGAGTGCGACCGAGTCGCAGCGTGTCGTAATATCCCGCCACGATGTTGGGATCGCCCTCGAGCTTGCCGACCACCGTGCCGGCGTGGATGTGATCCACACCGATGAGACGGCACCATTTTGAGAGCACGCGGAAGCTCACGCCGTGCGTTTTCTGGCGGGTGTAGGTCGCGTGTCCAGCGCGGTGCAGGTGCAAAATCACACCGTTGCGGCGCGCCCACTTGGCCATCGATTGCATCGCGGTAAAACCGATGGTGAGGTCGATCATCACGATGACGCTACCAAGCTGCTTTGCGAAGTCCGCTCGCTCGTACATGGATTCCATGTCCGCGGCCGTGACGTTCATGTAATGGCCCTTGATCTCGCCGGTGTCGGCCATCGCCTTCACCACGCCTTCCATGCAGTACAAAAAGCGGTCGCGCCAGCGCATGAACGGTTGACTGTTAATGTTTTCGTCGTCCTTCACGAAGTCGAGGCCACCGCGCAGCGCTTCATAGACGACACGCCCATAGTTACGCGCCGACAGCCCGAGCTTAGGTTTTGTGGTTGCACCGAGCAGCGGACGCCCATATTTGTTCAGCATCTCGCGCTCGGTGACGATGCCGTGCGCCGGCCCTTGGAATGTCTTCACGTAGTGCGCAGGAATACGCATGTCTTCCAGTCGCAGCGCCTTGAGCGCCTTGAAGCCGAAGACGTTGCCGATGATCGACGAGGTCAGATTCGCGACAGAGCCTTCCTCGAATAAATCGATGTCGTACGCGATGTACGCGATGTATTGGTCGGGCGTGCCGGCAACCGGCGTGACGCGGTATGCTTTGGCTTGATATTCTTCAAAGGCCGTCAGCCGGTCGGTCCACACGACCGTCCACGTCGCCGTCGAGGACTCGCCGGCAACCGCGGCCGCTGCCTCTTCCGGATCAACGCCGTCTTGCGGCGTGAAACGGAAGGCGCAGAGGATGTCGGTGTCTTTAGGCTCGTAGTCCGGCTTCCAGTAGCCCATCTCTTTATACGGTATGACGCCGGATTTCCAGCGGGAGCGCTTTTCAGTGGGTTGCTCGTCAATAATCAGCGGCACTTCGGGAACCTTTCTTGTTTTATCGAGAGTTTAGGCAAATTGCGCATTAGGTAGCCACGGCGACTCGGCTCGCCGTTGCGCGCAGCAGAATAGATTTTTGCGCGCTTAGAATCCGGTGGGCGAGAATCAATTGCGTGAGCGCAAGCGGGTCGCTGTGCCGGCGGCTGCGCGCGCTCTCGTAAGTGCCGAGCATTTCGGGTTCGACGTACAGCAGGTTGCCGTGGCGACCATCGATGTGCGCCCAGATGTTGTCCTCGACCATCGCAGCTTCTTGCGCGCCGATCTGCCCGCCGATGTCGATGACGTCGGACCGTTGCCCGTCTTCATCCTCAACGTCGAGCGACAACTGCACGGCCTGAGCGCGCAGCAGTTGTCGGTCGAAGTTGAGTCGCGGCAACGTGTGCCGCTGCGTGATGCGGACGCTGAGTTGACCCATGTCTTGCGTTGGGTCGCTGCGATAGAAACGAATCACCATGTCGGCGTTGACGCGCTGCGGTGCGATGAATTGCTCGACGTCCGGTTCGCGGGCTTTCAGCTCCGCGAGGACCTGCTCGCGATTGTAGCCTCTCTTGGCGACGTCACGTTGGATCTTCCACATGCGGCGGAGTTCCGGCTCGGGGTCCAGCCACACTTTCAAGTCGAATGCATGACGCACGCCGGGAATGAGATACGGGTGCAAGCCTTGGATGATCACGACCTCGCGCGGGTCAAGCCGGTCCGGGCCTTCTAAACAACCATTGTCGTGGTTGTATGACGGCTTGTCGATGCCGTTGCCTGCCTTGAGCAGCCAGATCTGCTCTTCCATGAGCGCGAAGTTATTGCAGCGTGGGTCGAGCGCAGTCAGGCTGACGAGCGATCGTTGCTTGCGGTCAAGTGAATGATAGTCGTCAAGGCAGATACTCGCGATCCGCTCGCTGCCAAAGAGCGAGTAGAACGCCGACGTGATGGTCGTCTTACCGCTGCCGCTGTCACCACCGATGCCGACAAAGATCGGGTTGTCACTCGGTACGGCCTTCCAGCCTTTGACGAAGCGTGTTTGATCGGGCGCTAGTTCGTCTATCTTGCGTTCGAGTTGACCCAGCAGCTTCGTGAAAGAATCCGCGAATAATTTGACGCCTTCTCTTTCGAGTTCGTTCGCCACAGCCTCCATGTCGATGCCCGCTTGCGCGAGCGCTTTTAGCTGCGTCTCTGTGGTCGACAAATTCTCCGCAAGCGTCTCACCTCGCGCATCGCCGTGATCGGCGAATGCCTTTAGGGTCTCGAGCGGCATTGTGTTGACGGTATGGCGTCCGATGAGCTCCTCGACATAGCGAACGTCGCGGTATTGAGGATTCTTCGTGCTCGTCGATGCCCACAGCAGACGCTGCGGTTTCGCGCCTAAGGCAGAAAGGCCGAGCATTGCATCGGAAACAGTGAATTTCAGCCAGAGGGCGTACGCTGCTCTGGCGTTGGCGATTGCTGCTGTGCCCAGGAGATCTGTGAGTTGTTCGCGTTCCGCGGTATTTTTGGCAGCGTTGATCTTCGACTCGAGCTGCTTGTCCACGAGTGTATCGACGCGGCTCACAAAGAAGCTGGCCACTGAGGATATCCGTGTAAGATCATGACCGTGCTTCCGCGCCAAAGCAAGACCTTGTGTAAACGCATCGAGTAACTCGCGGTAGCGCCTAAGGCCGAAGACGAGCGTCGCGTTGACGTTCATTCCTTCGCCCAAGATGAGCGTGATGGCCTCAAGCCCAGCTTTCGTCGCGGGGATCTTGATCATGAGATTTTGCCGGCCCACGGCCGCGTGCAGCCGCCGCGCCTCTGTGACCGAGCCTGGCGCGTTGTGCGCGAGTTCGGGCGAGACTTCGAGACTTACATATCCGTCGACGCCTTCGCTTGCTTCGTAGGCCGGACGCAGTGCGTCCGCTACTGCCTGAACGTCGCTCGTTGCGATTTCCTCATACGTCTCTTTGAGACTGTGTCCGCGGTGCGACGAGCGCGCGATCTGCATATCGTAGGCACTGCCCGAGGCGAGTGCTTTTTGAAAAATGGTCGGATTGGTTGTAAGGCCGACGATGCCGTAGCTATCGATCAGCTGGTTGAGCTGTCTGTCATCGAGCATTTCGCGACTTAAATGGTCGCACCATGGACTTTGGCCAAGCTCTCTGAGCGTTGAAACTGCGTTGACCGGAAATTGCATTAAAATCTCCCCTGGCTTGGCGGCCTTGATGGTGCCTCCCATGATAGGCATCTTCTGCCATAAGGTCAAATGCAAGTATAGAATGCAACACATTAGCTTTTGTTATGCGAGGACGAACGAGCCATGAGTCTTTCAGCTCTAGAACGACGCATGACGCTGCACCAACTCCGCATGTTCAAGAACGCGGTCGATACCGGCACCTTCACGCGAGCGGCTGATGCACTAGGCTTGAGCCAGCCCGCAGTCACCCATCAGATGCAGGCGCTCGCCCGAGGCATCGGACATGCTTTGTTTCAGCCGAAACAACGGGGCGGCAAGTTGGATTTGACGGCAGTGGGGCGTGAGTTGTACGAGCGCGCTGGGCAAATTCTGGCGCTTGTCCAAGAGGCTGACGACGCCATCGCCGACATCCAAGGCCTCAAGAGCGGCTCCGTCACGGTCGCCGGCGACACAACGGTTGGGATTTATGTGGTTCCTGACGCCCTCTCAGCGTTCCACCGAAAGTTCCCTCATATCAAGCTGCGGCTGGACGTCGTCAACCGCAATCGCGTCCGGGAACTTCTGCAAAGCGGTGACGCTGATCTCGGCGTGATCGGCCGGCTGTTCGAAGACAAGCTTTTTTCAGCGCTACCGCTCGTCGAGAATCACCTGATGTGGTTTTGTGCGCCGGACCATCCGTTAGTCAAGCGCGAGCCACTGCGATTGCGCGATGTTATCAAGGGACCGTTGTTGATGCGCGAGCCCGGATCGGGGACGCGCGAAGCGGCCGAAACGATTCTTACAAGCCAGGGTATCGATGCGACCCCCGACATGGAGATGGCAAGCAACGGTGCGCTCAAGCGGGCGGTCGCGGGCGGCCTTGGGGTGACGTTGTTTTCGACGTCGGCGGTGCGGCTCGAAGTCGCGGCCGGATTGTTGCACCCCTTGCGCGTGAAGGGATTCCCGCTGCGACGGATGTGGCACGTCGTGTGGTTGAAGGAGCGTTTGTTGGGGCCGGCCGCGCGGGCTTTCCGCGATTACCTGCAAACGACAGAATGGCGCGAGCACCTGCCCCTCGCACTGGGCAGCGACTAACGCAAAGCCGGATTCACAGAACTACCTCTCAATGCGATGTTGCGCCACGTTGCGGTCGGGTCGTGCGATCGCCTCGTAGATCGCTCCGATCGCCACGATGACCGCCATGACCAGCAGCGTCACCCAGCCGTAGTTGAAGATTGCACGTCCGCTCGCGAGCGAGCTCGGCCAGATGATGTTCAACAGCATCAGCAACAAGTAGAGAGCGCCGCCGATCGTGACCGGCATACCCCATTTGCCTAACGTGAAGGTGCCGCTCGGCTTCCAGCCGCGGCGGCGGGCGAGAAACGCTCCGAAGACGGTGAGGAAAAAGGCGAGGTAGATACCCGAAGTAGCAAACGAAACCAGGGCGTAGAGCGCGTTGACGTTTGCCGGGTAGTCGAACCACAGGATATGAACGGGCTTGCTCGGATTTACAAGGACGAGCAACAAGAAAAGAAACGGAATGATCGTTCCCACCAGAATCGCGTTGGCCGGTGTATGGTGGCGCTCCGAGATCTGCTTGATCTTGTCGCTAAACGGCAACGCTCCGTCGCGAGCGAGTGCGAATGCCACGCGGGCCCCCGCACCCTGGACGGCAGTGCCGCAACTGAAGAACGCGACGATAACCATGACGAGGAAAAAGTCCTGAAGCCAGCTTGGCAGGACGGAGAGAATGCTGTTGATCCCGCCGGAAACGACGCCGCCGATCCCCGATGCCGGGGTCGCGAGCAGCAAACCAAGCACCAAGACGAACGACGCGATGCCGCCGTAGAGCAGCGCGTTGCGCATTGCCTTGGGAACCTGGGTTTGCGCGTCGACGGTCTCCTCGGAAATATCGCCTGCCGATTCGAATCCGTAGAAGATGTACACGTTGGCAAGCACGGCAACGAGGGCCGCAGCCGTCCACCAGTCGCCACCGAAATTCACTCCCAGCGGATTGGTTTTCAGGTATTCGACTTTCTGCGACGAGAAGACGAAACCTAAACGCTGATGAAAACCGTAAAGCGCAAGCGCCAAAAAGACGCCGAAGGTGCCGATCGTCTCCACGTACACGCCGAAGCGCGCCACGCGACCCATGATCTTCGCCCCGATCGAGTTAAAGATAGCCGAGAGCACGATGATGCCGCCGGTTATGACGAAAATCGTGATGTGTTTCGCCGGGTCCAGGTGCGTGTGGAACCAGACATTTGAGAGCGATGTAACGTAGCCCACGGCGCCGGAATCGACAGACGCGACGGTCGCGAGAAGTGCGAAGCCGTAGATCCAGCCGATGAACCACCCGTAGCGCGGCCCGACGTTGTACTTGCCGTATTGGTAGAGCGCGCCCGAGAGCGGATACTCGCTGGAAAGTTCGCCGAAGACCAAGGCGACGAGCATCATGAGGCCGACGACCACAGGGATCGTCCAGATGTAGCGTGGTCCGCCGGTGCCCAGACCTAAGGTGTAGAGAGAATAGATCCCCACCATAGGGCTCAGATAACTAAAGGCAACGGCAAAGTTATCGAAGAGTGAAAGTACTCTCGAGAGCTCTTGCCGGTAACCTAATGCAGCGAGACGATCGCCGTCGGGTTGCGCCCTTTCGCTTAGTGCCTTGCCCACGCCCAGCCCGTTATGCGCCAGCGTGTTGCGATCTTTTTCAGCGCCACCGTATAGACAGAGCCTGACTCCCTAACGGCTTTTCCATTCTGCTTGTACGTATACGTCACGGGAACGACGACGTATGCGCGATCGCCAGTGACGTCGACGTGCCACGGCGTGCCCAATGTGACGATCCCGTCGGTGATCCCATTCTGCTTGGCGTTTTCGTCATAGGCGTTCGACCAAACGGCGCATGCCGTCGGTCCGTGCCATACGTGCGGCGGAAAGTCGTCGATGATGGATACGGGCGAGGCGCAGGCCGCCAGTGCGCCCTTTGTGTCGCCCTTGTTAAATCCGTCGATGAATTGATGCACCGTCGCCATGACAGCGGTCTGCTCGGAGGCAGCAGCGACCGACGCCGCTGCGAAGACTAAGATGAGTCCAGCGCTCAACGTCAAGATGGGGAATCGTCTCAAATCCTTGATCCTCTCTTTTGGCACGCACTCGGCGGGTCACTTTCAAACAGTTCGAAGTGACCTCGTCTTGCGCGGCTTCTCGAATTGCGCGCTCTTAGTCCTCTTCGCAGCCGACTAACGATGCGATGGCCCGACGCGGAAGTCGATCTCCGGTTTGATCCCGCTTGCAAGTGTTTGATAGACGACGCAATATCGTTCCGTCAATTTTTGGAGCGTGGCAACTTCTTCTGGCGTTGCGTCTGCATCAAGGTCGAAGCGAAGCCGAATGTTCTTAAAGCCCACCTGCGCGTCGCGGTCGACGCCTAAGGTGCCGCGGAAGTCCAAGTCTCCCTCTGCGTGTACGCTTCCACCGCGGAGCTGAATGTTTTTCGCCGTTGCCACTGACCGCAGTGTCACGCCGGCACATGCGACGAGTGCCTGCAACAACATGTCACCTGAACAAGCCAGAGTTCCATCACCCCCCGTCGCCGGGTGCAGGCCGGCTTTCACGAGCGCGCGCCCGGTCTCAACGGTGCAGCTGAGCCCTTCGGGGTCATCGACCCGGCCGCTAGCCTTCAGCGTGATGATCGCGGCGTCCGGCTCGGCGCGATACCGATCCTTGATCGGCGCCTGTAGAGCGCGTAAGCTCTCGGTATCCATGCGCGTCCTCCGTTCTTGCAGAATTTCATTACGACCTGACGATTGTCGGCCCTGCACTACATCGCTTCCGCGAGCCTTGCAACGCTTGCCAAGTCGGAGTCGCACGCGCTATAATGCGCGTACCCTAGAGTGGCGTGAGGCTGAGCTTTTCGCGCGCGAATGTGATGGAGGGATTTATATGCCCCGCTATGTTGTCGAACGTACGTTCAAGGACGGGTTATCGATCCCAGCCACAAGCGAGGGAGCCGATGTGTGCCGAAGTGTCGTTGACAAAAACGGAGACGTCGGCGTGACGTGGGTCCATTCGTACGTCTCAAAAGACCATAAGAAGACGTATTGCATTTACGACGGTCCGAGTGAGAGCTCCATTCGTAAAGCGGCCGAACGCAACGGGCTGCCGGTCGATAGTATTTCTGAAGTCAGCGTGCTGGATCCGTACTTCTTCCACTAGCCGTTCGTTAGGCGGTTCGCCTCGCCGGCGCTGGTAGAAGCCGTGGTTCGGTGAGGCGCAGCGTCAGGCACTTGGCGGCTCCGCCAGCCTTTAAAAACTCGCTTAACTCGCGTGCGATCACAGTAAATCCCGTAGCTTGCAGGCGCTGTGACAGTCCTTCGCTGGTCTTGTTCATGATAATCGTGCTGCCGATGTTGATCGCGTTACAAGCGAAGTTCAATGCATCGTCTTCTTCGATGGCGATCCGGAAGTCGGGGCGAATCTGGCGCTCGATCATCAGGTTGGACTGCGCATCGAACGCGGGCGGATAATAGAGCAGATAACCGCCCTCGAGCGGGCAAAAACAGGTATCGAGATGATAGAAGCGCGGGTCCACCAGACGTAGCGATACGACCTCGACCCCGAGCATCTTGCCCAAGATGTCGTGCGATGTACGCGCAGACCGATGTCCCCAAGCTGCCCATATGCGCAGAGTGCCGCGGTCGAGGAGCGCATCGCCGGCGCCTTCGAACGGGATATCGTCGGGCATGCGCAACACGGAAAATTGCTGGGAGCGAAACCAGCGTTCGAAGTGCGGTTCTTCGCCTTGGCGCTCTGCAAAGCGGAAGCGGCTGATCACCGCGACGTCGTCGAGCACGAAGCCGGCGTTGGCTGTAAATACCATATCGGGCAGCCCGGGTTGGGGTTCGATCAGCTCCACGTGCGCGAACCCCGCGACCGCCGACAAAAGAGCGTTCCATTGTTGCGTGGCTCGCTCAACGGTGGTTTGATTGATGTTTCCCTGCATCCAGGGATTGATCACGTACGAAACTCCGAAGTATTCGGGCTTGCACATGAGCAAACGCAATGTTTCCGTCATGTAGCGGCTTGTTGTCGCACACAATGCGCCCGCCCTGCGACCAATGTTGGACCGCGAAATGAATCCGCTGGACAGAGGTCCTATCGAGCGCTGCTCGCTCTGCCGCGGTCTGTAAGAGGGGAGTGCAGGCAGAGACAAGCAGTCATCGCATATCGTGCCGATCGTGTATTTGCACGGCGTGGCCATTCGCGACCAAAGCGACGTGCCGACCATAACCTCATTCTTACGGCAGCACGTGGCACCCGCGATCTCGCCGGATCCGACCGAAGCCGATCGTGTCCGTGTCTTTACAGCCTTTTGGGGCAGAGATGCGGTAAGCTTCGCGTGGAATCACGCGAGCTTGCCGCTGGTCAAAGACCCTGACCTCGACAGCGAAGAAGACATGCCGTCACGCGCGATTCGTCTACTCAAACCCCGCAAGAGTACGAAGTCAGGCGACGATCCAGATGATTTCACATCGCTGGTCTGGTCTTTGTCCGCCGATCAGCTGAGCTCAGTGCTCTCCACCGCACTCAGACAATTAGAGTTGACCGGCGATGAATTTGCTAGCCAGGCGACAGCGCTGGATGCAGCTGTACGCGACATGATGCCAGAGGGCGGCGCGTCGAAGGTCGATGCGGCACTTCTCGATCGGATCGCGACCCGAGCCGGCCAATTGTTCGCGTCTATCGTGCGTCGCGAGAGTGATGGCCGAGGCAAAAGCGCTGTTGCGCGCAGCGGCGTGAGCCTTTCACCGGTCACCGAAATGGCAAAGCGCGCGCTCCGCTCTGCGAGCGGCGAACTCAGCGTCCTCAGCACGAGGATTGTGCTCCGCTGGCGCCCGGCCATCGACGCCATACTCACGAACTTCTTTGGCGACGTCTTCGTCTATCTCTCGAAACGCGGCGATCCCAATGCACCGGGAGCGATCATCACCGACTTTTTGGACGTGCTCCTCGAGGCGGCGCGTACCAAACCCGGCGAACCGCTGGTCGTGCTGAGTCACAGCATGGGCGGCCAGATCGTCTACGATTGCATCACCTATTACATTCCACGCAACGCGAAATATTCGAAGATCAAAATAGACTTTTGGGTGACGGCTGGTTCACAAGTAGGTCTCTTCGAAGAGATGAAGCTGTTCAAGCTGAGCGATCCCGCGATTCGCGCACCGAAGAAGGTCCCGCTCTCGCGAGCGCACCTGGGCCGCTGGTACAACGTCTGGGATCCGCATGACATCCTCAGTTACACCGCCGAGCCGATCTTCGCCGGGGTGGATGACGAGCGCTTTGAGAGCAATCTCCCTGTTCATCTCGCGCATTTTGGATATCTAGCGTCACCGGCTTTCTATCATCGTCTTGGCGAAAAGATCTCCAATGAGAAAGCGCTCTAAATGATTTTCGCTCTCCTCTTAATCGCGTTCGCAATAGGAGTCGGGCTTACAGTAAACGCGCAGTTCTCCGGTAGACCGTTGCCCGGCTGCACCCCGTGGCGTCAAATGAGTCGCCCGACTTCACGCGGCCGGCGTTCCAATGCTAACGAACCGGATGTTTTTGCTTCCGCCGACGCGGATCTTGATCCCGAGTCGGATACAGGTGAGCCTAAGGGTTGGAATTGAAGGCTTACTTTGCAGGACAAAGTTAATCTCATACGGTAAGTTCCGCTCAGCATATTTCTCGTTAGAGACCTAGCGGTGCCATGCGGCCTGTCATATTCTTGACGCCCGCGGTGCTATATGAATAAGATGCTCGCTACCGAACGGGACCCATCAGCGACGTTGCTCACTCAAAATCGCTTTGAAGCCTTGTTTGCCAACCAATATGATCGCGTGGTCGCCATCGCGCGCAGAGTGTTGTTGGATAGGCACATGGCTGAAGACGTGGCCCAAGAAGTCTTTGCAGCGTTCTACCGTAACGGGCACGCCGCTGATCCTACTCGGGCGGCCCGCTGGCTTCACGCGGCAGCCGTGCATACTGCTCTGAACATCTTGCGTGCAAACCGGCGGCGCTTCGAACGGGAAGCGGGCGACGCGCGCGCGCATGCGTTGCTCCACAGCGCGGTAAACCAAGCGAACAATCCGCAAACCATTCTGGAGTCACGTGAGCAAAGCGCGGAAGTGCGAGCCGCACTCAAGCGGCTGTCGCCGAAATACGCCGCGGTGCTCGCCTTGCGCTACGCTGGTCTCTCCTATGTGGAGATCGCTGCAACGCTCGATACCGGCATCAACCAAGTAGGCACGATCCTCGCACGCGCTGAGGCGGCCTTCAAAAAGGAGATAAAAAGTGTTTCACCTTGACGACGGCACCTTGCGCCGGCTTCTCGACGAACCGCAGAGCACGCTATCCTCGGCACGAGCGCACTACGACCAGTGCGAATTGTGCCGGCAGCGGGCTGCTGAACTTGGCGCGACCGCCGAGGCGGTAGCGCAAGCCTATGCTCGCGCAGGCGACGGTACCGCGCGTGAGGCGACTGGACAGCCCGAGCTAAGCCAAGCGCTCGCACGAACGCGCTTGCGGCTCAACGAAGAGTCCGCGTTCGATATCGGAGCCGGCAGGGAACGGCGCCATCGATCACCAGTCACTATTGTACTTGCCGCACTTGCTTCTGCCGCGGCGTTGGTCTTGCTCTTCCTCTTCACGCCGCTTGGAACTGTGGCTCAAGGGTTCTTGACCATCTTCGAGCCGCACCAATTCCAGGCGGTGGCCATCTCGCCGATGGATCGTTCGAGCTTGCGTTATTTGCCTGACCTTGACGCGTACGGCACGGTACGTGAACTCGCGCGACCGCGCTCGTTGCTGGTGAGCGGACCGGCGCAAGCGGCGGTCGTCGCACGGATGCCTTTGCGCGTACCGGGCGGATTGCCGAGTAATATCCATGGACCAGTACACTGGCGTGTGATGTCCCCTGAAAACGTGATGTTCACGTTCAGCGCTTCGAAGACCGCGGCTTCCGCAGCCGCGCGCCACCAAGCGCTGCCGCCCATGCCGCTGGGCCTGGATGGCAGCACGTTGCAGATAATTGCGGGCCCCATCGTGACGACGACATTCGGCGGTGACGTCGTACCGTCAAAGCGCCCACGGCACGACAGCGACGAGTATCCTGAGCTGATCATCGTTCAAGCGCCATTGCCGCGCGTTCAATCCACCCGAGCATCCGTCAGACAAATCGAAGATTACGTGTTGCGCCAGCCAGGCATTCCGCCGCGACTGGCAGCCCAGATCCGCGCGATCAGCGACCCAACTTCCACGCTGCCCATTCCGGTTCCGATCGACAAGGCCAGCGCGCAGCAAGTGGTCGTACAAGGCGTGCGCGGATTGGCCGTTGGCGACAACACCGGTGTGGGCGCGGGCGTCATCTGGCAACGCGACGGTTACATTTACGGAGTTGCAGGACCATTCCCAGAAAGTGAGGTGCTGATAATCGCGAACTCACTGCGCTGAGATGCTCACTGCCGCAATCGAAACGCTTTCGTTAGTCAAGCGCTACGGAAGCGCCTTGGCGCTTGATGGACTGTCGATGACGGTGCCGCGCGGTGAGATTTTTGGATTTCTCGGACCGAACGGTGCCGGCAAAACGACCGCAGTCAAATTGCTGTTGGGTTTGGCAAAGCCGACCGCGGGCGAGGGAGCTGTTTTGGGAGCGCCTTTCGGCGATTTGCAGACGCGCCGGCGCATCGGTTATCTTCCCGAACTTTTTCGCTATCAGGATTGGCTGAGCGCGCGCGAGGTGCTCGCGCTTCATTGTGCGTTATTGGGCGTTGCGCGCGCGGATCGCGATCAGGAGATCCAGCAAGCATTGACCGCGGTCGGTCTTGCCGCCCGAGCCGATCATCGTGTCGGCGGTTTTTCCAAAGGCATGCAACAACGGCTGGGTTTGGGCGTCGCTCTTTTGGGGCGGCCTGAACTCGTCATCCTCGATGAACCTACGTCAGCTTTGGATCCGGTCGGCCGTCATGACGCGCGCGAGATCATCCTGGCGATAAAGCGGCGCGGTGCAACCGTGTTTTTGAATTCACACTTGCTCACGGAAGTGGAGAAAGTATGCGATCGGGTCGCCATCGTCGATCGCGGCCGCATCCTGCAAGTCGGCCGCTTAGACGAGCTGTTGCATGGTGAAGTCGTTCGCGTGCGATTTGCATCGGCACCCACAGAAGCCGTCAAAACCTTGCTCGCGCAATACGGAAATGCTGTGCAAAAGGACGGCTGGCTGATGCTTAGCGGCGTGGGCGTTGAGCGCATACCAGACCTGGTCGAGCGACTGGTCCATACGGGCGCGCGCATCCAGGCGGTTGAGCAAAGCCGTAGCACGCTTGAGGAACGCTTCCTCGAAGTGCTGGAAGAGGACGGCTAGTGCACGCACTCACCATCGCCTCTCTCACATTACTCGAAGCCGTGCGGCGGCGTTTAGCGATAACCGTTGGCATTTTGACTCTGATCATAGTCGCGCTCACGAGCTGGGGTTTTTATAAACTCGCCACGCTGGCGGGACCAAGCGGACATCCGCTTTCGCGGGTGGAGTTGTTGGGCGCCACGAGTTTCTTTGTCATCTTCATCGCCTATGGGTTCAGTGTTATTTTGGCAGTCGGTGCGTCTTTGCTGGCAGCACCCTCGATCGCAGGTGATATTGAATCGGGCATCGCTCACGCCATCCTGCCGAGACCGATCCGGCGCAGCGAGTTGCTCATGGGAAAATGGCTGGGCATGTCGGTGTTGCTGGTGGGTTTTAGTGCGATCGTGGGAGCAGTTGAACTCACAATCGTCGCCTGGATCACGGGCTATATACCGCCGCACCCCGCGGCCGCCATCGCTTTCCTTGCGGCAGAGGCGATCGTGATGCTCAGTCTGACGCTGATGTGCAGCACGCGATTTAGCGCGATCACAGCGGGCGCTATCGCACTCGTGCTCTTCGGCCTCGCATGGATCTCAGGTTTTGTCGGCATGATCGGCACGCAATTCCATAACCGCAGCATTCTGAATGTGACGACTGCGATCTCGCTGGTGCTGCCGACGGATGGTATGTGGCGCAGCGCGGTCTACAACTTGGAGCCGGCCGCGGTGGTCGCAGCGGCACGAGCCAACGTTGGAGATAGCGTCCGCAACGTCGGCCCCTTCACAGAAGCCGAGCCGCCTCCACCCGCTTTTATCATCTGGACCGGGTGCTGGACTGTGGCCATTCTCGTTTTAGCCGTGTGGAGTTTTAACCGCCGCGACCTGTAGCTACTTTTGGGTGCAAAGCTTCGATCAAAAATTTCGCGACCGCTGCGTACGCAAGACGCGCGTGCAATCCGAAAGGAACCAATTCAAAGCCGTGCTCGGCCCAAGGCAGAAACAACGTCAAAGGCTTCTCACCCCGCAGCGTCAGCAGAGCCCGCAGTGCGATTGCTTCGCGAATATCTACCACGTGATCGCGCGCTCCATAGATGAGTAGCACGCGCGGCAGCACCGGACCGACCTGGCCGATGGGCGATGCAGCGTGATATGCTTGCGGTGCTGAGAATGGTGTTCCGCCAATGAAATCGCGCAGAATTGCCCGTATCTCAAGCGGATCCGGCCTGGGCGGCCTCATGTAGCTGTCAGCCAAGTCGATAGGACCGGAATAGCTTATGACAGCTTTAACGGGTATCGTTCCTGCGAAAGCGGTCAACAGCGCTAATTCGCCCCCGGAAGAATGCCCGATGATTGCTATGTGCGTCGGATCAGCGTGATACATCGCGGCCCGCCGTGTGATGAATCGGATCTCGTCCTGTATGTCATGGAGGGCAACCGGGAAATGATATTGTGGCGAGTGCCGGTAGTCGAGTGCAAAAACCGCAAAACCTAACTCGGCTAACGTTTGGTTCAGCCGGGCATCTTTTGCAGCCGAACCATGTCGCCACTGTCCACCGTAGATTGCAAAAACGATCGGGGTTGGGGATTCGCCGGCTGGAATATAGGCTCGAATAAACGTCGCCTTACCGCCCAGCACGATCGGTATGTCTTGTTGATTCACAATGGCCTGGGCATGCGGTACAAGCCAGGTTTTTCTAGCGGCAAGCGCATTGCTATCTCGAACCAGCAAAACAATCGGAAGAGAACTCAAAGCCAGGCTGACTACGAGAAGCGAAGCCGCGAGCCAACGACGTCGATCGCGCAAGATCGCCACAGCCACTATCAGCGTTAGTAAGTTTGCAGCAAGAAAATAAGGACTCCACTCCGTGGCAATGGTGGCTGCGATCAAGAGAGGCGGAGTCCAAGGAGGCACAATAATACACAAGGAAACGAAGGTCAAGAAAATTATGAACGCAAGCAGCACCACCACACCCATATCATAAAAACGAGTTGCAAAGGCAGACGTAGCCACAAAACTTCCGCCGGCGCTAGGTCCTGAAACAGCTGCGCATGCGTTGCCATGTAAATGTTTGCGGGATATACGGCCAAGAGCAAAACGATCAGCGCATAGCCTGCCACCTTTCTCGTGGATACCCACAGAATGGCGAGACCGCCCGCAATTTCGCAGGCGCCGGTTAAGTACACCCAAAACAAGGGTTGCCCAAAGTACGGCGGCACAATAGCTGCATAGGCCTCAGCCTTAAAAAAATGAAGTGCTCCTGCCGCAAGAAAAAATGCTGATAATAGATAGCGCAGCACGGTTTTTGATTTCGGAGTGATATGCAAACTCTTTCCGTGCGACAATCCAGACGTTTGAAGGCGGTCATCTCCGGACATATGGAACCAAACCCGACATCCTCGATTGGAAGTTGTTTCACGCGAACCAGCCGAGCGTCTTTCCACCTCAAGGGCTCATAACTATGCAATATCGCCTCCTTGGTACCACTGGTGAGCGCGTTTCGATGCTCGGCGTCGGCGGATTCCACTTGAGCAAGCCTGACGATCCGCGGCTCGCCGTTCGCATCGTGCGAACGGCCTTAGAAAGCGGCGTCAACTTTCTCGACAATTCCTGGGATTACGCAGAGGGCGAGAGCGAGCGTAGAATGGGCCTCGCACTGCGCGATGGCTACCGCGACCGTGCGTTCCTCATGACGAAGATCGATGGCCGGACCGCAAGCAGCGCAACGCAGCAACTGGAACAGTCGCTGCAGCGCTTACAGACCGATCGCGTCGATCTGTTGCAGTTCCACGAAGTGATCCGCATGAGCGATTGCGATCGTATCTTCGCTGCCGGCGGCGCTTTGGAAGCGGTCGTCAGCGCTCGCCAGCAGGGAAAGCTTCGCTACATCGGCTTTACCGGCCACAAGAGTCCCCAGATCCACAAGCATATGCTGGATCTCGCCGACCAAAACGATTTCCGCTTTGATACCGTCCAGATGCCGCTCAACGTGATGGATGCGCACTATCACAGCTTCGAGCGAATCGTGCTGCCGATCGCCGGCCAAAAACAGATGGGCGTCATCGGCATGAAACCGATGGGCGATCCATTTATTCTGGACAGCCACACCCTTACCGCGCCCGAGTGCCTTCGCTACGCCATGAGCCTGCCCGTGAGCGTCACCATCACCGGCATAGACTCCATGCCCATTCTTACGCAGGCGTTAGCTGTCGCCGAGAATTTCAAACCACTGACCACGCAAGAACGCGACGCGCTCCTCGCGCGGACAGCAACGGGGGCTAAGGACGGGAAGTTCGAGCGCTACAAGGTGAGCGAGCATTTCGATAGCACCAGCGAGCATCCCGAATGGCTGGGCTGACCTAGCCTTTTATTTGCTGTGCGAGTCCCGCGGTCCAACGATACAGCGCTACGATCACGAGGACAAAAGCGATCGCCCCTAATGCTTTGGCGATCGGTTGAAAAGAATCACCGGCGAGCGCAAACGGACTGGGGTTTTTCGTCGCAACGATCACTCCGGCTAGGATCACTCCGAAGAGACTCTCGCCGACTATCAGTCCCGAGGCGATCAAAACGCCCATGCGCTTGGCGGCGGCGCCATTCGGTCGTTTCTCGACCCAGCGATTGTAATACCACCCCACGACCGCCCCGACCACCGCGGCAGCAGTGGTGGTCGCTGGCAAATAGATGCCAAGTCCAACGGCTAGCGGCGGAAGCTGGAAGCGCGTTCTTGCCCGTAGCACTTCATCAACGACGATGATGCCGATGCCGATGAGCGCCCCAGTGCCGATCAAGCCCCAGTTGATCTGGCCTTGTATCACGCCTCGCGCCAGCGCCGAGATCAACGTCGCCTGCGGCGCAGCCAGCGCATGCAGCCCGCCGCCAAAACCGTATGCCTGATTCAACTTGTCGAGAATCGGTGGAATGACTGCTGCGCCGAAGATCACGCCTGCGACGAGCGCAACCTGTTGCCGCCAGGGCGTTGCATCCACTAGCTGCCCGGTTTTCAAGTCTTGCAAGTTGTCGTTGGAAATCGTCGCTACATTGAGCAGCACGGCGGTGACAAACAACGCATAGGCGACTAACGGTAGCGTGCCGCTTGTCCCCGCGCTCTTGACGACCGCGAGCAAAAGAAGCGCAGCACCGATGACGCTTATAATTCCCAGTCCGGAGACCGGGCTGTTTGAAGAGCCGATAAGTCCGGCCATGTAACCACACGCAGCCGCGACGAAGAACCCCGCAACCACGACATATAAGACGCCCGCGATGACGAGCGGCAGGGTGAGCGCGGCGATGGGTGTGCCTTGCAGAAAGATGACGAACAACAGCGTCAGCGGTATGAAGCATGCAAGGCTGATGAGCGCCACAAGACCGATCGGGATATCCCGTTCCGTGCGGGGCAGCGCTTCAAAATCACCTTTGGCCGCGGCGCGAAGCCGCGACGCAGCCATGGCGGACATGACTCCTGAGTAGACAGGCTTGGCAAGCCTGCCCAAAGTCCAAAGCGCGGCAACGGCGATCGTACCGGCGCCGATAAAACGCACTTGGCGGGACCAGACAGCGAGTGCAACATCCGCCGCAGGACCCGCAGCCGGATGAAGCGCCGTGAGCAGCGGCGTGAGTACGCCCCATGCAAGGACCAGACCAGCCAAAATGGCGAGGCCGACGGACAAGCCGATGAGATGTCCGGCACCCACGAGCGCCAGCGACATAGACATTCCGAATCCGGTGGCTGCCGGACCGATACGAAAATAGCCCGCAAGCGTGTCGACAAAAACTCGCGCAGCGGCGAGAGCAGCATAGCCGGCAGAAGCCAGCGCGCCCACCGACAAGACCACCAATCCTTTTCTATTTTCGTCGATGGCCTCTGGCGTTGTGCCTCGCGACCCCACGCCGACCTTGAGCACCTCAGCGGCTGCGACACCTTCGGGGTAAGGCAGATCGGATTGGGAGACGAGCGCCCGCCGCAGCGGCACGCTGTACATCACGCCCAAAATGCCGCCGATCGCGCAAATCGCAAATGATTCCCAATACGGGAAGTGCGTCCACCATCCGATCATGACCAGACCTGGCAATACGAAAATGATCGCCGACAAGGTCCCGGCGGCCGACGCGATTGTCTGCACGATGTTGTTTTCGTAGATCGTGGTCTTCTTGAACCCTCGTAAAACAGCCATGGAGATCACCGCGGCCGGGATCGATGACGCAAACGTGAGGCCGACTCTTAGTCCGAGATAGACGTTCGCTGCTGTGAAGACGAGTGTGATGGCAGCTCCGAGGATGATGCCCCGCCACGTGAGCTCCAGGCGCGAATCAGTGGTAGCGGATTCAGGGCGTGCAGCCAAATCGAGATCCTCCCAGAGAGAAAATCTCCCCGTTCGAAACGGAGTGGTTGGCCATACATCCGTTGAGGGGCCGACGGATGCCTTCCGCCGCTACTGCCCTGCGCGTTTTAGTGCGATATCAAAGTCGACGTTCACGTCGTCCTTTACTTTGACCGTGCCGCCCGCTAAGCGGATGGGGCTGATCCCGAACGCGCTTTGCCGCACCGTCGCGGAGCCTTTGAAGTGGGTCGTGTCAATCTGAACGACTTCGACGACGACTGCATGCGTTTCACCGTGAAGCGTGAGATCGCCGGTCACCGTGAGTTTGCCGGGACTTGTGGCTTGCGAGTTAGTGGAATGAAAGTTGATTTCGGGATATTTCGCTACATCGAGAACCTGCGGTCCCAGCATGTTCGCCTGTACCTGCGCCCGCCGGTCGGATGGGAGCTGCGGATCGAGGACCCGTAGCTTCGCCGATTCGATGTTCAATTCTATGCTGTTGCTCTGCGGATCAAACTTCCCCGATGTGATCGGCGCATCAACGACGTGGTTGTCGGCTGCGAATGCAAAAATGCCTTGCTTCCAGACATGCAGGCTCAGCGTTGACGCCTTGGCATCAACCACAAGGGCCGGACTCTTGGGTGCGGCAAGCGCGAGCGAAAAGGAGACCAACACGACGCCAAGCGTGCATGCAACATACTTTATGGAACTGCGCATATACGTAAAACGGTACGGCGAGGCGATTAATTTCGTATGAATCGATTAGAGGATGAGGCGGACAAACTTTTAGCTTGGCGGCTTGCTCGTCGCCGTCTTGTCAGATCTTTCCGATCATTGCGTACGTGAGGCCGGCGATGAGGCCCACCAAGAGAATGCAGGCGGACCGAAACAGAATTTGATCTTCCTCGCGCAATGTCATACTGCACCTATCGACTGCTATTCGAACAAGCTGTAGCTGCTTGGGCCGCTTAGCAATCAAAGCGTGAATTTCATCACTAGCAGGGCGCTCCAAAGCCCGCTCGAACGTATGTTTGGCTGACTCTTGTCCGATAACTAATCTGTAACTGCGTTAGAAACTGCGCGCTAGTTTTATGGACCGGAGGTTGAAATCGTGGTCATTACGGGCGGTCATTTACAACTACGCCTCGATACGATTGTGTGCGCCTATTACCGGTTCGAGCTGTCAAAGAAAAGTCGCCCGGTGGGCATGGACAAGTGCTGGCTCTACAAAGATGGCCAGAGCGGCAGGGAAGAGCTGCTGCAATATTGCGTCGTGACCGAGCACAGGAACAACACTGGAGAATTCGATAGCGAACTGCGGACCGCCAGCGTCGACGTCGTCGAAGATAACGGCCAGCCCGCGCTGTTTGTCATCCGGGGCGATGAAACTTCCAACGGGTTAAAGACAAGCTCGCCCTACGCAGCCGCGATGTACGCGATCAGCTATCTGTTCGCAAAGGAAAAAGGCGCTTCGCTTTAGGCCCTACGTGCCGTATTGGGCGATCGCCCGGCGCGCTGTGGCGTTGCCCGGGTCGATCTTCAAGACTTGGTGCCAGTATTTGAGCGCGAGTTGGCGATCGCCATCGTGAAAGCTCGACCAGGCTGCAAAATCCCAGCTAAACATATCTCCGGGAGCAATGGCCGCGCTGCGCTCGAAAGCGATGCGCGCGTTGCGATAGTCCTTGATCGTGTAATAGGCGCGGCCGAGCGAGAAAGCCAGCGATTTTACGCGCGGATTGTACTCAAGGCCAGTGCTGAAGATTCTGATGGCTTCCAGCGCGGCGGCTCGATCGGACGGCGCCCGCATCAAGTATAATTCACCCCAGCCTAGCCAGCCCTCGGGAATCTTGGCGTAGACGATCGTGGACTTGTGATAATAATGTTCGGCCGTCTTCAAACGCAACATGCGCTCGTAACTCACACCGCGATAGAAAACCGAGAACGCGAACATCGGCCGGAACAGAAACCAGCCGATGGTCATGACCAAGAATAGGATGATCCAGCGGTCGTACGTCCGGATGACGTAGGGGCGGACATCGGTCGTTGACGGCGTCGCGCTCATGCGATGACCGCGAAGAAGAGCGCTAAAAATACCAGGATGTAGCCGGCGGCCATCTCAGCTGCAAGGTGCCATTTCTTGACGGCTTTGTGGTGCGTATACCAGGGTGCGAGCGCACCGACGAACAGCACCGGAATCCCGTGCCCTATTCCAAAGGCGAGCATGAGCAGCGAACCCAGCGCGACCTTTCCTTGAAACGTCGAAACTGCAAGCGCGCCAATGATGAAGGGCGTGGCATCCGGGGCGATGAGAAACGCAAAACCGAACCCCAGCAGATATGCGCCAGTGAAACCGTGCCCCATCACCGAGAGCGCCGGAACCGGCCAACGAATTTCGATAAGGCGAATCATGGAGAGCCCCATGATCAAGCACAACGCAGCGGTGAAATAATACAAAAACCCAGTGAGTGTAAGAAGCGCTCCGAACGATCCGGCAAGCGCGCCGACTGCACAGTACACAGTGCATATGCCGGCCACGAACGCCAGAGATAGCGCAAACGCTCTCCAAAATGTTCGCGCTTCCTTGCCTGCATAGTTGACAATCGCTACCATGCGGGGGACGCTGGAGGGGCTTAAGCTGCTGAGCATTCCGCCAACGACCATGATGGCAAGCGCGAGCGCACGGTGGTCTTTGATGACATCCCCGACCTGCTCGGACAGCGAGTAAATATTACCCCAGTCGATATTCATCTGTTACCAGATATCGGCTTCCTCCAGACCGTGCTGTAGCCAAGTCCTGCGGGACATACGCAAAGAGCTAGGGCCTTGAAAGCGCCGAATTAGCGCGTATGATCACTCACGAGGAAATTGAATCGCTCATCCGCACCGCCCTGCCTGACGCCTCTGTCGAGACCCGCGACCGAACGGGCACCCGCGACCATTACAACATCCGGGTTCGCTCTCGAGGATTTTCGGGGAAGCCTCTGCTGGACCAACACCGAATCATCTATGATGCCCTGGGCGGGGCACTCAAAGACGGTCGCCTGCATGCGATCGAACTCAAGACCGAAGCGAAGGAACTCTAATGAAGGAAGAATTGAGCGGCCAGATAGCGGACGAGATCCGCGAACACCGGATTCTCGTATACGGCAAGGGCACAAAACAGGCGCCCCGCTGCGGTTTTACCCTCGAGACCGTGCAGTTTTTTGACGATCTGGGTTATCCATTTGAGGTCTTGGACGTGCTGGCCAATCAGGACAAGCGTGACGCGCTCAGCGAGATGACGAACTGGCCGACCCTTCCAAAGGTCTTCATCAATGGAAAGTTTTACGGCGACACCGACATCCTTGCACCGATGCTGGAAAGCGGCGAGCTGCAGCGCATCCTGGATGAAGCGTTCGCAGCGAGTCCTTCCAAGTAACGTAGAGCTTTTAGAGACTTAGTAGTCTGGACCACTATGCCGGCGGCATGGAGGTCATCGCTTGGCCGCCCGACGAAACGGAGATGTTCAAACGCGAGCCGGCCGCTTCGTATAGCGGCGCGTTCTAAATCTTTTTCTCCAACAAGAATTGCATGCTGAATTTTTCCAAGCGAACAAAACGACCCCCCGGATCCTCCACCCTGCCGGAAACTGGGTTTGGGGGCACGACGTTTACTGCCGCGATCGTGTTGGCAATCGCCCTTTTCGTGTCGGTACTCGGCTCGTTTGTGACGTACGTGAATGCGCGCTCTGCCTACGCACGTCAGACAGCCCTGGCCCAGGCCCAGCAACAGCTGGAATCGTTGTTGGGCAACCAGTTAAACGAAGAAACGGGTGTGCGCGGGTATTTAGCCTCGGGCCAGCGCCTGTACTTGCAGCCGTACTACGATAGCGGACCTCGCTTCGATTCGGATTTGGATAGCTTGCAGCGCCGCATGCAAGACGCTCATCTACCCGAAACCCTTCCCATCGTTTTTGATGTGCGGCGCAATCATCAACTCTGGGAACGCGATGTTGCCCAGCCATTGATCAGCCGTCCGACTTCGCCCGACGTGTCGGATCGTCTGCGCAAGGGCAAGTTGCTGGTGGATCAGATCCGCCTGGATTTTTCGCAGCTGACGGCTATTCTCAACACGCAATCCCAGCAAGCGGCTGACGCCGTCAAGAAGTTGCTACTGCGGGCTGCGACGTTGACGGCGGCCTTGATGCTCCTTTTCGGTGCCTCGGCTATCATCGCTGACGTCATACGTACCCGAACCCAGGTGGCGCTCGAACGCGAACGGATCGTCGGCGATACGCTGCAACGCGCATTCCTCAGCGGCTGGGACGTTCTTCCATATTTGCGCATAGGCACTGCCTATGTATCCGCCGCGCGTCACGCCGCAGTCGGCGGCGACCTGTTCGACGTCCACCGTATCGGTCCGCAGCGCTGTCTCTTCGTGATCGCCGACGTCAGTGGAAAGGGCCTCGAGGCGGCGGTGGAAACGGCGTTCATCAAGTATTCCTTGCGCGCGCTGGCGGAAGACTACGACGACCCGGGCGCGATGCTCAAGAAATTCAACAAAGCATTCTTGCGGTCGACCAAGGACGACGGTTCATTCATTTCGTTGTTCGCCGCGGTACTCGACCACAGCAACAATACGCTCCAATATTCGAGCGCGGGTCACGCACCCGCATATCTGCGACGCGGCTCGGATATCATTCAAATGCGCGTGACCGGTCCAGTCATCGGCCTGCGCGAGGTTGATGTGTTCCCATCGACGCAAGAACAGTTGTTCCCGGGAGACGTCTTAGTACTGGCGACGGACGGATTAACCGAAGCGCGTGACACGGCCGGCATCATGCTCGATGATGAGGGCGCCATGCGGGTGATCCGCGAGGCGCCGGGGGAACCCCAGGCTCTGGCCGACCACGTGGTGGCGGCTGTGAGCCGGCTATCCGGCGGCCGTATCGCCGACGACCTGGCCCTGTTGGTCATCCAATTGACCGCGGACTCAGGCGCGGAGCCGCCCCCGCCCGCCGAAGTGGGAATCTCGACCCTGTCGGCGGTTTAGGCTTTTGCTGCGGGCCGGCTTGGCGTGCGAAGACTGCGGCGAAGTCCTTTGGATAAGCCAGGGTGCCACCAACGTGCGCTGGCTGCGCGATCGCGAGCATATCGTGCGCGAAGTTGAACAGCACAGTTCGTCCGGATTGGATACATGGATGGGCGAGGGATTGCGCTTCTTGGACGAGCATCGCGGTCATCCGGTTGTGGTAGTCGCCGAGAAATAAAAAAAGAGCGAAGATGATTTCTTCGCTCTTCTCTATTGATTTATATTCGAAAGACTAGCGTTTCTTTTTCTTGGTTGTCTTTTTGGCGGTCTTCTTCGCCTTTTTCTTTGCCATTATTACTCACCTCCATCCTGCGGAGTAATGGGGTGACGCGCTCATTAACTGAGCTTGTTCCTTCTATTCGTCCATTGTGAGCAGGTTATCCTTTTTTTGTCGCAACGAAATCTTGTCAAGAATTTTGAGCGACATGTATGCGCGGTTCGCTGCGATCGCGCAGCGGTGCACCAGCGCGTTGATATTTCGCTGCGATCATCTCGCTCAAAATCGCGACGGCGATCTCTTCCGGAGTCTGCGCACCGATATCCAATCCGATCGGTCCGCGCAAGCGGGCAATCTGTTCCTGCGATAAACCGGCCGCCTGCAAACGCTCGCGCCGCAGCGCTTGCGTTTTCTTGCTTCCGATCGCGCCGACATACCTCAACGGCAGCGGCAACGCGTACAGTATGGTGGGGTCGTCGAACTTTTCATCGTGCGTGAGGATTGCTATATACGTATTGTCGTCCAGCCGCAATTGCGGCAGCTCGTCTTCCGGCCAGCCCACCCGCAGCGCCTTGGCTTTGGGAAAGCGCTCGCGGTTGTTGAGCGCCGGCCGCGGATCGATGACCGTCACCTCAAAGCCGCTCAGGGTGGCCATTTCGCACAGCGCCGCAGCGATGTGCACCGCACCCACGATGACGAGACGGGAATTAGGAATGATCACATCCACGAAGACCTCTTGCGATCCGATCTCCAGAATTTTCGATTGCCCTAACGCGAGCTGGCGGCGTACGGCCTCAAGCACAGCCTGCACGGATTCAGCCGGTACGGATTCAGCAGCCACGCCCTGTCCGGCTGACGCCGCGACCACGCCCCGTTCGGGGCTGATCACAAGCTTGCCGCCTGCCGCGGCGGGTGGCCGCACCACCGTGCAGATGGCGAAGGCCTCGCCCGACTCCAGCAGGTCGGAAACGGCAGCCAGCACCTCGGTGGTGCTACGTTCGGTCACAACTGCTCGATGAAGACGTCGATCGCGCCGCCGCACGACAAGCCGACGTCCCACATCATATTACGGTTGATCCCGTAGCGAACGATCACGGCTTCACCGCTGCGCAACACACGTTGAGCTTCCTCTGCCACCGCGGACTCGACGCAGCCGCCGCTCACCGAACCCGCGATCTTGCCGCTGAGCGTGATCGCCATCTTTGCGCCTTCGGAGCGGGGCGCAGATCCTTGCACCGCGATGACGGTGGCGAGGGCAACCTGCTCGCCCGCTGCTTGCCACTGTTGAATCTTATCGATGACGTCTCTCATCTTCGGCTACCCAATGTCTTTTCAGCTACCCAGTACCTTGAGCCAGAGGGGTGATCATCTGCGGCCGGGCAGCGCGTCTGCGGTCGACCGAGCGCAGCGCCACGATCAACTGTGCAAGGCTCTTGAGGTTATGGGCCGGCAAGAAGTCGTCGATGTACGGCAAGGCAGCCTTCATTCCGACCGTCTGCGGCCGATAGTTCTTGGCGCCGAGCAGCGGGTTGAGCCAGATAAGCCTGTAACTGCGGCGCTGCAGCGAGCGCATTTCGTCTGCCAACAGCTGGATATCGCCTCGATCCCAACCGTCGCTGATGATGATGACGATTGCGCCGTGAGCTAAGACTCGACGTGCCCAGCGGCGGTTGAATTCGTGCAGGCACTCTCCAATGCGGGTGCCTCCGCCCCAGTCGGGGACGCTCGCCGAAATCTCGCTGAGTGCAGACTCGATATCGCGGTGCCGGATTTGCCGCGTGATGCGCGTGAGGCGCGTGCCAAACGCGAAGGCTTCAACCTTGCCCAGCGTGTGGCGCATAGCGTGCATGAATTGCAGCAGTAAGCGCGCGTAGCGATCCATCGAACCTGAGATATCGCACAGCAAGACGAGATCACGTTGTTTGGTCTTCGGCTCTCGCGTCGGCAATGCCACGAGTTCGCCGTATTGCCGCAGGCTGGCTCGTAATGCCCGGCGCGCATCGAACTCGCCGCCGCGTCTGCCCGCTAGAGTCCGGCGCGATGCTCGCGCACCCAGCGCGAGGCGCTCTTTTTTCGTCAGGCGGCGCGCGATTTCGACCTCGTCCGGCAGCAGCTGAGAAAAATCTCGCTGGCTGAGCGCTTCGGCAAAGCTATAGGTGAAGCTGCGATCACCGCCGGCCACAAGACGCGTTTCTGGGCCGCCATTTTTGGATGCTTCTGGCAGCGACGGTTCGGCACGAGCCGCCGCCGGCGGCGCAAGATCCTGCGGCAAGGTTGCGGCCTGGCTATCGCCGGGTTTTCCATCGGCCGGTTTGCCGTCGCGCATCTTTTCGTTTGCCGACGGCTGCGGTTGTTGCATTGCGATCGTCCAGTAAGCATCGAACGCCGCGTCAAAAACTTGCAACTGCTCCGGACCCCTCACAAAGATGCTACGGCCGGCCGCTTTCACATCCGCACGCGAGTGAAAGCCCAGCCGCGCAAGCGCCTGCATGAAGAGGATGCAACGGTCCGGCTGCGCCGGCAATCCAAACCGGTGTAATGCGCGCACAAAAATGATCGTGTTGCGCGCGAGCTGATCAAACACGTGCGGCAGCCGCCCGCTGCGCGTCGGCAATCCTCGTGTGCAAGCCGCGCTCGGTCATCTTTTTCAGATCCTCTTGATATTTGAGCAGCGCCCCCAGTGTGTCAGCCACGACTTTTTCGTCCAGGACGCTGACCCCCAACGCGCGCAACGCTTGTGCCCAATCAATTGTTTCCGCTACCCCCGGCTGCTTATAAAAGCTTTCCGTACGTAAGCCGGCTACGAACGCCGAAGCTTCGCGGGCGAGTTGCTCGGAGATGCCCGGCACTTTGGTGGTCACGATCTTGGCTTCGACGTCGAGCGTCGGGTATTCGATCCAGTGATATAGGCAGCGGCGTTTGAGCGCGTCATGCACTTCGCGCGTGCGATTGCTGGTGAGGATGACAAGCGGCGGATGGATCGCCTTAAACGTGCCCAGCTCAGGCACCGTGATCTGAAAATCCGAAAGCAGCTCTAGCAAAAATGCTTCGAACTCTTCGTCGGCCCTGTCGATCTCGTCGATCAAGAGCACGGCCGGCGTTTCCGCGCTTTGATCGATCGCTTGCAGCAACGGGCGCTTGATCAAAAAATCAGGTGTGAAGATCTCGCGCTCTAGCGCGGGAGACCCCGCGCGCGCAGCGGTCTCGGCGAGACGGATATGCAGGATCTGGCGCGCGTAGTTCCATTCATACACGGCATGGTTGATGTCCAGACCTTCATAGCATTGCAGCCGGATGAGCGGGCGCTGCAGGCCGGCGGCCAGCACCTTGGCCACCTCGGTCTTGCCAACGCCTGCTTCGCCCTCGAGAAACAGCGGCTTGTTGAGCGTCATGCTCAAGAAGATAGAAACCGCTAGACTGCGATCGGCTATGTAACGGTGCTCCGCCAGCAGGCCGGCGAGTTCATCGATGGATTGCGGCGAATGATCGTTCGGGCGATCTTGGGCGTCGTGTTTCACGGAACCAAAGAGTTCGAGTGCGCTAAACCGGCTGCCTGTCTTTTTGCGCTGCGGGAGACAAGGCTCACAGCGGCATAGTGTGTCTTATGGATCTTGGTTTGCGCGATCGCGTCGCGCTCGTCGCTGCCTCAACCAGCGGCCTAGGATACGCGGTCGCTCACGGTCTCGCCGCCGAAGGAGCGAAGGTCGTCGTATCGGGCCGCTCGCAAGAACGCGCTGATAAAGCCGCCGACGCGATAGCCCGAGAAACCGGCGCGAGCACGGCAGCGGCTGCCTGCGACTTAACTACAGAGGATGGACCGGAAAAACTCGTCCGCTCCGCGATTGAACGGTTCGGCTCGCTCGATGTGTTAGTGACCAACGCGGGCGGTCCACCGCCCGGCACTTTCGAGTCCACGCACGATGCAAGCTGGCAGCAGGCAACGCAGCTGGTTCTCATGTCGGTCGTGCGTCTCATACGGGCTGCGTTACCGCACTTGCGCGCGAGCGGCCGGGGTCGCATCATCAACTTGTCGTCCACGTCCGTAAAGGAACCGATCGATAATCTGCTTTTGAGCAACAGCTTGCGCTTAGCAGTCATCGGCCTTGCTAAAACTGTCGCGCGCGAAGTAGCCCAGCTTGGTATCACGGTAAATAACGTCTGTCCTGGGCGCATACGAACGGCGCGTCTCTATCAACTATACGGAAGTGAAGAAGCGCTTGCGCACGCTGCTGAAGCTATTCCCATGAAACGTCTGGGGGAGCCGGCGGAATTTGCGCCACTGGTGGTCTTTTTGGCAAGCATTCAGGCGGGTTATATCACCGGTCAGACGATCTCAGTCGATGGCGGTCTGACGAGGACAATTCTCTAAACGGCTGCAGGGCGGTTTTCCACTATTCGCAAACCTGCCAACGTGTTTCGCTGGATCGTAGGCGGCTTGCTCATCGCCGCAGTCATCGTCTTCATCGCAGCCGTATACCCGAATGAGAATGGCAGCGAGCGCGGACCGGCGCTTATGGATGAAAGAACGCTGCCGGGCTTGGCTTTTCCATCGCTGCAGGGGCCGGCAGTCGACTTGAGCGCTTTACACGGACAGCCTGCGCTCGTCAACGTCTGGGCGACGTGGTGCGGGCCCTGCCGGCGCGAGATGCCCGCGCTGGCAATGCTGGCTCGGCGGTTCAATGGCCGGCTCGTGGTCATTGCCGTGGATCAGGGAGAAGATCCTGAAGTGGTGAAGGCTTATGTCAAGCAATTCGGCGTTGGCTTTCCAGTGGCGGTCGACAAAGACCAGCGGCTCGGTACCGCCTTGCACTTGGTCGGCATGCCGAGTTCATTTTTCGTGGACCGCCAAGGCGTCGTGCGCGACGCGATCGACGGCGAGATGTCGTATGCAATGATGTCCGAGAAAGCGCAGCGGTTGCTCGCTGACAGCACCGAAAGGAATTAACGTTCGAATGTCCCCGCGTCCGCCAATTTGGAAAGAGCTTGCCTATGGCATTGCGGCCCTGATCGTCTCGGCTGTCGTCGCGACCGGAGGATGTTCGAATTCTTCCACGCCTGCACCGAGGCCGAGTCCGAGTCCTATCCCGACGCCATCGAGTTCGCTTGGGCCCTCGCCCTCGCCGATCCCATCGCCCGTGAACTTCGTGGTCATGAATTACGCGAGCGTGCCGCCCACCACGGATCCCACCTATGGTGCGATCCAAGGATACGGCCAGGCGACTGCGGTTCCGGCGGCCTCGCCCGTACCGACGGTGAGTTCACAAGTAGTGACCGTGCACTGCAATCAGACGATACGGTTCTACAATCTCGATCGCACATCGCCGCACACGGCATCGTTGCTGGGGACGGCATCGGGAATGAATTGGCCGCCTAATTTCAATAATATCAACGGAGCGACCACAGCCAGCCCCGTGCTGACGCCGATCACGACTCCTGAGTTTTCAACCGGAACAGTTTTTCAGTTTTCGACTATCCCGGGGACATCGCTCGTCTATACGACCGGCGGCAACGCCGGCTCATTTTATTTCGGCGATTTCTATGACTATAAGCCTGTGATTCCGGGATTCCCGCAAATGCGAACCGTGATCACGATTCTTTGCCCTTAGCGCAGCATTAATTCATTCCCGTTTCAGGACTTCACGCTACCTTCTAAAGAGCGGGTAAGGCGTTGCGCCCTGTCGTCTTACCCGCAGTAATGCGAAGGGCGAAAAGGGACGGGCTTTTCAGTGAACATTCAGAAAATATTCAAAGGCGGCAGCATCGTAGCTACACTATTGTTTGCAGCCAGTGTCGCGCTCGCGTCATGTTCGGGGAGCGGCTACGGTGGTGGTGGTGGCGGCAACGGCGGACCTTATCGGAATCCTAGTCCGAGACCATCGCTGAATCCGAGCCCATCGCCGAGTCCCAGCCCCTCGCCGTCGACGTCATCCACGCAGAGTGTCGTCGTGCGACTAGTCGGTGAGAACGCCGCAAGCGATCCGACGTACGGCAACATCCTCGGTTACCAAAACGGAAGCACCGGCAACACCTCTCAGATCATACATCTTACGGCAAACATGCCGGTGCAGTTCACCAACATGGACGCCAGCCTCGATCATACTGCGAGCTTCATTGGGATGTGGGCGGGCTCTTACCCCGGCACATTCCCCGCTGCGAATCTTGGGGCGACGGCTTCAGCGGCTGGAACGTCGATCAGCCAAGCCAACTTTAGCAGCGGTAATCTGACCGCTGGCGGCGGCACATCTTCGATCTTCACATCGGGAGGTGCCGGGATACTGATATTCGGTTGCGCCTATCATTATCAAAGCAGCGGCATGCGCACCGTAGTCATCGTACAATAGGCCGATTTAGAATATACCCAGGGCGATCGACCGCACACACAGGGCGCGCTATTTTCCCGTCGTCACGCTGAGCGCAATGAGAGTCCCGCCGCGATCGCTCGCAAGTACGACCTGCTTCTGGACGCGGTTCGCTCGGACAAGAAAATCCGCCGTGCCGCCGTCCGCCTCGTTGACGAACATCTTCAAACTGCCTTTGGGCAAGCGCGCGGCGTAGTAGCGTTCGACTTTCGCAAGCGGATCGGGGCTGCGGTAATAGGCCGCGAAAACTTCACCGTTGGAGGGCCGTTTTAGAAAAATACCATTGGTCGTCGGTTGGGCTCCGGGGTACAGCGGCAGCGCGAGATGACGCCTCACGTTCGCGCTGACCACGGGCGGCGATTGGCTAGCCGCGTGGTCTCTGCGACTCGCCGAACAGCCCGCCAAGACTAACAGCAAGGACAGACACGCGAGGGGGCCGTGCATGCACGCACATGAACTCCGCAGCGCAGAGATCAACTCGCTCGTTCGTCTCCCTTATGTCGCGGCAGTACTTTCACGAAATTTGAGACCAGCACGTCATAGTCGGACGAGTGGTAGTCCTCGATACGGCCGGCGTCGCACAGCGCGGTCAGCGCGGGATCGATCGGCAATTGCGCCAGCAACGGCGCGCCGCTTTCCACGACGAGTTGCACCCCTTTGGACGGTCCGAACAACTCATGTCGAGTGCCGGTGTTCGGATCGGTGAAATACGACATGTTTTCGACCAAGCCAACGATGGGCGAGTGCAGTTGCTGTGCAAACTTCACCGCCTTGCTGACTATCATGGTGGCCAAGCCTTGGGGCGTTGAGACCATGACGATACCGGAAACAGGCAACGCCTGCAAGACCGTCAGCGGCGCATCGGAAGTTCCGGGCGGAAGGTCAACGAGCAGATAGTCAAGCTTGCCCCACTCCAGATCATTGTAGAATTGCCGGATGGCTTGAGAAACCATCGGACCGCGCCAGATAACCGCCTGTTCCGTATTATCGAGAATCAAATTCATCGACATGATCTGAATTCCAGTGCTCGATGCGGGTGGATGCGGTTTTTGATCCGCGCCTTGATACGGACGCGCGGTGACGCCAAACAGTCGCGCCATGCTCGGGCCCGTGATGTCGGCGTCCAAGATGCCTACGCTGTAACCCTGGCGCCGCAGCGCGACCGCCAGCAGCCCAGTCACGAGCGACTTACCGACGCCGCCTTTGCCCGACATGACCGCGACGATCTCGTCGATGCCGGGCTTGATTTGACGCGGAGGCGGACCCGGAGTCGCCGCCGCCTGTTTGGGGCGTGTTGCCGGAATGGTGCCATCGGCCACAAACCGATCGAGGTCCGCAAGCAGAGCTTGCAAGTCGAGCGAGTGCACTGCCGCGCCCTGCTGGATCGTCTCGCGCGTGGAAACGTGGCAGCCTGCGCAGGGCAAGCCGTGCGCTCCGAAAACGCGGTCGGCGCCAGGATATTTCTCCACGACTTCCTTGATGGTGATGTCCGCTGAGATGCTCGGGCTCATATTCGCTTTGTATTCGCCACGCATGCTTCCAGCGCCTTACGGAAAGGACCGCAAAAACGACTCACGAACCTTTGTGCGCTCTTGAGAATCCCCTATACGGAGATGATTGCGACCATGGGATCTACCATTGTCACCCGGTGGCTTTTGGCCGCGACGGCACTGGCCGCAAGTTCCGCCATGCTCGCCGCGTGCTCGAGCAACAGCAATACGCAGAATGCGAACACACAAAACTCCACGGCTGCTGGCGGCACTATCATACGAATCGGAGCCGACCTGCCGGTTTCAGGCGGCGATGCCTCGGACGGTGTACCCACCGCCAACGGCGTGAAGCTGGCGGTGATCGACGCGAACAAGCGCAAGCTCATACCGGGCTACACGATCGAGGCATCCGTCGTTGACGACGCGGTCAACGGTAAGCACAATCCCAGCCAGGGTGCAAAAAATATTCAGGCGTTCGCAAGCGATCCCACCGTGCTCGCCGTGGTCGGGCCGTTCAACAGCAACGTCGCGAAGGCAGAGATCCCATTGTCCAACAGTCTGGGCATCGCGCTCATCAGCCCCGCGAACACCAACCCCGATCTCACCAAGGGCGTGCTGGCGCTGCAGCTGCGTACCAGCAACCCCAATGCGATCACCTACTTCCGCGTGTGCACGACCGACGATATCCAAGGACCGGCGGGCGCCGATTATGCGGCGCAAGTGCTCAAAGTCAAGCGCGCCTACGTCCTTGATGACAACGAAACGTATGGCAAGGGCGTCGCCGACCAGTGGGCCGCGCAATTCCAGCGCGACGGCGGCACCATACTCGGTCACGACCACACGGTGGCAACTCAACACGATTTTCACGCGCTCTTGACGCGTGCCGCGAGCTTGAATCCGGATGTGGTCTTCTTTGGCGGAACGACGTCCACGTACGGCGGTGAAATCCGAAAGCAAATGGCAGATGCCGGACTCGGCAACATAGTGTATTTCGGCGCAGACGGCATTCGCAACGACCAATTCCTCACCGATGCGGCCACTGCGGCGAACGGCTCCTATGCGACGGTGGCGACCGTCAACGCAAGCAAGATCCCGGCGGCGCAAACGTTTCTGAAAGAGTATCAGGCACAATTCGGGCAGCCGGTCGGCTCGTACTCCGCCAACGGCTATGTCGCGGCGATGACCATTGTGGATGCGATCGCATCAGCTATGAAGAGCAACGGCGGCAAGCTTCCCACGCGAGCCGAGGTGTTAGATCAGTTGCGCTCGGGCAAGACATACAAGAGCATCATCGGCGAATTCTCGTTCGACAAGAACGGTGACACGACCAACAAGATCATCTCCATTTACGGAGTGCGCAACGGCGGCTGGGTCTTCCTCACGCAGAAGAATTACGCCAAGTGACCTAGGCAGCACGAACGGTTTTCGACAGTGCATGAGTTTTTACAGCAGCTCATCAATGGCATTGCGCTGGGTGGGGTGTACGCGCTTATCGCGCTCGGGTACACCATGGTTTATGGAATCATCGAGCTCATCAACTTCGCCCACGGCGACGTGTACACGCTGGGCTCGTACTTTTCGATCACCATCTTGGCGCTCATCCCGCTCTCGCAGTTCAGCAGCGGGTGGGAACTATGGCTCATCGCCTTCGCCGTCATCCTGCTCGCGGCGCTGCTGTGCGGAATCGTCGGCGTCCTGATCGAGCGGTTGGCATACCGCCGCCTGCGCAACGCGCCGCGCTTGGCGCCCCTGATCACTGCCATCGGCGTGTCGCTCATCCTCGAGAACATCATGCAGATCTGGAAAGGTCCTTCACAAATCCCTTTTCCGCAGTTTCTCCCTGATCACGTGTACATAGCCGGCGGCGTCGCCATTCATGAACGAGCAGTGCTGGTCGTCGTGGTCAGCCTTGTCTCGATGCTGGTGCTCAATCTGCTGGTTTTTCACACCAAGCTCGGCACGGCGATGCGCGCGACGGCCCAGGACAGAGATGCGGCCCAACTCATGGGGATCAACATCAACTCGACCATCGCGTGGACTTTTTTTATCGGTGCCGCGCTGGCGGGAGTGGCGGGCTTTATCTCAGGGATTTACTACGGCACAACATTTTTTCTCAACGGCTATGACGCCGGTTTGAAAGCCTTCACCGCCGCGGTCTTGGGCGGCATCGGCAACATCACCGGCGCCATGCTGGGCGGTTTCCTGATCGGCATCGTCGAGGCGATGACATCCCAATACATCTCGGACCAGTGGACCTCGGTCGTCGTCTTTTCCATACTCATCCTGATCCTGGTGTTGAAACCGAGTGGATTGCTCGGCGAACACCTGCCTGAAAAGGTATGAACAGCGCATGCTGAGGCACGCATGAAGAGCAAATCATTCGGCCGCGGCGCGCTGCTGCTGCTGGCCATCGTGCTCTTCGCGATGCCTTGGCTGGATAAGAACAGTTCGCACATCTCCGCCTATGCAGACACCGGTTATATCGTGCTGCTTGCCTTCGGTTTGAATATCATCGTCGGGTACACCGGGCTGCTGGCCTTGGGCTTCGCTGCTTTTTTTGCGATCGGCGCATACACCTACGGTTTCTTGGCGTCGCCACAACTTGGTATCCATTTGAACTTTTGGCCGATGCTGTTGGTCAGCGCTGCGGTGTCCGCGCTCTTCGGACTGATCCTGGGCGCGCCAACTCTGCGGTTGCGAGGCGATTATCTCGCGATCGTGACCTTGGGCTTCGGCGAAATCGTACCGCAAGTATTTCAGAATCTCGACAAATGGACCGGCGGGCCTGACGGCATCGCCGGTATCGACCAACCGCACCTCTTCCATTATGCCTTCGGTTTCAATCCGGTGCCGTATTACTATCTGTACATCGCGATCATAGCGCTCTCAGTCTGGCTGTTGAACAATTTGCGGAATTCGCGGCTCGGCCGCGCGTGGATGGCCATCCGGGAAGACGAACTGGCGGCGCAGCACATGGGTATCAACACGACGACCGCAAAGCTCTCGGCTTTTTCGATGGGTGCCGCCTTTGCAGGTGTTGCCGGTGTGCTGTTCGCCGCCAAGCTGAGCACGGTGAGTCCCGGCGGTTTTGACTTCAACACCTCGGTCATGATTCTAGCGGCGATCGTCTTGGGCGGCATGGGTAACCTTGCAGGCGTCGCTCTCGGCGCGGTGATCATCGGCTTGCTCAACTTCCTGATCTTGCCGCAATCGTCAAATTGGATCCACGGCATCGGCGAGCAACTGCATGTCTCTTCCCTGCTAAACATCGACCTCAATGCATACCGGTTCATGATCTACGGTCTGATATTGGTTTTTGTCATGCTGTTCCGCCCGGAGGGTCTCATTCCGAGCGCGACGCGACGAGCGGAGCTGCACGCGGAACTCGACGAGGAGCCGGCCGTCTAGTGGCGCTCCTGTCTTTGCGTCAGCTCACCAAAAAATTCGGCGGCCTGTTCGCGGTCAAAGATCTCTCGCTCGATGTCGAGCGCGGACGTATTCTCAGCCTGATCGGTCCCAATGGCGCGGGCAAGTCAACCGTGTTCAACCTCATCACCGGGATCTACCGTCCGACCGATGGCGAGATCATCTTCGATGGGCGGCGCTTGAATGGCTTGGCGCCGAATGCCGTGGCGGCTGCCGGTATCATGCGCACCTTTCAAAACATCCGGCTCTTCGCGTTCATGACGGTGCTCGAAAACGTCATGGTGGGGCAGCACGCGCGCATGCACGCGGCGCTCTGGGATGGTGCGCTGCACACGCCGCTGGCGCGGCGCGAGGACGCAGAAGTTCGCAAGAAAGCCTTCGGCTTGCTGGACTTCGTCGGGTTGCGCGGTTTTGCCGACGAATGGGCTCGCAATCTCCCGTACGGGATGCAGCGCCGTTTGGAAATCGCGCGTGCACTGGCCGGCGATCCGCAACTGTTGTTGCTCGACGAGCCGGCGGCAGGTACCAATCCGGCGGAGAAGCACGCCCTCATGGCACTGGTGCAATCCATTCGCGAGCGCGGCGTCACCGTCGTGCTCATCGAACACGACATGCGTTTGGTCATGGGCATTTCAGACGAAGTGCACGTGCTGGACTACGGTGAAAAAATCGCGGCGGGTACACCGGAAGAGGTGCGCCACGATCCGCGCGTGATCGAAGCCTATTTGGGAAAAGGCGCTTGAGCGACGCGGTCCTCTCCCTCTCCGGCGTGCAAACCTACTACGGCCGCATTCAAGCGTTGCGCGATTTGAGCCTCGAGGTTCATGCGGGCGAAATCGTCGCGTTGATCGGCGCCAACGGCGCGGGCAAAACGACGACGCTGCGAACGATTTCCGGGCTGCTGCGTCCGGCACGGGGCAGCATCACTTGTTTCGGCACGAGTCTCCTCGGGCTGTCCGCGGATGCGATCGTGCGCAAAGGTGTGGTGCATTCGCCCGAAGGCAGACGGATATTTCCGCGGCTGACCGTGTTGGAAAACCTGCGGCTGGGCGCCTATGCGCGCAGCGACAACGAGATCTCCGCCGATTTCGAAATGGTCTTGTCGCTCTTTCCCCGTCTGCGAGAGCGCTTGAAGCAGAAAGGCGGCACCCTCTCCGGCGGCGAGCAACAGATGCTCGCCATCAGCCGAGCGCTGATGGCGCGTCCGAAGATATTGTTATTGGACGAACCTTCGCTGGGGCTATCGCCGATTTTGGTCGACACGATTTTTTCGGTGATCCATGACGTCAACCGGCGCGGCGTGCCGATCCTGTTGATCGAGCAAAACGCCCGCAAAGCACTGCAAGTCGCGCATCGCGGTTATGTCTTGGAAACCGGATCGATCGTCAAGTCGGGCGCCGCCCAAGCGCTGCTCGCAGACGACGACGTACGCAAGGCCTACCTGGGCGAAGACTGACTTTTGTCTTTAGCTTTCCTCGTCGTCTTAAGGCGATGGGATCAGCTTCATGACGTAGTCGTTTTCCGGCGTGCCGTAGGCTATCCAGACCGCGTGCGTTGTCGGGTCGACTGCCACGCTGTGTGTGCGGCGCGGCACTGGGATGTTGCCGAGCAGCTCGAGGCCGCTATCTGTCTCTTGCACCACCGATAATTGACCGGTGCCGCTCGCACAATAGACGCGCCGCTTGCCCGGATCAAAGGCGATCTGATCAACTTCTTGCGCGATGTCCGCGCTCGCGAGAACCGCACCCGAGCTCATGTCCAGCATCACCAGCTTTCCGTTGGTTCCAGCCGAGAAGAGTCTCTTGGCAACGCTGTCGATCGCGAGGCCGGTGAGATCGCTTGCAGGCGCGGTGGGCCATTTCGTCAGCACGGTTTTGCTGGTAGGATCGATTACCGCCACGCTGGCAGGCGCAACGATGTTTTGGTAGACGCGATCGCTGACTGCGTCGTAGGCAAGATATTCTAAATCGCCCCCGATAGAAATCGTACCCGTCACCTTATCGTTTTTGCCATTGATCAACACGATTTGGCCGTTGTCGACCCGATCCGCGTAGACCGTGCCGTTCTTGGTATCGAAGGTGATTGCGTCGATCGGACCGTCGAGGGCGATACGATTGTTGAGCACCAGGTTCTTGCGGCTGACGTCGTTCACGGCTGGTTGCCGGCTCGTACCGACGAAATACTTGCCATCCTTGACGTCCACGGCGCTCCCGCGAGTTTCGCCGACGTCCACCTGGCGTTCGACATTGCCGTTGGCCATGTTCACGATGTCGAAGGTGCGGCTACCGGTGTGAGCGATGAGCAGCCGGTGCAGACGGTCGTCAACGGCCAAGTAATCAAAGCGGCCGGGCGCACGGGGCAACTGGATCGGCGGTTGCGCCACCAGCGGCGGCGTCTCAGCGGCATACGAAATGATGGTCGACGCCGGCAAAGCCAGCGCCACAGCGCTCAAAATCCAGACAAGGCTCTTCATACGTTATTCCTCACGAGGTTTTGGCGCCGATGCCCAAGCCGTCGCCGACAGGGATGATGCTAGCTTCGAGTTGCGGGTGATGTAAAAACAAATCGTTGAAACGCCGGATCGTTGTCGTCGTCTCGGGATCATCGGCCCGCGGCGGTTGTGCGGCTGCATGATGCCAGAGCAGGTTGTCCACCATGACCAACCCATATTTTTTCAGCAGCGGCAGCGACGCTTCGAGGTACTCGATATATTCCTCTTTGAGCGCATCGATGAACACGATGTCGTAATCGTTGTGAGGCAGGTTCGGCAGCACTCGCAGCGCAGGCTGATTGACCACTTCGATGCGCTCGGCGACGCCGGCACGCCGCCAAAATTCCCGCGCGATATCGGTCCGGCTGCGGTCAGGATCGATCGTCACGATGCGGCCATTTTCCGGCAGCGCTTTCGCAAACCAGAGCGTTGAATAACCGTAAGCGGTACCTATCTCCAGTATGTTTGCGGCGCGCACGCAGGTGGTCATGACGCTCAACATACGGCCGGTGTCACGGAAGACTATTGGAATGCCGTCCGCGAGACCGCGTGCTTCGAGATCCGCGAGCACCGTATCGATGGGAGCATGAATACGTTGCAAATATTCCAGATCGCGTTCGTGCGGGCAAGCCGCAGCGTTCGTGCCGGTGGCCGCTTGCAACAGACTCTGCGCAAGCTCTCCCGCCTGGCGCGCGGACACTTGAATTCGGGCGAGCGTCTGTTCGCCGGCAGCCGCACCGCCGCGTTCGCGTTGCAGCGCGAGCTCAGCGCTGGTCAAAATGGTGCTGAGCGCACCGTTAAGGTCGTGCGCGTACTCTCGAGCGTCTTTCACAAACCGGCTTCACTCCTACAAGAGCGTTAGTTGATCGCGATCTTCCCCGGCGGCAGCATGCGCCTCGGGCGGCACCAGTTCGCCGAAGCGCGCCACGAAGTCTGCGACGCGGCGCAACAAATATTCGCGGTCTTCATCGTCGGCGTACTCTTCCAGCAGGCCCAATTCTCCGCCGACTCGCTGGTAGACGCGGACCCTATCTCCGACCGTAAGCCCACGCTCCGCTAACGCGCTCGCCAGGCGGCGATTGCCCGGCGAGTTGAACGTCTTCGACGTGATCGACTCGCGGCGAGCGAACTCCTCGGGCCCGAGCTTGCGATCCTGAATCTTGTCGACGAGCTCGCGCACAAGTTCCGCCACTTCGCCGCCGCGGCCCTCGATCAAAAGCGACGCTATGGTCGCGATAAGCGCGCGGCCGAAAGGCTCATCGCGGCCGGATCGCAACGCCGAACCACGCATGATGATCTCACCGGACTTTCGCTGCAAGACATAATTCTTCGCCTTTATGGAAAGCATGGCTGCATAGCGCTCTTCCGCGACCAGGTTTAGATCGTCGCCCAGCGTCTGTGCGACCGCGTGCACGATTGTTTCCGTGGCTTGCGAATCGGGCGCGGTGAAGAAGGCGCCATCGGTGTCGGCTTCGATCACGGTCGCGCCGCGCTCGCGTAGGCCTGCGACGATGCGCTGCATGACTTCGCGACCCGCTTCGGTCACCCGCGCCGCCGCGACCGGGTCGTTGAAATGCAGCCCGGTCGTGCCCAAAAAGCCGAAGAACGAGTTGATGAGAATCTTAAAGGCGTTTTGCAGGCCGTCGGAAGCGAGGAAATCTTCTGTGCGCCCTTCCTGTTCGGCGGCTTTAGCTTCGCGTTTTGTCTGCAACCGCAATTCGCGCAGGCCACGCAGCATCGGCAAGAAGACGCCGAGGTCGTCATCCCAGGGGGCGATGCCACGCGCGAGCATCAAAGACGGGTAGAGGCTCTCCACATCGCACTTCATGACGTCGTAAAAGGTGCCGGTGGCAAATGCCGCACTAAAGGCGCCTTCAATGGGCGTGGTGGGGCGCGGCCGTGGGATGGAATGACGCTCGCGTAAATACGCGCGCACCATCAGCCGCTCGATGCGGCTGCCGATGCCGATGAAGGCGATGCCCTGCAGAGTTTCGGGAACCATCTGCGCTTGGTAGAACTCATTGGGGGTGACGAGTTTTGAGAGCCGGTTGGTGTCACGCGCATCGTCTAGGCAGTAGGCTTTCAGCTTAGCGCGCATGTCCTTACCCAGCCACAAGGTGCGCATGTTGGCTGCATCGACCAGCGTGCGCGAATCGTCGCCGATGCCAAGGTGGCGCACGATGTGTTTGAGTTTGTAGTTAGGAAGGCGCCGCCCGACATCCCAACGGATCGCGCCCACAAACGTGTCCACGATTTGGCGGCCGTCAATACGATAATTTTTTATCTGCATGCCGCTATGCGTGCTGCGCCGCACGCTTTCATCGAGCCACATGGGGACCAGCGGGTCGCGTCCCAAGGCCAGGTTCACGCCATGACGCTTGGCGCGCTCGGCGAGATACCAAAGATCGAAATTGAAAACGTTGTGGCCTTCTATGATGTCGGGATCGCGCTGCACAACCGTGCGAACGAACTCTTCGATCAGGGCGCCTTCATTCGGAAACTCGTCCAACGAGAGCACTCGCTCGAAACCGCTGCTGTCGGTGACTGCGATGATGCATATGTCGCCGCCGTCACGGTCCGGGTTGACATCGAGCGTCTCGATGTCGAATTGCAGGCGGCGCAAGTCGGAAAAACGCAGGCCTTTGTAAAACGTTTCGCCGCTCGCGACCAGGTGCGCGGTGCTCGTATCCCAGTAGGTGAGCCGTTGATCCGGCGCGAGCGCGCGGGCGCGTTCTCCGATCGCTTTGGCGTCGGAGCTCAAGGTCAGATGCCGCAACACATGGCGGCCGGCCAAGTCTATCGCGCCGGGCTGACCTTTGCGGCCCAGCATCCAGTTTTGCAACGGAACGGAATCGCGCTCCGTCGCCGACCCGACGCGCCGATACAGCACGGCGAGTCCATCAGCCGCATCTGTTTCCACGGCGACGATTCCGGTGGTATGTCCAAAACCAAAGATGAGATCGGGTGTCTTCGGCACAGCGCAAGCCTACCGTTTTATATTCTAACGTCCCTGCGCTCTTAGTAGCGCGTTGGGGTGGGCGTCGGCGTCGGACCGGGCGGAGGCGATGCGACCGGCTGATCGCTCGCGAGCGGTAATGGGATCGGCGGTAAGCTCGCTTCCGGCAACGCGCTCGGCGCGAATGTCGGCAGAGGCGAACCCATGTATTCGGTATCCGTAGCGGCGGGAACCGCGATTTGGTTCGGCGGCGCTGTGGAAAAATTGCCTGTATCCGGCGAGGCATAGCTGCCCACATAGCCCGACGCGATGATGTAGCCGGGGCCTATGACGACCGGCGCTATGCCCGGCACGTAGTGGACGAGTTTGATCGTGAGCTGTTCTTTCAGATCGTACGCGCCACGTTTGCGTTGCCCGATCGCATTGCCACGGCTCGTGGAATCAAGCGTGAAACCCAACAACAGTTTATCGCGGCTGTCCACGAATGAAGTGGCAAGCGCGCTGCCCGACCCGCGCAGCAAAGCCTGACCGAAGCCGGCGACGTTGACCTTGCCTCGCACATCGGTTTTTCCGACGGAGTTTATCTGCGTCACCGTGCCGCTCTGATCGTCCTTCATCGGAATCGCCGCGTTTTCCAAGTTCACGGCGATCTTGGCGAACGGTAATATCAACGAGCCGCTGCTCGTCCATTTTTTGCCGGCGCTCAAAACATCATCATTCAGAGACGAGAGAATAATCGAAGCGGGCGCAAAGCTGCCGGCATCGCCGGCTGTTGCGAGAGATCCATGCTCGTCCAATTCAGGACTCGGCGGCGGCGACTGCGGTGAAGACGGCGGCGGCTCAGGATTCGCTGAAGCCGGATTGGGATTGTAGGCAGCCATCGCAAGCACAGGCCTGCCCGCGCTCGATACTCCTTCGATCGTGAATGCTACGCTAGTACGTACGTGGTGGTGGTAGCGTTTGGTCCGCAGCGTCCCTGCAGCGTCGCGGAAGTGCACGCTGAGGTCGGCGCTGCGCTCGATCGCATACACTTGCTGCTCGCCGATGCCAAAGCTGTGGCCGTTCATGAGCAAAAACGTCTTGCCGGCATCGGGTGCATCAACGCCCATCGCAGTCAAGGCCAAGGCAAGCGTGGCCGCAACTGCTGTCAGATAGACGAGTAAGCGGAGGCCCTTCAATAGCCGGCTCGCGGTGTGACGGTGGGGGCGGCGCCCGGTGCTGCAGCGGAACCGGTCGGCGCGGGAATCGGTGCGCTGGGCGACGGGCTCGTACTCGGCTGCGGCGCAGCGCCCGGCGATGGAGCGGCCGGCGCTACGGCGTGGGGAGCGTGGGTCAGGGAGCTCAAGACGACATTGACCGTTGCGGAATAGTTGATGTGTGCCTTCGGCTGGTCGACGGCTTGAATGACCGTCAGCATTCGAATCGATTCGCCGATCAACAAGCGCTCGCGATCGTCGTAATAGGAGGTGCCGCTGATCGTCACCGCTCCTACCGCCTTCTTGCCATCGCTGCTTTTTTTCAACGTCCCATTGGCAGTTGACTCGATCACCGCAGCGCGGAACTTCTCATATTGTTTACGGCCGGTGACCCGGCGGGTCACGGTCAGGCTGACGTAAGGCGTGTCGAGCACGGTTTTCCAGCTCTGACCCACCGCAAGCGAGTGCAGCGCGATCTCGCGCGTGATCGTATTGGCGAAATTGAGCGCTTCGTCGATGCTGCGGTCCAAACCGCCTTGGAGACGGATCTGTCCGTCGGGCAATATTTTTGCAAAAAAGCTTCCGTGCAACTCCACCGGCTTGCCGTCTTGAACGCCTTGGAAGCTCGCATCCACTTTCGCGTACGCGGTGCCGTCGGAGCCGATGCTATAGACGTGCATCACTTCGCTGCCTTGGCCGGACGCCGCGCTGCTCACCTCGGGCAGCGGCGCCTGCTGCACGCGGTGCTGTTGCAATTCCAATGTCACCGCATAAACCAGCGTGTCACCGCTCTGCAACCGGGCCGACGCGGTAACACACGTCGTGCACACGATTGCGCCCGTTAGCGCAAGAACCGCAACGCTCTGGGAAATTTTCACGCCGTTCCTCCGGCTCGCAAGCGCTGACAGCGATACGAAACATGGGCAGGTTTGACAGCGATACGAAAACGTGGGCAGGTTTGACAGCGAGCGCACATAAACCCCTGCTTGTCTTGAAGACGTGGATCGCTGCAGTGTGCGCTGCGGCGTTGTTCGTGCTACCGCAACTCGCGGATGCTGATGCGGACGGTTACGATACGCCGCTCGCGCAAGCTGTCCGAACCGCGACGCAGCGTTATCGCCTCGTTTTGTGGGCGCGCCTCGACGGATACGTTCAGTCAACGGACTATCTCAACGCGGTTGGCACGACCTATACGAATCACGATCGCTTCGACCCCGCAAATCTGCGACAACCGACCGTGCTTGTTTACGATATGGCGGGCAGGCTGGTCGCATGCGGCTACCAATTTCGAACGTCAACCGCGGTGTTTTCAGCTCTGTCGGGTGTCCAACCGGACGGATGGTACCAGATCCCCAGCCATCTTCACTACAACATCGTCGTTGGCGGAACGCAATATTTCGAGCAGCACCTCTGGGATGGCACAGTTGCGCCGACGGCCGCGCAGTTGATCGAGCGTAAGCTCATGCCGGCGAGCGGTGTGCTGAAGTACGCGTTCCTGCACCCAGCCACAAAGGCCGTGTTCATCTGGGCTTGGCGGCCAAATCCCAACGGCTTGTTCGACTCGGAAAATCCTACGCTGCCATGAAAAACGCCGACGTAGCGGCGCGGCTCAATGAGATCGCCGCTCTCATGGAATTTGATGCCGAGCCTTTTTTCAAGATCAAGGCGTACGAGCGCGCGGCGCGTAGCCTCGAAGACACGGAAACCTCTGTGGCGGACCTCATCGCGGCGGGAGCGCTCGGCGAATTACCCGGCGTGGGCAAAGCGATCGCGCAAAAAATTGTCGACATTCAGGCAACCGGCACGTGCAGATATCTCGATCAGCTGCGGGCAAAATTTCCTCCGAAGATCTTGGAGCTGTTGACCGTCCCCGGCGTTGGTGCCAAGACTGCGGTCGCACTGTATCGAGAGCTCGGCATAGCGAGTTTGGATGGCCTACGCGCCGCTATCGCAGATGGCTCGATTCGGCGCATACCTCGTCTCGGACCGAAAACGATCGCCGGCCTCAAGGAGCGGCTCGAGCGATTGCGCGACCAACCGAAACAAATGCGCCTGGGCGATGCGTGGCCGCTAGCACAGGCGGTAGTGCAAGAACTCGCTGCGCTGCCGGCCGCGAGCAATGCCGCCGTTGCGGGCAGCGTCCGCCGGATGGAACGCAGCGTGCACGACATCGACATCATCTGCAGCAGCGACAAGCCTGCAAAAGTGCTCGATCATTTCACGACGTTGAAGAGCGCGGAGCGAGTCATCGAACGCGGCAAGACGAAGGCGACGATTTGGGCCTCGCCGGGCATAGCGATTGATTGCCGCGTGGCAGCGCACGAGAGCTTTGGCAATCTGCTGCAACATCTCACCGGCAACAAAGATCACAACGTGCGCTTACGGGAGTTCGCGCTGCGCAGAGGGCTCAAGGTCAGTGAGTATGGCATTGAAGATGCGAACGGCCTGGTCACGACCTGTAGCGATGAGGCGCAGGTATATGAATTTCTCGGCCTGCAGTTCATTCCGCCCGAAATTAGGCTGGGACTCGACGAGATCGAACTCGCACGAAAGCGTCGGATCCCGAAGCTCGTGGCCCTCGAAGACGTCCGCGGCGATCTTCACGATCATACCGATTGGAGCGACGGCACCCGCAGCATCGAAGAAATGGCAGCGGCTGCACACGCCCGCGGTCGCGAGTATCTGTCGATTTCCGATCACTCATCGGGCCGCGCGCTCGCCAACGGTTTATCGGTCGATCGCTTGCGCGAGCAGCGGCGAGCTATTGCTCGAGCTCAAAAGAGCTGCCGCATCCGGCTACTGCGTTCTTCCGAGGTCGATATCCGCGCCGACGGTTCGCTTGACTATCCCGATGACGTGCTGGCCGAATTCGATCTTGTGGTGGCATCGATCCATTCATCCTTTCGGTCGTCGAAAGAGCAGCAGACCCAACGTCTGTTGCGCGCCATCAATAACCCATTTGTGACCATTATCGGGCATCCCACAGGCGCTCTCATCGGCGAGCGCGATGGTTACGAATTCGACAGCGAGGTTGTCTTTAAGGCCGCGGCAGCCACGGGTACGGCGCTCGAAATCAATTCGAATCCCGCACGGCTCGATCTACCGGCGGACTTGGCGCGGCGGGCCAACCAACTCGGCTGCACTTTCTCAATAGACACCGACGCGCATTACATCGAAAATCTCGACAATCTCTTTTTTGGTGTGGGCACGGCGCGCAAAGCCGGAATCGTTAAGCAGCGGGTGCTGAACGCTCGTCCGGTGGCAGACGTGCTAGCGTTTAGTCAAGCGAAGCGCAAGCAGCTCGGGCAATGAGAAGCGTGGGTTCTCGTATTCTCGGCTGAAGTATCCGTGATAATCGCTGCCACAAGAATAGATCTTGTCGGCCTCGTCGCATAAGCGCTCCAAGCGTTCCCGTTGGGCTGGGTCGTAGGGCGCGTACTGAGCCTCTAAACCGTCGCACTGCTCCAAGATTTCTCGGATTCGAACGTCGGGTTTGACAGAGTATGGATGCGCCAAGATTGACGTTCCACCCGCGCTCGCTATGATTTGGGCGGCATCACGCGGAGGCGGCAACGCTGCGTACGCCTTCGGCGGCAGCGCTGAAAAAAAGTCACGAAAAAGCGTAAGACATCGAGCAGGGTCGCCGTCCGCCACGCCTTTGCCACACAGACGTTCAATCAAAACCGGCAAACGAACCGGACCATCGGAAAAGTCTTGCGCGTAAGCGACGGCGTGACCGTCCGCCTCGAGCGCTGCTACCCAGCGTTGCTGATTGCGGGCCCACACGCCGTTAGCGATCGCGTTCGCCCTTTGTAACCCCGCATCAGCGGAGTCGAACCCCAAACCGATCATGTGCACGACCTGACCGTGCGCATACGCCGTCATTTCGATGCCGGGGATGAAGATGACATCGCGCTGGGCCGCTCGTTGCGCCGCAGCTTCCAACCCCGCTAGGGTGTCATGGTCGGTGAGTGCCATGATCCCGACACCTGCGTCCGCGACGGCGTCGACAAGCTCTGCCGGAGCGAGTCTGCCATCACTGCATGAGCTATGCAGGTGGAGATCGGCAAACACCGGGGTAGGCGATCGCCCTATTTACAGGCCGCCGTAACGCCGTTGCCGCCGCTGAAATTCGACGATGGCTTCGGCGAAATGATTGCGGTTGAACTCAGGCCAGTACACGTCGGTCACCCACAGCTCCGTGTACGCGACCTGGTACAGCAAGAAATTTGAAAGCCGGAATTCACCCCCAGGACGGATGAGCAGATCGGGATCGGGCAGTCCGGCGGTATAGAGATAACCATGCAATGTTTTGTCGTCGATCGATTCCGGCAACAGCTTGCCGTCACGCACGTCAGCGGCGAGCGAACGCATCGCGTCACGCATCTCAGTGCGAGCGCTATAGTTGACCGCGAGGTTGAGCAAGGTGCCGGTATTCGCAGCCGTCTGGGCGACCAAGTCTTCGAGTGCTTGGCGTGGAGCGCGCGGTAATGCCTCGACACGTCCGATAACTCGCACCCGCACGTTTTCACGCCGCAGCGCATCCAGCTCGTTGCGCGCGAACGCGCAACACAGTTCGAAGAGCAATGAGATCTCGGTTGATTCGCGCTTCCAGTTCTCTTCGGAGAATCCGTACACCGTGAGGATCGGCACACCGAAATCGCGACACGCGCGGGTGGTTTCTCGCAGCACGGTCATGCCGCGCCGGTAACCTTCGATGATCGGCAAGCCGCGTTCGCGCGCCCAGCGCCGATTGCCGTCCATGATCATCGCAACGTGACCGGGAGTCGGCCCGGCGGGATCCGGAAGAGAACCGCCTTGCAGCTTTCTCGATATCATGTCGTCACCAGCCGCGGCAGGGAGCGCCGTTCCGTCGCACGCTGCAATGCTCCTGAACGCTCGTGAACGTCGCGCACCACCGATTCCAACTCGTCGATATATGCGAGGAAGCGAGTGCGGCCGCTTTTTGTGATGCGGCATATGGTGGTCGGCCGGCCCGCGCCTGACTCCTTGGAAACAGACACGATATCCATTTCCGCGAGCGCGTAGATGTGCCGGCTCAAATTGCCATCGGTCAAACCGCAGGCATCTTGCAACTCGGTGAAGCTCATCCCATCGGGGTGGCTCACGAGACAGGTACAGACCGCGAGGCGGCCGCGTTCGTGAAAGATTCTCTCCAACCCCGAATAGGCGAACGGAGCTTCCGTTCGCGTGCGTTGCATTTTTCGTTTCTTTGGCGTCATTATACGGTCTCCGCTTTTCTTTCTTGAGTCAGAAGATATCCGATGGCGATTTGTCCGAATCCGAATCCCAGCGGCATCACCCACCAGCGCAGCGGTAAGGACTGATCGGGACTGAGCAGCAGCGCTGCTCCGACAAGCCCGAACAACGTGGCTACCGCGATCACGCCCTTCGGCAACATCGCGCGCGATGCAAACAATCCGATGCCGTAGCTCGCGTACCATACCCCCGGCAAAAGCCAGGGCATCTTGTTCGTGAACATCGCGAGACTCAGTGCGGCGCCCAATGCGATCGCCGGTAAGATCGCAAATCCCACGGTGCGGGTTTGGCTGCGCTCTTGTCGGCCCGCGCTGCGCACATACCATATGAGAAGGGCGCCGTAGTTGATGAGCAGGGCCGCTGCCAGGCAGACAAACCATATGGTGAGGTAACGCTGCATGTCGAGCGGCGAGCGCGGTGCGGGCGCAAGCACGAGCTGCATGATGCCCGCCAGAACTGCCATCGCGCCGCTCAGGGCCGCTGCCAGGCCGGAGTAGCCGCGGAATTCCTGAACGCTTGCCAGCCGATCCCGAACCTCCGCTAAATCGGCAAGCGCGCGCTCCACTTCCATCCCATACTTTGTACCACAAAGTTTAGCCAAAAGCAATGGCATTCCCCTGCTGCCCAGGCTGGAGAGGCCACCCATTCGTCCTGCATACTGGCCGGTTCGACCGCGTTTCGTTGGCCTTGTGTCGCATTTTCATTCTTCGCAGCCATGGTATAGTAACAGCAGCGCGGAATTGGCGTTACTTGGCTGTTTTTTTGGGCACGTTTCTTTCGCAAGCAGGGAGCGCAGAACACGATGGATTTGGCCGATCTTCGAGTTTATCACAACGGGAAATATCTCGCGTACGGCGATGTCAAGATCGGACTGCTGACCCACGGCCTCAATTACGGGACCGGCTGTTTTGAAGGCATCCGCGGCTACTGGAATGACTCGCAGCATCAGCTCTATCTGTTCCGGCTCAAAGAACATTACGATCGTCTGCGGCGCTCTGCCAGCCTCCTCATGATGTCGGTCTCCGAGAGCACGGCCGATCTCTGCGCGCATACGATCGAGCTGGTTCGTGCGAACAATTTGCGTCAGCAAGTCTACGTCAGACCACTCGTCTACAAGGCTGCTGAAGAAATCGGCGTGCGCCTGCATAATGTGCACCACGATCTCGCCATCGTTGCTTTGCCCCACAAGTCATACTTCGATTCATCGAAAGGGCTGCGCGCCACGATCTCGTCGTGGCGTCGCGTTGACGACAATAGCGCGCCCGCTCGCGCGAAGCTGACAGGCATCTATGTCTCGTCGGCGCTGGCGAAGACCGATGCCGTCAACAACGGCTTTGACGAAGCGATCCTGCTGACTGCAGACGGTCACGTAGCCGAAGGAAGCGCTGAAAATATCTTCATCGTTCGTGATGGAGCCGTCCTCACGCCGCCCGTCACCGATAACATCCTGGAAGGCATAACCCGAGCGACCGTCATGGAGTTGTGCGCAACGGAATTGGGGTTGCCGGTCCTTGAGCGCAGTATCGACCGCAGCGAGCTCTATCAGGCTGACGAAGTTTTCTTTAGCGGCACAGCAGTTGGCGTGTCGCCAGTGGTCGAGATCGACCATCGCCACATCGCCGACGGCAAGATCGGTAAGGTCAGCGCGGCGTTAGCTGCGCTTTACGACGAAATCACGCTCGGTAAACTCCAGCAGTACGCCCATTGGGTCACGCCCTGTTTTCCCGTTGCGGCCAGCAGTAGGCTGAAAGGCTCAAGCGCAGCTGCGTCCTAGCATTTGATACCGATAAAAGTACTAGTTTCTAAGCACTAGAAACTGGGCTGTTCATTCTAACGAACAACCGAAAAATCGCCCCCCAGCCTTGCTTTGTCGTATAGCCTCATCTATAATGTGTGTGACGGGAATCACAGTGACGTGCATCACAGGTAATGCAACGTCTCTGGGTTTCTCTACCTCGAGAGAGTCGCTCGAATTCATCAAAATCGCCGCCTGGTACAAGCGGCGCTACGTAGTTGGTGAGTACGAGAGAGTTATCGAGCAGGCAACTAAAGATGAAATGTCTTGCGCACGGTGGCAGCCGTTCGCCGGACACCAGCCGCTAAGGATAGCGGCGATCTCTTGTTACCTGCCCGTGTGGACCTCGACGCTTTCGAGTTTGCGAGCACTAAGAAGAAGGAGCCTTCTCATGCATCACCTATTCGGCGGCGTTCTCTTAGCATTCCACAGCTTTGGCGGCGTGTTGGCCAGCGTTGGTCACTTCCTCACCTCGATGGATTGGGCTTTCATCCGCTAGATCAGCTGACGAGTTCATATAAGAGATTAACTAGTCTAGGATCGTAAAGCGTTCCGCTGCCTTCGCGAAGCAGCGCGAGCGCTTTTTCTTTGTCAGCGGGCTCTGCGCCATCGTAGCCTGTCAGGTACTTGACGTAGTCCCGCGCGACCGCGATAACGCGCGACTGCAACGGTATGCTCTCACCCTTGAGCCCGCGTGGATAACCGCTGCCGTCAAAATGCTCACCGTGGAATTCAATCCAGTCGGCGATTTGAACCGGAAGTAAGCCATCGGCCGCACGCACCATCAAACCGCCCCAGCGGCTGTACGTCTTGCGCATAGCTTCCTCTTTGGGCGTCAGATCGATTCTGTTGCGCACCCGCGCAGGCAAATGCGACTTGCCGATCTCGTGCAGTTCCGCGGCAAGCCCCAAGAGTTCTATTTCCTTCTTCGCCATGCCCAAATGGCGGCCCATCATCTGCGCAATATTTTGGACTTCGCTCGCGAATTCGACGTGATGCGCATCCGTGAAATGGATCATGTCTTTTACCAGACCGATCGCCTGCGACTGCGCACGTTCGAGCTTATGCAGTTGCGACGTTATGCCCATGACGTCTTGTAGTACTTTGATCTGCGCCACGACGATGTAGAATATTGTCGTCGCCACCAGCCCTCCGAATTGATACGTGGCGACCAGCAGATACGCATATATCGATGCGACGATTCCGGTGCGAAACAGCTGACTGAAAACGAACGGCTTACCGTTGATCGTATAATGCAAACCGACAAGCACGTTGTTGATCCCCTGCGACACCAAGCCGACGCTCACCACGCCGATAAGCGTGACCGCATGGTGAAAAAAGGACGGCGTGAGCGTGTTGAGGTGGACGAACAATCTCCATGTCTCGACCACACCATACGAGCTGAACACCGCAATGCCGGCCTGCGCCAGTGTCTTAGAGCTCAGGATCTCGGCGCGCACATTTTCCTGTGCGGAGATCCGCCAGCGAACGGTGATAACGGCGACGATCGCAAGCGCGATCATCCAGAAACCGAAGAGGACGCCGGAGGCTGCGAGAATCGCCGTCAACGGAGCAACCGTCATGGCAGCGGTTCTCATGGGACGTTCCATCGCTACCAGAAAGGCCGCAACGGCGAGGACCGCTAGAATTGTGGGAAGGCGAAGGTCGAAATGCGGCGGGAGTAAGAAAATGAGAGCTAGCGCGCTGCCGGCGAGACACCAACTATACACCTGGCTGGCGACGTGACGCCAGCTATGCGACTCTGTTTGAGCGTGGTCTCCTGCCAAAGCCACGTGGCCTCTTTGCCTTTCCAAGCCGAGTCCTCAACCACCAGCGCAAGAGGCTAGTGGGCCGACCGCGTTCGCGCCGCTTAGCGTATTATATCGTCCATACGACGCGTGTGAGGAAGCGCATATTACCTGGAGCAGTCGGTCGTGAGTGTGCTCACGAACGGACGTTCGTAAAAGCCTCGCGAGGCTCCCGTTCATGGTATATCGGTAGTGGTTTTTATCAATTGGCAGTCACTGCGCTTTTCTGATGAAATGCCCTGAATGTTAGAAGCGACGCCTGGCGGATGAAATGCTCGCCGACATCTAGATCTTGCCAATGCGTCGTCAGTATGCAAATAACGTAGGGCGCGCCGTTCAGCTCCACGATGCCGACGTCGTTCAGCGTATCGTGCAAGGTGCCGGTCTTGTGCGCGATCATCAAACCTTTCGGCAACCACGCCGGTATGAGACGATTGTGCCGCTGGCCCGCGAGGATATCCAACATGATGTCGCTTGCGCTCGGGTTGATCAGCCGGCGCTCTGCGATCATCCCAAGCAAATGCAGCATATCGTTGGCGCTCGTGCGCAACTCGCGAACGTCACCATCACTGCGAATGCTGTCGCCTAACCAAGTCTGCGTGCAGCCGAGGCTGAGCATCGTTTGATTGACGTTCTGACGCCCCACGAGACGGATGAGCATGTTGGTGGCGGTGTTGTCGCTCACTGTTATCATGCGCTGGAGCAATGCCCACACCGTATATTGTTTGCCCCAGCCTGCGTCGCACAGCGAGCCGTAACCGCAATCACGGTCTCGGTCTTGCAACGAAACCGTTCTGCGCAAACTGAACTTCCCAAGGCTGACTTGACGCATCACCTCCACCATCACCGGAACTTTGATGGTGCTGGCCGCGGGTAAATTTTTATCGCCATTGATGGCGATGCTAAAACCGTCGGTGAGATCAACCACGGAAATTGCGACGACTCCGGGGGTTCTATTGGCAAGGCGCCGCAGCGTCGGAGCCAACGTGTCTAAATGATCCCTTTCTGCCAGCGCGATCACCCGGGAGGAGCGTGATGCGGCCGGAGCCATGCTGCGCGAGTCGCATACGAGAACAGCGAGCAGCGCCGCGACGGTGATGACAATTCGAGTGAACTTCATAGCTCTTGGCTTAAAGTATCGGCGCCGTCTTTTGAATGCTTACTCTCGCCCACCGAGTTTGTCGCCGGGTGGCCGAACTCGAACCCGGAGGGCATTTATTAAGGCCGACGAAGCTGGGCAGCCACCGCACCGGCGCGATTCACCATCGAGCCGCGTCTTTTTGTTGAAGATGCAGATATCCAACCGCGAGTCCACAGTCCCGAGAACAGCCACCATTATCGGTGTGCCGTTGGAGCTTGGAGCGAGCCGGCGTGGCGCGCGGCTCGGGCCACACGTCATGCGCAGCGCCGGCCTCGTAGAGCAGATCGAGAAGCTCGGTTACCGGGTGGTCGACCGCGGTGACGTTTCCATCGATCCGCTGCCAGGCGACGAATCGGGCGGACCTGGCCACCCAAAATATGTCGCTGCTATTCGACAAGTCTGTAGCGCGCTTGCTGACGCGGTCGAAAAGGCGCTGCAAGAAGAGTCCTTTGCGCTGATCTTGGGCGGGGATCACTCGCTCGCCGTCGGCGCCTTGGCGGGTGTGGCCCGCGTCAAGGGTCCGCAAGGCATCATCTGGATCGACGCCCACGCGGACCTTAACACTCCCGATACGAGTCCGACGGGGAATTTGCACGGCATGTCCATGGCTGCGGCGCTCGGCGAAATGCCCGACATATTTCCGGCGCCGGCATTTCCGACTCCGGCGGTGGACGTCAATCGCAGCGTGTTTATCGGCCTGCGCGAACTAGATCCGGCAGAGCGCGACCGCATTCTCGAACGCGGCATCACCTGCTTCACCATGACCGACATCGATCGTTGGGGTATGGCGCGCGCCGTCGAACGCGCGATAGAAGTCGCCGGCCCCGCGCCGCAAAGCGTGCACATCAGTTTTGACATCGACTCCCTGGACCCGGCGCTCGCCCCGGGCACAGGCACTCCCGTCCCCGGAGGCATCACCTACCGTGAAGCTCATTTGGCGATGGAACTCATCGCGCAGAGCGGCATCGCGCATTCGATGGAACTCGTCGAAGTCAACCCGTTGCTCGATCAAAACAATATGACCGCAAGATTGGGAATCGAACTCATCTGCTCGGCTTTGGGTAAGAGCATATTGTAGATCAAGCATGCTTTCGCATAATCCGGCGGCCATAGCGATCGCGCTCGCTTTTGCTTTTAATGTCGTCGCCGGATTTAGCGACGGCGGCAACTTGCTCGCGGCAGCGACGGCAAGCCGCATCATTCCGCCACGAACGGCTTTCGTCGTCATCTCGCTGGGCGCGTTAGCCGGGCCCCTTATCGTGGGAACCGCCGTGGCGGCGACGATCGGCCGCGGCGTTGTGGATTATCAAATCGTGGGCGCGCTGCCATTGTGCGGCGGCATTGCGGGCGCTCTGAGCGCGGTGCTGCTGGCATATGCGATCCGCTTCCCGACCAGCGGCTCCGTGGCGCTCATGGGCGCGACCGTCGGCAGTCTTCTTGCACTCCACGAGCTCAACGCCATCCGCTGGCAAGTCGTGGAGAAGGTCGCGATCAGCTTGTTCGGATCGATCGTCGTGGGCTTCGCCGCCGGTGCGCTCGTCTACGCGGTCTTGCTCGCATTGCTGCGCGGGGTCGACTATCGGACCGGTATGCGCGTGATGCGGCTGCAATATGCGAGCGTCACGTTGCAAGCGTTTGGGTACGGCGCTAACGATGCTGAAAAAATGATGGGTCTCATGGTGGCTGCGACGATGGTCGGCAAACCCACGGCGCATTTTGGCGTACCCCTCTGGATCGTCGTCGTGGCAGTGACAGCGTTCGCGTTGGGCATGGCCATCGGAGGCGTGCGTATTGCTCGGACCATCGGAGGCCGGCTATTCCGGATCCGACCCCTGCACGCACTTGCATTCCAAATAGCAAGCGCGGGGACCGTGCTGACGGCAGCGGCGCTGGGCGGCCCGTTGAGCTCGACCGAGACCACTGCAAGCGCGATCCTAGGCGTGGGTACGGTCGCTAACCCACGGGCGTTGCGTTGGCAGGTAGCGCGAGAAATGATCCTGGCCTGGCTTCTCACCTTGCCGGTGGGGATGGCCTGCGGCTGGACCGCGACGCTCATCTTCAAAATCACACATCTCGTCAGTTAGGAGGATCGATCGCAATGTGGCTGGCACAGCTTTTTTCGCCGGCGCGTGAGCAAGAATTTCTGGCGCTCTTGAAACAGCAGTCCTCGCTTTTGACGGCCGCCGCGCAAAAACTCCATGAGTATTTTCAAAAGGGCTCTCCGCAGCTCGCCCAAGAGATAGACCAAATCGAAAAGCAGGGCGATGACGTGCTCATTCGGATCACGACCGCGCTGCGAGACGCGTTCGTCACTCCGATAGACCGCGAAGACATCTACGCGCTGGCTGAGGCAATTGACGACATGACGGACTACCTCAACAGCGCTGCCTCAGAAATCGCATTGTTCAAGCTTGAGGCAACGGAACAAATGCTGGCGATGACCAGCGTCTTGCAAGGAGCTGCCGAAGCGATCGGCGTTGCAGTCGGAGCGTTAAAAACGCAGCCGCAACAAGCGTGGGCCAAGGCGCGCGAAGCGTCGAGCGCTGAGAATGAGTGTGAGAATCGTTACCGCCGGGCGCTCGTCGAGCTCTTTGACGAGAGTGACGTGCACAGAATTTTCAAACTACGCGAGATTTACCGCCATTTGAGCAATAGCGCCGACCGGGCCGAGGCTATCGGACGTCTCATAGGCAGGATCGTCGTCAAAGCGGTATAGCGGCAGTCTTAAACGGATATGAGACGCTTCAATTCCCCGGTGAGCGTCTCACCCGGCTTGAGGTCGACGATCTGCAGGCCCTTGATGTCAGTTGTCAGTTCGCGCAACTTTTCCGGCGTGCCGGTCAGCACCGGAAACGTAGCGTAGTGCATGGGAATGACGACCTTCACACCAAGCAGCCGAATCGCGTACGATGCCTGCAATGGGTCCATGGTGTAAAAGTCTCCTATCGGTAGGCACGCGATGTCCGGCTTGAAGATCTCCCCGATGAGCTTCATATCCGAGAAGACGCACGTATCGCCCGCGTGATACAATCGAAAGCCGTTGGCAAGTGTGAGGACGTAGCCCGCTGCTTCGCCGCCGTAGAGGATATCGTCGCCATCAGAAATGCCGCAGCTATGGATGGCGTGAGTCATGGTCACCTTGACGCCATCCACCAGGACGGTACCTCCCTTGTTGAAGCCGACGACTTTCGAAACGCCCTTTTTTTGCAGCCAGGCAACAGTTTCGAAAATGCCCACACAGGTAGCGTCGAACTTCGTGGCAAGCCGCAAGGCGTCATCGATATGATCGAAGTGCGGGTGGGTGATGAGGAGGGTATCAACCCCCGCCGGATTCTTTAGCCGCTCCGGACATGCCGGATTTTGCTCCAACCAGGGATCCACGATCCAGCGCCGACCCGATTCCAACTTGAGTGCAAACGTGCTGTGTCCGCAATACGTGAGCTCGGTCGAGCCTAAATTCATCCGCTCTCTCCTGTAGCAAAATGTGGTCCGTCAATTTAGCGCATGACGCCTGAGCAGGCCTGCTTAGCATTGTCCGGGCAATAGGGTCGGTCCAACGCTTTCGAACCAGCTCGTGTTCCAGCGGTTGACGAGTTATGCGAATCTTAGTAGCTCACTGCGCAGACGACGCCTTGCTTGCGATGGCGCTGCTGAACCCTGGTCCGAGCATCGTCGCGGTGACGGCGATAGATCCGGCTGAAGTTGAGCAGCTCGCCGCGCGCTGGCGCGTGGGCCACGCGCTGCAACACTGGGGCGGATCCGGCGCCGGAAAAGCGATTTTTTGGAAGCCCACGCTCAAGGTGTCTGCTGTTGGCCGCGAACAGTTTCACGAGCGGCGCAGCCCCTCACTGGAAGCCGCTCGAGGCGCGCTTTCGGTAAGGGTGGGTTGGCAGAACATGTCTCTCACCGTGTTCTGCGCTCGCTCCGGCCGAAACCCAAACCTCGGAGAACTGTCGCCGGACGAGATCGCAAGCATCGTCGCATCCGCCCCGGCACCTTTCGCCATCGCCCTCGGCGGCGAGCCTGTGGTTGCGATTGCGGAGCTGATCGACGCGAATGAAGCCGCCGCGCGCGTGCGTATCCTCGCCGCAAGCTCTGCCGGCATCCAACCAGCAGCGCAGCTTTTTGGAGTTTCCGGCTTGATTGAGCCGCAACCAAAGGAGCGAAGTTTTGGGCGGGTGTTCACCCCTACAAGCCGGCTGTACTGCTCGCGCGACTGCCGGATCGTGCAGGCGACACACGTTATCGGCGATCAAAAACAGGTCGGAGCAGCAGGCGCGAAAACGACGCGCGCAGCCTCGTGTTACGACGTGGCCTTGGCCAGCGCTAACTCCGCCTCTTCACGAACCCACGGGTCGGATTCAGCACAAAGCAAAGCGGAGAGCGCCCGGCACGCCTCCGTCCCTCGTAGTTCTCCCAGCGCCCAGGCAGCGTGACCCCGAACGAGCGGCTTGCGGTCCGCAAGCGCTGCTATGAGGTGCGGCACTGCATTCGGATCGCGTGAATTGCCTAATGCCACAGCCGCGTTGCGCTGCAACACCGCCTTTCCGCGCCACGCCATTGACGTAGGCGCAAACCAGCGGCGAAATTCACTCTTGCTCATGCGCAGCACAGCGGGCAGGTCGACGGACGTTCCGATGTGGGGAAGCGGCTGGAACGGCTGGGTTCCCGGTTTCGACTTCGCGGTGTTGACGGGGCACGACGTCTGACATGCATCGCAGCCCCACAGGCGATTGCCGATCGCCTTGCGGAGCTCGCGCGGTATCGGGCGCTTCAATTGAGTGAGATCGGAAATGCAACGGCGGCTATCGACTGCACCGTCTTCCTTTATGGCGTCGGTCGGACAACTGCTGATGCAATCCGTGCAGTGGCCGCAGTTGGTTCGTAGCGGTTGATCCGGCTGCAGCGGCAACGTCGTGATGAGCTCTCCCAACAGCACGTACGAGCCGAAATCCTTGGTGAGCACGTTGCCGCTCTTGCCGAACCATCCGATCCCCGCGTGCACTGCTGCGGCTCGGTCGACGAGCGGCCCTGTGTCGACGCATGGCACGCACGTGGTGCCCGGAAACTCCTGCGTCACGAAGCGCGCTAGGCGGCGCAGCCGTTGGCCGATGGTGCGGTGGTAATCGTAGCCCCATGCGTGGCTTGAAATGGCGCCGCGCAGCCCTGGCGCGTTGGGATCGTGAGGCTGAGCGTCGCAGAAGTACGAGCTGGCGGTACAAATGATGGAGCGTGCGTCTGCGAGCGTTTGTGACGGATCGCAATTCCGTTCGATGCGTTCATCGTCATATCGCCATTGACCGAGATAACCGAGATCGCGGCGTTGTTTAAAAACGCGTGCTTCGCGAAGGAATGGCGCGGCCGGAGCGACGCCGACTAAGTCAAAGCCTAGTTCTTTAGCGTAGGAGACGATGCGTGACTTTGCGTCGCGCAGATCCAGCGCTGCCGGAGCAATCACGTGCTCCGCGTTGTCGACGGCGGATACTCTAGCTCCATCGTGCCATGGACGGGTAAACCATTCAGAGTCGCCGGCGCGAACGTCGCCTTGCGGACCCCTTCCATGACAAGCTCATCCAAATTCGCGTCTCCGCTTGATTGGAGCAGCTTGACGCTCAGCACGTTGCCGTCCGGACCCACTTCGACCAAGATCCGAACGGGCTGCGCCGGCGCATTGCTCGTCGCTATCGGGGCCAGGTGGACGACGCGCGGCGGATTGTCATCTCCCCACACGGTGTTCCCGTTCAGCTCGTCTTGTTTGCCGCCCGTGTCCGTGCGCGCGCCGCCAGGCCTCGCGGCGGGCGTCGGTGGCATCTCATTTGTCACCACAGGGGCTTCTTTTGCACCGGGCTTCGGTTGTGCCGGGCCCGCAACGACGATGTTGGATTTGCGCCGCGCTGGTGGACGGATAGCACCGATGGCCGCATCATGCGAGCCGATCTCGCGATACTTGAGCAACGCGAGATGCTGCGCCGTGCGTTTGGTGATCTTGGGAGGCGGTGGCGGAGGCGGCGTCGGCGGCGGGATATGTTGTTGCCGCATCATCTGTGAAAGCGAGATGATGGAAACAGCCTGCTCGGGCATGGGCTGGTAGCGCCAGCTGGGAAACAGCGTCACAATCGTGGACCCGGCCGTGAAATGAAAAATTGCAGAGCCGGCAATAAAAGCGAGCATCAGATATTGAGCCACACGTTGCACGCGCTTTTGCATTGGCAACCTCGAGTTCTCGCCGAAGACGGCTGATTTCTAGGTCTGCTCGTCCAGGCCTTCGAGAAGGTCGCCAACCTTGCTCCACGGGACCTTGGTCGCAGCGGCCATAAAGCAGGCCCAGGGCGTCTCCAGCCTGGCGCCGCAGTAGCGGCTAATGGCTGAAAACGCAAAACTCAAACTCTACACAGCGCAATGGTGTTGGTATTGCCAGCGAGTCCAACGCAAACTCGATGAACTAGGATTGGATTACGAAAGCGTCGAGGTACCGATCTTTCACAGCCAGCGGCGTGAAGTGATGGAAGTCTCAGGGCAATCGAGCGTACCGGTGCTCGTCGATGGCGGCACCGTGCTGGATGATGACGACGTGATTATTCCCTATTTAGATGAACACTACGGTCAGCTACGGAGCCAGAACGCTAAAGCGCCGCGTTAAGCGTAAATCCCGCGCGTCATGAGGCTATCGACGACGCGACGGATCGCGACCATATACGCAGCCGTGCGCAGGGTGACGTTGCGCTCGCGCGCGACATCCCACACGGCGTCGAAGTTTTCACGCAGCACTTCCTCGAGCTTCTGGTTGACCTCATTTTCGCGCCAGTAGTATCCCATTCGATCCTGCGCCCACTCGAAATACGATACCGTGACTCCCCCTGCATTGGCGAGGATATCGGGAATGACGGTGATCCCCGCTTGGGAAAACAAGCCATCCGCGGCAGGCGTCGTCGGCCCGTTGGCGCCTTCAACGATCAGCTGAGCTTTGATTCTGGACGCGTTGTCGGCGGTTAGTTGGTTCTCGATGGCGGCGGGGATCAGTATGTCGCAAGGCAGCTCCAACAGCGCTTCATTGCTCACGGGTTCGGCGCCCGGAAAGCCCTCGAGACTGTGCTTCTCATTTTGTGGTGACGCGACGTAGGCGATAGCTGCTTCCACGTTGATGCCTTTGGGATTGTTTAGTCCGATGAACTGATCGCTGATGCCCACCACGACGGCGCCGTGCTCCATGAGCAACTTCGCCGAGATCGAACCAACGTTGCCGAATCCCTGGACCACAATGCGCTGACCGGCGAGCGCGCGCCCCATTTTTTCGAGCGCAGCCAAGATGCAGATCATCACCCCGCGGCCGGTCGCCTCCACCCGCCCACGCGACCCACCCACGACCAACGGCTTGCCCGTCACCACGCCGGGTGTGTGCGCACGATTGTGCATTGAAACGGTATCCATTATCCACGCCATCGTTTGCGCATTGGTGCCGACGTCGGGCGCGGGCACGTCTTTGTCCGGCCCTATCAGCTCGATGATCTCAGCAGCGTAGCGGCGCGTCAGGCGTTCAAGCTCGCCTTTGGACAGGGCGCGTGGGTCGCACGTCACGCCGCCCTTGCCGCCGCCGAAGGGCAGATCGACGACCGCACACTTCCAGGTCATCCAAAACGCCAGCGCGGTGACTTCATCCAGGGTCACGTCGGGATGGTAGCGGATCCCGCCTTTGGCGGGCCCACGTGCGAAGCTATACTGCACGCGATAACCCGTGTACACGTCAAAATTTCCATTGTCGCGTAGAAACGGGATGGAGATGATCACCTGACGTGACGGGTGCAGCAGAATTCGCTTGATATTGGGATCGAGATCGAGGTTCGCTGCGGCTTCATTGAAAAAATCGATGGCCTCGCCGAATACGGAGGCATCGTGCGCGATGCGCGGACCCGCCGACGCTGTGCCGCTGGGGCTATTGCGGGTTGGAGTCGACATAATTCTCTCCACTAGACATTGAAACGGAAGTTGACGACATCGCCTTCCTGCATCGCATAATCGCGGCCTTCAACGCGTAACAAGCCCGCATCTTTGACCGCAGCCAACGTTCGCAACCGGGCGAGATCTTCGTACGATGCGATCTCCGCGCGAATGAAACCGCGCTCGATATCGGTGTGGATCTTGCCGGCTGCCTGAGGAGCCTTCGTCCCTTGTGTGATCGTCCAAGCGCGCGTTTCTTTTTCTCCGGCGGTGAGAAACGTCATGAGGCGCAGCAAGCGGTAGCCCGCGATGATGAGCTGATCTAAACCGCTGGAGACAACGCCGAGCTCGCGCGCAAAAGCGTCCGCTTCATGCGGCGGAAGCGCTGCGAGCTCCGCCTCGAGTTTCGCGGAGAGGATGACGACATCGGTGCCTTCACTCGCAGCCCTCGCCTGCAATTCGTCGATATAGCGCGACGAGATATCTGTTTTCGCTTCAGCGACGTTCGCGACGTAGAGCTGCGGCTTTGCGGTGAGAAGAGACAGTTCCTTTGCAAGGGACAGCTCGAGAGAATCGACGGAAAAGGTGCGCGCCGGCCGGCCCTGATTGAGTGCTTCACCCAAGCGTTCCAGCGCTGTGACCTCCGCGGCGATCTTCGGTTCTGCTTTGGCGCGATTTCGCGATTTTTCCAAGCGGCGCTCGAGCGTTGCCAGATCGGCAAGTGCGAGTTCGGTCGTGAGGATCTCGACGTCGCGCACGGGATCCGGTGCGCCCTCGACATGAGCGACGTTGCGATCTTCGAAGCAGCGCACGACCATCGCGACAGCATCAACCTCGCGGATGTGAGAGAGGAAGGCATTGCCGAGCCCTTCACCCTGTGACGCTCCGCGCACCAGCCCGGCGATGTCGACGAACGTGGTGGTGGCCGGCACGATCTTGCGGCTGGCAAAGATCTCTGCGAGCACAGCGAGCCTCGGGTCGGGAACCGCGACGACGCCCACGTTCGGATCGATGGTCGAGAACGGATAGTTGGAGGCCACGACGCTGCTGCGCGTGATCGCGTTGAAGAGCGTCGACTTGCCCACGTTGGGTAAACCGACGATACCGCACGCCAGCGACACGCTTAGAGCGCTCCGGTCTTCGGGGTTGCTGCACCAGGCAACACCCCGTCGGCTTGCAGCGCGGTCAAAACCTGTTCGCGTAGAGCAGCTTCGGCCTTACCCGCAAGCGCTCGGCCGGATTCAAACTCGATGCCGAACGTCACCGTTTCAGGACCTGAATCTTCCAGCTTGACCGAAATGGAGTTGCGGTCGATGCCGAACTCGGGCGCTGCTTGAGCCGATACCTCATCGATGCGCTTGCGCAGCACGTGCAGGTCGGCACGCAATGGCAGCACGATCTTCAGCTTGACTCTCGATGGCAGCCGTGTGACGTTGGTGACGAAGACGATGCTTCCGTTAGGAATGGAAACGGCGCGTCCTTGCTCGTCGACGACTCGGGTGAGCCGTAAACCGATGGCATCGACCGTGCCCATGACAATGCCGTTGGTCGTCGTGAACTCGACGCCATCGCCGACATCGTACGTATCTTCGAAAAGAAAGAAGATGCCGCTCAGGACATCGCGCACGATAGCTTGGGCACCGAATGCGATGGCTGCGCTGACCAGCGTTGCCGACCACAGCGCCGGTGCGACGTTGACCGACCAGATGTGCAGCAGCTCTATCAAAACGAGATACAAAATAACCGCACCGGCGGCAGATTTGCTGAGGCTCGTGTAGGTCGAAACACGGGGGATGAAGCGGCTGAAAAACCGGCGCGCATAGAAGCGATCGATCGCGGCGACGACCAGACGCCAAACGATCAGCGCGACCGCAAGCGCGATCACGGTTGTCAGCCACTGCCCGGTGTTCACCGCGGGTAGCCATGGCGAGAAAATAAGCGTAACGCTGGAAAGCAACGTTAATCCTTGATGACAGACGCTATCAGTGAGTACAGCGAGAACGATGTGACGTGTCGCGCTTTCACTCTCCCGCGTTTCGGTCCTGCGCCGCGCGCGCAAACGATAGGAACCACAATTTTTTGAAGCGAAAGCTGCGCCCGGGTGACGAGGCAAAAATAGACATACAAATGCGCCAAATGAAAGTAGACAAGCTCGGGATCGACTTGCTCACGCACGACCCCGTTGTTATCCTCAAGGATCTGGAGGGCAAGCGCTACCTCCCCATTCTCATCGGGCCGTTCGAGGCGACCGCTATCATGCTGGCGCTCGAGGCGCAGTCTGTGCCCCGCCCCTTATCGCACGACCTCATGAAGGCCATTCTCGACGGCCTCAACGCCAAGCTGACCAAGATCGTCATCCACGACATCAAGGACAGCACGTTTTATGCCAAGCTGATCGTCGAAGCGGGCGGCGAGGACCAAGAGATCGATGCCCGGCCAAGCGATTGCATCGCGCTCGCGCTGCGCACGAATTCCCCAATTTTCGTCACCGACAAGATCGCGCTCGAAGAATCGGTGTACGACAAGAAGTCGGAAGAAGAAGAAATGCAGCGCTTCCGCAAGTACATCGAAAACCTCAAGCCGAGCGATTTTAAGGAATGATGTCTTGATGGAATCGTCGCGAACGGCTCTCGCGTGAAGCCAACGGCTCAGATCGGTGTCTTCGGAGGATCGGGGCTCTATACGCTGCTGCACGAGCCGCAAGAGGTCCGCGTTGAAACGCCTTACGGTGCCCCCAGCGACACGTTCCATGTCGGAGAAATAGCCGGTCACACGGTCGCGTTCTTACCGCGCCACGGCCGGGCTCACAACCTTCCGCCGCACATGATCAACTACCGGGCGAATCTTTGGGCGATGAAGGATCTCGGCGTGTCGCGCATCATCGGTCCGTGCGCTGCGGGTTCTTTGAAAGCCTCAGTCGCGCCGGGTCATTTCGTCGTCAGCGATCAGCTGGTGGACCGCACCAATGGCCGCAGGGACACGTTTTACGACGGCCCGATCACCACGCACGTTTCGTTCGCACATCCTTACTGCTCGCAGCTGCGGCCGCTGGCAAGCAAGGTCATCAAGTCACTCGACGTCACCTGCCATGATTCCGGTACCGTCGTAACCGTGCAGGGACCGCGTTTTTCGACCGTTGCGGAGAGCCGCTGGTATTCATCGCACGGTTGGGAAGTCATCAACATGACGCAGTACCCCGAGGCATATCTCGCGCGCGAACTCGAAATGTGTTACGTGAACATCGCATTGATCACCGATTACGACGTCGGTCTGGAAGGCCAGAAAGGCGTTGAGCCCGTCACGCACGAGGCGGTCATCGAAGTCTTCAAAGCCAACACCGATCGCATCAAACGCGTTATTTTTGCCATGGTCGAGCAGATGCCCGCGACGCGGACCTGCAATTGCGGCTCCGCCTTACAAGGCGCGCGCATCTAGGCGTTAAGTGGGGCGCGCGTCTACGGTCGATGCGTAAAGCTTAGGAGGCGCGCAGCTGCACTTGCAGCCAGCCGAGCACCGTTGCCGGCGGAATGTTCGTTTCATCGGCGATGCGCGCCGCTTCGTTCACCGCAGACAAAGCGGCGATGACGCGAGCCGGAGCGTTATCTCCCACCGCCGCGAGGGTCTTACGATATAGTCCAAGCGATTCGGTGTCGAGCACGTTGTCTTCCATGCCCAATGCGAGCATGAGCAGATCGCGCAAAGCGAGCCGTGCGTCGCGCAGAACCTCGACGATCTCCTGTCGCGCTTGATCCCGCGAGAGAGAGGGAATAGCCGGAATCTGCTTCGGCTTTTGCAAGCATTGCAAAACCCAACTGCGCGCACCGGTTCGCAGGTTGAGCATCTCTTCGTCCAGCTCGCTGATGGCATCGCCGAGACTGCCCTGCGCGCGGCGCGCCAAGAGCTGCGCGTGTTCGGATGTTTGGCCATACTGGCGTTCGAGCTGAGTTGCGATTTCGTCTTCGCTGAGCGGGCCGAACCGTATGCTGCAGACGCGCGAGCGGATCGTGTTCAAGATGCGGTCCGGCCGTTCGGCTGTCAACAAGAAAAGCTTGCCTGCGTTCGGCTCTTCAAGCTCTTTGAGCAAGGCGTTGTAAACTTCATCACGCGTGACGAAATCGAAATTAGGGATGATGCACACCAGCCGCCCGCCCTCATAACTGTGCATGTGCATAAGCTGGATGATGCGCCGGGACGTCTCGATACCCATGACGTCGGTCTTGCGGGAGTCAGACCCCTTGCCGGCGAGCCGGTCAGCCTCGCGAATGAACTCATCGCTGATCACGATGGTATCGCCGGAAGAACCGGCGAGCGCGCGCCGGCAGGCACCGCACTGACCGCAGTAGCCGGTGGGAAATCCGGTCGGCCGTTCGCAGTGAATCGTCATCGCAAGCGTCTTGGCAAACGTCTCCTTTCCTACACCCCGCGGCCCGGTGAAAAGGTAAGCGTGGGCGAGCTTTTGCGGCCCGATCTTGGAGAAGTAGTCAGTCACATGCGGCTGACCGACGAACGGCGCCAGCAATGCCGGCTTGGGCGGCGCAACCGCCTCGAGCTCCCGCCGCTTAGGCATGCCAGCGCGCCATCACGCGATCGCGAATCTGTTTCGCTAAAACCTGCTCTGACTGGCTCCCGTCCAGGACGACGAAGCGCTGAGGATTCGCCGCAGCAAGTTCGCGGTAGCCGTGCGCGACGCGTTCGTGAAACGAATCGCTTTCACGCTCCATGCGATCGGCCGCACGCCCCTGCAGCCGCGCGTGCGAAACATGTTGCGGAATATCCAAAAGAAAGGTCAAATCCGGTGTGAGCGAGCGAGCCGCAAAAAGATTGAGTTGCATCAGGCTCTCGATGGGCAAGCCGCGGCCATAACCTTGGTACGCGACCGTCGCATCCCAAAAGCGGTCGCACACGACGAGCTTGCGTGCCTGGAGCGCAGGGGCGATGACCTTGGCGACGAGTTCTGCGCGCGCCGCGTTGAGCAAGAGCGCTTCCGTTTCGGGGCACATCTCGTTTGACGGATCGATGAGCACGGCGCGGATTCTTTCCCCCAGCGGGGTGCCGCCCGGCTCGCGCGTGAAGACATGTGGAATCGACGTCCCCGAGAGATGATCCGCAAGCAACCGCACTTGAGTGGATTTGCCTGCGCCTTCGATGCCTTCAAAGGTGACGAAGAGCGCGCCCGCTATCGAGCCGCCTCCTTGAAGATGCGCACGCGCCGGTTCGGCTCGGTACCGGTTGACCGCGACTGTAGATGATATTTTTCCACGACTTGATGCTGCAAGCGGCGGATGTACGACGACTGCGGCGACAGCTCCACAGATTTGCTGTGCAGCATCACCTGGTAGGTGGCTTCTTCAGCCTCACGCAGCGCGATTTCTTCTTCGTTGACGGAGGGCAGATCGTACAGATCCTTCAGGCAGCTTTGGATTTGTGCGGTGGTATTCGTCTTGATGGCGTAAATGGGAACGTTTTGCGCGGCGATATCGCGCAGCTTGCCGTTGTCGCGGCGCTCGAGCGCTTTGAGCGTCAAGACCACATCGGCATCATCCCATTTGCGTGCGATCGTGGCCGGCACGCGCAAGTTCGCGATCGCGCGCTCGATCTTCGTGCGGCTGACGCCGTAGGGAAAGACCCGCACCATCTCGGCGCTTTCTTCGTCATCGTCCGCGTCGCCATACTCGCGGTCCACCTGATACAAGGAGCGCAACGGTGGGGGAGTGCGGCTTTGCACCGTTTGTTTTTCGGCTTCTTGCAGCACTTCAACGCCGCCGGTCGCGTTGCGCACACGCACTTCGGGACGCGGTTCATGACCGCGCAGCATGGCGTCAACAACTTCTTCAACCGGGGAATGAATCGCCAACCGGTTGCGGTCCTGGATCTCAATCACGACGTCAAACGTGGGCGAAGCCTTACGTTCGAGCACAGTCTTGCGCGTACCGCGTCGGCGCGCTTCTTCGTCCGACAGCGTGACCGCGCCCACGCCACCCAAGAGATCGCAAAGCGTGGGGTTCATGAGGATGTTTTCGAGGTCGATACCGTGCGCGGTGCCGATAAGCTGCACGCCGCGTTCAGCGATCGTTCGCGCGGCCAATGCTTCGGCTTCGGTGCCGATCTCGTCGATCACCACCACCTCGGGCATGTGATTCTCAACCGCTTCGATCATCACGGCGTGTTGGTTGGCGGGAACGTCGACCTGCATGCGCCGGGCATGTCCTATGCCCGCATGCGGCACGTCGCCATCACCCGCGATCTCATTGCTCGTGTCCACGATGACCACGCGTTTGCGCAGATCACCGGATAGCACGCGCGCGACTTCGCGCAACATGGTCGTCTTACCGATGCCAGGCTTGCCCAAGAGCAATATCGATCTGCCCGACCGGACCACATCCAGGATGATGTCGATGGTTCCGTAGACCGCGCGGCCGACGCGGCAGGTCAACCCTATGATCTTTCCGCTGCGGTTGCGTAAGCATGAGATCCGGTGCAGCGTCTGCTCGATGCCGGCGCGGTTGTCTTTGCCGAACTCCCCGACCCGTTCCACGACATAGGAGAGATCGTCCGTCGTCACCGCTATGTCTGCGAGGTTGCAATAGTCGTGCGGATAACGCGCTTCCGGCAAGCGGCCCAAGTCTAAGATGACCTCGATAAGCTGATCGAGGTGGGTTAGGTGAATGAGCGCTTGTCGGATATTGGGTGGGAGGATATCGAGAAGGGCATAGAGCTCCCAGTCGCCTGCGGCATGCTGGGCAAGGTCCTCTTTCAAAAAGTCGTCACCTCGTGGACGGTTGGATTTTGGAGTACCCGAATAGTGCGCAACTTCGTGTCGACCGGACCCTGCATATGGCTACCAGCCCCCAGCTCCAGGCGCAGATATTCGATGATTTCTTTTGTTATTCGCTCACCCGGACACAGAATCGGTATGCCGGGAGGGTACGGCGTCACCACCTCTGCACAAACTTTGCCCGCGCTTTCGCTAAGGGGAATTTCGACATGGTCCGAGAGGAAGGCCTCCCGCGGCGTGGCTACCTGCTCGGGAATCGGAGGTAAAGCATAGTTAGCGCTGCGCAATCGTTCGGAGAGGACAGCGCTTGGCGCGTTCGTCTCGAGCGAGCGCCTCGCATGCGCCAGCTCGGAAACGGCCGCGATCAAACGCGCAACGCTTTCTTCGCTATCGCCGATCGTGATCAGCGCTACCACGTTGAACAGGTCAGCGAGCTCGACTTGCACGTTGGAGCGCATACGCAGGATCTCTTCGGCTTCGTAGCCCGTATAGCCTAAGTTCTTGACGGTGATGACGATGCGCGTCTCATCGTAGCCGGCCACACCGGGGCGTCCGACGTGATCGGGCCCCATGCAGTAAATGCCAGGTAGCGCATTGAGTTGCGCCCGCGCATCACGTGCTAGCTGCAATGTGCGAGTGAGGAGCCGCTCGCCCTCGGTCGCCATCTGCATCCGCGCGACGTCCAGTGAGGCGAGCAGAACGAGCGAAGGGCTCGTGCTCTGGAAGAGCCGCAGCGTGCTGCGCAAGCGTCCTTGCTCTATGCGCGCGCCGGTAGTATGCAACATCGAGGCTTGACTCATCCCCGCCAGCAACTTGTGCGTTGAATTGACGCACACGTCCGCTCCGCTGGCGGTCGCCGAGGGTGGCAATTCCGCATGAAAGTGTAGATGGGGGCCCCACGCTTCGTCGACCAGCAGCAACTTGCCATGCTCGTGGACGATTTTCTCAATGGCGATGAGGTCGGCAGTGGCCCCGTAGTAGGTCGGGCTCGTGATGAACACCGCCTTGACGGCAGGATTGGATCGCAGCGCCGCGCTCACGGTTTCAGCACTGACGCAATGATCGATATGCAAATCGGCATCGACTTCGGGCGGCATGTAGACCGGTGTCGTGGCGCTCATGATCAGAGCACTCGTTGCCGACTTATGACTGTTACGCGGCAGCAGCACGCTGTCGCCCGGCCGCAGTGCGGCCATCAGCATCGCTTGGTTACCTGCAGTCGAGCCATTGACAAGGAAATAGGAGAAGTTCGCCCCGTACGCTGCCGCCGCAAGCTCGTGGGCATCTTGGATCGGCCCTTCGGGCTGATTGAGATCATCCAGGCCACGGATTTGGGTTAGATCGATGGCCGGCACGTTATCGCCGACGAAATCCCGCAGCCGCGCGTGCATGCCTTTGCCTTGTTTGTGCCCGGGCGTGTGGAACGGGATGGTGCCGGCGCGGACATAGTCCTGCAGCGCATCGAAATATGGCGTTCGATGTTGGTCCAGGGGATTCAAAAATTGATGCTCCTCTTCGGCGTGCAGCGCAAAGCTTGTGCTCGTCAGCGACTGCCGAAGACTACGGAAACTCCCAACAAAGGCGGCAGAAAGGCAGCAACGAATCCGAACGGCGCATCGCGAGCGTATTGTACGGTTGTCGCGACTTCCCCCCGGTCAGTGCAGCATTGAAAGCTCTTCGCATCACTCGCTTCGGCGATCCCAGCGTGCTCCGCGTGGAAACGGTTGCCGATCCCGTTCTCAAGCCCGGCCAGGCGCTCGTCCGGATCCACGCTGCCGGCGTCAATCGCGCGGATATCATGCAGCGCGAGGGTCGTTATCCGCCACCCGCTGATGCGCCCGCGGATATCCCCGGCCTAGAATTCGCAGGCGAAATCCGCTCGCTTGCCGGCCCGAGCGCCCGGCTTGCAGTCGGGCAGCGTGTCTTCGGACTGTGTTCCGGCGGGGCGCAAGCGGAATACATCGCCGTCGATTGTGATTTGCTAGTTCCCACACCGTCGAATATCGATGATACTGAGGCTGGCGGCATCGCGGAAGCGTACATCACAGCCCACGATGCGCTCATAACCCAAGCTCGCCTGCGACCCGGCGAGCGCGTTCTCGTCCACGCCGTTGGTTCCGGTGTGGGCATCGCAGCCTTGCACATCGCAAGCTCACTCGGCTGCGAGGTTTTCGGCACGTCGCGGACAGCGTGGAAGCTAGAGCGGGCCGCTGCGCTCGGGTTAGCGCATCCCATCGACACGGGTTCCGTTGACTTCGCGGAAGCGATCATGCGCCTAAGCCGCCAGGCGGGAATCGACGTCGTCATCGACTTCGTCGGCGCGCCCTATTTCGAGCGCAATCTGGCAGTCTTATCCCAGCGCGGCCGGATGGTCTGCCTGGCCACGCTCGGAGGGACTCAGGCCACGCTTGCACTTGCGCAGCTCATGCGCAAGCGATTGCATCTCATGGGCTCGATGCTGCGCAGCCGCAGTCTGAAAGAAAAAATCGAGGCGACGCAGGCCTTCGAACGCGATGTCGTCCCTGCGTTGGCGGCGAGAGAATTGCGCTTGCCGATCGACAAGGTCTTCCCTTTGGCGCAAGCCGCCGAGGCTCATCGCTACGTCGAATCTGACGCGAATTTTGGAAAGGTGGTGTTCGAGATTTGAGCGCCGGGCGCTCTAAAGGGCGCGCGAAAGCCGCGCGGTTAGGCCTCGATGCGCTGCTCGATCGAGACGTCGTATAAGAAGAGAAACTTATACCACTCACCGGGAACGGTATGACGTTTGACCTGAATCCAAGGAATGTATTTCGGCGTGCGCGGTTTGCGCAAAAGCCGTAGGTTCGCATCCTGCGGCGTACGATTGTTCTTGCGATTGTTGCAGATCAAACAAGCGCACACGAGATTTTCCCAGGTGGAAGGCCCACCCGCCGAGCGCGGCACGACGTGATCGACCGTCATCTGACCCTCGCCCTTGCGCCCGCAATACTGACACGTGTAGTCGTCACGCAATAGCACGTTCTTCTTCGTGAGCGCGACCTGTTGCCGCGGGCGGCGGATATAATACAACATGCGGATGATGGAAGGCATGCGCATCTCAATCGTCGCCGAGCGGAGCAGCCGCTCGTGATGATGCAAGATCTCAGCCTTGCCCGAAAACACCAGCTTAACGGCACGCTGGATCGAGGTGACGTTGAGCGCTTCGTAGGTGGCATTGAGCACGAGTACGTCGGTCATTGTGCGAGGCTCGTGCGGCGCACGTACTCGATTTGCAGTTGCGTCAGCATGCTCTCGATAGCCAGGCGCGCGTCGCTATCCATGACGCGGCGGACCGCTTCGAGCAGCGCGTTGGCTGCGTCGATGGCGACTCGCGCTTCTTCGAGGTTGACACCACTTTTGGGATCGGCCGGACCCTCGTCGGGTTGCAGCGGCACGTGCAGGTGAAGCTGACTGGCCGCAGTTTCCACTAAGACGGACAGCATGGTGAAGGCCAAGTCGCGCATGGGCAAGAGCCCACCTGCGGTGGCACCGTCAAACTCTGCGGTCGTGTTGTTCTGGCCGCTCATGGCGTGGTCTTCTCCCACGCTTCATCTTAAGCGTACGGGGGTGCTTGCCCCTGCCGAACATTCGGAAAGCGCTTTAATGCTTCGCTGCGGCGACCATTTCCAGAAAGTATTTGTGGATGCGCAGATCTTCAGTGAGCTCAGGGTGAAACGACGTGCCCAGCAGATTGTTTTGCCAGACCATAACCCCTTTGCCCTCGAAGTAGGCAAGAATGTGCGCGCCGCCCCACACCGATTCGATCCAGGGCGAGCGGATAAAAACGCCGGGAAATGGTTTGCCTTCCATGCCTTCGATCTCGAGTGCTTCCTCCGCGCTTTCGCTCTGACGGCCGAAGGCGTTCCTTTTTACTTCGATGTGTAGGAGTCCGAGCGTCGGCTGCTTGGAGCCCGCAACTTTTTCTGCCATGACGATCATGCCCATGCAGGTGCCCCAGACCGGCATCCCTGATTTTGCTCGCTCGATCAGCGGCTTGGCGAGTCCGAAGCGCTCGAGCAGATTTGCAACCGCAGTCGATTCTCCGCCGGGGATGATGAGCCCGTCGATCTTTTGAAGGTCTGCGACAGTCTTGACGCGCGTGGGCTCCGCCTTGCACGCTTGCAGCGCCGCGATGTGCTCCTCGACGTCGCCTTGCAGCGCGAGCACGCCCACACGCATACCCGTGCGCGCCGCGGAAGCCGTGGCGCGCGTTGTTTTTGCTTGCGGCACGTTTACCAGCCGCGCCCGGCGAGCAACTGTTCTTTGGGTATCTGACTGATTTCCAAACCCGGCATCGGCGCGCCGAGCTCTTTGCTGACTTCGAGCACCACTTTGGGATCGTCGAAGTAATGCGTTGCCTCGACGATTGCCTTGGCGGTTTTCGCGGGGTTGGCGCTTTTGAAAATTCCGGAGCCGACAAAAACGCCCTCAGAACCGAGCTGCATGCACAGCGCAGCGTCAGCCGGCGTTGCAATGCCGCCCGCCACAAACATGACGACCGGCAACCGCCCTAGCTCCGCAACTTCGCGAACGAGTTCCAATGGCGCGCCGAGATCGCGCGCAACCGATACCAGTTCCTCGGTCGGCAGACTCGCAAGCCTGCGAATATCGTCATTGACCTGACGCAAATGGCGGATGGCCTCGACGATATTGCCGGAACCAGCTTCGCCTTTCGTGCGGATCATCGCCGCGCCCTCAGCGATTCGCCGTAGCGCTTCGCCGAGGTTGCGTGCTCCGCACACAAAGGGCACGGTGAAGGGACGTTTGTCGATGTGATAGTGTTCGTCGGCGGGCGTCAGCACTTCGCTCTCATCGATGAAATCTATACCGAGCGCCTCGAGCACTTGCGCCTCCACGAAGTGGCCGATCCGCGCCTTCGCCATGACAGGAATGGTGACGGCATCCATGATGCGCTGCACCACTTCGATCGCCGCCATGCGGGCGACGCCGCCCTCCTTGCGGATGTCGGCAGGTACGCGCTCCAGCGCCATGACTGCGACCGCGCCTGCTTCTTGCGCGATGATCGCTTGCTCGGGCGTCGTCACGTCCATGATAACGCCGGCTTTTAGCATTTGCGCTAAACCGCGTTTGACTTTGTCGGTGCCTTTTTGTTTCACGATAACTCCTTGTCTGCTGTATCTTCCATGCTAGCAAAAATCCAAAGCCGCGTGTAGCCCGGTGGGAACAATCATGACGCTGCCGGTTCGCGGGACGCTAAGAGTGCATGGGACGGCCCGTGTGGGCGTTTTTCCTTTTGGGCGCGACCGTGCGGCTCGGACTGGGCCTGCTCACGTGAATCGCCGCGGGAGTCGCGACAGTGACCACATCATGGACTACAGTCTGGCTACCCACATACCTGCCGATTTGCACCGATGCGATCAAAACCGCAGCAGCCACCAACAGCGTCGTCGGACCGAAATAGGGAGAATACCAATCGATCAGCGGGTTGCGCGATCGCGCCGGCTGAGTTTTCATCGCTGCGACATGTGCGTCCGGTCTCTAGTACGCGCCCATTTCCTGCAGATCTGAGCCGCTCGTGATGTGCCCTTCGATGGCCAGACGGAACTCCGTCGGACGATCGGCCTTCGAGTAGGCTTCTTTTTCCGTGACAAGGCCGCTTTGATACAGATCGATGAGCGATTGCGTAAACGTTTGCATGCCGTCGAAGCGTCCGCCTGAGATGTACTGATACATCTCGCTGAACTTGCCTTCCATGACCAAACTCTTGATCGTGGGCGTCGCGATAAGCACTTCGATTGCGGGTACGAGCCCGGCGCCATCGAGGCGCGTGAGCAAGCGCTGCGAAACGATGCCGCGCAAGCTTGTCGCGAGCTGCACCATGAACATCTTGCGGTTGGCTTCAGGCAAGGCGTCCATGATACGCTCCAACGCTTGGGTCGTGTTTTGCGTGTGCAAGGTAGACAGCACCAAGTGGCCGGTTTCGGCAGCGGTGAGCGCGGTGATGATCGTCTCAGGATCGCGCATCTCACCGATGAGGATCACGTCCGGGTCTTGACGCAGCGCTTGTTTCAGTGCAACGGTGAATGACTCGGTGTCAATGCCGACTTCGCGCTGAGATATGATCGACATCTTGTCCATGTGAATGTATTCGATGGGGTCTTCGATCGTCACGATGTGACGGCGCTGCGTGGCATTGATGAAGTCTATCATCGATGCGAGCGTTGTTGATTTACCGGTTCCGGTCGCGCCTGTCAACAATATGATGCCATCGCGATGATCGCAGAGGCCGCGCAACACCGGCGGCAGCCGCAACTCTTCGAAGCTTGGGATATCGAGCCGCACGGAACGGAATGCCGCGCTGACGGTGCCGCGCTGAAAGTAGGCGTTGACACGGAAGCGGCCGTGTCCGTGCAGGCCGTATGCAAAGTCGAGCTCTTTGGTCTCCATGAACTCTTGCTGCTGCGAGTGGGTCATCGAAGAGAAGATCAGGTTTTCGCATTCAGGCAGCGACAGCGGCCGTTCGCTCAGCGGTTTGAGCACGCCGTGCGCGCGAGCCATTGGCGGCGCCGCAGCTTTCAGATGTAAGTCCGAAGCACCGAGCGCGAGCATCTGCCGCAACAGGCTGTCGAGTTCGGGAGGCTTTTGTTGTTCCCGGGTCACCAAAGTATCCACAGACTTCTTACACTCCCCAATAGGATTTCGAGCCGGTCGTCCTTGACTTCTATATCGGATATCGGACGTTTCACACAGGCCCAGGAGCCTCTCGGGAGCCTCAAGTGAAGCGGGACATTGGCGCAAGCACGATGCAAGCAGGCTCTGTGATGCTACCTAGCCTCCCAATGACACGCAAAGCGAAGGCCAAACTCAACCTGCTGCTCGAGGTCGGGCCTAAAGATGACGGCTTGTTGCATAAGGTCTTCAGTGTGATGACCCGACTCGAGCTGGCGGATGAGCTGCAGTTTCTTCATTCGGAAGACGGTTTTGCTGTGACATGCGACGATGCTTCGATTCGAACGCGTGACAACTTGGTTTGGCGAGCGGTGCAAGCCTTGGGTGTCGCCTTGCCGCCGGTGCGAATCCACCTGCGCAAGCACATTCCGCTGCAAGCGGGTCTGGGCGGCGGCAGCGCAGATGCGGCGGCCGCATTGCGCGAGGCCGCAGAATTGTTGCGGGCGCTGGGTACGCCTGTCTCAAGCGAGCGCCTGATGGCCGCAGCCCTGCAAACCGGATCGGACGTTCCGGCCTGCCTGCACGGCGGTTTGCAAATCGTGAGCGGCCATGGAGAACAGGCTCGTCAAGTACCCGGTACCCTGCCTGCGTGGGGCATTGTTTTGCTGAAACCAAATTGCGGCATGCCCAGCGCTCGTGCTTACGAGCAGCTCGATTCTGCGCGCGCTCTCGAACTTCCGAACCCTACGGGCGTATCAGCTGCAGCGGTAACGGCGTCGCCGAGCCTGTTCCCGAACGCTGCTGCAATCCAGCGCGCCGAAGAGATCTGCGCAGCCATTCTGGCTGCGAACTTCCGGCATTTTTGCAATCTCGTCCACAACGATTTTCAAAAATCCGTCGAGCACGCCCAGCCCGAAGTCGCGGATGCTCGACGCCGGCTGGAGCAATCGGGCGCAACGGCCAGCATCTTGTGCGGCAGCGGTTCCTGCGTTGCCGGTTTTTTTGAGAGCGCACGCGAGGGCCGGGCCGCGCACGACGCGTTGCCTTTGCACGCTGGCGAATGGAGCGCCGTCACGCGCATGAGCAACGATGGCTGAAGAGCGCTTCACTGCGCTCGCGCTTGCGGGCGGTTTCTTGGAGGATGATTTTCGCGCCGCCGGCTACGTCGCTGCGAATAAGGCGTATCTGCCCGTGGGCGGCGTGCCGATGCTTACGCGCGTCTTGCAGGCGCTGCGAGCCTCCGACTCCATTGCCCGCATTCGCTGCGTGACGCCGATGGAGGCGTTCCGACAGCTTGGCTCCGGCAGCGACTTGTGTGATGATGTCGTAGAGCCGAGCGGCGATCTGGTGGGCAGCCTGCTCGCGGGCATGGCGGGACTGCCTTCGGCGCAGCGCGTCATTATCGTCGCGACCGATATGCCGCTCCTGAGCGCGCAGGCTGTGGATTCGTTTGCCGGCCTTGCTCGCGCGACGCCCTGTGACATCGGCTACGGATTCGTAGAACGCCGCGCGCACGAGCGGGCGTACCCTCAAGTGCGGCATACCTGGGTGCGATTGCGCGAGGGAACCTATTGCGGTGCCGGGGTGAGCGTGATGCGCGCCGGCGCAGCGCCGCAGGTGCAAGACGTCTTGCGGCGCTTTACCGCCGCACGCAAATCACCGCTGAAACTCGCGTCGTTATTTTCTTACGGGCTGCTGCTCAAGGCGCTCTCGGGCACGCTGCGCATTAGCGAAGTCGAGCGCCGCGCGAGCGAAGTGTCGGGCCTTGTTTGCCGCGGCTTACTCTGCGACCAGCCGGAGCTTGCAGTCAACATTGACCAGATCGAGGACTTGCGGACGATCGAGCAGATTATCGGCCGGCGCTAAACCTTCGTCACATCTTCAGCGAGGCCCAATCCTTGATCGCGGTATGATCGTGTCAAACGGACGTACGCGGCGGCACCGATCTCAAGCCACTTTTTCGAACTGCCTTCGAGCGCTTTTTTCACGCGGGCAGGCGCACCGGCCGCAAGAACATCCGGTGGGATTTCTTGATCTTCGAGAACGACGGCCCCCGCGGCTATCAATGCGTTGCGACCAACCTTGGCGCGATCGAGAATGACAGCGTTCATGCCGATCAGTGCGCCGCTGCCGACGTGGCACGCTTCCAAAATGGCGCCGTGACCGATGGTCACGTGGTCCTCAATGACCGTGTCGTGTCCTTCATATACGTGGATGACGGCGTTGTCTTGTACCGAGCTATTGGTGCCGATGCGAATCGCGGCTTCGTCTCCACGCAACACCGCCCCGAACCAAACACTGACCCCATCGGCCAGTTCCACGTCACCGATCACGCTCGCGGTCGGTGCGATGAACACTCCCTTGCCTATTTTCGGTGTCTTGCCGTTAAACGTCAGAATGCAGGCCATTCATCGCCCCCCGGCAGATCGTCCACCGGCCTTACCTCGTGAGGCTCAGCCTTTGGCCCCGGTTCAGCCGGCAGCGTTTCGCTCTCGCCGCGACGCCGCGCTTCAGCGCGATCCCGCGCGCGCAGCCGGCGCTGTTCCAGATCTTCTGAGTCGCTGATAAACAATGAAGAACCTGGTTCGGAGATGTCGGAATCTTCAAACGGCTCGCGCACCGTCGGCTCGCCGTCCTCCGCTACGCCGGCCGTCACGTCCGTTTCCGGATCGAATGCAGGCGGTGGATAAAGCTGGCGCACCTTGCCCTTTGGCACCGGTGGCGCGTCGGCAGGACGCATGAGGGGACCGCGCGGCGCCTTTGGCCCACGCGGCGGCGGCGGCGCTGCTGCTGTATCGAGGGGCTCGTCGCTGGGTAACGTCTCCTGATCCGGCGGAGGATACACTTGTTTTACCGCGGGACCCGGAAGTCTAGGTGCCCGGCTTGCGCCACGGCCAGGGCTAGGACGGCGCTGTCCGCGCTCGCCGCGGCTACGTGGGGCTGGTTCGCCCTCTTCGGTTTCTTCAGCCGGGCGGCGCGGCCGCTCGGCACGTTCCTCAGTAGGCCTCGGATGCAGCTCTTCACGTGGCTCGGACAAATGGCTGGGCCGCTCATCGCGTTCCTCCGGCAGCCTACGTGGCCGCTCAACGCGTTCGCCCGGCAATCTGCGCGGCCGCTCGGCGCGGTCATCCGGCAACCTGCGCGGTCGCTCATCACGTTCGTCCGGCAACCTGCGCGGCCGCTCGCCGCGGTCATCCGGTAACCTGCGCGGCCGCTCATCACGTTCGTCCGGCAACCTGCGCGGCCGCTCGCCGCGTTCATCCGGCGACCTACGTGGCCGCTCGGCGCGTTCGTCCGGCAACCTGCTTGGGCGATCGGCTCGATCTTGGGTGAAACGCCTCGAACCTTCTTCGCGTTCCTCGTTGAACTCGCGCGGCCGGTCGTCGCGCCCACGCGCTCGTTCGCGCGGTTCCCGCGTTGCGTTGCGATCTTGCGGCGCGCGGCGCGTCAAGTCCGGTCGTACGTCGACATGAATGGCGGCGGGCCCTCGCGGCTTGATCACGACATCAAGGTCGTCGGGGCTATATGGCTTGCGTCCTGAAGGGGGCGCAGATCTCGAGCGGTAATCGCGCGCGCCCGTCTCCTTGGAAGCGGGGCGGGCACGACTCGGTCCTGCGTTACTCTCATCGCCCGGTAATGGACGACCGTATATCTGACGCACTTCGCCATAGCGCTTCGGACCGCGTGGGGCCCCTTCGGGCCGGCGCGTCTCGACAACCGCATCAAGCTCGTCCTCATCTTCGTGGCCTCTGCTACCGCGCGCATAGCGGTTGGCCGAGGCCGCAGGACGCGCCGGCGCGGCGGGGGAGCGACGTGCGGGAATGATGACCGCATCGTCATCTTCGACTTCTTCGCCATCGTCATCGGCTCTAGGCTGCAATGCAGTCACCTCATCAGGCCGATCCTTGCCACGACCACCGCGGCGCCGGCGGCGCCTTCGGCTAGCGGCCTCAGCTCCGGGTTCGTCGGCAACGGTGGAGCGTCCACGAGTGGCTGCGCTGCTCGCTGCCTCGTCATCATCATCCTCATAGTCAATGTCGCCTTCGCCGCCGACAACGAGCGGCGGCGGGTACGCCGATCCGCTTCCGCGGCTGGAGGCGCTCCGTCGCGAGCGACGCGGTCCGCGCTCTTCAGTGGCTTCCTGACTTCTTCCACGAGCGGCCGCTGCCGGACGGGTAGTCCGTCGTGATGACGGCCGCGCTGGGGCTGCTTCTTCGGCCTCTTCATCGTCAAAGGCGGGCTCGATATCGCGCGAACGCGCAGCTGGGCGCGAACGGTCTTTCTCTTCGAGCTGGTCGCTGCGGCGATCTGCGCTGACGAGCGTCGGCACCGGAGGTGCGATCGGCGCTTCGCTTTCCAATCCTTTGACACGACCTCGTTCGCGCCGCCTGCGGCGTTGGCCCAGTTGCAGCGCTTCCGCCAGTTCGGCGCGCACCAAATTATTTTCGACGGCGTCGACTTTTATCTTGACCGTTTGTCCTGCGCCGTTGGCTGCATCTTTGACCTCAACCACGTAGCCGTTGATGACGGCCACACCCGCTGCGGGATCGGGCAGGCGCACGGGCAGCAATTCCGCTTCCACCACAATGCCGGGTTGCGGTGTGGGCCGCAAGCGCCGCGATTCTTCCACCACAATGTGCTCGCGGTGGCGCAAAGGTTCGACGAACAATCCGACCTCGATGTCGAGATCGTGGGCCAGCTTCTCCAACTCTTCGCGATACCAGCCGACGAGTTGGGTGGCGACCGATGCTTCGCATACGATGTCGAGTTTCTTAGGACGATGCCCATTTTGAGCCATGCCCCGGATCCGCCGTAGCACGCCGATCGCGAGGGTTTCGCTTGACATAACCGTGCCAAGGCCCGAACAGTACGGACACTCGCTGCGAAGTTGTCCTGATAGATCTTTTCCCACGCGCTTGCGCGTGAACTCGAGCAATCCCAAGTTGGAGAACGCCTGGATAGTGCTGCGCGTCCGGTCGCGCCGCAGCGACGCCGTGAGGGTCTCGATGACCTGCTCGCGACTGCGCTCGCGCGCCATGTCGATGAAATCAACCACGATGATGCCGCCGATGTCGCGCAATCGAACTTGGCGGGCTATCTCCGCCGCCGCTTCCAAATTGGTCCTGACGATTGTGTCCTCGAGGTTACGGCCGCCGGTAAATTTGCCCGTGTTCACGTCGATGACGGTGAGCGCTTCGGTGTGCTCGAGCACCAAATGTCCGCCCGACGGCAACGGGATCTTCGGCTTGAGCAGCTTTTGTAGTTCTTCGTCGATCCCGCGCGTCGCGAACAGCGTGCCCGGACCGTCGACGAGCTTGAGGCGGTCTATGTATTGGGGGCCGAGCAACGCCATCGTGGAACGGATCTCTTCGTATTGTTCTTTGGAGTCGATATAGACCGCGGTCACGTCGCTGGTCAAAAAATCGCGCACTGCTTTGAAAGCCAAATTCAAGTCCTTGTGCAGCAGCGCAGGCGCACTCGTACGTTTGTAGCTTTCAAGGATGCCATGCCAGAGGCGCAACTGCACGCCGAGGTCCGCAATGAGCTCGGCTTCGCTCGCGCCCTGCGCGGCGGTACGCACGATGGTCGCCATACCTTCCGGCCGCACGCGGCGCAGGACTTGTTTCAATCGTGCGCGCTCGTTGGCGTCTTCAATCTTTGATGAAACACCCGAATAACGGCCGGTCGGCATCAAAACGAGAGAGCGCCCGGGTAACGAGATGTTCGTGGACACGCGCGCCCCTTTGAGGCCGCGCGGTTCCTTGACGATCTGGACTAGGACATCGCTGCCGACTTTGAGCAGCTCGTTAACCGTATGGCCTTTGCGGCGGTCGGTGATCTCCGTTTCGCCGATGTTGATGGGATCACGCATGATGTCGTCGACGTAGAGGAACGCATTGCGCCCCAGTCCGATGTTGACGAAGCACGCGCCCATCCCGGGGAGAACGTTTTCGACGCGGCCCTTGTAGATAGAGCCGATAACTTTTTCTTCGCGTTCAAAATATATTTCAGCGAGTGAGCCTTCTTCGAGGACGGCAACGCGGTTTTCCCATTCATCGCATGAAATCAAAATCTCGGTTTTCAATACCCTGTACCTTCATAAGACATGAGCAAGAAGAAATGCGCAAACGACAATCGCCATGTCGACGATTGGCTGCGCTTGGAATTAAAAGAGTGGCTTGTATCACGGACGCCGGCATACGTCATTGGGGCTGGCGCCACTCATGCGCGCCAGCGTGATCGTGCCGTATTCGAATGTGCTATGAGTCTTAAATCCCCTAAAACCTGGGATGCAGAATCCGCGAACGGCGGCGCTTATAGTTTCAAGCCGCTGCTCGAGCGGTCGTGCTCGCTACCCGTTGACTTCGGTCACCAAAATTGCAAATCGTTGACTGCCGGAGCGCTATTGGCTCTCCACCCGGCTAGAGTTCCGAAATTCGGGCCTGGGGGTAAGATTCGTTACTCCCTCCAAACCCGCCTTTCGGGCGAGGGCTCGAGCCCTAGGGCTCTACGAAGCTGATCTTATTGCGCTGCAGATGGATATTGAGCAGTACGCCCACTGCCATAAAACACGTCAAAAGGCTGGATCCGCCGTACGAGATGAAGGGCAGCGGTATGCCGGTTATCGGCATGATGCCGACCGTCATCCCGACGTTGATGAGAACATGGAACGTGAACATCGCTACGATGCCGACTGCGACGAGTAATCCGTAACGATCGCGAGCCGCGGCGACCGCGAGCATCGCGGTGAATAGGAGCCCTGCATAGAGCAGCAAGAGCAAAGTTGCGCCCAGAAAACCCAATTCCTCGCCCACCACGGTGAAGATGAAATCGGTGGCGTGTTCGGGGACGAACCCCAGCTGCGTTTGAGTGCCCTGATACAGACCTTTGCCGGTCAGCTGTCCGGATCCGATCGCGATCTTGGACTGCATCAGACTCCAGCCCGCGCCTTGCGGATCGTATTTCGGATGCAAAAATACGAGCAAGCGTTGGCGCTGATAGTCTTTGATCAGCGGCGACGCCAGCGCTAGCGCGCCCGCGCCTGCGAGAGCCGCTGCATATGCGGCGAAGTGCAACAAGCGGGGCAGCGCAAAAAAAAGCATAGTGGTGAGAATCAGCACGAAGATGATCGCTGTTCCCAGGTCCGGCTGCTTGAGGACGAGGAGCGTCGGCGGGATGATTGCGACGACCGGAGTTATAAGATCGCGCAGCCGCCGGTAGTTGCGTTTTGGATCGGAGAGAATGGCGGCGAGAGAAAGCGTCAGCAAAAGCTTCGCCGGCTCCGAGGGTTGAAACACGATGGGTCCCACGCCGATCCAGCGTTGTGCCCCGAGCGCCTTATGTCCAGCCACGGCCACTGCGCCAAGCATCAATAACGTCAGGATGTACATCGGCCATGCCCAACGCTGCCAAAAATGATAATCAATGAATGTAAAAATGCCCATCGCGACGAGCCCGGCGATGAAGTAGGCTGTTTGCTTGGCGGCATCACCCGCGTCGTCGGGGGTGTGCAGCGTTGCGCTCTTGATGATGAACAACCCGAAAACGGCCAACAGCACCGCGCACAGGACGAGCGGATAGTTGAGCGAGACGTACCAAGGCCGTTCGAGCAAAGAAGCCGATCTCTAGCGTCGAGCCAAGAGCGTAAAAACGCTACGGCGTGCTTGCGAGCTTAAGTTTCCTCTATATTGGGCGCATCGCCCGGTGAATCCGTTGCGGACTCGGGGTGTGAGCGGTAACCGTTACGCGTGCCGTTATTCGCTGAACCGTTGCCATGCGGTGCATTGTCCGTGTTTTCATCGCGCGGTGTGCTGTCGTGCAGCGCACCGCTCTCGCCGGCACTAGCGCCTTCAGGAATCGTAGAAGTCCCATTGGCGGCGGCCGCGCGCCGGCGCCGGCGCCGGCGCCGGGTGGGCGGGCGAGCATCGGCCGCGTCCGCTCCGTTGCCGTTGGCCGCTAGACGGCGGCGTTCTTGCTCGATCTGCTCGCTGGTCTTCACCTGCGTCACCGGAATGTTCGCCAACAGGAGAAAGCGCCGCTCGGCATTTTCAAAATGAACGTCGAGACCGTGCTCGTCGATTTCCAAGTAGCGCTGTAAAACGCCCAGCATCTCACCCTTCATGGCGTCAAAAGTTTCTGGTGCCAGGGCCACGCGGTCCGACATCAACACCAAGCGCAAGCGCTCTTTCGCTAAGCTCTTGCTCGACTCGTCGCGGCGGAAAAATTTGTTGATAAAATCAAGCATGTGCATCTACCCCCTAACCGCGTTCCGAGCGGGTGAAGCGAAGCGACGACAACACGCGCGAAAACCAAGCGGTCCGATCCTGTAGCGTCGGAATGGGAACGTTCTCTCCCAGCATCCTCGCAGCGATGCGCCGAAATGCTGCGCCCGTGTGCGAACCCGCGATGTCCACGACCGGCGCACCACGGTTCGTCGCTACGATGACGTCTTTGTCGTCCGGCACGACGCCGATGAGGTCCAAGCGCAAAATATCGAGCACGTCTTCGATGTTGAGCATGGTCCCTTTTTTGACGAGGTGCGGACGAATGCGGTTGACGATGAGCTTCACCGGCATGTCGCCCGGCAGTAAACCCGCAACCCTGTCCGCGTCACGCACCGCTGAGACCTCAGGCGTCGTGACGATCACGGCTTCCTGCGCGCCGACGATAGCATTGCGAAAGCCATGTTCGATGCCGGCCGGACAGTCGATAAGCACAAAATCGAAACGAGCCTGCAGCTCCTGGACGAGCCGCTGCATCGCATCAAGCGGCATCTCGTCTTTGTCGCGATCCTGCGCTGCGGGTAGCAGCGACAACGACTTGCGCATGCGATCCCGGACGAGCGCCTCATCCAGCGTGCAATGCTCTTCGATGACGTCGAGCGAGTGGTTGCGAACGCGATTTTCAAGACCCATGACGACATCCAGGTTGCGCAAGCCGACATCGGCATCCACTACGACGACTCGTTTGCCGGCATCGGCGAGCGCGGTTCCCAAATTCGCAGTCACCGTCGTCTTGCCGACGCCGCCTTTGCCGGAAGTTATCACGATAGCCCGCCCGGTGACCTTGGGGGGCAAACTCTGTTGCGGCTTGACCGCGCTCGGGTCGGGGCCGGTTGCGGTTTCCAGTGCGCTGTTCTGTTGCAATTCAGTACTGCTCGCAACGTCCAAGCCTGTCTGTTCCCGTACGTCTTGGCTCATCGTTGACCTACCAGTATGGCTCGTAAGCGATTCCAAATCCCATCATTAAGCACGTCCACCGCGGCTAGATCCTCACCCAACAAGCGCCGCGCCATGATGCTATAGACGCCGCTCAAACGGCGCGTCGCATCCAGAGCGACGGGTTGACCGCGATTGGTGCTATCGATGATTTCTTCATCGTCGGGTACGACGCCCAAAATCTCGCGGCCCAGGATCTCAGCGACGTCATCGACGCTGAGCATGTCGCCGCTTTTCACCATGTCGGGCCGCACACGGTTCACCACGATGCGCGCGCGCCGATTGCCGAGCATGCCCAGGATGCGGTCGGCGTCGCGAATCGCCGCAACCTCGGGCATGGTCACGACGATCGCTTCGTCAGCGCCGGCGATCGCATTGCGGAAGCCATGCTCGATTCCGGCCGGGCAGTCGATGAGCACGACATCGAACTCGCTGCTCAAGCTTCTGGCAACCCGCTCCATCTGCTCTTCGCTTACCGACTCTTTCGCTTTCGTCTGCGCCGCCGGCATGAGATACAGTCCGCTCAGTCGTTTGTCTTTGATAAGCGCTTGGCGTGGCTGGCAGCGCCCCTCAGCCAGATCAACCACGTCATAGACGATGCGCTTTTCCAGTCCCAGCACCAGATCGAGGTTGCGCAGCCCGATGTCGGCGTCGACGAGCGCGACTTGTTTGCCCAACCGCGCGAGCGCAACGCCAAGGTTTGCGGTGGTGGTCGTCTTGCCGACCCCACCCTTGCCGGACGTCACGACATAGACATTTTGCTTTTGCTTCAACGCGTACTCGCTTGCGGCCGGTTCGGGTACGAGCCGGCCGTTTCAATGACGATTGCACCGTCGATGATGCGCGCGACTTCAGGAGATGGGCCGCTCGCTTTTTTGCGCTCGTTCGGCGACGCGGCAAGGTGACGCGAAATGCGTAGCTGCGTTGGCTCTAAACGCAGCGCGTACACCGCGGCTGCATCATCACCCTCAGCGCCGGCGTGCGCCACGCCTCGCAGCGTGCCCCAGACCATGATGTCACCGGTAGCGATGAGCTCAGCACCGGCGTTGATGTCGCCCACCACGACGATGTTACCGAACGCGCTCAAGCTTTGTCCAGATCGCAGCGATCCTTTATAGTAGCAATTTTGCGCGCCTTGTTGAGCCTCCGGGGACGACGCCGCTCCGTTCGAGGAAGGATGTCGCAGCGCGCGGCGCGCGGCACTTTCACCGCCCTCGTGCCAAGCCTTGCGGACATCGGCCGGCTCTGTGCGGTCGTCGTGCACCCGCGGCGCTGCGGCAACGCTGGCAGCGACGATCTGCAAACCGGCGCCGCGCGCCGCCTCGGCGACCACCTGCGCATCGCAGACCGCACCATCGGCCGCGATGCCGAACTCTTCAAGCGTGGCGAGGATGCCATCGAGGTCCTGCGGCGCGAGCGGTTGTTCGCCGAGCATCAGCACCGCTCGTCCGCCTCGGTAGAATTGGGGCAGGGTCGCGAGCCGCTCGCGCAGTTTGGCGACCACCGTTGTCAACGGCCGCTCGTGCAGATGCAGCAGCAGGCCAGACTTGGTTCCCTTAATTTGCACTCGCGGCGTCCTATATGGCGTCAGGGCGTTCCCGTTGGCCATTGCAACGGGTATTTGGATTTCCCTTGTGGATGCCACGGCGAATAGAATGTGAAAAAGCTGTGAATACTTTCGGATAACGTGGCCGCGGTCCGCAGGGACTAAACCGGGCCTCGTCGCAAAGTTAGAAATGCCGTACCCCATTTCTCGGACGGCATATTCCGCAGGGCACACCGCGGGCTGCCATTCCGGATGCGCGACAACCACACCGGAGAGCCGGCGCCAGGAGCATCCTCAATGAAACACTTTTGGAAACGTGGCCTCGTACTGACGCTGTTAGCCTGCCTCACCGTCGGTAGCATCCCCTCGCAAGCGTTGGCTGTCTCAACAGCTTCCGAGATCCAGATCGGGCAGCGGGCGGCCAAGCAAGTCGAGCAAGAAAATGCGCTCGTCACCGATCCCGTGCTTAACAACTGGGTCAATTCCATCGGCGACAACCTCTCGCAGTACCGCGCTCGGCCCGACATCCAGTACAAGTTCAAGATCATCGACACGAACGACATCAACGCGTTTTCGCTGCCGGGCGGGTTTGTGTACCTGAACTTTGGATTGCTCAACTTCGTCAATTCCGAGGACGAGCTCGCCGGGGTCATGGGGCATGAGATGGGCCATGTCGAGCGACGGCACGGCATCACGCTCAACGCTAAAGCGCAAGTGCTCAACTTGATCATCGGGGTCCTCTCGCTAGCGTCGCCCTTCGTGTGGCGTTTCGGCAACATGATCGATGCGCTCTCGGTGCTCAAGATGTCGCGTGTGGACGAGCTGCAGGCGGATCAGTATGGGTTGCTGCTGATGACGCGCGCCGGTTACGATCCCAACGCGATGGTGTCGTTCATGGACCGGCTGGGCAAGGAGTATGGTGCCAGCGGCGGTGCCCTCGCAAAATATTTCGAAACGCACCCTGGCTCCAAGGATCGTATCGCGCACCTGCGCGGTTATGCCCAATTGAGCAAAGTCACCAACGACCAGCTATTGGCGCAAGCGATTCACAACGAAGACGAAGGACGATTCGCGTACGCGCACCACAAGCTCGGTGAAGTGCTCACGGCCGACCCCAACAACCAGCTGGCGCTGTTGCACGACGGCCAGGTGGACTTGGCGCTAGGCAGTTTCAAGGATAGCGAGCTGGCGCTCACGAGAGTCGAGCACGATCCGCACCTGTCGGCAGCGGCCGAAAGCGCCGCCAGACATGAACTCGCGCTGCTGCCCAGGAGCGCGGCGCCCGGGTCCAAGCTGCTCGATCCCAAACTGCAACCGCTGGGCGACCAGCTGAGCACGGCTATCGCGAACACCAAAGCGACGCAAACGGCGCTCGACGCGCGCATTAAGCTGAGCAAGGAAGACGCAAAACGCCTGGGTGAGCGGCTCGACAATCTGTCCTACGAGATTCCTAATTTCAGCAACGTCAACATTCGTCCGGGCAGCCGCCTGGAAGGCGTGATCATCGACCTCTCGCACATGGCCAAAGACATCAACACGGTGTTTGACAAGAGCGGCTATCTCATCGCAAGCGCTCCCGGCATGCTCAAAGACGACGGCGGTGTGCTGAACGAGATGCAGGTGGCGCTGCGCCGTAAAACGCCAACCGCTACCGAACTCGAGCTCTTGCCGTACTATCCTGACATGATCAAGCAAATGGATCAGTCGCAATCCGAGCTGACTGCCTCGCTCATGGCAGCTCGTGGCTCCATGGCCTTGGCGTGGCAGGCGTTGCCGTTACTAGACACCTACTTCCGCCAGCTCGCTCGCACATCGTTGGACTTCGGTGGCGACATCGCACCGCGCACGGCGCAGGACCTCAAGCCGCTCGCGATTGCGGCGGAGAATCAGCTAGACCTCGCAGCCAATGCGGCCGAAACATCCCAGACGCTGTACTTCACCTCGCAATCGCGACAGCTCATCGACCGCATCACGTTGTTGGGCGTCGGCACGATGGAAGGGCGCTATGTCTCCCTGACCCACGTGATCCAAAAACGCATCGGCGTGGCGCCGCCGACGTACGATGAATCGGTCAGGCTGGGAATGTCGGCTGGCGAGATCGCCGCGGCGAGCTGGTTGGCCGCAGAAGAAAAACTACCGGTGAGCACCGTTATCAACGAGCTGCGTTCTACAAACAAGAACGTCATACAGATCGCACAAGACAAGCATTTGCCGCTGGAATCGCTCGAGGTCGTCCTCGGGTTGTGGTGGGAGGGCTACGCCGAAAAGCCCATCGACTAACGTCTCGCGGCCATATAACACCAAGCAGGGGCGACCAGAGGTCGCCCCTTTTCATAGCCGGAAATCCACCTCCATGATGGCCGGGAAATGGTTCGAACATATCCGCAAGCACGTCGATCTGGCGCGTCTCGATGCCGAGGCACGCCGTGACGTCGCTCTGGTTGTCGCCGGACCGCGCGGCGAAGAGTTTGCTGCTGCGTTGCGCCAGCCGGGTGTGCTCGACGAAACCGCCCTGCGGGTGCTTGCCACCCTGTCGGAGCTGACCGCGCCCCCGGAAAGCATCCGGGCGGCAGTCTACGTCTTGTCCGGTGAGAATACCAACGGTTGGCACGATCAAGTCGCCGCCTTTCCGCGTCCGGTATATGCCGTCGAAACCGGCCCGCAGACAAGTCCACCGCCGCACAAAAAGCCGGTAGTAGGAGCGCCGGCGCTGTACACGTTGAGCGCCTTAACGCCGGCAGAGATGCGCAAGCACTTGTTGCCCGACATCGTGTTGGCGTATTCCGGATTGGAAATCGCGCTGGCTGCAAAACTACCGGCGTTTCGCTCCGTCGTCGCGGCACGCCTGACATTGAACTGCGCGATGAACAGTCTCAAGATCGCTGCGGCATCTGCGCTGGCGGATCACATTCCCATGATCGGCCTTATCACCGGTGGCATCGCTTCGGCCGGCGACACGATCGCGATCACGGCTTTGCAGATGCGCATGCTGCTGCAGATCGCCGCTGCCTACGGAAAGAAAGCGGAATTCGCTCGCATCGTCGAGCTCCTTCCGGTACTGGGCGGCGGATACGGTTGGCGCGCACTCGCTCGTGAAGCGTCAGGTTTCATCCCCGTCGCCGGCATCGCCATCAAGGCGGGCATCGCATACGCAGGCACGGTGGTCGTCGGACAAGCCGCATCGTATTACTACGAAACCGGCAGCAAGATGCCGTCCAGTGCCGTCAGCGCTCTCTATCGCGAAGCCAGCGACCGCGCCCGCTCGTTAGCCTTGCAGTTTGCCGCGCGCGTCACGAAAAAATCCGGGCCGGGTGATCCGCCAGGTCGCTAAGCTTTCTGGGCGGAGCGCTTACAGTGCGCGCCGGCCCTCCAGGGCCCGTGCAACCGTGATTTCGTCTGCGTAATCCAGATCGCCGCCGATGGGCAGACCGTACGCCAGCCGAGACACTTGCACGCCCAACGGCGTGAGCAGGCGGGCGAGATACAGCGCGGTTGACTCGCCCTCTGCATTAGGGTTGGTCGCGACGATGACTTCCTTGATATTTTCCGCGCCGACGCGATCGACAAGTTCTTTGATGTGCAATTGCCCGACGCCGATTCCTTCGATGGGCGAAATCAGTCCGCCCAGCACGTGGTAACGGCCGCGGTAGCTCATCGTGCGTTCGATCGCATAGACGTCTTTCGGCTCACCGACCACGCAGATAAGACTGGAATCGCGACGCTCGTCGCTGCACAAGGCGCACGGGTCTTGTTCGGTGAGCGCGAAACAGCGGCTGCAAAAACGTACTTTATCCTTGACGTCGAGAATCGCGCGGCTCAGCAAGCTGGCTTCATCGCGACTGACCGCGAGCAGATGAAATGCTAAACGGGCGGCCGTCTTCGGGCCTATGGTTGGCAATTTCTCAAGTTCGCCGATCAGTGTGGAAAGCGGTGTAGCGAGGTAGTCCAAACGGTTTGCCGCTTACAACCCCGGAATGCCCAGGCCGCCGGCCAGCGGGCCCATGCGCGATTGCGACAGCGCCGCAACCTTTGCTTGTGCGTCCTTGAACGCGATCAGTATCAGGTCTTCAAGCGTGCCGACGTCTTCGGGATCGACCGCGGCTGGATCCACCTTTATGCGCTGCACATTGCCGTGCCCGTTCAAGGTCACTTCCACCACGCCGGATCCGGCGCTCCCAACCACACTTTCGTTTCCAAGGTCTTCCTGGATCTTCGCAAGCTGTTCTTGCAATTTGCGCGCTTCGCGCATGAGTTGCTGTTGATTCATTTTAGAATAACTCTGCTCCCAAGACGGATTCGGCAAGCGAAAAACTCGAGGCATCGCCCGCGCTGCGAGCCTGGGCTTCCGTCGCCGCAGCCACCACACAGCTGACGACCGGACGCGCGCCGCTGACCTCAAAAATCGCATCGGCGATGATCTGCAGCATCGGTTTTTCGCCAAGGAGATCGCGGTTGAACTTGCTGGGTACCCCGAGCGTCACGCTTTCGGCGCTTGCGGCGACGATGGAAGCGTGCTCCAAGTGTCCGAAACACGGTTTCGATCTGTCTTTGACTGCGCTCGTGATATGCGGCCACAGCGCGTTCAGTTTGGCTACGCTCAGTGGCTCGCTGAGCGGAGGAGACAGGCTGGCATTGGGACCGGGGCTGACTTCCGCGGCCTTCTTTGCGGAAGCTTTAACCGGCACGCGCGCGGAGGAAGGCGGTGTCTTGGAAACGGTTCCGGCCGGGCCGGCGGAACGCCCGCCCGTATCCAAACGTTTTTCTCCCGTATCCAAGCGTTCTTCTAATGTACGGAGGCGATCGGAAAGCGTTTGCAAGCTCAGCTCGTCGCTCGGCATGACGACCCGTATCAAAGCCAGCTCCAAGTCGATGCGCGGCTGCGCGGAGTAGCGCTGCGAAATCGTCTCGGAGAGGTTACGCAACGCGGCTAGTATCTTGCCGCGGGGAATGGCGCTTGCTTTCGCGGCGATGCGCTGTGCTGCTTCAGGCGGCACCTCAGTCGCCAGCACTGCCGGACTTACTTGCGCAAGCAACGTCAGCCGCAGCGAGCGCAAGAGCTCCTTGGCGAGCCAGCCTGGATCGGCACCGCGATCCACCGCCTCGGCGATCGCGCCGAGCACGCCTTGCGCGTCCCCGGCCGCTACCGCATCCGCGATGCGCTCCACGATATCGAGCACCGGCGCACCAAAGGCCGCATCCACGACCGACGCGTTGACGATGTCGCCGTTCGCAAAGCCGCGTGCCTGCTCGAGCAGCACCAAGGCGTCGCGTAAGGCGCCGTCTGCCAGAAAAGCGATACGCTCGAGCGTCTCGGCGTCGCTTTTGATACCTTCCAGTTTCGCTACTTGCACCAGGCGGCCGGTGATGTCGTCCGGGCTCATGCGCCGGAACTCGTAGCGCTGGCAACGCGAGAGGATCGTTTGCGGAACTTTGTGCGGCTCGGTCGTGGCCAAGATGAAGACGACGTTGGCGGGGGGCTCTTCGAGAGTCTTGAGCAACGCGTTGAAGGCTTCGGCGGTGAGCATGTGCACTTCGTCGATGATGTAAACTTTGTAGCGAAATTGGGCTGGCGCGAACTTGACGCGCTCGCGCAGCTCGCGGATCTCGTTGATGCCGCGATTGCTGGCAGCGTCGATCTCGATGACATCGAACGCAGTCCCCGCTGCGATGGAAAGACAGGCTTCGCACTCACCGCATGGATCCGGCCGTGGGCCGCCGCGCAAGCAGTTCAGACACTTCGCCAAAATGCGTGCGGCGGAAGTCTTGCCCGTTCCGCGTGGGCCGGCGAACAGATACGCGTGCGCGACGCGCCCGCTGGCAACGGCGGCCTGCAGGCCTGTGACCACGGACGGCTGGCCGACCAGTTCGTCGAACGCCATGGGGCGGTGCTTGCGATATAAAGTCAAAGCGGGGGGAGATGAAAGTGATTCAGGCACGGGAAAAAGCGTTTCGGTCGCATCACCGGCCTTTCCTAGACTAGGAGGACGACCTTTACGGCGCGAAACTACAGGTTTAAGACGAGGCTGTCCGGGTATCAGAGAACGGCCAAGACGTTCCGGTTATAGAGGAAGCGGGCGGAACGTATATACAGGGCCGCATTTGCACATTGATTCAAGCGCGGCCGACGCGTTAATTAGAAAACGCCAAACGCTCCCCAATTTTCTCTTTTTCTCTCTTTTTCAAGGAAGGTTTTAGAAAAAACGTCATGTCTGTCGACATCGACCTCAACGAGGCGCTGCGTCGGCACTTCGGTTACAAGTTCTTTCAATCCGGCCAGGAAGAGGTCATCCGGCGGGTGATGGACGGCAAGGATACGCTTGCCATTCTCGCGACCGGAGCCGGCAAATCGCTTTGCTACCAGTTGCCGGCCTTGCTCTTGCCCGGTACGACCATCGTCGTGTCGCCGCTCATCGCACTCATGAAAGACCAGCTCGACATGCTCGCGGACGCCGGCATCAGCGGCAGCATTGCGCTCAATAGTACCCTGACAGACGATGAGGAATCGGCCCATCTCGAGACGATCGCTCGCGGTCATCTAAAGCTTATCTATGTGACTCCGGAGCGTTTGGAAGACGAGGCGTTCGTCGAGGTGCTCAAGCGCTTGCACGTGCCGCTTTTCGTCGTCGATGAAGCGCACTGCATCTCTCAATGGGGGCACGATTTCCGGCCAGCCTATCTTAATCTAGGGCGCGTCATCGCGGGCCTTGGCCGTCCGACCGTCTTGGCGCTGACGGCGACCGCGACGCCTGCGGTTCGCGAAGATATCATCACGCAGCTGGGCATCCCGAACGCCAAGTCGATCGTGCGCGGCTTCGATCGGCCCAACCTCGTGTACGAGGTCGCGCGTGCCGCCAGCGACGATGATAAACTGCGCGTGCTGCGTAATAAACTGGGCGGCCCGTTGCGCGGCACTCTCGGCATCATCTACACGGCGACGATCAAGAACACCTACGCGGTGTCAGAATACCTGCGTGAGGAATTGGGCGTCGAGGCCGACGTGTACCATAGCAAGCTGCAAAAAGCGGAGCGCGATCGCGTGCACGACCGGTTCATGAACGAGGAAGTCAAGATCGTGGTCGCGACCAACGCATTTGGTTTGGGCATCGACAAAGCGAACATTCGCTTCGTCATCCATTACGATCTGCCGGGCAGCGTGGAAGCATATACGCAAGAAGCCGGCCGCGCCGGCCGTGACGCTGAGGAATCCACCTGCTTGCTGCTCTATCGGCAGAGCGACACCCGCGTGCAAAACTACTTCCTCACCGGCAAGTATCCCGACGTGGAAGAAGTGCAGAAGGTCTACGGAACTCTGCAATACTTCGCACAGCAAGACGATGGCGTCTCGCTGTCCGACCTGCGCAAGATCTCCCAGTTGCCGCTGACCAAGCTCAAAGTCATTTTAGCTCTGTTGAAAAAGGGCGGCTTTATTCGCAACGTTTCAAAGGGCATGTACGGCTTGCCGCCTGCGCTCAAAAAGCACGCCGACCGGACATTGAATCTGGCCAGCTACGAGACCAAACGCTCTTACGACCAAAGCAAATTGGCTATGATGCTGCAATATTGCGAAACGCGTAGCTGCCGGCGCAAGTTCATCTTGAACTACTTCGGCGAAGAATACGATCTGCCCAATTGCGGCGCATGCGACAACTGCCGTGCCGCCCTCGCCAAAGGCGAAACGATCAAAATATTCGATGCTACGACGGACGGTTTCCGCATCGGCGATATCGTCTATCACCGTAAATTCGGGCAGGGCACGGTCGAACGAGCCGAACGCGACTTGGTGACGGTGTTGTTCCCGAGCCATGGCTACAAGACGCTACTGGCCACGGCGGTAAGCCGCCAAGAGCAGCAAATCGCTTAATGCCGCGAGCGACGCGTTCGCGGCAGCGCGCGTTGACTCTTCAAGGCGCGCTATCATTGGGCAGCCTGACGCTGTTTGTCGCCGCTGCCTTTGCGGCTGGCAGTCCCAGCGCTGCACCCGCCGACGCCGCGGTCTTCGTGCGGCTCCAACGCTTCCAGGCGGAAACAACACCGCAGCCGGTTGATTCGCCGTCTGCCCCTGCGGCGCAATCATCTGCTCCCGCTGTCGCGTCAGCCGGGCCGGTTGTAGCATCGCCGGAGGTTAGCGCTACCGGATCCGTTTCACCGGGCGAATCTCCCTCGCCAATACAAAGTCTCGCGCCGCCCTCGCCGATACCCGTCCAGATCTCGCCTGCAAACGCCCTGGTCGTGCTCGGTCACAGCGCATCTGTGCATGTGTTATCTCCGCCAAGCGGCATCGTCATGCTCAGTGGCTTCGATCCTGCCATCGTTCGCGCAGTATTCAATCCGATCGATCGGACGGTCGATCTTTTCGGTTTGCGTAGCGGATCCACGACTGTCATCCTCACCGATGACTATGGATTGACAGCCACGCTTGCTGTGCTGGTGGAAAGTTATGCCGGCAAGGCCTACAGCACGACCTCGATCACCGTGAGCGGCGATCCCGCCTCAGCCGACTTCGTCGCCGAGGAAGCGGCGCAAGCGGCCCGCCTCGTGGCGTATCCGGAAGCCGGAGCCCTGGTCCGAGTCGATGCTGCAGAGATAAAAGCTGCGCATGAGTTGCGCCCGGATGACGCAGAGACCGTTTACGCCCCGTTGAGCATCGAGGGCGCCGGTTATGTTCCCTATCACCAAACCGTGGCCGTTCACATCGTCAACTTAGCGCAACCCAACGTCGCGCCCAAGAACCTGTTGGTATCCGACTTCCCCGAGACGATCGTCGAGAACGGCACGCTGTTCTACGCCGACGTCAACTTCGATGCCCCGGCGCGCCTGCTCTACTATCACTATTCCGCGCCGCGCTCGGCGACGCGGCGGGTCTTGGTGAAAGCGCAGAACAACGGCCTCGACACGAGCTTGCTGCAGTTGATATCGGGAATCGCCGGGCCGAACCCTAACATCCTCGCGGTGGGTCATGATTCCACCAAGCGCTTCTTGATGCACGAAGCGAGCGGCGAAGGAAAGATCTTCGAAGTACCGGCGCGCGCCACCGTGAACGTCGTCGACCAACTGCTACCTGCCGGCACGTTGGTTTCCGGCCTCATGCAGCTGCGTGTGGTGTCAGGCTCGGGGGTCCGAGTGGCCGTCGTGGTGCAAGATGCGGATCAAACGCCTATCGAGCCTATTTCCGACACGCTGCTTTCCAGTGCCGTGAAGCATTCGCGCGGCATCTATCAGGTGCCGCAGTTCGATTATGACGTCTCCTATACGGTTGGCGGCGACCCGGCGACATTGCTCATCGGCAAGCTGCCTCTACCCAACTTGGTGGAGGGCGAAGTTCTCGGCGGTGATTACGGTGTCAAACAATCGGCGGCGATCACGCTGCTCAACGGGGAGCCACAAGCGCAACGAGTCGGAATGTGGTTCGAGCCGCGCGGTGGCCGGGCCACGGGCACATTTCTGATCGACGGACGACTCGTGCAGTTGCATCCGGTCGAAGCGGCGCGGCCGGCCCTCGTGCGGGTTTTCACCGTGCCGGCCCATGGTTACCGGCGCGTCAACTTCGTCACCATGCCCGAAGGCGGATCATCCTATCCGGTGCGTGTGACCTTGTCGAGCGATCCTCCGCCCGGCGGCAGCTGGAATATATCAAGCGCGGTGTATTAGCAGCTGCTGT
>Ga0209220_1000010_pt1 | contig 137290 bp, 138 predicted proteins | sample BlaSpr_A8_OM3_M3_FD_187984 | JGI IMG/M metagenome (GOLD analysis project Ga0209220, IMG submission 187984) | Forest soil microbial communities from Thunder Bay, Ontario, Canada - Black Spruce, Ontario site 2_A8_OM3_M3 (SPAdes) (version 2) | ecosystem: Environmental > Terrestrial > Soil >... | reverse complement strand
TATTGAGAACGGCGAGCGACTTGTCGCGCATCGCCAAACGCAACCCTTTCTTGAGAGACAAAGCGGTGGATCCGTTGAAGCTTCACGTAACATTTCTGTCTGAAGCGCCCACAGCAGAAGCGCGAAAGAATCTGGAGCGACTCCATCCGGGTCCCGACCGCTTTCACCTCACGCAGCGCGAAATTTGTTTGCACTGCCCGCAAGGATATGGCAGGACCAAACTGTCCAACGCGACCTTCGAGCGGCTCCTTTCGGTGGACGCTACGACGCGCAACTGGACGACCGTCAACAAGCTCTTGGAGATGGCCTCACAACCGCCGTAGCAGGGCAGCGGAGGGTCAGATGTGCGCCTGCTCACAGTACCAGAGAGCAGGAGATACCTGCCCTTATTGGTACTTATTTAGCATGTATCGTAACGGCTGTTTCCGCTGTCTCTAATGAAGAACGGAAAAGCCGCAACTGCAGAGCGATCGGCGGCAAGAAACGCCACTGCCGAAGCTTTGCAATCAAACGCCATCCTTGCTGGCCTTGAGGGCTCCGAGGCGGAGGCCGTCATCAAAGCCGGCTCGATTGTTGATTTAAAGGTACGGGACCAAATCTACAAGCCAAACGTGCACATCGATGACGTTTACTTTCCCATCGACTGCGTTCTTTCGGTTGTGACGCGGATGAAGGACGGCAGCCAAATAGAAGTCGGCACGATTGGCCGTGAAGGAGTTTCGGCGATTCCGCTACTCTTGGGTGCTGCGACAACTGAGAACGAGAGCTACTGCCAGGTCCCAGGAAACTGCGTCAAAATCGAAGCGACTCTCTTTCAATCCTTAAGAAAAAATGAGAAGTTTCGTCAACTGCTCGATCGTTATGTCCAGGCGTATGTCAATATGCTTGGCCAGCTGGCGGCCTGCAATCGCCTGCACCGGGTCTATGAACGCTGCGCTCGGTGGCTGCTCATGACTCACGACCGGGTGGGCTCTCCGGAGATTAGGTTGACTCACGAGTACCTGGCTATGATGCTCGGCACGCAACGGTCGGGCGTGACTATCGCTGCGGCGACTTTGCAACACGCGGGCTTCATTAGTTATGGCCGCGGCATCATCTCGATTCTCGATCGGCCCGGACTCGAAGGCGCCTCGTGTGAATGCTATGAGGTCGCGCGGGAGCAATTTAGCGGTCTACTCCGTCCCGTGAATGGGAAACAACAAGTTTAGGCGTGGTGCCGCGCTTTCTCCGTCTTTCGCTCTTCTTTGACCTGGTAATCTTCGAGCGCTCTTTCAGCGGCTGACGCTCGCTTGTAGCTCTCTATTGAATGGTCTCTGGTTGTTTCAAGCTCGTGCTTCGCGGACGCCAAATCCGTGAAGGCGACGTAGGCGAGTTCTAATTTGCTTTCGGCAGCTGCTTCGCTCGTGAGGCTGCGGTTAAGCGCTGCACTTGTTACGCCGACGGCGTCTTTTAGCTTGGCTATCTCTGCTTCCACCTTTAATGCATGCTCCAATACCTTGTGGCTCACACACCATTGGCAGACTTGCCATGAAGCGACACGAATTATCTGTTCAGCGGGTTCCTTACAAAGATCACAGATCATAGCGTCCAACCTAACAAAGTCGGCGGGCGTATATGCTCCCACCTGACCGCTCGATTATATGGGGTCGTATGTCGCAAAAGCGGTATGGAAGCGCACCGAGTCCTCGAAGGATGACATAGCTCACAGGAAGCGAGGACGCAGCTCACAGTCCCTAGCCATCACCTTTGCAGAGAGCTCATTATCCTACGCCTCCGACACGCTAAAAGAGCGGGCGTCCATCATTGACTCTTTTATTCCGTCTCGCGTTCTGGCAGAGCTCTAACTCGTGAGCGACTACAAAACCGCGCTGAAAAATTACTTGTAGTCCCAGGGCGTGACGCAAGAGTCGCTCGAACAATAGTCACGCGAGCGCGTTCAAGAAATGATGGAGCGCTATCGCGGTTTTGCCGTAATGGGATTCGTACATGAACTCAAGTGGGTAGGAGCGCGACCGCAGCGTCAAAGGCCCCTGCTCAGGTAAATTGCCACCCTAGGTTATCGCGCAATTAGCGCTGAAATCCGCAGTTGTGTCCGATGCGTTAGAAGTCAAAGCCAACCAAGCACCTCCTGCGGCTTTACCCTCGGGAACCGTTACCTTTCTCTTTACCGATATCGAAGGATCCACTCAGCGCTGGGAACAGCATCGCAGCGCCATGGAGGAGGCTGTTGCTTGCCATGACGCCCTGCTTAAGAAAGCCTTTGAAGAGCATCACGGCCATATCTTCAAAACGATTGGCGATGCGTTTTGCGCTGCCTTTCATCGCGTTTCTGATGCCTTGGCAGCCGCTCTCACCGCTCAGCGCGCCTTCAAATCCGAAGATTTTTCGGCCGTCGGTGACCTGCAAATCCGAATGGCTCTCCATACCGGTGAAACAAGTGAGCGTGACGGCGATTATTTCGGACCCACGGTAAATCGCGTTGCACGACTCCTTGCCATCGGACACGGCGGCCAAGTCCTCGTGTCGGGGGCCACGGCCGAATTGGCGCAAGGCGAAATGCCGCCGAACGCAAGCCTGCGCGACCTTGGCGCGCATCGTTTGAAGGATCTCGCTCTCCCCGAACAAGTCTACCAATTGCTCGGGCCAGAACTTAAGCGAGATTTTCCACCACTTCGTTCTCTCGACTCGTTACCGAACAACTTACCGCTGCAAGTAACGAGCTTCATCGGCCGTGAGCAAGAGGTCGAAGAACTGAGCAACCGTTTTGAAAAATATCGATTGCTGACGCTTGCGGGCGCCGGGGGCGTGGGCAAAACGCGTCTCGCCCTCCAGATCGGCGCTGAGTTGCTCGATAAATTTGCAGATGGCGTCTGGTTGATAGAGTTAGCTGCGATACCGGATCCAGAGCTCATTCCCAGCGTGGTCGCCTCAGTGCTCAGCGCGCCGGAGACGCAGGGGCGCGCGCTCAGCGAGTCCATCATCAACTCGCTGCGCCGCAAGCAGGCCTTGCTTATCTTCGATAACTGCGAGCACTTGTTGGACGCAACCGCTAAGCTCATTGATTCCATCTTGCGGGGTTGCCCGCAGGTGCGGATCATCGCCACATCGCGTCAAGGACTCGACATCAGTGGAGAGTCGGTCCATCGGGTAACATCACTCTCTTTGCCCAACACCACCGAGAGCCTTACTGCCGACGCCGCAACGCAGCACAGCGCCATCCGTCTGTTTGTCGAGCGCGCCCAAGCCGCCAACGACCAATTCACACTTACGGACGTCAATGCCCCGGCAGTGGCGCAGATCTGTAGGCGGCTCGACGGGATAGCGCTCGCAATCGAACTTGCGGTTCCTCGCTTGAAAGTGCTCACCGTGGATCAACTGGCCGAGCGGATGTCAGAGCGGTTCCGCATCCTCACCGGAGGCAGCCGCACGGCACTCCCGCGCCAACAAACTATGCGCGCCCTTATCGACTGGAGCTACGACTTACTCACAAACGAAGAAAAAACGGTGTTTCGGCGCGCGGGCATATTCGCCGGCGGCTGGACGTTGGAGGCGATCAGCGATATCTGCGCTGATGGGTCGATCGAGTCATGGGCACTCCTCGACCTGCTCATGTCGCTCGTGGGAAAATCGCTCGTCGTCGCAGAGCTCAGCGGTTCGACACCGCGTTATAGGTTGCTCGAGTCCACCCGCGAGTACGTGCTTGCGAAACTTAGGGAAAGCGGCGAGGACAAGCGCATGCAGCAGCGCCACGCCGCTTACTTCTTGCGCATGGCTGACGAAGCAGACGAGAGCTGGAGCACCGCACCGACCCGAGCTTGGCTGGGTCCGTTGGAAGCCGAGATCGACAACTTCCGCGCAGCGCTCGAATGGACGTTGGCCGACAAGACCAACGCGTATCTTGGTGTAGCGCTAGCGGGCTCACTGGGACACTTGTGGTTTGACGGGGGCTTGCATCCTGAGGGACGGCATTGGCTCAATGCAGCGCTGGCGGCCAACGGCGACGGTCAGCGAGATAAGAGAACGGCCCGACTGTGGCTCGCGCTCGCCCAATTAAATGAAGCGAGGCGCTTGCACGATTCAGCCGAGCGCGCTCGCGAGATTTACGAGGCACTCGGTGATCAGATCGGCACTGCCTCGGCGCTGATATTGCTTTCCTTCGGCCTCTATCACCTCGGCCGGCGCGAGGAATCTAAGAAAGCGTGTCGCGAGGCGCTGGCGCGGCTTCAGAAATTCCAAAACAGTAAACACTACGCGATCTGCCTAGCGCGGCTTGCGACCGTCAACTGGGCCGACGGTGAGTCGGCGCGCCACTACCATACCGAGAGTTTGGCGTTGGCGAAAACGCTCGGAGATGAAGTCATCATTTCGCTGGTGCAAAGCAATCTGGCTGAACTGGAGTTCACGGTCGGTAACGCGGAGCTAGCCTTAGCCCTTGCGACCGAGAGCTTGCCTTTTACTCGACGCCGTAAGGACTCACGTGGGCTTGCGCTTGCGTATGGAAATATGGCCGGCTACTATGCAGCGCTGGGCCGGTTCGAGGAGGCCAGCGCGTCAGCTCGCGAGGCAATCCGTTGGGCCAGAGAAAGTCAAAGCGAGTTCGTAGTCGCTGGCGCCTTAGAGAGCTTCGCATTTAGTTTGCAGGGAGATCTCCCGCGCACAGCTCGTCTGATTGGCTACGTCGATGCCCAACACCGCACAGAGGGAAGCCAGCGCGAACCCAACGAGGCGCGTGCATATGCGAAGTTAACGGCGCGGTTAAAAGAGACTATGGATGAAGGCGAAATAAACAAACTGTTCGCCGAGGGAGCAGCGTTCTCGGAAGATCAAGCTGTGGAAGAAGCCTTAGGTTCTCAACGGGGAAACGGAATTGCGGACGCCATCGGCGGAAAGCGAAGTTGAAATGGCAAAAAAACTGGCAAAAAACCCGCGCCAACGCTCCAAACTGGATGATCCTAAAGGCGCGCGACGCTCCATGGATGCGGAGATGTCGTACGCGCGGCGCGAAGCCAAAGGACGCATCGAGACGACTAAGTATCGCGCTGAGTTGGATCCAAAGACCGGCCGTAAGCGGCGCTAAGGTCCTTTGAACATTCTCGTCTCGGGCGCGCTGCTAGCAAACTGACAATGCCTCCTCGAGGCCCTGCTCTTCCGACCAGGTCGCGCCCTCGGCGATCAGTCCTCGCAGCCGCTCCTCTGGGTGATGGTCGCGCAGCGGCCCGAGCAGCCAATCACGGTCGAAGCCGAGAAACGCGTTGCTGGGCATACGGGTCCGATCTGCTTCGATTTTTTTTGCGTATCCGAAAAGCCGAGCCGCACGATCGAAGTCTCGATCGTGGGTTGCCAAAGCAATACATGTCTGTAGCGCTGAAGCTAGTGCAGTGCCGAGCCCCTCGTCGCGGCGCAACATGAGCGCGGCGCGAACGCTCGCTCTGGCCTCAACAAAACGCTCTGCTGCGACGAGGGCAACGGAAGTCGAGCACTGGGCGAGCATCTCAAGAGTGCGGTCGCCTAGCGTCTGCGCCATACTAATCGCCTCACGAGTCAATTCGATCGCGCGTGGAAGATCGCCGGCCGCTCGTTCGAGGCCGGCTTGGTAGACTAGTGCGATCCCCCGGTTGCGTTCGGCGCCACGCTTCTCGAAGTAGCGCATGGAAGCGGCAAGGTGCTCGCGGGCGATATCGAGCTGTTTTCTTTCCATATACAGCCGGCCGAGCAATTGCAGCGCAGATGCTTCGCGATACTGATTTCCCTGCTGGAGCGCCATATCGCGGGCTTCAGTCAAGGCCGCTTCTGCCTCGTCGAGCCGGTTCGCGAACAGTTCCGCTTCACCGACGTAGAACAAGGCCCGACCGAGGGCCCGCTGGTCGCCGAGTGCGCGTGCTCCGTCGAGTCCACGATGACACGCCGCCAGCGCTCCCTCCCACGAAAAGTTGATGAGGATTCGAGAGAGAGCTAAATCGATAGCGACGCTGAGCGCGGGATTGCTCTCAGGCGTGACGCTCGCGCGTGCCGCTTCCATCCAGTGGTGGCCTTCTTGCAAGGAGTGACCAAACCAATATGCCCAGAAGCGCTCGGCAAGTTCGGCTCCGAGTGCGGGATCGTTTCCGTTATCCAAGCACCATTGTAGCGCAGCACGAACGTTATCAAGTTCGCCTTCAATCAACGCAATCCAGGAAAGTTCGGGGATCACCTGCCATTTCTCGGCGACCTGCCGCCCGAAGTTGGCGAAGTAGCGCGCGTGTCGCCGCGCCACGGCGTCGAATTCTCCCTGTTTGCGCAAATGTTCGATGCCATATTGACGCAACGATTCCAAGAACCGGTAGCGCTGCGTCTCTGCATCGAACTCGACCATCACAAGCGATTTGTTGACCAGCGACGAAATAATGTCGAAAATCTTGAATTCGTCCAGTAGATCGTCGGAGCAAATATCGCTGGCCGCTTCGAGCGTCCAGCCTCCTTGGAAAATCGCGAGGCGGCGGAAGATCGTCCGTTCCTCCTCGGACAATAAGTCGTAACTCCAATCTATGGCTGCGCGCATCGTCTGTTGGCGCGGCAGCGCGGTACGGTCCCCACCGGTGAGCAGCCTGAAGCGTTCATCTAAGCGTTGGGACAACTGCTTGAGGTTGAGGATGGTCACGCGCGCTGCGGCTAGCTCGATAGCCAATGCGATGCCGTCTAATCGCCTGCAGATATCGGCGACGATGGGCGCTTTGTCGTCGGTGAGCGAGAATTGCGCGTCAAGCGCGGCGGCGCGTGCTACGAACAGTGCAATTGCTCCGTAGGTGAGCGCCTCGCTGGCTGTTGGCGTGCTGCCTGCCGGAGGTACGGCGAGCGATGGCATTTTGTAGACCTGTTCGCCATGCACATTAAGACCTTCGCGGCTGGTCGCGAGCACGACAACGCGGCGACAATCCTTCACGATGGCCGCGACCACGCGCGTTGCCTCTGCGACCACGTGCTCGCAATTGTCAAGGATGAGCAACAGCCGCTTGTTCTTGAGATGCCCGCGCACGTCGTCGAGCAGATCGCGATCGCTTTGCGTTTGCAGGTTGAAGACTTGTGCGATCGCGATGACGACGTAGTCCTCGCTCGCCACCTGCGCCAGGTCCACAAACCATACCCCGTCGCCGGAACCGTCCAGAAGATCTGCGCCTACCTGCAGGGCGGTGCGCGTCTTGCCCACGCCTCCCGTTCCGACGAGCGTGACGATCTGAGATTTCGCGAGCAATGCCTTGATTTCGGCCAACTCTTGGTCGCGTCCGACGAAGGCGGTCGCTTGACGGGGAAGGTTGTTCGGCAGTGCGCCAAGCGATCGCAATGGCGGGAAGATCTCGGCAACCCCGGGTGCAACGAGTTGATAGACTTGTTCCGGGAAGGCGAGGTCGCGTAGCTGATGCTCGCCGAGATCGCGCAAGCTCGTCTGCGCAGGCAAGGATCCCTGCAGCAGGTCGGTCGCGGTGCCTGAGACGAGCACTTGACCGCCGTGGCCGATCGCGAGCAGGCGCGCCACGCGATTGACGGTCGGTCCGAAATAGTCGGCGTCGCGTTCCTGCGCCGTGCCGGTGTGAATCGCTATGCGGACACGCAGACCGTTGACGGAAGTAAAATCTTCCGAAGCAAGGCCACGCTGGGCATCGAGAGCCGCGGCTACCGCGTCCGGCGCTTGGCGAAAGGCGACGCAGAACGCATCACCCACCGTCTTGAAGACGAAGCCGCCATGCTTTGAGACCGCCGCGCGCATAAGCTTTTCATGGCGTGCGACTGCAAGCGCCATTTCGGCCCGGTGCGTTTCCCACCGCTGGGTGCTGCCCTCGATGTCGGTAAAAAGAAACGTCACGGTGCCGGTAGGTAATGACTCGGGCTTGCTAAGCCCCTTTTTCACCCTGCTCGCGCGCGGCATCTGACTGGGAATTTTCGGCCGGCCGGCTGCGGGGCCTCTATGGCTTGGTCTGCGCGCAGTCGGTGACCGGGCACAAGGTCCTCAATCTACTGGGCGAAGTGTTATAACGGCGCTAGCGCGAACTGGGCGCTCATAACCATGATAACGCCACCAGAGCTCAGGTCGATCCCGTTATTTTCCAACCTCGGTGACAGCGAGCTCGAGCACCTCGCGCACAATGTCGCCGATATTAGTTTGCTCGCCGGTGAATATGCCGTGCACGAGGGCGAATCACGGGCGCTGATCGTCACCTTCGAGGGCAAGCTCGAAGTCACGAAAGTTGTCGACGGTGTTGAGCGCGTCATCGGCGTCCGGCAGCCCGGCGAGCTCTTTGGTGAAGTACCGGTGGTCCTCAACACGCCATTTCTCGCGAGCTTGCGCGCGCTTGAGCCGTCTCGAGTGCTTCGGCTTGAAGCAAAGGAGTTCCATATTCTTGCGGCTGCCGCACCGGAGATCTCGGCTACGGTCGGTGCTGCCGCGTTGGATCGCATCGGTGGTCTTCAGGACATCGCCTCACAACCGCCGCCTCCCGAGCTGCTCGTCATTGGACCACGCTGGGATCCGGCGTGTCACGAGCTGCGTGAGTTCTTGCAACGCAATCAAGTGCCGTTTGATTGGCTTACTCCGGACGACCCGGCAGCGGCCTCGCTGCGGCGCCCGGGCGAGGAATCGTATCCGATCGTACGGCTGCAGGATGGAACGGTAGTCGTAACTCCGAGCATCCGCCAAATCGCGAAAGCTGCCGGTTTGTCCATAGCGCCGCGACACGCAGACTACGACGTCGCAGTTGTGGGCGGTGGTCCGGCGGGTATGGCGGCTGCGGTGTACGGCGCGTCCGAGGGATTGCGCACGATCCTGATCGAGCGCAAGGCGCCCGGCGGTCAAGCCGGGCAGTCTTCACGAATCGAGAACTATCTGGGGTTTCCGGTCGGCGTTTCCGGGGACGAACTCGCCAGCCGCGCTTTGAATCAGGCCAGACGCTTCGGTGCAGAGATCGTCGTGACTCGGTCGGTTGAGTCTGTGCGCGTCGATCCGTTGGAAGTTACGCTTGATGGTGGCGAGACCTTAAGCGCGCGGACAATTATCCTTGCGCTCGGCGTGATTTGGCGCCGGTTGAACCTTGAATCGAGCGAACGCCTCACGGGCCGAGGCATATACTATGGCGCATCGCGTAGCGAGGCGAGTTCGACCCAAGGCCAGGATATTTATCTGGTGGGCGCGGGAAACTCGTGCGGGCAAGCCGCTCTCTTTTTTGCGAATTACGCAAAGTCGGTGACGCTGCTGTGTCGCGGAGACTCTCTCGCTAAGAAGATGTCACGCTATCTGATCGATCAACTGAGCACCAAATCGAACATTCGCGCTGAGCTGCGCGCCGAGGTCGTGGCACTCCATGGGGATGATCACCTGGAAGCCATTGACGTGCTGAATCATGAGGAAGGAACTACTTCCCGAAGGCCTACAGCGGCACTTTTTGCGTTCATCGGTGCCGACACCGACACAGCCTGGCTTGCCAACGATATCGCCCGCGACTCGCGTGGTTTCATACTCACGGGAGCGGATGTCACGAAAACGGGCAAGTGGCAATTGGGCCGAGACCCATATTTGGTTGAAACGTCGGTGCCCGGCATCTTTGCGGTTGGTGATATCCGCGCCGGCTCGGTCAAGCGCGTGGCCGCGGGTGTTGGCGAAGGCAGCATAGCGATTGCCTTCGTGCATGAACTGATGCAGGCGTCGGAAAACGCGCCAGTTACGGCAGAAGTATAGGTCTTGTATAATCCTGAGCCCTTTGGAACCCTAAACCCACTCAACGCTTTAGAAAGCAGAGCGAACGACAACTATGCAAACAATCACGCCGTTCTTGTGGTTTGACGACAAGGCAGAGCAAGCAATGAATTTTTATTGCTCCATTTTTCCAGATTCAAAGATTTCGAGCGTTAACCGCTACGGTGAGGCCGGGCCGGGGCCTGAAGGCTCGGTCATGACCGCCAATTTCGAACTCCAGGGTCAAGAATTTGTTGCCCTGAATGGTGGGCCGGAGTTCAAATTCACCGAAGCGATCTCGTTCGTGGTGAACTGCGACACGCAGCAAGAAGTCGACGAGATGTGGGAAAAGCTCTCTGCAGGCGGCAAGACCAGTCAGTGTGGCTGGCTGAAAGACAAATATGGTTTATCGTGGCAAGTTGTTCCCGCCGGTATGGGCGAGTTGTTCGGTGGCGATGATCCCGAAAAATCGAGTCGCGCCATGAAGGCGATGCTTCAAATGGAGAAACTCGACATAAACAAACTCAGGGAGGCATACAACAAAGGTTAACCCGGTGGGCTATTTGATCGATCCCCCGCGGCCGATCGAAGGCGAGTATGTCGCGATCTTTGAGCAAACCGACATCGCGGACGAGCTCGCCTTCACGCTGCTTCGCGAGCGCGGCTTCAACGTCAAGCCTTTTCCACTCATGGGCGACCTTGCATTTGCTGGTTTTGGAGGCGTGCTAGGGGGCACGTCGCTTTTCGGCGGCGCGGCGCTTGTGTGCGTGCCGAGGTCGCAGGCCGCGGCAGCGACAGCGGTTCTGGTAGATGACTCCGGACTTATCGAGGACGGTTGATACGGCGGTCAAGCGCGTGATAAGGCAAGCGTGCTCAACCCGCACAAGCAAAGAAACAGCCGAGTCTCCGTGTCTTCTTACCTCGACGCGTGGCTTGTGCACATACAGAAGTCGCGCCAGCCGAAGACGTACGAGCTTTATGAGGCGTTGATACGCAACCACATCGTACCCTACATCGGGGATCAGCGAGTGGAAAATCTCGCGCGGCAAGATATTCGAGGACTCTTGGACTTTCTGAGCGATCGAGTGGGGCAGCGCACCCGCCAGCTCGTGCATCGAGTGCTGCGCTACGCTCTAGGCGAAGCAGTTGAAGATGGACTGCTGCTTCGGAATCCATGTGCACGGCGCGACAAGCCGCGCTATGATCCTGCGCCACGCAAGGCGCTGGATGCACGAGAGGCGCGCGCGCTGCTCAACGCCGCCAACACAACTGACTACTACGTTCTTTTTTTCCTCGCCCTCGTCACTGGCATGCGCCAAGGAGAGATCTTCGGACTTCGCTGGGATTCGGTTGATTTCGACGGCGCTGCAATCTATGTTACGGGAACGTTAACCCGCACACGCAATGGTGAAGTTCAATTAAGCCCGCCAAAAGCGTCACGACGGCGGCGTATTGATCTCGGTCCCAGGTTGCTCGCGCTGTTACATCGGCATCGGAAGCGGCAGTCACCCGGGCCCTGGGTGTTTACTGATAGCAAGAGTGAGCCGCTGTCCAAGGATCGTTTTGTCCGCACGGTGTTTCATCCGTTGCTTAAAGCGGCTGGATTGCCGCGTATTCGGTTCCATGATTTGCGACATACCTGCGCAACCCTAGGCTTGTCGAACGGCGTAAATGTAAAAGTGATGTCCGAACGATTGGGGCATTCGAGCGCAAAGATGACGCTCGATGTCTACACCCGAGCGTTGCCCACTTTACAGCGTCAAGCAGCGAGCACGATCGAAGCTATCGTCGGACCGGGCAAGCGAAGCCGGTTTTCTTAACGCTATTGCTGCGAGCAGTAGAGGGCGATCTATTGGTGGTTGAGAGTGCTCACAGTTAGCATGTCGAATACTAAGACTATGGAAGACAAATTCGCGCGTCGGAAAAAAGCATTGACACACAAGATGAAGCTCTCCACATACGATACTTCATTTGACGAGCGATACTGGGACCAATTTTCCGCTTCCCAACGCATGGAGATGACTTGGGCTCTCTTTGTCTATGGATGCGCGTGGCTAGGAATAGATGCAAGTAAACTCAGCCTTCAAAAATCTACTACATGCGACTGTCTAAGGGGCAGGAGATTGTGGTTCGAATACAGCCGCCAAAAATTCCACCAAAACCCGCTATGAACGGAGGTTACCCTAGAGTGCCTGGCGCGTGATAATCCGCGAGGTTGGGGGCGAGATGGTTCTGGTGCAGATCTGTCAAGTCCGTGCACCGCGGGTTCAATTCCCGTCGCCTCCAGCCTCCGTCGACGGGCGGGAGGGAACAATGGCCACAGATCTGACAGCGTTCCCTGTTGCATTATAATTACAGAGGAGCTATAATGTACGCGACAGATCTGCACCAGAACCGGCGTCAAGCCGGTTTTTGTTTTTAATGAGGCGCTTGATGATGCCGTCTGCCAGATGAGCAGGCGCTGGAACTGCTCGCAGCGACCTAGAAGAACCAGACTAACGATGCAAATAGATGCCCCGCCGATAGTAAAGACGCAGCATTTGACTGGCCGCCGCGTTCAACCAGACGATGTTGAATACGTCATCGAGACCGACAGCGACATCCGCATTCAGCGTTGGCTCTTCGGAATAGTGCAGACCGAAGAGGAATCACGCGCGCGTCATGTCCGCTGGATGCGACACTGGCATGACGTTGGCTTCGGGTTTTGGATCTTCAGCGATGCTGCCGCTACGATTGTCGGGCATGGCGGGCTCTTCCGATCACCGCGCGAGGAAGGTGAAATCGAAGTAGGCTATGCAGTCTTGCCTGACTACTGGGGTCACGGCTATGCGACCGAAATAACGCGAATCTCGCTCGAAGTTGGATTCGAAATGGGGTTGCGGCGTATTATCGGCATTGCGCAAGTCGCAAATCTGGCGTCGCGACGCGTAATGGAAAAATGCGGGATGGTGCTCGAGGTGGAAACGGCATCACCCGACGGCATCAACGGCGTGCGCTACGCAATCGAAGCGAATCGCAGCTTCAGTGGACGAAAGAATAACAGTGCCGACTGATTTTCGAGATGGAAAGACGTTCCCACGGCGCGGCCGAGAGGCGCTCGGCGAGTTCTTGTGGCTAGCTCGTGTCTTCGACAAGGCGCGGGCCAAAACGAACCATACGCAGGACGGCTACATCTACCCGTGTCCAATGGATGGGGCGGTGATGCGGCACTGGGGCATAAGCCCGCGCGATTTCACTGCCGCAATCGGTGAAAACCCAACCGATGACCAAATCCTCGCCTGGCTATCCGATCGCGTCACTCCGGATCAAATGTGGGCGGCTAACTCATGGGTGCTGCGCCAAAGAGCTGCCCTGGATCGACACGATGCGGAAGAAGGTGTACCGGGTGCGGTCGCGCAGAAATCGCAATGGTATGGTGTAATAGTCGGCCTCGTGGTCGCGGTGTTGGTATTGATGGTCACATGGTTTGTGCGGCGTGGCTTCGGTCATTGAAATATCAGGGGAAATATCACGCCTGCGTCTGTGCCAGGGCAGGACTGCGACGACTTAGTCTACAACTTGACTAACAAAGACTAAACTGCTAGACTAAGCTTGTGAAAACCATAACGATGCATGAGGCAAAAACGCACCTGTCACGCTTTGTGCGAGAACTACGCGAGGGCAAGGAGCCTGAAATCATCATAGCCGTCGGTAGCACCCCTGCAGCGCGCCTTGTGCCATACGTTGGATCGGCGCGGCGGGTGTTAGGCGTAGACCGCGGTCTGATCGAGATGACCGATGACTTCGACGACCTTGACAAGGAGATAGCGGACCTCTTCCAAGGCGATGCATCGCGCAGGCATGGAAAGCGATGACCGCAGGCCGCTCGAAAAGCGATCCGAAAGCGCGCAGGCGGCAATCGGGAAGCGGCAGACGAGTCTTACTGGACACGCATGTCTTTCTTTGGGCCGCCAGCGCTCCAGAGCGGCTTTCGCCTACGGCCAGAGATGCTATCGAGGACCCGAGGAACGAGGTTTTCATTTCTGCTGCTGTTGTATGGGAGATCGTTATCAAACACGCGCTTGGGAAACTGCAATTACCAGCCAACCCAGCAAGCTTCATTCCCACACTTATCGCGCAGCTTGGGTTTCGCCAGCTTCCTATAACCCACGCACATGCTTTAACGGTCACCGCTTTGCCCAAACATCATAGTGATCCGTTTGATCGTATGATGATCGCACAAGCGAGGTGTGAAGGAATGACCCTTATATCGACCGATCGCAATGTGGCACGTTACGCCGTCCAGTACCTACCCGCTGTAAATTAAGCGCCGCGATTGAGGAGCAACGACCACGTTCGAAAGGCGCGGCATTGTCCAAAAAGCCTAAGCCAATTTCTGTTAGAGTCTACGCCTGCCTTAGTGGCAGGCGCAGACTTTCACGTGAGCCGGCTGCCGCGTTTCGGCGATCAGATCGTATTCGAAATAGCTGACAACCGGCTAGTCGTTGTCCGCAGTGTATCTGAGAGCCGATTCAAGAAATACGTGGGGCGCTATCGCCTAGGAAGAGGAAATACGAGTAAAGAGACTGACGCCAGGCTCAGGAAGCTGCGGGGCCACAAGGATTGAGTTGTGCTGTCGACACAAATTACTAATAGATTTGTTTAGTTGTGAAATTAGGCACAGCATCCGGATACCATTGGGCGAAGGGCAGGCGTTTAGCGGCGCGTTTTGGCATCGGTCCGTTATCAAATACGGCTAACTCTTCCCCAAGCCAAAACTCCGGTCTGCATTCGGCGGCAGATCTGCATGCGATTCCCCGCTCACCCGCCTGATGCGCCCGCTTGGAAACAGGCCAGCATTGTTTGTGCTCTACTCCGTAAGGATAACTAGACGGAAGGCCTGCGGCAACGATGCCTTTCTCCGTTACAATATCAACAAATTTTCTGTTTTGCACCAAGAATCGCTGGACTTGCGGCCGTCGGCTAGGACGCAATGAGAACAGCGGGATAGCTCGCCCAACGTGCTGTGTGCGCACTACTGCTGCGGCCACTTCAATTGTCGCGCACAGATAAAGGACACCGAATTCTTCCGGCGGGTTCCAGCGCGCACCGAAGCGTTTTGCGTAGGAGGTGTCTGAACAGTCTACCCATTGGGGCTTGCAGACGCGATAATAAGTGCCAAAGCGGCTAATGTGAGATAGGGGCACTAGGGACCGGCGTACGTAAACAAGCGATGCAAATAGCCGTAGACACGATCGACGCCGTCATACTCAATGGTTTGTAGAATTGACTTATTGTCGAGCCAGGCATCCTTGCGACGCACGATTTCGGGAATATGAGATGGGATAAGTTCCCTGCGCAATACATCAGCTAAGGCTGCTACATGCTCCAGCGTGGCAATGCGTTGTAGTGGCACACCGTTTGTGCGCCACTCGGCTATGGACTGACGCCGGACACCGAACAAATCGCCAAGCTCGCCCTCGCTGAGGTCGAAAGTCGAACGAATCTGATCGAGTAGGTGTTCGGCCCCGTCGTGCCGCCTTTGAAGAGTTTGCATACCGGTATAATACCATGGTGGGAGCAAGTTGGCAAATACCTGCCAGGTGCCTGCATGCTACGTTTATTCCTCTTCACGCAGTTCTAGCTCGAGATCTATAGAATCAGATTTTGAGGGCTTCTTCGACCGCCTGATCTTCCGACCACGCGGCCCCTTCGGACTCCAACTTAGCAGTTTCGGTTTCGCTCAAAGTCTCGCGCAGCGCCACGACGAGTCTTTCGTAGCCCCACTTCTCGGTAGGCTCACGCTCGTATCCGAGTTCTTTGAATTGCGCATTGACATAGCCTACCAGCCGCGCTGCACGGCGACATTCTCCGCGGCGTGCCACGAGCAGCGCAAAATGCTGCAAGGCAATCGACGTGTACAATGTCTCTTTCATTTGGCGGGCTAAACGCAGTCCCTCGCGCGCATCCTTCATCGCTCCAGTTTCATCTCCAAGTGCGATCCGATATGCAGCGCTGTTCTGGTAATCCACCGTCAAGTATTGCGTATTCTTCCCGCGTGCATGGATCTCTGTGGCTTCGCCCACGAAGCTCAGCGCTTGTGCAACGTTTCCCTCGGCGAACTCCCACTCCGCGAGATTTCCCAGCACGGTCGATGTTCCGGCCTCGTCTCCCAGGGCTTTGAATTTCGAAAGTGCGGTGGTAAACATCGTGTGCCCTGCGGCCATATCGCCGCGAAAGCAGAGGACCTCCGCGTGGCGGCGCAGATACAGAGCCACTAACGGTTCGTCGCCATGCTCGCTCATCGACGCATGCGCGCGTGCGTATGCTTCACTTGCCTCCTCGAGGCGACCCATTTGACAGAGACCATGCCCGAGATAGACGAGCGCCCAAGCCACTCCATGCTTATCGCCTATCGACTCGTATAGTGCGAGGGCTCGTTCCGCGCAGTCGTGCTTGGGCTTGGCGTCGGAAAGCAACGCAAGCGCTCTCCACAGTCGGGCCGCGATCTGCGCATGCGCAGATTGGTCAAGACCAGCTTGCGCGCGGCGAATCCAGTAGCGCCCCTCCGCTTCTAGGCCACCATGAAACCAAAGCCGCTCCAGCGCTCCGGCGATCGCACCGGCTAGCGGTAGGTCGTGCCTATCTGTGAGCGCCCACTCGAGCGCAGCGCGGTAGTTGTCGAGTTCAAGTTCCACGCCCGCGAGCCACGCTGCGGTCGATCCCGTGCCGAAGCGCACGTCGGCCGCCTGTGCCTGATCGCAGAAGTATTTGCCGTGGCGGCGAGCGAGATTCTCGCGCTCGCCTGCTGCGGCAAGCTTCTCCAAGGCATAGGCTCGAGTGGATTCAAGCAAACGGAAGCGGACAAGATCGCCGGCGGTATCAGCCACGACCAACGATTTATCGGTCAACGACGACAGCAGATCCAAAACATCGAGATCGTCGCTGCCGTCATCCAAGCAGACTGCGGTGGCTGCCTCGAGGCTAAAACCTCCCGCGAAGATTGCCGCCCGAATGAATAGCGCCTGCTCCTTTGGTGATAAGAGATCGTAACTCCAATCAATGAGCGCACCCAACGTCTTCTGGCGCGGCAGCGCACTACGGCTACCGCCGGTAAGAATCTTGAAGCGGTCATTGAGGCGTTGCGCCAGGTTAGGAATGCTCAACACTTTTACCCGCGCAGCGGCCAGTTCAATGGCGAGCGGAATACCATCCAGGCGGCGGCAAATGTCCGCAATGATGGGCGCGTTATCGTCGTTGAGCGTAAACTTCTTATCGACCGACCGCGCCCTGTCAACAAACAGAGCTATTGCGCCAAATTCCATGGCAACCGCTGCCGTGAGAGGGGAATTCTCGGTCGGTACGCCCAGCGAGGCAAGCCGGAGGACTTGCTCGCCGCTCACCCCGAGCGCCTGGCGTGAGGTCGCGAGCACGCGCACGTCGGGGCAGCTGCGCGTGATCGCGTTGGCGATTTTTGCGGAAGCGTCCAAAACGTGCTCGCAGTTATCGAGGATGAGCAGCAATTTCTTGCGCTTGAGCCACCGCTCGATGGACTCGTCAACTCCGCGCCCACCTACCTGGGTCATCCCCAATTCTTTTGCGATAGCGCTGAAGACAAGTTCCGGGTCCGAAATGGGGGCTAGGTCAACAAGCCACACGCCATCGGGATACTGATCGAGGACTTGTGCTCCCGCTTCCAGCGATAAGCGCGTTTTCCCGATTCCACCCGGCCCAAGCAAAGTCAAGAGGGCGTGCTGGTTAAGGAGCGCCTTCAATTCATCGAGATCATGTTCGCGACCGCGGAAACTCGTCTGTTGAATGAAGAGGTTGTGCGGGGTTGTATCGAGCGACCTGAGTGGCGGAAAATTTGCCGGCAGACCTTCCATGGTGAGGAGCCATACCTGTTCGGGTTCGCTGAGGTCATTGAGCCGGTGCGAGCCGAGGTCAATCAGCTCAGCGCCGGAGGGAAGATCGCCATGGGCCAACTCGCGGGTGACGCCGGATAACAGTATCTGGCCGCCATGTCCGATGGACATAAGCCTCGACACGCGGTTGACGGCAGGCCCAAAGTAGTCGGCGTCGCGCTCCTCTGCGTATCCCGTGTGCAGCCCCATACGCACGCGCAAGCCGTCAACGCTCGAGAAATCTTCCTTAGCTAACGCACGCTGCGCATCAAGCGCTGCACGAACGGCAGCCGGCGCTGTCGGGAACGCAGCACAGAAAGCATCACCTATCACTTTAAAGACGTACCCGCCATGTCGCTTGATGGCAGTGCTCAGCAGCTGCTCGTGCCGCAAGAGGGCAGCCTTCATCGCCTCGGGGTTCGACTCCCAACGTTGCGTCGAACCTTCAATGTCGGAGAACAGAAACGTCAAGGTGCCCGTAGGCGCAATAACGTTTTTGCGCTTCGGTTGAGCCCCAGTTCCGGGTGCCATTAGCTTTTGATTTGGCTGTCCGCGCGCCGAGCCCTAGCCAACAAAACCGCTTCAGTGGACGGAAGGGATTGCGCGACGTCCCGAAGCAAAGGGATTACCTCTATCGGTTAGCGCTATGCCAGACCGGCGTTGTAGCGTTGACGACAGCGCGAGTTTAACGTTGACTGGAGTTAGATATGGCAAGACCAAAACCAGTACCAAGACCTGGACCGAGACCAAGACCAGGTAAATACCAAGCAGCAGAGTTTTCAGATGGCGTGGACTCTCAAACGCTGCTCGAACAGGCGATGCGGCTCATCGAGCTCGCCAAAAAGCGGTTGAAGTAAACGGAAGTAGCATACCTCGCCTAGTCAGAAGCTTGGATCACGACATCTAAGCATTGTCGGGTCCGGAATACTTAGCCCTAATCACCTAACCCTCGAGGCGGACGAAGCACTTCGTCAAAGCTCCGTCATCTATTACATCCTCGATCTCAATGCCAGGATGCGGCGCTACTTGTCCGGCCTCCGGCGTCCGCTTGTGAATCTGGAGTCGATTTACCGCGACGGTGAACTCGACTTGATCGTATACGAACGCATCGCAGATACGATCATCGAGGGAGCGCTGAAACACAAGAGGGTGTCTTACATCGTTCCCGGTCATCCACTGATATATGTCACCCCAACCGAGCTGATTTTGAAAAAAGCCAAGCGTCTTCGCCTGTCAACCTCAGTGCTGCCCGGGATATCATCCCTCGATACCATGATCCTGCAACTAAATTTGAACATCGCGCATAATGGTGTGCAAGCATTTGAGTGCAATAGGTTCGTCTACTTTGGCATCGAGCCAGACCCTCGCGTTCCGCTCTTTCTATTTCAACCTGGTGGTCTCGGCACTGGTGTCCTCACGCAAGAACACCAAAGCAGCCCTCGTCGTTTCCAAGAATTGCTGCGCGCCTTGCGCAAGACGTATCCCGCCAGTCATCAATGCTGTCTCTTGACGAGCCAGCACCAGTTCGGCCGGCCAGGGCGCGCACACTGGTTTGCGCTAGGGCGGCTGTGCTCCAAGGCAGCGCAGATCGATTACAACGTCACCTTGTACGTGCCCCCGAGTGAGGAATTCCGCGTTGAGCGATCCGAATTTGTCTCGAGGTTATACGACTGGCGCCACGCCAACAAGCTTGTCGAAGGCAAGGTCTCTTGGGCGTAACTAGGGCTCAATGTTGGAAAGCTAAACGAAGCTCACGTGAGTGATTTGGATAGGCGAGAGACCACGCTTCGGCGCGTGAGTGATGAGGACTTTGCTTGGCTGTTACGCGGTGGGCCCGCTGTTCGCGGTGGCCTTAAGTTGCCTCCAGGCGGCGTCGACGAACAGAGTGTGCTCACGCACGTCCGTGAAATTACAAAGCGCGTTCATTCAGAGGGCTGTACTGGCGCCTGGATGATTGTTTCTGGCGATGAAGTGGTCGGCCTGTGCGGGTATCATCACACGCCAAGAAATGGCGAGACGGAGATCGGATACAGTATCGCAGCGAGCCGCCGGCGTCGCGGCCACGCGACCCGTGCGCTTGAAGCAATGATTGCTGAAGCAGTGGGCGAGGGCCTCGTTCTTCTCACAGCCGAAACCTCCGTTGCAAATCATGCGTCCAACCGAGTCCTCGAGAAGAATGGTTTCGTGCAAACCGGTACTCGCATCGATCTCAAGGACGGCGAGTTCCTGACTTGGCACAGGGCTCTTACGCCCGATGGACGTGGCGAAATAGGGCAGAAGCAACCTACCTAGGTCAACAAGTTCTGTGATTAATGATCAGTGGCGGATATGCTTTCGGTGGCATGACAACGACGTGCACGATGTCAAGATCGTTGACTACCACTGAATTATGGAACGGAGAATGGCTCAATGTCTAAATCTGTGGTGAAGAAGCGACCACCCGAACATCCCGGTGAAATCCTTCAGAAGGAGTTCATGGCTGAGTACGGTTTAAGCGTTAACAAGGTGGCCTTGGCACTGTGCGTACCTGCCACCCGTATTTTTGAAATTGTGAATGCACGACGGAGCATTACGGCTGATACGGCAGTGCGACTAGCTCGCTACTTTGGCACCACGGCTGAGTTCTGGTTAAATCTTCAAGTTCGCTTTGAACTGGAGATGGCAGAAGATCAACGTTCAAAAATCGACAAGGAAGTCCAGCCGATTTCCGCGCCTGCCTAGGGGGCAGGCGCAGCCTGAGATGATGCGACGGTTAATCGGACGCAAACGCTCGATTTTATGAGATTCTCAGTCTTGTGGTAAAGATGCTTGGCGTAGGCGTCATGTCCGTCTGACTGCCCTCGAGACAGGCACTCCTACTAGATCGAGTCAGGTATTGACGGATTTTTCCAGCGTGGTATAGGATATGCTGCAACGGTAAGACCAGGAGTAATAACCCTGTAAAGGCTCTAGTTCGACGCAACGTCGACGACATATAGACGGATATCGGGGCTCTCCTAGATCCGCGCTCTAGACGGCCCCGAAAGAATGATGTAGCCATACTCTCAGCAAATCCAGGGTTAGAAAAGCTCCTGCTTGGTCTTCCGTACTTGGAAAGGAGGTAATATTGGCATTGTCGTCATCAGGAACACAGAGAGTATCCGTTGATAACCTATTATTCGACGATAAGAACCCAAGATTTGCCGACGCAAAATCACTCGGACATCTCGACGATAAATCGATAATTAAGTTCTACTTGGAGCAAGTGGACTTACGAGAACTACTTGATTCAATCACGTCGTCTGGATACATAGATTTTGACCCAATGCTAGTGCAGAAATCCGGGCAAAAATATAGCGTTTTGGAAGGCAACAGAAGGTTAGCCGCTCTAAAGTTGCTTAGAGATAACGCCCTCGCAAAGAAGCTCGGATTGGCAGACATCAGCATGTCTTCCACGCAGCGAGCGACCTTAGACGCGATCAACGTGAGAGTAATGCCGAATCGCAAAGCGGCTCGAGCGTACATAGGGTTCAAGCACATAAACGGCCCGCATAAGTGGGATTCCATGGCAAAAGCCCAATACGCTGCGGAGTGGCTTAGGGATGGTGGCAGCTTAGACACAATCGCAAAAACACTAGGGGATCGTAATAATCTTGTGAGACGCCTCGTGTTCGGCAGAATCGTGCTTGATCAGGCAGAAGCAAATGGTTTTGACCGAGCCCAAATTACCTCAAGGAACTTTTCCTTCTCTCACCTATACACCGCCCTAACGAGGCCCGGGTTTAGAGCTTTCCTAAGTCTCAAACCGAACGATCTGTCCTTCAATCCAAAGCGCCGTCCGATTAAGCCATCTAGGATAAGAGCGTTACAAGACGTCATGGGGTGGCTTTATGGGCAGAAAAACCAAGGGATTGACGCTGTTGTTAAGTCTCAAAATCCAGATATTAATCGGCTAAATGAAGTACTACAGCGCCCAGACGCCAAGCGCTTCTTTATCGCGAGCAAGAACCTAGACGGAGCATACGAGTTTATAGAACCCGCTTCAACAAGGTTTAGCGAGCCGTTGTTCGCTGCCTTAAGTAATACACAGAGAGCATTGAGTCTTGTAATCTACTTTGACGGCTCTCGCCGCGTGAAGGCAGTCGCTGAAGATCTAGTGGACTCTGCTGAAGCCCTGCTCAAAGCAATGTCCTCACCCAAAAGTAATGCCCGCAAAACGGCATAGTACGCTCTTTACCCCGGCTGTCACCGATCCGATTGCCAGTATTGCCGATTGGGTTGAGCTTTTGTGCCTCTCTTCCGGTAATAATGTTAGCCGTGGCGACTTAGTCGGATGGCTAGCCATCGCTGGCGAAAAGGGGGACTTTTCTCAGGATGAAGACTTAGATGAAGGAGCTGAAAATCTCATCGGTGACGTTTTTGCAGAAATAGAACGTCGTGGGTCGGCGGCGGCGGAAAGCTATCCTTTTGGTCTTAACGAAGATGGATCGATTCTATCTGTGAACGAGCCATTCTCGAATGAAGGTAAAGTAGCGTACTTGTATGGCCTGTTTGCCACAGCGTGTACGAATGGTGAACTTCTTTCCAAAGAGTTTTTTGACGATACCGCGCGCAAAGCAATACCTGAATACTTGCAAATCTGCGCAGCAATTTCCGCTGCAGGCCTTCTGACGGGCGGCTCATGTTCGTTCGGCTGGCCGCGGCCCAAGGTCAAACGCTTCTCCGACGCGCTGCGTAAGGTAGTAAATGATCACGTCCAAGAGGGCGAAGTAAGAAAGAATCCGCGGCCAGGATCGGCCAAGACAGTGAAGGATGCGGGAATTGACATAATTGCATGGAGAGGTTTCCCAGATGGGATGCCAGGCAAGCTTATTTTGTTTGGTCAGTGTGCGTCTGGTGGCGCTTGGAAGGACAAGGGTACACGGACCTATGTGAAGCCACTGTTTTCCGACTTCTTCGACGATAGTTTTCCTAGCGAAGTAATAGACGCGATTTTTATACCTCGATGCATATGCGTATCTAAGGATCGAATTCAGGGAGCCTCTACATCCGAAACAATTTCCGGACTGTTTAGACATTACACAACCCGCTTAGGAATAGTGGTTGATCGCTGTAGATTGGCACATCTCTTGCCGAAGGGACTTGAAGCACACGCCCGACAAGAACATGTCGACCGCGTCAACGATTTTGGGAAGGTCGCTAAAGCCGTGAAGAAATGGTCGTCTGCTATGTCAAAAACGAAAGCAGCGTAGTGCCTGTAGATAGCCCTTTCAGATACCCTGGCGGGAAGTCTTGGTTGGTGCGAGACATAGTTAGTGAAATCACTCGGCTCAAACGGCCACCTCGGCTATTTTTGGAACCATTTGCGGGCGGAGCGTCTGTGGCCCTGGCTGTGGGAGCCTATGGACTAAGCGACAAGATTTTACTCGTAGAGAAAGATCCGAATGTGGCTGCCGTCTGGCGAACAATCCTAGGCCCCAACTCCGAATGGTTAGCTCGCCGAATAATCGAGTTTGATATTAATCGGGATAGTGTGGAACAGATGCTCGCCAGTAAACCACATTCAATTAGGCATCTTGCGTTCCTGACACTACTACGTAACCGCGTGACCCACGGTGGGGTACTATCCGCGACAGGAGGTTTGCTAAAAAACGGAGAGCGTGGCAACGGAGTTAGCTCACGCTGGTACCCAGTAACACTCGCAACCAGGATTCGTAAGATAGCGTTGCTGCGTGACCGAATGAGCTTCATCGAGGGCGACGGAATGGAGTACCTCCGTAAACACTCGCAATCAAAGACTACCTGCATGTTCGTAGACCCCCCATACACCGAACGCGGAAAACAAGCAGGTCTTCGCCTCTATAACGAGAGCGAGGTCGATCACGAAGAAATCTTTAGAGTTTGTCAACGCGGCCGTGCGACTGCCTTTCTAACGTATGATGACAATGCGTTAATTCGCAAACTAGCGAGAAGATACGGGTTTGGATTCCGAAAGGTTCAGATGCGTTCAACACATCACAAAGTACATGATGAACTATTCTTGGTTGCCCATGGAGGCAGGACTTAGCGTGCTTGCCCACCTCTTTGCTAGAACGTGAGCTGCAAGGACTCTGTCAAGATGATCCAAATCGGTGTCACATGCGCTCTGGTCCGCGGAGGTCGGCGTACTCGTATCGCGCTTCTTTCTCAATGCCAAGCGCGATCATCACACAGTTTGGAGTTCGATTCAGTTACGCAACATCAGGGTTGCTAAAATGCGCTTTCAATCGTCTGATTTTCAACTAAGAGTAAGCAACATTCTTTCAAGAATCGATCCAGAAGTCCAAGCCGATGTAGCAATCGATGGACAAAGGGTTGACTTTCTGATGAAATGGCCAAGTAATGGCGACAAAGTTACTATCGCGGCTGTCGAGGTGAAAAACTATCGTGACCCCATAGAGGGCCATCTTATCAACGACCTTTATTCAGTGTTTAGCCCTCTAATCTATAGTTCTAAAATACAAAAACTCGTAATCGTCTCACCTCATGGCTTCACAAGTCGTAGCGATCGTCTAGCGGAAGGCCGCCCTATCGAACTGTATAGCCTGGAAGAACTGGAACAGCTCGCCGCTAGTGGTTTGCAAGCGCGCAAAGGGTTTCCACCATTGCCCCGCGCCGAGATGCCCCTCAAGAACATTTTTGTGTTGATGCCCTTCGCATCTGACTTGAAAGACATATATGAGCTCGGCATACGGCGCGTCGCCGCAGAGCTCAACCTTGGTGCCGTGCGAGCGGATGATAGCAAAAAGAATACTCAGATCATTGAGAACATCTTCAAAGGGATCGAAGACGCGGACTTCGTTATCGGCGTCCTCACGAATCATAATCCTAATGTTTTTTATGAGGTAGGGTACAGTCACCGTGCGAAACGCGAACGCACTCTTTTAATTTCCAAGAGGGGCAGTAGAGTACCCTTCGATCTGCAAGGTTGGAACCTGGTGCTATATTCAAACATAGTCGATGATTTGATTCCCGAGCTGAAACTAAGATTAGAAGCTCTGTTGGAGCAATTTCCTTAGACCCTAAGCTGGGATCAGTCGAAGCCCGTCCGCGGCGGCCGCGCTCGTCCTTGCGTCGAGGCCGGCAGATACGCAAAGTTATGGTGGGTTGCATCTGCCTGTGGGCAGGCGTACGCTGAATAGATTGATTACACCCTAACTGAGTCGCATGCCCGCCTGCATTGCAGGTACCGCATCCCATCAGAGATTAGCGGACAGTCACAAGCTGGGCCTAGTTAAGAGCGTCTCTGAGGGCCCAACGTTACGACTAGGGGTTTGCCTAGTTACATTTGCCGCCCAAAAACCTAAAATTGTAAAATCGTCCGCGATATCGGGCATAGAGGGAGCCTCTTAGCTATGGGGATGGAGCAAATCAAACACCTGATTATCTTGATGATGGAGAATCGCTCGTTCGACCACTACTTAGGAGCTCTAAGTTTGGATGGGAGAACCGATATCTGGGGCCTCACACCCGTCCGGTCTCTGCCCGAACTTCACTTCGACTGCCGTAACCTTGATCCAACGCCCCGGTGGTGTGCCATTCATGCTAGCCTTTTCCGAATGGCTTCCATAACGTTCTACTCCTCCCGTTTTCGGAAGTAGGCGATCGATCTGTTATCAATCAGAGGTTCATGGGGTTGATAGAGATACTTCTGAAAGCCCACGAAGACCTGTCGAATCGCCTTTGTATCCCCGAGGTCACGCGTTGCGTCAGAAATGGCATTGTTATACTTTAGCTTGAGCAGAGGGGAAAGTTTCTCAGGGTCTAGTTCCTCAACACCTTCACGAACGTATTGAGCGAGAACGAAATCAACAAAAGCCCGTTGTTTGTCCGTAAACGTCGAAGCGATACCCGAGTGTGCTTGGGCTGCTCGTGCCTCACGCGTCTCAATAGGCAGTGCGAAAGCGACGTATGCGAGCACGTCGAAAAGATCGCTTTTGTCAGCGTCCATAATGTGCTGCATTTCGGCGAGCTGCTCTCTTCCAAAGCCCTTTTTAGCAAGTCGGTCAGTTAGGGTCCTACGAGTCGCAGGGTCACTCCAGATTTCGCGTAACTCGCCCTCGTTTTTGAAGAACTCCGGAAGCGCCCCGAAGAGGCTTTCCAGGAACCGCTGAGCGGACATCGGTCTTCCGTCGGCACTCCAAAAGCTCGTGGCGACCATGCTCTGAATTTGACGCTCCTTGCCATCGCTCAGCATGATCTTGACCTTTTGCTTGCGCTCGTGGTGAAGCGTTTCTTGTGCAGTATCATCACCCGGAGGTTGAACTGGACCCCTAACCATGTCGTCACGCGTCTCGTCCACCGGCTCCCCATCCCAGCTTGGATCGTTGAAATGTTGGTAGGCCTTCACGAAATCGTAAATCGTAAAGTAGTCTTTACCGTCATAGAGTCGAGTCCCACGTCCAATAATCTGCTTGAACTCGATCATCGAATTGATGGGTCTCATCAAGACAATGTTGCGGACATTTCGCGCGTTGACACCTGTGGACAGCTTTTGAGAAGTCGTGAGGACTGTTGGGATCATCTTTTCGTTGTCCTGGAATTCTCGCAAAAACTGCTCCCCTAAGTCTCCGTCATTTGCAGTAACGCGAACGCAATAGTTCGGGTCCGAACTCACCTTATACTGATTGATTAAGTCACGGACGGCGAGTGCATGATCTTGCGTAGCACAGAACACCAGCGTCTTTTCTCGCTGGTCGATCATCTCCATGAATTGCTTGACTCGATAGGCCTCACGTTCTTTTATTTCGATGATTCGGTTGAAATCCAACTCCGTGTATCGCCTTCCAGCTTCAACTTCACCTTCCACGATATTATCATCTGGAGTGTAGACGTACTCATCGAGAGTCGTAGAAATCTGCCGGACTTTGAATGGGGTAAGAAAACCGTCGTTGATACCTTGCCTCAGCGAGTATGTATACACGGGCTCGCCAAAATAGGCGTAAGTGTCCACGTTGTCTTTGCGCTTCGGAGTTGCAGTCAGCCCAAGCTGGACCGCAGGTGAAAAATACTCTAAGATCGCGCGCCAGGTGCCTTCGTCATTTGCACCGCCTCGGTGACATTCATCAATGACAATGAAATCGAAGAAGTTCGGCGGATAACCTCCGAAATACGGACTGGATTCTCCGTTTGTCCCCGGCCCACTCATAAACGTTTGGAAGATTGTGAAGAATATACTGCCATTTTTCGGGACCCGACCCTTCTTACGAATGTCCTCTGGACTGATTCGAACGAGGGCATCCTCGGCGAAGGCCGAGAAGTCGTTGAAGGCCTGGTTCGCGAGAAAGTTCCGATCCGCAAGGAAGAGGATGCGGGGCCGTCTCTGATGATCGCCACTCAATGTCCACCGACTTTGGAAAAGCTTCCAGGCAATTTGAAACGCGATCATTGTTTTTCCCGTGCCGGTTGCAAGAGTCAAAAGAATACGTTTCTTACCCGTCGCTACGGCTTCAAGGACGTTATTTACTGCAATGTCCTGATAATAACGCGCGCTCCATGTGCCGCCACGATTCTCAAATGCTATCGCAGAAAACCGCTCTCGCCACGTGTTCTGCTCACTAAAGGCTATATTCCACAACTCGTCAGGAGTCGAGTAATGCGTAACGTTGCCTTCTTTCCCTGTCACCATGTCTATGGCATAAATAGTTCGGCCGTTTGTCGCATACGCGAATCGCGCATCAAGCTTCTGTGCGTATTGCTTCGCTTGAGCGGCGCCCTCGCTGTGCACCGTATCCCAACGCTTGGCTTCAACGACTGCGAGCATGTGGTTTCGATAGACGAGCACGTAGTCTACGATCTCGGCCTTCGTGCGCTTTCCGTGTCCCTGTAGCCGGCCGTAGGTAATGTGGTATTCTCGTAGGACGCGGCTCCCGTCGGTAGCTCCCCATCCAGCAGCATTTAGCGCCGGATCGATATGTTCTGCGCGGGTCTCTGCTTCGTTTAGCGGCCGATCCACTATATCTCACCGTTAAAGGCTTTATGGAGGATTGAGGCTCTTAGCTCGTTGAGTTTAGTCAGCTTGGATGCGTAGAGCGTCTCGAGTCGAGTCGTGTGCAGCGCAAGTTCATCAAGTGTATTCGCGATGGAGCGTTCTTGGGCTCCTGAGGGAACGCGAATAGGGAAATCTCTTAAGTATCCAAGGCTCACAAATTTCTGCGTTGTTCCTTTGGAGTCAGTCATCATTTTCTCGAGCGCACGTGAAGAGCTGAGCGCGTAACGGAGAAAGCGGCTATCGTGGGCCTTCGGAACCTTGAACAGCGCTACATTTTTAATCGCAAAACTCGGAACGACGTCTACGATAGTCGGATTGCCAATCGTACCGATCATCGCATATAAGACATCTCCTTTGTGAACCGCACTTCGTTTGTTTATTTTGTCATAGTCGTGTTTAGAGATCAATTTAACGTCATTTAACGTCAGCCCATCGCGTTTGAGATTTTTTGATGTAATGAGCGGATATCCGCTGCTGTAATATTTTGGCGAATCGTGAGTTCCATCTCGAACGTCGTACACAGTCCCGAGCGTCGTCGCATGCCACTCGTCGCCACCCCGCTCAAAGATCGCATTTAACTCGCTTTCGAACAACTCGCGGGCGCTTTCAAAATTCTTTTCTGCATTCGATCTGGCGGTGGCGATGGCGGCAAATGCCTCATCGAGAATCGCCACTATCCGCTGTTGCTCCGGTAAAGCGGGAACGAATAGCGGAATGGATCGGAATGCAGGGACGTCTAGGTTTTTTTGAGCAGAGCCCTTACCTAAAGCGTAGATAGCGTCATTAAGGCTCAGGATCTGATGGTCAAGAAAACGCCTATCTAAGGTCCCATTTTTTGGTGATACGGTGAGGCCACTGTCGTTAAGGAAGAACTTACCAGCTACAAAACGAGTGCATTGCGGCGACATGCCGAAGCGAGCTACAACAACACAACTATCCCGGTTATGGAAATCAATTTCAAATGTCGGGCCACCGCCCCCATAAACGGGATATATGCTTCCTCCGTCCCGCCTCTGGACGACGCGGGTTCCATATTCAACATTGCACAAGCTATCAAGGGTATCGGCACTTATGCTCATAGTAGTGCCCGAATGCTCTGCATGATATCCGCGCTCTCGGCGTCAAGAGCGGCAATAGCGTCGAGGATCTCTTGGGCACTTCGAAGTTCAGCTTCGTCTGCAGTGTTTGGGTTCTTAACGGTAAGGTCGTACGTGGTTGTGTGGATCACTCCAACATCGACGGACCAAGAATTTTGTGAATCCGCAAAACTTTTCTGAAGCTCAATGAATTCTCGTAGGTCGTCATCGTTGAGAGGGTTTGTCTTACCAAGATTACGGCCTGGCTTAAGTTGAAAGTACCAAATTCTTCTTGTCGGAGTACCTTTGTCAAAGAATAGAACCACAGTTTTGACTCCGGCACCTTGAAACGTGCCGCCGGGAAGATCCAAAATCGTATGGAGGTTAAAGCTTTCCAACAAAAGCTTGCGAAGGCTGAGCGATGCGTTGTCCTGATTCGAAAGAAACGTATTCTTGATGACTAGGCCAGCTTTTCCTCCAGCTTTCAATATCTTCATAAAGTGTTGGAGAAAAAGGTATGCTGTTTCGCCTGATTTTATTGGGAAGTTTTGCTGGACTTCTTTGCGCTCTTTTCCCCCGAACGGCGGGTTCGTAAGCACGACATCGAAGCGGTCCTTATCTTGAATATCGCTGATATTCTCTGCAAGGGTATTCGTGTGAACCACGTTGGGCGCTTCGATACCGTGCAAAATCATGTTCATAATACCGATCACGTAGGCAAGGCTTTTCTTTTCCTTGCCGTAAAACGTTCGGTCTTGAAGCGTTTGCAGGTCCTTTGTTGTCAGGCCCGGCTTGTTACTGAGATAGTCGAAGGCCTCACAAAGAAAGCCACCTGAGCCAAGAGCTCCATCGTAGACTCGTCCACCGATCTTCGGTTTGATCACGTTGATGATAGCACGAATGAGCGGGCGAGGAGTGTAATATTCCCCACCGTTGCGACCGGCGTTCCCCATGTTCCGCAGCTTTGCTTCGTAGAGGTGCGACAGCTCGTGCTTCTCGGTCTGCGAGCGAAAACGAAGCTGGTCAATTTCATCGATGACATCGCGAAGATTGTAGCCACTCTGGAACTTGCTTTTTATCTCGCTGAAAATCTCACCGATCTTGTACTCAATGGTGTTTGGCCCGCTGGCACGGGCCTTGAAGCCCTGTAGATACGGAAAAAGCTTGCTGTTAACAAAGTTCTTTAGATCGTCGCCAGTCATCGCGCGGTTGTGATCGACCTTTCCGTCGCTGCTCCTGGGTGCAGCCCAGGTGTCCCAACGGAATTGTGTATCGAGAATGAAGTGGTAGGGCTTTCTCTCGAGTTCGGCCTCCATCGCTTTGTCCTGTTCGAGCGCTTCGAGGTACTTGAGGAATAGCAGCCAGGAAGTCTGTTCTGTGTAGTCTAGCTCGCTCGAATTTCCGGCATCCTTACGAAGGATGTCGTCAATGTTTTTGAACGCTTGCTCGAACATCGGTCCCCTATATAGCGGATAGCAGGGTCAAGCCCTGCCAGGAAAGCATCGCTACGCAGTGGGACCTCAATTCGATCAAGCGGGCGGTCCCTCATTGGGGGGTAAGTGGAAGCCAAGGCGTGGACCCGCCGCGCTAGTCAAGACAACCACAACGCCGATCGCGATGTAGATTCCGTAAGGCCTGGTGTTCTGCTCCGTCGATTTCCGCTGATGGCTCCGCGCCGTCCGCCTCCGTCGTGCGCACTCACTTCGTCAGGCGGCCATATGGTGCTCGGCGTGCTCGCTCGGGGTCTGGATCGACTGGTTTGATCGGCAAAAGTCTAAGCGCCGATTGATAATTCAGTGCTTAACTACTTTGCGAGCTGTCTTGTCAGTTCTGCGCAAGCTCTATTTTCAAAGCACATTAGCGCGCCTGCCTAGAAGGCAGGCGTTTTTACGAGCGCGCCAGCTCCAACCCTGCTCGGACGAGGCTAGCCCGCCAACACTTACAAAGAGTTACGACCGCACATTACCAACTCTTTCCTATGAAGCAAGAAAGCTGGAAAGAACTCATTCGAAATGTAGTCACGGGCCTTCCTCGGAGCTTCTCCTTGGCTGACGTTCTACAACACAAACAAGAATTGCAGACGCTATATCCGGACAACCGCTTCGTCGAAGCTAAGATCCGGCAAACGTTACAAGTTCTCCGCGATCAAGGGCTAATAGAATTTAGGGGCGCTGGCCGGTATAGAAGATTGGACGCTCCGCCAACCTTCAGCGCGTTGTTGCCAGACGAGGCATACCCAGCATACCATAGTGCATCACAGATCGCGAAGATGGCAATCGAAACGTGGGCAGAGCTAAACCTCTATTGCGTCAATTGTTCCTGTGATTCGCTAACAAAATTACCTGAGAACACTCCTGTAGCCGATTTCTTATGCCCTAGTTGCGCCGGGCAGTTTCAACTAAAAGGAAAAAACGGGCGATTCGGTTCTCGTGTGACTGGAGCTGCGTACAAGCCTGTCATTACTGCAATTAAAAACCAATCACTGCCTCATTACATTTTGGTGGAATACGATAAATTTAGAGGTTCGGTGGTTTTTGTTAATACTGTGCGCGGAGACCAAATAACAGAGCAGAGAGTCCAAGCTCGCAACCCGTTACGTGAAAGCGCGAAACGAGCCGGTTGGATAGGCTGCACTATAGATATTTCTGGCCTGGCGTCCGTGGCACTCGTCGAACCTCAGCCTGTTCACCGAACTAATGCGCGAAAACTCTGGCGGCAAGCGGCTGGCTGGCGGAAGTGAGCATGCCTTAGGGTTAATTGCTTGGGCAACCAGTGGCCGGCCACTCTTCGTTCACGGCTCTATTCTAACGGTCGGTCAAGGAATGCTATCGGCCGCCTCCGACCGTAAAAACGAAAGCAGCGCAGGGCTCTGAGACCGTCGCAACCCGTTAGTTTGCAGCAACCGTCCAAGCAGGGACTCATCAGGTAGCTGTCCGATTTTCTGTGTCAGCGTAGTCAATTTGCGCTTCGAATTTGCATAGGCCGAAATGGACGCTTCTGTGCCCCAGTCAACTACGTAGTTCTTTGGGCGACAAATATGGTACAATGAAGTTACAGCGACACTAGGCATTACCAATGAATCGCCCCTGTTACTGCCGTTTCAATAAGTGAAGCGTCTTTTGCATGAGTGCTTTATTTTTAGGGGTTACAGTACACGTGAAGATAGATGAGATGGAGACCCTTTCCACCGGACAAAGCCCAACGACTGCTCAGAATTTATCACTTAGCAATAGTTTGAATACTGGCAAGGGACGTACGTTTCAAGAACGTGCCGCCGAAGTCTTGGGCAACCACTTTTCAGTAAAATTTCGTTTGGACTATCCAATTTCTATCGGCAGTCCCGCAAAACCTCACCGTTTTGACTTGGCGTCCGACGACAACCAATACGTGGGTGAATGCAAGAACTATGCTTGGACTGAAACTGGCAACGTGCCAAGTGCTAAGATGGGGTTCATGAACGAGGCGTTGTTCTATCTGTCTTATTTGTCAAAAGATACCCATCGATTTATCGCGATGAGAATGGAACGCCACGCGAAGCGAAAAGAGAGTTTGGCAAACTACTATGTCCGTACCTACAATCACTTACTAGGCGGCATTAAGATTTATGAAATAGATATCGATTCGGGAGAAGTCCGAAATGTCGCTCTAATAGATTGAAAACTCGGCCTACCCCCCTTGGGAATGGTGGGCGAGTATGCTCACTTGCTCTAGGAATTGTATTAGGATTTTCCGTTGTCTTATTGTCCATCTCCAACTGCAATGCTGCCATTAACCAGACGGCACCATTCGGCAGTTGTCCGCTTGAGTTGATGCTGTTCCGAACGGGTCCGCAAGCAGAGAACGCACGAGATGGCGATATTGACTATCAGTACTTGCTATTATCGAGAACCAACAATCGGTCAACGGCAACTATCGCTTATCTCACTACTCAAGGAAAGTCATTTCAGAAACTAAGGGTGGAGCCCAAATTTGATCCTGGTTTTAACAAACAGGTTGCCGCTGGTGAGTTTTGGATAGATACAAATGCTTATGGGTTCATTCAAAATGCATGGGTCACTCAAGTAAAATATGATAATGGTCGTATTGTAAACTGCTTCCCGATATCTATGCTCTCATACCAGTCGGGCTTGGCAGACGAGTTCTTTATACAACATATGTCTCAGTTTGAACAGCATTGACGATCTTGCGGCTATTGCTCAAGGTGCGGTAGGGACCTACAGTTGGAGGAACATTTTTCGCGCTTGAGGTCGACTGGCAAAGCAGGGTTCCCATTCAACTTTTTCATGCGCAAGTTGCGGAAGAGCTGCGGCTGCGTCTGAGAGGTTCTGTCCATCACACTGCTAAGTAATTTTGCTTGACAGACGCAGGGTGCGTTCATGATCTGGGATCGACTAAGAAACGAGCTCGAACGAGCGGCCGTTGTTAGCGAACGGCTCGCAGCAGCACTGAACTTCGATGGAATTCGAGAAAATGTCTTTGACCGTCTGAGAACTTGCCAACATTTAAGACGTGGTCGGTAACCACTCCCATACGATTGAGAGAAGGTCGATGAGCCACCGGTGAGACGATAAGCTCGCCGGAATCTTCGAAACCTATGAACCCGCGGTCGAATAGATGATCGATGCTCGGTGTTAAGAGTAGGCCATTTTCTCCATTGAGGCGTTCCTCGTTGTTTGAATCTCGCCAAGGCTTACAGTGACTAGCACGCAAATGAGTCACGTTTGTAACACCTGTAAGTCGGCAGCGGGATTCTATTTGCATGACATGCTGCTTAAAAAGGCCTTGGCCTCTACGCGCAGTGATTAACGCTTCACGTTCGGTCTTTGGGATTTGAGGATCAGATTGAATCGTTTCTTCAATGTGGTGCTCCCACAGCTCCAAATCGTTGCTTACAGATTGAATTGTCGTGCGAGCATCCGGAGCACTCGCGTTGCCGGCAGTCAGCGAAGCTTCTGGGCCGATTAGCCCTATGAGCGTCTCAGCGAACAGCTCGGATAATTCGGTAAGATACACAGACTGGACTCCACTCCCAGATGTTTGTAGTGGAGAATACCGCGGGGGAATTAGACGTCGGAGAAGATCCATGTGCTCTCGAGGGCGGATCCTGTTCAGAATGGGTGCGAAGTTAACACGCACTCTCCAGCCGACGGCTTCCCAGTTGAGACCAATCCCCCCAAATTCCGCCGGCTTTGGGCTTTCATAGCAATAACTCGTAACTAACCCTATGGCAATAATGCGCGTCTCAACGAATGAAAAGACTAGGTCGCCAGGTGAGATCTCTCTCATAAACTCGTAGTACGGATTTCTCGCGCCGTTCGCGTTTCGCTTCGGAGACCAGAGATAATTCCCACTGATCTCTTGCCGATGGGTTTGGTTCTGATTGACCCACCAATAGCGCATGGCTTTCCCTGTCCATTGTCGTCCATCATAATCCGGCCGGCACTCGGCTAGCGACTATTGTTCATTTGTCGTTCGGCCACCGACAGATTACGGTTAAGATGCACTAATTGCTGCTGAGCCGACCCGGCTTCCTATCTGCAGCTTATCAGAACTGGGAGCGAAGCATTCATCTAGCGATTGGCAACAAGATGAGGGCGGCGATAGAGAACGGCAATGTGTTAGGGCTAGCTTTTGTAAGGGATCAAGGATAAAGGCTAAATAGATGGATCAGACAAACGAAGGCTATTGTGGGCTAACTCTCGCTTAGTGCCCAATCATTTGTTTATTTCCAGGCTGTCAGAGAAATGAAATTTCAACCGGCTCAACAGATGCTCCGGGACCTGCTAAGTGACTTTAGCAGGGGGGCGATACTGCTTCCTCAATTCCAGAGAGATTACGTCTGGAAGGTCACAAAAATTCGTAATCTTCTTGACTCGCTGCTGAGAGGATTCCCAATCGGCGGCTTTTACCTCTGGCGCCCGGATGTCAAGTATTTAGATCCCAAACCCAAAGCTTTCGGAGAGGCAGTCTTAGCGCCCGATATACAATCTTATCTTATTGACGGCCAACAACGACTAACGAGCCTTGAAGCTGCCTTTGATTTGTTCAGTGGTGAGGATAAGAATTGTTCGGAGCTTCGCTGTTACTTGGACCTGGCAGCTCACGACGTTGATCGTTCTCGCGATACTCGTCTTTTTGTCTCATATGGCGGCAATAGATCTGTAGCTCGACGCGTCGACTTGGGAGACTCCACCCTTGTACCTTTGAATTTGCTATATAAAGGGCCATTTTTTGACCTAAGAAATACTACTGAATCGTCTCTCAACACCCTTAAATGGAACTCAGAGCGCGTTGCTGAGGCCATGCGAAGATTCGACAGTGCTTGCGCCATGTTAGAGCAACAGGTACAGTGTACAACGATCTACGACGTAAAGGACGAAGAAGCGGTTGAAGTCTTCAGCCGTCTGAACAAAGGCGGGGCGCCGCTACGCCGTGGTGACGTCGAAGCGGCAGCCTTGGCCCGAGGCAGAGCTGTCGACGTGCTGAAGAAAATGAGAGATTTTGTGTCGGAACAGGAACCGATTAAACTGGGGTTTGGTTTTTCGTTTGCATTCCGCGCGCTTGTTGTTTTCCATCGCCAATCTGCTCAATTCTCAACGTTGAGGCCTGACTGGGTCACAATGGCCGGGCCAGACGGTCGATCAGTTCTCCAGTCGTGGCGGGCAGCTGAAGACTCCCTCAAGAAGGCGCTTAAATTTGTTGACGAGATGGGCTGGTGTCGTCGAGCCCTTTTGCCGTCGGCCAACGCTGTTATTGTATTGGCCGCAGCGCTTGAAAAAGATTCCCCGCATCTCACAGCCGAAGATGAACGCGTCTACCGCCGCTGGCTTATACTAACAACTCTAAATGGGGTCTTCCAAGGCTCGGTTGAATCGACGATCAATCGTTTTCTGCGAGCGATTGAGCGATCCACTAACAAGGTATCGACGGCGCTCGTGGAGTCGCTAAAGCGCGGTCACAAAGTGAAGTCGGAGTCATTTTTCAACTTTTCCCAAATTTTAGGTCCGCCAACGCAGGTGTTGCATGCTTGGCTTGTTGGACAGTCGGCGGTTGATTGGATGAACGGTGAGCCGATAGACTCCCTTGCGCGCCGTGGTGAGGTACCTCTTCCAACCGGCGATCTAACAGTTCACCATATTTTTCCCCGCAAGCTTTTGGCAGACAACAACATTGCGGCAGATCAAGCAAACTGTGCCGCCAACTACGCTCTAATAAGCAGACCGAGCAACGCGGCGTTTAAGGATAGGCCTCCCGATGAGGTTCTCCGGGCGCTCAATCCAGAGCAACGAAGACGTGCAAAGCTACAGTTCTTCGGAGAAGAAGCTGGGGATCGTTTACGCGTTGAACGTTACGAGGATTTCTGTCAGTGGCGCGCTGGTCGTCTGGCTGAATCGATAAACCGATGGCTCGGTATTGAGTAGCGGTAGCTGGGGTAAGCTATCGGATCTGCAATGGATACGGGCGAAACTTGTCTGCGATAGTTATTGTGCAGTCGAGCGCGGTTCACGCCTGCCTATATGGCAGGCGATGATTTTCACCCGATTCAATGCCTGCCGCTACCTGAGACCCGGGGTTATCCCACGAAGACGGGCGATGGCTGCGATTTTGATGAGATCACGGACAAATTCCTAGGCAGTTCGATGCGGTAGCCAACAGCGTACCGATCCTATAAGCTTTTGACGGCCGACGATCTTGACTGAGTCCGGGTGAACCAGCCCTGCGGTAAGCGCTGTCACGCAGTAACGAACGTGAGCCTGATCGCGTCCTCGCCGACAGGATTGCTGCCAACAAGGCGGAGCGGCGTTCTGGCACCGGCGAAGTACGGTTTGCCGCGGCCAAGAACAAACGGACGAAAGTAGAGATGATACTCGTCGATAAGACCGAGGTCAGTAAGACTCGCCGCCAGATCGGGCCCGGCAACGTCGATGACGCCGTCGACCTCCGCCTTCAGCCGGCGAGCGAAGGCTTCGAGATCGTCGCCGACAAGCGTGGCGTTGGCGCCGACCGACCTTAGCGAGCGTGATGCAACCCATTTCGGTTGCGTCCGCCACGCCGCCGCGAATTCGTGCTCGACCGCGCCCCACTCCGGTCGATCCTCGTCCCAATAGCGCATCACCTCGTACATGCGACGACCGTACAGACTGCCCGCGAGGTCGCGGACGTGGTCGATCCAATAACGAAAGAGCGCAATGCCTGGCGGCGAATGAAGCGGCGGCTCCAGCTCGCCCTCAACGCCAGCAACGTAGCCATCGAGAGACTGCATCATTCCAAAGACAATCTTTCCCATGTTCCCGCACCTCCGACCAAGCTGTAGCTTCAAGAACGAACAGGCCCCGGCGGTTCCCCAACGAAAAGTGGCGCGGCTGCGAGTTGATGAGGTAACGGACAAATTCCTCCGGCGTGCGATTTCCAAGCGACGAGTGAGGGCGCTGAGCGTTGTAATCGAGACGCCAGATCTCGATAATCTCGCGAGCTTCGGCGAATTAGGACTCGGCTGGATCACGCCCACCCAAACACCATTCGCGTTATTTGGCCGTCACACGCGTACTTTGGCCTTGACCTGGTCATCAAGTTGAAGTATCATCATTGTATATACGTATTGTGTACGGAGTATCCGGTGGTAGTAAAAGGTACAATTCGAGCTTGGGGAAACAGCCTGGCCCTTCGCATTCCAAAAACCGTTTCGGAGGAATTAGGGATAGAAGAGGATGCCGCGATTAGCATGTCCGTGGAGGACGGCTTGCTCGTCATAACGCCGACCAAAGGACATAAAAAGGCTCTCGGTAAGATGCTGAAGCGGATCACCGCGGAGAATTTACCGGACACAAAGGAGTCTTTCGGTCGATCTGTTGGTCGTGAGTTGTGGTAGGTTCGAGCTATGTGCCAGATCGCGGGGATATAATCAGCGTAGATTTCTCGCCCCGCTCAGGAAAGGAACAAGCGGGTCGCAGACCCGCTCTTGTTTTGTCACCTGCTGAGTATAACGAGAACGTGGGGCTCTGTATTTGTTGCCCGATCACTTCACATGCCAAGGGCTATCCATTTGAGGTGGACGTCGACAAATCGCCCGGGGTCCGCGGAGTCATCCTGGCCGATAATGTCTCGAGCATCGATTGGCAAACAAGAAAAGCATCGCGTTTGTCGCGCGCTCCAAATCTAGTTCTTGAAAAAGTGGTCGCAAGAATCAATCTCCTGATAAGTTAAACAGTGTACGCGCCCGGAGAAACCTTGGCGGTCAGACGGAGTTACGCTTGAAGCATTGAGGCCGTTACGGTAGATCCCGCCCGTCTAGGTCCCTACCAGCCTCCAGCCGAACCCTGGCACAAATGCAACCCGGGAGTGGGGCAGAGCCCAAGAGCCCCGTCACGTTACCCACGGGTACGGTGACTTTTTTGTTTTCCGACATCGAAGGCTCGACGCAGCGTTGGGAGACGAAGCGCGAGGCGATGAAGGCCGCCGTCGCGCGTCACGAACAGCTTATGAGCGCTACGATCAAGCAACAAGGCGGGTACGTGTTCAAGATCATGGGTGATGCCTTCTGTGCTGCTTTCCCCACCGCCCCAAATGCCGTCGCCGCAGCATTTGATGCACAGCGCGCGCTGGCCAAAGAAGATTTTTCGGCCGTTGACGGCTTGCGCGTGCGTATGGGCCTGCACACGGGCTTTGCCGAAGAGCGCAACGCCGACTACTTCGGTCCTGCCGTCAACCGCGTTGCGCGGCTCATGTCAATCGGCCATGGTGGCCAAGTGTTGTTGTCAGCGTCCACTCGTGAACTCGCGCATAGCGATCTACCCACGGGGGTAACGCTCACGGACCTCGGCTCGCATCGGCTCAAAGACCTGACCGAACCCGAACAAGTGTGGCAACTAACCATCGAGGGCCTGCCCGCACAATTTCCGCCTCTCAAATCGCTCGACACAATCTCGAACAACCTTCCCATTCAGCCGACGAGTTTTCGTGGCCGCGAACATGACCTTGAAGAAGTCAAATCTCTTCTGGGCCAGCACAAGCTGCTGACGCTCTTCGGTTCCGGTGGTGTCGGGAAGACACGACTGGCGCTGCAAGTCGGAGCGGAAGTCCTCGACCACTATCCCGATGGCGTGTGGCTTGCCGACTTCGCCCCAATCACGGACTCGGAACTGGTTTCAAGCATCATCGCCAAAGAATTGGGGATGAGCCAGGTAGAAGGACGCAGAGTTGACGAGTCCATCCCGCAGTGGCTCAAACGCAAGAAGCTCCTGCTCATCCTTGACAATTGCGAACACGTAGTGGAGACGGTCGCGGGTCTCGGCAACGCGATCATCCGCAGTTGCCCCGATGTGCGGATACTTGCTACATCGCGCCAGGCGCTAGGCATCGGCGGCGAGGAAGTCCTGCGGCTTCCCTCGCTCGACGTACCGCACAAGATCGCCGATCTCACACCGGCAGCGGTAATAGAATTTGGTGCCGTCGCGCTGTTTGTTGACCGGGCCAAGTCCGTTGATAAGTCGTTTGCGCTCACCGACGACAACTCGCCCATCGTTGCCGAGATATGCCGCCGCCTCGATGGTATTCCGCTGGCGATTGAACTGGCCGCTGCTCGGGTGAAGGTATTGAGCATCCCCAACCTCGCGCAACGGCTCAACGAACGCTTCAAGATTCTCACTGGTGGTAGTCGTAGCGCGCTGCCGCGCCAGAAGACGCTGAGTGCGCTCATCGACTGGAGTTACGATCTGCTCACTCAACAGGAGCAGACGCTGTTCACGAGGGCAGCGATCTTCGCCGGAGGGTTCAGTCTCGATGCGGCAACGGCGGTGTGCACTGCCGAGGGCGTCGATGACATCGAGGTTTTGGACTTGCTCTCGTCGCTGACAGACAAATCACTGGTCGTGGCTGACACCGGTGGGGCGCAGGAACGCTACCGCATGCTTGAATCCACTCGCGCCTATGCGTTGGATAAGCTGAGCGCAGCAGGCAAACGCGAGCAGCTGGCTCGCCGCCACGCCGAGCATTTTCGCGGCCAGGCGCAAGAGGCCGACAAACGCTACGGCACAGGCTCAACTCTAGCGTGGCTGGCGAGCGTGGAACTGGAACTGGACAACTATCGCGCTGCGCTTGAGTGGGGGCTTTCCCAGGGACACGACGTGGTGCTTGGCGCTGCCATAGCCGGCGCGCTGGACCACTTGTGGTTCCGAGGTGGCCTTGCCGTCGAGGCCCGGTATTGGATTGAACCTGCCCTCGAGCGTGTGAGTGTGGCCAAAGAACCACAGGTCGCGGCTAGGCTCTGGCTGGCGCTCGCTGAGCTTTACTCGGCCAAGCGCTCCTGCGAGGCCGCTGAGCAAGCGGTGAGCCTTTACGAATTTGCAGGCGACGGCCACGGCGCGGCTCGCGCGCGTGTCGAGCTTGGGTATCATCTCTATCAAATGGGCCGGTTCGAGGAGGCAACCGAGACGATCTCACGCGCGTTTGCAGCGATGCAACAGGACGGAGATAAGTGGGGGATGGCTGTTTGCCTGACCTACCAAGGGAGCATCGCCGCTACTCGAGGCGCAATTGCCGAGGGGCGCGATCTGTTTGCGCAGTCGCTAGCGGCCCGTGAGGCGCTCGGGGACGAACTAGGGGCTGCCGTCGTGCTGGCAAACCTCGCGGAACTCGAGTTTGCAGACGGACACCCAGAACAAGCGCTGCGCTCCGTGAGAGAAGCGCAAGAGGCACTCTCGCGTCCTGGGGGCGACACGATAAGCTTAGCCATCTACTGTAGCAACAGCGCGGCGTATCGAATCGCTCTGGGAGATATAGATGAAGCGCATACGTCGGCGCGTAAGGGGCTAAGCTTGGCGCGCCAGGCCCAGGCGGCATCGCTCATCGCAATTGCGCTACAACATTTCGCATTGATCATGGCGCTGCAAGGCCAGTTGCAGAGCGCAGCAAGGCTTCTGGGCTACGCGGATGTGAGGCTCAAAGAGCTCGGAGTTACGCGCGAGCCTACCGAGAAGTGGGGCTATGATAAGCTCATCGCCGCACTCCATGAGGGTCTGGGCGAAGCCGAGATAGAAAAACTCGCGGCCGAAGGTGCTGGGTGGTCGGAAGATCAGGCGGTTGAAGAAGCGCTTAAATTCTGATCAGGCAGTCGCCGAGCACTTGAAAAAGCTAGACGAAATCTTCGAGATATACGACAGGCGGCGATCCAGAAAGCGCCTGAATCTTGGACTTCAAACCTTTGTCGTTCGTCAGTACCAGGTCAGCTCCGTTAAGTAGGCCCGTAGCGAGAATAAGCGCGTCAGGCGTCGCTATCTTTGTAGCGGTTCGTACTCGGGCGGCCTCAAAAGCACAGTGCTCATCAACTCCAAGCAGCTGAAGATTCGGAAATGTTCTTAGAAAATCCATCACTAATTGCAGAGCCGCAGAGTCGTTTGATCTCATCGGCCTAACGGACGCCTCCATGGCTGTTATCACGGAAACGAGCGCGCGGTTGCGATCATGTGCAAACCAATCGTCAACAATTTTACTTGCAGCATCGGATGCCCGCTCGTTACCATCTAGGTAGGTCAGCACAAAGGAGCTATCGAGAAGACAGGTAGAGCTTTTCCTAACAGCCTGTTCGAGCGCCTTTATGTTCAATCGCGCCAAGACTCACGTTCTGCGCGTAGAAATTCGGCAATCCCCCCGTCATTACGGAACTGTCCTTTAAGAACGCCTCTATAGCTCGGCCGCACGGGGCGAAGCGTCGCGCGATCGTGTTCAATCGCAACGATAAGCTCATCGCCCTCTCGTAGATTCAGGCGTTTGACAATCGTATTTGGGAGCGTGATCTGATGCTTGGCCCTCAATGTCGTTTTTTGCATGTTTCCAACTCTCTAACGAATATCCTACAGTATATCGAAAGTAGGAAAACAAGTCAAGTCAGCCTGACTGTGTCTGCGCTTAGCGTAGCGGCAATGAACGGCAGAATTACGGACGAGACCAGATCCCGCCGCTATTTGTTGTCGATGACGGCTAGTTCTCAGACTGTCAATAAAGATCGAGGTGTCGAATATGACAATGCTACTCACCGAGTGCTGCGAAACGGAGTTTCCCGGCGTGCTTGACCGTCAAATTCTTAAATCGCTTGAGTGCTACAATTTCTCTGAGCGCGATATGGACCGCTTCGGTGCGCGATTTCACTCCAAGAATCTTCGCCGCTTCGTCTGCTAGGTCGGTATCCAGCCGGATTGATGTCATCGTCACAGCCATGTTCTCTGCACCCTCGTTTTTTCTTTGAATTGTTGTCTCGTTCGGTTCGTACGATGTGACGCGATGCTTTGACTCCATTGCCTTTCAGTGTGGTCTACCTCAAACCGTGCGTTTTGACAACGGTCCGGAATTTACGAGTCGAGCTATGCTGCAATGGGGCGCGGAACGGCGGGTCGATCTGCACTTCATCGAACCCGGTAAACCGACCCAAAACGCGAAGATCGAGTCGCTTAACGGCAAGATTCGCGACGAGCTGCTCAACGCACATACCTTCGCAACGATCGAAGAGGCTCGAGACCTAGCCGATGCTTGGAAAAAGGACTACAACGAGACGCGCCCGCATTCATCGCTCGGCGGCCTGACGCCGCTGGAGTACGCGAACAAGTTATAAACCTAGAGCCGACGCTTTTTCACGCCCTCGACGAGAATCGCAACGATGTCCGTTATAATTGGTTCCACCGGCGCGAACTACCGTGTCGATGGTGGAATGACGGGGGCCTGACGAATGTGCAGAAAGCTCGCATCATCCGCGCGTACAGGCCGCGACTTGATGCGTTACGAAGAGGTATGGACGTGAAAGTACAACTTGGCGCGGTCTGGCATTTCAGCCTTGCCGTCATAGACCCGGGGAAGAGCGCGCAGTTTTGGACCAAGAACTTCGATCTGCATGAAATGTTCCGGTCCGATGAGGCCATCGCGCTGACGAACGACGCAATTATCATCGGGTTCTTCAAAGGCACACCACATCCGGACACGATTGACCACATGTCGTTTTACCTCGACAGTATGCGCGCGCTACACGAAGCGCTCGAGATGCTGAAGAAAAACGGCGTAGAACTGGAAGATCCCGGCAACGAGATCGGCCCTACATCGCCGGGCTCGCCGCATATGGGCCTGTGGTTTCACGATCCGGACGGGTATCGCTGGGAGCTCTCGGTTCGGAACGGTGCCCGCGAGCGCTAACCGCGCAGCGCTGACGAGGCGATATTCACTAAAATGATACCTGCTCGCAATTCCTCCTTATGCTTAACGCCACCTCAGGTCACACGAGCTCCCTAACTGGATTGACACGCCTGCCTATAGGGTGCAGCGTGGCGCTCGATCGAGTGGCGACCAGTTAAGAAATCGAAAGTGCGGCCTTGTTTACACCTTTGGAGTAAAGAGAGGAGCGAAGCGGTCGCGTAGCGGCCAGCAGGTCAGGAACCACAAGATGGCTGTGATGATGGGTAATGGGAACAGCGTCTGCGGCCACATAGTGATGTGAAAAGTCAGGATGTTAACGAGTATGCCGGCGAGGATGATCAGTGCGACGAGCACGTAGCGGTTCAGCAGCAGCAAAACGCCTGCTAGCACTTGAAAACCAGCCGTCATCCACATAAAGTGGGTGGTGAACATCGGGGTGTTCCACTGCACGACTACAGGCGGCATCATGCTCGCTGGAGGCGGCGGCATGAAGAGAAAAAAGCCGTTCAAGCCCAACACCACAAAAATCAGCCCGAGTAGCACCCGCGCTATAGTATAAAGCACGCCTCTGTTGTTTACTGGCTGGTCCATCTGCACGTCCACCTTTTCAAAGCCCAGAACTATCGCCTATGGATCACAAGAATTTCGGGCATCATAGCACATCAGCCTACAAAAGCAAATACTATATCATTGCTGGACACCGTTACCTTGCCGGTGGCCTTTTCGCTGGGGAGATAAGCCCGACTTCACGGTCCTAGATTGCTCGAACCGTCAACCTTGATTTACTTTAAGCCTTATTCAAGGTTTTGAGGTAACCTTGAACAACTCGGAAGGTGATTGCGGCCGTTCTCTGACTTAGAACGTCATCTTGCCAGCCCGGCCGGAGTCACTCGAATCAGCCCCCTCATCGCAGTGCCCATTCCGAGTTTCGACGCTAAATGTGAAGCGCCTGAAAGTCGGGTTTGAAGAACAGAATTCAGGTTTGAGTGCGCATGCTTATATAGCAGGCGTTAATATTTATGTCTTTGCCAACACCATCGACTTTGGCCTTGTCAAGTGTCGCTTGACAGTGTATAATACTCAGCGTGGGGGACCGCTTCAAGGACGAGGCAACGCATAGTTTATGGCAAGGGCGGTCAACAAATGCCGCGCGCCGGGCCGTGCCTCCGCAATTTCAAAGCAAAAGCGCGAATACGCCTAGACTTTGTTTTTCAGGCTGCTTCGATCGCGGCATTCAGCGCCTTGCCTCCGGGAGTTGCCTTCAAAGAACTTCATGGCAAACTCCGAGGAACTTATCAGCTCCGCATCGCGGCCGGTTATAGGATACGGTTCAAGTGGTCAGAGGATCGTGCCTATGCTATTGAAGCGGGTCACTTTCACGACAAGGACTAGAAATCATGGCAATAAGAAAGGTCGAGATTCCCAAGTATCGACGTCCCAGCACCCCAGGCGATGTGCTCCGAGACATGTTTATGGGAAACGAAGGGCTCGGCATTACCCAAAAAAAACTCGCTGATACACTTGGCATTTCACGCCAGAACCTAAATGCTCTGCTAAACGGAAAACGCGCCGTCACAACATCCATGGCCATGCGACTAGAACGCGTACTCGGTGTTGACGCCCAGACGTGGATGAATTTACAATTGGCGGTGGACCTGTTTGACGCTCAACATAGTGAAGAAGCCAAACAAATAGCCAAGCTCAAGCCGCTTCGAGCCGCATAAAATCGAAAGTCTTTAGCCCGCGGCCTAATTCCTCATGGCGTTAAACGGATTCAACGAATCCTGCGCCTGCGTACATGGCAGGCGTGCTCAAAAGAAACCTGAGACACTTTGACCACCAGCTTGCCACGAGTTATCAATGATCAACGCTTTCATGCCGATGCGTCTATCGTAAGCTACTCCCGTAAGACTATCGTGGCCGCCGGCTTAGTGTAATGTCACGCGAAACACGACGCCGCCATTGGTCGAGCCGCCAGCCCAGGTAGTGCCGTACAAATTCCCATCAGGACCGACCACAACGCCTTCCGGATGTTGCCCATTCGCCAGATTGAACTGAGCGATCGTGGTCAACCTCCCCGCTGGCGTGATGCGAAAAACACTTCCCGGATTGTTGATGTCGCCGAAAATCGTCCCATAAAAATTACCATCGCGTCCTAGCGCAAGGTTACTAAACGGCGTCGGCAGATTGTAAGTTGCGACGATCGTGCGGTTGCCTGAAGCGGAAACGCGGAAAAACGCGGGCTTGCCCACTCCGGCTCCACCGGTCAGACCATAGAAATTACCGTCGGTTCCCTGCGTCAGACGCCCAGGCCCAATTTCCTGAGTGCCGTTGAACGTTGCAAGACGAACGCGGCTGAATTGCGATGTCAGCCGGAAGACTTCGCCGTTGTTGCCAAAGCCCGGATCTCCTTGAGCGCTACCGTACAGGATGCCTGACGCCATGATAAGCCGATTTGGATGCAAGCACGTAGAATAATCGCACGATACAAGAGTTGTGGCGCTGCCGGTAGGGGTCAAGCGGAAAACATTGCCCCGAAAATTTGCGCCGCCCTGATCGGAGATGCCGTAGAAATTGCCGTCGCTGAACTCAACGATTCCGAGGGCATAGGTTGCATCGGAGCCGTTGAAGGTGCGCAGAATCTTGAGTTGGCCGGCGAGCGTCACCCGATAGAAGGTGCCGACGCCACCTAATCCGCCGTCGAAGGTAACTCCATAAAGATTGCCGTCGCGGGCCAAGATTGGTGCGGCAAATGGGCCGCCGTCCTGATGATAATCAAACTTTACGAGCGTGCTGCAACCACCGCTTATCGAGCATTGGAAAACCGAACCGACGCTGCTGATGGTGCTTGATGTAGTACCGTAGAGCATGCCGTTTCGCGCGAAATCGACGACCTTAGGCGTGTAGTTATACTGCTTGTCAAACGTGAAGAGCACGCTGATTCTCAAGGATGAGGCCGCATCTGCCTGCGCGATTGCGAAAGGTGGCTGTGCGGCTATAGCGCCCGGCGTGGCGGCGCCTAGCAAGTGCGCACATCCGCACAGTGTTAGAAGAAGCGCTGAGCTAAAAATGCTGGCGAGACGTCGCACTATTTTGAGCACACTCCCAAAACTGATAAGGCAGCTACGGCAAGATCGCCAGTTGGCCGGGCCGGTCGATTCCCGTCTTAGGGCCGGCTAGCGTTCGAACCGGCGTGGCATCGCCTACCGCGCCAGCGGCATACTCGGTGATCGTGTTATCATAGACATTCGAAACGTAGATGACTCCTACGTGATCCACCGCGATGCCCACCGGACCGTTCAAGCGGGTATGTGCGCCCACTAAAGTCCGAATCGGGGCAACGTTGCCATTCGCTCCCGGAGCAAAGACAACTACTTTGTTCGAGCGGAAGTCGGTGACGTATAACCGCAAGGCTGAATCCACCGCAACGTCAGTGGGAGAATCTAGCTGGGTTCTTGCGCCGGAAATGAACGCGCGAGGCGTGGCATCGCCTTTCGCTCCGGGAGCGAATACCGCCACGCTTGTGCCTGATGCGTTTGCCGTGTAAACAGCTCCGCTGGCATCAACGACGATACCATACGGCTGGCTTAGCGTGGTGTGGGGGCCTGCGATAATGCGGTTGTTACTGATACAACCTGTAGCAGTCGGCGCGAATACCGAGATGTCATTAAATTGGTGGCGGCCCGACGTGATGTATAAATTACCCGCTGGATCGAAAGCAGCGCCCCATACAACATGGCCTTCGGTTCCACCGCAACTGATTGCCGTTAGCGGCGCCACGTTGCCTTGGGCGTTCGGCGCGAACGTTTGCGCGTGGGTGGCACCGCCTTGCAAATCATAGTTAGCGATGCCCACTCGTCCATCTGGGGCAGCCGCGATGCCGATTGGGTTGACCAGCGTCGTCCGTGCACCGGCTATCACACGCACAGGAGCAACGTTGCCATTGTCCGTTAAGTGAAAAGCGCGAAAGCTCGATTGATAATAGTTGGTCACAAAGATGAGACCAGATGATTTTCCATCCGCGCTGTTCCGGCTGGCTTCGCTTTGGGCTGCGGTCATCGGCGCCGGCGTCACACCATGCGTCGAGCAACTCGCCGTCAAGAACACCAGCACGAAGAGTAAAGAAGATCTCCGAACGGCATCGCTAGGCATCGCAAACACCTCTTTAACTACTTTCTAACTGGAATTCTTGATGGTCACCTTGCGAAGTCCTAGCCAAGCCGCGCTTTCGATTTCATGGAATTTTCAGCCACATTGGATGACGTCAAGTAACTCCCAAGAGGTCGACGCCGACTTCTAGACCACCGATCGCTTAGCGCTTGGCGGCCACGTTACGCCATGCGGCTTCCATGATGGGCCGTAGCGTCGCCGTGTCGATCTTTGCTAGAAGCGCGAGCGTGCTCCCTTGCCTGCCCCAGGCACCGCTTGCGGGTACAAAAACCGTTGGCTTGCCTTTAATCAACGTGCGCTGCAGCGCAGGCGGCAATTTCACCATGCACCAGCGTTCATCAGGGGAGCACATGGTCGCGAAGATCTTGCCCTTCACGAGGAAATCAGGATGGCCCATGTGTGATTCCTCAGTCGCGTTGGGCATGCTGAGGGCGATCCGGCGAAAGCCGTTCAAAGTCATGGAGTTCTTCCTATGACACTGTTAGGTTTTAGGGCAATCGCGAACGTCGCGCGGCTCAGCAGATGAGTCTTTGAACTGCTCTACCCAACAGCGTCCGAGAAGCGAGCAATAGCAGACCGAGAGATTGAGACGTGGCGCGTGCGCCAAAAGCGCTTGGGTAGCCTGCGCCCCCTCAACTTGGACCAGAGCCACGTGCTGATTCGCCGGTATCACATCGCCGGGTTCGATGGTCGAAACTAATGTACGTTTTACCCCGCCGCTATGCGCTCGTATGGCCTGCCGGACGATCGGATCGACCACGACGCTTAGCGAAGGAATGCGTTTCCCATCCAACGTGAAATCGGCCGTGCGAATAAGAGCCGGCCCAACTCCGGCGTTACGTAGATTGACGCTCAGGTGCGAAGCATCCCGAGTAGTCTCGAACGACAAATAGGGCCAAACCGTTGCGGAGAATTGCTGAGAAATAACGTGCGACTGGTAGACTACAGATGCGGATGTGATCGCGCTGATGAGCAGCGCGCTCACGGCTATAATTGTGTCATAGCGAAGGGCTCTGACTTGTCCTTTGTCTTGCATACCCCACGACTTTGACGCGAGCTTGGGACTGTACCTTGCGAGCCGCCCCTTACGCCGCTAATTCCTCGTACGGATATGATCCGATTCTTTCTTCCATCGGATCATTTTCAGGCGGATCTGGCCGCGAAGGAGTGTGGTGTTTGCAGATAATCGTCTTACAGAGATTGCCATCGATGCAAACCGAAAGCACTCCCAAATTGAGGCGGTACGCAGTGCCTTCGACGAATTTCCCAACTTTATGCAACATGTTGAAGTACGCGACCTGGACCACGTGACGGAAATGGCGGAGGTCGTCCTCGAATTCCGGACGCAGCGCTTCGAGGATCACGGTGTCGTTGTTTGAGTCGCGGCGCGCCTTTAGCACGGCGCCTTTATCAAGAAAACGCTCGATATAGCGAACCTGGCAGTGAGCACTGAAGTCAAGGGGCGGGGCTTCAATCATAGCTTTACCTCCAATTAGTTTAAGGTAAGCTAATGATAGCCGCCGGTCGCACCAGCAGAAAGCGGGCCAAAATTTGACCGGGTCAGAAAATGGCAGGTACGGGCAGGGCGAAAGGACGCGCCGCTAGACCTGGCTTGGCTTAGACCGCTGCGAGGGTAACCCGTCCCCGCCCCACTCGAAGCGCATGAGCTTCTCGTCAACCGGCACGTCCCGTGCCCACTTGTGCTGCGCGACGATCTTCTGGCTCAGTTCCCAAGCCAGCTTGGCCGCGCTGGCCGGCTCCCGAATCCAGGCTTCGCCGCCGAAGCTCAGCACCCAGGCTACCACTTCACGAGCATCGCTCACCGAAAACGTGATTCGCAGCCGCCCGTTGCTTTGGAAACTAACCGCCTTCTCTGCCGGCCAACGGCGGGCAAAGACATCCGTCGCCCGGCTTTCACTGATCTCAACCTCGATATCTTGCGGCTTGCCGCTGCCCACCCACACGCCGAAGCTATGCCGCAACTCTTTGTCGATGCTCAGATTCGGATCGCGCTCAAAACTATCGCCATCATCAGCGCTCATGCCCTCGATCCGGTCGAGAGCAAAAAACTTCGGCTTGGTCCCGCCTTCATCGGTCCCCCAGACGTAGAACCTCCCTGAGTGATTGTGCAACTCGTAGGGAGCGATCGACCGCTTTTCGAGCCGTCCGCCGGCCGTTTTCCGGTAGTCGATCGTGATGATTTGGCGGTTGCGGATCGCTCTGTCTGTTCGGTTCAACAGATCGAAGAAGGCCTTGTCGGTGCGAGGCGCTGGTTGCCTCACGGGTGCCTTGGCTCGCACATCGGGATCGATTCGCGCCAGCTCTTGGTCAAGTCGATCGAGAAAAGAGTAGAGCTGATCGGTCAACGGCGGACCCACGCGAGCTGCGGCAGCGCGTAATTCTGCCAGCGAATCTCGCTTGCGAGGATCCGGGTCGGCCGGATACGGAGTCCACGTCGCCGGCACTTTGAAAGTTTTGGTCTTCGCATCCCATTGCAGCTCGAGATTGTAGGACTGCTTCAACGTTTTTTTGAGCCGTTTCCACGTGCTCTCGGAAAAGCTGGCTCCGTAGATATCTTTGGCGCGCTTGAGCGTTATCGATCGCTTTGCGTCCAGCTCCTGGAGCAACTTTTTATAAGCTTCCTGTTTCATCACTCACCTAACAAGGCGGTCAAAACGTGACCGGGTTGTATTTCGGACGGCTTATTTCGCGCTTACTGCGAGCCTATACTGTAAGGTGTGGCTCAGGCTTCTTTGTTTGTTGCAAAGAGGTCGTTGCGCCAACTCATCTGCGAAAGCCGAGGACGCATCATGCTCGATACACTCGATTCGAAGCTCGTCGATGACGTGAGAGCCGCGGATTTACTCTACTTGAACCTTGAAGTATCGGATCCGATGATCGTCCAGTACCTCCGAGGTTTCAGCCCGGACGAGAGAGACGGAAAGGCGGCCGAGGCTTTGAAAGTGGGCGTCATTGCGCTAAGATCGGTGAGCCCGACGCTGGACGCCGGTATCGTCGAACAAAAGTTCAAAGATCTCGAGAGAAGCCTCGACGACTATGCCCGGGACTTCACGACCGATCTGCAAGGCCAGATCGAGCGCTACTTCAAGGCGGAAACCGGGAGCGTTCCTCGACATTTGGATTCGCTCATCGGCGACGATGGCGCGCTGAGCAAGACACTCGAGCAATATTTTGGTCTCGAGCATGGGCGGCTCTCCCAAGTCGTACGCGACCAGATCGGTCCGCAAAGCGACTTTGGCAAGCTCGTCGACCCGGATAACAGTCGTGGATTGTTGCACCGGATTCAGGAGATAGTCGATCGCAAGTTACAGGAAAGTTCGAACAGCGTGCTCCAGCAATTTTCCTTCGACTCCGATGAGTCGGCGCTCTCCAAATTGCGGCGCGAAGTAAACAGCCAAGTCGAGGTGATCAAACAAGAAAACGCACGCTTTTTTGCCGAGCTGAAGACCCACTTTGGCATACAGCAAGCGCGAGAAGAAGAAGCCTGCAAGGGGACACAAAAAGGGCGCAACTTCGAAGCGCTGGTTTACGATCGCATCGCCGATTTAGGCCGCTCGCTCGGGGACGTGACGGAAAGCCTGACCGGTACCCCGGGTAATATTCCGCGTTGCAAGACCGGCGACTATATCAGCACCTTGGCCAGTGATTCGGGCGCATCCGGTAAGAGGCTCGTCATCGAGGCGAAGAACGAACAAGGTTACTCCTTACGGGATTCGATTGAGGAGCTGGCTCGGGCCAAAGAAAACCGTGACGCCAGCGTAGGGTTGATGATCTTCACCGATGGGTGCTGTCCGCCTGAGGTTGGAAAATTCCGGATTGTCGACCACGATATTCTTATCTCCATCGATCCGGACTCAATCCTATCAGGCGACGCTAATATCTATCTCGAGGGTGCATACCGGATCGCCCGAGCAATGGTAGTGGCCCAACGCAACCAACAGCTCACGAGCAAGGTCGACGTGGGTCGGATCACCAGTGCGTTAGCAGCGATCGAAGAGACGTGCGAGCGGTTCGCCGAGATCCGCAAGAAGGCTGCGAGCGTCAAGCAAACCGCATCGGCCATTGAGGAATTGGCTGATCAGATGCGTCCGGAGATAGAACACAGGCTTCACGAGGTCGAGTTGTTAGCTCGGGTCGACTTCGACGTGGCCGCGTCAGATTGCAATCAGCTTGACCAGCCGCGTTTGCTTGACGGCGAGGAACAGTAACGATCGCTTACGATCAAGAAGGGGATGAAATTCCAACCGGTACACTAAGAAGTATCGAAAAGCAGGCAGGCTGGCGATGAAGTATGTCGCGGTAATAGAGCGCGGAGAGTCCGGGTGGGGCGCATACGTCCCAGATCTGCCCGGCTGCGTTGCAGTGGGCCCCACGCGCGAGTTTGTGGAAGAGAAGATCCGTGAGGCAATCAAGCTACATGTTGAATCACTACGTGAGCAAGGTGAAGTTGTTCCCCCGCCGACTGCCGTAGCGCTGCCGATTGACGCAGCATAGCTCCGGAACTTAGTCACTACTTAGCGCCCGTCTACAAGGCGGGAGCATTTGATCACCGAAATCTTAGGCCATGTCGTGGGAAGCGCTTACCGCAGTCGGCACTCTGGTTTCAGCCGCCGTTATTGCGATATCGGTCATCTTTGCGTTGCGCCAGGTCAATCAACTCAGACGCACGGCGCAGCTGGATGGCACAATGCGCATTTTTGCCCAGTTTAGCGATCCCGAATTTATTGCCGCGCGCAACTTCGTGTTGGCTGATCTCCCACAAAAATTGAAAGACCCGCTTTTTGTAGAAGAGCTTCGCAGCTATAAGCGGGTCGATCTGGTGAAACACCCCGAGTACAGGGTTTTGCTTTTTCTCCAACTCGTCGGATCTCTCGTGAAGAACCGCCTTGTGGACGGTCCTGGTATTTTTGAATTTGCACAATATTCAATCATTCGGAGCTGGGATATCTTGGAGCGTGTCGTACTCATCCAGCGCGAAAGCACGAACAATCCATATATGTGGGGTGGCGCAGACTTTCTCTACACCAATGCCAAGCGCTGGATTGAAGGCGACGCTCGTAAACGTCGCGTCGTAAATCCGGCGACTGGAGAACCATTCAAAACGGAGCAACTACGCTAGAGGTTCAGTTTGTTGCCTTGAAGCGGATATTGCCTCAGCCTCCGTTTTTGCTATACTAATCGCATATGAGTGACGCAATTTCTATCTTTGAGACGCTAGTGGGGCCGCTTCTGGCGCGCGCTTCAAACGGTTACCTGACCGAGTTAAGCTTTTGGGGCACACGCGGTGGCGTTCGAACAGACATAAATGTGCAAGAGGCCGACCGCAACATACTGGCAGCAGTAGAGGCCCAGATCGCTGAGTACTTTGCGCGCACGCGCACCCAGTTCGACCTGCCATTGCAGTTAGAAGGGCCCGCGTTTCATCGGCGCGTTTGGGAAGCGCTGCGCAAGATTCCCTATGGCCAGACAGTTTCGTACGGGCACATTGCAGCTAGCCTTGGCTTTCGCGATGGAGCCCGCGCCGTGGGTGCGGCCAATGGTGCGAATCCGATCGCGATAATCGTTCCATGTCATAGAGTCATCGGCGCCGATGGCAGCCTTGTAGGCTACGGCGGGGGACTCAAGCGCAAACGCCTGTTGCTTGATTTGGAAAGCGATGCCACGCGCTTGGATATATTCGAAGAAATCAGCAATGCAGCGAAAGGATAACGTCATGTCCCTGAACCTGCCCGAGCCACTTTCCGAGTTTTTCGCGGCGTCGAATGCTCACAATAGTGACGCTCTTACCGCCTGTTTCGATACCGATGCGACTGTGCATGATGAGGGAAAGGACATGCACGGGCGCGATGCGATTCATGCCTGGAACGAGGAGAACGTCCAAAAATACCAGGTCACGCTCGATCCAATTGACCTCAAGAACGTCGACGACAGAACGATCGTGACAACGCAGGTTGCGGGCACGTTCGACGGCAGTCCGATTGAGTTGGAATTTCGGTTCAAGGTAGCCAATGCGAAGATCGAAGCCCTAGATATCGGTTGATAGTGTCTTCGGTCTAGGTGCGGCGATGGATAGACCCGAACCCTCTTGACAATTGGCTATTTCCATGAGACAATTGTCACTCGGAAACTACATATGCTAAATAGAATTTGGATTACTGCCTCGTGAGCAGCTCACTGGCGAGAGTTCTTGGCATCTCTAACGTCGACGCCGATCTAGTAGACGCGACCCGCAGGGGACTGCCGGCGGTTTCGGCATTACGGCTCGCCCATGCGGGAGGCCTCAGTGACCAGCAGCTGGCGGGAGCGCTGGGGGTGTCGACCCGCACGCTTGCTCGGAAGAAGGGGAAGAGCAGGCTGAATGCCGTGGAGTCCGATCGCGCCCTCAGGTTAGGGCGAGTGCTCTCGCTAGCGTTGGAAATTTTCGGGAACAAAAGACAAGCGACAATCGAATGGCTGCACGATCCAATCATCGCGCTCGGTGGAAAAGCACCAGTGGACTTTCTCGATACTGATGCCGGTCTGCGCAGAGTAGAGCAGGTTCTCACGCAGCTCGATTATGGTGGCATTACGTAGTGCGGGTTTGGCGGCTAGTCCGAAAACGGCGGCTGCCGGACGCGTTTACTGGTGAAGGGTCCCGGATTGTAGGCGGACGTTGGAATAATCCAGGCATTCGCGTAGTCTACACAAGTAGCTCTCTATCGCTGGCGACGTTAGAGTACCTGACGCGCGCAAGCGCGCTACGGGCGCCACTAGATGTTTATTCGATCTGGGCTGATGTACCGGACGATCTGCCAATGGAAATCATCCGGGCCGATCGCCTTGTAAAACGATGGCGTCAATATGACCCCCCGGTTCAATCCTTATGTGAGCTCGGCGATGCTTGGTTCGCGCGTGGACAAACCGCGGTATTACGGGTACCTTCAGCCATCATACCGGCGGAGGATAATTTTCTGCTAAATCCCACGCATGAGGGCTTTGGGAAGATAAAGATCGGTCGATCAATAATGCGAGCAGCGTTTGACGTAAGGCTGTTTCGCTGACGTAATCTCCAATTAGGCTGTCCTTAACGCGCCTGCCTACCAGGCAGGAAGCAATAAATGAGCGATATGCCTTTTACGAGCAACAATCGATGGCGCTTGCAGAACGTTCCATAACTCTCGGGTCGGTCGTTTGCCCCGGTCGCATTAACCTCTCCAGTCTGGTCCGATAGGGAGGCTTAACACTAGGGATTACCCTAGTGTTTAAGGGGATACCCCAATGCTATTATTCAGTACGAGCTTACCTTCTTGGTAATAGCTCACGGTTTTTTGCCTAAAACGTCGCTTTCTAGGTACGGTTCCAATGTCAGAGCTGCAAAACTAAGCCTAAAGTTTGCGCAGTGTCGAGCGTAAGGGGTTCTCGGCCAGAAACACGAGTTGGGAGGCAGGCGAGTGATTCATTTAAACCGCGCTGCTTTTATCCGAAGTGGCGCCGCAAGCGTTTTAGCCCCTATGATTCCTGTGAGCGTGTCAGGGAAACCCGAAAATGTTTGCCCACAGCTTCCTACAGTGTCAATATCGGCCCTGGTATTGAGCGGTGGCACTGCGCACGGAGCGTACGAAGCTGGTGTCGTTAGTCAACTTCGCATAAGGGATTTCGATTTCATCGTTGGTACTTCGATTGGCGCCTTAAATGGCGCGCTCTTTTCAACCCAAAAAAAAATAAATGGTTCCGACGAGATGGTGATATCCTGGCTTTGGAATCATCTTGTAGATCATGAAATTCTAACCCTGAAACCCGACGTGCAAAAACTTATAAGCAATCGATGGCCGCTCTTTAAAATCGCCCCAGCCGTTAGAGTTGGCATGGGCGCGACCTTTGACGATCTTGTTTCTTTGGCCGAGACCGAACCAGTCAGGAAAATGCTAAGAACTTACTTATTAACCGACGACGGTGTGATTGAAGATTTCTCGAGGCCATTGATTTGGACCACGACCGACCTTAGCCACGGTTGCGCCGGCTTTTATTACCGACTTCCCAAAGAAGACTATAAGTTGGCCAGCGGCGAGGCTAATCTGAGTATTAGCGAGGTGGAAAAAAACCTAGTCGGCTTGCCGATTAGTACATATAAAGACAATACGACGCATTTTCTCGAGTCCTTACGGGCCTCGAGCGCACTACCGGGCGTCTTTGAACCCGCAGTGCTTCCCGATAGCCAAAATCCTGAATTCAAGCACGTGCTCATAGATGGTGGCGTGGTAAATAACACTCCAATGGTGTTGGCAATGAGAGCAGCTCGGATCGCTTATCCCTATCCAAGGAGCCTTAGCTTAACCCTTAATACCATTGTTCTTCGCGAGGGATTCGCCGGCTCCGCGAAACACGAGCTAAAAAACATACTTGGAATTGGGTTGGGATCCTACGCTTTGATGAGTCAACGATTATTCGACGAGGCTGCTCGCCAAGCGTATCGGCTTGGTCAAAGATTCGAAAACGAAGCAATTCTCAATCAACAAGTCAAATCACAGCTTCAAACTCAAGATTCTTTTGCATTAAGATCCGAAACGGTTGACACACCGGTCGGCAATTTAGATAGACGTCTTCTGCCAAACTCCGTACGGCTAAGGATACTGCGGCCCTCTACGGCCCTAAAGGGAAGCCCATACGATTTCAAGAGTCAAGATTTGATTTCGTGGAATTTTGAATTAGGCGTTAAGAATATTAGCGAGCAAAAAGATCCTTGGGTAGATTATGTGGAGCCGCCGGAATTCTGTTATCTTGGTTAACCGCGCATTTCATCTACCTTTCCTATGCAATGAAAGGGTTGCGTCATGAGTGTTGTATCCTCTTCTCGTACACTATATCGCTTCATTATACTTAGCTTATCGCTAGCTCTTGGGGGATTAACCCAGCATCCTGTAATCGCTAGCGCTGATCCAGTGCCGCCCAACGGCAAGTCCCTGGTTCTCTTGGTCGATGATGGCGCGTACCTACAGCCACCGAGGTTCCCGTTGCCGACTTCAACTACGCCACCAACTAATGCGACCCAAAACGCAGACGCCGCCAACTTATCAGCAGAAGCCCAAAACAGCATGATAGCGAATGGATTTCGACGTCGTGGTCTACGAAGCACCACCGATTATCCGACGTACGCTGCCGCATGTATGGCTGACCCTACGTCGGCTGAGCAATTGCACTGGCTGGTTGTCGACCCTGCGCAAGCTTCACTGCAGAATTCAAAACTTGGCGTGACATCTTCCACGGTCCGGATCGAATGGTCTCTGTTCGACTGCAATGGGGTCGATGTAACTCCTAATGATAATAACAAAGCTGGCCACGTAAACAAAGAGCTTTACTACGCAAATCTTACTCAAGCGCGTCGTAATTCCCGACGTTTTCCATTAAATACGGCGCTATTCTTCGTACAATTCACGAACACCATAGCGAATAATGTTATTCACGCTCCCCTAATTTCGGGGTTTAGTTCGGGCGCAGGAACCGTCAACACCGCGCTGGACTTTGTTTTCCCCGTCGATCAGTTTGCACAGACGACATTTAACGCGGCGGCTGACAAGATAGCTGCAGACTACTGTGGAGAGGTTTGGTCAGGTAAGGAGTCTATTCACTGCCTCAAAACCTAACAAGGCCGTCACGCCTCAGGAACAGTGCCTGCCTTTTTGACAGGCGCAGGGTATTCAATGGTCTGTGATCGATTAAGAAACGAGCTCGCCCGAGCAGGCTTTTGTTAGTCGACTGCTCGTAGCAACACTGAATTTCGATGAATTCGAGAAAAATGTCTTTGACCGTCGGAGAACTGGCCAACATTTACGACGTGATCGGTAACTACTCCCATACGATTCAAAGAAGTTCGATGAGCCGCTGGTGAGACGATAAGCGTTCGAATCTGACGAAAGGAGCACGAAATGAAGAGGTCCATAGCAAGAGCCGATTTTCTGGCTGGTTCCGCAGCCATTCTTGGAGGTGCCGCCGCTGGCGGTGTGTTCGTCGAGACAGCCCTGGCTATTAGGCCTGTTATCACTGAGGTAGACCTGAATGAGGTATATGTTCGCGTTTCTGGTAAGAATTATTTCGTACCCGTTCAAGCTTGGGTTTCGCAAAGAGTCGTTAGCATGACGAACGCAACTTCCGCCGAAAAGCTCCGAGCGCTGATTGAAAGAATAGTTTACAACCACGAGCAAATGATTTCAATCGTCACACATAACGGTAGTCACGTAGAAAAACTACGGCTATATGTAGATGTGCCTCATCAGGTTGAGCCAGGCTCTCACTTGCACGATGAAATGGGCGCAGTCGAAGCCGGCGGGAAGTGCGTCAGGAACTACATTTGCTGCACTTGGCGCAACGGAAAGGAGTGCTGTGCAAGGTGGCATTGCTGTGACTTAGTTTAGACGGTGTAGCGCGGCCCAAATTAGGATGCCCTTGGCGCAGGTGCGCATAACGAGTCTAGCTGGGCATCTATGGTCATAGAAAAAGCAGCCGCAACGTCCGGTGCATTGCGAAATGATCGACCGTTATTATAAGTGCATCGGACGTTTGATCAGGCAGGCTTCAAAACAGTTATTCGTGCAGGTGGCGCGGTATCCAATTATCCCCCTTTGATTACACGAATGTTGTCATCAGCCACTGAACCGGTATAATGCGCCTGCCTACACAACAGGCGTCTTGCTGATACTTCATTGTGCGATAGCATACCGAAAAAGATAAAGGCTGATATTAAAAAGCCAGTGCGCAATAGAAGGGCAGATCATTGTTCGTGGGAGACTCTTTCTAATGAAGCGTATAGCCATTTGGGCCTTAGTAGTTTTTTCACTGACTGCGTGCGGAACAAGTCGCTCAAACCTCGTTCCAACGTCAAATTATGCTTTTCATTCCCTAGCCTTAGTATCTGACACAGTCAGCATCAAGACCTACCCCTTGCCGAGTGGTACTTTTCCGCAACTCCTAGCTCTTGACTCGGCTGGCAATGTCTGGTTCACGGGTACACCAAATAAGGTCGGCTTCTTGGTCCCCTCGACCGGAAACGTGACACAATTTAGCATTCCGGTCGGATATCAACCGAGGGGCATAACGCTTGGTCCAGACTGCAAGATTTGGTTTGTCGAACCATTTGGCACCGGTGACCACGTTGTTCGCGTTACAGATACCGGACAATTCAAGCTGTTCTTGATCCCAGGTTCTAAGAACGAGGCGGAATCCATAGGAACGGCCGCAGATCACAATCTCTGGATTCCCCAAGGGGGACTGCGCGTCATTAGCCGTATGACCACCGCGGAACCTTCACGAATTTCACAGTAGCAGGCAGCGCATTTGGGATAACTTCAGGACCTGATGGCAATCTTTGGCTTGCTACTCTGTCGTCGGGACTCATCGATCGGGTAACCACGTCAGGCGTAGCGACAAGCTTCCCTGCGCCTGCAACCACTTATGCAATAACTTCCGGCCACGACGGCAAACTTTGGTTCACAACACAATTTCCCAGTAGCATTGGGAGTATCACAACCTCTGGCGTGGTAACTACTTATCCGATTTCCACCCCATCGTTTGGTTTGGGCGCGATCGCGGCGGACGCTATCGGACGGTATTGGTTCACAACACAAGGCGTCGAGACGCTCAGCATCTTCAAGCCCCCAGCAACCACAACCCAGATGACCCTTGAGGGATTCCCACTCGACGTGATTCAGGGCCAAGGAAGAACGATGTGGGTGGCGTTCGGGACAAGCACCTCAGGAGCAATCCTAAGAATCAGTTATTAGTGTGAGCTAGTCGAACCGCTTGTAATGTTGCTACCGGCACCACCCGCTTCGGGTGGTTTTTCTTTGCTCGTTTAGTCTGCTATTACAAATTGTGATGTCGGATCCGTAGCGGACAACTCCGTAGCCAGTAAATTGACATTGTCACCACGTGACGCAATGCTTAAAACCAAAACGTGTAAGTTAGTACGCCTGCCTAGATGGCAGGCGCATTGTTTCATGAGGGCAACAGTTACGCGGCTCGCGCGATGGGTTCCTGAAATAACCGCGTAGAGGTTAGTAGCTTGCAGCCTGCTGAAGGTGGTTCGAATAAAGGCGACAGGTCAAGCCGCTAGGATAGGTGACTCTTGGCTCAATTTACTATACCGTCTTGCGATTACGCTCGCGATCGGCATCTGAACTTACTCAAATGGCGCAACTTATGGACTATTCTGCTTTTCAGCCTAGGATCGATTGCAGTGGCATTTCTAATTGTGTCGATCGTTTTCTTAATTCGACAAACTTGGCTCACTTCGGCTTTAACAGTTTTGGGCACGATCGTAAACGGCGTCGTAACCAAATGGGTCTTAGCTCGAAGAACTGATGCTGTCAAAGAAGAGGAAGATGCCTACAAAGACGTGGTTAGGATTTGCGCCGATAAAGTCGGCCCTGATCAAGTACGCGCTAGATTTCGCCTCGTTTAGCAGCCTACGAGACAGCGGTAGCATTTGACCAGACCGCATGCTGGGGTTCTGCCTTCGCGGTTAGACGGAGCTCCCCAAGTATCTCTTGCGCCGCCGACGCTCCCGTCGCAACCGCGCCGTTAATGAATCCCTGAAAGTCATACGACGTATGCTCGCCGCAAAAATGGACGTTGCCTTGCCGGACAATCTCGTAGCCGGCAAACGCTGTGTATTGACCAACTTTGTAATAAGCGTACGAACCATGATGCCACGGATCGGCCGCCCAGAAATCAAGAAATGCTCGGCCGTTCCAGGCGGTGGAGATACCCGGATAGACGTGCTCAAGCTCGGACAAAAAGTCTGTGACTGCTTTGCGGGGGGCCGGACCGTGTGGCGGCGCGGAAAACGCTGCGCCCGGCGTGCCGCCGGGAAAATCCACTAAGATTCCGTGCCTGCCATCTTGCGCGCGCGTCACTTCCCACGTGTTTTGGTAATCGAAATCGCTGTAGGTAGTTCCGTCATACCCCAGCGCATTCCACAACCGATGCGTAAATTGCAGATGAAGTTTTGCGTTCGTGCCCATCCCCAAGGTATTGATCGCGATCGCCTTGCGAGCATCGAAGCCGGCCGCGCGCAAGTCCACGCGGCGAAGCGTCGTGAACGGGAGAGCGAGAACAACGTGATCGGCGGCCACGTCAATCACCCGTCCGTTTGATTGAAAACTACAAATGTAGGATCCGTCAGCTCTGAGCCGCAGTGCGATCAGCGCGCTTTGAATATGAATTGTGCCAGCCGGCAACCGTCGTGCGAGACCACTCGTTAGTTGATCGTTGCCCCCGCGTATGTGAAAGCGCTCGTCCGTGCCGGCCAGATTGAATTTATTCGCCGGCTGGAAGCCGAGGAGGTAGATGAGGTTCAGAGCGCTTTGCAGGTTGACATCCGCGCCGTATTCGGTGGCGCACGCAAGGCCGATCAGCTTGCCGATGTTTGAATTGGGGCCTGCGGGGGCGTGCAACGCAAGCCAATCCGCGACCGACATATGATCGAGCATGTAACCTGCCGGCGTGTAGTTATTCCATTGCGTGATGTCGCCCGCCGCCGCTAGATCGTTGCGGATCGCCTGATAGACTGGTTCGTAATCACGAACAGCCTGATCGAGCGTGTAACGATGGCCATTGACAAAATACGTCTCCACGGTGCCGGGCGGCTGGGCTGCATTGACATCCACGAGCTGCAATCCGAGCTCGTCGGCGAGCCGGCGCACCGCGACATGCTCGGTCGAGATAAATTCACCGCCATGCTCGGCAATTTGGGAACTGTCGAAGTAATCTCGCAGCGTCCAAATCCGGCCGCCCACAGAACCGCTCGCCTCGAAAACGCGGCAGGCGATTCCCGCCTGAGATAAACGATAAGCGCACGTCAAGCCCGCTGCTCCAGCCCCGACGATCACGACTCGCGAATTCGCACGAAGTCCAAACGAGCGCACCGGCGCGGCGGTTGTAAGCAAACCTAAGCTGGCGACACCCAGGCTTGTGGCGCCCATGCCCGCGAGAAATCCACCACGAGAAAATCGCCCAGCTTGTGAAGCCGACCCGTTCTCAAACTCTTTCCCGCCAAAGCTGGCTGCCTCGTGGACCCCGTGGATCCGCTGCAGTAACGCGGCCAAAGACGTGCGACGAATATTGCGCCTCTCTTTCGCTTGCTTGGCTCGATGTTAGACGATGCCTGAGCGGTCCGCCTGCATTGCCCCTGCTCATAGGGGGATTCACCGCTAGCCCCGGAACGACTGCGCATGCCGCGTTCCGTCGACGCCAAGAAACGTCCGGTCGAGTCGCGGGCGTTACCCACGGGCACGGTGACGTTCTTATTCTCGGACATCGAAGGCAGCACCGAGCGCTGGGAATCTCACCCCCATACGATGGCCGATGCGGTCAAGCGCCATGACGCACTTATGCGCGACGCCATCGAGTCGCACGGAGGCTATGTCTTCAAGACGGTCGGCGACGCGTTCTGCGCGACATTCACGCGCGTATCCGACGCGGCGGCCGCCGCCCTGGCCGCCCAGCGTGCACTTGTAAAGGAAGACTTTTCTCAAGTGGGCGGCTTGCGAGTCCGCCTGGCGATGCATACGGGTGAAGCGGACGAGCGCGACGGCGACTACTTCGGTACCACCGTAAATCGCACCGCGCGGTTGCTTGCTGTTGGCAGCGGTGGTCAGATGCTCCTATCAAGCGTCACCGCCAAGCTCGCCCAAGCGCAGATGGGATCACAAGCAAGCCTGAGCGACCTCGGCACGCACCGGCTCAAAGACCTCGCTCAATCTGAGCACATCTACCAGCTCTGCACCCCGGATCTCGCAAGCGATTTCCCGCCGCTGCACTCGCTCGAAGCGCACCGCCACAACTTACCAGTCCAGCTGACGAGTTTTCGCGGCCGAGAAGGCGATGTCGAAGAGGTGAAATCGCTGCTCGACGGCACAGCTTTGTTGACACTCGTCGGTACCGGCGGCATAGGCAAGACTCGGCTCGCGCTGCAAGTGGGCGCTGAGCTGATCGACCGTTACCCGGACGGCGTATGGTTCGTCGAGCTCGCATCGTTAAATGATCCCGAATTGATGGCGAACATCGCGGCACAAGTTCTCAATGTCTCCGTGCCTCCAAGTCGATCAACGACTGACGCCATCGTGGCCGCTTTGCGCCGCAAGAAGATGCTCGTGATACTCGACAATTGCGAGCACCTTATCACTGCCGCCGCCCATCTCGCCAACGCCATATTGACAAGTTGCCCCGACATTAGGATACTTGCAACTTCGCGGCAAGGCTTGGGAATTTCCGGTGAGATCGTCCACCACGTGCCATCGCTTTCCGTTCCGGAAAAGACACAGGCGCTCAAGCTCGACGACGCGCTGCATTACGGCGCAATCGTCCTGTTCGCAGACCGCGCTGCCGCCGCCGACACAAGATTCGCTTTGTCTGACGATACGGCGCCAATCGTCGCCGAAATCTGTCGGCATCTCGATGGCATAGCGCTGGCGATCGAGCTCGCGGCCGCACGAGTGAAAGTGCTGAGCATACCGCACCTGGCCGAACGGCTTGCAGAGCGCTTTCGAATTCTCACCGGAGGAAACCGTGCGGCGCTGCCTCGCCAGCAAACCTTGCGGGCGCTCATCGACTGGAGCTACGACCTACTCGCGGAAAACGAGAAACTGCTCTTTCGCCGCGTGTCTATCTTTGCCGGTGGTTGGACGCTGGAAACCGCGAGCGTGGTGTGCGTCGGCGGCGACATTGACGCGATCGATGTTCTTGATTTACTAGCTTCGCTCGTTGAGAAATCATTGGTTGTGGTTGACACGACGGGACCGCTGGAGCGCTACCATCTCCTTGAGTCGACGCGCGAGTACGGACTTGAGTTACTCAAAGAGAAGGGCGAGCGCAGTGACCTAGCTCGGAAACATGCTGAGTCTTTCGCGGCCATGGCACTCGGGGCGGATGAAGTATCGAAAAGCAGGGCGGCGCAACCTTGGCTCAAGCAGTACGAACCGGAGATCGATAATTTTCGTGCCGCATTAGACTGGGCGATCACCGCTGACAACGATCCCATCGCAGGTGGAACGATCGCCGGCAACCTCGGTCTGCTGTGGTGGTATGGCGGTCGAACCGAGGAGGGGCGGCGTTGGACGACCACCGCCTTGAGCCGCATCGACGAAACTCAGGCTCCCGCCGTTGCCGCGCGGCTCTGGCTTACATCGGCAGTATTAAATGAAGGCGCGCGCAAGCTCGAGGACGGTGAACGCTCCCGAGCGCTCTATGAATCGTTTGGGGACAAGCGCGGGGCTGCCCGTGCGCTGCGCTGCGTTGGGTCCGCTCTGCATCACCTCGCGCGAATGGACGAAGCTGAGACAGCCTTGCGAAAAGCTTTGCCAGACTTGCGTGAAGCAGGCGACGCCGCCGAGGTCGTCCGTTGTCTTTTTTCACTCAGCAGCACGGTGTGGGCTCACGGCGATGTAGCGGCTGCGCGGCAGCTTCTCGGTGAAACGTTGGCGGCGGCGAAAGCGTTGGGAGATGAAGCAGCGAGCGCCGCCTATCTTTTCAACCTTGCCGAACTTGAGTTTTCTCAAGGAGAGGCTGAAACGGCGGTGCGGCATGCGAGTGATGCGCTCGCAATTTACTTAGGCGTGAAGAACTTAAGGCTGGTCGCTATCGTGCAAGCGAACTTGGCGATTTATCGCATCGCATTGGGGCAGTCAGGCGAGGCGCGCGCCGAAGCGTGCGAGGCGATCCGCTGGGCCAGGGAAACACAATACTCCTACTGCATGACGATCGCGATTCAGCATCTCGCCCTGCTGCTGTCCCTTCGTGGAGAGAGGCATCGCGCTGCGCGGCTAACAGGTTACACGGACGCTGCCTACCAGAAACTCGGCAACAAGCGCGAGCCAACTGAGGAATGGGGTTATCAAAAGTTGCTCACTTCGATGCGCGAGGAGATCGCAGCTGATGAGCTGGACGCTTTAATGGCCGAGGGTTCGGGATGGGCTGAGGATCAGGCGGCAGACGAAGCGCTGAAGCTGTAACAAGAGAAATCGTCGCGAGCGGAACTAGGAACGCAGCGCAGCTTCAACATCGTCCAAGAAGCTGAAGAGAACGGAATTAAACTCCTCGGCGTTTTCCATATTACTCATGTGACCCGCACCTTCAATCACTACTTTGCGCGCTCTGCGTATACCACGTGCAAGCGTGTCGGCGATGGTTTGAAAATCTACAATATCTCGCTTGCCCACGATCACGAGCGTCGGTGTGGAAACTTCGTTCAGCCGCTCGATCGATCGCGGTTTGATTCCCTGCGCAGAACTTTCGTTCAGCCAGATCCAGCCCGAGTAATCTCCGACTATCTGCGCCAATTTTGCTCGCACGCTCGCCCGTTCGCGCGCAGGCGCGAATAGATCGTGTGCGAGCCAGCGCTCGTTGCCAGCTTTCGCGCCGGCGACCTGCGCATGCTCCGAAATGGCATCGAGGGACTGGTCCCATTCAGCGCTCCACGGATGGCCATCAAGCGCTGAGTCCGCCAAAACCAGACTAAGCGTGGCGTCGGGATGGAGTAGAGCATGATGGAGAGCTACATTTCCTCCCATCGACAAACCGACCATGTGAGCTTTTTGCGCTTCTAAATAATCGAGTAGCGCGCGAAGATCATCGACATTACGAAAAGCAGATTCATTAGGGTGGGCCGATTTACCAAACCCGCGCAGGTCGTAACGGATGACGCGATAGCGCTCGGCTAGGGCTTCGAATTGGTCATCCCACATGCGCCTATCGAGCCCTAGCCCGTGGATGAGAACCACGGGAGCTCCGCGCCCTGCGTCTTCATAATACAGCTGGGTGCCGTTGACGGTAGCAATAGCAGCGGTTATGCCCATCGTTAAAACCCCATGAAGATCGTTTTAGAAGAAGACGGATTACCAGCGCATCAAACAAAGGAAACTAAACACGTGCCCCCTTAAACTCGATTTCTAATTCGTCTTTTTGGTTTTCGCTTGAACATGGAATTCGTTCCTGTACGTGAGGGCGATGGGAGCTAAGATCAATGATCGCAAGAATGTGGCACGGTAGAATTCGAGCTAAGGATGCTGATGAATACAGGCGTTACATCGAAGGAACGGGTCTTCACGATTATCGCAATTGCCGAGGGAACCGGGGAGCGCTCATGCTGATTCGTCAAAACGGCGATGAAGCAGAGGTTATCACCCTTTCGCTTTGGGACTCGTACGAGGATATCAAGATCTTTGCCGGCGACGACATCGCCAAAGCAAGGTACTACCCAAAAGATGAGCAGTACCTTTTAGAATTCGAACCGACGGTACGTCATTTCGACGCCGTCGGTGAAATCGACGCTCTTAAGATATTGAGCGGTGACGCGCGACCGTAGGCCGCGTCAGCAGCAAAGAATGAAAATTTCAACGCGGACGTAGCCGTTCATCCAACATTTTCATATTCACCGCTGTTTCAGTTTTAAGCGATAATCTACCATTTGGATAATTCCATACGCTCCTTACGCTCCTTTTTATTTTGACCTAAGGGGGATCTATATCCATGGCGCGATTTTCAATCCGTTGCCGAGCGGCCGGCGTCGCTCTTTGCCTTGCGATCTGCCTGGTCGAGCAATCAGCTGCTGTAGCCGCAATTCGGCAGCAGCCTGCCAGCCCAGCGCGAACATTCCTGTCTAGTCGTTCGACCCTACCGGCGTTCATGACGTTCGCTGCAGTCAATTCGAAAACTCCAGTGTTGTTCGTTTCCGACAACGAGACGAACGCCGTCTACCTCTACAACGCCGATGATTTACATGCTCCTCCAATTGGCAAGATCACGAGCGGCATCAATGCTCCAACCGCTCTCGCCGTCGATGCAAAGGGAGTGCTCTACGTCTCGAACGCAACGGTGGTCACCGCTTACCGGCCTGGGGCGGTGCAACCGTTTCGTACCATTACGGCGGCGCGTGGGACGCCCTATTCGATCGCGGTCAGCGCAGACGGCACGTTAGCCATAAGCTACGAACCAGCCAGATCCTTGTTCACCCCTGGTACGCTCGTTATTTTCGACAAGGGGAGCGCAACGCCAACGCGCACGATCAGCATTCCGTTGAACAATGCGGACTTGGTCACACTGCGTGGACTCGCGATCGATGCGGCCGACAACGTGTTCTTATCGGTTGGCCGCTACCCGCACGGTGGGGGAATGGTGAAGTTCGCTGCCGGTTCGACGCAGAGCGTGAACCTCAACATAGGAGTAGCCAACGGACAGGCATTTGATGCGAGAGGCAACTTCTATGTCTGTTTCGGCAGCGTCATCGATGTCTTTGCGCCGGGGGCAACCCAGCCGTTCCGCCAGATTTCGAACGGACTAAATTCTGGCACGCTCATCACCGTGAGCTCGGACGGCCGGATCTTCGCGCCTAATGTCGAACTGTTCGATTTCGGAACCAACCAAGACATACCAGGTAATGTGGTTGAGTACGGTCCCACCGGAGTGAACCCGCTCGCGATCAGGCAGGCGGCTGACGATGTGGATCCACGAGCAGTCGCGCTGCGTTCACCGAGCCGCTAAAACGTCAGGTTGAGGAACCCCCAAGGCTGGCCGGCAGTATGCCGCGCCAGCCTTTTCGTTGATAGAAAGCGGTAGTCGGCCGGGGCGAATCTGCTGCGAGGCTCGAATGCTGGCGCTCAGATGAAGATTCTTATCATCGAAGACGACGCTCGGCTTGCAGCACTTTTACGGCGTGGACTTGTTGAGGTCGGCCACGTCGTTGATGTTGAGACAGAAGGCGTTAGCGGAGAAACGGCTGCCCTAGACGGAAAATACGAAGCAATCGTGCTCGACGTCATGCTTCCTGGACGCGACGGACTCACTGTTGCACGACGGCTGCGCGAAAAAGGCATTGCTACCCCGGTGTTGATGCTCACTGCGCGTGATACCCTCGACGACCTGGTAAGCGGAATCGACGCGGGAGCTGACGACTACCTGCGCAAACCATTTGCCTTTCGCGAGCTGGCAGCACGGCTGCGCTCGCTAACACGTCGCGAACCTGCACCGGTTCGCAAAAAACTCAGCGTCGCGGACGTGGAACTCGACCTGGCCAGCCGCACGGTGACGCGGGCCAGCCGGCCCGTTCCACTCACCGCGCGTGAAACAGCCTTTCTCGAATATCTCATGCGCAACGCCGGCATGCTCATTACGCGCCGCATGCTAGAAGATGCGCTGTGGGAGAAGGAGAGGGAAACATCCTCAAACGTGATTGAGGTTTTTATACGTCGCTTGCGCGCCAAACTCGAGACGGACGGCTTGCCTCGTCTCATCCATACCGTGCGGGGCGCAGGCTATCGGTTCGCTGCAGCATCGGAACGCGATGTTCAATCGTAGCACACTGCGGGGCAGATTAGCCGCCGCCTATACGGGCCTGTTAGTCGCAGGCCTGGCTCTATTCGCGGTCGTCTCATACTCGTTGCTCGATCGCGCATTGTCGCGAGCTCTCGATACCAGACTGCGCACCGCGATTACTGCGCTTGCGGCAACCGTCACTCCCGAAGAAGTAGGTCGGCAGCTTGAGCCGCAGCCGCAAGTGGCCCTGCAAACGTTGCTTGGCTCGCAACCCGATGGCGCGCTCATTGCGGCGAACGGCAAGGTGATCGCTGCTACCGATGCCAGCGTGCCGCCTGCTCTTGTGGCGTTGGCGCGCCGTCACGTCAGCGAAATCACTTTTGCCGACGCCGGCATCGACACCCACGACGTGCGAGCGGCCACCGCTCCGGTGCGCATTCACGGGCGAACGGTTGCGACAGCGCTCGTGTGGCAAACAACCGATTCAATCGAAGAGGTCGAACGTGACCAGTTGATCATCTTCGCTGTCGCCATTCCGGTTATCGCTCTTGTCGCGATTCTCGGGGGGAGCTTTGTCGCCTCGCGGGGCTTACGGCCGCTCGCCGACGTATCAGCGCTCGCCCAAGACATTGAGGCGCACGATCTTTCCGCGCGCTTGCAATCCTCCAACCAGCATGACGAACTCGGCCGCTTCAGTGCGACCTTCAACCGGATGCTCGACCGGCTGGCAGCCGCGTTCGAGCGGCAACGACGCTTCACGGCCGACGCGTCGCACGAATTGCGCGCGCCGCTGTCGATTATCCGTGCCGAAGCGGAGTTGTCGTTGCGCAGCGAGCGATCGAGCGAAGAATACCGGCGCGCCCTGGAAGCGGTTTTGGCCGAAAGCGATCGGCTCGAGCACCTTATCGGTCAGTTGCTCGCGGCCGCACGCGCGGAAAGCCGCTCGCAACCTGCTGAGGTCGTGGATGCGGCCGCGGTTGTCAGCTCCGAAATCGAACGCATCAATCCCGTGGCACGCGCACGTGGCGTCACTATCGTCGCCAAGATTTCCGATGCTGCTTGGGTGCGCGGTCATGAACCCGCGCTTGCAAGCGCGTGCGCGTGTGTATTGCACAATGGAATCGATTTTGCGCGAACAATCTGCGAAGTGGCCGTAGCGCATGAGAATGGCCGCGTCACTATCTGCGTCAGCGACGACGGGCCCGGTTTCTCCGAGGCAGGTCTTGCGCACGCCACCGAGCGCTTTTGGCACGATGATGCATCGCGCGAACACCGCACCGGCTCCGGTCTAGGGCTCGCGATCGCGCGCGCGATCGTTGAGAGTGCAGGCGGCGAGGTGCGCCTGCGCAACGGGCCAAGCGGAGGCGCGGAAGTAATGATAACTTTTCCATCGGAGGCCCGGGGGTCCTGAACAAGAGCTCCGTTCATTTAGCAGTCATCTGAATGTATTAAGCTACCGGCAGAAGGAGCTCTCTCATGAACAAGAATCAAGTACTCGCTGCGGCCCTGGCGGCGGTCGTCACCGCAGCAGTCGTTCCAGCGGCCTGGCGTGCGGCCGCCGCTGCCGACGCAACCAATAACCAGTCTCCCACGTATAGCTGCAGCACCCACGTGCCGAAGGGCACGCCGCACAACAAACTGGGATCGCTAGCACAAGTTTCAGAACAGCAGGCGCGAACTGCCGCGCAGTCGGCAGCGCCCGGCCAAGTCGTCAGCTCAACCCTTGACGACGACAACGGCTGTCTCGTGTACTCCGTGGATTCAAAATCGGCAGACGGTAAGATCCATGAAGTCACCGTCGATGCGGGTAACGCCAAGGTCCTTCACCAGGATATAGAAACCAAAGCGGATGGCGCCCGCGAAACAAATGGCAGCGAATCAGAGAATGGCTCGGAAAGCGGCTCTGAGTCAGAGTCCGGCGCTGAAGCCGGCGAACAAGGCGGCGGAGACTAACCAACAGTCTCGCCGTCAACCGGCCCGAGTAATCACTCGGGCCGGTTTCTTTTTCGCAAGAAAGCGACTCCCATCAGCGAAGTTCCGCGCCTGAAGGTACGGCCATGGATGATAAAGGGCAAGCGTCGGCCACGGTGCCAGCTCATGCTCGGATAACGCGGCTTCGGTTCGATGAGAGCAAACCTGTTTTGCATCTCACCGTTGAAGATATTGCCGATGAGTATGCTATCGCCGCATCTCAAATAAAGGCACTCTATGCCGCGCGGATCCGTTTAGAGGGACCGACCAAGCCGGATGTCGCGGGCAAGAACATTGTTGGGGCAATTCTTACCGTGTCGACGTGGCCGCGTTCTCTGCGTCCCCACACGAGTATCGCAACTCCGCCCGAAGAGGAGTTGCACTTCGTGTTGGCATTGCGCGTCGTTGACGTGGTCGCGCTCTGGTACTTGGTAGCCGACTCGTTCAATTTCCGCGAGTCACTCGGTGACGAGGCCGGGCTCGTGACCGAACCCAACCTGCAAGCGCTGGTTGGCAAACTTGCGGGTTTTGCGCCGCATGCCGTTCAGGATGCGGGATTTGCAGCACTCGTCGCACACACGCGGCCACCTGCGCCCTTGTCCTCGCTCGTTGAATTCTTCCGAGCCTGCGTTCGCAACTAATGCGATCTGTCGGCTCCGCGTTGGGCATCATCGCCACATTGCTGGGCTGGTCGGCCGTCGCTGCCGATCAAACGACATTTGGTCCCTGCGTCGCGTATCAACAGATTTTCGGTGCTGACCTGCTCGGCTCGTTCACCGACACGAATTACGCGAGCGCATTTCATCAGATGAGTCGTACTACCTCGCTTATAGTTTTTGCGCCCCCTCCTTCGCGCATCATGGCGTACAACTCCCCATTGTACACCAGCATTGAAGCCCTGAACCAGCAAGGTTATGCTATCCGCTACACAACGCACGCGAACTGTCAGGATCCAAGCTGCGAGTATGCGCGTTTCTCAGGTCGAAGACTAACCGTTAATGGCTCGGCCAGCGTCCTCGAGACTCTGCCAAGCCCTGCTCCGCTCACCGGAACCGCCACTGTACTTCAGCCGGGGATAATTGGATACTACGTCGGCCCGCAAGAAAACGCGTTACCCGGATTTGCAGCGCTCGCTTTTGACCAAGATGAAAATCGTTATTCATTGCAAATCCGCGGCGCCAATCAAGAGGAGCTCGTTGAATTGCAGCGGTGGATCATCGCAAATGTGCAGTTCAAGCCTCGCTTTACGCTCGTGATGCCGCAACCAGTCCCGACAGTCCGGCCCGCGCCTTCGCCGATGGACGCGACCCCGAAGCCGATAGACCGCGCAACACCTACCTCGGCGCCTCTGCCCGTTGCGACGCCCCAATTTTCGGGTTACTCGCCGCATGCGGGGCCCGCGGGGACGATCATTCGGGTCCTCGGAAACAATCTTTCAGACGTGCACTGCGTTACGATCGGGCCCAAGCTGGCGCGTTTTTATTCTCAATCGAACCGTGAGTTAGACGTGATCGTTCCAACTTCACCGGAAAGCGGCACCCTCCAAGTCTTCCTGCAAAATGAACAGGCCAATCTCGATTACTTCAGCGCTTTTCCGGATGTCACCGAGCCTACTCCCGCGCACGCCATTCGGGGAAGTTTACCAGCGGTGAGGAAATCGGCAAACGTGAGTCTCGTGAGCCACGTCCGTTTGCCAGCGTCGCTGGCTTCAATGGCGAGAGTTCTGCAGAAGAAGACGACGGTACCGATCCTTCTACCCAGTTACCTGCCGAGTGGCCATCCGCTAAGCATGACCGTGGCTACGTCAAGCAAGAACGCCTACTCCGTTGCGTTCATGCTGCGCAACTGTAAGCCTCAGCCGTTTGCGAGCTGCTCGCTTGGAGAAGTCACAGTGGAGAAAATGTGGCCCTTTGCGGGTGCGGGGTACTGGAAATTAAATCCGATTCTCGCTGCGAATCGGAAGCTGTTCAACGGAATAAATGCTGCGTACGTTCCATATACTTGTGAGGCAACGTGTGGAATGACCTCGCTAAGCTTCGGATACCGCCAAGACCCCACATATCAGACCAACATTGTCACGCTGCGCTGGCAGGCTGCGAGTTGGGAGAAAATTCGCGATATCGCTAACTCCTTAAGCGAAGTAACTCGTCCTCCGTGAAAGATCACTTATCGACTGTCAGCGTTACGGTCAAACCACGTTCGAAGAGAGCAGCAGTTTCTTTTGCTAAAGGCGCTGTCGTCGTATGCGTTCGCGAGCCACCACACGAGAATCGCGCCAATGATGCTTGCCGCAAGGCGCTCGCGGGAGCGTTAGGAGTGCCGGTTTCAACAGTGTTTTTGCTGCGCGGCCGGTCGTCGCGACGCAAAGTGTTTGAAATTAGGAGCTTGACCCGCTCCGAGTTGCAACGTAGAATAGGCGACTCGCCGAACGACTGACTGTAGCTCAAATACTCAGGTTACATTAAACCTCTAAAGCGGGCCTTAATTCGGCATAAGTCTAGCTTAATGGCTTCTTAATCGTAAGCGACTACTCTCTCAGGGTACTCACTTTGTCTGAGGGAGGCTTCTGTGCGCATCTTACTCGGATTCACCGCATCCTTCGCATTGCTGCTTGGTGCATCGCTCACGGCGAGCGCCCAAACTGCCGCAGGGCATGCAAATCGATTTCATAACACTACCAAGATTGCCGCGCCTGCGCCGCTATCCTACGGCGTCAACATTTTTGCGCGCGGCACAGCGAGCTACTTCAATCCCGATGCGATTACCGTTGACGATCACTTTGTCTACGTAGCTTATGCGAATAATACGGCCAAGAATGGAAGCGACGGCCGTCCCAGCACCGTCGTTCAATACAAACGCAATGGACAAGTAGATCACATCTACAGCATCATCGGCCACTGCGACGGGATGCGGCTGAATCCAAGCTCCCATCAGCTGTGGGCTCTCGTAAACAATGATGGCAACCCGGCCATGTATACGATCGACCCTCAGACCAGCGCCATCAAGAAATATGCATTTTCTTCTGCACCGCATGGCGGCGGGTACGACGATGTCGTCTTCACCAACGGACAGGCATTCATCTCAGCATCCAACCCAACGCTGAACAGCAGCGGTATCAATGTTTTCCCCGCCATCGATCGGGTGACGCTCTCCGGTAGCACTGCGCAGTTGACATCCGTGCTGGAAGGCGATGCATCGGCCTTTGACATCACCACGCAAAAGGTCGTGAAGCTGAATCTTGTGGATCCGGATTCGATGTCAGTCGACCCGGCCGGTGATGTGATTCTGGTCGACCAGGGAGGCTCGGAACTCGTTGCTTTGAGTCATGCAGGCACAAGCTCCCAAATGGCGACTCGGCTGGCGACCGGCACGCAAATTGAAGATCCGATATGGGCGACAAACCAACATGGCGTGCTGTTCATCGTAGATGGAAAAGCCAACGCCGTGTATACTGCCACAACACAATTCATCCCGGGAACCGTGTACGTCGCGAGTCCGAATGACTCGGGCGTGGCAAGCTTTGTCGGCACCATGGATATGACAACAGGTATCATCACTCCGGTCTTGGTCGGCTTTAGAAGCCCGACCGGCTTGCTGTTTGTGGCTACGCAAAAGTAGTAAGGACGACAAGCAAAACATCTGGCAGTATCGGATCAAAGGGAAACGCTGCGTCCGACGAGCGCAAGCGTTTCCTTTTGAATTCAGTTTTTAATGAACAACACTAGGGAGGCGTGAGCTGCTTTCCCGCGCGAACGGCAACGATCATGGCCGCGACGCGATCCGCAGCTACAGTATCGGCATCTTTTCGATAACCGGCCTGTGCTTTGTCTAGATCGGCCAGCGCGCCGTCCTTGTCGCCGAGGCCATAGCGGGCGATGGCGCGCTCTTGGTACCCGTCAGGGTCGTCGGATTTCCGTCCCACATAAGTTTGGAGGTCGGTTAGCGCGAGTTTGAAGCTCCCGATACGATTATACGCGAGCCCACGGTAATAGTATGCAGCATCAGAACTGTCGGGTTTTTGCAAGATGAAAGAGTTAAGGTCGGCGATTGCTTTCGTATATTGTGCGCCAGTCAACTCGAGTCTGCCACGCGCCCACAACCCGCGGCGATTTTTGGGATCAAGGGTCAGGGATTTTTCGCAGTCGCTTGCGGCACGGTCGCGGTCGTCAACAAGTCGGTCCGCGTCGCAGCGAGCGGCGAACAGGTATGCGTTTGATCGACCCAGCTCGATCGCGCGACTGTAATCGCTTTGCGCCATTCGATAGTTTTCGCGGTCCCAATCAACGTCGCCACGATCTTCATAAGCTTTCGCGTCAGTGGGATCCAGCCGGATAGCCATGTCGCAGTCGCTCATCGCGCCGGTCTGATCGTTAAGTTGTAAGCGTGTTTCGCAACGGGTCACATACGCGTATTCGTAGTCAGGAGCTATTTCGATGGCCGTGTTGTAATCTTTGAGCGCAGCCTCGTCGTCTCCAACCTCAGCCTTGGCGTCGCCGCGCAGAACGAGCGCGCGACTATCACGTGGATTCGCGGCTATGAATGAGTCGAGAAGTTTTATCGCGCCGCGATAATCCCCAGCCTTATATGCCGTCCACGCCTGATCATATGTGACGGCCGCACTGGCTGGCAACAAACCGGTCGCGATGAGAAACAATGCAAGGCATATAGCCAACGGGCCGCCACGCAATCTGGGAACAAGCACATGACCTCCAACAATAGACATAATCACCGCGTTTCATACATAACACTTCGGGCACTGCAAGTCAAGTTGGAAGGAGAGCGCAGTTAAGTGCCCTCCTTCCACGCGGCCTCGCCCCGCACGAAGTCTGCGATCAGATTCGGCGTCGCCGTGTCGAAGCCGACCACGTCGAGCATGCCACCATCGTTGGGATCGGCGATGGTGAAGCCCGTCGCCGTCATGCCGACGACGATCAGCTTCGCCGGGATGCCCGATGCGGCACGATACTTGCGCAGCGCCTCATCAGGATGGATCGCGCCGAACCACGTCTCGTTGTCCGTGTAGACGACGAACGCGTCGACCTCGAGCCGCTTCTCGATTGCGTAGAGCATCGGCAGCGAGCAGTCCGTGCCCGAGAAGGGCAGCTTCTCCGCACGAGCGATCACCGTCTCGAGCTTCCCACCACGCCCAATCGCGAACGGAACGAACTGGTCGGAGAACGCCATGACCGCAACGCGATCCTCGGTCGCAACCTGGACCATCGACATCGCGCACGAGGCGACACGCGGCGTCAGGCCCGGCACACCCGCGACTGCGCCATACGTCATCGAACCAGAAACGTCCAGACCGATGAGCACGCGGCGGCCAGCCGGACGGACATTACCGAACGCGGCGTAGAACGCGCGATCGAGCGCGTCGACGATAGCGTCGACCGGCTTCCACGTGTTCGAACCACGCACACCGTGACCCGAACGATACGTCTCAAGCGCGGCCAGGACGGCGATCGGGTGCACGCGTGCCTTACGCAGACACTCAACATCATCCAGCTGCGCGATGACCTTCTCGGTTGCGGCACCGCGCGGCGTGATAAGACCGATGCGCGTCATGGTCGCCAGGTTGCGGATCAACGCCGTCATCGGCATGTCCTCGAGCAGCGCTGCCCACACGTCCGGCTCACGCAGCCACTCGGTCGGCACAGCCTCACGCGGAAGCTTATGCGCCAGGACGAATGCGGCCATCTCGTCAGCTGAAGAAGACCTCATGGTCTTCGCGCGGTCAACGGCCCACAGCAGGCGCAGCCGATCGTCATGCGGCGCACCATTGCCCAGCGTCGCCGGCTTGCCCAGCATCCAGCGGTAGAGCTGGTGTCGAGCGTCGACATCGGTCGCCGGATGCGCGAGGCGCAGCAGGTCGCCCGTCGCCCACTCGTAACGACGCTGATACTTCACGGCCTGATAGGCGAGCTCATCGAGCGGCTTATCATTGAACCACGCGGCGATCGCGCCGCGCAGACCGCGACCCCAACCACGGAACTGCTCGATGTAGGCTGCGAACTGCAGCAGGTGGGATGCCGTGCGGCAGACCTTATGCAGACCATCCGTCAGCGCGAGACGGCGCGCGTCATCATCACCCCAGCCTGCACACATGGCGAGAGCGAAGATCGCGGCGTCCTGCTTTGGAGCGCGGCCCGCAATCGAGATGTCGATGATGCGACGCACAACTGCGGCACCATCAGCCTTAACCATCGACGCGAGGTGCTGAGCGTTGTCACGCGTCAGCTTGGCCTCCGACGCGTAGTAGGTGCCACCCTCAGAACCGAGCACGAGGAAGCGGTCCACGCGCGCCCAGTTGTCGAGCGCGTAGACATAACCACCAGCGGCGTTTGCCACCTGATCCTTGCCCGGCTGCGGCTGCATCTGCGGCGTGCCGAAGACGAGGCCGTGAAAGATCTGCATGAGGTGCTTCATTATAGTGTGCCTTCCTTTTAGCTTCGTAAGACCGTCCGCGGTCAAGTGTGTGCTCAGGAATTCGCATGCTGCCTTGTGACAGCGTGCCGCTGGCTTCGAACCAGCTCTACCACGATAACCCTGAGCGTCCGGCCCGCGAACGAGTTGGTGCGAACGACGCGGACGAGTTGTAGGTCAAGGGAATAGCCTCGCCTCATTTGAGACGGCCGGTCTCGCGAACCGGCGCGGCCTGTGTCGAGCGATAACCCTTGACGTCCGGCCCACATCGCCTGTAGTTTTGTCCAAGAGCGCAGCGTCGTACTGAAATCTTGACGCGGACAAATCTTTGTCTAGGGAGTGGCTGGTGCTTGCGCACCAGCCTGGTGCTCTACCGCTGAGCTATGCGTCCGGGATGCCCCGTGCGCAGTCGGATTCGAACCGACGCCACCTCGTTAGCAGCGATAACCCTACACATCCGGCCCGCGCCGTTGTGCTTGTCGTGTAGATCTGGCAGGTCGTGAAGGAGTCGAACCTTCGTGAGCAAGTTTTGGAGACTCGCGCGCTTGCCAAAGCACGACCCATCTGTCGCGGATACGGGAACCGCCCCCGTCTGCCAGGCTTATGGAGCCCGGACTGTCTCTTTGATCCGCATCGTCGAGTTTGTAAGGAGCGCCGCGGAATCGAACCGCCAGCCGTTTAGCCGCGACAGTTTTCAAAACTGTTTGCTCACCGCGAGCCGAACGCTCCGTAGAGCCCTCGACAGGAGTCGAACCTGTCTGCAACCCGTTCGTAGCGGGAGGCCCATCCGATAGACCACGAGGGCATTGGTTATTCAGTTTTGGTGCCGGAAGTTGGTGTCGACCCAACGACCTCGCGGGCTTCAACCGCGCGCTCTACCAGTTGAGCTATTCCGGCATGGCTGCTCCCCTCGGATTCGAACCGAGATTCTCGCCGTAACAGGGCGCCGCGCTACCGGTTGCGCCAGAGAGCATCATGGTACTCGAGGAGGGACTTGAACCCTCACGCTCCGCGAGGAGCAACGGTTTCTGAGACCGTTGTGGCTGCCAGATTTCACCACTCGAGTATGGCGGTCCCGATGGGTGACGATCCCACGACCTCTCGGTTGACAACCGAGTGCTCTGCCGTTGAGCTACGGAACCAAAAACCTGGAGAGCAGGGCCGGATTTGCACCGGCGCATCGAAGGGTTGCAGCCTCCTGCCTTTCTCCTTGGCGACCTGCTCTATGATGCGACCGGCGGGATGTGCGCCCGCACCTCCGCGCTGGCAACGCGGCGTTCTGCTGTTGCGAACTCCGATCGCGTGTTCTTGAACATCTGCACCACCTAGTGTGTCATCCGCTCGAATTCGTTTTCGAACGAGACGATGAACCGCTTTGCCAGATCGATGGCGTCCGGTAAGCTGGGTGCGAATGCGCAATACTCCTTTTCGGAGAACAGCCGCTCGAATAACGTATTAGCGTTACCCGTACGATCATCGCTGTCGTATCGAATCTTGCTAAAGTTGATCTCGACCTTGTAGAGTTCGATCAATTCTCCGGTTAGACCGATTGAATCAACCGGCTGGATGGCGATATCGAGCTTCAACTTCTTAAGAAACGATGTATCGGTCGCTACCAACTTTGTCTACCTCCTCTCACACAAGAAATTTCTCTCTTTCGATCGTTTGGTGGAGCTGCGGGGAGTCGAACCCGCGATCCGCTGTTTGCAAGGCAGCTATCCTGCCGTTGAACGACAGCCCCACGATGTGTTTGTCCGTATTCAGTTTTAAGAGAACTGGGGCGAGCAACGGGTATCGATCCGGTACCTGCGGTATCACAGACCGACGTGCAGGCCACTACACCATACCCGCCATGGAGCCACACCTCAGATTCGAACTGAGCGGGTCCGCTTTACGAAAGCGGTGCTCGTCCTAACGAGCATGTGTGGCGTACCCGAGGAGAGATTCGAACTCCCAACCTACTCGTTGTAAGCGAGCCGCACAACCGTTGTGCTACTCGGGTATGTGTCGTATTCAGTTTTCTGGTGAGCGCGGTAGGATTCGAACCTACGAGGCGCATCAAGCGCTGCGGGTTTACAATCCGCTGCCTTCAACCGCTCGGCCACGCGGCTCACGTCTGGTAGGGAACGATGGGCTCGAACCATCCGCCTCCGGCATATCAGACCGGCGCTCTGCCGAATGAGCTAGTTCCCTGCGTTGGTGCCCCCGGCAGGCGTCGAACCTGCACCAATCCGATTAAGAGGCGGATGCTCTGCCAATTAAGCTACGAAGGCGCAAACTAAAGAAGCCTCGGTTGTCTCCAACCGAGGCCTCAAAAAAGGCTTACGCTCGATCTGCAGACTACCCGATCGTGTCCTCGGCGGTGCGGTTGCTATAGCCGTGCCCTGCGAAGAGGCACGCCGCGACTGACGCGATGACGACGTCATACCGCATTTGCAACCCTAGTTTTGTAGTTGTCCTTGGCACGAAACTCAAAGCTCCTTATCGCGTAAAAATAAACGCTTGCCTACTTTACATCGCGGATGGGTGGCTTGTCAAGTGAGAAGTTGATCCTTGGTAGCCACCAGGATGGGAGCGACCCGCCCGCAAGCTTGACCAATCCCGCCTGAGGAGTGAAATGTCTAGCGCGGATGCAGCCGTGAACGGCGTCGCATCGAACGGGCCGACTGTTCGATCGAGAGGATGCGCCGTCCGAGTCCGCGGGAGCGCATGAAGCGGATCGAACGAGTCAAGCTATACCCAACGGCCTCGCAGGGCGCGCGTCTGCAGGCATGCTTGGGCGTGTGTCGTGAGCTCTATAATGCGGCACTCGAACAACGCCGCGATGCGTGGCGATCGCGTCGTCTGCGTATCGATCACAAACGACAGTATGCAGAATTAACGGAGCTGCGCGCGGTAGATCCGCGAGTGGCAAGTATTTACCGCGAGCTACAAGACGCGGCGTTGCACAAGCTTGATCTGGCCTTTCGCGCATTCTTTAGCCGCTGTAAGAAGGGGGAGGCACCAGGTTATCCCAGGTTTCGGTCAGCGCGCCGTTATCGCAGCCTTGAATTTCCCCACGGCAACCGGGCGCTGAAGTTCAATGGCGCCCAGACCAAGGTCAAAGTCCCTGGTGTAGGCAGCGTGCGGCTGCGACGCGGCCGTGCTGTTCCCGCCTTTGGCCGGGCGATGCTGGTGCATTCAGCGCGAGGCTGGTACGTCTTGTTCGAGTGTGAGCGGGCAGCCAGTCCGTTGCCCGCGACCGGGAAAGTGGTGGGCGTCGATGTGGGCATCGCCGCCTTTTACGCGACGTCAGATGGTCACATAGAGCCAAATCTTCGGCTGGGCAGGAAGCGCGCTGCTCACATAGCTCGCTTGCAACGGATCATCGCCAAACGCCTCCGCGGCAGTGCTGGCCGGCGTAGGGCGGTCAAAGCATTGGCCCGAGCGCAAGATCGATTGCGCTGGGCGAGGCGCGACTGGCACCACAAGCAGGCGCGCAAGCTTGTTATGTGCTATGAGGCGATCGCCTTTGAAAAGCTGCCACTACGTTCGATGACCACGTCAGCTAAAGGCAGCGTCCAATTTCCTGGCAAGAATGTGAGGCAGAAGTCGGGTCTGAATCGAGCGATCCTCGATGCGAGTTGGTCACAGTTTACGAAGATAGCGGTCGACAAAGCGGAAGAGGCTGGCCGACAGGTTGTGTTCGTGAATGCCAAACACACGTCGCAAACGTGTTCTAAGTGCGGCTGCGTTGATGCCGCTAATCGATGCACGCAGGCGGATTTCGTCTGCCTGTCCTGCGGTTACGCGCTACACGCTGATGTCAACGCGGCTATCAATATACTGAAGAGGGCGACGTTGTCGCCTGCGGGGAGGGGCGCGGCATTGGCCGACCCCACAGATCCGCGAAGTGTGCTATCGCCGGGGAGGACCCGGCTCGCGCAGCACGATGCTGCGTGAGGGCGCATCCAACGAACGTTAGGTAGATAGCCTTGCACGGTATTCGCGAGCCGCCGTTTGTGCGCGACGTTCGTTTCGATCGCAATGCCTGCAAAGAGGGCAGCCGCACCAATGAGGGTGTTTCGCCTCACAGCAGCTTGGTCAGCTTGCGCGGGTTGAACATTCGTCACTGCGAGCGCGCCCATCAGAACCGTCGCAAACAGAAGGGTGAGTAAAGTTTTCATCGGGATACGGTCCTTTCCCACACCGACCGAATCGTATCAAACGGTCCTGGGAAAAGACTGTGACCTTTTGGTCAGACGTCGTTGATGCTTTGCGGCCGCGCTGTGCGACGGTACTCCATGTTCCAGGCTGCATCCCTTGCGGCGCCAGGGCCATAATAGCGTTCGACGACGCGCAAGGCAAGATCGATACCCGAGGACTCGCCGCCGGAAGAAGAGACGTTGGGATTTTCGACGTATTTCGTTCCCCGCACTAAAGTGACTTTGGGATACCACTTTTCGAAACTGTCGTAACCGCTATGGTGCGTCGTCGCCTTGAGGCCGTCAAACAAGCCCGCTTTCGCAACGAGAAATGCTCCCGTGCAGATGGACATCGTGACATCGGCCTGGACGCTGGCTTTCTTGATGTACGCGAGCGTCGCTGGGAGACTCTTTTGCATTGGCACGACCAAGACGTGCGGCTGCGGCGCATTCTTGAACGAGTATTGCGCTTGCATTTTCAAACCATTGTTGTCAATTGGTTCCGTGGTCTCGGCGATGGTGTATATGTCGAAGCGCACCGGGCCCATCATAGCGGGCCCCATACTTGCATCCCCAAACGCGGCCAGCGGACCGAACAAGTCGATCGCGACAAGATCGGGACCGATCACGAACCCGACCCGAACTGGCCCGTGAGCCGGCGGGTGAAGAGTCTTTCCAAGGTTCGGGGCCGATGCAACGGTCTGAGCTTTGGAAGTTTGTGCAGCCGCTGGTTGCACAACTGACGAGGTGGCGACGCTGCCGACAAGCGCGCCTATAGTGATGAGAGCGTTTTTGCGTTTCATCCTCCCAGTGTAAGCCAATGGCGCCGCGCGAGTCTTGTACGATATTTGCGCGTTTGAGCGCTCGCCGCGGGCGCAAGGCCGTTATGATGCGGGCGTCTTGGCGCCGCGCGTTGTATTACGGCTCACATCATGACTGTCTGGAGGCCGGGCACCTTCGCCGGAAAGACCGTTTCGCGTGAAATCGCCGGGGCGCTGCTGTCGGAAGTAACGCACGTTCGACCCCTTACTGTGGCCCCGCACTCGCACGAGGTCCCGTACTTCAGTCTGTTGCTAGAAGGGTCGTATTCTGAAAATGCGACAGACTTCGCGGTCCGCTACGAACCATACACCGTCGTTTTTCACGACGCTTTCACGGAACATTGGGACGCTATTGCCGAAAATGGCTGCCGCATGTTTTTCGTGGAGTTGCTCTCACCGTGGGTCGAAGTCGTCTCCGCGACTCCCAAGCCGGCTCACCTGTTCGAGATGGACGGTAGCGCACCGGCCTGGCTCATCTTGCGGCTGCACCGCGAGTTTCTTTCCGGCGACGCGGCGTCGCCGCTCACCGTAGAATCCGTGTTGTTCGAGTTGTGCGAATATCTTTCGGAGTCGGCAGTCGAGACGACTCCCGAGCCCGCATGGATCGCGGCTACCGAGGCACTCCTTCGTTCGAGACTATCAGAGCGCGTCGACCTGCGAGCGATAGCGTTACGGATGAGCGTCAATCCCTCGCACCTCTGCCGGACGTTTCGCCGCTTTCGGCGCCGCACGATTGGCGACTATGTCATGGGGTTGCGGATACAGTTCATCTGCCGCAAGCTCGTGGACACTCGGGACTCCCTGCACGACATTGCAGAACAAGCCGGCTTCACGGATCAAAGCCACATGACACGGAATTTTACGCGAACCACCGGCGTCTCACCGGGCTCGTATCGCCGTCAGCGAAAAAACTCCGCGCATTAGTGGTCGTACTCATCGTGACGACGGACCCAACGTTGTGTAGACTCACCTTCGTCGCGACCCTTAGGAACGAAATCTAAAAAATTGTACGCGCCGTTGATAATGTCGATGCCGCGCGAGTAGGCTGAGTACGTGTGGTAGATTTTCCCCGCATTATCCTTGTAGAAGACGCTAACCCCTGGGGCCTCGGCATCCGGAAAGCTCTGCATCGTATAGTTGTAATAGCACTGGTCTTTCGCGAGCTCTTCCTCGGAGAACGTGACGTTAAAATCACAGTTGAAATCGTTTTCGAATGATGACGCCCACAAGAAGTCCCAACCCATCCGCTTGCGGTATGCTTCGATTTTCGCAAGGGGCGCACGTGAAATGGCTGCAAAACTGACATCCCGCGCCTTCAAGTGGACGGGAATGCCGTTGAAATTATCCGCCCAGTAGGAGCAGCTCTTGCAGCCCTCATCCCAGCTCGGATCGAACATGAAATGGTAGATGATGAGCTGGTGCGAGTCCCCAAAAAGGTCAGAAAGCGACTGTTTTCCGGCCGGTCCTTCAAAGACATAGTTCTTGTCAACGCGCTCCCACGGTAGGTCGCGCCGGTCTTGAGAAAGCTGGTCGCGCAGCCGGGTGAACTCTTTTTCTTTTCTCAGCAGCGCTTTGCGCGCTTCGGTCCACCGATCGTTTGAAACCACTTCATGAGTTTGAACATTGAATGTCGGCGTTTTCATACTCGCTCCCCTCGCATCTGTATGTTAGCATACACTTACGAAAGTGTCAACTTACACTTACGACAATCGTTTAGCGCCAGTTTCTTTGACAACAGTTCGCTGCAGCCGTCCGGACCGAGAGAGTCCGGCTCCAAGCTGGGAATTTTAAGGCAGCATGACATGAGGGGTGCCCGGCTTATGACGCAGAACTACCTGATAAGATAGGAGAGCTCCTAATGCGCCGGTCGATCAGCCTCGGTTTGATCATCGCTCTATTTGGCATTGCTTTCAACTCGGCACAGGCAAAGCCAGTCAATTTAGACCAGTGGTTCTTAAAGGCCACCTCGTACGACAAGCCTGGAACCACGATTGACCTCGCAGCGCCGGATTTTTTGCTCGGAAAATCCTTGGACACCACGTGCCCCTCCAAATTTGACTCCAACTTGCCTAGATTCTACACTTTCTGGCAGCTTTTGAAGTACGATCGCAAACATCATATAGCGCTGGCGAGGGGTTCCACCGACCAGGAGTCTTGCGCCCTTTTCGTGGCCTCGGCGCCGGCAGTGAGCGCGCCCGACGCAGACCTTTCGCAAGCTTGTACCGGGCGGGGAGTCTGCATCGGTAGCACCTATGCGCACGTGCTCTCCGTGTACGGGCCTTCTGAAAAATCGGGAAAGCGCGGCAAGCACTTTGTAACCTCGTATAGCGCGATGGTTGCGGCTAGAGCCATAACGTTAAATCATCCGCAAGTGCAACTTCCGGAGCGCATCACGCTTGTGATCGATAACGAACGCGTTTCATCCATCGCTATTTACATCGATGAGGGAGGTCTCTTCTAACCCCCAGGTCACTGAGCCGTTTGTGCACATGGCACTGGCCGTCGTCGGGTTCGGCGGCGCTAGCCGCGATCAGGTTTGGTTTTGCAACGCCGGCAGGTTTACCAGATCGTAGACTTCACTGAAGCGGATCCAGAGCACACTCGAAACGGCAATGATACCGCCTATGATGATTGTAGGCAAAACACCGATGGTGCTGCCAAGCGCACCCCCGATCGCTGCTCCGATCGGCATCGTTCCCCACACAATTGTCCGCATCGTGGCGTTCATTCGCCCTTGCAGCGCGCCGGGTACGATTGCTTGGCGCAAACTCACTTGATTGACATTGTAGAGCGGAATTGAGAACGACAAGATTAGTTGCGAGCCGAAAAGCAGCAGCAAAGGTGATCTAAACGCGGCAATCGCCGCTAGCAGCGTGCCCAACCCCCCTAAGACCGCGGCTGCAGCAAGCGTCTTACCGAGTCCGAATTTTTGCGCTATTTGCGCCGAGAAAAAGGCGCCGAAAATGCCAAAATCGCCGAAGGCTAGGATACCTCCCACGACCGCCGGTGACAAGTGCAAAGACCTGTAGGCGAAGATGAGATATACGGCGCCAAGCATAGAGCCGCCAAGGTTCGAAGTCGCGGTACATCCCGCGATATTCCTTAGAATCGGACTGCCGAAGACGACGCCAGCACCATCGCGCAGCTCCGCCCAAAAGCCTTGAGACTGGGCCGCAGGCCGGGCGACTGTTTCTTTCGCGCGTATCGAAATCAATCCGGCGACGGACGCCAGAAACGATATCGCATCGACGAGCATTGCCATCGGAGCACCCAGCCTCTGTACGAGAACTCCACCAAGACCATTACCCGCGATTTGCGCAGCCGATCGGCTGATCTCGAGCTTGGCATTGCCTTCAGTTAGGTCTTGCCGCTCGATCAAGCTCGGAAGATACGACTGATATGCGACTTCGAAAAATACAGTCAGGATGCCGAAGAAGAGCGCGATCAGATACAGTTGCCAGAGCATGAGCACATGCAACGCCCACGCAATCGGAATATATGCAAGCGCCGCCGCACGACCAACATCGGCGACAATCATGACAGCCTTACGCGAAAGGCGATCGACCCAAACGCCGGCCGGCAATCCAAGCAGCGGAAAGGCGAGAAATTGGGCTGCCTCAAGCAGTCCGACTTGGTATGGCTTGGCTCCTAGTGTCAGGATCGCGACGCTCGGCAGTGCCAGCAAAGTCACTGCGCTGCCGAAAAGGCTGATCGTTTGGCCAATCCATAAACGAACGAAATGAGGATGTCGCCACAGTCGCTCGCGTGTCAAATCGATCGCTCTCAATCAAGCAGGGTGAAAGAGCCCGCGGTCGCTCAACATGCACAAACGCGAATGATTGTCACTGTCGGCATGCTATCACGTTCATCGTAAATACTGCAATGGACAATAATTTAGGGCACATCACGCCTCGCTATTATTTTTCTACTCCGGCGCTGCGGTGACGTCAGCGTCCGTGTGCCCCGTTGAACCAAGTATTTCCAATTCAATTGTTTCGAGATCCAAAAGCAATTGGATCCGCCGCATGACCGTGTTGTCGATCTTGCCGCGGTCTCGCAGCGCGATGAGTTCAACGCGTTGGGCAGTTAGAAGATCCGATTCGAGCTTACGGTAGAGAGAAGTATTGCGTGCAACTTCTGCCGCTTGACTGTCCATCGCTGCAAACTCTTGCCAGCGCGTGCCAAATCGTTTCCTAAGAGCGTCTAGCATGGGTGCCGGGACCTCATTGCTGCGGCGCATTTTTTCAATTTGCTTGAGAGCGGCCTTCGCTGTGTGCGCAAGCGCAAGGCGCTCCTCGCGCTCGTCGGTTCCGTCATCGGTGACGTGGAGCCATCTTATCAATAGTGGCAAAGTCCCAGCCTGGCCCACGAGCGTTGCGAGCAACACGCAGAAGGTGAGATAGATGATGAGATTGCGCCCCGGAAACGGACCGCTCGCAGTCTCAAACGGAATCGCCAGCGCCGCAGCAAGCGACACGCCCCCGCGCATGCCCGACCACGCGAGGACCCCCACATGCGACCAGTCCGCCTTTCCCTCGGCGTGCTCGGGCTCGTTGGTAAATGGGAGCAGCCCTTGAGCAAAGGTCCAGACAAATCGAACGATGATGACCGTGAGCGAAACGGCAACTCCATACCAGACGAGACTTGAAACAGGGAACTGTGACAGGCTCCGCGTTATGGGGTGGAACTGCATTCCGACGAGCACGAAGATTACCGCATTGGCAAGGAATGAAAAGGTCGCGAGAAAGGCGGTCCCTCGTATCCGCGAAAGCGGTTTGAAAACCAATGCGGAGTATCGGGTCGCGATTAATGCAGTCGTCACGACCGCAAGCACGCCCGAAGCACCAATGCGACTCGCCAACAGGTAGGATCCAAACGCCGAGATCACAACGATGATCGGCTGGAGCGAGTCATCTCTTATGAAGTACCAAGATCCAATGGTAAGCGCGGCGATGACGACGCCAACGCCAATCCCGCCGATGATTCCCATTGCGAGCGCACCAAGCGCATGCGACCATGAGAACGTTCCGCTGACGACTGCCGTGACCGCGATTGCATACAAGACAAGTGATGTGGCGTCGTTGACAAGACTTTCGCCTTCGATGGTGGCGACGACGTGGCGCGGTATTCGGAGGCGCTCGACGATAGGGGCAAACGCGACCTCGTCAGTCGATGAAACAATCGCACCTAACACAAACGAAGCAGGCCACCCCAGCGCCGGCACGAGCGCGTGCACTACGGCAGCCACAGCAACGGTGGTGATGATGACCAAGCCGACAGCAAGCTGAAAGATCCACCACGCGCCGGAGACGAATTCGCTGGTCGGCGCCGTCACGCTCTCCCAATACAAAAGCGGCGGTAGAAAAACTACCAAGACGAGATCCGGCGGCAGCGTGAATGTCGGCGCGTTAGGGATGTAACCGATCGCCATACCGCCGAGCACGAGCGCGATCGGCCAAGCCAGACCGATGCGATTCGCAACTCCGACGAGTATGACGATGACGCCGAGGATGAAAAGAAAGGTTTCCATCCCTAAGATTTAGGCATTGGCGGATCCGCAGCGCTTGCCGGCCGCTGCAGGCAACGTCCGGAAGCCCGGTTAGCGCGGCTTTCTTTGATGGAGGATAAACTCGTTACCCTCGCTATCCAGTGCAAAAGCCAGAAAGCAGCCAGGCGACTCGTAAACTTTCGCATCGTCCTCAAACGAAATCCCGTTCGCCTTGCATGAAGCGACCGCCGCGTTGATATCGTCCACTCCGAAGTGAACTCCGCCACCCTTCTCCCAAGGGGCAGTTGGTGGCTTGACGATGCCGAACGTCTCGCCGGTCGGAAAAGTCCATTCCGATCCAACACCAAAGCTCAACGTCGGGGCAGAGCCTAAGAGGTCGGTGTAGAACTTGGTTGCCCGGTCGAGGTCCTTAACCAAGTACGATGTCGTATCCACGCCTCGGATTCCAATTTTGCTTGCAGTTGCCATGAGTTCACCTTCATTTCGGATGGGGGACAAAACTCGTACCGTTCGAAACGAGCATTCTCCTTCGCGATCCAGCCTCTAATGAATCGACCTAACCTCAAGTCACTCAGGGAAAGGGCGCTGTTCGAACTGTGGGACCGTCAGGTCAATGGTATCCCACGGTTGGGCATCCGAGGCGAATATGTGCATTTGCGGCCGAAACCAGCTCGGGTCATCCAGGCTGCCGGCATTGATGCCAATACCATTCGCATTCTCTCCGCCGGAGATCCGGGACCCGCACTCGGCGCAAAAACCACGTTTATTGCGGCCGCCACCCAAACTTGGCGTGAGATAGTAGCGCGGTGAGCCTCGTACGATTTTGAAGGCCTTCACGGGCACATATACCACCGCGGAACAGGCCCCGCCCGTCGCTTGCTGGCAATCGCGACAATGGCAGTTGAACATCGCGGTCGGTTCGGCGTTGCATTCATAGCGAACTGCGCCACAAGCGCAACCGCCGGAAAAAGGCACGGTCATAAAGATCTCCCCGGGCAGGATTGATGAAGGATTTATGTTGTCCCCATCCGATTACTATTCATGCGTATAAAAACTATCACCGTGTTGTTTTTGCTGTTCTTCGCGATAGCATTTGGGGCCAGTGCCAAAGCCGACGACACGCGCGACGTCACGCGCGAGAAACTGCGTGCGGTGCTCGCGACCGCCGGCAAGCGTTCCGATGTGGACGTTGCCTTCCACCAGAGCCTCAAGAACCCGTACAACTTCGCCGGCTCCATGACGACCGGGCTGAAGAACTGCGATTCCCTCGAAATCGTCATCAGCGTGACGAAATCAAACACGATCGGCTTTCGCGTGTATCCCCACTACAAGGGCGGATACATCAACCTCGCCAAGGCGGCGGACCAAACCGCCTTAATGCGCAAGCTCCTCTACTTCAGCGATCAGAATTTCTTGTTCTGGGGCGCGGACGATAGTCTCGACGTGTTTTCCGGTTTCACAATCACGCTTGAGTCCGGGTTTCCGCAGGAAGTGATCGTCACGGTTCTGCGCAGCATCCGCAACACCGACGGATTTGTCGGTCAGATGCGCCCCTTCATTGACGGCACCTCGGGCTGAGCTCGAACCAACACTTTTAGGAAATTGAACAGCTGAATGGCGGCGCCAGGAGGTTGAACGATGTTCGATCTAGACCAGTTCATCGCCGACTGCAGTGCCGCCCGGACGCAGGATCCGTCCTACAAGGCCGTCCGTGAAGTCGTGGCCCGCGCTGTGTCTGAGCCAGCGGCGGTTATCAAAGGATTGGGTGAGCCGGAGCGTGGTGAGATTCAAACGCTCTACCGCTCTAATGATCTCACCATTCTGAACGTTATTTGGGCGCCCCGGATGACATTGCTGCCTCACAACCACCAAATGTGGGCGGTCATCGGCATTTACACAGGTCGCGAGGACAACATCTTCTGGCGCCGTGTGCCGGGTAGCGAGGGTGGCAAAGTGGAAGCCGCGGGTGCCAAGGCGCTCAGCGAAAAAGATTCCGAGCCCCTCGGGCGCGACATCATACATTCCGTGACAAACCCGATTCCCCGCCTAACCGGTGCCATTCATGTCTATGGCGGCGACTTTTTCGGTGACGGGCGCAGCGAGTGGGATCCCGAGACGCTTCAGGAACAGCGCTGTGATGTACAGCGAATTCTACGCACATTCGAAGAGGCAAATGCGCTGTACGCGAAGAGATGAAGCAGACACGCAGATCGGACAGCGGAGCTTAGCGGATAACCCATGAGTGCCGGAGTCTAAAAAAGCTCAGCCTTTGCTGCTAAGGCTCCTGAAGCGCTTGGGGCCTGGGTTTGTCACCGGTAGCTCTGATGACGATCCCTCAGCGATCGCCACCTACACGCAGGCCGGCGCACAGTTTGGTTTGTCGCAGCTGTGGACAGCGTTTTTTTCATTTCCTTTCATGGCCGTCGTCCAGGAGATGTGCGGGCGAATCGGCTGGGTGACCGGACAAGGACTCTCAACAGTCATCCGCCGTCACTATGCCAAACCGGTCCTCCTGTTCATCGTGTTCATCCAGGTGGTGACCAACACAATTAACATTGGGGCCGATCTCAGCGCCATGGCCTCTTCCGCCCAACTCCTGTGGCACATCTCGTACTACGTCTGGCTGTTCATCGTCGTTGGCGTTACCGTACCGCTCATCGTCTTGCTTCCCTATCGAACCTATGCCAATTACCTGAAGTTTCTCGGCCTCGCGCTTTTGACGTACGTGGCCACCGCCTTTACGCTCACGGTGAACTGGCGAGAAATTCTGACCGCAACGCTTTTCCCAAAGCTCAGGTTTGACAGAAACTATCTCTTGAATCTTGTCGCCGTCTTTGGCACCACAATTTCGCCGTACGAGTTTTTCTGGCAAGCGAGTGAGGAAGTTGAAGAGTTGATTGATGAGCATAAGGTCAGCAAAGACGATGACGTACCGTCTGCCATCGCACAGCGAGAAATCTTATTCATACGCTGGGACACCCTTTTTGGAATGTTTTTTTCCAATCTCATCATGTTCTTCATTATCCTGGTCGCGGGTTTGACTCTAGGCAGGCATGGCATCAACAACGTCAATACCGCATCGGACGCGGCAGAGGCGCTGAGGCCACTGGCGGGGCCGCTAACTTTCTTATTGTTCACCGTGGGCATCGTGAGCGCCGGACTACTCTCGATTCCAGTCATGGCGGCCTCATCGGCGTACGCGATCGCCGGCGCATTCAACTGGCGGGCGAGTCTCGCCAAAAGTTTTCGACAGGAACCAGCGTTCTACGGGGTGATCGTCGGCTCGGTGCTGGTAGGTTTGCTGGTCAACGTGCTACCGGTGCCGCCATTTAAGTTGCTCTATTATACGGCGATCCTCAACGGTTTGATATCGCCGCCCTTGCTGTTTATGGTTGTGCATATTTCAAGTAACCGCAGCATAATGGGACCGTATGTAAATCCGCCCCTTATCAAGCTTGCAGGCTGGGTGCTCTTTGCATTCATGACGGTTGCGCTAATCGCGTTGTTGCTATTTCCAAGCAGCTAGCCGCGAAAAATTCGCGCCGTTTACAGTCCCTGTTAGGCGAGCTAACGGCAGAATGCTTCAACGAGTGAGCTTGTAAAGTTGCTGCCAACAGCCATCACATTTGTCGGAGCTAGCGCCAAGATACCCGCCAGACTGTCGCTCGGTGAGCGTCCGCCTTGCACTGGGTTCTTGGTTGCTTCGACGGTCCAGCGGGCTCCGTTCCAGTGAAGCACGAGCGTTGTCATTGAACTAGTTCCCAGCGAATTGCCGGCAGCCCAAACGTCGCGAGATCCCGTGTGCGACGCGGCTAGAAGGAAATTCTTCTCTCCAGTGATGTTGGGACTGGGAACGATGCGCCACGACAAGCCATTCCAATGTTCCGTGAATGTCGAATCGGAATTTGAGCCTACTGCCCAGACGTCATTGGGCGCGATTTCCGTTACCGCTTGCAACATCACAACCCCGCGCGCGGGCGCGGGCATCGTGACGACGCGCCAACGAATACCATCCCAATGCTCGGCGAGCGGCAGGCCGCCTTGGCCATCACCCACGGCCCAAACGTCGTTGGATCCGCTACCGGCGAGGCCGTGTAGAAAACCACCGCCTCTAAGATCGGGACTCGGCACCACGAACCAATTCGCACCATTGAAGTGCTCGATGAGCGTGTGTGCATGTGGACGACCACTCCCGTTTCCGTTTGTCGTCGAGACACCCGCAGCCCAAACGTCGTTGGGCGAGATGGCTAAGATCGCATCGAGGATGGCGTAATCCAGTCCCTGCACGGGATTTACTGTAGGAACTAGGGTCCACCTCACTCCATCCCAGTGCTGGCTGATCGACCGCAAGATATGGCCAGGGAACAAAACGCTACCAGCTGCCCACACCCGATTCGGCGCAAGTGCGCTTACGCTCGTGAACTCCGTGACTGCATTATTTACCCCAACCGCCGACGTGGTACTCCACGCCACTCCATTGAAATGCTCGACTACCGGCGCCGTTGGCGACACTTCGGGCAGCATGGAACCAACTGCCCATATGTCGTTTATGCCATCGGCTGAGACCCCTGTAAGAAATGTTTGTGGCGACGCTGCCGCGGTCTGCACTTTCCAACCGCATGCAGCAAAAGGCGCGGCAGTATCTCGTAAAACACTGCGGGAAAGCGACGAAGCCTCGGCTTGCAAAGCTGTCGCACGGTCATGCGTGGCGTTTGCCGCGATCGCTACGGCGAGGACGACGAGCAACAGTTTGCTATGCACGTAACGTGTCATTTGTATATCCTTCACGCGAGACGAGCTGCAACGATGAGCTAGGACCAATGTAATGACCGCGCATGAAGATCAACTGAAGAGCAGATTAAGCGCACATCATTAGACAAGAAGATGAAGATTTTCATGCTCCTCGGTCTGAAGGGAACCCTCGACTAACTTCCAAAAGGCGAAACGATGAAAAAATTTCTAGTCCTCTATCACGCGCCCGTTTCTGCCAGCCAGCAAATGGCAAACGCCACACCTGAACAAGCCAAGGCGGGCATGGACGCTTGGATGAACTGGGCAAAAAAAGCCGGTAGGGCAATTGTTGACCTCGGTTTGCCCTTAACCAACGGGAAATCTATTAGTCAAAGCACCGTCAATGATAGCGGTGCCACCATCGTGGGCTACTCAATCCTACAAGCAGACTCTGTGGATGATGTAACCAAATTGCTGAAAGAGCATCCCCATCTCCGCATGCCGGGCTTCTCGATCGAAGTTTTCGAAGGAATGCCAATCCCGGGGATGTAGGTCCGGCTATAACAGCAGAGACAAGATTGTGGTGGAGACCGACCTCCAGGTCGGTTTCGATTTTGTCGACTCCAGCAGGCGGAAAGACTCGTCAATCAAACCAAGCACACCCGTAGAATTGCAACTGAAGCTTCGTAAGGAGAAATCGATGATATCAGACAAAGAGGCGCCTGCTAAAACCAAAATTGAGCTCGAGCCGTATCTTCTTTTTAGCGGCAATTGTGAAGAGGCACTCAAATTCTATCAAAGCATATTCGGCGGCGAAATCACATCAGTGAGTCGCTACAAGGAAATGCCACACGAGCACGCATCTGAATTTCCGGCCGAGTATGCTGACAAGATCATGCACGCGAATTTCAAATCGCCGTCGTTCAGTTTCATGGCTTCAGATAGCCGGCCGGGCAAGCAGTACGGTGAAGGCCCGATTTCCCTTTCGCTAGGACTGCACGATGTTGACCTAGCGCAAAAGCTCTTTGATGGACTGGCCCAAGGCGGTAACGTCGAGATGCCGATGGCCGATACGTTTTGGGGCGCAAAGTTCGGCATGCTAACAGATAAGTTTGGGATCGACTGGATGATCAATTGCCAGTTGGAGCAACAATAAGGGAAAACCGTGAGCGCGCCTGCCCATCAAGCAGGCGCGACTCTTTCACTAGTTCTTTCATCTGCTCGTCGCCGTTGCACTCGGTGTGAGCTGACCCAAATTCACGATGAATGGCATCGAACTGCCACCACCCATAACCGTGGGAAGGTGTCCATCCCATTTTTGCACCGCATCGTATTGGATCGTCACTTCGCTGATCGCTTGCTTCCGCAATCGGTTGGCTTCGGCATCGCCGCGCGCACTGGCGATTGCCTGCTGCGCCTCCACCTGAGTCTGCTTAAGAGAGTTTTGTGCCTTCAGAAAGTTTTGATAGGCAACCACTTTGGCTTCAATGGCCTTGGTGAATTCGTCGCTGAATTGAAAATTGGTGATGGACATCGCTACGTCGTGCAGGTCGAATTGATCTAACCGTCTGCGCAGATTTTCTTCGAGGTCATTGCGGGCGATCTGTCGTTTGGTGATAAGTTCTTCGGCTGTAAAGCGCGCGGTCGTCGCCTTGGTAGATTCTTGGATCGCGGGAGCGATGATGCGCTCTTGATAATCCAGGTTCAAGCGATTGTAGATGTCAACCACCTTGTCGGGATCCACGATATAGTTCAAGGTGACCTTGGTAAGCACGTTTTGCAAGTCGCGTGACGCAGACGCGGCGTCGACTGCGTAGGCCTGCACCTGTACGTTCATTTGGGCAACCGACTCGATAAACGGCGTGATGACATACAAGCCTGGCTGTTTTACCTCGCCTGTGGTTGCGCCGAACCGGAGTACCACGCCGCGATAACCCGCTGGAACCTGTCCGAATGACGTGCCCACAATCAGGCCAGCAAGAATTAACAAACCAGCCAACACCAGGTCGTTCGTTGGAAGCAGTCGCCCACCAGCGTGTAAGAATCCACGACGTACGAGCAGTGCGGCGCCAACCAATGCACTAGTGATGATAATGAATTGCAAGAATCCCATTCTACTTATCCTTCCCGTTGCACGGAGGCGAGCCGAGCACTGAATCGTGTAGGGACGACTGCCGACAAAGCAAAGTTCCGGCCCTGCGATGAGCCGTGGAGGTTTGTAGCTACATGTTGGTCACGGACCGCCACATATCCTCAGATAAGTAGGGATCAACGCTTCAGTTTGGTTCGTGGCGGTACGATAAGGTATCAAAAGGTAGGTCCTATGCTGCAACGCTACGCTGTTCTTGTTTGTCTTATGGTGTCTATATCGATGACGCCGGTCGTCGCGCGTGCCGCTTCCGGTTGCGACTCGGCGCATGCGCAAAGTCTTGTCCGCGATGGCTTTCATTATCTTGGCGCCCAACGATGGGGAGACGCACGGGCGATCGCATTCCAACTTTCCGATTATGGGAAGAGTTGCGGGAAAAACTTTAAGGTTGCCAACCCAGCCGCCGTCTACAGTGCGTATATCATGGCTTCGGCCTTTCATGGATCAGGCGATGAGGTGCACGCCACGGACGTCGTCAATTTAGGCCTACAAGTCCTTGAAATCTTAAGGAAAGATGGCGGATACAGCGAGCTCGTCAACGCGATGGCGCCGAAGTTCGCCGCACTTGCGGCTGAGATCAAACACTAGGCTTTCCTTGAAGTGGTCAGCTCGTATCTATTGACTTCTTGCTCGAACTGGATGAGGCTAGGCACCGTACGATATTTTCGTAGGAATGTGAAACCGGCTTTAAGCAGCACTCGATTAGGCGCCTCATTTCCCGCCCATGGCTCGCAAAGGAGCCGCTTTAATTTGAACCTCTCAACAAACGTCTGCGCGGACCTCTTGAAAAACTGTGTGCCGAGACCCGCCTTTCTGAGATCTGGCTTATACATATGTAAGTGGATGAATGCTTCCTCACCGAACTTGATCTTGTTTATATTTGAATGACCGATTATTTCGCCGTTATACATCCACGCAACGTAAAAGGCTTGTTTTTCGGGGTCGTCTCTTCCCAAATCCGGCACGAGCATTTGCAGCCACGAGTCTCTGCCCGGAAGCAAGCTCCGGTCCACGCCCATGCCCAATAAGTACGAGTCATCGGCGGTTAGAAAGTAATCTATGGCTCGCTCGTAGTCAGCGCTGGACGAAAAAGGTCGGACCTCCATGTTGTCCATTGAGGGCTCATAGCTTCACCGAAACCGCCATCGTATACTGTGTCGTGGGATTCACGGAAAACGGCGCGTACGGATAATAATTTTCGCCGACATACGTCGACCCTGAAAATGGGAAGCCGAAGAAGAAGTTATTGTCCCCGTATGATAAGACGTTCGCTTTTGTCGGAAACTCCCAAGGGTATCCATGATTATGCACTGAGGTAAACACATTAGCGACAAACAACGTCGCCTTGGTATTCGTCCCCAAGTCGCGCGATAAGCCGAGGTTCATCGTGACCCAGGACGGCCCAGTGAGCGAGCCCAATCCATCAAAGGTCTTGGTGTATGGGTCAGGGCCAAAAGAAACACGGCCGCCTACATCCGGGAATCCAAGCGGGTCGCCGTATGGACTGCCCGATTGATAGTTAAAGGTGGGCGTCAGATCCCAACCTCGAATGCGCTCGTCCAAGCTGAGATTTACCGTCCAACGAACGTCATAGCTCGGATACATGAACTGCGGCGCTTCGGTTACCGAAGGCGAATAGTAGCCGTTCGGATCCAGCAACGCAAAGCTGGTGCCGTAGGCGACGTTGTATGCGGAGATGGCGCCATTTATTGAGTCGACGAAACTGTGGCCACCGATACTACGGCCAAAACGGATTTTCGCGTCATTGTACGTTGCCGCTAGCGTGACGTTTAAGCCGTCTGCTGACGTGCGATTTTTTGCAACCAGAAACTCCACGCCCTTGATCCGTGCGGCACCGAAGTTGAAGCTGGTCGAGAGCTGCGGAAACTGCGGATTCGCGGGTGCGGCAAGGATCTGATTTCGGGTATTGCGATAAAAGGGCGAGATCTTGGCCGACCAGCCGTTTGCAAAGCGGTGCTCGAATGAAGCATCGTAGTTTGTGGAATCTTCGGGCTGCACGTTGTGGACCGCGAGAAAGCCGAAGTGTTGATAAAAGTTATTGAGCTGCGCAACCGTGCCGCCGACTCCCCAGAATGGCGCGCCGACGTACTCTTCGGAGCCGGTGCTGGGTGCTTCAACATAGCGCCCAATCGATAGCCGAACGAGATCTGCCGGGTCAAAGGTGTACGTCAAACCGAAGCGCGGGCTCACTGCATTGAAGTTTAACGAGCCGGACACGTCGAGCCAATTCGCGGCTCCAGGTGCAGCCGAGCCTCCGACTGCTGTGAGGTAACCAAAACATGGCTCGCTTGCGCCGTATGCGAAGCCGAACAGACACTGGCCGAACTGATTTTGAGCCTGCTCGGCGACACCATTCGCTCCGTTGATCAGCAATGGCGCGAGACCGATCTGGAAGCGGTCAAAACGCACTCCGAGATCAAACAACAGGTTGTTCGATGGATGCCACTTGTCCGACAACGCGATGTCGGTGTCGATTTCCGGTAGATCGTTCCACTGATGCGACGGAGGGCCGATTCGGGCAACCGTGGCGCCCGGAGTGCAGGCGGCGAGTCCCCCGGGTCCAAGGCTCAGATTGCCGCATCTGACGTTGCCACCGGAAAACGACTGCGGCGAATAGCTATAACGCAATCCGAGTTGCTTCTCGTAATCCACGTCGACGCGGAGAAGGTGCTGCTCATTCAACTGATTCTGGTACGTCGCAGTAGCCCCGGTGCTGTTGTTTCGCTCCACGAAGAAAACACCACCCATGATGGTGTTTGTCGCTTGGTCGAAATTCCACCCCGAGTAGAGACCGTAGACATAGAACCGCAAGAATGAAGAGGGCGAGAACAAATGCGTGTAGCTCAGCTTCTCAACTGAAGCTTGCGTGGTCTGGCTATCAAAGTACCAGGCTGGCACTGTGCCCGTACCGCCGCCGGCCGAAGGCCAGCTCAGCGTGAGGAAAGCCGCAGGGTTAAACGGCTGCCCCAGGGTTCCCGTATAGAGTTGGCCGGACGGCCAGACCACCTGGTTGTTCCCGTTGACAGCGTTCGCGATGCGCGGATCGATGGTCGCGCCGGAATACGGAAAGGGACTGAGCGTCGAGTCAACGCTGTAGAGCAACTGTAGATCGTCGCTCAGCTCACCATGACGAAGAGCATAGTGGAAGTTGGCGACTGTGTTACGGATGGACGCCGTTTCGGTGGTGAAGACGGTAATCGGTGCTTGCGCGATCGGAAGGTTAAATGTGTGCGGCTGCGTGCAATCGAGGCTGGCGCCATTAACAAAATTGACCAAAGGGCAGCCGGGATCGTTGGCTGCAACGCTGATAAGGGTATTGTCCAGGTTGTTGGCATTGCCGAAGCGGTAATCCGAGTTGACGGCCAGGGAAGAAAGAAAATACGTGAAGCGGCCGTCGGGCGAACCGCCATAGACGTCCGCGAGCAAACTGTGGTTGAACGCGGGAGCTCCCACGAAGCCTGTAACGTCGCCGCCACCTGGGTACGATCCGCGACGAATCACTTCATTGACGAAGCCGGCCATCGATCTGCCGGAGCCTGCCGGTTCGCCTCCGGTGTAGAGCTCGAGACTCGCGAGACCGTTCATCGCGAACGAGCTGCCGTTGTACTTGTCGAAGCTGCGATTTAAGGGAACGCCTTCAAGCTCAAAGCCGATCTGGTCGGGCGTGCCGCCGCGCACGCTCATCAAATTATTCGCGTAGTATCCACCGCCAGTGCCAAGCGTGCGCACAACACCCGGTAGCGAAGCAACCACCCCATACAGGCTGTTGTACGTCTCGGCGCCGCCGAAGCTGCCTTGATACTGATTCAAAGCCTGCGCGTTCACGGAATAGAGGTCGCCGGTGACGGCTCTATTCACGACGTTTGCATTTGCCGAGGTCGTGATCTTCCCCAACAGGCGTGCCGTGGTTTGCAGGGTGACATTGAGGCTGAACGTCTGATCGGCTTGGATGGTAACGCCGGCGATCGTCGCCGGCTCAAATCCCTGCTTGGAAGCGACGATCGTGTACGTCTCGGGCGAGAGATTTACGAATGCAAAAAAGCCGTGGGCATCGGTTATCCCGGTTACCGCCTGAGATGGTGAAGTCGCACTGAGCTTAGCCCCGCTTACGGTGGCGCCCGAGGAGTCTGCAACCTTCACGGATAGGGTACCGGTTGTGCCCGCAATACTTGGACAACTGCAGACCAGTTGTGCGATGAGAGCGAGTGCAAAGATGTAGGATAGCAGTTTCATTCGGATCCTCCAGGTGTGAGTTCAGAGGGAACGATGCGCTGATGCATTGCCGGATCGTGCCAACACCACTTGCTCGTCACGCCGCAGCCGGTCGAGCCACATAAGAAAACCGGTGAAATAAAGCACGGTTGGCGCGAGCGCGAGCACGACATACAAGAATCGCAATGGATAACCGCCGACCGAGCCGATATGCAGCGGATAAAAATACGTGTAGGTCCGCCACCAAAGTGGCCAGCGGGTGCTGTCTTCACGCTCGATGACGGCACCGCTTCGCTGGTCAACCGAAACATAACTCCATCCGTAAGGATCGGGGTCCCCGGTCACTACCTTCCTCACCCGTAGCGGCGCAACTGACGTCGCCGGTGGATAGATCATGGTAGTCCTGCCCGGCAAAGCGCGATCTGCAATTGAAACAAGCATATCAAGGCCGAGCGCCGGCCGCAAGCTTTTGACGTTCGGCGCTGGAGACGCGGTTGGAGTCGGTTCGCTGATAAGCACGGTTGCGATGCCGGTGACTATGATGTAGACAAAAAACAGCGCGCAAGTAAAACCGACGATCTTATGGACGTCGAAATTGACACGCCATGTGCTGGCGTTCCACTTTACGGAAAAGCTGTTCCTTACGTTTCTCCAGCCCGGCCACAGATAGAACCCGCACCCGACCATGAGCACGGCGATGAGGCTAATATAGGAGTTGAGGTGCGATCCCTTGTCACCCGCAAACAAGTTGGCGTGGAATGCGTACATAAAACCAACAGGCGTGGTGCTCCACACACTGCTTTGAACGATTTTCGCGGTGTAAGGATCGACGAGCACGTCGATGCGGTCGTCGTTGGGGCGACTGATGCTAACGTCGTAAGTACAGCCGCGTTCGCACGACTTGAGAATGTGCGACACGCTCTGGTGGGGATAAGCGTGTTGCACCGTTTGCAGCATTTTCTGTAGTGATTGCGTATGTGCTCGAGGCTCCACGTGGACAACTGGATAATCGAGGAAATTATCGATGCGATTCTCAAGAAGAATAAGTACAGCGCCTGTCGCACAAATGACCAACAGATAGACGCCGATAAACAGCCCGAGGTATTTATGGACCACGAAAATGAGCGGTCGCATCGATGAACGCACCGTTCATGCATGCTAACCGCCTCACCCCTCGGAAAGCTGTTGAACAAGCCAAAAGGGGGCATCATAACCTGAGTGGCAACTACCGTTCTTGAAGACATCGAACGATTACTGAGTCGCATCGCGCAGGCACTCGGCGCAGCGGATGTACGCGCTCTCTCCGACTGTTGGGGAGTGCCCGCAGCGGTGCTGTCTGATGATGGGGTGCTCGCGATAAATGACAAAAAACAAGTCGAGCAATTCTTCAAAAGCGCCATCGAAGATTACCGATCACGCGGCGTGGTCGCCACCAAGCCGAAAGTCGAACATCTAGAACGGCTCAGCGTAAATTTGGCATCTGTTGACGTCGCCTGGCCATCCTTCGACGAGTCCGGCAAAGAGATTGGCAGCGAGATCTCTCATTATATCCTGTTGCTGGACAAAGACGAACAATGGCGTATCCGCGTCGCGCTCACCCGTGTGCTGAACATTTCCCTATAACTAGTCATGCGGCTCGCCCTGCTCGTCGTCGCTGCTTTCGTTGTGGGAACCTCCTCGGGCGAGTCGGCCGCTGGTCTACCGCTAAAAATAATCGCCGACTTTGCACTGCCGGGGCGACCAACGCGGCTCGATTACCAAAGTCTCGATGAACACAAACATCTGCTCTTCATCGCACACCTCGGCGATAGTGTCGTTATTGTTTTCGACACGAAGGCACGCCGGGTCGTCACGACGATTCCGCGGATCGCGGCGGTCCACGGCGTGTTAACAGTTCCAACCCGAAACACAGTCTATGCGAGTGCCACCGGTACGGATGAACTCGTTGCGATCGATGAGCAGAGTTTCAAGATAAAATGGCGGGCGCCAGCCGGCATTTATCCGGACGGAATCGCCTACGATCCCGCAACCGAGAGGCTCTTCGTTTCCGACGAGCATGGCAACACGGACACAGTGATCGACGCAAAGCAAGGGGCCCGAATCGCAACAATCGCCCTTGGCGGCGAAGTGGGGAACACGCAATACGACCCGCGTTCCCGTCACATCTTTGCAAACGTACAGAGCAGGACCGAACTAGTGGAGATTGATCCGCGGTCGGCGGTTGTCATTCGTAGAATGCACTTAAATGGATGCGAAGGAAACCACGGTCTGCTGATCGATGCTGTAAACGTACGAGCCTTTGTGGCCTGTGAGGACAGTTCCACGTTCCTTTGGATCGATTTGCCGACGATGCGAACGCGCAAGACCTGGCCAGTCGGAAGCGCTCCCGATGTCCTTGCTCTCGATGCGAAAGCCAGCATCGTCTATGTCGGCTCTGAAAGTGGGGTCGTCTCGATGTTTCGCAACGGAAAGACCGTGACGAAAATGGCGGAAGGCTTTCTCGCGCCCGAAGCACATACCGTGTCAGTCGACTCGCAATCACGGCTCAGTTATTGGCCCCTGCAAAACGTGGCAGGTAAACCTGTTTTGCGCATCATGGAGTTGCAGCGGTGAAATTTGTGACACGAGCTCACGTAAAAGTCGACCGCGTCGCCTGTCCTTGGTTGATTCGACGCTTCATAGACAAGGACGCCGAGTTCTTGTTCGTTCCGGAAGAAGAAGTGCAAGCGGTCGCCGATCGCGAGAACGCCATTCCTTTTGACATCGAGGGCGTTGAGTTGGGGCACGACGGTCCCTATTGCTCGTTCGATGCGATCATCAAGAAGTATGCGCTGCAGGATCCGGCGCTGCTGGAGCTTGCCGAGATCGTGCGTGGCGCCGACACATCTGATCGCCAGTTGACCGCGGAATCCGCCGGTCTGTACGCAATCGCCTCGGGGTTTCACGCCATGTGGTCGAGAACATACCCGGATGATCACGCGCTTCTAAAGGTAGAATTTCCGTTGTATGACGCCTTGTACGAATATTGTAAGTCGCGCGTAGCTGAGAGGAGGACATAACCATGCCCCAGCGTTCTGCAGTAGCTCATTGGAACGGTGACCTTCGCACTGGATCGGGCACAATGCGGCTCGGCAGCGGCGCCTTCGAAGGCGCTTACTCGTACAATTCCCGCTTTGCTGATGGCGCGGGCACGAATCCGGAAGAACTCATCGCAGCCGCGCATGCGGGTTGCTTCTCGATGGCTACTGCATCAGGCTTGGTCAAGGCCGGTCACCAACCCAAGAGCATCGAGACGAAGGCAATCGTCCATCTGGAACCCGGCGCGGCTGGTTCCAAGATTCAACGCATCGATCTGGAAATGGACGCCGAAGTGCCTGGTATAGATGAGGCTACTTTTCAAAAAGTAGCAGAAGACGCAAAGAAAAATTGTCCGGTGTCTCAGGCGCTGGCAGCCGTGCCCGAGATCACCTTGAAAGCGCGGCTGCGCTAAACGACCAAACGGTGCGCCCGCTACGGCCAGCGTAGCCAAACATCTCGAGCGGTGCCATGTTTGTGACACAGACAACGGTGAGAAAGAGTTCTCAAGTTGGATTGGCCAAGGCGCTCGTAAGCGTCTTTTTTTTATGGAAAGGTCGGCCATCTGCCATGCGCCTTATACCGCTCGTAATGTTAGCTCTCGTCCTTTGGGTACGATGCCCCGCATTATGCGCCGATGCCTCGATGTTTCGCGGCAACCCGGAGCACACCGGCGCCTACGCATCCGCCGGGATCAGCGCCTTCCACAAAGTCAAATGGAAATTCCACACGCACGGCTCAATCGTTTCTTCACCTGCGGTCGCGAACGGAACGCTATACGTAGGCAGCCATGATGGCTACTTGTATGCCCTCAATAGTGACTCGGGCGCGTTGAAATGGAAGTTCAAAACTGCCAGCCGGGTCGACTCATCTCCGGCCGTCGACAACGGGTTGGTCTACTTCGGCAGCTACGACGGATATTTTTATGCAGTCAACGCCAACAACGGCCGCCTCAAATGGAAATTCAAGACAGCGGGCGAGCGGCGCTTTGCGGGCACCCACCTGCACGGCTCGCAGCCGCTCGCGGAAACAATGCCGGATCCGTTCGACACGTATCTGTCCTCGCCCGTGATCTGGCAGAGCGCTGTGTACTTTGGCAGCGGCGACGGCAATATCTATTCACTCAACGCACGATCCGGAGCGCCCAACTGGACGTTCAAAACCGGAGACGTCGTGCACGCCTCTCCGGCCATCGCCGCTGGTAAGCTTTTCGTGGGGAGCTGGGATAGCTATTTCTACGCGCTTGACGCTACAAATGGAAAGATGCAGTGGCGCTTCAAGACCGGTGAGGATCCAGACGTCCACAACCAGGTCGGTATTCAGTCGTCCGCGGCGATCGCAGACGGGATGGTGTATTTCGGCTGCCGCGATTCCCATCTATACGCGCTCGACGCCGACAGCGGTCGCAAGAAGTGGTCGATTCCCACCGACGGCTCATGGGTCATCTCGTCCCCGGCGGTGCTAGCCGGCAAAGTCTATTTTGCGACATCCGATTCGGGTTTGTTTTATGAGGTAGATGGTAAAACTGGAAAGACCGGTTTCGAGCTAAAATTGCGCGGCTGGCCGACTTTTTCGTCACCCGCTGTCAGCAGCAGCATGATCTTCGTGGGTTCGCACGCCGGTAAGCTTCTAGCGATAGACCCCAAGGCGGGAAGAATCAGTTGGACCTTTGAAACCGACGGCGCAAAGCAATACGGTCGGCACTATACGAAGCTCGACGGAACTCCGAACTATGAAGCAGCCTTTGCATCGGATTTTTACGACGACATGATCGTCGGCGCCGCGAAGATGATGAGCGTCGGAGCGATCCTTTCGTCACCAGTCGTGGTCGACAACGTCGTCTACGTCGGCAGCAGCGATGGAAATATTTACGCCCTCACCTGAGGAGGTTAGTTGATGCAGCGATGTCGTTAGAAACCTTGACAAGTATAGCCACGATCGGCACGTTTGTCATCCTCACCGCTTCCGCTATCGCGGCCATTGTGCAGCTGCGGCATTTGCGTGCTCAGAATCAACTAACCGGTCTGCTCAACGTGCTGGAGCGCGTAGAAGACTCGCGCTTCAACGAATGGGTTGACGCCGCGCGCGACGAGTTGAATGCAAACGTCGAGAACCCCGAGTTTCGCTTAGCAGTTGAGCGCGGCGTGATGCAACGCAAGGACAACCCTTGGCTAAATCTTGGCAACTCGTACGATTGGGTGGGAAGCCTTGTCAAATACAAGTTGATAGAAGCCGACGCTGTTATGGATGTCTACAGCTTGCGTATTTTACGAGCCTGGGAGATCATGGAGGACGTGGTGGCAATTTCCCGGCGTCAAGACGGCCCGGGAGTTTGGGAAAACTTCGAGTACTTGGCGGTTTTAGCAAAACAATGGGCCACTACGCACACACAAGGCGCCTATCCGAAAAACTTTCCACGCATGCCACTGACCGATCGCTGGCTCGAGGCAGATAGGAAGTTTCTCGCGGATCGTGCGTCCTAGGTACCAGTTCCCGTCAGCGTTATCGTTTGAGGACTGTGCGTGTTGACGTCCTTGATCGTCTGCGCGCCCATGCGAATGCTGGTCTTGGTGGGCCGGAAAGTGATCACCAATGAGCATGACCCGTGCGCGGCCACACTGGCTCCGCACGTCGACGTATTCTCCAACCGATAATCGCCACTGGTCGTAAGGCTGATGATTCTCAGCGCCGCCGTGCCCGTATTCGACAACGTCACGGAGACCGGCGCGCTGACGGTGCCTACCCTTTGCGGTGGAAAGGAAACACTGGTTCGTGAGAGCACGGGATTGGCCGGGATCATCGCCGCGACCGCGTCGGCTGCGGCCAGCATGTTGAGCTTGCCGAATCCCCACATGCTGTTCGGCACGGCGCCGGTGAACGAGTCAGCCACCGCGGTGCTGTGCAAGATCGTCTTGATCTGGCCGCCGGTGAGAGCGGGGTTCATTTGCAAAAGCAACGCAGCCGCACCGACAGTGATGGGCGCGGCGCCGCTCGCGGCGCTTTGGCGGCCGTACCAGCCGCCGCCGTCTTGAACCAAATTGAAGCGGAACGTCTCCCAGTACGAATTTTGACCATACGCCGCGAAAAGATTACCGCCCGGAGTATTAAGATCGACACCACCGTTGGGCGGCACACGCCCGTCGCGCGTCGGACCGCCGGAAGAGAAAAGCCAAAGCGCGTGCGTTGCGCCCTGATTGGTGATGCTTCGCGCGATCCCGTCGATGTCGACCCAGGATGTTCGCAGATTATAGCAGCCCGTGACGATGGCTGAGGCCGTTGAAGAATAGTCGTCGAGCCGCCCGGCGACAAGTTCGTTGCTAGGGAAAGTCACGTTTGGGCCGACGTCGCCATAGAGTTCAGCGTGGCCGGCGCCACTCTGCGTCCCCTGCATGCTTATGGTTGCGGGACCGCTATGTCCGATTATTTGGATCCACACCGCGCGATCGGGGCCGGAGGACTGCCAAGGATAAAACTGCTGGCCGGGATTGTATTGGATAATAAAAACGCCATCTTTGTTGATGAATCCACCCGGAGGTACCGGCCCGACGACGACTCCGGTGTCGGCGAACCGCACGGTCACGTTTGCCGGGTGCGCTCCAGTATACCAGATCTGCATGTACGAGGTCGTGGTCGCGGCTTTGGTCAGACTGAAGACGGTTGCCGCGGTCTTGTTGTAGTTGCCGCCGGCGTGATTGTTCAACGTGCCTTCGTCTCCGGAGGGCGAGACATAAACGCGTCCGGGGTTCGAACTGCCGAAGTCCATATTGATCCGGCGGCTTACAGCAGACGTTCCATCGATGGGTCCCCATTGGGTGCCGGCATTGATGAGCGCGACGATGGGTTCGCCTAACGCAGCTGCCTTTTGCGAGACGAAATCCAGTGCTTGGTCGTAACAGCCCTGGAATGGGTTCTCCGGCGGCTGCGATCCGTGCGCGGGCGCGCCGTCTGACGTCACCTTCACGATAAGAAGGTCAGCCTGCGGGGCGATGCCGGCATATCTACCGTTGCCAAAAGCCAAACCGTTGCCGGCTGCGATTCCCGCGGTGACCGAACCGTGACCAACGGCATCGCGTTCGGCGAGAGGAGTACCGTGCAGGGCTGCATTGATCTGCGCTTCGCTGTAGGCGACAGGGCTGCCGGACAAACAAAGATTTTCTGCCGAGAGATCCCACATGAACTTGATGCGCGTCGTGCCGTTGGGGTTGCGGAAGTCCGGATGGGTGTAGTCAATGCCGCGATCGAGGATAGCGACGATCACGCCCTTGCCGGTGACACCGTACTTTGCGAAGGCGAGCGCTGTCTTCGTTTCCGTTGCCAATCCGGGGTCCGCAAGCGCGATGCGACCGCAAAGGAGCACCGCAAAGATACCGGCAAGCAAGTATCCGCCCACGATAAAAAACCGGTTGCTCAAACGCAACATCGCGTACCTCCGAAAGCCGAGCAGAAGCGCAGCCGCACCCTCATTCAGCGCTCGTGCCCTGCTGCCTGCCGCGTGGTAAAATTGAGCCGCGCGATGAAAAGCGTTAGTGCTTTTTGCTCATTGCGCCAACAAGGCCTCGGCGTTGTTTAAGCGCTGATCGCCTTGATGTGAGTTTCGTTCGCTACTTCAGCGCGGCGGCTTGCTCGTAACAGATCGATAGCGTTTGTCTCGCAGAATTGCTCGCCGACATAGCTTGAGACGAAACGCCCACCGCGGATTTCACCCTGGGCTTCGAGCCGCCGGAACACTACTAGCAGGTCGCGCCAGGGTGGTGCGATCGTTTCCTTCTGAGCGACATCGCGAAACACCACGCCCCAGCGCCGCAGCAGCTGACGGGCAAACGCCTCGAGGTTCTTATCGTGGGTCGGCGCTTGAAGCAGCGCCCAACGGCCTAGCGAGTTTCGCGGCCGCGCCATGTTGTGACGGCCCAAAGCGAGCCGGCGCTTTGGGTTGATGAGCGCGCGTAAGTTGTCGAACCCGTCGGCTGTCACGAGTCCCGCCGCTACGAGTTCCCACAGACCGTCTTCGACTTCGCTTGCAAGGCGGCCGGTAATTCGAACGATATCGATGAAGAAAGCGGCGCCATTTTGCCCGATCGCGGATAAAACGTCACGAGCTGAAGGAGAGAGAGCGGCGCTGTCATGCCGCGATTTTGGAATCAACCAGTGAGCGTCCTGGCGTAAGAAAAGCGAAACCGGCGCGATGCGGCTTGGACGCACTCTGCGGTTTCGCTCCTCCTCAGCTTTTTCAAACGCCGGATGCGGGGAGAGGCGGCCCCACATCACCTCACCGCTGGCGCACAACTTATCGAGATATTCCGGTTTGTAGCGGGCGACCCGTTTGGGCAGTATTTCCGTCTCCCAGGCCGAGGCTGGAAATTCCAACCCTTGCAGCTGTTTGATCGTCGCCAGGGTTCCGTCGACCCCGTGCAGCTGCGTACCGGGCGCGAGATGTTGCCATTGGTCGAGGAAGCGCATGTATTGCGCAGTGGTGACAGGCTCTATCTCTTGACGTAGCCTGCCCAAGGTCATCCGATGGATGCGTGCCAGAACGCGACGATTGCACCACTCGTTTTCCGAGCCGGGGGTAAAGCTGCCGCGCAGTACTTGGCCCTCGTTTTCGAGCTGGAGAAGGGCCGCTTCGATCTGCTCAGTTGGCAACCCAAAGCGAACGGCCAGGGCGCCGACGGTGTGTGGGCCGCTTGATTCAAGCCAGCCACGCACGATCTCGGCGAGGGCCGCTTCTGCGTTGAGAGCCTCAGCATCTGAATGAACCGCGTCGATCGGCGGCTGTAAGTTTGCGTTGGGATAAACCGCCAACAAGAGATCGATTTTCTCTGCCGCCACCCAGAACTCAGAAGGCGCGCTAAAGCCCGCACCTCCGGATATCAAAGTGGTGACGCGCCGCGCTGCGAGCAGTTCATCATAAAACGGCTGCCACTCTGGCACGGGCGGCAGCGCTATGAGCGTGAGCAGCGCGTCGTGGAGTTCGTCAGCATCGCGGACAACCGGCCACGATTCTTCAGCTACTTGGGCGATTGCGCCGGCGTCGAGCACGCCGATACCTTGCGATACGTCTGACCGTAGCGTGCTGCGCAATTGCACGGCGCGCGCGCGTCGTTCTTCCAACGGCGCATCATCCAGATAGGCAAACGGATTCGCGTTCAAGATTTCGTGAGAGAACATCGAGGGTTCAGCCGTGTCGATCGCCACGGTACGCAACGACCGATCTTCAATGCGGCGCAGAACGGTCTTGAGGCCTTCGATGTCCATCGCTTCATGCAGGCAATCGGAGATGACTTCGTTCACCAGCGGATGATCGGGAATGTTCACCGGTGCGCCTTCCAGATTCTCTGGACAGGCGGCTTGATCCGGAAACACAGCCGCCAAGAGATCGTCAGCTTTCATGCGCTGGATGTTGGCCGGTACTTTTTTTCCGCCGCGAAATCGCAGCAGGGCGAGAAATCGTTGCGCGTCCCAGCGCCAGCGCGCGGTGAACATGGGTGACACCAGCATTGCTTGGGTCAAGACATCCTCGACCGTAGCAGCTTTCAAAAACTCGAAAATGATCGGCAGCGGAAACGCATGCTGCTCGCTCAAGGATATGACGATGCCGTTGTCGGTCGCAGCAGCTTGCAGCTCCAAGTTGAACGAACGGCAGAAGCGCTTGCGCAGGGCCAGGCCCCAGGCGCGATTGATACGCGCTCCAAAGGGCGCATGAAGCACCAATTGCATCCCGCCGGCTTCATCGAAAAAGCGCTCGGCCACCACGACGTCGTTCGAAGGCACCACGCCGAGGATCGCCCTGCCGGCCACGATGTAATCGACGACTTGCTCCGCGCCGAGCCGATCCAAGCCGCACTCGCGCTGCAGATATTCGGAAGCAAGCTGCCTGCCTGAGGGCGCGGGTAAACCCTCGCCGCCACCTTGTCCGCCGGAAGAATCAACCAATTCGGCGATGCGCTCACGGAGGCGCGCGACTTCTTGCGAAAGTTCGAGCGTTCTGCCCGGCGCCTCGCCATTCCAAAATGGAATGGTCGGGGGCGCGCCGTGTGCATCATCGACCCGCACGCGGCCCTGCTCCACGCGCCGGATCCGCCACGAGTTCGTGCCCAATAAGAAGATGTCGCCGCTCAAGCTCTCGATCGCGAAGTCTTCGTCGATATGCCCGACGGTCGTTCCCTCGGGCTCAACCACTACTGCATATTGGGCGGTATCGGCGATAGCGCCACCCGATGTGATCGCTGCCAGACGAGCGCCGCGACGGCCGCGCACGCGATGATTCACGCGATCGCGATGCAGCAAAGTGCCGGCGCGCCCGCGAGAAGTCGCAATGCCTTCCGACAACACATCGATCACATCGTCGAACTGCGCACGCGCCAGATTCCTGTAAGGATAAGCCGAACGCACGAGCTTGAAAAGCGCATCCTCGTTCCAATCATCGGCCGCAGCGGCGGCAACGATCTGCTGCGCAAGAATGTCAAGCGGCGCCTCGGACATCTCGAGCCGGTCCATCGCGCCGGTGCGAATGGCGCGCACCACAGCCGCACACTCAACGAGGTCATCCCGCGTGGTGGCCATGAGAATGCCCTTTGGTTTTGCGCCCACCCAGTGACCGGAGCGGCCGATACGTTGCAGCGCGACGGCAATGGAGCGCGGCGAGCCGATCTGCACCACGAGATCAACCGAACCGATGTCGATCCCAAGCTCTAACGACGCAGTCGCGACCACCGCACGCAGCTCGCCGTTCTTCAGCTTGGTTTCCGTATCCAAACGGATGTGACGCGCGAGACTGCCATGGTGCGGCATCACCGTTCCCTCGCCCAAGCGGGCGATGAGATTGTGCGCGATGCGCTCCGACAGCCGCCTCGTGCTGACGAAAATAAGCGTCGTGCGATGTTTCTGGATGAGCGCCGCCAAACGATCGTACACTCCGCCCCACAACTCGGCACTGGCGACCGGGCCGAGCTCGTCTTGTTGCGGCACTTCCACTGACAGATCCATCGCGCGCCGATGCCCGATGTTGACGATCTGCGCGTTCGGGCTCAAGAATTGAGCGACTTCCTCGACCGGCTTCACCGTGGCCGAGAGTCCGATGCGTTGCGGCTTGCGACGTCCGCTTTCGGCAACCAAGCGATCGAGCCGCGCCAAGGAGAGCGCCAAATGCGGCCCTCGCTTGTTGCCGACCATGGCGTGGATCTCATCGACGATGATAGTGGAAACCGAGCGCAGCAGCTCGCGCGAACGGGCCGCGGTCAACAAGATATAGAGCGACTCCGGCGTGGTCACCAGGATATGCGGTGTCTTGCTCAACATCTGAGTGCGCTCGCGCACCGGGGTGTCGCCGGTTCGTAGTGCCGTTCGAATAGGGGTCAGTGGCACACCCTGGGCCGCCGCTAGCCCGGTGATCTCGCCCAGCGGTTGTTCGAGATTTTTTTGAACGTCGTTGACCAGCGCTTTGAGCGGCGAGACGTATAGAATTTGGATCTCGTTGGGCAGCGTGCCGCGTGCCTCGCGTACCAGCCGGTCCACGGCCGACAAGAAGGCGGCAAGGGTTTTGCCTGAACCAGTCGGCGCGGAGATAAGAACGTCGTGACCCGACTGGATGTGCGGCCAGCCGGCCACTTGCGGTGCGGTCGGCTCGTCGAACTTGCTGTTGAACCACTCTTCAACCAGGGGGTCGAACTGAAAACGTGATGTAGATTTGGTCTCGATCATGGAAAGACCATGGTTCGACGGCCGTCCGGATTTTCCGGCTTAAAAATGAAAGGGCGCGTACTTTTCGCGCCCTATCACCCATCAAGGAACCCCCTTGCAGGCGTATGTTCTTGCCGGCTAGTTCTTTTTTCGCTGATGGATCATGAAGCGGTTGCCTTCGGTATCCTGCGCAAACGCCATCCAACAGCCCGGGTTTTCCTCGAGCTTGCCATCATCGTCGAACTGAATGCCGCGCTTCTTATAGTCTTCCACGGCCGCGTGGATATCATCGACGCCGAACAACATGCCGTGACCCTGAAAAAACTCATTTTGAGGTGACTTGTAAAGCCCGAATGACTCGCCTCCCGCAAATGTGTATTCCGAAACCAGCCCAGGCACGCTCAAGGTCGGTTCCATCCCCAAAAAATCCGTGTAGAACTTTGTCGCGCGGTCGAGATCCTTGACCATATAATATCCGGCGTCCACGCCTCTGACTTTGGTAGCTCCTGCTGTTGCCATCTAAGGCCTCCTAACGAAAAGTGAAAAACCGATGCTGACACCGGAATGTAAGCCTTCGCTAACGCTTGTTACTATGCCCTGCCTTCAGCCGAAGGTCTTGATCTCTTCACGGCGATACGCGCGAAGCGCGATCACGCCAAACAGAATGGTATAGCCCGCCAACCAAGCCACCGCGACCCCTATTGGTTCCGACGCTGCGTTCAAAGTGTCCCACCCCAGTTGAGCAAAGTGGTAGGCGGGGAGATAGGGCGATATGACCTGAGCGAAGTGCGGCAGTTCGCTGACCGGCATGAACAAGCCGGACGCAAAGGCCATCGGCAAATTGATGAGATTCAAGATCCCGATGGCCGAATTGGGACCGGCCAGGTAGCCGACGGCAAAACCCAGCGTGATGAAGGGGAAAACCCCGAGCAGCAGTCGCGATTCAATCCGAAATAAATCCACAACGGTCATGCCTAAGTGCGCCGTGAGGTTGGCGAACACGAACAGCAACGCTAACGTGAGCGCCGCGAATGCCAAAGAAGCAATAATCTTTCCGCCGAGATACGCCACCGGCTTGAGCGGCGACGCTCGCATAAGCAGCGTGCGCTTCTCGCCGCGCTCAACGGCGACCACGATACCAAACGAAAACAGCGCGACCGTCATGACTGCGTAGGCGCCGAAGGACGCGAAGAGATAGCGCCCGATAGAAAAGCCGCCGGCCATTTTGCCCGCGAACGGCAGCCCAAACAACGCGAAGAACATGATCGGAAAAACCAGCATCACGATGGAAAATGCCGGCACCCGGAGCAGCATCAAAAATTCGGCGCGTGCCTGCTGTAAAAGCATAGGAAGCAGCGGAGCCGGCGGACGCAGCGATGGCGCAGCTATATCAGCCATCCGATCCGGCAGCGGTCAGTTTCACGAACGCCTCCTCTAATGTAGCGCCGACCACCTCGAGATTGTGGAACTCTACGCCTGACGTGATCAACGTCTTGAGCAGCACCTCCGGCGTGTCAGTGAGCACAATGAGCCGAGAGCCCGACCGTTCCACAACTTTCGCGCCGGCTTGCGCCAACAATGCATCCGGCGGCGGCGAAGCGCTGTCAAATGAAACACGCTTGGCCAGCGCGGTGGCTTTTAGTTCCCTCGGCGTCGCATCCGCGATGATGCGCCCGCGATCGATGACGAGCACGCGGCTCGCGAGCTCGTCTGCTTCTTCGATATAATGCGTCGTCAGCAAAACGGTACGCCGCTGCGCGGCAAAATCCCGAATGCTTTGCCAAAAATGGCGGCGGCCTTCGACGTCCAAGCCGACCGTCGGCTCGTCCAGAAACAAGACCTGCGGATCGCCCGCCATGGCAAGGGCGAAATACAAGCGCTGCTTTTGTCCGCCTGAAAGCCCGTTGATCAGCGCATTTGCCTTTTCACTCAATCCAGCCAGCGCCAACAGTTCGTCGGTGGGTTTGGATTGCGGATAGTAGGAACGAAATAAGTTCAAGATTTCACGCACGCGCAAAAACCCCGGCACTCCGGATTCTTGCAGCATCACGCCGCATGCGGAGCGTGCGCGCTCATCACGAGGATCCAAGCCCAACAGGCTTATGCTACCGGTTGTCGGGCGCCGCAGCCCGAGCATGATGGCGATGGCAGTCGTCTTGCCGGCCCCGTTGGGACCGAGCAGCGCCACGATTTCCGAAGGCTGCACATGTATACTTACATTCTTCAGCGCCGCAACGGCACCGAAGTTCTTGGAAACGTTTTCCAGCGCTACCACGGCTTGCAAAAAACCAGCGACCCCTCACATAAGATGCTTTGAAGACCTGGTGACAGCGGTCACAAATTCCTAAACCGCTATCCTGGGAACGTTCTGCGGTCGGTATGGTGTGACGATACCTACACAGACCGACCATTCCGGTCACAGAAAGGACCAACTGCATTCCATGAAACTCAAGACAATCGGATTTGCAGCCGCCAGCGTCATTTTATTTTATTCTGCGCCCTCCCTGGCCGGCTCCAGTACAGCTAATCTGAGCGTTACGGCGACCGTCGTGACGACTTGCACAATAGCCACATTGCCCGTTCCATTCGGAAACTATCTTGGTACCAACACACAAGCCAATGGCACGATCACAGTGGTGTGTCCCAATGGTTTCCCATATACGGTGGACTTGGGGCAGGGCTTGAATTATGCGGCGGGCCGGCGCATGACCTTGGCCGGCAACTTCCTTAACTACGGCCTTTTTAGCGATAACGCCGACACTCAGGTCTGGGGCAGTACCAGTGGCGGCGCCGTCGTCTCCGGAACAGGCACGGGATTGGCGCAGCGGCTCACCGTTTTCGGACTCTTGCCGGCACTGCAAAATGTACCCGCGGGAACGTATACGGACACGGTCGTCGCCACCGTGACGTTCTAGCACAGATCGTTTCGGCGTGGCTTGCCGCCTACGTTGATATGGTAAAAGCAAACTCGTGCTACAGACGACGCCTGCCCGCCGCGAGCGTTTTGTGCTTACTGCTTGTGCTCGCGTGCGGTCAGCTCGCTGGGGCTGCCGGCATCACGGTAGCACCCATTCGCGTCGATCTGTCGGCAACGCATCCTTCCTCGTTCATTCAGCTGGGCAATGGCGATCTTCAGGCCAAGCTGATCCACGCGCGTATCTTCCAGTGGGATCAAGCCAATGGTAAAGACCGTCTGACCCCTGCGCCCGATGTCGTCATCTCGCCGCCTATTTTCTCCCTCGAACCCGGCGCAACGCAAATCGTGCGCGTGGGCTTGCTGGAAAATCTCCCAACTAGTATAGAACGCTCGTACCGGATCCTCATCACTGAGGTGCCCTCCACGACTGCGCCGGACCGGGTGATGGTGACCTTACAATTGAGCATCCCGGTTTTTGTGACTCCGAGCGGCGCGACGCAAGCGCAGGTGCAAATCCGCGCGCGCAAACTCGCCCATCATAAGGTTGAGCTCATGTTGAGCAATACGGGCGGCTCGCACATTCGTCTCACGCGCTTGGTGTTGCGCGATGCGGCCTCCTCACGAGTCATCGCCGAAGATACAGCACCGCTGTACGTCCTTGCAGGCGAACAGGTAACCAGAAGGATAGGAATGTTCGCAGGCCTGACTGCCGATAGCATAAACGCCGAAGCATATGGTGAGGGTCAGGTCTTTCGCGCCACAATCTCGCTGCGCGGTCCATGAACGCGTGCGGTCGCAGAGCGGCCGTCGCCTGCGCCTTGCTGGTTGCGTGCGCTGGTCTCAGTGTGCTGCCCGCGTTGGGCGCCGACATCATCGCTGCAACTCCCCAGACGCACCCATCTGCAGTCTGGCCACAACACGTTATCTACGCGCTGGTCCTTAACGGCGCACCAGTAAGCTCGGGCACAACGTTCCTGCAGCTCGCAAACCAAACGCTGCTCGTAAAGTCCGATGATCTCAAGCTATGGCGGCTGAAAGCGCAGGGCCTCAATCCGACGCTGATCTATCGGGGTGAAGCATACTATAGTTTCGCGGCACTGGGTGTGACCAAAGTGCGGGTCGATCCCCTCATGCAGCAGATCGAACTTACCCTTCCCGCAGCAATGTTTGAAGCTACCGCCGTCAGCGGCATGCAACGCAGTCTGCTACGGCCAACCCGGGCCGGCGGCGCATTTATCAACTACGACTTCTACAGTCAGGGATCGAACTTCGGACAACATTTTGCCAACGGTTTTTTTTCAGCGGGGATCACGGGCGCCCAAGGCGTCTTACTGTTCAGAACTTTAGCAACGCTGGTGCCGTCGCCGCAGTTGACGAGGCTCGACACCGTTTGGCAGCGTGACGACCCATCCAAAAGGAGCACGCTGCTCGCCGGTGACGCTATCAGTGCGGCGGGAAATCTCGGCTCCGCCGTTCGCTTTGCGGGAATTCAAATCGCCTCGAATTTCGCCACCGACCCAAGCTTCCTCACTTTTCCCTCGCCCGTATTGGGCGGCCAAGCCGCGCTGCCCTCAACGGTTTCGGTCTACGTCAATGACGCGCAGACGCTCTCCGAACCACTGCCGCCGGGACCCTTTACCATCTCAAACATACCGGTCGTCACAGGCGGAGGCCAGATTCAACTTGCCGTGCGCGATCTGCTCGGGCGCACTGTGACGATCTCCCAACCATATTACGTGAGTCCGCAGTTGCTCAAACGCGGTTTGAGCGCGTATTCGTACGAGGCAGGCTTTGCGCGCGCGAATTATGGGTTGCGATCGAATGATTATGGTCGCTTCATAGCTTCGGTGACCAATCGGTTTGGCGTTACCGACCGCTTCACCGACGAGCTGCATGCGGAATTCGGCTCCGGGCGCGCGTTGGCCAGCGCGAGCGGACACTGGGCGTTGGGCTCCTGGGGAGTCGGCGGCCTTGGCATTGCAGCGAGCAGTTCGCAAAGCGGCGCCGGTAATTCTGGCGAGTTTGACTATGCCTACCAGAGCCGGCGCTTCAATACCAGCGTCCGTTTCCAGGCGAACTCGCTCAACTATACGACGCTCGCGACGCAGCCGCAGCTGCAACCCATACGCCAAGTGCAACTGCAAGCGGGAGGGGCAGTCGCTCGTCACGGCTATGTGTCTGCCGCCTACACCGAGCAGCAAACCGTGCAAAGCGGAACCATAAAGATAACTGCTCTGAATGCTTCGCTGACACTGCATCGCGGAAGCTTGAGCGTGAGCGCAATTCATACGGTTTCTGCGATTAGCGCGACCGAACTGCAGCTTTTTTACTCCCTGCCGTTAGATGCATCGCGCTTGCTTTCGCTGTCGTCCAGCGTGCGCGGCGGTGCGGTCACTACCACCACCGAGCTCAGCCAAAACCTGCCGGCCTCCGGCATCGGGTTCGGGTTTCGCAGCGACCAAAGCGCAGGAGCCAATGCCGGCAGCGCGCTGAGCCTTACCCAGCAAGATGACAGGGGCACGCGGACGCTTGCCCTCAACCACGTCGCGGGCATGCAGATCTATTCCGCCACGATCAGCGGGGCGTTGAGCTTTTTCGGGCACCGCGCTTTCGCGAGTCGCAGCATCAATGATGCCTATGGTCTGGTCAGGCTAGCCAGTTATCCTGGCGTGCGCGTATTGGTCAATGGTACCGAGCAGGGCAAAACCGATGCCGACGGCATGGTCGTTCTGTCCGATCTGTCATCCTACCAATCCAACAACGTCACGCTTGAGTCAAACGACCTGCCACTGCTCGCGAACATCCCCAACACCACTGTGAGTGTGGTGCCCTACGCCCATAGCTCGGTCGCGCTGGAGTTCCCATCGGCGCCGGCCGGCGGCGTCTTGTTCTCAGTCGTAACGGCGGAGGGCAAGACAATGGCCGCCGGCACCGTCGTCAAGCTGGGGGCCAAAAGCTGGCAGGTGGCAGACGATGGCTCAGTTTTTGTTTTCGGTCTGGAGCCCGGACCGTATGTTTTGCAGATCGCTCAAGAACATGGGTTCTGCACGCTTGCGATACAGGTGCCCGCAGAAAGCAAGACGATTCCGGATCTCGGGCGCGTCGTTTGCAAATGACGCTGCAATCGGATTGGCCGCAGATGGCGCTGCAAAGAGTAGCGCTTTTCGGATTTAGTGTTTGCCGGATCCGAAGGTCAGTTCACCGTAACGCTTCGATCCGTTATATAGGTATTCGTAGTTTTCCCAAAGCTCCGGGCCGCCATAAGCGGCGCGCTGCAGCGCGATGATCCCGCTTAACCGTTCCCAGGTGGCTTGGACGATCGGTCCGGCGTAATCGTAAATGACGTCGGGGTCCAGCAATCCAAACTTTATATAGGTGCCGACTTCTTCGAAAAAGCTCAGCACCACCGTTTCTTGGTGCACTTCAAAGTCTTTGCGCCGCGGCCGGCCAGCCTCTTCTCTGAATTTCTCATCCGTCATGCGTTCGGCAAACTGATCGATCACAAAATAGATGCATTTTCTTATCTCGGGTGCCTGAAGCTGGCCGAATATTCGCATGGTGCCCTGCAGCTGGGTCGCCCGGCGCAGCTGTGCCAATTGCTCGGTTTGCCCGCGCACCTGCTCGTTGGCCGCTCGCACTTGATGCGCCGCCATCAAGACAGTGAACAAAATGACCAGGCCTGTGAAAACAGTGCCGATGGCCGTTACGGCTTCCCACATCATCGCGGCGTTGGCTGTTTGACGCCTTGATTCAACTCGCCTCGTCAGAATGCAAAGGCACGCTCACCGTGAAGCGGATCCGGGCACGACGTTCCCCGGCGGCGACCGGTTCGCGCTCCCCACAAAATTCGGATCGCTACAGGCCTTCGAGATTTTGGGTGTCGCGCCGCAAGAAGAAGACCTCGCTTCTATTGTGAAGGCCACCTTCCAAAGGAAGAATGTGTTCTTAAAGTTTCGTTTCGGCCCGATGCATCTTCTCGGAGTTCTTGTCTTACCCACCGGCCCGAGCCTGACGATGATCCCCGAAAGCACACAATCTTTCGTCTTCTTTGATCCGGTCCAAGATACGACCAGACATCTGCGCCAGACGTCACAGGGCGGTTCGTGGCGGGCGACGCTTTTCGGATAAGAGGAGCAATCGCCGGTCCTTTAGCGCCTCTAGCGCCCAAGTCGCGGTAAACTACGAGTTCGCAGACGGGTGACCGTCAGGGTGGCGTCCAAAACGTGGATGTGTCCATCACCGCGAATACAATAGCGGCGGATCGTCCATTACCAAGTGGGACGGTCACGTTTCTTTTCAGCGACATCGAAGGCAGTACGCAGCGTTGGGATGCCAACCGCCAGGCTATGCAGGCTGCGGTCGAACGCCACGATGCAATAGTGCGCAGCGCAATTGCCGCCCACGGCGGAAAGGTTTTCAAAACCGTCGGGGACGCTTTTTGCGCGGTGTTTCCGACGGCGCCCTCGGCAGTGGCCGCCGCGCTTGAGGCACAGCGCGCGCTCTCTATGGAAGACTGGAGCGCGATCAACGGGCTGGCGGTGCGCGTCGCTGTGCATACCGGCGATACGCAAGAACGCGACGGTGACTATTTCGGACCGGCGGTCAACCGGGTCGCGCGCTTGCTCGCGATCGGTCATGGCCACCAGGTGCTCGTGTCCGGTGTCGCCGCCGAGCTCGCGCAAAGCGCCCTGCCTTCACAAGTGGTCTTGCGCGACCTCGGCACCCATCGTCTGCGCGATCTCACCCATCCCGAACAAGTCTTTCAACTCAAAGCGCCCGATCTACCATCGGAATTTCCGCCGTTACGCTCGCTCGACGCACTGCCCAACAATCTGCCGCTGCAGCTCACGAGCTTCTTAGGGCGTGATGCCGAACTCACAGAGATGAAAGAGTTGTTGGAGAAGACCCGGCTGCTGACGCTCTTCGGCGCCGGCGGCGTCGGAAAGACGCGCGCCGCGATCCAACTCGGCGCGGATCTCTTGGACGTCTATCCTGACGGCGTCTGGTTTGCGGATCTCGCGGCAATTTCGGATGGTGCGCTGGTAGCGTCGGTGCTCGCCAGCGGTCTCGGGCTGCAAGAGTCGTCGGAAAAACTATCAGGCAACATTGTCGTAGCCACGCTCAAGAACAGCCACGCGCTTGTCATTTTGGATAGCTGTGAACACGTTATCGCGTCAGTGTCGGAATTTGCCAATGCTCTCTTGCGCGGATGCCCGAAGCTCAAAATCGTCGCGACCAGCCGCGAAGCGCTCGGCATCAATGGCGAGTCGGTTCACCGCATGCCGTCGATGGAGTGTCCGCCTGCCGGAAAGGAATTGAGCGTCGAGCAGGGGATGAAGTATGGCGCCGTCGCGCTCTTCGTGGAACGCGCGCATGCCGCTGACAACAAGTTCTTGTTGACGAACGAAAGCGTGCCGATCGTGGCGGAAATCTGCCGCCGGCTTGATGGCATCGCGCTGGCAATCGAACTCGCAGCACCGCGCGTGAAAGTGTTGAACCTGAAGCAGCTGGCCGAACGGCTCAACGAGCGCTTTCGTATTCTGACCAGCGGCAGCCGCACTGCGTTGCCCCGTCAGCAGACGATGCGGGCTCTCATCGACTGGAGCTACAACCTGTTGCCGCCCAAGGAGCAGCAGCTCTTCCGGATGCTGTCGGTTTTTGCTGGCGGATGGACCTTGGAAGCGGCCAGCGCGGTATGCGCGGTCGGCGACATCGAAGAGTTTGAGGTGTTGGACGAACTATCGGCGTTGATCGACAAATCGCTCGTGCAAGTAGAGTTCACCGACGCCTCACAGCGCTATAAACTGCTTGAGTCCATGCGTCATTACGGCCTCGAGAAGCTGCAGCAGTCGGGTGAGCGAGCAGCGAGCGAGCGCAGACGGGCCGAATACTTCGCGGACTTCGTTGCGCGGGTTTCGCAAACGTTCGACACGACCCCCACCTATGCGCTATTGACGAAGCTCGAGCCCGAATTCGACAACATCCGCGCGACATTGGAGTGGGCGCTCGTCGAACGCTCGGACATTACCTTGGGGCAAGGAATCGTGGCTGATCTCGGGTGTTGCTTGCAAGCGGGGTTGGGGGCGCCGGAAACGCAGCGCTGGCTCAAGCTCGCGCTGGATACGACTGAACCCACTACTTCCAAGGAAGTGATGGCCAAACTTTGGTTTGGGGTGTCGTGGGTGAATGTCAACCTGCTTAATTACTTCGCAGCCGCCGATGCCGCCAAGAAAGCGATGGAGATCTACGAGAGCCTGGGCGACGAGCTGGGTGTGGTGAGAAGCGCCGTCTCTTTGGGCCGGTCACTGAGCTTCACCAAACGCTATCCCGAAGGGAAGGCCTTGCTGGAAAGCTCGCTCGCGGTTCTGCGAAAGCGAAATCTTCCCAAGCTGCTTGGCGACTGCCTCGAAAGTCTGGGAACCGGCGCGTGCATCGCTAACGACATTCAATCCGCGCGTGATCACTATCGTGAGGCACTGCCTATGGTGCAAGCAGCGGGGGACGAACGCAAAGTCGGCGTTATCCTCAGCAACAAGGCGGAAACCGAGTTTCAAGCCGGCGATATCGAGGCGGCACTTGATTTCAACGCACAGTCCCTGGCGCTCAATCAAGCGCGAAAGAATTTGCGCTCAGCGGCGGGCGACTTGTCGAACCGAGCCGCATATTTGATCGCCGCCGGGCAAATTTCCGAAGCGGCGGAGTGCGCGCGCGAAGCGCTGCAGATACAGCACGAGGCACAACTTGCAGCGCTGGAAGCTGCGACCCTGCAACACTTCGCGGCGATTGCGGCGCACCGCGGCGATGCGCAGCGTGCCGCGCGTCTGCTCGGTTTTGTCGAAGCGCGACTCGTCGCGCTCGAATCCGTGCGCGAATACACGGAGCAACAAGAAGCCGATAAGATGCTTGCCGTTCTTCGGAAAATTCTCGACGAGGCCGAATTGACGAGGTTAATGGACGAGGGTCGTCTTTGGAGCGAAGAGCACGCGCTCGCCGAGGCTTTCCAGGTCTCCTAAGACGAAGTAGTGGTTTTTAAATCAACGAACCTGGCCTGCCAAAACAGTGATCGATGCGCGCGGCAGCGTATACGCGGCGTTTTTACCGCCCGCAGTCGTTGAGATCAGTATCGGGCCATCGGGATTCGCAAAGCCGTCGGCACCATTCGGGTGCCAGGCATACTGCGCGGCGCCAAACGTTGCAGCGCTCACGCTACCGCTGAAATAATGATCGCTGCGGTTCGCGGCGTTGCGAAACACGACGTTCACGGCATGCGGATGCTCGGGGTCCTTATTGATGAGCAGCAACGCCCAGCTTCCGTTCGGCCGCAGTAGCGCGTAAGCGGTGACGAGTCGATTGCGCTTGGGATCAACCAGGTTCAATAGGGCGGGGTACATCGTGTGCAGCGCGTTGACCGGCTGAGACCACTGCTGTGTTATCATCTGCGCCGCAAAAAACTGCGACGTGCGTTGCCGGATCTGATTATTGTTATCCGCCGCGAACAAACCCCAAGCGCCGTAGGTGGCGCACGAGGATGCGCTATTGACCAGCGGCTCCGGCTCGTATTGATACAGGAACGTACCGCTGCCACCGTTGCTCAAGAAGCTGGCCTCGAAGTCGGCTAGCCACAACCCGCCGCTGATATCTTGCATCACCGCCGACGAGCTGGCTGAATAATTTGTTTCGGTGATAAACATCGGAATGCGAGGCAGACCGTCCTGTAACCAAGTCTGGATAATGCCGTGCACCACGTCCGGCTCGTCATAAAGGTTTTGCGCGACCGCTGTATCGCACGCGCCGAACGGGTAATGCTCGAATGACATGAAGCTCAGATCACTTAGGCGTCCATGACTTCGTAGATAGCGTAAGAAACGATGCAGCCACGAGGTGTCTCCGTGGGCATCTCGCCAGGTTTGAACGTCTTGAGTCACGCCTTGGAAGACCGGGCCGCCGAGTTTGAGCCGCGTATCAACGCGGTGGAGCGCACGCGCCCACTGCAAGTACAAAGCGCCATAATCCTCGGGGGCGATGTACTGGCCGTCCGGCTCTTCGCCAAGCTCCACATACGAAATGGGATCGTGATGGAGTTCCAAATATCGAATTTGCGCCGCCGCATCATCCGGCGTGCCATACAGCATGCTGACCGCCATCATCGCGGGCATTCCACGCGTTAGGCCGCTGTGATAGACGATGTCCAAACCCGCCTGCTCTTGGTCGAGCACCCTGTTGCCGGACGCGTGCCAGGGGTCGACCGAAGATGCGTAGGTGGGAGTCTGAGTGTTGTTCGGCCGGTGCAGGATCAAGTCGTGGAACACACCGCCGGCAGTGAGCGTACCCAGCCCGACCTCTGCGATCGCAAAACCGACGCAGTTACGAATGTCGTGCGAGCCGTGGACGTCGCACGTATTCGAGGATGCCGTCATTAGGACGCGTACGAATTCAATCGCGACAGGCTGCGGGGCAAGTTTCAGCGTGACGGTGCCGCCGCTGCCGGCGGTGATTTTCCCGCCGGCAAAGGTAACCCAATTTCCATTTCCCGGGTCGTTGATCGCATCGGGTCCGTTCCAGTATTGCACTTGATAGCTGGTCGCGTACGGCGCAGACCAGGCAAGACGGATCGCATTCACCGGCACCACGGATCGCAAATCGACGACGACCCACTGCGGATGGTCGGCTTCGCCGGCAAAGGAGCTGGTCAGGTAGGGGTTGCTTTTCCAAAACGAACCGGGGTCGCCGTCGTCGAGCCGCGAGTAATCGTCGTTGTTGCCTTGATCGGTGGTGAAACCGCGATGAGGCAGCCGATAGCCGAAACTGTCGTTTGATGTTGGGCGTATCAGGTCGCCGGTCCAATAGCCTTGCCCGGCTGGATCGCTCCACTTGCCATTCGGATTCCAATGCCAGTCCTGAATGCTCAGCTCCGTGTAGAGACGATAGCTGACCGGCCCCAAACCCGACGACAGCATCGCTGACACATTTTTCGGCGCATAGATCTTCGAAACCGCACCAACCGTTTGCGAGTCAACCCCAGCCCCGATTGATTGCGACGGATTGAAGTAGTTGATCGCATGTCCTGGGGTGATGTCAACGACCACCGGAGCGGTTTGCGGTCGAGCCGCGGTTGCACTCGCGACCAAAATAAAAACGGCGACGGCCATACTGCGAAGCGAGCCACGGACAATGTTGCCGGCCTTCATGGTCGCAATTCGTTAAACGGCCCGAGCGCTGATACCTAGAGCTGGTTGTTCCGGTACTGCATATGAAAAGTAGGGGCGGTTAACCCGGCCCCTACGATTTTGCTTGTGTTCTAGCTCGCTACGAGTATTTAAGTTATCGGACTTGCGCTGAAGTCGAACATCTTATTGCCCTGCGTCGCGGTGCCGATGAACTTGCCGTTTTGTACGTGGGCGTTGACGTGCAAGCGACCCATGTCGCCGATGTCAAGCCAGATGTAATTACCGGTTTGCCCGCCGATGACTGGGACGGGAATGTAACTGTCGCTGTTCGAGTACCATCCATTGATGATCCCGTTGCTCCCGATTTGCAACTTCAGTTGGCCGGCGTACGGGTAGGAGAATCCGCCGTAATTCCAGTCCGACAGTGTGGTGTTATAGGAAACGGAAGGCGTGGACGTCGTGGCGGCAAATGCGCCCGCCGGCAACAACAGCGCCAAAACCAACGCAACCAGCCCCAAACCAATGTGAAAACGCTTCATAAAATTCTAGTCCTCCGTACCTGTAACGCACCCGAGCATGCCATCGTTGCGGATTTCGTGCCTTTTTCATGACTTTCAAGGATTTTCAGGGGCGTTGGGGCTAGGTGGTTTTTATGTCGTCCGCCCGCCCGCCGCAACGCCCTGGCCTGCTCAGCGTATTCGGACTCGCTTTGGGCTGTGGGACTGCCATCCTCATCGTGCGCCTGCTGTTGATGCCGGTGGTATTTTCGCTCAGCCACACGTCGAATTGGATGTTAACCGAAGGCGGCACGCTGGCGTTCTACCTCAGCCGCACTGTGGTATGGGCGTTGATCGGCGCGGCGGCAGCAGCCCTCACAGCCATGATTCACAACGAGTTTGTCAGACGCAGCCTCTGACAGGCAGACACAGAAAAGGCGAGGGTAAACCCTCGCCTCTACACGTGAATTGATCAGATATTAGCCGTTGTCGCCGCCGTCGCCACCATGGTTGCCGTTGTCGCCTTCACCGTGCTGACCATGCTGTTGCCCTTGGCGCTCACGTTCGCGTCCATACCAGCGATTGGTGCCTGCATAGCGCCACGGGTAACCACGCGCATTAGCCCCACACTGTTCGGCTTCGTTGTCGTAGGCGCAAGGCGTCCGGCCGTTGTTGCTCGTGTAGACGACGGTGCCGTTCGGATAGACGATGCGTCCATCCGCGTAGACGGTTCCGCCGTCGGCGGTGCGGCCGACGATCGTGTTGTGTGCGACCTGCTTATGATGAATGTTGTTGTAGATGATCACGCCTGCCGTGACTGCGAGCGCTCCTAAGATGATGTTACGAGTCGAACGTTGACCGGCGGTCTCCGCGAGTGCCGGGCTGAGCGCGCTCACCGCAAACGTGAAGACGAGTGCCAGGGCGACGAACGACTTATACCATGTGGACGTGCGCATACGAATAGAAAGCATATGTAAGTTCCCCCTCTTGCCCGCGTAACGCAACCGCTGCACAGGAGGTTCCCTCAACGCAACAATGTGAGCTCGTTTGTCCCAGTCTGCGTTACGGAGTCAGATCGAATGTAAGCCGCACAAAAGAGCGGTCCTTACCCGAATGCACCACGAGGCTTTCGCACAAACTCTCTATTATATGAAGGCCGCGGCCACCATGGTCTTGGCGCGGCATCCGCCAGTTACCGCGATCGGAAACCTCCACGACCAATTTTCCATCGCTGCTCTGCGCATTGACCCACACGTTGCCTTCTGCCGCCCCGTAAGCATGCTCGATGACGTTGTTGACCGCCTCACCGACAGCCACTTGAATTTCGAAGTCTTTTTCTTCGCTCACTTCGAGTTCGCGCACGAACGCGCGCAGCGCGTGGCGCACTTTCTGCGAGGAAACGGCGACTGCCGGAAAGGCAAGGTTTAACGAACCCGGAAAAGTGCGCCGCATGCTGACCGTCAGGACGGCGACGTCGTCGCTGTGATCTTTGGCGACGACCGCATTCATGAGGGCGACCGCCGGGTGATCTGACATGGCCGTTGCTTTGTCGGCGAGTGCTTCGCGCAACCGTTTCTCGCTTTCAAAGATATCTCGCGTATTCTCCGTAAGCCCGTCGGTGTAGCACACCAACATCGCCTCGAGGGGAAATGCAATGGTGTATACACCGACTTTGAGCTGACCGCGAATCCCAAGGGGTATGCCATCGCCGCTCAACTCGCTTATAGATCCGTCAGACAGCCGCAAAAACGGCCGTGGATGGCCGGCGATCGCATAAGTTAACGATTGCGTATTGCGGTCGACGATGCCGACAAAGATGGTCACCATCGCGTCGGGATCTTCCAATCGCAAACTGTTGTTGGCCGCCGTCAACACCTCAGTCAGCTGGGAATGCGCTAAGGCGAAGGACCGCAATGCCTGGCGCATTTTTCCCATGGTGACGGCTGCGGGTAAGCCGCGGCCGGCGACATCACCCATGGAGATGAAGATCCGGCCATCGTGGAGTTCGAACGCATCATACCAATCGCCGCCAATCTCGGACTCGCTCTGGCCAGCCGAGTAGACCGCATCGAACGCGACCCCCGGGGCGTCGGGGAAGTTGGCCGGCAGAAATGCCCGCTGCAACGTGTCGGCGACGTGGTGCTGATGCTCGTAAAGCTGGGCATGCTCGATCGCGCTGGCAGCGCGGGCGGCGAGTTGCTCCAACATCGGCAGATCGTTCATGTCAAGATCGCGGCCTTTTTGACGCCCGGTCCAGACCGCAGCCAGCGAACCCAAGCTGCGACCGCGAGCGCGCAACGGTATGACGGCCATGGAACGGTATCCGAGTTGCTCGACGGCAGGCAACATCTGCGGGTCGGTAATCCTGACCATGTCGTGCGCGGAAAGCTGTCTGTAGATTTCAGTTCTTCCGCTGCGCCACGGCGCTGCCGTTCCGGTGCTCACCTCACTCGTTGCGACCATTTCCCCGCGCAAGCGGTCAACCACCCCGGCGAGCGCCGGATCGCGATGCTTGAGTGCCGTGATCTTTGTGGAGCCGTCGTCCTGGACTAGGTTGATTCCAGCCCAGTCTGCGACGCTCGGCACGATGAGGTCCAAAAGCGTCTCCAACGTCTTGCGTAAATCCAGGCTCGCCGTGAGCGCCTTGCCTGCATCGGCCAAGAATTGTAAACGCGCCGCGCTTTGGCGCTCCTGTTCGAACAAGCGCGCGTTGTCAACGGCGACCGCGGCTCGTTTCGCGACAAGCTTTGCAAGCGGCAGGTCGGTTTCACCGAAAACGCGACCTGATTTTCCTGAAACGAACACCAGCGCGCCGTAGGTCCGCCCACGTGCGCGCAACGGCAACAGCATCGCCGAGCGGGCACGCAGTGCGCGAACCAGTTTAAATTGCCGCTCATCACTAACGTTTTGGCGCACTACGGTTTCGTCGATGAGCGGAATGAGCAACGGCTGCTCCCCCTCGAAGGCTTGCTGGATATGGCCCGCCCGCAAAATGGGATATTCTTCTATGATCGCGTTGGCCGCTTTGAGCGCGACCGGATCGTCATGTGCCAATGCGGCGCGGTAAAGATTGCCGTTGTTGCTGGCGAGGTACACGAGGCACCAATCGGCGATGCGAGGGACGGCCAGATCAGCCAACTTTTGTAGCGTGGTTTGAATCTCCGATGATGATGCGAGAACTTCGCTCACCTCCAAGAGAAAATGCATCGAGTCGTTGGCGCGTTTTTGATCGTCGATCTCGGTGCATGTCGCGAACCATTTTGTGACCTTGCCGCTTGGGTCTTTGAGCGGCAGCGCACGCGCCAAGAACCAGCGAAAGGCGTGATCGTTGGCCCGCCGCAGCCGAAATTCTACCTCGAAGAGGTCGCCGCGAAGCATGGCGTCCTTCCAACGCCGTAGACAGCGCTCGCGGTCATCCGGATGCACGACCTCTTGCCACCCGAAGCCGGTCGTCTCGTCCACGGTTAAGCCCGTGTAATCGCACCAGCGCCGGTTGCAATAATCCGTGGCGCCGTTGGCATCGGCGGTCCAGACCGGTTGCGGCACTGCCTCGGCCGCCTTGCGCAACGATTGCGCTTCACTGTTGCTCGTCAGCGTGAGGCTCAGCTGCAGCGCGACCAGAGAGAGCAGCGTGATATCTTCGTTGCTGTATTCGACCCGCGACTCGTTGTAGACGGCCAGATAGCCGTCATGGTCACCATACTGCAACGCTCCGGCGATAAAACTGCGAATGCCCGCTGCGACCATGCCGTTTGCCTGCGGATGCGTCTTCGCGTACTCGGCGACGTCGCTGATGCGAACGATCTCGCCGGCGCGGAATAAGAATGGTTCGGTATCGTCGGCTGCGGTGAGGTATTCGGGGAGGTCCGCGATGTTTTCGCCGGCCACGACGTGCCAGTTTAAAGGCCCCTCGCGCAGGACGACCGCCGCCCGGCCGCTATCGCTGAGTTGTGCACATAGGCGCGAGGCAGCGATGCAAGCATCGCCGGATTCGACCGCTTGAGCAATCGAAAGCAGCCCTGAACTGTACTTTGCTAAATCAACGGCTCCGGTGCCGGATGAACGGCGCTCGATGAGCTCATAGCCGCGTTGCGAAGTCGATTCCACACCTGCAATTGCGGCAGGCCATTCGAAGCAACCTTCCGGCCTGCTGATGGCAGATACTACTGCCGATGCTGCCGCCGAATGGTCCTCACGGACACTCCGCAACCGGGCTAAACGCCCGTGGGAAACGTTTCCGGAACTTCGGGCAGCTCCCAGCGCGCGGTCCGCTCCAAGGGTTCGACGGCGCGGCTGCGATCGAAATGCAAAAGCGCGTCGAATTGATCCGCCACACGGGCATGATAGTAGTGGCTCTGGCGCTCGGTTTCCGGCCGATAGATGACGCCGATGAACCGTTCTAAGCGTGAATCTCGTAGCTGTTGTTCGTATGCGGCGTGGCTGCGCAGATCCAGATAGAAGCGGTCGAGCCCCGTCATATGGAGTTTTTCCTCGATGCTGCCTGGCAGCGCAGGACGCACGCGCTTGCGCTCCGCCGGTCCGTGCCAATCCGTCGCGGCCGTTACGGTGCCCGTGTAGGTGGTCATGCCGATGAGCACTGCCTGTCCGGGAAACGCCTTGCGTACGAGCTCGCCGACGTTTGTTTCGTGACGCAGGGTCATATCGGTGGCTCGAGCATCGCCTATATGCGAATTGTGCGCCCACACCACTGCCTTCGTGTTTGGATGATGTTTGTCAAGGTGAAAGAGCAAGCGCTCGAGCGTTTCGGTCATGTGTGCGTCGCGCAAATTCCAGGAAGAAATGCCGGCCCCGATCATCGTGCGGTAGTAACGTTCCGCATTTTTTACGATGCGCGCATTTTGTTCCGCGTAAAAATATTCATCCTCCGCCACTGTACCATCTTGAGCGGTATACCGAGAGCGGCGTTGCAGCATTTCAATGAGCTCGTTGATGACGGCATCTTCACACGACGGAGTGAGTTTGGCCCCGACCGCTAATGCGTACGACTCCATGTCTGTGCCGAAATGATCGAAGCAACTGTAGCGTTCTTTGGCGCGAATCGCAGCTTCGGGATCGACACGTTCCAGATATGCGATCACGCCTTCCATCGACGCGCGTAAGCTATACAGATCGAGCCCATAGAAACCGGCTTTAGCCCCTTTGCCGGCGATTCTGTCGTTGTGCTCCCGCAGCCAGCCGATAAAATCCAACACGTCGGCATTGCGCCACATCCAAGTGGGAAAGCGCTCGAACCCGGCGAGCGCGTCGACCGCGTCTTGGTCAGCGCTCGCGTTTCGCACCCAGCGGTTCGCTCGGTAAGCGTCTGGCCAGTCCGCCTCGACTGCGACCGTTGTGAAGCCGCGTTCTACGATCAAGCGCTGCGTGATAAGGGCGCGCTGCTTATAGAATTCGTGCGTGCCATGTGACGCTTCGCCGATCAGCACGATGCGCGCGTCGCCAACGAGCTCGAGCAGTGCGTCGTAGTCTTGGACTGCGCCCTGTAGCGGCTGTGCGATTTTTCGAATCACTGTCGCAAAGGGCTCGTTGTCATCCTTCATGATCGTTCTGCCCTCGCGCGTTAGCTTTATCCAATAAATCCCGAACTTCACCGTCGGTGGTTTGAGAGAAATCGTTATACCAGAGACCCACCGCGTAAAATGGGTCGGGAGTAACCGCGCACACCACTTCGTCTGCGAATGCTTTCAGATCGGCACATGCTTGCTGTGATGCCACCGGTACGGCGACGATGATTCGCGCGGGTTTCTTACGACGCAGTGCCGCGACGGCGGTTTGCATGCTGGACCCGGTCGCCAAACCATCATCAACGAGGATGACGGTGCGCCCCTCGAGCTCGGGCGCCGGACGCCGATGCCGGTAGGCTTGCTCGCGGCGTTGCACTTCGCGGTAGGCGGTGGATGCTATCTGCTCGACCTGATGCCTATTCAGACCAAGTTGGTCTAGCAACGCCTCGTCGAGGAGATACACCCCTTCGCTGGCGACTGCGCCCAAGGCCATCTCGTCGTAGCCCGGCACCGTGATCTTCTTGACCACAAAAATATCCAAGGGCAAGTTGAGCGCTTTGGCTATTTCGTAACCGACGGGCACGCCGCCGCGCGGCAGAGCGAGCACGATGGCGTCGGGCCGGTTGGCATAGCTGCGCAGCATTTCGGCGAGTGCGCGGCCAGCCTCAAAGCGATCGCTAAAGATGCGGGTGGGTGAGGAAGCAGCACTTGCGTCCATGGCAATTTCTTACCGCCAAACCGTCGTACCTAACCGCCGGGGCACGTTTAGACGGTCTTTTAAGGGTTTTCAGAGCGTCCTTTTGGGCAAATCCGAACGGAATTTTGCAGCTTCGTGGCGAATGCTACCTATTCCGACCAAAGGGAGTAGTAGATGGAACGCAACGAGTACATCGAGAGTTTTTTCAGCAATCTTAAATCACAATTAGCCGACGCCACCATTGCCAAGGACGGCAAAAGCGCAAAATATCAGAACTTAGTCGTATCAGCAAACTGGTCGAACGATCTCTGGCAAGTACAGGTGCATGGAGACACCGAGGAGCAAATCCAGCGCCAGTTCGATCCGCTCAATGCGCGCTCAAGCCAGGCGGCAGCCAACTATTTCGTCGACGCCTTACGCCGGATTCGCGGCGAGGAACCCCTTCCGCGACCGCCGGTCATGCACCGCAATTTCCGCGGCGCCGGCCGCGGCGCAGCCAAGTAATTCGTCCCTCAGCGAAAAGCGCAAGACCCGCGGCGACAGCCGCGGGTTATTCTTTGCGCCCGCTCATCTCCAAGCTCGGTGTCAAGCCGAGGACCAGACTGGCTATCATCAGTGCGCCCGCCAACTATCTGCCGCTACTCGGTCCTTTGCCGCCAATGGTTGAGCTGAGAAAGACGTTAATGGGCAGCACAGACTTCATTCACTTCTTTGCCACGCGCCGCCGGCAGCTGGAACAAAAGTTCGCCGCGCTCAAGAAAGCGCTGGCGAAGGATGGCATGCTTTGGATTTCCTGGCCGAAGGGCTCATCAGGCGTGGCGACCGATCTCAACGAAAATGTGGTGCGCGAGATCGGGTTGGCTCGAGGATTAGTGGACGTGAAGGTGTGCGCGATCGATTCGGTGTGGTCGGGCCTTAAATTCGTTTACCGCTTGCGCGACCGCTAAGTCGGTCATCTAGCGGCCGGGGGTTTCAACCCCCTCCTCATTTATACGTAGGCGTTTTGCAGCGCGGCCAGTTTCGGATCTATGTCTTCGATCCGAAGGGACGTTATCGCAGGAGCGTTCCCGCCCAGCATGAGCTCTTCCAACGTCGGCCGGATTTCGCGGAAGAAGATTCCCAGCGGGATCTTGCCTGGCTGCATGAGCGCCGCAAACGCTTTGTTGCGGTCGTGGACGTCGTAGTCCGCCATATCGCTCAGGTGATAAACGTTCTCCTTGAACCACTTGTACGTGTTCACTTTGTTGAAGGTGACGCACGGTGAGATGACCTCGACCACTGAGAAGCCGGGATGGCGCACGGCCTCAACCAACATCTCGGTCATCGCTTTTGGCTCAGAAGCAAAACCGCGCGCTAAAAATGTTCCCCCCGCTGCGAGCGCAAGCGCCAAGCCGTTGATCGGCGCATCGGGGTTGCCGCCGGGATGTGGACCGGCTTTGTAACCGAGGGCGCTTGTGGGTGAGGACTGACCTTTGGTCAGTCCATACGTTTGGTTATCCATGACGATGTAGGTCATGTTCGGATTGCGCCGCACCGCATGCATGAAATGCCCCAAGCCGATAGCGTAGCCGTCGCCGTCGCCGCCCGCGACGATGACGGTCAGATCGGTGTTGGCGAGTTTCACGCCGGTCGCAGTCGGCAGCGCGCGGCCGTGCACGCCGTGGAACGCGTACGAATGCAGGTAGCCCGAGATCTTGCCGCTGCAGCCTATGCCTGAAATGAATGCCACGTCTTTGGGTTGCAGACCCAAGTCTGCGCATGCCTGTTTCAGCGAGGCAAGCACGCCGAAATCACCGCAGCCTGCGCACCACCATGACGGCGTCGCCGTTGCGAAATCTTTCGGTGTTAAAACTGTCGCCACAAAGAGCCTCCGAATTCAGCGAGCTGCGGCCGTCGCCGCTGTACCCGCCGGCCGTGCGAGATTTTGGCCGCTGAACTGCTCCACTGCCTCGATGATCTCAATGGGGCGGAACGGGTGGCCGTTGTACTTGCGCACGGCGTGCATGTGCGCGAGCGGACCGGTCACGTAGCGGATCAGCCGCTCCAACTGGCCGGTGAGATTATTTTCAACTACAAAAACATGCGTCGCGCCTTTGATAAAATCGCGCACGTCATCTTCGGGGAACGGCCACAGCGTGCGCAGTTGCAGGAAGCGCGTCGCCATGCCCAGCGCGGCCAAGCGGTCCTGCGCTTCCGAGATGGGCCCGCGGTTGCTGCCGAATCCGATGAACGCGATGCTCGCTTTGGGATCGCCGTGCACGTATGCTTTTGGCAACTCGGGGCGCATCGCTTCGAGCTTGCGCATGCGCTTTTCCATCATGTGCGACCGGTTGTTCGCGTTTTCCGTGATAACGCCGGCATCGTTGTGCTCCGAACCCGGCTCCAAATGCATTCCACCCTCGACGCCGGGGATCACGCGCGGCGATACACCGTCGTCGGTGAACGCAAAGCGCTTGTACTCGCCAAAGACGACGGGGTCACGTAGTAGCTTGCCGCGGTCGACCCTGACGCCGTCCAACTTCAGTCTCGGAATCGCTTCTTTGCTCTGGCACAGTGCCTGCTCGGTCAGGATAAACACGGGCAGCTGGTAACGTTCGGCCAAATTGAACGCGTCAACCGCGATATAAAACGAATCTTCAACCGTTCCCGGAGCCAAGACCACTTTTGGAATTTCCCCGTGGCCGGAAAAAATGAGATGGTTGAGATTGCTTTGCTCGGTTTTGGTGGGCATGCCCGTTGACGGCCCAGCGCGCGCACATTCCACGATGACGATCGGTGTCTCGACGACGCCGGCCAAACCGATCGCTTCGGTCATCAGTGCCTGCCCCGGACCTGACGTCGCGGTCATGGCACGAGCACCGGCGTACGAAGCGCCCACCACCATGTTGATCGCAGCCAGTTCGTCTTCGGCCTGCACGACGAGCACACCGTGCGCGGGGCCGTATTTCGCCATCCACTCCAGGATGTCGGTCGCCGGGGTAATCGGATAGCCGGCCATAAATCGGCAGCCTGCAACCAGCGCTCCGTACCCAATGGCGTCGTTGCCCATCATCAGTACGCGGTCGCCATCTGCGCGGGCTTGCAGCGTGTATCCACTGGAGCGGGAAAAGTTTTGACGCACGAACTGCTCGCCGGCTTCGACCGCCCCGATGTTTTGCGCGACGACTTTTTCGCCTTTGCGTTCGTATTGTTGAGTGACGAGCTGACGAACAATCGCGGGATCCATGCCGATGATTTCGCCCAACACGCCGAGCGAAATGGTATTACGCACGAGCTCCAAGCCTAGCTGTTCTTTGGCAATTTTTCCTAGCGGGACCTCATAGAAGAAGATGTCATCGCGGCGCACGGCGTCGGTCAGCTTGTCCGCTGAATTGTCAAACACGACGAAACCACCCGGACGCATTTCCTCGATGTGCTTCTCGACGCACTCGAGGTCGAACGCCACCATGGCGTCGACAAAATCAGCCACGCCATAATGGCGGCGCTCGCCGGCGCGGATGACGTAGTTCGTGTGGCCGCCGCGGATCCGTGAGGGGAAATCCTTGAACGTGTAGACTTCCAAACCCATGCGCTTGAAAGCGGTCGCTATGAGATCGCCCGTAGTTAAACTACCATCGCCGGCTTGGCCGCCGAAAAGGACCGCGATATTATTGATGATCAAGTGTAGGTCAGCCGCCTTTCGGCACGCACATGCAGGGTTATTCTCACAAGCCTCGGCTGTCCCATGCTAAGGACCTCGACAGCACGGCACGCGTATTTAATGTAGGGCTACCTAAGTCATCTTCTATAGTAATCGCACGATGCCGACGCCACTTGAGCCCGCGCCCGGTTTTGGGGCCAACGCTAGCTCGCCGCTGCTTGAGACCTTAATCCTACCTGCTGAAACCTTAACGCCAGCTCAAGGGAGATTTCGAGTACCGAAAGCGAACCACGGCTTCCCTTCGGAGCACTTTCTCACTGAGAGTAAGGAGTCGAGCATGGCATTGAGGAGCGCGAAATTTGTTCTTGCGTTCATGGCAGTTTTTGTGGCAGCCGCTCTTGCGGCATGCGGCAGCGGTGGCGGAAGCAGCGGGCCCGCTGCCTTAGCACCAGTTCCAAACAATCCTCTGAGCGGAAATCGTCAGGCTGCGGGTCCGGCAACGGCATGGAAAGCGCAAGTAGGAGCCGAGCGTACCGACTCAGCTTTCCAAGGCTTGCGACATTATCCGCAAAACTGGACGATCAACGTGGGCGATTCTATCAGCTGGCGGTTCAACGCGGACGAGCCGCACACGGTGAGTTTTCTCGCTCCTGGCCAACCCTTACCGCCCCCCAATAGCCCCATAGTTTCAAAACCGGCCGGTGGTTCGACAGAAGACGGAAGCGAGTTCACGAGTTCCGGCTTCATGTTCACCGGCGGTACGTATACGCTTACCTTCACCAAGGCCGGAACGTACACGTTCTACTGTCTGATCCATCAGCCAGAAATGCGTGGAACAGTTGTGGTGCACGCGGCAGGGACTCCGTATCCGAAGACACAGGCACAGTACGACGCCGAGGCTGCTGATTTGATAGCAAACGATCTCACGGCAGCGCAAAATGCGCCGGCTCTCTTCCCGTTCATCCCCGGCGGAACGCATCTCACTGCCGGCATCACGCCGGGTTTATTGTCCAAGCCCCCGTCGCACGCCACTGTGTTACGTTTCTTAGACGGTCCGTCGCTCAATGCACAAGACGTATCCATCCCCGTCGGTGCGACGCTGACGTGGACCGACGAATCCAATAACGAACCGCACACGGTGACGTTTCCGGTCGCCGGGCATGGTCCCCCGAACTTACCCCCGTTCGCACCGCCGAGCGGGCCCGACTCCTACGATGGGACGCAGCTCGTCAATTCAGGCGTGCTGTTTCCCGGTGGCAGCTTCAGCTTGAAATTCACGAAGGCTGGGACTTTCACGTACTTCTGCTTGTTCCACGACAACACGGGAATGTTCGCCAAAGTGACCGTGCATTAACGCACATCGAATGAGGCGCTCGCGAGCGCGCGTGAAGGGCGGCTGTTATCAGTCGCCCTTATCGTATCAGAGGTTTGCATGCAGCCGTACTGAGGCACTCTAGTCACATGAAAACCAAGCGATTTATGATCCCTCCGGGGCGGCGCGTAGACCTCAAAGATTTCGACCCTTCTGACACCTGTGGTTATAAAGACAAAAACGACGCCGCCGGCAAATTAAGGTCCGATATCGAGCGCCTGCGCACGCAACAAGATTTGCTCTATGCGAACAAGTCGTACGCGCTCCTCATCATTTTGGAAGGCATGGATAGCGCTGGTAAAGACGGCGTCATCAAGCACGTCATGTCAGGGCTTAACCCGCAGGGCGTCGACGTGCATCCTTTCGGGAAACCTTCGGAAGAGGAACTCAATCACGATTTTATGTGGCGTTGTGTGAAAGCGCTACCTGAGCGCGGGCGCATTGGCATCTTCAACCGTTCGTATTACGATGCGGTCATCGTCACGCGCGTGAAGCCCGAGCTGCTGCGTGGCGAACATATCTCGCCGTCCGACGTGAATGAGAAGTTTTGGCAACGTCGCCACCAAGCTACCTCCAATTTCGAAAAATATTTGACTCGCAATGCCACGATCGTGATGAAGCTCTTTCTGCACATCTCCAAAGCCGAGCAACGCCGGCGGCTGCTCAAGCGGGCCGAAATGCCGAATAAGCATTGGAAGTTTTCTCCCAACGATCTCGATTCTCACAAACGCTGGACCCAGTATCAACGAGCGTTCGCGCAGACATTTTCAGAGACCAGCTCGCGCGAGGCTCCATGGTACGTGATTCCGGCGAATCACAAGTGGGCGGCGCGTGTCGTGGTGGCCGACATCATCGCCGACAAGATGAGCAGCTTGAAGCTGCGGTACCCGAAGCCAGATCCGGAGCAGTGGCGAGCGATTCAAGAAGCGCTCGTATATCTAAAGAAGGAAACCGCGTAGGGTCGCGGGTTAACCCCGACCCTACATTAAGTCAAAAGAAGCCTCGCGTTAATTCGGGCCTGTGAGGTAGCTCACCATCGCAGCGCTATGGACTAGTAATATGCGGCGGTGTCAATAGTATGAGTGGAGAGCGCCGGCAAGATGGAATGTTAGGCGCTCCTTCCTTTTGTGGCCCTAGGCCGGGAACGCGGGATTATTCGCCTCGAAATGAGCGTACTTATCCGCGTCGCTCACCATCGCTTGTACGGTGGCGTTGAGCGGTTCGAAGACCCAGATGCCCGAGAAGATCGCCGTGTCGCCGATCTTGCTGCGTAACACATACGCCGGTCGCTGATCCACCCCTAAGCTCGCAAATTCTGCGGTACTGCGATCGATGCGCTCGCGAATGCGCGGATCGTCCATGAACTCCGCTATTTTGTTCTTGTCGACCCCGGTCACGCCGGCGACAATTTCAAGGCAGATCTCGCGCTCCAAAACCGGCTTCCCATCCACCAGCGCGGCACGCGCCAGAGCGAGGCGTACGCGATCGTCGCTAAACCCGAGCTCGCGCGCAGCCTCGGCTGCAAGATTTGGAATGAGGGTGCTGCTATAATCCGACGCTCGCCAGGCGCTGTTGAGGTGTGTGCCCGAAATCGAGCCCGACCGGTGATAAAACCAATCCATTTGTTCGCGGCTGTATCCACGCGGCGGATGACTGACGAGCGCGATGCGCCACTCATACTCGATGTGATCGCGGTGAATGTCCAGCAAGCGGCGCAAATTCGGCTCGCTGTAAAAGCACCACGAAGAAAGGACGTCCAGGTAGTAGACGAGCTTAATCACCTTCAAATCTCCAAGTGGCCACGCAGCACGGGCACGACTCCGCCGCCAACTTCAATCCGGCCAATTTTTTCGCCCGCACGTTCCACGATTATTTTTATAAAACTCTGCCGACCCATCTTGGTGCCCTGTTCGCTCATGATTTCAACGCGTTCGCCGCCCGAGGCAATGCCATTAGCCACTACGAACGCGCCTAGCGCGCCGCTCGCGGAGCCAGTGGCGGGGTCTTCCACGACGCCCACTGCGTCAAGGCCGAGCATGCGCGAGTACAGATGGTCGGCCTGAGCCTGAGGAGCAAAAACAAAAATGCCGGCGATCTCGTGACCCGCAAACAGCTTCATGAGCGCCGGTTTGTTGAGAGCTACTCGATCGACCGCAGCCGGCTCGCGCAACGCCACGAATAAGAACGGCACCGGTACGCTGAGTATCTGCACCGGCGCGCTCGGCAGCATGTCATTTTCGCGCAGCTCCATCCCTGCGGCGATCGCGGCCCGGTTGTTGAACGTGTGACCAAATTCGACCGGCGGCGAAGTCAAGAAAATAGCACTGGGACTTTCAGTCGAGCCTTCCAACCGGACGGAAACGGGTCCCACGTTTTCGTGCAAGCGGGCCACCTTCGCGTCCTTGGGCAGACGGCCGTTCTTGGCGAGCACCCACGCAGTACCCACGGTCGGGTGGCCCGCATAGGGCATCTCCAGAGCTGGTGTAAAAATGTAGACGCGCGCGGCGCAGTCCTCACGTTCGGACGGCACCACGAAAGTCGTCTCGGAGAGGTTCGTCTCACGTGCGATGTCCTGCATTTGAGTTTTGCTCAAACCACGCGCGTCAGTGAAAACGGAAAGCGCATTTCCGCGGAATCGTTCGCGAGTGAAAACATCGACTTGCTCGAAATCATACTGTCGTGCCATGCTCCACAATTACGGATTTTGAATATAGGACCTTGTGAGGTGAGCCAGCGAAAGCAAAGGTTAAGGAGACTTACAAACAATGCCGCGTCTTGTATCTATTGTTCTCATCGCTTGCGCATGTCTGACCGCGCCAAAAGTGTGTGCAGCTCGTATGATTCAGATCAGCGATGCCCGCACGATCGTCAGCATTGCGCAGCCCCAAATCTCTCCTGATGGAAAGCAGATCGCGTGCGTCGTGTCGCGTTCGAACTACGCGGCCAACACCGAGGATAGCGACTTGTTGTTGATCGATGTCGCGACCGGCGACCAGCGTGTGGTGACACACATCGTACCGACGAGCCCCGGTTTTGCGTCCGAACATCCCCTCAGAGACATCAGCTCGCCGCGCTGGTCGCCTTCCGGTGACCGGATCGCATTCCTCGCGCGCGGGCCCGGCGAAAATTCCCCCTTACAAATTTACGTCTTTCAGCTCACTGGCCAGCTATATAAAATCGCCGCAGCTGAAAATGACGTCGATGCATTCGCTTGGCGCCCGGACGGTTCCGCAATCGCGTACGATGCGGCCGACGTTCCCAAGAACAAAAAGGCGATCGATGAGCATCACGACGCGTTCGAAGTTGGCGACGATGGCTACTTGATAAGCGCGGCGCCCACGCCCGTCAACCTGTGGCTGGCACCGGCCGATGGCAATGCCGCAAGACGGCTCACGTCCGGCAACGGCATGGTCTTCGGTGGGGATGCAGGCACGTCGTTGTCGTGGTCGCCCGACGGCAGGATCCTCGCATACACCTGGGTCCCATCGCCGCATCTCGGAGATACAAATCCCGCCGCGATCATGCTGCTCGATGTTGCGAGCGGTGCCATTCGCAAACTCGCGCAGCATTCCGGATTGGAGAATTACGCTACATTTTCACCGGACGGCTCACAGATCGCGTATTGGCACCCCAAAGCTGGAGACGGTCTCAACGGTACGGAAATCTACGTGACCTCATCCCACGGCGGCAACGGGAAAGACGTCACGCGGCGCATCGATCGTGACATGTCGAGCGTCGCCTGGATGCCGGATGGCAAAACATTGCTCGTCACCGCTCCGACAGAAACATCGATCGGCGTCTGGCTCCAGCCGCTGGGGGGCGAGCCACGCCGGCTTGATTTGGGTTCGGTCGACCCCTACTGGGATAACTGGACGGATATCACCGTCGGCAAGGACGGCGCCATCGCGTTCGCCGGCTCGGAGCCAAAACGCCCCACCGAGCTTTACTACATGCGATCGCCAAGTTCGCCGCCACGGCGGCTGACCGATTTCAATCGCCATATCGCCGCGCTTGATCTCGGACGCTCGGAAACGATTACCTGGATGAACGAGGGATTCACTGAGGACGGCGTTTTGACGTACCCGCCAAATTTTGTGCGCGGCAAAAAATATCCATTGTTGCTGCGCATCCACGGGGGCCCCAATTATCAGAGCAACAGAACGTTCTGGGATTTCATCCAAATAGCGGCGGCGCGCGGTTACCTCGTGTTCCAGCCGAACTACCGGGGCAGCGATAATCTCGGCAGCGCTTACGAGCACGCGATCTTCAACGATGGCGTGCGTGGCCCTTGCCGCGATATCATGGCCGGCGTTCGGGCGGTCGAGAAGCTCGGCATCGTCGACACAGCACGCGAAGCGGTGAGCGGTCATTCTTACGGCGGGTACATGAGCG
>Ga0209220_1000009_pt1 | contig 137605 bp, 141 predicted proteins | sample BlaSpr_A8_OM3_M3_FD_187984 | JGI IMG/M metagenome (GOLD analysis project Ga0209220, IMG submission 187984) | Forest soil microbial communities from Thunder Bay, Ontario, Canada - Black Spruce, Ontario site 2_A8_OM3_M3 (SPAdes) (version 2) | ecosystem: Environmental > Terrestrial > Soil >... | reverse complement strand
GCGAGCGCGCCGACCAGCAGCGCGACGCCCGCGACGAGTGCGACGATGCCGACGCCTTTCCAGAGCCGCCACCAGCCCGATGCCGCAGGCGGCAGCGGATCGATGGCGCGCAAGAAGATCCCCGAGCCGATGAACAGTGCCGCCCAGACGATCATCTGGGCTGCAGTCGGGATCACCGGCGAGACGATCCAGAGCGCCACCGCGAGGAGCAGCACGCCGAAGAACTTCTTCACCCCGCTCATCCACGGTCCGGCCTTCGGGAGAAGCGCGCCCTCGGAGACGCCGACCGCGACAAGTGGGACGCCCATGCCCAGTGCCATTGCGAACAGCGCCGCACCGCCGAGCGCCACGTCGCGCGTCTGCGAGATATAGAGCAGCGCGCCGGCAAGCGGCGCAGCGACGCAGGGACTGACGATCACTGCGGAGAGCACGCCCATCGCCGCAACCGACGCCATGCGTCCGCCCTGCAGGCGCCGGTGGGCGTGGTGCAGCCGATGATGCAGAAAGCCGGGCAGACGCAAATCGTAGAAGCCGAACATCGACAGCGCGAGAACCACGAAGACCAGCGCAAAGCTGCCGAGCACCCACGCGTTTTGTAGCGCCGCGGCGATCAGCGAGCCCGAGAACGCTGCGGCGATGCCGGCCGCAGCGTAGGCGATCGCCATTCCCAGCACGTAGCAAAGCGAAAGCGCGAGCGCACGCAGTTTGTTCAGCTCCGCGCCTTCCCCGGCGATGATCCCGGAGAGGATCGGGATCATCGGCAGCACGCAGGGCGTAAACGCCAGCAGCAGCCCGAAGCCAAGAAAGCTCGCGATGACCAGTGCAAAGCTGCCTTCAAACAGCCGCGCAATGTCGCTGTCGCTGGAAAAAATCGAGACATCGTTCGATCCCTTGCTCAATGCCGCGAGGCGCAGCGACACCTTGGACTCCATCGGCACGTAGCACACGCCGGCGTCGGCGCAGCCCTGCGAGACGACCTTCAGATCGAAGCGCCCGTCGCCCTCCGCTGGGATGCGCACGCGCACTTCCTTGCGATAGGTCTCGACCTCGCCGAAGAACTCGTCCTTGTGCCTGATGCCGCGCGGCAGCTGCGGCGCGCCGAGCCGGACGGCGGGGTTGCCCTCGGCGCTGAAGCGGAACCGCTCACGGTAAAGGTAATAGCCGTCGGCGATTGCGAAATGCACTTCAATCGTCGAGGCGTCCAGCGCGCGCGCGGAGAAGCGGAAGGCCTTTTCGGGCTCGAGCAGGTTGTCGGTATTACCCCCGAGCTTCAGCTGCGCCGCCGCCGGCGCGCAAAGCAGCAATGCGACAACCATCGAGAGAAGTCGGTTCACGCCCTGGTTTCCGCGGCCACCCATTGCAGATAGGCCGGCAGTCCGCGCTCGATTGGGACCGCGATGATCTCGGGGAGTTCATACGGATGCGCGGCGCGCAGCGCCTGCTCGAGGGCCGGATAGCGCTCGGCCGTGGTCTTGATGAGCATCGGATGCTCCTCGTCGTGCTGCACCGCGCCCTTCCAGCGATACACGGAGCGGCACGGCGCGAGGATGTTGACGCAGGCGGCGAGCTGCTTTTCGATCAGCATATCCGCGAGCCGCTCGGCAGCGGCCCGCTCCGGCAGGTTAGTCAACACCAAGAGCGTGCTCATGCCTCAATCCTTCGTGGACGGTTGGGTAGCGCAAGCGCACGCCGAGCACCTGCTTCATGCGGCGGTTGTCCAGCCGGCGCGATTCGGTCATGAAGGACAGAAGCTGCGGAGGAATGCGCCAACGCGCTTCTTCCCGGGAAATTCGCGGTGGACGCGGCAGACCGGCATGCTCTGCGACGAGGTCCAACCAATCCGCCATTTTCATTTCGGTGTCGTCTGCGATGTTGTAGGCCCCGGCCGGCGCATCGTCGGCCAGCGCACGCACCGCGGCTGCGGCGAGGTCGTCGGCGTGGATATGACTGGTGTAGACGTCGTCCTCGGCACGCAGCACGGGTGTCCCAGCGCGCAGGCGCTCGAGCGGCAGGCGGTCGGCGGCGTAGATGCCGGGCGCGCGCAGGACGATGAGCGCGATGCCGCGCCACTCGCACCAGAGCCCGAGCCTCCGCTCGGCATCGCCCCGTCGCCTTGCGCGCGGCGTCTGCGGCGCGATCGACCGCGACTCGTCGACCCGCGCGCCGGCGCAGTCGCCGTAGACGCCGCTCGTGCTGACGTAGACCACGCGTGCCGGTAGAATGCGGCCCTTCTCGAGCGCCGCAAGCAGGTTCGCGGTGCGCGTGTCCGACTCGCCCGCGCCGGGCGGCGGCGCGCAGTGAAGCAGCGCGTGAACCCCTTCGAGCGCCAGGCTTGAGGGCCGGTCGAGGTCGGATCCATAGCGGCGGGCGATGCGCAGCACCTCGAAACGATCCTCGAGCCGAGGCAAGGCGCGGCGCGCGACGTCGCCGAAACCCGCGATCATCAAGCGCTTCATGGGTCTATTTTAGCGAGGATGCATTGAGTGCACGCAGGGTCACGCTCCAGCCGAGCGGTCACCAATTCGACGTCGAGGAAGGCGAGGCTATCCTCACCGCGGCGCTGCGCCAGCATTTCGTCCTGCCCTACGGCTGCAGGAACGGCGCCTGCGGCAGCTGCAAGGGAAAGCTGCTCGAAGGCGAGATCGACTACGGCGTGTACCAGAAGAAGGCGCTGCCCGACGCCGAGAAGGCGCAGGGCAAGGCGCTCTTCTGCCAGGCGAAGCCGCTCACCGACGTGGTGATCGAGGCGCGCACCATCGGCGCGGCCAAAGACATCGCGATCAAGACGCTGCCCTGCCGCGTGCAGAAAATGGAGCGGCTCGCCGACGATGTCATGGTGATCTATTTGAAGCTGCCGGCGAACGAGCGGCTGCAGTTTCTCGCCGGACAGTACATCGAGTTCCTGCTCAAGGACGGCTCGCGCCGCAGCTTCTCGATGGGCCACGCGCCGCACGACGACGAGCTGATCCAGCTGCACGTACGGCGCGTGGCCGGCGGCCCGTTCACCGACCACGTGTTCGGCAAGATGAAGGAGCGCGACATCCTGCGCTTTGAAGGGCCGCTCGGCACCTTCTTCCTGCGCGAGGAATCGCAGAAGCCGATCGTGTTTGTCGCCTCGGGTACCGGATTCGCTCCCATCAAGTCGATCATCGAGCACGCCTTCCACAAGGGCGTGACGCGACCGATAGTGCTGTACTGGGGCGGTCGGCGCCCGAAGGATCTCTACATGAACCCGCTGCCGCTCGGATGGTCCGCCGCGCACCCGGGCTTTCGCTACATCCCGGTGATCTCGGAAGCGCTGCCCGAGGACCAATGGAGCGGGCGTACCGGCTTCGTCCACAGCGCAGTGATGGAAGACTTCCCCGACCTATCGGGCTGCCAGGTCTATGCCTGCGGCGTCCCCGTGATGGTCGACGCGGCGCAGCGCGACTTCACCGCACAGTGCAGGCTGCCGGAAGACGAGTTCTACGCGGACAGCTTCACGACTCAGGCCGACTTGGCTGCCGGATAGCTATAGCGAACGCAGGAAGTTGAGAACGTCCTGCTTCTGGCTCTCCCCGAGGTAGTTGAAGTTTCTCACCACGGCATTCGCTTCGGAGCCGTAGCTGCGGTGGGCATGGATCGCCACCATCAGGTCGGACGTCCGCCCGTCATGCAGGAAGAAGATGCGCTTTCCCAGTCCCCACAGCGGTGCGGTGCGGAATTCCCTCGGGCCGGCTTGTCCCTGCGATATGCCATCGGCCAGCCCCACGCCCATGTCGTGCAGCAGCAGGTCAGAAAACAGGTTGACCTGCTGACGCCGCAGCGCCGCGACGCTGGCGCGGCCCGTATGGAGCGCGGGGGTGTGGCACAGCGCGCAGCCGACGCCCACGAACAAGCTCTTGCCGTTCGCAATGGAGATGGCGCCTCCCGGCGTATCGGGGGAAGGCGTCGGCGGAGCGAGGAAACGCTGGAAGAAGGCGAACTTCTCGATCGCGCTGATCGCCTGCAGCGGCGTTGTGGCATCGACGTTGGTCACGCTATTGGGGACCCGCGCGAACTGGCACGACGCAGTCTCATTGCGCTCGGTCTGGAACAGCTCGTTGGTGATTCCCATTTCGACGTTGTAGGCCTCGCCGGAGAATAGGAGGAGCGACTTGTTCTGCGCCTTCCACCCGAACCGCGCGACCGTGCCGTCGTTGCCGTTCTTGTTCGCCTGCCCGGAGATCGTGCCGAAGGGCAGGACGATGTTCGGCCGGCCAAGAATGCCAAGCGCGCTTTTCTGGCTTGCGTTGCTCGCCTGGTTCGCGAGAATCACCTTGTCCGGAATCTGCTCGATCAGGCCCGCGCCAAACACCGGAGTGGGAATCCGGAAGATCACGTTGCGGCGCGCGAGCTGAGCGTCGAAGTCGGGCTGCTCCAGCGCGCATCCCGGCGCATCCGACCGGCCGGCAAGCGTGAACAGAGCGTGGACTCCGCCGTCCGGCGTTCCGTCCGGGTTCCTGACGAACCTCGCTTCGCGCACGGGCCCGTCCGCGCGGATGAACGGCGGAATGCGGTTGGTCGCGCCGTTCTTGTTCGCGAACGCCACCTGAGGATTCGCGAAGGGACTCGTTCCGCCGACCGCCGGCTGCGCATGGCAAGCGGCGCAACTGTCCAGGTTCATCGTCGGCCCGAGGCCCTCGCCGACGCCGTCGGCTTCTTCGAAATCCACTTTGCCGGCCTCGAAGAACGCGAGCTCGCCGGGGCTCAGGCCCGCGATCGGATCACCAGCGTCCGGCGGCCCGAAGCGCACCCCCGGATCGCTGGCAACGGGATCCAGCGAGGAAGCGGTTTCGACTTGGAACAGGAAGGAAACAGCAGCTGCGGATGCGAGCAACAGCGGCAGCGCAAACCTGGTTTTCACAGGCATTCTCCCTTTCCCCCAACCGGCAACGCGGTGAGCGCTGAAGGAAATGCCAGCACTCAGAGGCGGAGAACATGTATTTCTTAGCTACGCATCGTTTTCTTTGCCGATGTCGGTTCGATTATCGGCGCCAGAAAAAAAATACGACAAGGAAGAATTTCTCCAACGCCGCATGCCCGACTGTCGGGGCCGCGCGACAGAATCAGACAGCGCGACAAATCAGATGCGCAGCGTCACGCGACGCCTTCTCCCAGGTAGGCCTCGCGCACCTTCGGCTCGGCGAGCAGGCTGCGGGCATCGCCCGCCAGAGTGATTGCGCCAGACTCCATCACATAGCCGCGGCGAGCGAGCTCGAGCGCGAGCCGCGCGTTCTGCTCCACCAGCAGGATCGTCACGCCCTGCCGCGCGATCTCGCGCACGATGTCGAAGATCTTCGCCACCATCAAGGGCGCGAGGCCCATCGAGGGCTCATCCAGCAGAAGCAGCTTCGGCCGCGTCATCAGCGCGCGCGCAATGGCGAGCATCTGCTGCTCGCCGCCGGAAAGGGTGCCGGCGATCTGCTTGCGGCGCTCCCTCAGGCGCGGAAAGCTTGCGTACTGCGGCTCGGGGTCGCCGCCGCCGAGCGCGTAGGCGCCCATGGCGAGGTTCTCTTCCACGGTGAGCTGGCGGAAAATGCCGCGCCCCTCGGGCACCATCACCAGCCCATTGCGCGGCAGCGCGTGTACGGGCGACGCCGCGATGTCTGCGCCGCGATAACGCAGCGTGCCGGCGCGCGAAGGGATCAGCCGGCAGAGCGCCTTCAGAGTCGAGGTCTTGCCGGCGCCGTTGGCGCCGATCAGGCAAACCAGCTCGCCTTCCTCGACCGTGAGGTCGATTCCCTTGACCGCACGGATGCCGCCGTAGTGCACCTCCAGGCCGCGCACCTCAAGCAGCATGCGGCGTACCCAGGTAGGCCTCGATGACTTTGGGATCGCGCTGCACTTCCGCGGGACGCCCTTCAGCGATCTTCTCGCCGTAATCCAGCACCAGCACGCGGTCGCAGACATTCATCACCAGGCGCACGTCGTGCTCGATGAGCAGCACGGTGATGCCGCGATCGCGAACGGCCTGGATCAGCTTGCGAAGCGCGAGGCTCTCCGCGGCGTTCATGCCCGCCGCCGGCTCGTCGAGCGCGAGCAGCTTCGGCTCGGTGGCGAGCGCGCGCGCGATCTCGAGGCGCCGCTGGTCGCCGTACGGCAGGCTGCCCGCGGGGTCGTTCGCGCGGCCGCGGATGCCGACGTAGTCGAGCAGCTCGGCCGCGCGCCGTTCGATCAGTCTTTCTTCTTCTACCGTCTTTCTGTCTCTCAGCACGGCGCCGAGCACCCCGGCACGGCTGCGCACGTGCCGGCCGATCATCACGTTCTCGAGCGCCGACAGGTTGGCGAAGAGGCGGATGTTCTGGAAGGTGCGCGCGATGCCTGCAGCGGCGACCTCATGAGGCTTGAGGCCCGTGAGGTCGCGCCCGTCGAACAGGAACGCGCCGCCGTCGGGCGCATAAAGCCCCGTCAGCACGTTGAAGAGCGTCGTCTTGCCGGCGCCGTTCGGGCCGATCAGCCCGAAAATTTCGCCGCCGCTGATGGAAAACGAGACTTCGGAAAGCGCCTGCACGCCGCCGAAGCGCTTCGTGATGCGATCGGCTTGCAACAGCGTCACGCGGCTTGCCCCGTGAGCTCGCGCTTCCTGACCGCCGAGGGCAGCAATCCCGCCGGGCGGAAGAGCATGACCAGCACCAGCGCGAGCCCGAAGATCAGCATGCGGATCACCTCGGGATCGATCAGCTGGCGCCCGAACAGCGCGTCCTGCAGCGGCTGGACGGTCCAGCGCAGGATCTCGGGCACGAAGGACAGCAGCAGCGCCCCGAGGATCACGCCCCAGATGTTGCCCATGCCGCCCAGCACGACCATCGAGACCACCATGATCGACTCGACCAGCACGAAACTCTCCGGCGAGACAAAGGCCTGCATGGCGGAAAACATGCCGCCTGCCAGCCCGCCGAAGCTCGCGCCCATGGCGAACGCGAGCAACTTCACATTGCGCGTGTTGATCCCCATGGCGCTGGCGGCGATCTCGTCCTCGCGGATCGCTTCCCAGGCGCGGCCGATGCGCGAGTTCTGCAGCCGCAGGTTGATCACGATCACGGCGACCAGCACCGCGAGGAGCAGGTAGTAATACTTGATCGGTCCGCTGAACTCGAGGCCGAGGAGCGTCTGGTACTGCGAGAAATCGAAGCCGTCGATGCGGAACGGATCGATGCGCGCGACCCCTTGCGGGCCGTTGGTGATGTTCACCGGCCGCGACAGGTTGTTGAGGAAAATGCGCACGATCTCGCCGAAGCCTAGGGTGACGATGGCCAAGTAGTCGCCACGCAGCTTGAGCGTCGGCGCGCCGAGCAGCAGACCGAAGAGCGCGGCGAGCGCCGCGCCGATCGGCAGGACCACCCAGAACGGCAGATGAAGATTGAAATGCGGGCTCGCGAGCAGCGCGTACGTGTAGGCACCGACCGCGTAGAAGGCGATGTAGCCCAGATCCAGCAGCCCAGCGAAGCCGACGACGATGTTCAAGCCGAGGGCGAGCAGGATGTAGAGGATGGCGAAATTGGCGATGCGCACCCACGCCGTGCCGGCGTAAGCCAGCGCGAAGGGAAGCGCAACCAGAGCCCCTGCCACCAGCAGCGTGCCGATCCAGACTCTGCCGGGAAACTTCATGCCCGATCTCCCACCCGCTCGCCGAGCAGACCCGAGGGGCGGAACACCAGCACCAGGATGAGCACGAGAAACGCGAACACATCCTGGTAGTTCGAGCCGAAGAGGATGAAGTGCTCTCCTCCAGCGCAGTGCTCGCCGAGGAAGTCGGCAATCCAGCCGTAAACGCACAGGTCCGACAGGTCACCGATGTAGCCGGCGCCGAGCGCCTCGACCACGCCGAGCAGCACGCCGCCGAGCATGGCGCCCGGGATGTTGCCGATGCCGCCGAGCACCGCGGCGGAAAAAGCCTTCAGGCCGAGGATCGAGCCCATGGTGTACTGGGCGACGCCGTAGTAGGTGCCGAACAGCACGCCGGCGACAGCGCCGAGCGCGGCGCCGATGACGAAGGTGGCGGCGATGACGCGGTTGACATCGACCCCCATCAGCCCCGCGACGTGCGGGTTTTGCGCGGTGGCGCGCATCGCGGTGCCAAGCTGCGTGCGATACACCAGCAGGGCGAGCGCGCCCATCAACGCGACGCACACCGCGATGATCGCGATCTGCACGTTCGTGATCGACGCGCCGCCGAGCGTATAGGTCGTGGTCCTGATGATCTGCGGGAACGCCAGCACGTTGCGGCTCCAGACCAGCATCGCGAGGTGCTGCAGGATGATCGATACGCCGATCGCGGTGATGAGCGGCGCCAGGCGCGGCGCGCCGCGCAGCGGCCGGTACGCGAGCCGCTCCATCGAGTAGCCGACCAGCATGCACACCGGGATCGCGCACGCGGTGCCCACGAGCACCACGGCGAGCGGCGGCAGCCCCGCCGGCGCGAGCGCGTTGATGACGGTGAAGGCCACCATGGCGCCGATCATGACCACTTCGCCATGGGCAAAGTTGATCAGCTGGATGATGCCGTACACCATGGTGTAGCCGAGCGCGACCACGGCGTAAACGCTTCCCGCAGTGAGCCCGTTCACCAGCTGCTGCAGGAAGGTATCCACGCCGGCGCAAGCCTAGCAGAAACATAAACGGCACCCGCAGGTGCCGTTTGTCCGACTCCTTAGCTGAAAGCTGCTACTTCGTGCCCTTGATGAACTCCTCATAGGTCATCGTCTTGCCGCCCTTGACGATGGCGATCGGGTCGAGCTTGCCACCCTTCATAATGAAGATAGTCATCTCGGCGTCCTTGCGGTCGCCCTTCTCGTCGAAAGCGATCTTGCCGGTGGCGCCGGTGAAATCGATCTTCTGCAGCTCGGGCAGGTACTTCTTCGGGTCGCTGGAATTCGCCTTCTGCATCGCCGAGATCAGCAGGTTCGCGGCGTCATAGGTGAAGGGCGCGTACAGGATCGGGTCCATGTTGAACTTCTTCTTGTACGCCTCGAGGAATTTCTTGTCGGCTGCCTGCGGCGGGATGCCGGCCTGCGAGCACAGCAGTCCCTCGGCCGCATCGCCCGCGAGCTCCCTCATCTTGTCGGTGCACGCGCCGTCGCCGAAGGAGAAGACGGCCTTGATGCCGAGCTCGCGCCCCTGCTTGAGAAGCGGCCCGCCGGTCGCGTCCATGCCGCCGTAGAACACCGCATCCGGGCTGCGGCCGCGCAGCTTGGTGAGCACCGCCTTCCAGTCGGTAGTCTTGTCGGTGCCCTTCTCGCGCGGCAGCACCTTGACGTTCGCCGCCTTGAGCGTCTTTTCCACCTCGTTGGCGATGCCCTCGCCGTACGCCGTCGCGTCGTCGATCACCGCGACCAGCTTGGGCTTCTTGGTCGTCGCCAGATAGCTGGCGATCGCCGGCCCCTGCTGGTCGTCGCGCCCGACGACGCGGAACTGCGACTTGAATCCCTGCTCGGTGAGCTTCGGGTTGGTGGCCGAGCCGGAAATCACCGGGATGCCGGCCTGCGCGTAGATCGGTGAGGCTGGAATCGAAGTGCCCGAGTTCAGATGTCCGACGACGCCGGCGACCTTGGCGTCCACCAGCTTCTGCGCCACCGTGGTGCCGGTCTTCGGATCGGCCTGGTCGTCCTCGGCAACGAGCGTGAATTTCACTTCCTTGCCGTCGATCTTGATCTTGGCGGCGTTCGCCTCCTCGACCGCGAGGCGCGCGCCGTTCTCATTGTCCTTGCCGAGGTGGGCGATGCCGCCGGTGAGCGGCCCGACATGGCCGATGCGGACCTCCGCGCCGGCCGGCGGTTTCTGTTCACCGCAGCCGATGAGCGCGAGGGCGGCAGCCAAAAGGGGAATGCTGGCCTTGGCCATATTCATGGGTCCTCCCGGGAGTTACTGCAGCGGGGCGATATCATAACCCCCGGGCGGTTACGCAGATTACTACTGCGACAGGATCCACTTCACCAAGGCCCTGACGTCGGCATCGGGAACGTTGGAGTTGGGCGGCATCGGAATCTGTCCCCACACGCCCTGCCCGCCTTTTTTCACCTTGTCGATCAGCTTGGCTTCGGCCGCCTTGTCGCCGCGGTACTTGGCGGCGACCTCCTTGTAGGAGGGACCGACCAGCTTCTTGTCGACGGTGTGACAGGCAAGGCAGCCGTGCTTCTTGGCAAGCTCCTCGTTCGCGCGCACCGGCAGCGCTGCAACCAGCGCCGCGACGCCAATCAGGAATGCGGCACGTTTCATGACTTCTCCTTGAATGTTCTCTTCAAGTTTACAAGATCGCTGATGGGCAGCAGACAATTAACGCCCCGGCATAGCCAGCCGTTGACCGGTTCGGGCCGTGCCGGCTTGTCCAGGGCGGGGGGGAGGCCGCGCGCGCCGTCCGGAATGGCCAGCACCGTGGTGTCCGGCAGAAACTCGCGCGCGAGCCCAGTCTGCCAGGCGCCGAGCGCCTCGGACTTGCCGCGCAGCACCAGCACGCCGGGCGGCGCCAGATGCTCGTCGAGCGCGATCGTCATCGCGCCGTACCCGGCCGGATAGTCGCGCATCATCGGGTAAAACAGCTGCAGGGTGCGCTCGGCGGCGGCGGCATAGCGCTGCTCGCCGGTCAGCGCCGCGAGCCGGCCGAGTGCCCAGGCGGCGAGCGCGTTGCCCGAGGGCGTGGCATTGTCGTAACCCGGCTTCGGACGGTGAATCAGCTGCTCGTGATCGCGCGCAGTGAAGAAAAAACCGCCGCCCTCGCTGTCCTCGAACTGCTCGAGCAGGACTTCGGCGAGCTGCCCGGCGAACTCCAGGTCTTGCAGAGAAAACTCGCTTTGCAGGAGCTCGAGCAGCGCCGCCATCAGGAACGCGTAATCGTCGAGGTAGGCGGCAAGATGCGCGTGACCGTCCTTGTAGGTGGCAAGCAGCCTGCCGTCGCGCCACATGCGGATGCGGATGAAGTCGAGCGCGCGCCGCGCCGAGGCGACCCACTGCTCGCGGCCGAAGACGCGTCCGGCGCGCGCCATGCCGCGGATCGCGAGCGCGTTCCACGACACCAGCACCTTTTCGTCGCGCCCCGGGCGCACGCGCTTCTCGCGCGCCGCGAACAGCTTTTGCTTTGCTTTTTCGACCAGCTTTTCCCTGTCCTGCTCGATAGGGCGCGCGATGTGCAGATGCCAGTGCCGATTCTCGAAATTCGGCGGCTGGTCCAGGCCGAAGTGGGAAGCGACGGCGGCGTACTCTTCGTCGGTGAGCAGCGATTGCGCTTCCTCGCGGCTCCAGACGTAGAACTTGCCCTCCTCGTGCTCGCTGTCGGCGTCGAGCGAGGAGTAGTAGCCGCCCTCGGGCGACTGCATCTCGCGCATCATCCAGCCGGCGGTCTCCGCCGCGCAGCGCGCGTACAGCGGATCCCCGGTCACCAGCCAGCTGTCGGCGAGCAGCGCGAGCAGCGGGCCGTTGTCGTAGAGCATCTTCTCGAAGTGCGGAATCATCCACTGCGCATCGACGCTGTAGCGGCTGAAGCCGCCGCCGAGCTGGTCGTAGATGCCGCCCTCGCACATGCGCTTGAGCGTGGTGCTCGCCATGTCGGTCTCGCCTTTGCGCAGGCACAGCTCGAGATCTCCGGGATGCGGAAACTTCGGCGCGCTGCCGAAGCCGCCGTAGCGCGCGTCGAAATTGGTGCGCAGGTTGTCGAGCACCGCGCGCACCACCCCCGGCGAGAACTCGGAGAGGTGAGCGGCGCGCCGCGGCAGCGTGCCCGCGAGCGCCTTCTGCACTTCGCTGTTCTGGGTGGCGATGTGGGGCTGCCTGTCGCGCCAGATCGCGGCGATGCGCTCGCACAGGTCGGGGAAGCCGGGCAGCCCGAGGCGCGCCGCCTTGGGAAAATAAGTCCCGCCGAAGAAAGGCGTGCCGTCGGGCGACAGAAACATGGTGAGCGGCCAGCCGCCCGGGCGCTGCGCGAGCATCTGGTGTGCCGTCTGGTAGATCTGGTCGAGGTCGGGGCGCTCCTCGCGATCGACCTTGACGTTGACGAACAGACGGTTCATCACCGCCGCCACCTCGGGGTCTTCGAAGCTCTCGTGCGCCATGACGTGGCACCAATGACAGGCTGAGTAACCGACCGACAGCAGGATCGGCTTGTCCTCGCGCCGCGCGCGCTCGAGCGCCTCAGGCCCCCAGGGATACCAGTCCACGGGGTTTGCGGCGTGTTGCTGGAGATACGGGGAAGTTTGATTCGCGAGACGATTTGCCATGGCACAAAGCAAAACCCCTCAGTGCAGCTAGGTTAGCGTACCGGGCGGGTGAATGAAAAGACTTTCGTCAGGCCGAGCAGATCGGTGATGAGGAGCACGAGGAAAATGATCAGGAGGGCACCGATGATGCCTTCGCCGCCGGCAGGCAGGCTGTCGATCTGGCCCGCGAGCTGCGCCGCCTCTTCGTCGGTCAGCGCGGCAATGCGCGCCTTGACATCCGCCGGGCGCACGCCATGCGCCTCGAGTTGCGCGCGCACGTCCGCGCGATCGAGCAGGGTCGCAACGCGGTCGCCTTGCGCGGCGGCAAGCGCGGCATCCGTCCCGACGATGGCGGCTTGAGAAGGCAGCGGCAGTCCGAGCCCGGCGATCGAAATCACGAGCACGCTGACAATGAATCGACGCATCTTGTTCATCATGTCTCCCAACTGGGGTTGAAGGCGAATGCGAGCTTAACATCCGGGGCAATGAGCGACCACCTGCCATCGGGCGTCCTGCGCTTCTGGTTCGGCGACGGCGAGGAATACGGCAAGCGGCACAAGCGCTGGTTCGAGAAGAACGCGTCTTTCGATGCCGAGGTGCGCGAGCGATTTCTTCTGCTTTACGAAGAGCTCGCCGCCGGGGGTGGGCGGGAATGGCTGAAGCAGCGCGCCGACTGCCTCGCGCGCATCGTTGCGCTCGACCAGTTCCCGCGCCATATTTTCCGCGGCTCGCCGCGCGCGTTCGCGGCCGATGCGCTCGCGCTTGAGGCGGCGCGCCAGGCCGTCGCGCGCGGATACGATCTCAACATGCTGCCGGTCGAGCGCATGTTCGCCTACCTGCCCTTCGAGCACAGCGAGTCGCTCGAGGACCAGCTGAAGGCCTGCGAGCTCACCGCGCCGCTCGCGGCATTTGCCGAAACCGCGGACACGCACCGCTACGCGCTGCTACATCGCGACATCATCCAGCGCTTCGGGCGTTTTCCCCACCGCAATGCGGCGCTCGGGCGTGCCAGCACGCCGGAAGAGATTGAATTTCTGAAACAGCCCGGCTCGGGCTTCTAGTTGCCTCTTGCGCCATCAGAGGTTCGCGTCGGTAACGGCGCCTTCCGAGGCGGTGGAAACGAGCTTGCGGTACTTGGCGAGCAGCCCCTTCGTATAACGAGGTTGCGGCGGTTTCCACTTCTTGCGGCGCGCAGCCAGCTCCCCGGCGGAGACGTCGAGATGAACCCGGCGCTTCTTCGCATCGATGGTGATGGAATCGCCCTCCCGCACCAGCGCGATGGTGCCGCCGACATAGGCCTCGGGGGCCACGTGCCCGACGACCATGCCCCAGGTGCCGCCCGAGAAGCGGCCGTCGGTCAACAGGCCGACCGATTCGCCCAGCCCCTGGCCGATGAGCGCGGAGGTGGGCGCGAGCATCTCCTGCATGCCCGGGCCGCCCTTTGGGCCTTCGTAACGGATCACCACCACGTCGCCCGGCCTGATGCGTTTGGCCATGATCGCCTTCATGCAGGCGTTCTCGGAATCGAATACTCGCGCCGGCCCGGTAATCGAAGTGCTCTTCAAGCCGGTAATCTTCGCCACGCACCCCTCGGTGGCGAGGTTGCCCTTCAGGATCGTGAGATGACCCTGGCGATAGAGCGGCTTGTCGAGGGCACGGATCACGTCCTGGTCTGCGCGCGGCGTGCGGGGTGTGTCCTTCAACTCCTCAGCGAGCGTTTTGCCGGTGATGGTGACGCACTCGCCGTGCACCAAGCCCGCTTCGAGCAGCATCTTCAGTACCTGGGGGACGCCGCCCGCCGCATGAAAGTCGGTGGCGACATACGGGCCGGAGGGCTTGAGCGCGCAGAGCACCGGGACCTTCCTGCGCACGCGCTCGAAATCATCGATCGTCCATCTCACGCCCGCGGCGCTGGCGATGGCGAGATAGTGCAGCACCGCATTGGTCGAGCCGCCCGTCGCCATGACAATGGCGATTGCATTCTCGATGGACTTGCGCGTGATGATGTCGCGGGGGCGCAGATTGTTCTTCACCGCCTCGGCCAGCACCCTGGCCGAGAGCGCGGCCGAGTCTGCCTTCTCCGGATCGGGCGAGGCCATTTGCGAGGATCCGAGCAGGCTCATGCCCAGCGCCTCGAACGACGAGCTCATGGTATTCGCGGTGTACTGGCCGCCGCAGGCGCCAACGCTGGGACAGGCGTTCCTTTCGATGCCTTCCAAGTCCTCCCGCGACATCTTTCCGGCAGTGAACGCGCCTACCGCCTCGAACGGGCTGACGATGGTCAGCTTCTGGCCTTTCCAGAAGCCTGGCTTGATAGTTCCGGCGTAGACAAACATGCCCGGCACATTGACGCGCGCCATCGCCATCATGCTGCCCGGCATGTTCTTGTCACAGCCACCGACACACAGGATCCCGTCCATGAGCTGCCCGTTCACCGCGGTCTCGATCGAATCGGCGATCACTTCTCGCGACACCAGAGAATATTTCATCCCCTCGGTGCCCATGCCGATGCCGTCGGTGACGGTGGGAAAGCCAAATACCTGCGGCTTGACCCCGGCCTGCTCCAGGGCGGCCATGGCGCGATCGACGAGCGGCTGGATGCCGGCGTTGCAGGGATTCATGGTCGAGTGGCCGTTGGCCACGCCGACGATCGGCTTGTCGAAGTCGCCGTCGCCGAAGCCGACGGCGCGCAGCATCGCCCGGTTCGGCGAGCGCGCGACGCCATGGGTAATGAGTCTTGAGCGGCGGTTGGGGGGTGTGGACGCCATGATTTCCTCCTGTGCGCGGGGATTCTGCGCTCCCGCCGCTCTTATATCCAATGCAATAGCAGTCCTGCTGTAATACTCTATAGGTATGAATCTGCCGGAATTATGGCAATTGCGGTATTTCATCGCAGTGGCCGAACGGCTGCACTTCGGGCGTGCGGCCGAAGCGCTGCATATTTCGCAGCCGCCGCTGTCGCGCGCGATTCGCGCGCTCGAAGAGCGGCTCGGCGTCGCGCTGTTCGCGCGCACGCGGCGGCGCGTCGAGCTCACGCCCGAGGGCGAGCGCCTGCTGGACGAGGCGCGGCGCATGATCGGGCAGCTGGAGCGCGCGGTGCTGGAACTGCGCGGCATTGCCTCCGGCGAGCAGGGCCGGCTGCGCATCGGCTTCGTGTCGCTCGCCGATTACGGCGTGCTGCCCGGACTGCTGAAGGCCTATAAGTCCGCGCGGCCCGGCGTGACGCTTGCATTGCGCGAGATGCTCTCACCCGAGCAGTCGGGCGCCCTCGCTGCCGGCGAGCTCGATTTTGGCCTGCTCCTGCCGCCGGTCTCCGAGGAGGCGGGGCTCGAGCACATCACCGTGCAGCGCGAACGTTTTGTCGCCGCCCTTCCGTCCCGGCATCGCCTTGCAGGCGGACGCGGCAAGCTGGCGATGAGCGCGCTGGCCGGGGAGCCCTTCGTGATGGTGCCGCGCGACATCGCCCCCGGCTTGTACGATATCGTGACGGGACTGGCCGCGCGCGCCGGCATTTCCTTCAACGTGGCGCAGGAGGCAATACAGATGCAGACGGTAGTGAGCCTGGTGTCGAGCGGGCTGGGCGCCGCGATCGTGCCGGGTTCGGTCGCCAACCTGGGCAGGCGCGGGGTCGTATATCGGGAGCTGGCCGACCATCATCCGCGGCTGGATTTATGGCTCGCCTGGCCGCGCGGCACGCTCGGTGGGGCGGCCCGCGACTTTCTTGCGCTCGCGCGCCGCGGCGCGGGCTAGGCCCTCGCGTGCTCGTGCACCCCAACATCGACCCGGTCGCGTTTTCCATCGGCCCGCTCGCCGTGCGCTGGTACGGCCTCATGTACCTGGTCGGCTTCGCCGCCGGCTGGTGGCTGGGGCTGAGGCGCATCGCAAAAGGGATGGCTCCGGTGACGCGGCAGCAATTCGACGATCTGCTGTTCATGGCGGTTCTGGGCGTGATCCTCGGCGGGCGGCTGGGCTACGTGTTGTTTTACAAGCCGGGCTACTACTTCTCGCACCCGCTCGAGATCTTCGCGGTATGGCAGGGCGGGATGTCATTCCATGGCGGCCTGCTGGGCGTAATCCTCGCCATGGCGTTTGCGGCGCGCCGCCACAAGGTGGACTTCCTGCGGCTGATGGATTTCGTCGCGCCGCTCTGCCCGCTCGGCATCGGCTCCGGCCGGATGGGGAACTTCATCAATGGCGAGCTCTACGGACGCGTCACGGACCTGCCGTGGGGGATGGTATTTCGCGGCGCGGGCGACGCGCCGCGTCATCCGTCTCAGCTCTACGAATTCGCTCTCGAGGGGCTCGCGCTCTTCGTGCTGCTGTGGTGGTTCTCCTCCAAGCCGCGCCCGCGCGGTCAGGTGTCGGCGCTGTTCCTCGTCGGCTATGGCGCGTTCCGCTTCATCGCCGAGTTCGGCCGCGAGCCCGACAGCTTTCTCGGCTATCTCGCCTTCGGCCTGACGATGGGCCAGTGGCTGTGCCTGCCGATGATCGTCGGCGGGCTCTGGCTGTTCGCGTGGAGTCGACGCTAGGCGAGGGCCTGCTCCAGCACGCGCGCCACGTGCCAAGCCTCGCGACCGGTGCCGTGCGCGATCTGCTGCCTGCAGCTCGTGCCGTCGGCGATCACCAAGGCGTCTCTTGAATTCCTCACCGCAGGCAAAAGGCTCATCTCGGCCATCTTCATCGAGACATCGTAGTGCTCGGCCTCGTAGCCGAAGCTGCCCGCCATCCCGCAGCAGCTCGATGCGACCGCCTCGACCTTCAGCTGCGGGATCAGCCCGAGCACGCGCGTTACCGCGGGCATCGCGTCGAACGCTTTCTGATGGCAATGGCCGTGCAGCAAGGCAGTTTTCGCCATCGGCGTGAAGCTCGCCGAGAAATGGCCTGCGTCGAGCTCGCGCGCGAGAAATTCCTCGAACAGAAACGAATTGCGCGCGAGTACGTCGCCGCCCGGCAGCATGACGCTGAATTCGTCGCGGAAGGTCAACAGGCACGAAGGCTCGAGCCCGATTACCGGCACTCCGCGCTCGGCCCAGGGCTTGAGCGCCTGCAGCGTGCGACGCGCCTCCACCTTGGCCTCCTCCACCAGCCCGGCCGTAAGGAACGTCCGGCCGCAGCACAGCGGACGGCCGACCGTGAGGGGCTGCGCAGCATGCACCCGGTAGCCGGCCGCCTGCAGCACCCGAATCGCGGCGCGCGCATTGTGCGGCTCGAACCAGCGGTTGAAGGTGTCGACGAACAGGGCGACCTCGCGGCCTCCCCCGCGGCTGGCCCGGGTGCGGTCGGCGAAGTAATCCCCGCGCCACTCCGGCAGCTCGCGCTTGGCCGAGAAGCCGAGCGCAGATCTCAGCAGCGAGGAAGCGGAATTGGCAAGCGGCGCCATGCGCCCTGCCCAGGGCGCGTAGCGCGGCAGGTAGGCGACCGCCCGCTCGCGCAGCGTCAGGCGGTGGCGGCGGCGATAGCCGGCGAGGAACTCGATCTTCATGCGCGCCATGTCGACGCCGGTGGGGCACTCGCGCTTGCAGCCCTTGCACGAGACGCAGAGATCCAGCGCGCTTTTGACCGCGTCTTCTCCCGCGTCGCCCAACTGACCTGAAAGCGCCAGGCGCAGCGTGTTGGCGCGGCCGCGCGTCAAGTGCATCTCGTCGCCGGTAGCGCGAAACGACGGACACATGGTTCCGGCGTCGAACTTACGGCAGTGGCCGTTGTTGTTGCACATCTCGACCGCCTTGTCGTAGCCACCCCACTCGCTCCAGTCGAGGGCTGCGGCCGGCACCTGCGTGCTATAGCCAGGCTTGAAGCGGAACAGGGACTTGTCGTCCATGCGCGGCGGATTGACGATCTTGCCGGGGTTCATCAGGCCGCGGGGGTCGAGCCAGCCCTTGATCTCGCCGAGACAGGCCGTGAGGCGCGGGCCGAAGAACGGCGCGATCCACTCCGAGCGCACCAGGCCGTCGCCGTGCTCGCCCGAGTACGCGCCCTTGAACTGCTTCACCATCGCGCAGGCTTCCTCGGCGATGGCGCGCATTTTTTCGGCGCCGTCGCGCCGCATGTCGAGCACCGGCCGCACATGCAGCGTGCCGACCGAGGCGTGGGCGTACCAGGTGCCGCGCGTGCCGTGCTTCTCGAACACGCGCGTCAGGCGCTCGGTGTATTCGGCGAGGTGCTCGAGCGGCACCGCGCAATCCTCGATGAAGGACACCGGCTTGCCGTCGCCCTTCATCGACATCATGATGTTGAGGCCGGCCTTGCGGACTTCCCACACGTCCTTCTGCTGCTGCGCGCCGGTGATCTCCACCACGCTGCCAGGCCAACCGAGGTCCCCCATCAGCTGGGTCAGTTGCTTCAATCTGGAGTGCTGCTGGGCGGCGTCCTCGCCGGAAAACTCGACCAGGAGAACCGCCTCCGGGTCCCCTTTGATGAAGGCATCCACGGTCTTGCGGAACGCCGGGATGTCGCGCGCCAGGCCGATCATCGTACGGTCGACGAGCTCGACCGCCGAGGGACCGAGCGGCACGATATGCCGCGTCATGTCCATGGCCGTGTAGAACTTCGGGAAGTGGCAGACCCCGAGCGCGCGCGCCGGCGGAATCGGCGCGAGCTTGAGAAGCAGGCGCTCGGAATACGCGAGCGTGCCTTCCGAGCCGACCAGCAGGTGCGCCGCGTTGGCGTGCGGCGGACCGAGGTGATCCAGGTTGTAGCCCGCGACTTTGCGCAGTACCTTGGGGAAGCGCGCTTCGATCTCCGCTTTCTCACGCTGGTACAGTTTCTTCAGTTTCTCGACGAATTCGACGTACCCGGCGGGACCGGAGGTTTGGTCCATCGGACCGAAACGCCAGCGCTCTCCGCCCGGCGTCACCGCGTCGATGGCAAGAACGTTGTGCACCATGTTGCCGTAGGCGATGGAGCGCGAGCCGCAGGAATTGTTGCCCGCCATGCCGCCAATCGTCGCCTGCGCGCTCGTCGACACATCGACCGGGAACCACAGCTGGTGCGGCCGCAGCGCGGCATTCAACGCGTCGAGCACTACGCCCGGCTGGACGAGAGCAGTTTTCCCCTGCGCATCCGCTTCCAGAATCCTGTTGAGGTATTTGCTGTGGTCGATGACCAACGCCTCGCCGACCGTCTGGCCGCATTGCGAGCTTCCGGCACCGCGTGGCAGCACCGGCATCCCCGCCTCGAGGGCAATGGCCAGCGCGGCCCGCGCCGCCTCCTCGGTGCGCGGCACAACGACCCCGAGCGGCTCGACCTGGTAGATCGACGCGTCAGTCGAGTAGCGCCCGCGGCTTGCCGCATCGAACATCACTTCGCCGTCGACCTCCTTGCGCAGCCGCGCGGCGAGCGACGAATCAGCCGCACCCGGCTTGACGAAACGAAGGGGGAAGGAAGGGGCGTTCATGAGAGGCGAAGGTAGAATAGCGTATGCCCAGACCCGCTGGTCGTCACTTCCTGCAGATCCCCGGTCCGACCAACGTTCCGGACCGCGTGCTGCGCGCCATCGATTTTCCGACCATGGATCACCGCGGGCCGGACTTCGCCCAGCTCGGCAAAGCCGTGCTTGCCGGCATGAAGCGCGTCTTCAAATCGGCGAAGGGGGAAGCGGTGATCTATCCCGCCTCCGGTACTGGCGCTTGGGAGGCGGCCCTCGTCAACACGCTTTCCGCCGGTGATCGTGTCTTGATGGCCGAGACCGGCCACTTCGCCACGCTGTGGCAGAAGATGGCTGCGAAGCTCGGCCTGGAGGTCGAATTCCTGCCGACCGACTGGCGCCACGGCGCCGATCCCGAAGCGGTCGAGAAGCGGCTGCGCGCCGATCCCGAGAAGCGAATCAAGGCGGTGTGCGTGGTGCATAACGAAACCTCGACCGGGGTTACGTCCCGCATTGACGACGTGCGCCGCGCCATCGATGCCGCCGGGCACCCGGCCCTTTACATGGTCGATACCATTTCGTCGCTCGCTTCGATCGACTACCGCCATGACCAGTGGGGCGTCGATGTCACCGTCGCCGGCTCGCAAAAGGGGCTGATGCTGCCCCCCGGGCTGTCCTTCAACTGCATCTCGCCGAAGGCGCTGACCGCGTCCAAATCCGCCCGCCTGCCACGCAGCTATTGGGCCTGGGACGAAATGATCGCCAACGGCAAGTCCGGTTATTTCCCTTATACGCCGGCAACGAATCTGCTCTACGGCCTGCGCGAATCGCTCGCGATGCTGCTCGACGAAGAAGGCCTCGACGCAGTATTCGCGCGCCATCAGCGCCATGCCGAGGCGACGCGCCGCGCGGTGCGGGCGTGGGGGCTGGAAGTGCTCGCGCTCGATCCGCGCGAGTACTCCGCTTCGCTCACCGCCGTGCTGTTGCCCGCCGGCCACGACGCCGACCGCGTGCGCAAGACCATCCTCGAGGCCTTCGACATGTCGCTCGGCACCGGCCTCGGCAAGCTCGCGGGCAAGGTGTTCCGCATCGGGCACCTCGGCGACTTCAACGATCTCACGCTGATGGGCACGCTTGCCGGCGTCGAGATGGGCTTGGAAATGGCCGGCATACCCGTCAAGAAAGAGGGCGTCCAGGCAGCGATGGAGCATCTCGCGAGCTGTGCGCGCGCCCCGTCCCGTAAAGTCGCTTAATTAGGAGGAGCAAAATGAAGCTGGTGTCCTTAGCCGCTGTCGCGGCTTTTCCCTTCGCTGCCGTTACCGCGCCGGCCCCTGCGGCTGCGTGGGAGCCGAACAAGCCGGTGGAAATCGTCGTCGCCGCTGGCGCCGGCGGAGCTTCCGACCAAATGGCGAGGATGATGCAGGCCGCCATCCAGAAGAACAATCTCATGAAGCAGCCGATGGTCGTTTCGCTCAAGGGCGGGGCGTCGGGCGCCGAGGCGCTGATGTACATGAAGAGCAGCGGCGGCGATCCCAACAAGGTCCTCATCGCCTACTCGCTCATCTACATGCTGCCGCTGTCGGCCAAGATTCCGTTCAACTGGCGCGAGCTCACCCCGGTTTCGGTCATCGCGCTCGACCAGTTTGTGCTGTGGACGAATGCGCAGCTTCCCTACCAGACGGTGAAGGAATTCGCTGACGCCGCCAGGAAGGCAAATCCCCCCTTCAAAATGGGCGGCACCGGCTCGAAGCGCGAGGACCACGTCCTCACCGTGTTCCTCGAGAAGAAGACCGGCGCGAAGTTCGCATACCTGCCGTACAAGTCGGGCGGCGAGGCGGCGACGCAGCTCGTCGGCAACCATACTCAGTCGAACGTCAACAATCCGTCGGAGAATCTCGAAGTCTGGCGCGCCGGCCAGGTGCGCCCGCTATGCGTGTTCGACAAGGAGCGCATCCAGTACAAGACCAAAGTCACCGACACCATGTCATGGAACGACATCCCCACGTGCAAGGACCAGGGTGTCGATGTGCAATATCTGATGCTGCGCGCCCTGTTCCTGCCCGGCAAGGTGACAGCCGAGCAGAGCGCGTTCTACGTCGATCTGTTCAAGAAGGTGACGCAGACGACGGAATATAAGGAGTACATGGAGAAGCAGGCACTGAAGCCGATCTTCCTCACCGGCAAGGACATGCTGAAGTTCCTGGAAGAGGATGACGCGCTCAACAAGAACCTGATGACCGAAGCGGGCTTCGTCGCCAACTAAGTGTCGAAACCCGAAGTCGAAATCGTCGTCGAGGATCCTAACCCGCCGGCGATCGACTCGCCGGCGGCGACCACCACCCGCACCGTCGACGTCGTCGTCTCGTTGTTGCTGCTGGCGCTCGCCGCGCTGCTGGCGTTCGACAACTGGCGCACCGGCATGTCATGGGATTCGACCGGCCCGCAGGCCGGCTACTTCCCCTTCTATCTGTCGGTCATCCTCGCCGCGGCCTGCCTCTACGGCATCGGCAAGGAATTCCTGGCGCGCAGGCAGGTAGCCGAAACCTTTGTCACGCGCGCACAGCTTCGCCGCGTGGTGCAGGTGTTTGTCCCGACGTTGCTGTTCTGCCTGGTGATGCAGTGGCTCGGGCTCTACGTGGCGAGTTTCCTTCTGGTCGCAGGCTTCATGGCAGTCATCGGACGCATTGCGGCGTGGAGGGCCGTGCTCACGGCCTTCCTGTTCTCGCTCATCATGTTCGTGACTTTCGAGATCGCATTCGACGTCATCATGCCGAAGGGCCCGCTCGAGGCCCTGTTCGGCCACTAGGCGCGGTGCGATGGAGGCTTTCGGCCTTCTGATTTACGGCTTCAGCGTCCTGCTGACCTGGAAGACGCTCGCTCTGATGATGGTCGGCCTGGTGCTCGGCATTTTCGTCGGCGTGCTGCCGGGTCTCGGCGGGCCGAACGGCGTCGCAATCCTGTTGCCGCTCACCTTCACGATGGATCCGACCTCGGCCATCGTGATGCTCTCCTGCATCTACTGGGGCGCGCTTTTCGGTGGCGCTATCACCTCGATCCTGTTCAACATCCCCGGCGAAGCTTGGTCAGTGGCCACCACGTTCGACGGCTATCCGATGGCCCAGCAGGGCAAGGCGGCAGAAGCGCTGACCGCGGCCTTCACCTCGTCCTTCATCGGCTCGCTGGTTGCGGTGCTGCTGATCACGTTCCTCGCACCGGGTATCGCCTCCTTTGCGTTGCGATTCGGACCGCCGGAGTTCTTCGCGGTTTATTTACTGACCTTCTGCTCGTTTGTCGGGCTCGGGCGCGAGGAGAAGTACAAGACCATCATCTCCATGACGCTCGGCCTGCTGCTCGCCGGGGTCGGCATGGATACTGTCTCCGGCCAGCTGCGCATGACCTTCGGGTCGAACGAGCTCCTGCGCGGCATCAACTTCCTGGTCGCGGTCATCGGCCTGTTCGGCATCAGCGAGATCCTGCTGACGATGGAGGAGCGGCTCGCGCTGCGCGGCCATGCTGCCAGCATCAGCCTGCGCGTGGTGCTCAAGGTGTGGAAGGAGCTGCCGCGCTACTGGGTGACTCTGCTGCGCTCTTCCCTCATCGGCTGCTGGCTCGGGATCACGCCCGGAGGAGCCATTGCGGCCTCCTTCATGAGCTACAACCTCGCCAAGCGCTTTTCCAAGGACAAGGATTCCTTCGGAAAGGGACGCATCGAAGGCGTCTTCGCGCCGGAGACGGCGGCCCATGCGTCGGGAACCGCCGCGCTGCTGCCGATGCTCGCCTTGGGCATCCCGGGCTCGGGCACGGCGGCGATCCTGCTCGGCGGCCTGATGGTATGGGGACTCAATCCCGGACCGCTGCTGTTCGTCGAGCACAAGGGCTTCGTCTGGGGCCTGATCGCATCGATGTATCTCGGCAATGTCGTCGGCCTCATCCTGGTGCTCACGACCGTGCCGATTTTCGCCGCTGTCCTGCGCGTGCCGTTCTCGGCGATCGCGCCGATGATCGTGGTGTCTTGCGCCATCGGTGCCTACGCAATCCAGAACGCCATGTTCGACATCTGGCTGATGCTCGCCTTCGGTGTCGTTGGCTATGCTTTCAAGAAGATCGGCATTCCGCTCGCCCCGTTCACGCTGGCGCTCGTGCTCGGCAATCGGGCCGAGGACGCGTTTCGGCTGTCGATGATCGGGGCGGGGGGCGACATGCGCGTATTCTGGTCGAACAGCCTGGTCGGATCGATCACCACCCTGGCGCTCATCCTCTTGTTCTGGCCGCTTATTTCGGGAGGTATGGCACGCGTGCGGAGCGCCATACGCCAGGACGCCAAGACCCGTATCGAATGAGCGCAGACGTCCTGCTCGCGCGCGATGGCGACATCGCCACCGTCACGCTTTCCAACCCGGAACGCCTGAACGCGCTCAACCTGGCCATGTGGGAGCGGCTGGGCGACATCGCTCGAACTCTGGATGCGGACGAGTCAGTGCGCTGTGTCGTCGTGCGCGGCGCCGGCGAAAAGGCTTTTGCGGCGGGCGCCGACATTGCGGCCTTTGCCACCGAGCGCGCAAATGCCCGGCAGGCAAAAGAGTACGGCCGGCGGATTGCGGCGGCGATGCATGCTTTCGCCGCCTGCCGTCACCCGGTGGTCGCGCTCATCCAGGGGGCCTGCGTCGGGGGCGGACTGCTGGTCGCTTCGCAATGCGACCTGCGGATCTGCAACGAGTCGGCCCGCTTCGGCGTCCCGGTCAAGAATCTCGGGCTGGTGGAGGCGTACGACGAGCTGCAGGGAATGATGAACGTCGCGAGCCGCGCGAGCGCGCTCGAGATTCTCCTCGAAGGGCGCATCTGGGGCGCGCGCGAAGCGTACGAGAAGGGGCTGGTGAATCGCGTCGTGCCCGACGACAAGGTCGTCGAAGAGGCCTATGCGAGCGCGCGCCGCATTGCCGAGGGCGCGCCGCTTGCCGCGCGCTGGCACAAGAAATTCATACGCCGCTTGGCCGACCCGCGGCCGCTTTCGGAAGCGGAATGCGACGAGAGCTACGCCTGCTTCGACACCGCGGACTTCCGCGAGGGCGTCGCAGCCTTTCTTGCCAAGCGAAAACCTGGCTTCCAGGGGAAATAGGTGCAGAGCGAGATCGCGAAATGTCAGATAACGCCCGCGGCGCGCAGCCGGGCAATCTCGACGTCGCTCTTACCAAGGAGGCTGCGCAGCACTTCATCGGTGTGCTCGCCCAGCAGCGGCGGCGCCAGCCGGTACTCGGTGCGCGTCTCGGAGAAGCGCATGGGGCTCGCGACCCCCGGCAGCTTTCCTGCGGCGGAATGGTCCAGCTCGATCCGGATGCCACGGGCTTTGACCTGCGGCTCCTCGAATACCTGCGCCACGTCGTTGATCGGGCCGTTCGGAACGCCGGCCGCTTCCAGCAGCTCCACCCATTCCCGGGTGCTGCGCCGGACAAACACCTGCTCCAGCAGCCGGGTGAGCTCTGCGCGGTTTTCGACGCGCTTGCCGTTGGTGGCGAAGCGCGCATCGTCCGCCAGGGCCGGGCATCCCGCGGCCTCGCAGAATTTGCGGTACAGATTGTCGTTTCCGCAGGCCAGGATCACCTGCCCGTCGCTGGAGCGGAACGGCTGATAGGGCACGATATTCGGGTGCAGGTTGCCGATGCGCTGCGGCGGCACGCCCGTGGCGAAGTAGTTGGTGTTCTGGTAGGCAAGTAGCGCGATCTGCGAGTCGAGCAGCGCGAGATCGAGATGCTGGCCGACGCCGGATTGCGCGCGATGCGCGAGCGCCGCGCAGATGGCGATCGAGGCGTACATCCCGGTGATGATGTCGGCGACCGGGACGCCGGCGCGCTGCGGACCGCCGCCTGGCGCGCCGTCGGGCTCTCCGGTGACGCTCATCATCCCGCCCATGCCCTGGATCATGAAGTCGTAGCCCGGCCGCTCGCGCCAGGGGCCGGTCTGGCCGAAGCCGGTCAGCGAGCAGTAGATGAGCCCCGGATTGATCTCCCGCAGAGCGTCGTAGCCGAGCCCGTAGCGGGACAGGTCGCCATACTTGTAGTTCTCGATCAGGACATCGAAGCTGGCCGCGAGTGCACGGATCAGCGCCTGCCCCTCGGACGCCGCGATATTGACCGTGATCGATTTCTTGCCGCGATTCGCCGAGGTGAAATAGACGGAGTCGCTCGTCTCGCGACCCTCGCGGTCCTTGACCCACGGAGGCCCGAAAGCGCGCGAATCGTCGCCGCTCTTCGGCCGCTCCACCTTGATGACCTCGGCCCCGAGATCGGCCAGATTCTGCCCGGCCCAGGGGCCCGCAAGCACGCGCGACAGATCCAGGACGCGGATGTGCGACAAAGGGCCTGCCATGCAAGCAGCCTTCAGGAAAATGGAAACGGCTGGAGTTTAACCCGGGGTGCTGCTTGAGCAAGGCGCGCATGATTTTCCCCTGCGAAAAACCCCACCGCAACGCCTATCGCAAGGTAGGCGGGCCACCACTGGCATCAGCGTTTTCGCAGCAGATGCGCGGCAAGCTCCGCGAAGCCCGCGCCCGAGGCGGCGCGCGTAACGTACTTCGGCTTATGGACAAGCAGATTCTCGAAACGCCGCACGTTGGCGACCCCCACCGAACGCTCGAAGAAGGCGAACAGCGGCGCGTCGTTCGGCGAGTCGCCGGCGAATACGGTTTCTTTTTCAAGCTCCAATCCGAAGCGTTCCGCGAAGAGCAATCGGCTCGTCGCGAGCTTGTCGTAGTCGCCGAACCAGCCGTTGACGTGAATCGAGCTGATCTTCGCCTTGAGGCCTGCCTCGTGCATCAGCGCCTCGATGCGCTCGGCCGCCTCGAGCGGCAGCGGCGGAACGTCCTCGCAATAGTCGACGGCGAGATCGGTCTCGCGGTAGCCTTGGTCGGAAGCCAGCGCGCAGCCTGGAACCGCGGCGAGAATGTGGCGCGCGATGGCGTCCAGGCGGCCGCGCTTCTCGCGCCGCGTCGCGGCGTCGTCCTGGAAGCGCTTTTGCAGCCGCCCTTCGGCGAAGAAAAAGTAGAAAGCGCCGTTTTCGCCCACCACCGCGTCGACCGGCCACACGCGCGCGATGTGGTCGCACCAGCCGGCCGGCCGGCCGGTCACCGGCACGACGATCCTGCCGGCGTGCTGCAAGCGCTCGAGGGCGTCATACGCCTCGGCCGTGAGCTTTCCGCCGGTGGTGAAGGTGTCGTCGATATCGAAAAGCAGCGCCTTCACTCCGTGCGCGTCGAGCTCGGCCAGCGGCTTCATCGGCCGAGCACCGCCGCGACGCGCGCGCGCGCGCGCTCGTCGAGGTGCAGGCCTGCCTTGGTGCGCCGCCAAAGCACGTCTTGCGCGCTGCGCGCCCATTCGCGCTCAATGAAATAGCGCAGCTCGCGCTCGGTCAGCCCGGCGCCAAAGTGCTCGCCGAGCTGCCCGTCGCCCAGCACCTGCATGGCGCGCGTGCCGTGACGCCGGAAAACCCCTCGCAGGACTTCGGGCGGCAGGCTGCGATGCCGGGCAAAAAGCTCCCTGCGGGCATCTTCGCGGCTCGAGAAATCGCTGCCGGGAAGCGGCGTCTGCCCGGTCCACGCTCCCCGGCTGCGCGGAAAGTACGGCGCCAGCTTCTGCATCGCGTGCTCGGCGAGCCTCCGGTAAGTGGTGATTTTGCCGCCGAACACCGAGAGCACCGGCGCCTCGCCCGCCGCCGCGTCAAGCCGCAGGGTGTAATCGCGGGTGATGGCGGATGGGTCGCTCGATCCATCGTCGTAGAGCGGCCGTACGCCAGCGTAACGCCAAAGCACCGCGCGCGGCGCGACCGGTCGCGCGAGATAGCGGTTTACCGCGCGGCAAAGGTAGTCGGTCTCCTCCTGCGTCGCATCCGCCTGGTCCGGCTGGCTAACGGGCACGTCGGTGGTTCCCACCAGCGTAAAGCGCTCTTCCCAGGGGATCATGAACACTACGCGCCGATCGTCATTCTGCAGGATAAAGGCGTGCTCGCCGTCGTAGAGCCGCGGCAGGACGATATGGCTGCCCTTGACGAGCCGAACGGCGTCGCGGCTCGGCTGTCCCAGGCGTTGATTGAGGACGTCCTTCACCCAGGGCCCGGCGGCGTTTACGATCGCGCGCGCCTCGACTTCGACACCGCCGGACAGGGAAGCACGCCAAAGTGTGCCTTCGCGCCGCGCCGCCAGGCATTCGGTATCTACCAGGATGCGGGCGCCACGCTCGGCGGCATCCACCGCATTCGCAATCACCAGGCGCGCGTCGTCCACGCGGCAGTCCGAATACACGAAGCCGTGTCTGAGCTCGGTCTTCAGACCGGAGGAGTACGGCGGTGTATCGAGCCGCACCGCGCGCGATCCCGGCAGGAGCGAGCGCCGGGCCAGGTGATCGTAGAGAAACAGTCCCAGCCGGATCTCCCAGCGCGGCCGCAACCCCGGCACATGCGGCATGACGAAGCGCGCCGGCCAGGCGAGGTGCCCGGCAATGCGCAGCAGGATCTCGCGCTCGGCGAGCGCCTCGGCCACCAGGCGGAATTCGTACTGCTCGAGATAGCGCAGCCCGCCGTGGATCAGCTTCGAGGAGGCCGACGAGGTCGCGGCCGCCAGATCGCCTCGTTCGACCATCAGGACCGAGAGCCCGCGGCCGGCGGCGTCGCGTGCGATGCCGGCGCCGTTGATGCCGCCGCCGACGATGAGCAGGTCGTAGCTCGTTTTCACGCGAGCGGTATGCGCACGCTAAGCGCCGCGCCTCGCTGGAGGCGCTACTTTTTCCTCAGCTTGCGGATCGCCGCGAGCTGCGCGGCGAGCATCGCCAGCTCGCTCTCCACTGCCGCGATCTCCTGCTTGTCGCGCGCAGTGCGCCGCGCCTCTTCCGCACGCCGCAACGCTTCGTTTGCCTTGGCCTCGTCGAGGTCGGCGCCGCGGATGGCAGTATCGGCCAGCACCGTGACCACCGTGGGCTGCACCTCGAGAATGCCGCCGGCGACGAAGATCAACTGCTCTTCGCCGCCGCCGGCCGGCTTGATGCGCACGGCGCCCGGACGGATGCGCGTGATGAGCGGCGTGTGGCGCGGGTAGATGCCGAGCTCGCCCGCTTCGCCGGGAAGGACGACGAACTCGGCCTCGCCGGAGAAGATCGACTCTTCGGCGCTTACCACATCGACATGGATGGTCGGCGCAGCCATTACTGCAATGTTTTCGCTTTCTCGAAGGCTTCCTCGATCGGCCCCACCATGTAGAACGCCTGCTCGGGCAGCTGGTCGCACTCGCCGTTGACGATCATCTTGAAGCCCTTGATGGTGTCCTTGAGCGACACGTATTTGCCCGGAGTGCCGGTGAAGTTCTGCGCCACCGTGAACGGCTGCGAAAGGAAACGCTGGATCTTGCGCGCGCGCGCCACGGCAAGCTTGTCCTCGGGCGAGAGCTCGTCCATGCCCAGGATGGCGATGATGTCGCGCAGCTCCTTGTAGCGCTGCAGCGTGCCCTGCACCGAGCGCGTGGTGTTGTAGTGATCCTCGCCGATGGTGTTCGGGTCGACCTGCCTCGAGGTTGAGTCGAGCGGATCGACCGCCGGGTAGATGCCCAGCGAAGCGATGTCGCGCGACAGCACCACCGTGGCGTCGAGGTGGCCGAAGGTGGTCGCTGGACTCGGATCCGTGAGGTCGTCGGCCGGAACGTAGACCGCCTGGATGGAGGTGATGGAACCGACCTTGGTCGAGGTGATGCGCTCCTGCAGCTTGCCCATCTCCTCGGCGAGCGTCGGCTGATAGCCAACCGCTGAGGGCATGCGGCCGAGCAGCGCCGACACCTCGGTTCCGGCGAGCGTGAAGCGATAGATGTTGTCGACAAAGAAAAGAATATCGCGACCCTCGTCGCGGAATTTCTCCGCCATAGTTAGGCCCGTGAGCGCCACGCGCAGGCGGTTACCCGGAGGCTCGTTCATCTGGCCGAACACCATGGCGACCTTTGACTCGGAGATGTTGTCGAGCTTGATGACGCCGGCCTCCGCCATCTCGTGGTAGAAGTCGTTGCCCTCGCGCGTGCGCTCGCCGACGCCGGCGAACACCGACAGGCCCGAGTGCTGTGTGGCGATGTTGTTGATGAGCTCCAGCATGTTGACGGTCTTGCCGACGCCGGCGCCACCGAAGAGGCCGATTTTTCCTCCCTTGGCGAAGGGGCACATGAGGTCGATCACCTTGATGCCGGTCTCGAGCAGCTCGACCGAGGGCGAAAGCTCGTCGAATTTCGGCGCTACCTGATGGATCGAGCGCCGCTCCTCGGTCTTGATCGGCCCGGCCTCGTCGATCGGCCTGCCGAGCACGTCCATGATGCGGCCGAGCGTCCCCATGCCCACCGGGACGGAGATCGGGGCCCCCGTGCCGGTCACTTTCATCCCGCGGCGCAGGCCGTCGCCGGAGCCGAGCGCGATGCAGCGCACGACCCCGTCGCCGAGCTGCTGCTCGACCTCGAAGGTGAGCCCCTTCTCGGCGAACCCGACCTCGCCGGTGTCGTCGAGCGTCAGCGCGTCATAGATGCCGGGCATGTTCTCGCGCGGGAACTCGATGTCGATCACCGCGCCGATGCACTGCACGATGGTTCCTTGCGGCTGGGCCATGTTGTTTCTTCCTATAGCTCTAAACGGCGGCTGCGCCGCCGACGATTTCCGAAAGCTCCTTAGTGATTCCCGCCTGACGGTTCTTGTTGTAGATCAATGTCAGCTCGTCGATCAGCGTCTCCGCGTTGTCGGACGCGGCCTTCATCGCCACCATGCGCGCCGACTGCTCTGACGACATGTTCTCGGTGACCGCCTGATAGATGATTGCCTCGATGTAGCGCGTCATCACCTGGTCGAGCACCGCGCGCGCCTCGGGCTCGTAGATGTAGTCCCATACCGCTTCGGGGGATCCCAGCCGCTCGCCGGCGAGCGGCAGCAGCTGCTCGATCACAGGCTCCTGCTTCATGGTGTTGATGAAGCGCGTGTAGGCGAGCATCAGGCGGTCGAAACGGTCCTCGACGTAGCCGTCGAGCATCAGCTTCACGGCGCCGATCAGCTTGTCCATCTGCGGCCGATCGCCCAGCTGGGTCACCTGCGACACGATATTGGCGCCCAGGCGCTGCATGAAGCCCAGGCCCTTGTTGCCGATCGCGCAAACGTCGATCTCCTCGCTCTGTGCCCGCCATTCCTTGTACTGCGCGAGCACCAGGCGCAGCAGGTTGGTGTTCAGTGCGCCGCACAGTCCCTTGTCGGTGGTCACCACGATGATGCCGACCCGCTTCACGGTGTCGCGCGACACAAGGAAGGGATGCCGGTATTCCGGGTTGGCATGCGAGATGTGGGCGGCGACATTGCGGATCTTCTCGCCGTAGGGACGCGCATGGCGCATGCGCTCCTGTGCCTTGCGCATTTTCGATGCGGCGACCATCTCCATCGCCTTGGTGATCTTACGGGTGTTCTGCACACTCCGGATCTTCAGCCTGATTTCCTTGGTGCCCGGCATGGTCAGAACGAGCCGTTCTTCTTCCAGTCCTTGATCGCCGCGTGCAGCGCCTTCTCGTCCTCCGCGGACAGGTCCTTCTTCTGCTCCATGCGCTCGGCGAGCTCGGCGTACTTCGCCTTCAGGTAGTCGCGCATCGACTTCTCCGCGGCGAGCGCCTGCTTGACGTCGATGTCGTCAAAGTAGCCGTTGTTGACGGCGAAAAGCGTAAGCGCCATCTCCCAGACCTGCAGCGGGCGGTACTGCGGCTGCTTCATCAGCTCGGTCACCCTGCGGCCGCGCTCGAGCTGCTTGCGCGTCGCCTCGTCCAGGTCGCTCGCGAATTGCGCGAATGCGGCCAGCTCGCGGTACTGCGCGAGCGCGAGGCGCACGCCGCCGCCGGTGTCGCGGCGCTTCATGATCTTGGTCTGCGCCGCACCGCCTACGCGCGACACCGAGATGCCGGCGTTGATGGCGGGCCGGATGCCGGCGTTGAAGAGGTCGGTCTCGAGGAAGATCTGGCCATCGGTGATCGAGATGACGTTGGTCGGCACGAACGCGGTGACGTCGCCCGCCTGCGTCTCGATGATCGGCAGCGCGGTGAGCGAGCCGGTCTTGCCTTTGACTTTGCCCTTGGTGAAGCGCTCCACGTACTCCTCGTTTACGCGCGCGCCGCGCTCGAGCAGGCGGGAGTGCAGATAGAACACGTCACCGGGATAAGCTTCGCGCCCCGGCGGCCGGCGCAGCAGCAATGACACCTGCCGGTAGGCCCAGGCCTGCTTGGTGAGATCGTCGTAGATGATGAGCGCGTCCTGGCCGCGATCGCGGAAGTACTCACCCATCGTGCATCCCGAGTAGGGCGCGATGTACTGCATCGCCGCCGACTCGGAAGCCGAGGCGGCGACGACGATGGTATAGGCCATCGCGCCGTGCTCTTCGAGCTTGCGCACGACGTTGACGATGGTGGAGGCCTTCTGGCCGATCGCCACGTAGACGCAAAACAGATCCTTGCCCTTCTGGTTGATGATGGTGTCGACCGCGACCGCGGTCTTGCCGGTCTGGCGATCGCCGATGATCAGCTCGCGCTGGCCGCGCCCGATCGGCACCATCGCGTCGATCGCCTTAAGGCCCGTCTGCACGGGCTGTGACACCGATTTGCGCCAGATCACGCCCGGGGCCACCTTCTCGATGACGTCGGTTTCCTTCGAATCGACCGGGCCCTTGCCGTCGATCGGCTCACCGAGGGAGTTGACCACGCGGCCAAGCAGCTGCGGCCCGACCGGCACCGAGAGAATGCGGCCGGTGCACTTCACGACGTCGCCTTCGGTAATGTGCGTGTATTCCCCGAGGACCACCGCGCCCACCGAGTCGCGCTCGAGGTTCAGGGCGAGCCCGAAGGTGTTGCGCGGGAATTCGAGCATCTCGCCTTGCATCGCGTCCGAAAGCCCGTGGATACGGCAGATGCCGTCGGTCACCGACACCACGGTGCCCTGCGTGCGCATCTGTACGCCGGCGTCCAGGTTCTGGATGCGGCTCTTGATCAGTTCCGAGATTTCGGACGGATTGAGTTGCATGCCTGCTCCTTAAGCTTTCAATGCGGTCTCGAGCGCGGCGAGCTGTGCGCGCACGGAACCGTCGATCACTTTGTCGCCGAGCACCACCTTGACGCCTCCGATCAGCTCCTTGTCGAGGCGCACGCTCGCCTTCACCTTGCGGCCGGTCTTCTTTTCCAGCCGCGACACCAGGTCGGCGAACTGCGGCGCAGCAAGCTCGAACGCCGAATGTACCTCGACCTGGACGATGCCCTCGCGCTCGTTCTTGAGCGCCTCGTACTGGGCGTGGATCTCGGGCAGCAGCTCAAGGCGCTTGTTCTCGGTGAGCACGCGGACGAAGTTTTCGGCGTCCGCGCTGAGTTTCCCGGCAAGGATCGAGATGAACAGCCCGGCCACCTTCGCATCGGACAATTTGGGATCGCCGATGGCGCGCAGCACGCGCTCGTCTTGGGCGACCGCCGCCAGCACAGCGAGCATCTCCGACCATTCGCGCAGGCGTCCGGCGGCGTCTGCCAGCTTGAACGCCGCTTCGGCGTACGGTCTGGCGATGGTGCTCGGTTCGGCCATCTAGAATTGCCTCTTTATCTCTTCCAACAACTGGGCGTGGGATCTAGCGTCCACCTCGCGGCGCAAGATTTTCTCGGCGCCCGCGACCGCGAGCTCGGCCACATGCTCGCGCAGCTGCTCGCGCGCGCGCGCCACTTCCTGCTCGATCTCGGCCTTTGCCGCGGCCTTCTCGCGGTTGCCCTCTTCCTTGGCAGCGCCTTTCGCCTCCTCGATCAGCTGCGCAGCGCGTTTCTCGCCCTGGCCGACGATCTCGGCGGCGCGACTGCGCGCCTCCTTGATCGCTTCGTCGGCCTGGCGCGTCGACAGCTCGAGCGAGCGGCGCCCCTGCTCCGCAGCGGCGAGGCCGTCGGCAATGGTCTTCTGCCGCGTCTCGATAGCGCGCAACATGTACGGCCACACGAACTTCGCCGTGAACCAGATAAAGGCCGCGAAGGTGATGGCCTGCGCGATGAGCGTCAGGTTGAGGTTCATGCTGCCCTCCCGGGTTGCGTTAGCGGAACGCCGTGGCGAGCGGATTGGCGAAGGCGAAGAACATGGCGATGCCCAGGCCGATGATGAACGAGGCGTCGATCAAACCGAGCAGCAGGAATACCTTGCCCTGCAGCGAATTGGTGAGCTCGGGCTGGCGCGCTGCCGCCTCGAGAAAGCGGCTGCACATGATGCCCACGCCGATGCAGGCTCCCGCGGCGCCGAGTCCGATCATCAGGCCGATGCCGATGCCGGTGTAAGCCTGGACCATCGCCAGCAACTGAAGCTTTTCCATTGGTTTTTTCCCTTTCCTGAGCGTAAGACGAAATGCGTTTAGTGGTGCTCGTGCGCCATCGAGATGTAGACGACGGTCAGCATCATGAAGATGTAGGCCTGCAGCAGCACGATCAGGATGTGAAAGATCGCCCAGCCCAGGCCGAGCAGCGAAGCGAAGATGGTGCCGGCGAGTCCGGTCGCCGCCCACATCCACAGCAGCAGGAAAAGGATCTCGCCGGCATACATGTTGCCGAACAGCCGCAGCGAGTGCGATAGCGGCTTCGAGATGTACTCGACCAGGTTGAAAAGGAAATTCGCCGGCCAGAGCAGCGCGTTGGAACCGAACGGCGCGCAGAACAGCTCGCGAATCCAGCCGCCCAGCCCCTTGGCGGCGATGGAGAAGCCGATCATCAGCACCCAGACCGACAGCGCAAGGGCGAAGGTGGTGTTCACATCGGCGGTCGGCACCGGGCGCCACTCGTGCACGCCGAACCATCCGAGCACCGCGGCGAGAATGTCGATCGGCAGGAAATCCATCGCGTTCATCAGCACCACCCACACGAATACCGTGAGTGCGGCCGGCGCGACGAAGCGATTGCGGTCGCCATGATGAAAGATTCCCTTAACCTGATCGTCGATGAAGCCGATCAGCAGCTCGACGAAGGCTTGGCGCCTGTCCGGCACGCCAGCGGTCGCGCCGCGCACCACCCACCAGATGAAGCCGAGCGCCACCACGCCGAGGATGAGCGCGGTGACAACCGAATCGACATTGATCGTCCAGAAGCCGCCTTCCCCGCCGCCCACCGGCTTGGACAGGAAGGTGAGATGGTGCTCGATGTACTCGGAGGGGGTGAGCTCTTTACCGGCGGTCATCGGCTTGATTGCGTCAGTAGTCGCGGACAAAAAACGCCATGGCGAATATCAGCATCGTGACGATGAACGCTCCGACGAAGACGCCGACCACCGCCTCCGCGTAGTTCGCCAGCACGAGCCACAGCAGGAGCACGGCGATGCCGACCTTGATTGCTTCGGCCCGCAACGCGCCGAACAGAATTCCCCCTGCGGACTTCGCGTCGCTCCTCGAAGCCACGAATGCGGACGCCAGCCCGGCAACGACGCTGACCAAGCCGCCGGCGGCCGCCGATACCGCAGTCTGCGCGCCGGCCAGCAACGTGGCGGCAATCGTCATAGCAGCCGTTGCCGCGAGCTGCCATTGCAAAACCGTGCGTATCGGCTTGCTCAGATGGCGAAGCATAGCGTTGGTTCTCTTCGCACCGGGCAAAGCCGCAAAATTATACACGTCAGCGCAGCTTCTTGAGTAGCTGCTCGAGATGGTCGAGGCTCGAATAGTGCAGCACGACTTTGCCGGCGCCCTTTTTCCCCGCGCGGATCTCGACGGTCGTGCCGAGCCGCTCCGACACTTCCTCTTCCAGCCGCGCGAGGTCGCGGTCGGTCCGCTTGCGGCGCCGCGCCGCCGGGCCGCGCAGCATGCCCTGCACCAGCGCTTCGGTCTCGCGCACCGACAGGCGCCGCGACGCAACGCGCGTGCCGGCTTCGATCTGCCGCGCCGCGTCGAGCGCGAGCAGCGCCCGCGCGTGCCCCATCTCGAGCGCGCCTTCCAACAGCATTTCCTGGACCGGTTTGGCGAGCTTCAGCAGCCGCAACAGGTTGGTCGTGGCGCTGCGCGAGCGGCCGACCGAGTCGGCCGCCTGCTCGTGCGTCATCTTGAACTCGTCGACCAGGCGCTGCAGCCCCGCTGCCTCTTCCATCGGGTTCAGGTTCTCGCGCTGGATATTCTCGATCAGCGACATCGCGAGCGCGGCTTCGTCCGGCACTTCGCGCACCAGCGCCGGCACTTCCTCCAGGCCTGCCATTTGCGCCGCGCGCCAGCGCCGCTCGCCGGCGATCAGCTCGTAGCGCTCACGGTCCACCGGGCGCACGAGCAGCGGCTGCATCAATCCCTGCGAGCGGATCGATTCGGCGAGCTCGGCGAGCGCCTGCTGGTCCATCTTGGTACGCGGCTGGTAGCGCCCCGGCCGGATGCGCGCCACCGGCAGCGTCAGCAGCGCCTCGCGCGGCAGCTCATCGCCGCCGAGCAGCGCGTCGAGTCCACGTCCGAGTCCCCTGGGCTTGATCATGCGGGCGCTCCCTGCGCGAGGATTTCGTCGGCGAGCGCGACGTAGGCCTGCGCGCCCTTCGATGCCGCATCCCACAGCACTGCCGGCACGCCGTAGCTGGGCGCCTCGGCGAGCCGTACGTTGCGCGGCACGAGGGTGCGGTAGACCTTGTCGCCGAAATGCGTCTCGAGCTGCTGCGAAACTTGCTGCGAGAGCGTGTTTCTCGGGTCATACATGGTGCGCAGCAGACCCGCGATTTCGAGCTCGGGATTGAGATGCGCGCGCACGCGCTTGATCGTGCCCACGAGGTCCGACAGCCCCTCGAGCGCGTAGTACTCACATTGCATCGGGATCAGCACGCGGCGCGCTGCGGTGAGGGCGTTGACGGTGAGCAGGCTGAGCGAGGGCGGGCAATCGATGAGAATGAAGTCGTATTCGCCCAACACGCGCTCGAGGGCGACTTTGAGCCTTGTCTCGCGCGCCTGCAGCGCAACGAGCTCTACCTCCGCCCCGACGAGCTCGCGGTTGGCCGGCACCAGGTCATAGCCGCCGCGTTCGGAGCGCGTGCGTACCGAGGTGAGCTCGCCGAGCCCGAGCAGGACGTGATAGACGGTGCGGGACACAGTGCGCTTGTCCACACCGCTTCCCATCGTCGCGTTGCCCTGCGGGTCGAGGTCGACGAGCAGCACGCGGCGCGCGGCCTGAGCGAGCGCGGCGGCGAGGTTGACGCTGGTCGTCGTCTTGCCGACACCGCCCTTCTGGTTCACCACCGCGAGCACGTGCGCCACGCTCAGTTCTCCGGGCGGCAAAGCACCAAATGGCGCTCGGCATCGAGCAAAGGCACGCGCAGCCGAATCGCTTCATCACAGGCGCAACCGCTGGGCAGGCGCTGCAGCTCGTCGCGCGGGTACACGCCCTTCATCGCGGCCAGCGCGCCACCGCGCGCAACCAGATGGCGGCACGCCGCAATGAAGGCACCGAGGTCGGCAAATGCGCGCGAGATCACCACTTCGAACCGCCGCACCGGCAACCACGCTTCGACGCGCGCTTCCTGCACTTCGACGTTTCGCAGTGCGAGCTCGATCGATGCCTGGCGCAGGAAAGCACACTTCTTCTGGCTTGCGTCGTTGAGCGCCACGCGCCATGCCGGCCGTGCGATCGCAAGGGCAATGCCGGGCAGCCCGGCACCCGAACCGACATCGGCGAGCGCCGCGTCGGCCTCGGGCATCGGCAGGTGCGGAATAACGGCGAGCGAATCGAGCAGATGCTGGCTCACCATCTCGAGTGGGTCACGAATCGCGGTCAGGTTGTAGGTCCGGTTCCACTTCGCGAGCAGCTCGACGTAGCGCAGCAGCTGCTCAGGCGCGCCCGGGGGCAGGGCCAGCGCGAGTTCGCCGAGCCCGTGGTCGAGTGCGGCCTGCGGCGTCATGCCGTTTTCTGGTGGGGCTGGAAGCCTCGCTTCAAATGCACCAATAGCAACGAGATCGCGGCTGGCGTGACCCCTGAAATGCGCGACGCTTGGCCGATCGTTTGCGGTCGATACCGGTTGAGCTTTTGCTGCACTTCGACCGACAGGCCGCGCACCGAGCGGTAATCGATGTCGGTGGGCAGGGCGAGCGTTTCGAGCTTGCTGCGGCGCTCGACCTCCGCGCGTTGCCGCCCAATGTAGCCCTCGTATTTCGCTTGGATCTCGATCTGCTCGGCGACGGCGGGGTCAACGCTCGAATCGTCGACCAGACTCGCATAGCTAACCTCAGGGCGACGCAGAAGCTCTAAAAGACTGCGCCTTTCACGAAAGCTTGCGCTCACATACGTCGATTTTAGACGCTCCTGCTCGAGTGCAATAGCGTCGCGCTTGCGGTTGAAAGCGTCCCAGCGGGCATCATCGACTACGCCGAGCTGGCGCCCCCTCTCGGTCAGCCGCAGGTCGGCATTGTCTTCGCGCAGCATCAGACGGTATTCGGCTCGGCTGGTGAACATGCGGTAGGGCTCCGAAACGCCGCGCGTAACAAGGTCGTCCACCAGCACCCCAAGATACGCCTGATCGCGCTGCGGCCACCAAGCCCCCTTGCCGCGTACCCGAAGCGCCGCGTTGATCCCCGCAAGAAGGCCTTGTGCTGCCGCCTCCTCGTACCCCGTGGTGCCGTTGATCTGACCGGCGAAGAAGAGGCAGCCGATGCTCTTCGTCTCCAGGGACGCCCGCAGATTGCGGGGGTCGAAATAGTCGTACTCGATCGCATAGCCTGGACGCACGATGTGCGCCCGCTCCAGGCCGCGGATCGAATGCACGAGCTCCAGCTGCACGTCGAAAGGCAGGCTGGTGGAGATGCCGTTTGGATAGATCTCGTTGCTGGTGAGCCCTTCTGGCTCGAGAAACAACTGATGGCTCGGCTTGCCGGCAAAACGGTGAATCTTGTCCTCTATCGACGGGCAATAGCGGGGTCCGACGCCTTGGATCACCCCGGTGTACATCGGCGAGCGGTCCAGGGCACCGCGGATGATTTCGTGGGTCGCCGAGTTGGTGTGCGTGATCCAGCACGGCAGCTGGCGCGGATGCATGTCGCGCCGCCCGATGAAAGAAAACACCGGCTCCGGAACGTCGCCGGGCTGTTCTTCCAGGACGGAAAAATCGATGCTGCGGGCATCGAGGCGAGGCGGCGTGCCTGTTTTCAACCGGCCCGCTGGAAGCTTGATTTCCCTCAGCCTGGCGGCGAGCGTAATGGAAGCGGGATCGCCGGCCCGGCCTGCCTGATAGTTCTGCAGGCCGACATGGATCAGGCCCGCGAGGAACGTCCCGGTCGTCAGGACCACGGCCCGCCCCCGGAAGCGAAGACCAAGTTGCGTGACGACTCCAACCGCCCGGTCTCCCTCGAGCAGGAGGTCGTCGACGGCCTGCTGGAAAACCGCTAGGTTGGCCTGGTTCTCGATTCGCCGGCGAATGGCCAGCTTGTAGAGCACACGGTCCGCTTGCGCGCGCGTAGCACGAACCGCCGCGCCCTTCGATGAATTCAGTCGCCGGAACTGGATCCCGGCCTCGTCGGTAGCAAGCGCCATCGCGCCCCCCAAGGCGTCGATTTCCTTGACCAGATGGCCTTTGCCGATGCCGCCGATCGATGGGTTGCAAGACATCTGCCCCAGCGTCTCCACGCTGTGAGTCAACAGTAGCGTGCGACAACCCATCCGGGCGGCAGCGAGCGCGGCTTCAGTGCCAGCGTGGCCGCCGCCGACCACGATGACGTCGAATTCGGCGGGAAACTCCATGGGGACGCGCGATTTTACGCCATCGTTCCACGTGGAACTAGCAGCGCGAGCGTGATGGTCCACGTTTCACGTGGAACAAGCCGGATGCTGCAATGCAGCATTCACCGGTGGTGCGAAAATTCAGGCCCTTCCGTGATTTCGCTGACCCGTTACGTTGCGCTGCTCACGCCGCGCGAGTTGAGAGAGACATTTGCCGCTTCGTTGATCGGGCGCCTGCCGATCGGCATCACGGGTCTCGCGATTCTGATCCTCGTGCAGATGACGAGCGGCTCATTCGCGCAAGGCGGCGCGGCAACCGCTTGCTACGTGGCCGGCCTGGCGATCGTCGCCCCGCTGCTCGGCCGGTGCATCGACCGCTATGGGCCGCGCTGGACGCTTCTCGCCTGCGCTGTCGTATTCCCTGCCGCGCTGATCGCGCTGGTTGCGGCAGTGACGAAGAGCGCGCCGGCTTGGCTTTCGCTCGGTCTGGCGGTCACTGCAGGCGCGAGCTTTCCCCCCATCACGGTATGCATGCGCGCCTACCTGAAGCAGCGGCTCGGCGACGACGCGTTGCTCGCCGCCGCGTATTCGCTCGAAGCGGTGCTTATCGAGATGATCTTCATCGTGGGCCCGATGCTCGTGGCTCTCTTCGTCGCGGCTGCGTCGCCCGACCTGGCTGTGCTCTTTGCTGCGGCATGCGCCGCCGCGGGGACTTTGCTATTTCTGCGTTCGCCCGCGCTGCACAGTTGGCGCATCGAGCCGCGCAGCAGCGCAAGATTGCTCGGGCCGCTCGTCGAGCGAGGGTTTGCGCCGCTGGTGGGCGTGATCCTCTGTTTTTCTATTGCGTTCGGGCTGCTGGAGATTGGTATCACCGCCTACGCCACCGAACTCGGCGATCCGGCACTTGCCGGGGTTTTGCTCGGTCTGATGAGCGCAGGCAGTGCGCTGGGCGGACTCGCCTACGGCAGCCGGAGCTGGCATCTGCCACTCGTGCGTCAGTTCTCGGTGACCCTTGCGTTAATGGGACTCGGCCTTGCAACTCTCGCCTTGCGCTGGGAGCCATGGCCGTTCGCGCTCTGGAGCGTGGCGGCAGGCATCGTCATGGCGCCCGCGCTCACGATTCAGTCGATGCTGGTGGCAAAGACGACGCGGCCGGAGCATTCCACCGAGGCGTTCACATGGTCGGCAAGCGCTCTGCTCGCCGGCGTGGGGGTCGGCCTCGCTGCAGGCGGTTGGCTGCTCGAGTATTTTCGCTCCCCCGCCGCGCTGGCCATCGCTGGCGCAACGGCACTGCTCGCCGCCGCTGGCGCACGCTTCGCGCTGCGGCCGTCGTCGGACTAGGTGCTACGCGGCCAGCTTCTGGTGCATGCGGCCGCGTCGTGCCTCGAGCGCGTCGGGCAGCCGCTTGCCGAGCTTGGCAAACAGCGCGTCGTGCGAGGCGAGCTCCTCTTTCCAGGCCAGCGCATCGATCCGCTCCAGCTCGGCGAACTGCGCTGCCGAAACTTTTTCCAGCCCCGACCAATTGAGGTCTTCGTAGCGCGGCATTACGCCGAGCGATGTTTCCACACCGCGCGTGCCGCCCTGGCAGCGCTCGACGATCCACTGCAGCACACGCATGTTCTCGCTGAATCCCGGCCAGATGAACTTGCCCTGGGCGTCGCGCCGGAACCAGTTGACGCGGAAGATCTTCGGCGGATGCTGCACGGCGCGCCCCATTTTCAGCCAGTGCGCGAAATAGTCGCCCATGTTGTAGCCGCAGAACGCGAGCATGGCCATCGGATCGCGCCGCACCACGCCGACCTTCCCGGTAATCGCAGCGGTGGTCTCCGAACCGAGCGTGGCCGCCATATAGACGCCCTCTTCCCAGCTGGGCGCCTCGACAACGAGCGGCACTGTGGAGGAGCGACGGCCGCCGAAGATGAAGGCCGAAATCGGAACACCTTGCGGATCCTCCCACTTCGGGTCCATCGACGGGCACTGTGAGGCGGAAACCGTGAAGCGCGCATTGGCGTGCGCGGCGAGACTGCCGGAACTGGGGGTCCATTCCTTGCCCTGCCAATCGATGAGGCGCGCCGGCAGCTGCTCGGTCATGCCCTCCCACCAGACATCGCCCTCAGGAGTCATCGCCACATTGGTGAAAATGACGTTCTCGCGAAGCATTTGCATCGCGTTGGAATTGGTGTGCTCCGAAGTGCCCGGCGCCACGCCGAACAACCCATATTCGGGGTTGATGGCATAGAAGCGGCCATCGCGGCCCGGCTTGATCCACGCGATGTCTTCGCCGATCGTGGTGACTTTCCAGCCTTTGAGGGCCGGCGGCGGAATGAGCATCGCCAGGTTGGTCTTGCCGCAGGCCGAGGGAAATGCCGCGGCGATATAACTCTTTTCTCCCGCGGGCGGCTGCATGCCGAGGATCAGCATGTGCTCGGCGAGCCAGCCTTCGTCGCGCGCCATCACCGAAGCGATACGCAGCGCAAGGCATTTCTTGCCGAGCAGCGCGTTGCCGCCGTAACCCGAGCCGTAGGACCAGATCTCGCGCGTTTCCGGAAAGTGCACGATCCACTTTTCCTTCTCGTTGCACGGCCAGGGGACGTCGTTCTTTTCCGGCGCCAGCGGCGCGCCGACCGAGTGCACGCAAGGCACGAAAGCGCCGTCTTCGCCGAGCCACTCGGCGACCGCGCGGCCCATGCGGGTCATGATCTGCATGTTGACCGCTACATACGCCGAGTCGGAAATCTCGACACCGATCTGCGCGATGTGCGAGCCGATCGGGCCCATCGAGAAGGGCATCACGTACATCGTGCGCCCGCGCATGGAACCGTCGAACAGGCGGTTCAGCGTCTGGCGCATCTCGCGCGGATCGATCCAATTGTTCGTCGGTCCTGCATCGTCCTTGTCCTGGCTGCAAATGAAAGTGCGGTCCTCCATGCGCGCGACGTCGCTGGGGTGCGAGCGCGCGAGATACGAGTTGGGTCGCAGCTTGTCGTTCAGACGGATGAACGTGCCTGCTGCCTCCAGCTCGGCGCAAAGCCGGTCGTACTCGGCCTGTGAGCCGTCACACCAGTGGATGCGTTCAGGCTTGGTAAGCCGCGCCACCTCCGAGACCCACTGCCGCAGGGCGCTATTGCGCACCCAGTCAGGAGCATTCGATTGGTCGGGTGCGGAGGCGGGTGCATTCATCGCGCAAGACTCCTGAAAGGCAAACGGCCCAGCGCAAAGGCCGGGCCGGAGGAATGTAATTTGTTCGCGGCGATTGTAGCACCGCAGACCCGCTACCAAACGGATCGGGGAGCCAGTCCGAATGGATAAACATATTTATCATCAACATGTTATAGCTTGCGAACTCAATCCCGCAGCAGCCGTGCCGCGTGATGGTTAGGTGCGGTCGTGCTGATCAGCACGATAACCCGCGTTACGAGGCCCAGGCTGTGCACCGGCGAGCCAAAAAAAGCGCACAGTTAGGTCTTGGAGCGATCATTAGGGGAGTCGATGGCTAATCTGAATCCACTGAAATATTGCTTTCACGGGCAGCACTCCCGGCCGCGCGCGACCTTCCGCACCCTGCCCGGAATCAAGCACAAGCGCGAAGTTTGCGCGCAGTGCTACGAAAAGATCATGGCGGAGCGCACCAAGAAGAAGAAGTAGCTACTTGCCGATACAAAAGCGGGCGAAAATCTCGCCGAGAAGGTCGTCCGCGGTGAACTCCCCGGTGATGCTGCCGAGCGCGTTCTGCGCAAGGCGCAACTCCTCCGCCAGAAATTCCCAGTGTCGCAATTGCCCTGCCGCCGCCTGCAGGCGCTGGCGCGCGGTCTCTAGGGCGCGAAGGTGCCGCTCCCGCGCGAGAAACAGCGATTCGCCGGTCGAGGACCATCCGGCCGCTTGCAGGATCGCTCCGCGCAGCTCATCCAGGCCGGAGCCGGTTTTGGCCGATACGACCACCGCTGCATGCCCTGTCGCCGGGGGCGAAAAGCCCGGGGCCAGATCCGCCTTGTTGAACACGTCGATGCGTTCCGCCCCGGCGGGCAGATTGGCGAGCGGCTCGCCAGCCTCACCCGCCTCGAACACGGCGAGCACCACATCGGCGCGCTCTAGCTCGTACCGCGTGCGCTCGATGCCGAGGCGCTCGACCTCGTCGGAGGAGGCCCGCAAGCCCGCCGTATCGACGAGGATCACCGGCACGCCGCCGATGTCGACCGGCTCGCGCAGGGCGTCGCGCGTCGTGCCGGGAACCGGCGTGACGATCGCGCGCTCTTCGCCCGCCAGCCGGTTCAGGAGACTCGACTTGCCGACGTTGGGCCGCCCGGCAAGCACCACCTGGATGCCGGTGCGCAACAGGCTGCCCTGCCGGCTCTTGTCGAGCACGTCCTCGAGCGCGGCGCGCACGCGCGTCAATCGCGCCGCGACGTCGTCCACATGAAGGCGGTCGACCTCTTCCTCGGGAAAATCGAGCATAGCCTCGATCAGCGCGCGCAGCTCGATGAGCTGCGCGTTGAGGGCGTCGATGGCCGCCGAAAACTCCCCTTTGAGCGAGCGCAGCGCCGAGCGCGCCGCCTCGCGACTTGCTGCATCGATCAGGTCGGCGACCGCCTCGGCCTGCGCCAGGTCGAGCTTGCCTTCGAGAAAGGCGCGCCGCGTGAATTCTCCCGGCTCGGCCAACCTTGCGCCCGCATCCAGACAGGCAGCTAGCAGCGCCTGCATGACCACCGGCCCGCCGTGTCCCTGGAGCTCCAGCACCGCCTCGCCGGTGTACGAGTGCGGCGCCGGAAAATAAAGCACGATGCCTTCATCGATGCGCTCGCCGCGAGCGTCCCGCAACGAGCACAGCGCAGCTTTCCTCGCTTGGGGCAGCCGGCCGGTCAGCGCTTGCGCGATTTCGCGCACCTTCGGACCCGACAGGCGAACCACGCCTATTCCGCCTCGACCGATCGGTGTGGCGATCGCGGCGATGGTGTCCCGCGCTACCTCATCTTTTTCCATGGGCAGGCTTGTCGCGGTCGAACATGCGCTGGATCTGCCACTGCTGGAGGATCGAGAGGATGTTGTTCACCAGCCAGTACAGCACCAATCCGGCCGGAAAGAAAAAGAAAAAGATGCTGAACACGAACGGCATGAACTTCATCACCTTGGCCTGCACCGGGTCGGGCGGCACTGGATTCATGCGTGTCTGCAGCACCATCGTGATCGTCATCAGGATCGGCAGCACGTAATAGGGGTCGAGCGCCGACAGGTCCTGGATCCACAGCATGAACGGCGCGTGGCGCAGCTCGATCGCGGCAAGGAGCACCCAGTACAGAGCGATGAATACCGGAATCTGGACCAGGATCGGGAAGCAGCCGCCGAGCGGATTGATCTTCTCGGTCTTGTAGAGCTCCATCATCGCCTGATTCATCTTCTGCCGGTCGTGCCCGTACATCTCCCTGATCTTGGTGAGCCGCGGCGTGATCAGCTTCATTTTTGCCATCGACTTGTAACTCGCCGCCGAGAGCGGGAAAAACACCAACTTGATCGACACGGTCAACAGGATGATGGCGATGCCCCAGTTGCCGCTCAGCGCATAAAATTTCTCGAGCAGCCAGAACAGCGGCCAGGCGATGATCGTGAGCCAACCGTAATCCACCACCAGGTCGAGCCCCGGCGCGGCCGCCTCGAGACGGCGTTTTTCCTGCGGCCCGGCATAGAGCGAGACCGAGATGCGGGCGCCTGCGCCGGGCGTAACCCCTGCAGGAAGGAGCACCCGCCCTGTGTACAGACCGTCCGGGCGCTTCTCGACGACGTAGTCGCGCACCGCGCCATCGGGCGGCAGCCACGCCGAAACGAAGTAATGCTGAACAAAGGCGAGCCAGCCGTTATTTGCCTGCTTGGTGTGTTCGCCCTTTCCCTTGTCCAGGTCGGCCGGCGGGATCTTCTCGAACTTTCCCTCGTTGGTATAAATGGCGAAGCCGGTAAAGCTTTGGGCGCCAAAGGATTGCGCCAGCGAGCTGCCGGTCACATCGTGCTTGCCGTCGTGCGTGACCTGGAAATAGGCGTAGGCCGCAAGCGGCGCATTGCCCGAGTTGCTGAGCTCGAGCGCGATATCGATGACGTAGCTGTTGCGCCGGAAGGTGTAGACCTTCTGCACCTGCGCGCCATCCCTGCCGGTGGCGCTCAGCCGTAACTCCACCGTGTCCTGTCCGTGCGGCAGGCTTCGCTCGCCGGGCAGCGCCCGCCAAAGCGTGCGATGGTTCGGACCCCCCTCTCCCGTGATCCCGCTCTGAGCCTCGTATGAGTGTTGGGGGCCGAGCAGCACGAAGTTCCTGCTCGGATCGCTCGAATCCTTGTGCCGAAGCAGCTCGAGACGCTTCAGCGTGCCACCCAGCGTGTCGATCTCCGCGACCAGGAGGTCGGTGGTCACCCGCACCGTCTCCCCGGTGGCCACGGGAGCGGCGGCCGACGGAACGCTGCTCGGGGCCGGCTTCGCCTCGGGCGAAGGAATTGGCTTGGCGGGGGCCGGCACCGTTTGCTGCGCGCTTGGCGCAGTCGGCACGGGCTTCGGCCGGTGCTCCTTGTCCCAGGCCTCCCAAAGCATCAGCAACGAAAAGCCGAAGATGAACAGCAGAATGAGCCGCTGCGTGTCCATCCTTCAGGGCACCGGATCGCAGCCGCCGGGATGCCAGGGGCCGCAGCGGCACAGCCGGCATGCCGCAAGCCAGCTGCCGCGCCATGCGCCGTGGCGCGCCAGGGCTTCTTCCGCATATTCCGAGCAGCTGGGATGAAACCGGCATGAGGGCGGCAGCAGCGGGCTGACGAGCCGGCGGTAAGCGCGTAGCGCACTACTTAACAGTCTTGCGATCATGAGTTCAGCTTGCCGAGCAGCTCGCGAAGCCGTCGCAGCGTCGTGGCGGACGGCTTGATGCCGTAAGGCGGCCGCACCAGCACGTCAACTGCACCCAGTGCCTCCTGCTCAAGACGAAATGCCTCGCGTATGCACCGCTTGATCCGATTACGCTCGACGGCGCGCGCAGCATGCTTGCGCGACACCAGAATGCCGAGTCGCGCCCGGCCCGCGCCGCGCCGCTCGAGGTAGAAGGTATAGCCGTCGAGGCTGCGCCGCGCGCCTTCGCGCAGCAGGCGCTCGAATTCGGCTTTTCGCCTTAGCCGGCGCCCGGAATCCAGCCCGAAGCGGTCGCCGACCGCGACTACAACCCGAGGCGCCGCCGGCCGCGCGCGCGCCGGTTGCGCAACACCGCGCGTCCGCCGCGCGTACGACTGCGCACTAGAAATCCATGGCGCCGCGCGCGCCGCGTTTTAGAAGGTTGATAAGTCCGCTTCATCGCTGTCCAGCCTGAAAAAGGGCGGTATTAGAGCGTGCGCTTCAATGCATTGTCAAATCACCGCGCTCGTGCGCTGAATGCGCTCGCGGCTGTGGATAACTCATACCGAAGAAGGTAAAATTCGAGCTCACCTCGGCCAATCACAAGATGCAAAACCTCTGGGACGCCTGCCTGCGTCGACTCGAGCAGGAGCTCCCCGCGCAGCAATTCAATACTTGGATCCGGCCGCTTGCGCCGGAAGCCGGTGCAGGCGCAGATACGCTGGTCCTTGCCGCGCCGAACCGCTTCGTGCTCGAGCTGGTGCGCGAGCGCTTCGTCGCACGCATCGAGCGGCTCGCCGCCGAGGCGAGCGGCCGCGACCTCGGCGTGCGGCTGGTTCTCGCCCGCGGCGCGGATGCTGCCGCCCGTGCCCCGCAGCCGGCGCAACGCGGTGCAGCTGAAGTGCCGACGATTCTGGAGCGCGCGCGCCTGAACCGCGCGTTTTCGTTCGACAGCTTCGTGACCGGCAAGGCGAACCAGCTGGCGCGTGCCGCGGCGATCCAGGTCTCAGAAAATCCAGGCATTTCGTACAACCCCCTGTTCATCTACGGCGGAGTGGGCCTTGGCAAGACGCATCTTTTGCAGGCCATCGGCAACCAGCTCGCCGACCAGCGGCCCCAGGCGCGTATCCGATATAGCCACGCGGAACAATACGTCACGGACGTAGTGCGCGCTTACCAGCAAAAATCCTTCGACGAATTCAAGCGCTATTACCATTCGCTTGATTTGCTGCTGATCGACGACATCCAGTTCTTCTCCAACAAGGGACGCACGCAGGAGGAGTTCTTCTACGCGTTCAACGCGCTGGTGGAGGCGCACAAACAGATCGTCATAACCTGCGACACCTACCCGAAGGAAATAGCGGGAATGGAGGAGCGGCTGATATCGCGTTTCGGCTGGGGCCTGACCGTGGCGATCGAGCCGCCGGAGCTGGAGATGCGCGTCGCCATCGTGCTCAAGAAGGCCGAGGCGGACTCGATAGAGCTTTCCGAGGACATCGCATTCTTCATCGCCAAGCACATCCGCTCCAACGTACGGGAGCTCGAAGGCGCCCTCAAGAAGGTTCTCGCCTTCGCGCGTTTCAGCAACCGCGAGCTGTCGCTCGACCTGGCGAAGGAAGCGCTGCGCGACATCCTCAACCTGAACAGCCGGCAGGTCAGCGTCGAGGGCATTCAGAAAACCGTCGCCGAGTACTTCAAGATCAAGGTGGCGGACATGCATTCGAAGAAACGCAGCCGCAATGTGGCACGGCCGCGCCAGGTGGCGATGGCGCTCGCCAAGGACCTGACCCAGATGAGCCTGCCGGAAATCGGCGAGGCGTTCGGCAACCGCGACCACACCACCGTGCTGCACGCCTGCCGCACCATCGCCAGTCTGCGCACGCGCGATAGCGCGCTCAATCGCGACTATCTGGTGCTCGAACAGGTACTGAAAGGCTAGATGGCGATGAACAAGCTGTGCGCGAACCCTGAACAAGGTGTGGGTAACGCCGAGCCCGGCCTACCGCCGGGCAAACGACCCACATTCCTCCCCACGCGCTCCACAGCTTTCCCCGCCCCGCGCCGAGAGGTAAAGCCCGGGGCCGAAAACGTTTTCGTAGTTATACCGCGCCTAGGTACCGCTCTATTAGTTATTACTACTTATTAAGGTAATAAAGACTAGAAGGCAAATAAACCATGGTTCTGGTCAAAGGCAAGCGCGACGACATCCTGAATCCCCTTGCGGCGGTGAGCGGCATCATCGAGCGCCGCCACACGTTGCCTATCCTTTCCAACGTCCTGATCGAGCGGACGGCGCAGGCACTGTTTTTCCTCGCCACCGATATCGAGATTCAGATTATCGCGCGCAGCGCTCTGCCAGCCGGCGGCGAGCAGCGCGCCGTGACGGTGGGCGCGCGCAAGCTGGTCGACATTCTGCGAGCTCTGCCCGAGGACACGGAAATCACGCTGCAGCAGCAGGACAAGCGCTTGCTGGTGAAGGCCGGAAAGAGCCGCTTCACGCTGCAGACCCTGCCTGCCGAGGATTTTCCGCGCCTGGCTAAGCCCGCCGGAGAAGCGGCGCGCTTCGTGCTTAGCCAGAAGGCGCTGCGCAGGTTGCTCGGTCTCGTGCAGTACGCGATGGCGCAGCAGGACATCCGCTACTATCTGAACGGTTTGCTGATGGTGGTCGAGGATCGGCAGCTGAAGCTGGTGGCGACCGACGGGCATCGATTGGCCTATGCGTCGCTCAAGCTCGACGCAGAGCTGCCCCGCCAGGAGGTCATCGTGCCGCGAAAGACGGTGCTGGAGCTCGCCAAGCTCCTCGCCGACAGCGACGAGGAGGTCATAGTCGAGCTATCGACGACGCAGGCTGCGTTCAGCTTCGGCACGGTCGAGCTGGTCTCGAAGCTGGTCGACGGCAAGTTTCCGGACTACACGCGCGTAATCCCGACCCAGCACAAGAACCGGCTGCAGACCGAGCGCGAGCCACTGCGCCAGGCGCTGCAGCGCGCTGCGATCCTGTCGAACGAGAAATTCCGCGGCGTGCGCTGGGTGCTGACCGAAGGCAGCCTGAAGCTGGTGTCGTCCAATGCCGAGCAGGAGGAGGCGCAGGAAGAGCTGGACGTGAAGTACTCCGGCGACGCGCTCGATATCGGGTTCAACGTCAATTATCTGCTCGACGTGCTGAACAATGTCCCGGGCAGCGCGGTGGAGTGCGCCTTCGGCGATTCGTCGTCGAGCGCGCTCATCAGCTACGCGTCGGAGCAGGATTTCAAGTATGTGGTCATGCCGATGAGGATCTAGGGTGGGAGAACTGGAAAGACATCTTCCCGACGCCAACGGCTACGGCTCGGACGCGATCAAGGTCTTGAAAGGCCTGGAGGCGGTTCGCAAGCGCCCGGGCATGTATATCGGCGACACCTCCGACGGCACGGGTCTGCACCACATGGTGTTCGAGGTCGTCGACAACTCGGTGGACGAAGCCCTCGCCGGCTTCTGCGACGAGATCGTGGTCACCATTCACACCGACAATTCCATCTCGGTCCTCGACAACGGGCGCGGCATCCCGACCGGCATCAAGGACGACGATGAGATGAAGCGCTCGGCGGCCGAAATCGTCATGACCGAGCTGCACGCCGGCGGCAAGTTCGACTCCAACAGCTACAAGGTATCGGGCGGCCTGCACGGCGTCGGTGTTTCGGTAGTAAACGCGCTCTCGGAGTGGCTGCGGCTCACCACCTGGCGCGACGGGCAGGTGCACCAGATGGAATTCCGCAACGGGGTCGCGCTGGCCCCGCTCAAGGCCACCGGCGCCAGCGAGCGTCGTGGCACCGAGGTGCACTTCCTTGCGTCGAAGGACGTGTTCGGCGCCGTCGATTATCACTACGACATCCTGGCGCGGCGCCTGCGCGAGCTCTCGTTCCTAAACAATGGCGTCAAGATCATGCTTATCGACCAGCGCGCCGGCAAGGAGGAGAACTTCGCTTTCTCCGGCGGCGTGAAGGGCTTCGTCGAGTACATGAACCGGGCGAAAAACGTCCTCCACGGCAACCTGTTCCACGGCATCGGTGAAAAGGATGGCATCACCGTCGAAGTCGCCATGCAATGGAACGACTCCTACCAGGAGTCGGTGCTCTGCTTTACCAATAACATCCCGCAGAAGGACGGCGGCACACACCTCACCGGGCTGCGCGCGGCGATGACCCGGGTGCTGAACAAGTACATCGAGGAAATCGAGCTGGCGAAAAAGGCCAAGGTCGAGACGACCGGCGATGACATGCGCGAAGGCCTCGCCTGCGTACTGTCGATCAAGGTGCCCGAGCCCAAGTTCTCCTCGCAGACCAAGGAAAAGCTGGTTTCGTCCGAGGTGCGTCCGGTGGTCGAGGAGATCGTCGCCGAGCGCCTGCGCGCGTACCTCGACGAGCGTCCGGCGGATGCTCGCGTCATCACCTCGAAGATCGTCGAGGCCGCCCGGGCGCGCGAAGCGGCGCGCAAAGCGCGCGAAATGACGCGAAGAAAAGGAGTCCTCGATTCGATGGGCTTGCCGGGGAAGCTCGCCGATTGCCAGGAGCGTGATCCGGCCCAATGCGAGCTGTATCTGGTCGAGGGCGATTCGGCCGGTGGGTCGGCCAAGCAGGGGCGCGACCGGCGCTTTCAGGCCATCCTGCCCCTGAAGGGCAAGATTCTCAATGTCGAGCGGGCGCGCTTCGACAAGCTGCTGTCCTCGGCCGAGATCGCGACGCTGATCACCGCCCTGGGATGCGGCTTCGGCAAGGAAGAATACAACGCCGATAAGCTGCGCTATCACCGCATCATCATCATGACCGACGCCGACGTCGACGGCTCACACATCCGCACGCTGCTGTTGACCTTCTTTTACCGGCAGATGCCCGAGTTGGTGGAGCGCGGGCACATCTACATCGCGCAGCCCCCGCTGTACAAGGCGAAGCTCGGCAAAGAAGAGCGCTACCTCAAGGACGAGCACGAGCTGAACGCTTTCATGCTCAAGCAGGCGCTGGTCGAGGCGGCCCTCTATCCCGCGGCGCAGCGCGAACCGATCACCGGCGATCCCCTGGCGGAGCTGGCAAAGTCGTACCTCCTCGCCGAAGCGGTGATCGAGCGGGTTTCGCGGTTCATCGATCGCGAGGTCCTGCAGGCGATCCTGCGCGGGGTGCAGGTCGATCTCACACGGCGCGATTCGGCGGAGGCCTCCGCCGAGGCGCTCGAGGCCGCGATCGGCGGCAATGGCGTGGCGGTCGCCCCGCACTTCGACGCCAAGACCGAGCGCTATCAGGTGCGCATCGAGCGCACGCGTCACGGCAACATCCGCATGAGCACGATCGACACCGAGTTCGTGCACTCGGGCGACTATAAGCAGATCCGGCAGACGGCCGAAATGCTGCGCGGCCTGATCGGCGCCGGTGCGTACGTGCAGCGCGGCGACAAGAAGCAGCTGGTGCGCGACTTCCCGGAAGCGATGAGCTGGCTGCTCGGCGAGGTCGAGAAATCCATGACCCTGCAGCGCTACAAGGGGCTGGGGGAAATGAATCCGGAGCAGCTCTGGGAAACCACCATGGATCCGGGCTCGCGCCGGCTCCTCAAGGTGCAGATCGATGACGGCATCGCGGCCGACGAGATTTTCACCAAGCTGATGGGCGACGAGGTCGAGCCGCGGCGCCTGTTCATCGAGTCCAACGCGCTCGGCGTACGCAATCTGGACGTCTGATCAGGCGGCGCGGCCTTTTTTCTTGAGCGGTTTTTGCTCGTCGGGGTTTTCTTTGGTGGCCCGCGGCTGAAATTCGAAGCCGATTTTCCCGTCCGGCGTCTTGACCAGGAAAGCCTTGAACCGCCTTCCTTTCTTCGACACAAATCCGGTCAGCAGGTCGGTGCGGCCGGTCGCCAGCAATTTCTTCATCTGCTCTCGCTCGACCGGCTGCTGCAGGATCATGCGGCCGGAGCGGAAGTCGCAGCTGCGGCCAGGCCCTACGGCTCTCTCGCAAGTGTAGGTGACTCCATGCTCAAAAACGCGGGCGCGGCATTTCGGGCAAGCGCCTAGCGGCTCCTGAGCGCTGAAGTCCGGCGCCTCCTCGCCTTCGCCGCCAGCGCCTCCCTGCCCGAAGTCGAATTCGAGCCGCAACTCGTCGGTGAGCCGCAGGCCGGCGGCGAACGGCCTGCCCTGCTTGCTGCGGAACCCGGTGAGCGGCCCGATGAATCGCTTGGTGATGAGCTCGGCCACCTCATCCGTTGACCATTCGCGGCCCGAGACCACTTTCCAGAGCGAAAAGTCGCATTTCTCACACTGGAACTTGCGGTAATTCTCCTGCACCGTGCCGCCGCACTTCGGGCAGGGTGCGGGCACAGTGGCGAAGGCGGTATCGGGGATGTCACCGGTCTTGATGATCGAGACGACGTTTTTCACGAGCTGCGAGATGTGCTGCATGAACTCCTCGCGCGTGAACTTGCCCAGCTCGATCAGCTTCAGCTTGTGCTCCCACTCTCCGGTCAGCTCGGGCGAGGCGAGCTCCGGAATGCTCATCACGTGCAGCGCAAAGAGCAGCGAAAATGCCTTTGGCGTCGGCACCAGCTCGCGGCCTTCGCGGTGAATGTAGCCTTCATGGATCAGCCCTTCGATGATCGCGGCGCGGGTCGCCGGCGTGCCGAGGCCTTTCGCACCCATCGCAGCGCGCAACTCGTCGTCCTCGACCAGCTTGCCTGCGCCCTCCATTGCCGAGAGCAGCGTCGCTTCCGTGTAGCGCGCCGGCGGCTTGGTCTGGGTGGGGTGCGCGGCGACCTCGAGCACGCTGACTTGCTCGTCCTTCGCGATCGCGGGCAGGTTCTCGTTCTCTTCGCCCCCGGCGCGGCCGTATACCGCAAGCCAACCCGGGTTCTGCAGCACTTTGCCTTCGGTCTTGAAGTGATGCTCGCCCACGCGCGTGATGCGCGTGGTCTGCAGGTATTCCGCAGCCGGGTAGAACACGGCGAGGAATCGCCGCACGACCATGTCGTAGAGCTTTTGCTCGGCTTCGTTCAGCTGCTTGGGCGCCTGAAAGGTGGGGATGATGGCGAAGTGGTCGGAGATCTTGGTGTTGTCGAACACGCGCTTGTTCGGCCTCACCCAGCCTTGCTTGAGAATCTGCCGCGCGAAGGCGGCAAATTCTCGGACAACGCCGAGGGCCTCGAGGGTCTTCTTCACGGTGCCGAGATAATCCTCGGGCAGCGCCCGCGAATCCGTTCTTGGATACGTAAGGACTTTGTGCCGCTCATATAAGGACTGCGCGAGCGACAAAGTCATTCGGGCCGGAAACCCAAAGCGAGCGTTCGCCTCGCGTTGCAGGCTTGTCAGATCGAAAAGCAGCGGCGAGAGTTGGGTCGACGCCTTGGTCTCCTCGGCCGCGATGCCGGTTTTGCCGCGGCAGTCGGCGACGATAGCTTCGGCCTTCGCCGCATCCCAGAGCCGCTCTGCCCTGCGCTCCGTGTCGTCGTCCCTTTTGAACCGCGGGTCGAACCAGCGCCCGGGGTACTCGCCCGCGCGGGCGCCGAACCTGGCGTGCACTTCCCAGTAGTCCCTGGGCGTAAACGCACGGATTTTTTCCTCGCGCTCCACCAGGATGGCGAGCGTCGGGGTCTGCACGCGGCCGACGGTCGTGAGATAGAAGCCGCCTTCCTTGGAATTGAAGGCAGTCATCGCCCGCGTGCCGTTGATGCCCACCAGCCAGTCGGCCTCGGAGCGGCACTTGGCGGCATCGGCGAGGGGCAGCAGCTCCTTGTCCGAGCGCAGGCTGTCGAAGCCGTCGCGAATCGACTGCGGCGTCATCGACTGCAACCAAAGGCGCTCGATCGGCTTCTTGATGCGCGCGTGCTGGACGATGTAGCGAAAGATCAGCTCGCCCTCGCGTCCAGCGTCGCAAGCATTGATCAGCCCGCTCACATCCTTGCGTTTGATCAGCCGCAGCAGCAGATTGAGCCGCTGCTCGCTCTTCTCGAGCGGTGCCAGCTCGAAGTGCGGCGGGATCACCGGCAGGTGCTTGAACGACCACTTGCCTTTCTTCACATCGTACTCGTCCGGCACCGCGAGCTCGAGCAGATGGCCGACCGCCGACGACAGCAGATACTCGTCGTTCTCGAAGTAGTCGCCCTTGCGCGCGAATCCGCCGAGCGCGCGCGCGATGTCGGCGGCTACCGACGGTTTCTCTGCGATGACGAGTTTTTTTCCCATGCGGCGTGAAAGGCCGCAGATGATAAGTGCAAACGCGGAAGCGGTTCAACCACGTTGCGCCGGCGAGAATCCGCGCACGCGCGAGCGCGCGCACGCGCGTGCGCGCGTAAGAGCGCTAGTTGGGGAGCCGCATGTGCGGCGCGCTGAAGAGATCTTCGGCGACGAGGCGGCTGGTGGGCATCTGCTGGTTCCAGAGCACCATCAGCACTATGAGCTTGAGCTGATCGAGCGTGAGGCTGTCTCCGGTGGCGGCGAGCGAGCGCTCGATCACCAGCTCGCGCGTCTGCGGATTGAGAATGCCCGATTGCTCGAGCGTGAGGAGAAAGCCGCGGCATTCGGCGTCGAGCTTTGCCAGCTCACGAGGCGCGAAGGCGCGGAAAGTCGTGCGCGAGTCCGGCAGCTTTTGCGGCACCCCGTGCGGCGCGCGCAGCACCCCCGCCAGCCAGTGCAGCGCTTCGCTGATGTCCGAGTCGTCAAAGCCAGCCGCCGAGAGCTTCTTCGCGACGCGCTCGCGGTCGTAGGCCAGTTCGGCCTGCTGGCAGTTCTCGAACAGGTAGACAAGGATGTCGTACATTACGGTCTCCCTCCTAATAACGCGCCATTGGGGCTCTGCGTTTACCCGCGCTTCCCCTTTTCGAGGCGTTGGAACAACCCGCCGGGCAGCGCGGTGACGCGCCCGTCTAGCTCAAGTCGCAGCAACTCCGACGACACTTGTTCGGCCGACATGCCTGCGCGCGCGCACAGCGAGTCGACGTCCACCGGATCGTGTCCCATGTGCGCAAGCAGGCCCGTGGAAAGCTCCGCGCTGCTCGTGCTCGAGTCCACCGTCGACGCGTAGCCGCTGCGTCGAAATCCGGTCAGCTCAGCGAGCACGTCATCCGCCGACTCGACCAGCTTTGCGCCCGACTTGATGAGCGCGTGGCACCCTTTGGAAAGCGGCGAATGAATCGAGCCCGGAATGGCGAACACCTCGCGTCCCTGGTCGGCCGCGCTGCGCGCGGTGATGAGAGAGCCTGAGGCGAGCGCCGCTTCGACCACCAGGCAGCCCTGCGCGAGCCCGCTGATCAGACGGTTGCGGCGCGGGAAGTTGTGGGCGAGCGGCGCCGTGCCGAGCGGGAATTCGCTCACGAGGAGCCCGTGCTCCGCGATAGCTGCGGCGAGATCAGCGTTACGTTTGGGATACAGGATGTCGATGCCAGCGCCGAGTACGGCGATGGTGGAGGAGGCGCCGGCAAGACCGCCGCGATGCGCCGCGGCATCGATGCCGATAGCGAGCCCCGACACGATGGTCAGTCCAGCGTTGCTCAATGCTTTGGCGAAGATCTCGGCGTTGTGCTCGCCCTGCACCGTGGCGTTGCGGCTGCCTACGATAGCGAGCGAAGCGTGCTGAAGCAGCTCAGTGCGTCCGAGCGCGTAAAGCAGCGGCGGCGGGTCTGGCGTCTCGAGCAGCGCCTTCGGAAAACGCTCATCGGCAAGTGTCACCACGTCATGCCCGGGCGCGGCCGCCCAGTCCAGCGCACGCGCTACCGCATCGCGCACGGCGTGCGAGTCGAGCGCCTCGACGACTGTCGGCGCGGCGTGCGCGATCAGCTCGGAGCGTTTTCTTTCGAGGACCGCTTGCGGCAGGCCGAACTGCCGCAGCATGCCGCGGATCGCGGCGGCACCGAGCCCGGGAGTAAGCGAGAGTTGCAGCCAACTCGCTAGCCCGGGATCGTGCGTCATGCCGGCGGCGATGAAGCGGGGAAACTTGCCCCGGATTTGTTCTTGTTATGGCGTCTGGACGACATCCAGAGGACTGACAGGCCTCGTGACGTGCATCACCAGCGCGTAGGATACCCGGTCGAAGACGCGGAACACAAACGAAAGTCCGGAGCGCTCGTCGGGAAGATTGATGAATGCATCCGGCGCGTTCCTTGGCTGGGTCGTATCGCGCACCGTTCCGCCTCGCGCGTAAAGCGCCAGCACATGGCCGATCTCGATACCATCGGCTTTGCCGCGATTGATGGTGATTATGGAAAGCGGGCCGGCTTCGCCCACCTTGCCCAGGCCGCCGTAGATCGACATCACGCGGCCCTTGAGAAAGGTAGCAGGCGAGTGAGGCGCGTAGTTGATCGGCTGCGCGATGCTTGCCGCCACCAGCTTGTCGCCGGCGCCGACTTCCTGCACCGCGCTCGTGAGCACCACCGTCGCCGGATCGCCGGGACGAGTCACTCGGGCAGTGCCGAGATAGATCGCCTCGTAAGCGAGCGTCTGGTTGGTGTCCGGATCCACCAGCGCATTGCCCCGGCGGAACACGTACCAGCTTTCCTCGGTCGAACCTGTAATGCCGCGCACATACGCCGTATTGCCAGCCGCGAGAAATACGCTGTTGGCCTGCGTCGCGACGATGGTGGGCGCCTTGTCCAGTCCGTCTGGCTCGATCACCAGCGGACGGCTCAGGAACGGCTCGATCACCGAGGCCGGGATGCTGGGGATTTCCTCCCGCGGCAGCTGCTCTGCGCGCACCCGCGGGCTCAGCTTGACGGTGCCAGAGGGCGGCGTTCCCGCAGGCCCGGTTCTAGGTCCAACGCCCGGCTCCGTACCCGGACGCGCTATCGTGAGCGTGCCTTTTGCGCGGTCGAGCAAAATTACGTATCCCGGATAGATCAAGTGCGGGTTTTGGATCTGCTCCTTATTCATGTTCCAGAGCTCGGGCCAGCGCCAAGGCGAATCGGTATACCGCTCGGAAATGCCCCACAACGTGTCGCCGGGCACTACGACGTAGCGGTCCGGGGCGTCAGGCTTGAGGGTGAGCGGCGCCTGGGCCGGCTGCCCGCCAACGGCCCCCGAGATGATGAAGAAAGCGAGCGCTGTGATAGACTTACGCACTTGCTGGACCATGGCGACCCCGTCCCTTTCGCGGCATCCTGGACCGGCTGGAAAATCGGTTTGTCTACCTCAATGTAGCACAAAGACCGAATAGCTTATACGTTGCCTGAGATTCTCCACATAATCTATTCAATTTGCAAGAAAATTGTCCAGAGATGGCGCTTTTAAACATCCTTCGCTACCCCGACGCCCGACTACATAAAGTAGCAGTCCCAATCACCGTCTTCGATGAAGCGCTGAAAAAGCTCGTCACCGACATGGCTGAAACCATGTATGCGGCCCCCGGCATTGGGCTGGCCGCCACACAGGTCGACGTGCACAAGCAGGTGATCGTCGTCGACGTCTCCGAACGTCGCGATTCGCTCGTGGTGCTTGTGAATCCGGAGATCGTGGAAGCGACCGGAATATCCGACATCGAGGAAGGATGCCTCTCGGTGCCCGGCATCTACGAGCTGGTCGAGCGCGCAGAGCGCGTAAAGGTGCGTGCCTACGACCAGAACGGCAACGCATTCACGCTCGAAGCGCAGGGCTTGCTTGCCGTTTGCATTCAGCACGAGATGGACCACCTGCAGGGCAAGGTGTTTGTCGAGCATCTGTCGCAGCTCAGGCAGCAGCGCATCCGCGCCAAGCTCGCCAAGCAGCTGCGCAAGTCCGCCTGACCGCTCTTTCCTGCGCCTAGTCTTCGCGGGCACTCCCGAATTTGCCGAGCGAGCGCTTGCTCGCCTCTTGCAAGCGGGCCATCAAGTCGCCCTTGTCCTGACACAGCCGGACCGGCCCGCCGGGCGCGGCATGAAGCCCGTCATGAGCGCCGTCAAGCGCCTCGCGCTCGAGCACGACCTGGAAGTGTTGCAGCCGCAAACGCTGAATACCCAAGCAGGCGCGCGCATACGCGCCGCGCGGCCCGACGCGCTTGTCGTGGCCGCGTACGGCCTCATCCTCCCGCAGGCGGTACTTGATGCCGCGGGGCATGGTGCTCTCAATATCCATGCTTCATTGCTGCCACGCTGGCGTGGCGCCGCGCCAATTCAACGCGCACTTCTTGCGGGAGACGCACAAGCCGGCATCTCGATCATGCAAATGGACGCGGGCCTCGACACTGGGCCACTGCTTGCGCAGCGCAGCGTTCCGATCATGCCTGACGAGGACGCCGGGACGCTCCACGACAAGCTTGCCGCGCTGGGGGCGGACATGATCATTGCCGTGCTCGCTGACGTTGCTGCGGGGCGAGCGCGCCTGGTGCCTCAGCCGCAACAAGGCGTCACGTACGCAGGCAAGATCGGAAAGCAGGAGACGCTCCTTGACTGGTCGCGGCCAGCGGTGGAATTGGAACGGGCGGTGCGCGCGTTCCGGCCCTCACCCGGTGCAGGGACACTGCTCGATGGCGAGTCGCTCAAGCTCTGGCGCGCAACTGTGACGCGCGGCCGAGGCAAGCCAGGGGAGGTGCTGTCTAGCGGGGAGGCCGGCCTGGTGGTGGCCAGCGGCGAAGACGCGCTCGCGATCACGGAAGTCCAGCGCCCCGGTGGTCGGCGGCTCGCCGCGGGTGAGTTTCTCCGCGGGCACCCGCTCGCCTCCGGAGTGCGCTTCGGGTGAAATCAGGGGCCGCGCTCGCCCAGGCGCTGCGCGAGGCCGCTCCGATGGTGGCACGCGTCGCCGCAGGCAGAAGCCTTGCCGACGAGTTCGAGCGCGTCGCCGAGGAAGGCAGCGAAACGCCCCGCGCTGCGCTGATCGACCTTACCCACGGCACTCTGCGCCGTTATGGTCGCGTACAGGCAATCGTGCGCGAGCTTTCGCGGCGCAGCCGGCCCGATGGGCTGCTCGAGGCACTGCTATGGTGCTCGCTCTATGCGCTCGAATCCGGCCGATACGCCGATTACACCGCCGTCGACCAGGCAGTGCGGGCTTGTGCGCTGCTCGAGCGCTGGAGCGCAAAAGGCTACGTGAACGCGCTGCTGCGCGGGTTTCTGCGCGAACGCGGCTCGCTCGAGGCACGGATCGGCGCTGACACCGAGGCACGCTACCAGCACCCGCGGTGGTGGATCGAGGTGCTGCGCGGCGCATATCTCGAGCGTTGGGAAGAAATCCTTGCCGCGGGAAACTCGCACCCGCCAATGTGCTTGCGCGTCAATCGTCGCCGCGCGCGCCTGGCCGATTACCAGGCGCGGCTCGAAGCGCAGAGCATCGCCGCGCGCCGCGTTGGCGAAGACGCATTATTTCTCGAGCACCCGCTGCCGGTGGAGCGTGTGCCCGGGTTCGCACAGGGCCAGGTGTCGGTGCAGGACGCGGGTGCGCAGCGCGCGGCGCGTTGCCTCGACCTGGCGCAGGGCCACCGTGTGCTCGACGCGTGCGCCGCGCCGGGTGGAAAAACTGCGCACCTTCTGGAAATCGCGGAGGTGGCGATGACCGCACTGGAGGCGGATCCGGAGCGCTGCACGCGCATGGCTCGCAACCTCGAGCGGCTCGGACTCACAGCGCTCATCAAGTCCGCCGATTGCACCCGCCTCGCCGATTGGTGGGACGGCGTGCCCTTCGACCGCATTCTCGCCGACGTGCCCTGCTCGGCATCCGGCGTGGCACGGCGCCATCCCGACCTTAAGTGGTTGCGTCGGCCGAGCGACGTGCCGCGCTTTGCCGTGCGGCAAGCCGCAATCCTCGATGCGCTATGGCAGGTGCTTGGCACCGATGGTAAATTGCTGTATGCCACCTGCTCGGTTTTCCCGCAGGAAAACGAAGAACTGGTCGCAGCCTTCGTCGCGCGAGCGCCGGGGGCATGTCGCCTGCCGCTGCCCGACGGCGGCTCGGCGCAGTGGCTGCCCGGCGCGGAGCACGACGGGTTCTACTACGCCCTGATCAAGAAACAAGCCTGACGCGACGCGCAATGCGCCGCATCGCCATTCTCATCGGTCTTGTCGCGGCGCTCGCAGGACTCGCTGCGCCCGCCGCACGTGCCGACGAAATCGAAGTGCGCGAGGCGAGCCTGCACGCGATCGAGGACGGGCTGGTGCTGAACGCCGACTTCGCGTTCGAGCTGACGCCGCGCCTGACGGAGGTGCTGACAAACGGCGTGCCGCTCTACTTCCGCGTCGACTTTGAGCTCACGCGCCCGCGCTGGTACTGGTTCGACGAAAAAGCCGCCACCAAGCGGCTGCAGCTGCGCCTGTCCTATCATGCCCTGTCGCGCCAGTACCGGCTATCGACCGGACTGCTGCAGCAGAACTTCGCGACGCTGGAGGAAGCGCTGAACGTGCTCAAGCGTCTACGCAACTGGCTGGTGGTGGACCGCACCGTGAGCTTTTCCGATGCGGACTACGAGGCCGCGCTGCGCATGCGGCTTGATACGACTCTGCTGCCAAAGCCTTTTCAGCTAAGCGCGCTCACCAGCCGCGAGCTGCATCTCGAATCGCCGTGGAAACGGTTCACGGTGCGCTCGCCGCAGCAGCTTCCCGCGCCGGTCGAGAGCCGCGAACCCAAAGGGCCGGGCGAAAGATGAAGCTGCTCCTCATTTTCGGCGGCGCCGTGGCGGCGGTGGGCTTGTTCCTGCTCGCCACGGCGAGCGCGGACACCACGCTGTTCGCCCAGCAATATCCGCTGCTGCTCGCGCTCAATGCGGCGCTTGCCACGCTGCTTGCCGGGGTGGTGGCGTTTCAGCTGCTGGCGCTCGCCCGGCGTTATCGGGCACGCGTGTTCGGAGCCCGCCTCACCTTGCGCCTGCTGACGCGCTTCGCGCTGCTCGCCGTGGTGCCTGGCCTGATCGTCTACGCCGTATCGGTGCAATTCATCACCCGCTCGATCGAGTCGTGGTTCGACGTCAAGGTCGACGCCGCGCTCGAAGGTGGTATCACGCTCGGCCAGCAGGCGATCGACCAGACCCTGCTCGACATGCAGGCCAAGGCGCGCACGATGGCGCTCGAGCTGGCCGGGCGCTCGCCACCGCAGATCTTGTCCCAGCTCGAGCGCCTGCGTGAGCAGGCGGGCGTGCAGGAAGCGGTGGTGCTCACCGCGAGCGGCCGTCTCGTCGCGAGTGCGAGCGACGATGTGACCAAGCTGCTGCCGGACCTCCCCGGCACGCAGCTCCTTCGGCAGGCGCGAGCGAATCGCGGCTACACCGCCGTCGATTCGACAGCCGGTCGGCCACTCTCCTTAAGAGTGGTGGTGCCGATCGGTCCGACTGCGATCTCCGATGAGGCGCGCTTCCTGCAGCTGCGGCAGAGCGTGGCGCCCGCTTTTTCCAGGAGCCTCGAAGCAGTGGAAGCCGCGCATCGGGACTACCGGGAGCTAGCGATCTCGCGCGAGGGTCTCAAGCGGATCTACATCGTTACCCTCACCTTTGCGGTGCTGATGGCGCTGTTCGTAGCGGTCGCGGTGGCGGTCACGCAATCCAATTTGCTGGCCGAGCCGCTCGCCAACCTCGCGCAAGCCACACAGGCGGTAGCGCGTGGCGAGTTCTCGCGGCAGGCGCCGGTGACCAGCCGCGACGAGCTCGGCGTGCTCACCGAATCTTTCAATTCCATGACGCGCCAGCTGGCCGAGGCGCGGCGCGTGGTGGAGGCCAACCGCCACGCGCTCGAAGCGGCGAAGGGGCACCTGGAAAACATTCTCGCCAACCTGTCGGCGGGGGTGCTGGTGTTCGATCACGAGCTGCAGCTCACCATCTCCAACCACGGTGCGGCCGCCATTCTTGGCGCCGAGGTCGAATCTTTCGCCACCCGCATGCGGGAGCTTTTCCGTGAGCACGGCGAGAAGAACTGGGAGCTGGAGCTGACGCTCAAGGGCACCGGCAAGACGCTGCACGCTCGAGGCGCGCGGCTGTCTCAGGCTACCGGCGGCGGCTACGTGGTGGTGTTCGACGACGTGACTCAGCTTATCCAGGCCCAGCGCGCTACCGCCTGGGCCGAGGTCGCGCGCCGCCTGGCGCACGAGATCAAAAACCCCCTCACGCCGATCCAGCTCTCCGCGGAGCGCCTGGAAATGAAGCTCGCTGAACGGCTGCCGCGAGAAGACGCCCAAACCCTGCGTCGCGCAATTGAGACCATCGTCAACCAGGTCGCCGCGCTGAAGGCCATGGTCGACGACTTCAGGGACTACGCGCGCATGCCGGCCCCCGCGCCCGAACGGCTCGATTTGAACGCGCTGGTGAATGAAGTGCTGGCGCTGTACGAAAATTCGCAGGTGCCGATCGCCAAGCGCCTCACCGACGGGCTGCCGCCGGTGTGGGCCGATTCCGCGCAGATCCGCCAGGTGATCCACAATCTCGTCCAGAATGCGCAGGATGCGCTGGAGAACGTCAGGCAGGCCGGCGCCAGCCCGGCGATCGAAGTGCGTACCGAGCTCGCCGGTGACCGCGTGAAGCTTGCGGTGTCCGACAACGGGGCCGGTTTTCCGGAGGAGCTGATGGCGCGCATTTTCGAGCCCTACGTCACCACCAAGCCGCGTGGCACCGGCCTCGGGCTGGCGATCGTCAAGAAAATCGTCGATGAGCATCACGGCAGCGTGGCGATCGAAAATCGGCCCAGCCACGGCGCGTCGGTGAGCGTACTCTTGCCCCTGGCGAAGGCGGCGTAGCGATATGGCGCAAATTCTGGTCGTCGACGACGAAGTCGGAATCCGGGAGCTGCTCTCGGAGATCCTGGCCGACGAAGGACATCAGGTGATGGTGGCGGAAAGCGCGGGCGACGCGCGCCGGCTGCGCGAGCGCGCGCGCCCGGACCTGGTCCTGCTCGATATCTGGATGCCGGATACCGACGGCATCACCCTGCTCAAGGAATGGGCGGCGAGTGGGCAGCTCACCATGCCGGTGGTCATGATGTCGGGACACGGCACCATCGAAACTGCGGTCGAGGCCACGCGCATCGGCGCGCTCGACTTCCTCGAAAAGCCCATCGCCTTGCAAAGGCTGCTGAATACCGTGAAGCGCGCGCTGCGCAATCCCGAAATCGCCGCGGCGCCGCAGCTCGCGCTAAGCGCGCTGGGCCGCTCGACGGCGCTCGCCGACGCGAAGAAGCGCCTGGCGCAGCTGGCGCAGTCGGCAGCGCCGCTGATGCTGCGCGGCGAGCGCGGCATGCGGCCGGAGCTCTTCGCGCGGCTGCTGGTAGCGCCCGGCGCGCCGTTCCTCGCCGGCGCCGAGCTGCTGGCTGAGCCGCCCTCGGAGCTCCTCGGCAAGGCGGCGGGCGGAGTCCTGTTCGTCCCCGACCTCAGCCGTCTCGGGCGTCCGGAGCAGCGCAACCTCGAGTTCCTGTTGCCGCGCGCCGAGAAGCAGAAGGTGCGGCTGGTGTCTTTCTCGCCGGTCGATGTGCGCACCCTGGGGGAGAAGCACGACTTCGACGTCGAGCTGGGGACTCGCCTCGCCGAGCTGACGCTCAGGCTGCCGGCGCTGCGCGAGTTCGCGGAGGATGTACCGGATCTCGCTTCCCTCATGCTTGCGCAGCTCGTCGAGGCGCGCGCCTGTCCGCCGCGGCGGCTGGCGATTGCGGCCCTCAACGCGCTGCGCCATCACCCCTGGCTGGGTAACCTTGCCGAGCTGGAAAGCGTGGTCAAGGACCTCGCCTTCACGGCACTCGAGGAAGAGGTGCAGCTCGACGACGTCGAGCGGGCGTTCGCCGCGCGCGCGGCGCCTGGAGCGTTGCCCGAGGTGGCCTTCGATCGTCCCTATCGCGAGGCGCGCGAAGCATTCGAGAGGGTGTACTTCGAGCACCTCCTCGCCCGCGAGCATGGCAGCATGTCGCGCGTGGCCGAGCGCTCGGGGCTCGAGCGCACGCATCTTTATCGCAAGCTGAAAGCGCTCGGCCTGCCGGTCGGGCGGCGCGAGGAGAGCTGACTACCCCTTCACGCCGCTTGCTTCGCCTTTTTTTTCGCGCGGTGCGGCCGCTTCTTGCCGTAGCTGCTGCGGTAGATCTTGCCGCGCCGCGTACGTTTGTCGCCTTTACCCATGTAGCGGATTATAGCGGCGCCGGCGTCGCTTCCGGCTCGTAGGCGAGATAGGGTGCGAGCCATTTCTCGGCCTCGGCGACGCTCAGCCCGGCGCGGCGCGCATAGTCCTCGACCTGGTCGCGACCGATCTTGCCGACCGCAAAATAGCTTGATTGCGGATGCGAGAGATAGAACCCGGAGACCGACGCGGCCGGCAGCATGGCGAAAGACTCGGTGAGCCGCATATCGGCGTTGTGCTCCGCATCCAGTAGGCCGAAGAGCGGTCCCTTCGCGATGTGATCCGGGCAAGCCGGATAGCCGGGTGCAGGCCGTATGCCGCGATAGGCCTCGGCGAGCAGCTCGGCGGCCCCTAGCTTCTCGTCAGCCGCATAGCCCCAGAACTCGCGCCGCACGCGCTCGTGCAAGCGCTCCGCGAAGGCTTCCGCTAGGCGGTCGGCAAGCACCTTCAGCATGATCGCGGCGTAGTCGTCGTTCTTGGCTTCGAGCTCGGCCACGCGCCGCTCGATGCCCCCGGCGCTGACCGCGAAAGCGCCGACCCAGTCACGCACGCCGCTTTCCTTGGGCGCGACGAAGTCGGCAAGGCAGAGATTGTCCCGGCCGGTCGGCTTGTGGTTCTGCTGCCGCAGGTTGTGCCAGATCATCAGCACCTCGCGCCGGCGCTCGTCGCGGTAGATCTCGATGTCGTCGCCATTGACGCGCGCCGCGGGAAACAGGCCGAACACGCCGTTCGCCGTGACCCAGCTCTCGCTCACGATGTGCTGCAGGGTTTCTTGGGCCTCAGCGAACAGGTTGCGGGCTGCTTCGCCGACGACCGGGTCCTCGAGGATCTTCGGGTACGGACCCGAGAGCTCCCAGGCCTGAAAAAACGGCGTCCAGTCGATGTAGCCGACGAGCTCAGCCAGCGGATAGCGCTTCAGCACCGTGATGCCCGGCTTGTGCGGTACGGGCGGCCGGTAACCCTCCCAGTCGGTCTTGAGGCCGCGTCGGCGGGCCTCGTCGATCGGGTGCAGCGGCCCGGGCCCCTTCTTGTCGCGATGCACGGCGCGCAGCTTCTCGTAGTCGGCGCGCACCTGGGCGACGAAGGCGTCGCGACGGTCGGCGGAAAGTAGGCCCTGCACCACGGGGACGCTGCGGGAAGCGTCTGGAACGTAGACCACCGGCCCGGAATAGCTCGGCGCGATCTTCACGGCGGTGTGCGTGCGCGAGGTGGTTGCGCCGCCGATCAGCAAAGGCAGGCCGAGACCGGCGCGCTCCATCTCGCGCGCCACGTGCGCCATCTCCTCGAGCGACGGCGTAATGAGGCCCGAGAGCCCCACCGCGTCGGCTTTCTCGCGCTGCGCGGTGTCGATGATGGTCTGCGCCGGCACCATCACGCCGAGGTTCACGACGTCGTAGTTGTTGCACTGGAGCACGACGGCGACGATGTTCTTGCCGATGTCGTGGACGTCGCCCTTGACCGTCGCGATGACGATGCGGCCTTTCGAGCGCACGGGCTCACCGCTTTTTGCGCGCTCGGCGTCGATGTAAGGCACCAGGTGCGACACCGCCTGCTTCATCACCCGCGCCGATTTGACGACTTGTGGCAGGAACATCTTGCCGGCGGCAAACAGGTCGCCGACCACGTTCATGCCGTCCATCAACGGGCCCTCGATCACCTCGATCGGCCGGGGGTATTTGAGGCGCGCTTCCTCGGTGTCCGCGACGATGTGCGCGGAGACGCCGTTGACGAGCGCGTGCACCAGTCGCTCCTCGACCGTAGCGGCGCGCCAAGCCTCGTCCTTGGCGATTTCCCTGGCACCCGTCTTGACCGTGCTGGCGACCTCGATCAGGCGCTCGGTGGCATCCGGCCGCCGGTTGAAGATGATGTCCTCGACGCGCTCGCGCAGCTGCGGCTCGAGCTGCTCGTAGATGCCCAGCTGCCCGGCGTTGACGATGCCCATCGACATGCCGGCGCGGATGGCGTGGTACAGAAATGCCGTATGCATCGCCTCGCGCACGGCGTCGTTGCCGCGGAACGAGAACGAAAAGTTCGACACGCCGCCGGAGACCTTGACGTGCGGCAGGTTGGCACGCAACCAACGCACTGCCTCGATGTAGTCGATGCCGTAGCGGGCATGCTCTTCGAGTCCGGTGGCGACGGCGAAAATGTTCGGATCGAAAACGATGTCCTCGGGCGGAAAACCCGCGCGCTGCGTGAGGAGCTCATAAGCGCGCCGGCAGACAACGATACGGCGCTCGAGGGTGTCAGCCTGTCCCTTCTCGTCGAAGGCCATCACCACCACCGCGGCGCCGTACATGCGGCACAGGCGCGCCTGACGCAGGAACTCCGCCTCGCCCTCCTTCATCGAAATCGAGTTGACGATCGGCTTGCCCTGCACGCACTTGAGGCCGGCCTCGATCACGCTCCATTTCGAGCTGTCGATCATGAACGGCACGCGCGCGATGTCGGGCTCGGCAGCGGCGAGGCGCAGGAAGGTCGCCATCGCCTGCTCCGAGTCGAGCATCGCCTCGTCCATGTTGATGTCGATGACCTGCGCACCGTTCTCAACCTGCTGGCGCGCAACGACGAGCGCGCCCGCGTAGTCGCCGGCGAGCACCAGGCGCGCGAATGCCTTCGAGCCGGTGACGTTGGTGCGCTCGCCGACGTTGACGAACAGCGATTCGTCGCCGACGTTGAGCGGCTCGAGGCCGGCGAGGCGCAGCGCTCGCGGGCGCGTCGGGATCGTCCGCGCGGCGATGCCGCGCACCGCGTCGGCCATGGCGCGAATGTGCTCCGGCGTGGTGCCGCAGCAGCCGCCGACCAGGTTCAGCCAGCCACTTCTCGCCCAGTCGCCGATGTGGGCCGCCATCGCCTCGGGCGTGTCGTCGTACTCGCCGAAGGCGTTAGGCAGCCCGGCGTTCGGATGGCAGGAGACGCGCGTCTCGGCGATCGCTGACAGCTCTTCGACGTAGGGCCTGAGCTCCTTGGCACCGAGCGCGCAGTTGAGGCCCACGGCGATCGGCTGGGTGTGCCGCACCGAGTTGTAAAACGCCTCGGTGGTTTGGCCGGAAAGGGTCCGCCCCGATGCATCGGTGATCGTTCCCGAGATCATCACGGGGATGCGCAGGCCGTGGGCTTCGAAAGCCTGCTCGATCGCGACCAACGCCGCCTTGGCGTTCAGCGTGTCGAACACGGTCTCGACCAGGAGCAGGTCGACACGGCCCTCGAGCAGGCCCCCCACCGCCTCGCCGTAGGCGCCGACCAGCTCGTCGAAGCTTACCGCGCGGAAGCCCGGGTCGTTAACGTCGGGCGAGATCGAGGCGGTTTTGTTGGTCGGCCCGAGCACTCCGGCGACGAAGCGCAGGCGCTGGGGATTTTTGGACTCGGCTTCCTGTACTGCGTCCTTGGCGAGGCTCGCCGCGGCGCGGTTGAACTCGCGGGCGAGCTCCTGCATGCCGTAATCGGCCAGCGCGATCGCGGTCGAGTTGAAAGTATTCGTCTCGATGATGTCGGCGCCCGCCTGCAGATACTGCGCGTGGATGTCGCGCACCAGTGCCGGCTGAGTCAGCGACAGCAGATCGTTGTTGCCCTTGAGCTCGCGGCCCCAGTTGCGAAAGCGCTCGCCGCGGTAATCCTCTTCGGCGAGCCGCGCGCCCTGGATCATGGTGCCCATCGCACCGTCGAGCAAAAGGATGCGCTCGGCAAGCAGGGCTTCAAGCCTGGCGGCGTGCGGCGGAACGCTCATGCGGCTCCTGAAAAGCGAAAGGCCCGTTCAGATTTCGCAGAAACGGGCCCGGTCTCGGAGGTGGCGCGTCTCTTTAGCGGCATTTGTAGCGCGCCCGCAAGCTGAACATCAAATCGGCGCGTGCCGTCAGTCTCGCCGAGGGCTGCTGCCCTGTCAACCTTGCCTTGATAACATTCCCGCATGAGCCAACATGAGTTCCACTCGATCGTCGGGCGCTTCCCCTGCCAAGTGCACTGGGGGGACTGCGATCCGGCCGGCATCATCTTCTACCCCACCTATTTCCGCTGGATGGACGCTGCCAGCTGGGCTTTCATGGAATCCGCCGGTTACGGCCCGAAGCGCATGCGCGCGGAGCACCTCGCCATGCCGCTGGTGTCGGCGGAATGCCAGTTCCTCGCGCCGGCCGAGCACGGCGACCGCTGTGAAGTGCGCTCGCGCATTGCGCGTTTCGGCGGAAAGTCGTTCGTAGTCGCGCACGATATCGTGCGCGCCGACGGCACCGCGCTCGCCAAGGGCATGGAAACGCGCGTGTGGGGCCGATTCGCGGACGGCCCGGGCACGCCGATGAAGGGCGAACCGATCCCGGAGTCGCTTAAGGCGCTTTTCCTGGCGAAGTAGCGCAAGCCTCAGAAATCGAAGAATACTGTTTCGTTCTTGCCCTGCAGGATGATGTTCCACTCGAGCCCGCCCTTGGCGGTGTTCTTCGCGATCAGCGTGGCGCGGCGCGCGGGCGGAACCAGCTTGAGGACCGGGTCCTCGGTGTTGCTCTGCTCGTCGGGGAAGTAGATGCGGGTCGCGAGGTGCCTGAGCATCCCGCGCATGAAGACCGCCACGACGAGGTGCGGCGCCTGCAACGTTCCGCCCGGTCCGGGCACGCGGCCCGGCTTGATCGTGGTGAAGCGAAATGCGCCCTTGTCGTCGGTCGGGATGCGGCCGAAGCCCCGGAATCCCCGCTCGAGCGGTTTTGTCTGCGGGTCCTCGGCATGAGCGTACTTGCCGTGCGAATTCGCCTGCCAGATCTCGATCAGGCCGTCATTCACGCCGGCGCCGTCGCCATCGAGCAGCCGCCCTTCGATCGCCACGCGCTCGCCCTTTGCGCCGCGTGCCGCGATGTCGCGCGTGGTGAGCCAGTCGAGCCCGATATGGAGATACGGCCCTACCGTCTGGTTGGCGCTGGCGTACAGGCTCATCTCAGCGCTCCAGCGGCGTCGCGTCCCGCCCGCGCAGCACGATATCGAAGCGGTAGGCAAGGGCCCATTCCGGAACCGTGTTCTCCCAGTCGAACGCCGAGATCAGGCGAACGCGCGCCTTCTCATCGGCGACCGAGTTGTACATCGGGTCGTACTCGAGCAGCGGGTCGCCGGGAAAGTACATCTGCGTGACCATGCGTGTAAGGAACGCGGGGCCGAACAGCGAGAAATGGATGTGCGCCGGGCGCCAGGCGTTGTAGTGGTTGCGCCAGGGATACTCGCCCGGCCGGATGCTGATGAAGCGGTAGCGGCCTTCGGCGTCGGTCATGGTGCGTCCGGCGCCGGCGAAGTTGGGGTCGAGCGGCGCATCGTGCTGATCGGTGCGGTGCGGATAGCGCCCCGAAGAGTTGGCCTGCCAGATTTCGACCAGCGTATGCGGCACCGCCTTGGCGTTCTCGTCCAGCACACGCCCGCTCACGACGATGCGCTCGCCTATTGGCTCGCCCTTGTGCTGGCGCGTGAGATCGTTGTCGGTCGGCTTGATATCGTCGTAGCCGAAGACCGGCCCGGTCAGCTCGGAGAGGGTTTGCGGCGCCACGACGAGCGGCTGCGTCGGGCAGCGCTTCTGCGTCGACGCGTAGGGCGGATAGTTGTACTCCGGCTGAGTGCCCGGATGATAGCTGCGATAGCGCGGCAGCTCGCCGCGCTTAGTGCCGACTTTCTTGTTCATGGGCGTCCGGTTGCTTGGCAGGCTGCGCGCGATCGAAAGCCTCCAGTTTCATGCATTGGTCGAACACGCGCATCACCGTGGGGTAAGGCGCCAGGTCGCACTGGTAGCGTTTGGCGTTGAAGATCTGCGGGACCAGGCAGCAGTCCGCCATGGTTGCCGCATTGCCATGGCAGAACTTGCCGGTGCCCGGGGTCTGCGTCAGTTCGGCTTCGAGCTTCCCGAGGCCGTCGGCAATCCAGTGGCGGTACCAGGCATTTACCTGCTCTTCCCCCAGTTCCAGGTTTTTTCGCAGGTAATTGAGCGCGCGCAGGTTATTGAGGGGGTGGATCTCGCAGGCGATCAGCAGCGCCAGCGAGCGTACGCGAGCGCGGCCAAGAGCCTCTTTCGGCACGAGCGGCGGCTGCGGATGCTTCTCGTCGAGAAATTCGATGATCGCCAGCGACTGGGTGAGGCGCGTGCCATCATCGAGTTCGAGCGTCGGCACCAGCGCCTGGGGATTCACGCGGGCGTATTCCGGCTTACGGTGATCGCCCTTCGGCAAGCTCACAAATTGCGGTTCATACGCCAGCCCTTTCAGGCTGAGCGCGATGCGCACGCGGAAAGCGGCCGAGCTGCGAAAGAAGGTGTACAGCTTCACAACGCGGGCGCGATCGTCACCTTCAGCTCGCCGACGGCGTCAATGCCGGCATGCAGCTCGTCGCCCGGCTTGACGGGCCCCACCCCCGCCGGTGTGCCGGAATAGATGAGATCGCCGGGCTCAAGGGCGTAGAACTCCGAGAGATAGGCGATCTGCTCGGGCACCGACCAGATCATTTCGGCGAGATCGGCGCGTTGGCGCTGCTTGCCGTTTACCGTGAGCCAGATGGCGCCTTTCGCGGGATGTCCGACCTTCTTCGCCGCAGCGAGCGTGCTGCAAGGCGCCGCCTCGTCGAAGTCCTTGCCGAAATCCCACGGCCGCCCGTGGTCCTTGCCCCACTGTTGCAGGTCGCGGCGCGTCATGTCGAGGCCGACGGCATAGCCGAAGATGTGGTCGTTGGCCTTTCTCGCGTCGATGCGCCGTCCGCCCTTGGCGATCGCCACCACCATTTCAGTCTCGTAATGGTAGTTGGACGTCTTCGCCGGGTAATGCACGGCGCCGCCTCCCGGCACGAGAGAGTGCGCGCTTTTCAGAAAGAAGAACGGCTGCTCACGGCCGTCGCCGCCCATTTCCTTCTGGTGCTCGGCGTAGTTGCGCCCGACACAGAAGATGCGGCGCACCGGAAAGGTATCGGAGGAGCCCGCGATCGGCAGCGCCGGCGGGGTCCACAGGGAAATCGCGTAACTCATGCAAATCCTCGAAAAAGCGGGATTTTAGTCCTTGCGCGCCAGCTCGCGCGCCAGGATTTCGCGCAGCTTGTAGCGCTGCACCTTGCCCGTGGCGGTACGCGGCAACTCGGCGACGGCGCGGACCCATTTTGGCCGTTTGTGACGCGGCAGCCTCAGCTCGCAGGCCTCGGCCGCCGCCCGCAGCGCCGCGGCCGTGTCGCCGCGCGCGGTCACGAAGAGCGCCAGGCGATCGAGACCGTCCGCATCGGGCACCAGAACGCAGGCCGCCTCGGCGATCGCGGGCTCCAGCGCCGCGGCCTCCTCGAGTTCCCCCGGCTGCACCCATTGCCCGGCAATCTTGACCAGCTCGTCGGAGCGGCCCTGGTGCACGAAAAAACCGTCGACGTCGCGCATGAACACGTCCCGCGTGCAGAACCATCCGTCGCGAAACTGCTCGCGCGTCTGCTGCGGAAGATTGGCGTAGCCGCTCGCCTGCGCCGGGTGCTTCACCCAGAGCACGCCCTGCGCATCGAGGCGGACCGCGACTCCGGCGAGCGGCTTGCCGGTGCGCGTGCCATCCGAGGTCCCGGGCGGCGTAGTCATGCAGGGAGAGAAGGTCTCCGACATGCCGTAGAGATTGAGAAGCTCGCCGCCAACCGCCCGTTTCCAGTGCTCGACGAGTTGCGGCGAAAGCCGCTCGCCGCCGGCAACGAAGCGGCGTACCGACCGGAACGGAGCGAGGCGCGCCGCCGGCTCGGCTAGCAGCCGCCGATAAACCGTCGGCACGCTGAACAGCGCCGCCGGCTGGTGGCGCGCGACGAGCTCGATCACTGCTTCGGTGTCCGGCCAGTCGGCGAACAGGATCGAGGTGGCGCCCAGCGCCAGCGTGCCGAGCAGCGCGTGCTCCAGTCCGTAGGCAAAAAAAAGTTTCGACGTGGTGAAGACGCGCTCGCCCGCGCCGATGCCGAATTCCCGGAATGCCTGCCCAAGCGAGAGAAATGCCTTGTGAGAATGGAGAATGCCCTTGGGTTGACCTGTGGTACCGGAGGTATACAAACCGAATGCAGGGGCCTCGGGTAAAGCATCGAAGGCGGATGCCTGTTTTGCGTTGCGGCAGCGCTCCTGCCACGCTGCAGCGAGCCGTCCTTCGCGCGCAAGCTCTGCAGTGAGATCCGGGCGCACCGCCGCGAACACATCCTCGACGATGACAAGACGTGCTCCGCTGTCGCGCAGGATGTGGCGGTAGTCAGCCTCGGAAATCTTGTTGTTGAGCGCGATCGCGACGCTGCCTGCGTATACCGCACCGAGCCAGGCGGCGGCGAAGTCAGGCGTGTCCCGCATGAGGAGCAGCACGCGATCTCCGGGGCGCACGCCGTACGAGGCGAGCGCGCCCGCCGCGCGTCTCAGGCGTGCGGCAAGCTCTGAGAAGGTGACCCGCTCCTCGCCGCAGAGCAGCGCAATACGCGCGCCATGGCGCGCAAGGGGCGCGTCATCGAACAGGAGTTGGGCGGCGTTCAAGCGGCGAGCGGCACTTCGGGCAGCTTGAGGCCGAGCTTGTCGACCGCGTCCTTGGCCCGCGCCATGTAGTCGTCGCGCATCTCCTCGTTCCTACGCATCTTGATGCTGTACTTGCGGAAGGTGGCGTTGTTCTTCGAGCCGCTCGAGCCGAAGAAGCGCGGCGCGCCGGGGTAGAAGCGGTTGACCGCATCCTGAACGCGCGCTTTTCCTTCAGGCGTCTCGCACAGGTCGCCACAGAAGTCCAGCCCGAACTGGGCGTGAAAGCGCTCTTCCGGCATGGTAATGCGCGCCACATTGCGCAGCGGCAGATACGAGCAGTGCAGCAGGTCCTCCACCTGCAGGATTTCGGCGAGGTCGCCGAGCATCTTGATGACGCAGAACTCCTCCCAGGTCTGCAGCGGAAAGTCGAAGATGTTGAGCGGCCGCTTCTTGTCGGGCCGCATTTCGGCGGGGCTGACGCCGATCTGGTCGGCGAGCTCCTTGAAGCGCACGTGGTGGTGGTACTCCTCCATCGCGACACGGCAGGTGAGCCACTTTGCATAGGGCGTGGGCGCGAGCGCGATGGCCGGCTCGTCGAATACCTGCGCGCCGTACAACTCGTTGAGCGCATGGCTGCGGATGATTTTCCTCACCGCCTCCTGGTATTCGGCGGGCTGGTGATGGAAATCGTCGGCGGTCTTTACTTCGGGGTACTTGGACACGTCGTGCTCCTCACAGAATGGGGTCGCCGGAAAACGCCTCCAGGTCGGTGACCAGATCGGCAAAGCCCGGCTCGAGCGCCTTGGTGGCGGCGCCGAAGCCGGCGAGATCGAATCCGCCGTGAGGCTGCAGCAGACGCTGCACCGGGCGCGGCTGCGAGAACACGAAGATCTCGCGGCCACGCGCGCCGAACAGCTGGCCGCTGACGTTTGCGGCCGCATCGCTCGAAAGAAAACTCACCAGGCGCGCCACATACAACGCCGGAACCTTGAGCGCTTTCTCCTTGTAGGCCGCCTGCGCCTCGTTCGCCGGCTTGATGCTCTCGGTGACGCGGGTCGAGGCAAACGGCGCGATCGCGTTACAACGGATGCGCGAGCGCGCGAGGTCATGCGCCACGACCCGCGTGAGGCCGATGAGCCCCGCCTTTGCCGCCGCGTAGGCGGCCTGGCCGAAGTTGCCGTAGAAGCCGGCGGTGGACACGATGTTGACGATGGTGCCCGGGGCACGGCCAGACTTCACCTGCTCGCGCATCACCGGAGTGGCGGCGGCGAGCAGCCGGTAGGCGCCGGTGAGGTTGGTGCGCAGCACAGCGTCCCAGGCCGCCGCATCGGCTTTGAAGATGAAGGCGTCGCGAATGATTGCGGCGTTGTTGACAACGATGTCGACGCCGCCGAAGCGCTGCTGCGCGAGGCCTACGGCCCGCTGCGCGGTCTCGGGTTCCGCGATGTCGCCGCATAGCGCGACGGTACCCTCCATGCGCGCCGCGACTTGCTCAGCGAGGCGCGGCTCGAGCGGTTCGCCGGAAATCGAGACGCCGGGATCGACGATGACGACCTTCGCGCCGTGATGGCGCAGGTCCTCGACGATGGCGAGGCCGATGCCGCGCGCGCCGCCGGTGACGATCGCAATGCGGTTCCCGAGGTCCATGCTCAGAGCTGATTGTAGAAGGCGTCGGCGTGGATCTGGCGCGGGGCGAGGCCGCGCGCCGCGAGCAGCGCCGTCACCGCCTCGACCATCACCGGCGGGCCTGCCAGGTATGCCATCAGGTTGTCGGTGCCGTCCCAGTCCGCGGCAACGGTTTCATGCACCAGGCCATAGCGCCGCCCGCTGTCCCCCTTTTGTTCGGACAGCACGACGTGATACTTGAAGTTGGAATGGCGCGCGGCAAGATCCCTCAGCAATGCTTCGTGGTACAGGTCGCGTTCGCTGCGCACGCCGAAATAGAGCGTCACTGGCTCGGCGCAGCCTTGCGCAAGCAGCGTGCACGCGATCGACTGGATCGGCGCCAATCCCGAGCCGCCGGCGATGAGAAGCACAGGGCCGGCGTGGCGCTCGCGCAGGTACGCAACGCCAAGCGGTCCGGACACCTTCACCTCGTCGCCGGCGTTCAGCTGCGCGGCGACGTAGCTGCTGGTGCGCCCGCCCGGCATGTGGCGCACGTGGAACACGAGCTCGGGCTCGTCCGGGGTGTTGGCCATCGAATAATGCCGCGACAGGCCCGGTGCGAACTCGAGCTGTGCATATTGCCCGGCTGAAAAGCTGAACGGGCCGCCTGCCTCGATCGCCAGTCTTAAGCCGCGGATGTCGTGAGTAAGCTCTTCGAGCTGCACCACCCGGCAGCGCATAACGCGCGACGGGTGCATCACCAGATCCTCGGCGTCGATGCGACGAATTACGGCGTCGTCCCAAACCTGGGTGCGGCAGGCGAGGATGATGCCTTTCGCGCGCTCCTCCGGCGCGAGCGCATGCTCGGAGTGCTCGAGCTCGAGGATGTCGCCCGAGACGAGCTCGCATTTGCAGGTGCCGCAGTTGCCGGCCTGGCACGAGAACGGGAAGGCGACGCCGGCGCGCAGCAGCGATTCCAGCATCGTGTCGCCGGCCCGCACCGGCACCGGCTCGCCGTGGCCTTCGAGAGTGATTTGCATGGCGCGTAGCGGCAGACTACGATGGTATCAATAGTTTGGGGCCCAAACAAAATGACCTGGGATCGCGGCGGGCTCAAGCCCGGCATGCTGCCGGGGCTGCTGGGCTACCGCCTGCGCCTTGCGCAGCAGGCGGTATTCCGCGACTTCGCCGACAGCGTCTCGGACCTGTCCCCCGGACGCGCCGGGATGCTGCTGCTGATCGACGCCAACCCCGGAGTGACGCAGAGCCGTCTCGCGCACGCGGTGGGCATCGACCGCTCCACCATGGTCGGCGTCGTGGATGCGCTCGAAGGGCGCGGGTTGATCGAGCGGCGCCGCGGCGAGGACCGACGCACCAACGGACTATGGCTCACTCGCTCGGGGCGCACGCTGGTGGCCCGGCTTAAGCGCCGCATCGAGGTGCACGAGCGTCGCGTCGCCGCTCGGCTCAGCGCCGGCGAACGGGCCCAGCTTCTCGCCCTGCTGGAGAAACTTTCCGCATAGAAAGAAAAAGGGCGCCGAAGCGCCCTTTTTCTTGATGATGCAAGTGACTGCTTACATGCGGTAGGCCGCCTCGCCGTGCGAGGTGGTGTGATCAGTAGTTGTAGGCCTTTTCGCCGTGATCGGCGAGGTCGAGGCCCTCTTCCTGTGCTTCATCGCTGGCGCGGATGCCGATCGTGAACTTCAGGAGCAGCAAGATGACGAAGGCGACGCCTCCCGACCAGACCAATGTGATGCCGATGTCCCAGAGCTGCGAAATGATCTGCGCCATGGCGTCAAAGTCACCCACCTTGTTGGCGACGTAGTCGTAGACGCCGGTGCCGCCGAACTTCGGATTAACGAACGTGCCGGTGCCCAGGGAGCCGATCATCCCGCCGATGCAGTGCACGCCGAAGGTATCGAGCGAGTCGTCGTAGCCCAGCCATGCCTTGACCTTCGTCACGGCGAAGAAGCAGAGCACGCCGGCGATGGCGCAGGTAACAAAGGCCCCCACCGGTCCGACATAACCGGCCGCTGGCGTGATTGCCACCAGACCCGCGACGATCCCTGAGCAGATGCCCAGGAGGCTCGGTTTACCCTTGACTATCCACTCGGTGAGCGCCCAGGCAATACCGGCAGTGGCGGTGCCGAACAACGTATTGAAGAACGCAATTCCGGCGCCGCCGTTGGCTTCCAGGGCCGAGCCCGCGTTGAAGCCGAACCAGCCCATCCACAGCATGCCGGTGCCGATCGCGGTCATCATGACGCTGTGCGGAGCCATTTGCACCTTGCCGTAGCCGTTACGCCTGCCGAGCATCAGCGCACATACCAGCGCCGCGATGCCGGAGTTGACGTGCACTACGGTGCCGCCGGCGAAGTCGAGCGCACCCTTCTGGAAGATGAAGCCGGCATGGCTGTTCGCCACCTCCGCCGCTTTCGCGGTCGTATAAGCATCCGGGCCATCCCAATACCAGACCATATGCGCGACAGGCAGGTACGCGAAGGTGAACCACAAGATGCTGAACAGGATCATCGCGGAGAACTTGAAGCGCTCCGCGAAGCCGCCGGTGATCAGCGCGACTGTAATCGCGGCGAAGGTCAGCTGGAACATGCAGTACACGAAATCCGGCAGGTATTGTCCCTTGCTGAAGGTCGCGGCGACCGCGGTGGCCGGGTCTTCGCCGAGCATAAACAGCTTGTCCAACGAGCCCCAGAACGGGTTGCTGCCGGCGGTGAACGCGACGCTGTAGCCGTAGATCACCCAGAGCACGGCGACGACGCAGAAGATGGAAAAGCTTTGCATCGCCGTCGACAGCGCGTTTTTCGTGCGAGCCATCCCTGCGTAGAACAGCGCGAGACCCGGTACGGTCATCAGCAGCACGAACGCCGTCGAGGTCATCATCCAGGCAACATCGCCTTTGTTGCAGTCGAACCCCTTGTCGCCGCATTTCGGCGCGGCGGCCGGCGCTGCCGCAGGCGCTTCCGCGGCAGGCTTCGCCTCGGCGCCCGGAGCGGGCGGCTTGTCCTGCGCGAACGCGGAGCTCGCCACAGCGACAAATGCGGCGATCGATCCGAGCAGCGCCAACCGTGCTAGCAAATTCTTCATGTCGTTTCTCCCCTAGAGCGCCGCCGCATCGGTCTCGCCGGTGCGGATGCGGATGACTTTTTCAAGATCGAAGACGAAGATCTTGCCGTCGCCGATCTTGCCGGTGTTGGCCGACTTCTCGATCGCCTCGATCACCTGCTCGAGCATTTCGTTCTTGATCGCGGCTTCGATCTTCACCTTGGGCAGGAAATCGACGACGTACTCCGCGCCGCGGTAGAGCTCGGTGTGCCCCTTCTGCCGGCCGAAGCCCTTCACCTCGGTCACGGTGATCCCCTGCACGCCGATCGTCGACAGCGCTTCGCGCACCTCGTCGAGCTTGAACGGCTTGATGATTGCGGTAACTAATTTCATCCTGTTCTCCCGGAGCCGGCGGGCAGTGCCCGCCGGGCCCAAAGCGTTGTCAGAACGTCTTGCCGATCGAAAGCAGCAGGGTTGCTTTCCCGGCGTCTTTCGACTCCGTGCCGCTGGTGTTCCCGAAGTTGTAGAACTCCCCGGATTTGCCCTTGGCATTTGTGTCGACGTAGGCGGCGCCAAGCACCCAGCCGCTGATGTCCTTCGTCACGCCGATTTTCCAATCGGTGTAGTCGGCGTTGCTCATGCCCTTGAACTTCAGGTGGCCGACGTGACCGTTCGCGCCCCAGCCGTTGCCCAGATCGTAGTTGCCGGAGAAGTCGACGTAATACGTATTCTTGGTTCCCGGGGTACTGAAGTAGTCATCGATCGAGTCGAAGAACTTGAGCGATAGCCACTTCCAGCTCCCGCCGATGTAGATCTCCTTGTTGTCCACCTTGCCCGAATGGATCGCCAAGGTCTTGTTGTTTTGCACAAGCGGGAAGGTCGTCGGTCCCGCCTTGGTGCCCGGGTAGTAGTAATAGATAAAGCCGACGTCGAGGCCGAGATCGCCAAAGGCCTTTTTGTAACCGCCGTAGAAATCCATTTCGATGTTGCCGCCGGGAAAGCCTGCGCCTTGGCTGACGTTGGAGTTCCAGTTGCCGGCGTAGAGGCCGCTGGCGTGGGCGTAGTCGAATCCGCCCTGGAAGGCCGGCTTCTGAAACGTTTGCGAAATGCCGCGGAACCGGTAGTCGGTGATCAGCGTGGCGTTTCCGGTGAGCGGTGACGGGGCGGCCGCTTGGGCAGCCGCGAGGCCCGGCACTAGTAAGGCGGCGGCGACTGACAATGAAAGAATGGACTTGCGCATCGAAACTCCCCTCGGTCGTTGGTAGAAAAGAATTGCTCCCCGACACTTAGCATCTCCTGTGCCAGATGTTTTTCTCTTGTCTATTAACGGGTTGCAAAGTGGGGGGATGGGTGGCGCCCAAAGATAGTGCACGCCGACTCGCCGGCCGCCCGAAACTGGTGCGCAGTGCGGTGATACCTTCAACCCATGATCGATAGGAGCCTGTTCGACGAACTGAACGAGCGGATCGGCGAGGCGCTGCGCAATTCGCCGGCGCAGGACATCGAGCGCAACCTGCGGGCGCTGCTCGCGGCATGGCTCGATCGGCTCGACTTGGTTCTGCGCGAGGATTTCGAGGTGCAGAAAAAGCTCCTCGAGCGCGCGCAGGCGAAGCTCGCGGAGCTCGAGCGGCGCATCGGCGAGCTCGAATCGCGCGCCCAAGGCAAGCGTTCCGGGTAAACCACGCTGCACCACGCCGCGTTGCTCGCGTGGGGAATTCACATGACCGTCGCCACGGTAGCGAGCCGCGCGCTCGCGGGTATCGACGCGCCCGAGGTGACCGTCGAGGTGCATCTCGGGCCGGGGCTTCCCGCGTTCCATATCGTCGGCCTGCCTGACGCGGAAGTTCGCGAAGCCCGCGATCGCGTGCGCGCGGCGCTCAACCATGCGCACTTCGAATTCCCGGCGCGCCGCATCACGGTGAATCTAGCGCCCGCGGAGCTGCCCAAGGATTCGAGCCGCTTTGACCTGCCGATCGCGCTCGGCATTCTGGCGGCCAGCGGGCAGCTCGACGCCGATGCGCTCGCCGGGCATGAGTTTGCGGGCGAGCTCTCGCTCACGGGCGAGCTGCGCGCGGTACGCGGTGCTCTCGCCATGGCGCTTTCGGCTCGCAGCGCCGGCCGTGCTTTCGTGTTGCCGGAGGGAAATGCGCCCCAGGCAGCGCTCGCCGAGGGCGCGCGCATTCTGCCGGCGCGCACGCTTCTTGAGGTGGTCGCCCATCTGGCAAGCGAAGCGCCGCTTGCCCAATACGCCGAGGGGGCGCGCGCCATACCGCCCGCCTACGCCGACTTCGCCGACGTTAAGGGCCAGCAGCAGGTCAAGCGCGCGCTGGAGGTCGCGGCCGCCGGTGGCCATAGTGTCCTGATGGTCGGGCCGCCGGGCACCGGCAAATCGATGCTCGCGGCGCGGTTTCCGGGCATCCTGCCGCCCCTGTCGGAGGCCGAGGCGCTCGAAGTCGCGGCGATCCACTCGGTGTCGAGTAAGGGATTCGACGTGGTGCACTGGGGCGAGCGGCCGTTTCGCGCGCCGCATCACAGCGCTTCGGCGGCCGCCCTGGTCGGCGGTGGCAATCTGCCGCGGCCCGGCGAAATCTCGCTCGCGCACCACGGCGTTCTGTTCCTCGATGAGCTGCCGGAATTCGACCGCGATGTTCTGGAAGCCTTGCGCGAGCCGCTCGAATCCGGCCGCGTCTCAATCGCGCGTGCGGCGCGCCAGGCGGAGTTTCCGGCGCGTTTTCAGCTCGTCGCCGCTATGAACCCCTGCCCCTGCGGACATTGCGGCGACCGAACCGGCCGCTGCCGCTGCACGCCCGAACGCATCGCACGCTACCGCGGACGCGTGTCCGGACCGCTTGCCGATCGCATCGACATCAAGCTTGAAGTGCCCGCGCCGCGCGAAGCAGAGCTAGTGGCGCCGGTGCCGGGCGAGGCGTCGTGCGCCATCCGCGGCCGGGTCGTACAGGCGCGCGAGATGCAGCTCGCACGCCAACATAAGCCCAACGCGCTCCTCGGCACACGCGAGATCGACCGTCATTGCGCCACCAACCGCGACGGCGACCAGATCTTGCGCCATGCGCTAGCCCGGCTGCTCCTCTCGGCGCGCGCCTATCACCGGGTGCTGCGTATCGCGCGCACCATCGCCGATCTCGGGGCCACCTCCGCCATCACCGCCGAGCACATCGCCGAAGCGATACAGTATCGCCGTCTCGACGCGAGCTTCTGACGCGGTATGGCGACCTATGCGATTGGCGACGTCCAGGGCTGTTATGACGAGCTGCGAGAGTTGCTCGACCGCATCGGGTTCGAGCGTACGCGCGACCGTCTTTGGTTCGTCGGTGACCTGGTCAATCGCGGCCCCAAATCGCTCGACGTACTGCGCTTCGTGCGCGAACTCGGCAAGCGCGCGATCACGGTGCTAGGCAACCACGATCTCCATTTGGTGACGCAGCATGAAAGCTTTGAGCGGCGACGCAAGGACGACACTTTCGACGACGTCCTCGGGGCACCGGATGCCCGCGAGCTCGTCGATTGGCTGCGCGCGCGCCAGATGATGCACGCGGAGGGCCGCTACGCCATGGTGCATGCCGGCCTTCTCCCCCAATGGACGGTCCACAAGGCATTGGCTTTGGCCGGAGAGGTGGAGGCGGCGCTGAACGCGCCGAATTACCGCGAGTTCCTCGCCAACCTGTATGGCAGCGAGCCCGACCAATGGAACGATGCCCTCGCCGGCTGGGACCGGCTCAGGGTCATCGTCAATGCGATGACGCGGCTGCGATTCTGCACTCGCGAAGGGCGCATGGACTTTCGTGCGAAGGGCGCGACGCCGCCAGCCGGCTATCTCGCCTGGTACGAAACGAGACCCAAAGAAGAGGAAACGATCGTCTGCGGGCACTGGTCGGCGCTCGGCCTGAAAATCACCGAACGTGTTGCGGCGCTCGACAGCGGCTGCGTGTGGGGCGGGCGGCTCACCGCGCTGCGGCTGGAGGACCGGGCGCTCTATCAGATACCATGCCCCGGCTATCAGTCCGCAGGAGGAGAAGAATGAGCGATTGCGTCTTTTGCCGGATCGTCGCGAAGCAGATCCCCGCGACGGTGGTGCACGAGGATGCCGACACGCTGGCCTTCATGGACATCGGGCAGGTGAATCCCGGGCACGTGCTGGTGGCGCTCAAAACGCACGCCGACAACCTGTTTGCGCTCGAGGACGCGCAGGCGGCGGCGGTTTTCCGCGCCTGTGCACGGGTGGCACGCGCCATCCGGGAGGCGTTTGCCCCGCAAGGCTTGTCGGTCTATCAGGCGAACGGCAAGGCGGCCGGACAGACCGTGATGCACCTGCACGTGCACCTTGTGCCGCGGCACGAGAACGACGGGATGAATCTCACCTGGCCGGTTAAAAATCCGCCGCGTGAGAAGCTCGAGGAATACGCGGCGAAGATCCGCCAGAAGCTGCGTTAGGGTGTCACGCGGGTAACGCCCCCCGAGGTGAGCAGGCGCACGCGCTGTCCCGGGGTGAAGCTCTCGTCGGCCTCCTGGACGATGGCGCGCAGCTCGCCGCTGTCGAGCTTGACGGTGATCTCCAGGGCGTCCTTGCTGGTCATCTTCTCTTCGATGGTATTGCCCGCCACACCGCCCGCGACACCGCCGAGCACCGTGGCCACTGCCGATCCCTTGCCGTGCCCGACCCCGCTGCCGGTCACCCCCCCGACCACACCGCCTGCGGCCCCGCCGATGCCCGACTGGCCGCCCTGGATCGTCACTTTGCGCACCGAGTCGACGGTGGCGAAACGCACCAGCTGCTCGCGCCCGGCTTCGTGCTTGGCGTAGACATTGGCCGATTCATGCGTGGCGCACCCCCCGAGAGCTGCCGCCGCTGCTGCCATAAGAAGCATCGTTTTCATCGTCTTATCCTTTCCACGGTGAATAGCCGAAGGCGCGGCGAAATCTCGCCTCGATTTCTTCGCGCGTCGGTGCGTGGTTCTGGGCGCCGCGTTGCGCGATCTTGATGGCCCCCATCACGGCCCCTAGTTTACCGGTGCTCGGCCAGTCCCACCCGTGCGCGATGCCATAGAGCAGTCCGGCGCGGTACGCGTCGCCGCAGCCCGTCGGGTCCGCCAGGGCCTCTGCTTGAACGCATGGAATCTCGTGACGTTGACCGCCGGCGAGGATGACCGACCCCTTCGCGCCCAGGGTGAAAACCAGAGCTTTGGCACTGCGGGCAATGTCCTCCAGGCTGCGTCCGGTCTTTTCCTCGAGCAGCTTTCCCTCGTAGTCGTTCACCGCGACGTAATGGGCAAAGCCCAGAAACTCCGCCAGCTCCTCGGCCGAAAACATCGGCAGCCCCTGGCCGGGGTCGAACAGCACCGGGACACCCTGCTGCCGGCACTCGCGCGCGTGCTGCTGCATGCCGTGCTTGCCATCCGGCGCGATGATTGCCAGCCCCGCCTGCAGCTCTCGCCCGACGTGATTTTCGTGTGAATGGTTCATCGCCCCCGGATGGAAAGCGGTGATCTGATTGTCGTCGAGATCCGTGGTGATGAATGCCTGAGCGGTGAATTGCCCGCGGATGCGCTTGAACAGCGCCGTATCGATGCCGAGCCCATCGAAGCGATCGACATAAGGCTGGATGTCCTCTCCGACGGTAGCCATCACCAGCGGATCTTCGCCGAGCAGCCGCAGGTTATACGCGATGTTTCCTGCCGTGCCGCCGTATTCCCGGCGCATCTCCGGAGTGAGGAAGCACACGTTCAGGATATGCAGCTGGTCGGGCATCAGATGGTTGCGGAAGCGGTCCGGGAACACCATGATGGTGTCGTACGCAATCGAACCGGTGACGAGGATTTTCATTCGCTGCAGTCAGCGCGATGGAGACACAGGCGGTAGCCCTTCGGCCGCACGCTGCTGGTATCGAGATAAAGCGTTAAAGACTCTTCGCCGCCGGCTTCCATGCCTTGCGCGATGCGTTGAGCTGAGCGCACGCCGCGGAGATACTCGAGCGGGAACAGCACGCGGCGCAGCACCGGGCGCTGCTTCTCGTCGGTGAAGGTCAATTCCATAGCCGGGTATTGCTGCGGGAAGCGGGCGCGATTGCGCAGCACGGCGTGGAGCACTACCAGGCTTTCGCGCCGCCCATCGGCATGGATCTCCGATGATTCGATGCTGATCAACTTCGGCCGTCTTGGCAGCGGCACGTCGCAGCCGAGCGCGCGGCAAGCTGTCTCGAGCGCGGGGCGCGATTCGGGAAAGAACTCGGTGATTTCGGTGCGCGAGCGGTAGCTTTGCCAGACCAGCAGCGCAAACGCGATGAATGCCAGCAGACCCCAAAGCAGCCTGCGGCGCACCGGTTGCTCGCGCGCCATGAAAGGCGGCGGCGCTTCATCCTTCGCCGCTTTGGGCGGTGGCGCCTGCGGCCGGCGCGACGGGTCGAAGAGTCCCAGTTGCGGCGAGGGCTCGAGCACCAGCGGCCCGGCGCCCTCCTCCAGCAAACCGGCAATGCCGTCAAACACCGTGCCGCACTTCCCGCAGCGCACTTTGCCGCCGCGCGCGGCGAGTTGCGTGCGATGGACGCGAAACGCGGTCCCGCACGTCGCGCAGCGGGTAACGAGGCTCATTTGCGAACGCCCTCGATGAGCGCCCAGCCCTCCTCGAGCGAAGAGATGCCGATTTCGAACCCGGGGGCATAAGCAGCCGCGGCCTCAAGCGCCTGCGACTCGAGCACCCCCGCGAGCGCGATGCGGCCGCGCGGCGCGGTGCGTGCGGTGAGCAATGGCGCGAGCATGATGAGCGGTTGGGCGAGGATGTTGGATACCACCACGTTGTAGAGTGCCGGTGCCAGCGCGCCGGGCAGCGCCGCGCGGACCGGCGCGCCGTTCGCGCGTGCGTTCGCTGCGGTGGCATCGAGCGCTTGCGGATCGATATCGACTGCGTCGACGCGCGCCGCGCCGAGCTTTGCCGCGGCGATCGCCAATATACCCGACCCGCAACCGTAGTCGAGAACGTCTTCGCCACCCTGCACTTCGCGTTCGAGAAAGCGCAGCACGAGCCGCGTCGTGGGGTGGCTACCGGTGCCGAAGGCAAGCCCGGGATCAAGCCGGATTACCGCGCGGCCATCCGCAGGTGCCGCGTGCCAGCTCGGGCCGATCCAGAGGCGCGCGCCGATCTCGAGCGGCGCGAATTGCGCCTGGCTGCCGCGCACCCAATCCTGGTCCTCGACCTGTTCGACGCGAAACTCCGGTGCGCGCTCGAGTCCGGCCGCGGTGGCGGCGTCGCGCACCAGTGCGCCGGCATCGGCGTGCATCCCAAGCAGCGCTCCCACCGCTTGCTGCGCGCCTTGCGGATTCTCGAGCGACACCGACTGCGCACCCGCGTCGAGGAGCGCCTGCGTGAAGCGCTCGGCCGCGTCCGCGTCGACTTGCAGCGTGAGCGCGAGCCAAGGCATCACTTCTTCTTTTTCTGCTCCTGGACCAGCTTCTGCTCGAGATAGTGGATCGACACGGCGCCGCGCAGGACGCGGATGTCGTTCAGCATTTCACGATGCAGCGGGATATTGGTCTGGATACCCTCCACAACCATCTCCGAGAGCGCGACGCGCATGCGGCCGAGGGCCTGCTCGCGGTTGGCGCCGTAGGCGATCACCTTGCCGATCATCGAGTCGTAGTTGGACGGCACGCTGTAGCCCTGGTAGATGTGGGAGTCGACCCGGATTCCCGGGCCACCGGGCGGGTGGTAGGACGTGATCTTTCCCGGCGAAGGAGTGAAGCGGTACGGATCCTCGGCGTTGATGCGGCACTCGATGGCATGACCGCGCAGCTCGATGTCCTTCTGCCTGACGCGCAGCTTCTCGCCGGCGGCAATGTGAATCTGCTCCTGCACCAGGTCGATGCCCGTGATCATCTCGGTCACCGGGTGCTCGACCTGGATGCGCGTGTTCATCTCGATGAAATAGAACTCGCCCTCCTCGTACAGGAACTCGAACGTGCCGGCGCCGCGGTAGCCGATCTTGCGGCAGGCTTCGACGCATCGCTCGCCGATCTTGTCGCGCAGCTTGGCCGGCAGGTCGGGCGCGGGCGCCTCTTCCATCACCTTCTGGTGCCGGCGCTGCAGCGAGCAGTCGCGCTCTCCCAAGTGGACCGCGTTCTTATGTGCGTCGGCCAACACCTGGATCTCGATGTGGCGCGGATGCTCGAGGTATTTCTCGAGATATACGGAGGGGTTGGCGAACGCCGCCTGTGCCTCCGCGCGCGTCATGCTGACCGCGTTGAGCAGCGCCGCCTCGGTATGCACGACGCGCATGCCGCGTCCGCCGCCGCCGCCGGCCGCCTTGATGATCACCGGGTAGCCGACCTTGCGTGCGACGCGCACGATTTCCTTCGCATCCTCGGGCAGCGCTCCGTCGGAGCCCGGCACCGTGGGCACCCCGGCTTTCGACATGGCCTGCTTGGCGCTGACTTTGTCGCCCATCAACCGGATATTTTCGGGGCGGGGGCCAATGAAGACGAAACCCGAACGCTCGACCTTTTCCGCGAAATCGGCGTTCTCGGACAAGAACCCGTACCCCGGATGGATCGCCTCGGCGTCGGTGACCTCGGCCGCGCTAATGATCGACGGAATGTTCAAGTAGCTGGCAGCCGCCGGCGGCGGACCGATGCAAACCGATTCGTCGGCCAGCTTGACGTATTTGGCCTCCGTGTCGGCCTCCGAGTGCACGACCACGGTGCGGATGCCCATCTCGCGGCAGGCGCGCTGGATACGCAGCGCGATCTCGCCGCGGTTGGCAATCAGGATTTTCTCGAACATCCTAGCCGAGGATGAACAGTGGCTGCCCGTACTCCACCGGCTGGCCGTTTTCGACCAGCACCGCTTTCACCACGCCGGAAGCGTCGGCCTCGATCTCGTTCATCAGCTTCATCGCCTCAATGATGCAGATCGTCTGGCCCTCCTTGATGGCCTGGCCGACTTCGACGAAGGGCTTGGCGTCGGGCGACGGCGAACGGTAGAAGGTTCCCACCATGGGGGCCTTCACCACGTGGCCCTCCTGACCGGGCTCGGGCTCGGCCACCGGCGGCGCGGCCGGAGCTGGCGCAGGACGCGGCTCCGCAGGCGGTGCGGCCGTGGCTAAGCCGAGCGCCGCGGCCGAGGCCGGCGTGATGCTGGCCGCCCCGCCCTTCACGATCTTCACCTTCTCCTCGCCCTCGGTGATCTCCAGCTCCGCGATCCCGGACTCCTGCACGAGGTCGATCAGCTTTTTCAGCTTGCGCAGATCCATAGCTTCCTCCCTCGGAGCACCGGCTCAGCTCCGGGCGTTGGCGTTTTCCTGATTTTCGGTATTTTTCGCGGGAGAACGCCGCATTTTAGCGCAGGAGGCGCTCGACCACCCCCTCGAGTCCTGCCCGGGTAAACGCCCCGAGTCGCCGGTGCGCCACGGCGCCCAGGCGGTCTAGCACCACGGTATAGGGGAGCGCCCCAGGTTCGTTGCCGAGGCGGCGCATTAAATCTAGCGCCCCCATGCCGGTTACCAGCACGGGATAAGTGATGTGGTAGCTTTTGACGAATTCATGGACTTTTAGTCGATGATCGATGCCGATGCCTACAATTTCGATGCCTTTAGCGGCAAATTTTTCCCGTACGGCAACCAATACGGGGATCTCTTCCCGGCAGGGAGCGCACCAGGTTGCCCAGAAGTTGGAGACCAGCACCCGGCCTTGCCACTCCCGCAAGCTGCGCCTGGCGCCGGAAACGTCTTCAAACGGCGCCGTGAGCAATTCCGCCGCTCCAATTTGGCTTTGCAGGGCCAGTGCGCCGACCAAGGCCCCGGCCACGGCGGCTCCGGCGCCGATCGCGCCGAGGATCAGGACCTCACGTCTGGCCGGCGCCATCGCGCAGGAGCGCCCCGACCTCGGCGATGCCGGCACGGTCCATCACCCGGCCCGCTTGCGAGGTCTTAAGCGCGAGGCGCTCGTCGCGCGGATCGAATACCGACAGCTTGAGGGGAGCGCCCTGCCACGACAGCGACAGCACGCTGACCGCGTGCGCGCGGTCCCCCGAGTAGCGCCGGCCCTCATGCGTCGTATAGGCAATGCTGCGGTCCACCAGGAACAGCTCGACATCCTTGGCGCTTTCGGGGAACAGCTGCAGCTCGATCTCGGCGTAGCGCCCTGCGATGCCCTTCAGGACAGGGCCGGTCAGGTACGGGTTGAAGCGTTCGAGCGCGCGCATCGCGTCGAACGCCATGCGACGCAGCTCCGCGATACGAAGCGGGTGCTCCTCGGCTTGGTAGAGAGCGCGGTAAGCCCGCAACTCGGCTTCGACCTCATCGTTCCCTGGCAGCGCCTGCGCCTCAGCGGCGCCGAGCCGGCGCGCTGCCTTGCGCTTGGCGAGAGCAAAGTCCTCGATGCCGTCCTCGGCCATGATGCGCGCCGCTGTCGCAGCGATGCGCGCCCGCATTCCGGTCGGTCGAGTGCTCTTGCGGCTCATGGCTGCCGCTCAATCATAGCGTAGGGGTCGCGCGGCCCTTCGACTAGAATCTGCGCCCTTATCCATGGCGGCTCATCTTCACATCCTAGGAATTTGCGGCACCTTCATGGGCGGCATCGCGGCGATCGCGAAGACCGCGGGCTACCGCGTGACCGGCTGCGATGCGAACGTCTATCCGCCAATGAGCGAGCAGCTCGCGGCGCTCGGCATCGAGCTCACGGAAGGTTTCGGCGAGGATCAACTCGCGCTGCGGCCCAATGTATGGGTCATCGGCAACGTCGTCACGCGCGGCAACCCTTTGGTGGAGGCGATTCTCGATAGCGGGGAACGCTACGTTTCGGGGCCCCAGTGGCTTGCCGAGAACGTGCTCGGCGGCCGGCACGTCCTCGCGGTCGCGGGCACCCATGGCAAGACCACCGCGTCTGCCATGCTGGCGTGGGTCCTCGAGCGCGCCGGCCACTGTCCAGGGTTCCTGATCGGCGGGGTGCCCCTCGACTTCCCGGTATCCGCCCGGCTCACCGGCTCGCCGTGCTTCGTCATCGAGGCTGACGAGTACGACACGGCTTTTTTCGACAAACGCTCGAAGTTCGTGCACTACCACCCCCGCACTGCAATATTGAACAATTTGGAGTTCGATCATGCAGACATCTTCGCCGATCTGGAGGCGATCGAGCGCCAATTCCACCACTTCGTGCGGATTGTGCCGCGTTCCGGACTGATCGTCGCCAACGGCGCTGATGCCGCGGTGCAACGAGTCCTTGAGCGAGGGTGTTGGACGCCAGTGGAGAGCTTCGGCGTGCCCGGGGGTTGGGAAGCGGGTGAACCGGATGCGCAGGGGGGCTTTGAAGTCGCGTGGCGGGGCAGGGTCCTCGGGCGGCTGAGGTGGCAGCAGGTGGGGGCCCACAACCGCATGAATGCGCTGGCCGCCATCGCCGCGGCGCGCCATGTCGGTGTCGAACCGGCGAAGGCGCTGGAGGCGCTCGGCAGCTTTTCGGGGGTGCGCCGGCGCATGCAGGTACGGGGAAGCGCGCGGGGAGTGACGATCTACGACGATTTCGCGCATCATCCAACCGCCATCCGCACGGCGATCGAGGGGCTAAGGCAGCGCGAGAAGCAGGGCCGGATCCTGGCAGTGCTCGAGCCGCGCTCGAACACGATGAAGCGGGGCGTGTTGAAGGACGCGCTTCCCGCGAGCGTCGAGCCGGCCGATCGCGTTTATGTTTATACCGAGGGACTGTCCTGGGACGCACCCGCGGTATTTGCGCGCCTCGGCAAGCGGGCGCGCTGTGTAACCGATCTCGACGTCCTCGTCGCCGCAGTGGCCGCCGAAGCACGCGCCGGAGACCACATTCTTGTCATGTCCAACGGCGGCTTTGGCGGTATCCACGAGAAACTCCTTGCCAAGCTAGGGCAGGGAGCAGGGATGTGATCGTCTATCTCCATGGGTTCAATTCCTCGCCGCAGTCCCATAAGGCACAAGTGCTAGGACGCTACATGGAGGAGCTCGGCTTGGGCGCCCAATACGTTTGTCCGGCGCTGCCGCCGCTTGCCAGCCAGGCAATCGGCGAGGTCGAAGGGATCCTGAAGCCCCGGCAAGGCGCCCCGGTCTGCTTCGTCGGGTCTTCGCTGGGCGGTTTCTACGCCACCTACCTCGCCGAGCAGCATGGGGCGAAGGCGGTGCTGATCAATCCGGCAATCGACCCGCACGTCGGGCTGCGCGCCTATCTCGGTGCGCAGAAAAACCTCCACACCGGCGAGCCGTACGAGCTGACCGAAGCTCACCTGCGTGAATGGAAGAACATGTACACCGAACGCCTCACCCCGCAGCGCTACCTGCTGCTGGTGGAGACCGGCGACGAGGTGCTCGACTACCGCAAGGCGGTGGCGCGCTATGCCGGAGCGGAACAGTTCGTGATCGAGGGCGGCGATCACAGCCTGCAGAGCTTTGCGGAGCACTTGCCGCGCATCGTGCGCTTCGCAGGGCTGCCGCGCTGACGATGCAAGTCCTTTACGAGGAGGAGGGCGACCTCAAGGTCGGCGCGGTCCTCGCCCAGGCGCCGGCGTCATTCCAGGTGGAAAGCCCGCACGGCAGGCGCTCGAAGATCAAGGCGGCGAACGTGCTGCTCGCCTTCGAGCGGCCGCCCGGCGCGGAGCTGCTCGTCGAAGCGCAGAAGTTCGCCGCCGATCTGGACATCGAGTTCCTCTGGCAATGCAGCGGCAGCAGGGAGTTCGGCTTCCAGGAGCTGGCGCGCGACTATGTAGGCCGGGAACCGACGCCGGTGCAAGCCGCCGGCGTGCTGATGAAGCTCCAGTCAGCGCCCATGTACTTCTACCGGCGCGGCAAAGGCCGCTTCCAGGCGGCGCCGGAAGAGACCCTCAAGCTGGCTCTCGCCGGCGTCGAGAAGAAGAAGCGGGTGCAGGAGACGGTCGCCGCATGGACCCAATCGCTTGCACGCTACGAGTGCCCGCCCGAGATCGCGGCGTTGCGGGAGGAATTGCTGTACGCGCCCGAGCGCGCCAAGGCGGAAACCAGGGCCTTCGAGCAGGCCTGCAAGGACACCGGCCTTACGCCCGCGCGCCTGCTCGAGCGCTGCGGCCTGCTGCGCGATCCGCACGAATACCACCTGCAGCGCTTCCTGCATGAATTCTTTCCGCAAGGCACACGCTTCCCGGCCCACGAAGTGCCGCCGACGCCGGAGGGCTTGCCGCTCGGTCCGGCCGCCGCGTTCAGCCTGGACGACATCGGCACGACGGAGATCGACGACGCGTTTTCCGTGCAGCGCAGCGCCGCAGGCGTGCTGCGCATCGGCATTCATATCGCAGCGCCGGCGCTGGGCTTTGCGCCGGGCTCGTCGCTCGACAGCATCGCCCGCGAACGGCTTTCGACGGCCTACATGCCGGGCCGCAAATACACCATGCTTCCCGAGGACGTGATCGAGCGCTTTTCGCTGGATCACAGCGGCGAGCGGCCTGCGGTGTCGCTCTACTTCGATGTGTCCGAAAACGACTGGACGCTGAAGGCACGGCACACCCGCCTCGAGCGCGTGCCGATCACCGCCAATCTGCGGCATGCCCAGTACGCCGTGCTGAACGATGCGTTGGCGTCCGGAGCAAGTACCGGTCTTGCCTTCGAGGACGAGATGCGCACGCTCTGGGGCCTGGCCGGGGCGCTCGAAGCTCGTCGTGGGCGACCGGGCGCGGGCAGCGCGATGCTCGAATACACGTTTTACGTGGAGGGCGACCGGGTGCGCATCGTGCCGCGAAAGCGCGGCGCGCCGCTCGACAAGCTGGTCTCTGAAATGATGATCCTCGCCAACAGCAGCTGGGGCGAGCTGCTCGCCGAACGCGATGTCGCGGCAATCTATCGCGTGCAATCGACGGGCAAGGTTCGGCTCAGCGTGCACCCGGAGCCGCACGAGGGTCTCGGCGTCGCGTGCTATGCGTGGATGACGTCGCCGTTGCGGCGCTATGTCGACCTCGTTAACCAGTGGCAGCTCATCGCCGCGCTGGAGGGCCGTCGGCCGCCGTTTGCGCGCAACTCCGATGCGCTGCTCGCCGCCTTGCGCGCCTTCGAGGTTACCGCGGCGCGCTATGACGAGCATCAACGGACGATGGAAACGTACTGGAGCCTGCGCTGGCTGCTGCAGGAAAGCATCCAGTCCACTGAGGCGGTGGTACTGCGCGAAAACCTGGTGCGCTTCGAAGGTCTGCCGCTCGCGACGCGCGTGCCTTCGCTTCCGGAGGCCGCTCCCGGGACCCGCGTTCGGGTGGAACTGAAAGCGGTCGATTTACTCGAACGCTCGGTGTCGGCGCTGTACCGCGAAACGCTCGGCGGAGACGCGACCGTGGTGGAGGATGACACGGCAGACGCTGGCTAAAAAACTTAGAATATGAAAGGCTTGTGGGACTAAGGTGAGATCGCACTTGACCATCAGCAGCGATGACCGGGTGCTCGGCGCGGCACTCGGGCTCTCGATCCTGATTCACGCGGCGATGCTTTCGGTGCATTTCAAGGTTCCCGACTCGCTGGGCTGGAAGGCGGCCAATCAGCCGCTCGAAGTGGTCCTCGTGAACGCGAAGACGCGGGAAAAGCCCACCAGGGCCGACGTGCTGGCCCAGGCGAATCTCGACCGCGGCGGCAACGTCGAGGAGCGGCGCCGGGCTAAGACCCCGCTGCCGGTGACGGAGCCGCGGCGCCCCGGCAAGGACCTTGCCGATGCGCAGCGACGCGTGCAGCAGCTCGAGGCGCAGCAGCAAAGGCTGCTTGCGCAAGCGCAGGAGTCGCAAAACCGCGTGCCCGTCGAAACGCCGCGCGCCGAGCGAGCCGAGCAGCCGACGCCGCAGCCGTCGGGGCGCGACCTTGCCGATCTGTCGCTTGCCGCGATGCGGCTCCAGGCGCAGATCGACAAGCAGATCGAGCAGTACCAGAAGCGCCCGCGCAAGAAATTCATCGGTGCGCGCGCCAGTGAATACCGGTTTGCGCAGTACGAGGAGGACTGGCGGGTGAAGGTCGAGCGCGTCGGCACGCTGAACTATCCTCCCGAGGCGCGCGGCAAAATTTACGGCAACCTGCGCCTGACCGTCACCATCCGGCCCGACGGCAACGTCGAGTCGATCGAGCTCGACCGCTCCTCCGGCTTGAAAGTGCTCGACGCCGCTGCATTCAAGATCGTGCGCATGGCGACGCCGTTCGCAGCCTTCCCCCCCGATATCCGCCGCGACACGGATCTTCTCGTCATCACGCGAACCTGGTTCTTCGGCCAAGGCGACAAGATCTGGACCGAATGACCCGGGCAGGCCGGCGCTGGGGTCTGCTGCGCGGCCTCGCGAGCGCGTGGAAGGTCTTCTGCTACAGCCTCGGCACGCTTGTGGCGGGCGCGCTGCTGGTGCAATTGTGGTTCTTCGGCCACATCCTCTATTGGAACTGGTACGAACCGACCTCAACGGCCTTCATGGAACGCCAAGCCGCGCAGGTGCAGCAGCAATGGGTCCCCTATGAGCGCATCTCGGTGCATCTCAAGCGCGCCGTGGTCGCCGCCGAGGACGCTCGCTTTCTGGACCATGACGGTTTTGACTGGCAGGCGATCCAGCTCGCGATGGCGAAGAACGAGCAGCGCGGAAAGCTGGTGGCGGGGGCTTCGACCATCAGCCAGCAGCTGGCGAAAAACCTGTTCCTGTCGGGCGAGCGTTCCTGGATCCGCAAGGGCCAGGAAGCGGCCATCACGTGGATGCTGGAGCACACACTGTCCAAGCGGCGCATCCTGGAGCTGTACCTGAACGTCGCGGAATGGGGCGAGGGCGGGGTGTTCGGCGCCGAGGCGGCAGCGCGCCATCACTTCGGTGTTCCGGCGTCGGCGCTGTCTCCCGACCAGGCCGTCTGGCTCGCGGCGATCCTGCCCAGCCCGCGACGCTACAGCCGCGGCCGCAGCACCCCGTACCTCGCCGAAAGGGTCGTCGCGATCTACGCCCGCATGGGGGACGCGCAGATCCCCTGATACGCTTCTGCCATGCACGAAGCGCCGACGCGTCTGGAAGTCGAGGAGCTGCAGGAGATCCTGCGCGTGGTGCAGGAGCTGCTCTCGCACGAGAAGCCGCTGGCGCGCCAGTATCTGGTGGAGCTGCGCGGACGCCTCGACGGCCTGCACGCCGCCGACATCGCCTACATCCTTGAAGCCTTGCCGCTCGAAGAGCGGCTTGCGGTCTGGGACCTCGTCAAGGCCGACCGCGACGGCGAAATCCTGCTCGAAGTGTCCGACGCGGTGCGCGAGACGCTCATCGCGAGCATGGACTCGGAAGAGCTGGTCGCAGCCGCCGAGACCCTCGAGGCCGATGAGCTCGCCGATATCGCCGCCGATCTTCCGGCGAGCGTCATCGAGGAGGTGGTGCAGTCGCTGCCCGCGGGGGAGCGCGAGCGGCTGCGCGCCGCGCTCTCTTATCCGGAGGGTTCGGTCGGGTCGCTGATGGACTTCGATCACGTGGCGGTGCGCGACGATGTCACCCTCGAAGCCGCCACCCGCTACCTGCGCCGCATGGACGAGCTTCCCGACCACACTGACCAGTTGTTCGTCGTCGATCGCGAGCAGGTGCTCAAAGGCACCCTGCCGCTCGCGCGCCTGATCGTCGCCGACCTCGAGCTGGGCGTCGCCGGCATCATGGTGCACGAGAGCGTCAAGCTCTACCCGGAGGACCGCGCCGAGGACGCCGCCAATGCCTTCGAGCGCTACGACTTGGTGTCGGCGCCGGTCGTCGATGCGAGCGGCCGCCTGATCGGGCGCCTCACGGTGGACGCGGTAGTGGACTACATCCGGCAGCAGAGCGCCGAGTCGCAGTTGGCCGAGGCCGGCCTGCGACACGAAGAGGACGTGTTCGCACCCGTGCTCGACAGCTTCAAGAACCGCTGGGCCTGGCTCGCGATCAACCTCGTGACCGCCTTCATCGCCTCGCGCGTCATCGGCGCGTTCGAGGAATCGATTGCGCGGCTGGTGGCCCTCGCGGCGCTGATGCCGATCGTCGCGGGCATCGGCGGCAATTCCGGCAACCAGACGATCACCATGATCGTGCGCGCGCTCGCGCTGGGCCAGATTCAGGGCTCGTACTGGGCAAAGCTGCTCGCCAAGGAGATCGGCGTGGCGCTGCTGAACGGCGTGGTATGGGGAACGCTGCTCGGCGCGATCGCGTACGCGTTCTATAGCAACGTGGCGCTCGCCGGGGTGATGGCGCTTGCCATGACCCTCAATCTCCTGCTCGCCGCGACGATGGGGGTTGCAATCCCCTGGGTGCGCGCGCGCTTCGGCAAGGATCCTGCTGTCGGCTCGTCGGTGCTAATCACCGCCTGCACGGACTCCGGCGGGTTTTTCATTTTTCTTGGACTTGCGACGCTGTTCCTGGTTTGAGGGCGTGCGCAATGCGCCGCGCGTTGGCAAGATGTGTCTTCAGCGCGGAATCGAAAAGCGCGACTCGCTGCTGAAAAACGGCCCCCATGTAGCTCGACGCGTCGGCCGGCGGCAGGCTGAGCCACGCATCGGCTTCGCCCGCCTCCGCCACGATGTCCATGTCCTGCTTGCGCGCAAGATGCATCATCGCGGCGTTTTCAGTGAGGCAGTGCATGAACAACGCGCGCACGCCCCAGTTGCGAGCATGCATGTGCGCGCGCGCGAGCAGCGCGCCGCCGATGCCGCGGCCGCGATGGCCCGGCAGCACCGACACGCCGAGCTCGGCATGGCCTTCGCCGCGCCCCAGATGTGCTGCACCGATGAGGTGCAATTCGTCGTCGAGCACGCCGAACACCGCATCATGCTCGAAATCGATGCCCTTTACATAGATTCGCACTGCGAAATCGTTGATGCCGATGCCGAAGCGCAGCCGTCGATCCTCGCTGCCGAGCGTCAGGAAATGGCGCTCGAGCGCGGGCTGCTCGAGCCTTGAGAGTTCCCTGATATGTATGTCCATGGGTCTGCCTTGTTTGACACGGCGGAGCACGCAAAGTTTGTACCCGTTTTATTGCGACAGGCGTTTGAAACAAGTGCGCGCCGCGGCAAGCGTCGCGTCGATTTCCGGCGCGCCGTGCGCCGCGGACACGAAGCCTGCCTCGTAAGCAGAGGGCGCGAGATAGATGCCGCGCTCGAGCATGGCGTGGAAGAAACGATTGAAACGTTCGCGGTCGCACTGCATCACCTCGGCGAAGCTGCCTGGCGGCGCAGCGCGGAAATAGATCCCGAACATGCTGCCGGCGCCTTGCGACGAAAAGATGACGCCTGCCTTGCGCGCTTCGGCGGCGAGACCGGCGACCAGCTGCTGAGTGATCGATTCGATCTTTTGTTGAAAACCGGGCGCATCGACGAGCTTCAAAGTGGCGATGCCCGCTGCAACCGCAACTGGATTTCCGGAAAGCGTGCCTGCTTGGTACACCGGCCCGAGCGGCGCGAGCTTCTGCATGATGTCGCGGCGGCCGCCGACCGCGCCCATTGGCAGTCCGCCGCCAATCACTTTGCCGAGCGTGGTCAGGTCGGGACGGATTGCGTAGCGCGCCTGCGCTCCGCCGAGCGCGACGCGAAAGCCGGTCATCACCTCGTCGAAGATCAGCACCGCGCCGCTGCGCGTGCATTGCTCGTGCAGGGCCTCGAGAAATCCCGGCGCTGGCAGAACCAGGTTCATATTGCCCGCCACGGGCTCGACGATGACCCCCGCAATCTGTTCGCCTTTCTCCCGAAACAGAGTTTTCAGGCCCGAGCTATCGTTGTAATCCATCACAATCGTATGAGCGGCCGTTTCGGCCGGCACGCCGGCCGAGCTCGGATGACCGTAGGTGAGGGCACCGGAGCCCGCCTTGACCAGCAGCGCATCGGCGTGGCCGTGATAGCAGCCTTCGAACTTGACGATCAGGCTGCGCCCCGTGAAGCCGCGCGCCAGTCGAATCGCCGTCATCGTCGCCTCGGTGCCCGAAGAGACCAGGCGCAGCTGCTCGAGCGAAGGCACGAGGCGGCACAGCGTCTCGGCGAGCACCACCTCGGCTTCGGTCGGCGCGCCGAAGGAAAGCGCCCGCGAAGCGGCCTCCTGGACCGCCTCGACCACCGCAGGGTGCGAATGGCCGGCGACCATCGGACCCCAGGATCCGACATAGTCGATGTAGCGGCGGCCGTCCGCGTCCCACAGATAGGCACCCGAGGCGCGCTCGAAAAACAACGGCACGCCGCCGACGGCCCGAAACGCACGCACCGGAGAATTGACGCCCCCCGGGATGACGCGCTGCGCGCGCTCGAAGAGAGATTGGCTTTTCATGCGAACAGTTTCCCGTATTGGCTTGCGCGCAGCCGGATGTCCGGCGCATCGAAGAGATCGGAAATCACGGCCAGCAGATCGGCGCCCGCCGCGACGAGTTGCGGCGCGTTCTCAAGCGTGATGCCGCCGATTGCCGCGAGCGGCACGCCGAGCGCGCGGGCAGCACTGAACAGCGAAAGTGGCGCGCGCACGGCATGAGGTTTAGTCGGCGAGGCGAAGACGCTGCCGAAAGCAACGTAGTCCGCGCCCGCGTCGATCGCGGCCCTGGCGAGATCGAGCTGATCGTAACAGGAGGCACCGAGGAACTTGCCTGCGAGCCGTTTGCGGGCCGAGTGAAGATTGCCGTCCTCGCGTCCGAGGTGGACACCGTCGGCGCCGAGCTCGATCGCGAGCTCGACATCGTCATTGATGATGACCGGCACGCCGTAAGTGCGCCCGAGTCGCAACACGTCGCGGGCTTCCGCGGTTTGGCGCTTCTTCCTGCGATACTGCAGAAGCGCGATGCCGCCCTCGAGCGCATCCTGCACCATCGCTAGCAGCGCAGCGCTCTGCGCCGTCTCGGGCGTAATGGCGTACAGTCCTCGCAGCTTCACTTCCCGCCTTCGCCCTCGCGCGCCCAGAAAAAGCGGTCGGGAATGAGCTGCCCCATACCGGGCCGAAAGCCTCCGGCGAGCGCCTGCCAGGTGTATTCCTGCGCGTCGCGCACCGCTTCCGCGACTGCGAGCCCATTGGCGAGCGCTGCAGCGATCGCCGAAGCCAGCGTGCAGCCCGAGCCGTGGTAGCTGCCTGGAAGGCGCTCCCAGCGATCCTCACGCACCACCGCGCCGCCGGCATACAAGGTATTGACGACCTCCGCGCCCGCCTCGTGAGTGCCGGTCACCAGCACGTATTCGCAGCCGAGCTCGAGCAGGCGCCGCGCGCATTCGGCCAGCTCGAGCTCGTCTTTGTCGCCGTTCGCGGCGAGCCGGCGCGCCTCGAGGCTGTTCGGCGTCATCACCGTGGACTGCGGCACGATCAGCTCGCGCAGCGCGCCGATCATCTCGTCGCTGGCGAGCGCGTCGCCGCGCCCCGAAGCGAGCACCGGATCGAGGATCACCGGCACGTCGGGATAGTCCGAGATCACGTCGGCGATGGCGTGGATGTTTTCCACCGACCCGAGCACGCCGAGCTTGAAGGCGGCGACGCGCATGTCCTCGAGCAGGTGCCTCGCCTGGCCCGCGACCCAGTCGGCCTCCACGGCCAGCATGCCTTCGACGCCGCGCGTGTCCTGCACGGTGAGCGCGGTCACGACCGAAAGCGGATGGCATCCCATGCCCGCAAGCGTCAGCACATCGGCTTGCAGCCCCGCGCCCCCCGTAGGATCCGACGCCGCGAAGGTAAGCACGATCGGAGGCGAATGAGACATGATTTAATATCCGACCCATTCTACTGCCTCGCTTTCGATGACCGAACACGAAGTGCAATTCAAGACCTGGATGTGCCTCATCTGCGGCTTCGTCTACGACGAGGCGGCGGGGCTGCCCGATGAGGGCATTGCGCCGGGCACGCGCTGGGAGGACGTGCCGATGAACTGGACCTGTCCGGAGTGCGGCGCGCGAAAGGACGACTTCGAGATGGTCGAGATATGAAAAAACTTTCGCAGTCGAGGAGGCTCTAACCCCGATGCGGTAACATAGGGGGCCGAGCATGTCCTCGATCAATCTGACGCATCATTTCCTGATCGCCATGCCGAAGATGGCGGATCCGTACTTCTCGAGGACTCTGACTTACATCTGCGAGCACAACGATCAAGGCGCGCTCGGACTCGTCGTCAACCGCCCGATCGACATGACGCTGCAGGCGCTGTTCGAGCGCCTGTCGCTTACGCTGCGCGACGGATATCTCGCCGATGCGCCGATCTATTTCGGCGGCCCGGTGCAGACCGATCGCGGCTTCGTGCTGCACGAGCCGGCCGGCAACTGGCAGTCGACGCTGCGCGTGCGCGACGTGATCGGCCTCACCACCTCCAAGGACATCCTCGAGGCGGTAGGCCGCGGCGAGGGTCCGAAGCGCATGCTGGTGACGCTCGGCTACGCTGGCTGGTCGCCGGGCCAGCTCGAGCACGAGCTGTCGCAGAACGCCTGGCTCACCGTAGAAGCGCGTGACGCCATCATCTTCGACACGCCGGCCGAAGAGCGGCTGCCGGCGGCGATGGAGCTCCTCGGCCTCGACTACGCGAGGCTGCAGGACGAAGCGGGACATGCCTGAGCGGGGCGCTCGCACCGTCCTTGCCTTCGATTTCGGTCTAAAACGTATCGGCGTCGCAGTCGGCGAGCCCGAGCTCGCTACCGCGCACCCCCTGCCGGCAGTCGCGGGTTTCGCGCAGATAGAGAAACTCGTTGCGGAATGGCGACCGGCGCGCCTGGTCGTCGGCCTGCCGGTGCGCGAGCACGGCGAGCATCCGCTGGCCTGGCGCGTCGAGCGCTTCGCGCGACAGCTGGAAGGGCGGTTCAAGCTTCCGGTCGCGCGGGTGGATGAGCGCTTCACTTCGGTCGAGGCGGAGAGCCGCCTGCGCGGAATCAAGCACAAGTCGGTTGATTCCGTGGCCGCGCAATTGATCCTAGAACAATATTTCCATGAAGCTGCCTGAAGCCGAACAGCTCTGCGAGCGGCTGGTGAGCGAGCTCAAGCCGCGCATCGGTCCGAAGACGGTCATGATCGGCATCTACACCGGCGGCGCCTGGCTCGCGGAGCGGCTGCACGCGTTGCTCGAGCTGCGCGAGCCGCTCGGCCTGATGGACATCGCCTTCTACCGCGACGACTATCACGCCCGGGGGCTGCATCACGATCCCAAGCGCACCAAGATCCCCTTCGACATCAACGGCAGAGACCTGCTGCTGGTCGACGACGTGCTTTACACCGGCCGCACCGTGCGTGCGGCAATGAACGAGCTGTTCGACTACGGCCGGCCGGCGAGCATCTCGCTGGTGGTCCTTGCCGACCGTGGCGGCAGGCAGCTGCCGATCTGCGCCCAACACTGCGGCGCGCGCGTCGAAGTGCCTTCGGGCCTGCGCCTGACGCTGAAGCGCGAAGAGCGCGACCGGCTGGCCCTTGCTCTCGAGCCCGAGCGTGCAGCGTAACCCCCAGCTCAACGCGAACGGAGAGTTGCAGCACCTGCTGTCTACCGAAGGTCTGCCGCGCGAAGTGCTGCTGCAGATTCTCGACACGGCGGAATCCTTCGTCGGGGTGACCGAACGCGAGGTGAAGAAAGTGCCGCTGCTGCGTGGCAAGAGCGTGTTCAACCTGTTCTTCGAGCCCTCGACGCGCACCCGCACTACCTTCGAGATCGCGGCGAAGCGCCTCTCGGCCGACGTCATCAATCTCAACATCGCGCTCTCTTCGCAGACCAAGGGCGAATCGCTCCTCGACACGGTGGCCAACCTGTCCGCGATGCACGCCGACATCTTCGTCGTGCGGCACAACTCCTCGGGCGCGCCATACCTCATCGCGCGCCACGTCAAGCCGCACGAGCACGTGGTGAACGCGGGCGACGGCCGTCACGCGCATCCCACGCAGGGCCTGCTCGATCTCTACACCATCCGGCATTACAAGAAGAACTTCAACCGGCTCACGGTGGCGATCGTCGGCGACATCCTGCATTCGCGCGTGGCGCGCTCGCTGATCCACGGGCTCACGACCCTCGGGGCGCCGGAAGTGCGGGTCATCGGCCCGCAGACGCTGCTGCCCAGCGGGGTCGAGGCGCTGGGAGTGCGCGTCTTCCACGACATGCGCGCCGGGCTGAAGGACTGCGACGTGATCGTCATGCTGCGGCTGCAGAACGAGCGCATGGGCGGCGCGCTGCTGCCCTCGGCGCAGGAGTTCTTCAAGCACTACGGCCTCACCGGCGAGAAGCTCTCGGTGGCGAAATCCGACGCCATCGTCATGCATCCGGGCCCCATGAACCGTGGCGTCGAAATCGACTCGACGGTCGCCGACGGCCCGCACTCGGTGATCCTGCCGCAGGTCACTTTCGGAATCGCAGTCCGGATGGCCGTCATGAGCATCGTCGCGGGTAATTGATGCGCCTGGTCATCAAGAACGCACGCGTGGTCGATCCAGCAAGCGGCCGCGATGCGCCGGGTGACGTTTATCTCGCGGACGGAAGAATTGCAGAGGAGTTTTCGAAGCCCGATCGCGTTATCGATGCGAGGGGCCTGGTCGTCGCGCCGGGCTTCATCGACCTTTCGGCGCGCCTGCGCGAGCCGGGCTACGAGTACAAAGCTACGTTGGAGTCCGAGATGGATGCCGCGGTGGCGGGCGGTGTTACCGCCCTCGCGTGCCCGCCGGACACCGACCCGCCGCTCGACGAGCCCGGACTCGTCGACATGCTGCGCCGGCGCGCAAAGGCGCTGTCACGCGCGCGCGTCTATCCGCTGGGAGCGCTGACGGTGAAGCTGAAAGGCGAGGCACTCACCGAGATGGCCCAGCTGGCCGAAGCTGGCTGCGTCGCCTTTTCGCAGGCCAACATGCCTCTGCGAGACACGCAGGTCCTCTGGCGCGCGCTACAGTACGCGGCCACCTTTGGCTACCCGGTGTGGCTGCGCGCCGAGGATGCCTGGCTCGCGAAGGGCGGCGTTGCGCACGATGGCGAGATCGCGACGCGGCTCGGGCTGGCCGGCATCCCCGCATTCGCGGAAACCATTGCACTGGGCGCCATCCTGGAGCTGGTCCGTGCCACGCGCGCGCGCGTCCACGTCTGCCGGCTGTCGACGGCCGGTGCGGTGGAGATGATGCGCCGCGCGAAACAGGAAGGCCTGCCGGTGACCTGCGACGTCGCGATCCACCACCTGCATCTTTGCGACATGGATCTCGGCTACTTCGATTCGCACTGCCGGCTGGAGCCGCCCCTCAGAAGCCAACGCGATCGCGACGCGCTCGCGCGTGGGTTGGTCGAGGGTGCCGTCGATTGCCTGTGCTCGGACCATACGCCGGTGGACGAAGACGGCAAGCACCTGCCGTTCGCCGAGGCCGAGCCCGGCGCTACCGGCCTCGAGTTGCTGTTGCCGCTCACATTGAAATGGGGCGTGGCGCACAAGCTGCCGCTTGCCGCCACGCTGGCGCGCATTACCTCGGAGCCGGCGCGCATTTTGGGGGTCGGCGCGGGGCGCATCGCCCCCGGGGCGCCGGCCGATCTCGCGCTTTTCGACCCAGGCGCAGCGGTGCGCGTGGCGCCCGAATCGCTGAAGAGCCAAGGCAAGAACACTCCGTTCCTCGGCTACGAGCTCGCGGGGCGGGTTCGCTACACGATAGTTGCCGGCAACGTGGTGTACGAGGCATGAAGGGCCTGTGCGCCGTTTTCATGGTTCTCGCCTTGAGCGCATGCGCCTCGGCGCCAATTCTGGGGGAAGAACCCCAGCCGCCGGGTCAGCAACCGATGGCTGGGGGCTACTACAAGGACGATGGCCCTGGCGAGAAGCCGCCCGCCAACCTCGAGCAGATTGCCGACGCCCAGCCGAGGGCCGAGTCGCTGCACCGCTACGCCAATCGGCCCTACCAGGTGTTCGGCAAGGAATACGTTCCGCTCGCTTCCGTGCAGCCGTTCCGGCAGCGCGGCATGGCGAGCTGGTACGGCAAGAAATTTCACGGCCAGAGAACGGCGAGCGGCGAGCCCTATGACATGTACGCGATGACCGCGGCGCATCCGATGCTGCCGATCCCGAGCTATGCCCGCGTCACGCACGTGGCGACCGGGCGCAGCGTGGTCGTGCGGATCAACGACCGCGGGCCATTCCATCAGGGCCGCATCATCGATCTCTCCTACGCGGCGGCGCTCAAGCTCAATTTCGCGCACATCGGCAGCGCCCTGGTCGACGTCGAGAGCATCGCACCAGGAGAAACGCAGCCGGCCTCGACAACGCCACAACAGGAGTCGGATCCCGCTATCTATGTTCAGCTCGGCGCCTTTTCCGCGCGCGAGAACGCCGAGGGCCTGCGGCTGCGCGTAATGAATGAACTGTCCTCCCTGCAGGACACGGTACAAGTAATTCTGAGCGGCGATCTGTGGAGGCTGCACATCGGCCCTTACCGCTCGCGTGAAGACGCGCGCTCGGTCGCCGAACGCATCGAAAGCCAGCTAAGCGTGAAGCCGCTCCTCGTGGTGCGCTAGTCCGGTCTTATAATTCGCCCTTTTTTGTGCCACCCATGCGAAGCATTCTCGTTGCGCTGTTTTTTGTATGCGCGTTCGCCCAGGCGGCGGCGCCGCAGCCGCCTTCGGTCATCGGCCGCTCCTGGATCATCGGCGATCTCGCCAGCGGCCAGATCCTCGCCTCGGAAAAGCCCGACGAGCGCACCGAGCCCGCATCGCTCACCAAGCTGATGACCGCCTATCTGGTGTTCGCGGCGCTGCGCGAGAAGAAGCTGTCGCCCGAGCAGCAGGCGAATGTGTCGACGCGCGCCTGGCGGGCGCCGGGTTCGCGCATGTTCGTCGAGCCCAGGCGCCCGGTGAGCGTCGATGAGCTGATCCACGGCATGGTGGTGCAGTCGGGTAACGACGCATGCATCGCGCTCGCAGAGGCTGTCGCCGGGTCTGAAGAGGTTTTCGCGCAAATGATGAACCGGGAAGCGGCGCGCCTGGGCATGAAGAGCACGCACTTCATGAATTCCACCGGCTTGCCCGACGCGCAGCACTACAGCACGGCGCAGGACCTGTACCTGCTCGCGGCGGCGCTGATCCGCGACTTTCCGGCGGAGTACGGCCAGTACTATTCGCTAAAGGAATTCCGCTACAACGACATCACGCAGCCGAACCGCAACCGGCTGCTGTGGCTCGATCCGACGGTGGACGGCGTCAAGACCGGTCACACCGAGGCTGCGGGCTATTGCCTCATCGCGTCGTCGCGGCGCGGCGGCAGGCGGCTGCTTTCGGTGTTGCTCGGCTCGACGTCGGAAGCGACGCGCGCGCAGGAGTCGCAGAAGCTGCTCAACTGGGGCTTCCAGTTCTTCGACAGCGTAAAGCTCTATGCCCGGGGCGATGCCGTGAAATCGCTCGAGGTCTGGAAGGGCGCGGCCAATGCGGTCAAGGCCGGCTTCGAGAGCGACCTGATGATCACCGTGCCCAAAGGCGAGGCGGACAAGCTGAAGGCCGAGCTGTTGTCGCAGCAGCCGCTCGTCGCGCCGGTGGCGCAAGGCCAGCGCGTCGGCACGCTGCGTGTCACGCACGACGGCAAGCCGCTCGGCGAATACCCCGTCCTTGCGCTCGAGCCGGTGGCCGTCGCCGGGATTTTCGGGCGTGCCTGGGATACACTCAGGCTGTGGCTCAAGTAGCGAGACGCACATGGTTTTTCTGAATGGCAGGCTTCTCCCGATCGAAGAGGCGAAGGTCTCGGTGCTCGACCGGGGGTTCATCTTCGGCGACGGCGTCTACGAGCTGGTGCCGGTGTATTCGCGGGTGCCGTTCCGGCTCGAGGAGCACCTCGTGCGGCTTGAGCGCAGCCTTTCGGAAGTGCGCATCCGCAACCCGTACACGCGCGCGCAATGGCGCGAGTTCATATACGGGCTGATCGACGCGCAGCCGTTCGACGAGCAGGGCGTGTACTTCCAGGTGACGCGCGGCATAGCCAAGCGCGATCACGCCTTTCCGAAAAACGCCGAGCCGACGGTGTTCATGATGTCGAACCCGCTCGTCAACCCGCCCAAGGAGCAGGTGGAGAAGGGCGCCCCCGCGGTGAGCGCAGCGGACAACCGGTGGCTGCGCTGCGACATCAAGTCGATCTCGCTCATCGGCAACGTGCTGCTGCGCCAGCTCTCGTCCGAGGCGGACGCGGCCGAGACGATCCTGTTTCGCGACGGCAAGCTGACCGAGGCTTCGGCTTCGAACGTGTTCATCGTGCGGCGCGGTGTCATCGAGTCGCCGCCGAAGGCAAACCTGATCCTGCCCGGGATCACCTACGACGTGATCGTCGAGCTCGCGCGCGCCAACGGCATGCCGCTCGAATTCAGGCAAGTCAGTGAAGCGGAAGTGCGCGGCGCCGGCGAGCTGTGGGTGAGCTCCTCGTCGAAAGAAGTACTAGCCATCGTCACGCTGGATGGCAGGAAGATCGGCGACGGCCAGCCCGGCCCCGTTTTCCGGCGCATGTACCAGCTTTACCAGGAGTTCAAGCAAAAGGTGATGCACGCGGGCAAACGCGAGGCGGTGTCGGCCTGAAGGGCAGCCGCCTATGCCGGTGGTAGCGGATGGCTCACCGCTCGCTTTCCCCTGCGACTTCCCGATCAAGGTGATGGGACGGAAGGAGCCGCGCTTTGCGCAGACCGTGATGGAGATCGTGCTCAAGTACGCGCCTGATTTCGACCCGGCGACCATGGAGATGCGCCCGAGCCGGCAGGGGCGCTACCTCAGCCTCACCTGCATCGTGCGGGCGACTTCGCGCGACCAGCTCGACGCTCTGTACCGCGAGCTCTGCGATCACCCTTCGGTTGTGATGGTGCTATGACGCTGGTCGAGGAAATTCTCATCAGGCAGCTGGGGCGTGCCGACTATGGCTCCACGCTCGATGCGATGCGTGCATTTACTGCGCGCAGAAACGAGTCGACCCCGGACGAAATCTGGCTGCTCGAGCATCCGCCGGTTTATACCCTGGGGCAAGGCGCCGAATCGCCAAGCGTCGACAACGGCATTGCGCTCATCCAGGCCGACCGCGGCGGCGAGATCACCTACCACGGACCGGGGCAGGTCGTCCTTTACGCGCTCGTGGATCTGGGGCGGCGCGGAATCAAGGTGAAGCAGTTCATTGCGATTCTCGAAGGCTCGGTGATCGACCTTCTCGGCGGCCGGGGCGAACGCAAGCCGGGCGCGCCGGGCGTCTACGTAGGCGGCGCGAAAATCGCGGCGCTCGGCATCCGCGTGACTCGCGGCAGGGCGTATCACGGCCTCGCCCTGAACGTCGACATGGATCTCGCGCCGTTCCGAGCGATCGACCCCTGCGGTTATCCCGGTCTCGCGGTGACGCAGACCCGCGAGCTTGGAATCAAGAAATCGATGGACGAAATCGGCGCCGAGCTCGCCGCGATCCTGGTAGGGAAACTCGAACATGCGTGAGGCCGGGATCAAGGAGAAAGGCCGCGCCAAGACCGAGCGCATCCCGATCAAGATCGTGCCGCGCGAGGCGCTCGCCAAGCCGGCCTGGATCCGCGTGCGCGCCGCGAGCCCGAATTCGCGCTTTCACGAGATCAAGAGCATCCTGCGCAGCCAGAAGCTGCACACGGTGTGCGAGGAAGCCTCCTGCCCGAACATCGCCGAGTGCTTCGGCAAGGGCACCGCGACCTTCATGATCCTCGGCGACATCTGCACCCGGCGCTGCCCGTTCTGCGACGTCGCGCACGGGCGGCCGCTCGCGCCGGACGCCGAGGAGCCGCGGCATCTGGCCGAGACGATTTCGCTACTGAAGCTGTCATACGTGGTGATCACGAGCGTCGACCGCGACGACCTGCGCGATGGCGGCGCCGCGCACTTCGTCGAGTGCATCCGCGCCATTCGCAAGGGTTCTCCCAATACCAGGCTCGAAATTCTGGTCCCCGACTTCAGGGGACGCGCGGAGCTCGCCCTCGAGATCCTCGCCAAGGCGCCGCCCGACGTCATGAACCACAACCTGGAGACCGTGCCGAGGCTCTACCGCCAGGCGCGCCCGGGGGGCGATTATGCGCATTCACTGGATTTGTTGAAGCAGTTCAAAACACCCCATCCTGCTGTGCCGACGAAATCGGGCCTGATGGTCGGCCTGGGCGAGACCGACGATGAGATCCTCGCCGTGATGCGCGATCTGCGCGCGCACGACGTCGATATGCTGACGATCGGGCAGTATCTGCAGCCCTCGCCGCATCATCTGCCGGTCGAACGGTACGTGGATCCCGCGGTTTTCAAGGAATACGAAAAGCAGGCCAAGCTGCTGGGGTTCAGGCACGCCGCGATCGGGCCCCTGGTGCGCTCCTCGTACCACGCGGACCGGCAGGCCCATGAAGCCGGAGTCGCCTAAAGCGATCAAGGCGCGAGAAGCCGCGCCGCGCACGCAGCCGACCCGCTATCCCGAGCCGTTCGCCTCGCGCATGGCCGGCCGCGAGAAGCGTCCGCTCGGCGATCTCTTCGGTCTTTCGAATTTCGGCGTGAATCTGACCCGGCTCAAGCCGGGCGGCGTGTCGGCGCTGAGGCACGCGCATTCGAGGCAGGACGAGTTCGTTTACGTGCTGGAAGGCCATCCGACGCTCATCACCGACGCCGGCGAGACGCCGCTTGCGCCCGGCATGTGCGCCGGCTTCAAGGCGGGCAGAGGGGACGCGCACCACATCGCAAACCGCACCCAGAGCGACGTGCTGTATCTCGAGGTTGGCGACCGCAGTGCCGCTGACGCGGTGAGCTACCCCGACGATGACATCCAGGCCGTGCTGGGCGCGGACGGCAGCTGGCGCTTTACCAAAAAGGACGGAACACCGTATTAGGAGAAGTAATTAACACGCGAATGCAGGGTTTCTTGCGTACCCTGTTGGAGGGTTAGGCGGGTCCGGTGGCAAGCCGGGAGGGGCGGACATGAGGATAAACACGACTCTGGTGATCAATTCGAAGGGCGGGTCGGGAAAAACCACCGTCACTACCAACCTAGCCAGTTACTTTGCCGCCAAGAACGTCCCGACCGCCATCATGGACTACGACCCGCAGGGGTCCTGCCTGAACTGGCTGCGGCTGCGGCCGGCGTTCGCAACGCGGATTCACGGCGCGAATGCCGCGCCCCAGAAGGGCGGCCGCTTGCGCAGCGTGGAGATGTATGTGCCCCCGGAGACCCGGCAGCTGATCATCGACGCGCCGGCTGGCGCGTGCGGCCTGCTCTTGCAGGAGATGCTGGCCAGAGCCCATTGCATCATCGTTCCGGTGGCGCCGTCGGCGATCGACATCCACGCGACGGCGAACTTCATCCGGGACCTGCTCCTCGCCGGCAAGATCCGGGCGCGCAATGCCCGCCTGGCGGTGGTCGCCAACCGGGTGCGCAGCTCGATGCCGGTGTACCAGCCGCTCGAGCGATTTCTCGGTTCGCTCAACCTGGCGTTCCTCACACGCTTGAGCGATTCAGACGTTTACGTCAAAGCCGCGGAGACGGGAGTGGGGATTTTCGAGATCGACGCCGCGATGTCCTCCGCCGAGCGCCAGGCATTCATGCCGATCGTCGAGTGGGTGGACGGGCAGCAAAAACCGCGAACCGACGCAAAGGTCATCGAACTGGGCGCTCCCGCAGCGCTAAAAGGCGCCGCAGCCACCGTGAGCCACGGCAGCCCGCGTCCAGCACCTTCCTGGATCCAACGTTGGGCTAGGCCGGGTCGCTGAGCGCCTTATCGAGCAGGGCGCGGAACTCGCCCCAGTCCGGCTCGCCGAGGTACTGCTTGAGGAGCCGACCCCGCCGCAACGGCCAGTCCGGCGATAATCTTCAGCTTCATGCACGCTGTTTTCGCCTCGTTCGCGGCCGCTGTCATGCTGTGGGCGTCTCCCGCGCTCGCCCAGCTGGACGGGATCACCAACCGGGACGCGATCTCCGGTTTGAAGGCGGCTCTGGAAAAGGGCTCGCAAGCCGCGGTGGCGCAGCTTGGACGCACCGACGGCTTCTTCGGCAATCCGCAGGTCAAGATCCCGATGCCCGACTCGCTGACTCGAACCGACCGGATGCTTCGCAGGGTCGGCATGGGCAAGTATGCCGACGAGCTCATCCTGACCATGAACCGCGCCGCCGAAGCGGCGGTGCCGGAAGCGAAGCAGCTGTTCGTCGATTCGATCAGGAAGATGACGGTCAACGACGCCAAGGGCATCCTGACCGGCGGCGACACCGCCGCAACGGAGTACTTCCGCCGCACCACGCGCGACCCGCTGCACGGCCGCTTTCTACCGATCGTGAAGCAGGCGACCGCAAGAGTGAATCTCGCCCATAAGTACAACGAGTACGCCGACAAAGGCGTCGCGCTCGGCCTGGTGAAGAAACAGGACGCGGATCTCGACGAGTACGTGACCCAGAAGGCGCTCGACGGCCTTTACTTCGTGGTGTCCGAGGAGGAGAAGAAAATTCGCAAGGATCCGCTGCAAGCCGGCAGCAACATCATCAAGAAGGTCTTCGGCGCGCTTCTTTAGTGCGCCTGATCCCAGTTGTCGCCGACACCGACGTCGACGACAAGGGGTACATCCAGCTTTGCGACCGACTGCATCAGCTCGCGCACCTGGTTTTTCACTTCTTCGAGCTCGTCCTCCGCGACCTCGAGGACCAGTTCGTCGTGCACTTGCATGATCAGCATCGTCCCAAGTCTTTGCCGGTCTAGAAATCTCTGTACTGCAATCATCGCGAGTTTGATCAGGTCGGCAGCAGTCCCCTGCATCGGCGCATTGATCGCGGCGCGCTCGGCAGCCTGCCGCCGCATGGGGCTGCCGCTTTTCATCTCCGGCAGCCCCAGGCGACGGCCGAACACCGTTTCGACGTAGCCGCGCGTGCGGGCGTGGCTGCGCGTCTCGTCCATGTAGCGCTTCACCCCTGGATAGCGGGCGAAGTACGACTCGATATAAGCCTGCGCCGTGGCGCGCTCGATGCCGAGGTTCTGCGCCAGGCCGAAGCTCGACATGCCGTAGATGAGGCCGAAGTTGATCACCTTCGCGGTGCGCCGCTCGTCGCTGGTGACCTTGTCGAGCGGCAGGCCAAAGACCTCTGCGGCGGTGGCGCGATGCACGTCGTCGCCGCGCGCGAACGCGCGCTTCAGGTTATCGTCGCCGGAGAGGTGCGCCATGATGCGCAGCTCGATCTGCGAGTAGTCGGCCGACAGGATCTTCGCGCCCGGCGGGGCGATGAATGTCTCGCGGATGCGCCGCCCGGCCGGCGTGCGGATCGGGATGTTCTGCAAGTTGGGCTCGTTGGAAGCGAGCCGGCCGGTCACCGCGGTCGTCTGCGAGTAGGTGGTGTGGACCCGTCCCGTGCGCGGATGGACGCTCTTCGGCAGCTTGTCGGTGTACGTCGACTTTAGCTTCGAGAGTGCGCGGTACTCCAAGATGAGCTTGGGCAGCGGGTGATCCAGCGCCAGCTCTGCGAGCACGTCTTCGTCGGTCGAGGGCTGCCCCGAAGGGGTTTTCTTCTTGACCGGCAGCTTCTGCCGCTCGAACAGAATTTCCTGGATCTGCTTCGGCGAGCCGAGGTTGAAAGGCTGTCCCGCGGTCTCGTAGGCCTTCTGCTCGATCGCCAGCATTTCCTTGCCCAGCTCATGGCTCTGCGCTTCGAGCTTCGCGGCGTCGAGGAGCACGCCGTTGCGCTCCATCCTGAAGAGCACCGGGAGCACCCGCATCTCGATCTCTTCGTAGACGAATTGGAGTTTTTTATCTTGCTCTATTTTTGGGTAAAGGACCTCGTGCAGGGCGAGCGTGCAGTCGGCGTCTTCCGCCGCGTATTCGGTGGCCCGCGCGATGTCGACCGCCGAGAACGCAATGCGCGCCGCGCCCTTGCCCGTGACCTCGTCGTAGCTGAGGGTCTGCCAGCCGCAGTGGCGCAGCGCGAGCGCGCCCAGGTCGTGCCGCTCGTGCACCTCGAGGACGTATGACTCGAGCAGCGTGTCGTGCACGCATCCCGCGAGCCGGATGCCCTGGTTCGCCAAGACGTGCGTATCGAACTTCACGTTCTGGCCGACCTTGCGGCAGTCGTCGCGCTTGAGCCAGGGTTTCAGCAATTCAAGCGCGATATCGAAGTTGATCTGCTCCGGAACCGCGGGATACTCGTGCGCGAGCGGCAGGTAGACCGCCTCGTTGCCGAAAGCGAACGACATGCCCACCAGCCGCGCCGTCATCGGATCGAGGCCGACGCATTCGGTGTCGAAGCCGACGAGCGGGGCGGTTTCCAGCTTCTGCAGCAGATCCTGCAACTGGTTTTCGGTGAGGATCGTCGAGTACTTGCGCTTGTCGCGGGCAGGCGGTGGCGCGGGTTGCACCTGCTGCTGCGGCGCGTCCTCCACTTCCTTCAGCCAGGTCCTGAAGCCGAAGCGTTCGTAGAGGGCGCGCTGGCGCGATGGATCGGCTTTGCCCTCGGCGAGCTGATCGAGCGTCAGCGGAAGGGGCACGTCGCGCTTCACGGTAAGCAGCTCGCGACCCTTCGGCAGCCAGTCGAGCACCTTTCTCAGGTTCTCGCCCACTGGCCCGGTGATCTCGTTGGCGTGAGCGATGACGCCCTCGAGCGAGCCGTACTGCTCAATCCATTTACACGCGGTCTTCGGGCCGACCTTGTCGACCCCCGGGATGTTGTCGATCGCATCGCCGACCAGCGCGAGGTAGTCGACGATCTTGTCGGGCGGGACGCCGAACTTGCGCGTCACGCCTTCGACATCGAGTGTCTCGTTCGACATGGTGTTGATCCAGGTCACGCGCTCGTCGACGAGCTGCGTCAGGTCCTTGTCGCCGGTCGAGATGACCGCGCGCCACCCGCGCCGCTTTGCCTGCTCGGCGAGCGTAGCGATCACGTCGTCGGCCTCGACGCCCTCGATGGTCAGCACCGGCCAGCCGAGGGCGTGGATCGCCTCGCACAGCGGCTCGATCTGCGCCCCCAGATCGTCGGGCATCGGCGTGCGGTTTGCCTTGTACTCTGGATACTGGTCGTCGCGAAACGTCTTGCCTTTCGCGTCGAAGACGACCGCGCGCGCCTGCGCCTTGTAGTCGATGGCGAGGCGCCGTAGCATGTTGAGCACGCCGTAAACGGCGCCGGTCGGCTCGCCTTTCGGGCTCTTCAGCTCGGGCAGCGCGTGGAACGCGCGGTACAGGTACGACGAGCCGTCGACCAGCAATAACGTTTTTTCAGGATCTGTTCCCGACACGATGACCCACGAGAAATTACCACCGAAGACGGCCGCCCTGGGCCACGAGATTTCCCCGCGCGAGGCGTGGAAGCTGTTCGGCATTATGGCAGAGTTCTTCGAGGCGACCGAGCGGCTCGCCGGAATCCGGCCGGCGGTGTCGGTGTTCGGCAGCGCGCGCGTCCAGCCGGGGACCGCGTACTACCGCCTCGCCGAGCAGACCGCGCGGCTGCTCTCCGACGCCGGCTTCGCGGTGTTCTCCGGCGGCGGTCCCGGACTGATGGAAGCGACCAACAAGGGCGCGTTCGAAGGCAGCGGTCTCGCAGTCGGCCTCAACATCGACCTGCCGCGCGAGCAGTTCTCCAACCGCTACCAGGACATCAGCCTGCGCTTCAAGCACTTCTTCGCGCGCAAGGTCATGTTCGCGAAATTCACCACCGCGTGGATCGTGCTGCCCGGGGGCTTTGGCACGCTGGACGAGCTGTTCGAGGCGCTCACGCTGGTGCAGACCGGCAAGACGCCGCAGATGCCGATCATCCTGGTGAACGAGCCGTTCTGGCGCGGGCTCATCGTGTGGCTTCGCGAGCGCCTCGTCGCCGAGGGCATGATCGACTCGACCGACATGGACCTGGTGCAGGTGTACGACGAGCCGAAGCAGGTGGTGGACGCGATTTTCGCTTTCTACGAGAAGCGCGGCTTCGAGCCTTCGCCGGCAGAGCGCGAGGTGCTTCTGAACCTCTAGTAGAATCGACACGATGCGCCGGCTGCTTTGCATTCTGATGATCGCTGTTCCTCTGTGTGCTCTCGCGCAGGGCCAGCCGCCAAAACTCGAGCCGCTCCCCGAGCCGCCGCCGCCTCCGGCCATGCCGGGACCGGACGAGCCGGGTGTGCGCATTCCCGTGCAGGAGGCCGACAAGGTCGAGGAGATCCGCCAGGGCGGCCGCGTAGTGATGTTGAAAGTCACGCCGCCGGGCGGCAAGCCCTACTACCTTATGGACACCACCGGGAACGGCAACTGGATGCGCCGCGACTCGCTCGACGACGGCGTACGCGTCCCGATGTGGCCTATCCAGACCTTCGACTGATTTGTCGGTCTATACCCCTGTCACCGAGGCCCAGCTCGCGGCCTGGCTGCGCAATTACTCGGTCGGCGCACTGCTCTCCTGCGACCCGATCAAGGCGGGAATCGAGAACAGCAATTACTTCGTCACCACGACGCAGGGCCGCTATGTCCTGACGCTGTTTGAGCGGCTGCCGGCCGACGAGCTGCCGTTCTATCTCCATCTCATGGCGCATCTCGCGCGGCACGGCGTTCCCTGCCCGGCGCCGATCGCCGCCCTGTCGGACCAGTACCTGCAGCACCTGAACGGCAAGCCGGCAGCGCTGGTTACGCGGCTGCCGGGGCGCTCGGTCGAACGGCCGGGGGTCGCCGAGTGCGCCGAGCTCGGCGCGCTGCTTGGCCGCATGCATCTCGCGGCGCGCTCGTATGCCGCCTACCTGGAGAACCCGCGCGGCGCCAAGTGGTGGCGTGTTGCGGCGCGCGAGGTCAAGCCGTTTCTCGATTCGCGGCAGAACGTGCTGCTTGAAGAGGAGATGGCATTTCAGGCGCAGCACCGCTTTCCGGACCTGCCGCGCGGGCCGGTGCACGCCGATCTGTTCCGCGACAACGCGCTGTTCGAAAAGGACCGCATCTCGGGCGTGATCGACTTCTATTTCGCCGGCGTGGACTGCCTGCTGTACGACATCGCGGTATGCGCCAACGATTGGTGTCTGGTCGATGTGGCCTCCGATGCGCGGCTCGAGGCGGATCGCACGCGCGCGCTGCTCTCGGGCTACAACGCGGTACGGCCGTTTAGCGCGCTGGAGCGCGCAGGCTGGCCGGTCATGCTGCGCGCCGCGGCCCTGCGCTTCTGGCTCTCGCGTCTCTACGACTTCCATCTGCCGCGTGCCGGGATGCTGGTGCACGCTCACGATCCGGAGCACTTTCGCCGCATCCTCGAATCGAGAGCGAGCGCCAGCGCGCCGTGGATCGATTGACATGCAAGCGCGCATCGTCGGCATGCACCGCGGGGCGCGTTGGCTCGGCGAGGGCTGGCAACTCTTCCGCGCCGCGCCCTTGGGCTGGCTTGCCATGGTGTTCGCCTACTGGCTGCTGATGACCTTCGTGTCGCTGCTGCCCTTCGTGGGCTTGGCCGTCGCCTCGGTGCTGGTGCCTGCCTTCTCGGTCGGCTTCATGGCGGCGGCGCGCGCCGTGGCCAGCGGCGGGCGGCTCGAGTCGCGGCTTCTGTTCGAGGGATTCCGGCCGCCGGCGGTTCGCACCCAGCTCGCGCTCGGCCTTGCCTATCTTGTCTGTCTCGCCCTGGTGCTTGCAGCGACCACGCTCGCCGACGGCGGCGCGCTTGCCCGCTGGATGACGACAGGAGAGCGTCCGGGCGACGACGTGGTGCAGTCGGACGCATTCCTCGCCGCGCTGGCATGCGCGGCGCTGTTCTATGTTCCGGTCATGATGATGTTCTGGTTCGCGCCGCCGCTCGCTGCATGGCACTCGGCCGGGGCGGCGAAGGCGCTGTTCTTCAGCTTCGTCGCCTGCCTGATGAACTGGCGCGCGTTCCTCGCTTACGGCGCGGTCACGGCGGTGGTAACCCTCGCGCTGCCGTTCCTCGCCCTGAGCGGCCTGATGCTCGCCTCCGGCGGGGCGCTCGCGGTGCCGATCATGTCGCTCGTATTCCCGCTGCTGATGCTGCTTCTGCCGACCCTCTTCGCGAGCTTCTACATCAGCTACCGTGACGTCTTTGGCCCACAATGATTCGATGAAGCTGCCCGAGCTGTCCCCCGGTGCGGCGCCCGAATTCGTCGACGCGGCGAGCTGCAAGGCGTGGCTCGAGCACGTGCCGCTCGCCAACGTCGGCGTCGCGCAGCAGCAACTGCTCGGCCAGGTCCTGGAATTCAACCGCTTTCCCATCAGCGCCGCGAACCGGCTGTCGGTCATGGAGGGGCTGCGCGAGGCGGTCAATTTCGTGCAGATCGAGCAGGCCAAGCGCTTCACCAACCGGCCGCTGCCGCTGGCGGAAGCTGAAGCCGCGGCGTTTCGCGATACGGACGCGCTGTGGGAACAAATGCGCCTCGGCTACCTGCGCTGCCTGGACTCCGCGGCGGGCGGCGAGCCCGCGCTGCGCGCGCAAAGCGGCCTCATCTGCCAGCGCCTGCTCGCCTACGCCGGGCTCAAGATGTTTCATCACTACCGCGCGTACCGCGAGGTCGCGGCGAGCGACTGGCGCGCCCTGAACGAGGGCTACGCCAAAGCCGAGGCGCTGGAGGTGTCCGAGGAGCCGATCAAGGATTTCCTCAACCGCGACGTGCACGATACTTCACCGCGCATCGCCTATGCGCGCGCCGTGCTGATGCATATGTCCAACCCGAACGAGCTCGCCCAGCGCCAGATCACCTTTGTTGCCTTTCTCCTCGAGCGCTGGGCGCCGAAGCTGGAAGTGGCGAGAAACGCGGTGGACGAAGGCAGCGATGTGCCGCCCCTCGTCGCCGACCTGGGCGGCGAGCGCTGTCCGGAGCGCGCGCGCGGCGAGCCGCCCGCGGGCCCGGGAATCCGCTTTCTCGATGCACGTAAACTCGCGAAAAGCCTGAAAAACCGCGTCGGCCTGCTGCACAAAGGCGAGTCGCCGTCGCAGTTGCAGCTCGGCGAGGACTGCGTGCAGCCCTCGTGCGAGCAGTTGCTCGTGTTCCTCTACCGCCAGTGGTGCCAGCCGAAGCCCGCGCGCGCCGAGCGCCGACCGGCTGCCGACGCCGCGCAGGTCTGCGGCGGTATTTTCGCGACCCATTACGCCCTCTCGGGGAAATTGTTCCGCGACCCGGGCGAGCGCCGCGAGCTGACGTTGAAAGAGGGCCAGGAGATGGAGACGCTCGGCCGGGTCAGCAAGCGCGAGGAAACCGACTCCGGCGATGCGCCCGGCTTCGTCCTCGAACAATGGCAGCTCGAGGACGAGAGCGCGCAGGGCCTGCGCATGGTGCGGCGCGCCGGCAATCCCGGGGAGCGGTTCAGCCATAGCCAGCTCGTCGCCGTGCGCCCCGGCGACGCAAAGAGCTTAATGCTGGGCCAGGTGCGCTGGCTGCTGGGGGCTGAAAACGGCGACCTGTCCGCCGGCGTACGTTTACTTCCCGGTCTGCCGCAGGCCATCGCCGTGCGTCCCACGGGCCTCAACGCGCAGAACGAGAAATACGTTCCTGCGCTGTCGCTGCCGGCGGTGCAGACGCTCAATGCGCCGGCCTCGCTGGTGCTGCCGCTGGGCTGGTACAAGCCCAAGCGCGTCATCGAGCTGATGACCGACCCGCCGACGCGCGCGGCCCTCACCGAGGTCCTCGATCGCGGCACGGATTTCGAGCGGGTCGGCTACGAGCCGGTTTCCTAGATGCCCGGCACACACGTACCGATCGAAATCAAGCTCCATCAGAAATCGCGCGTCATGGAGATCAGCTTCTCCGACGGCCGCAGCTTCCGCTTGCCGTACGAGTTGCTTCGCGTGTACTCCCCTTCTGCCGAGGTACGCGGCCACGGGCCGGGGCAGGAGGTGCTGCAAACGGGCAAGCGCGAGGTCGAGATCCGTGCGCTAGAGCCGGTGGGGTCGTACGCGGTGCAGCCGGTGTTTTCGGACGGCCACAGCACCGGCATTTATTCATGGGACTATCTGTACGAACTCGGCCAGAACCAGGATGCGCTTTGGACGAAGTACCTGTCCAAGCTCAAGGAAGCCGGCGCCAGCCGCGATTAGGAGCAACGACTCACTTTGCCTAAACCTGTCGATTTTGGGTATGAGGAAGTAGCCGAGTCCGATAAAGCGGCGCGGGTCGGCGAAGTATTCGACCGCGTGGCCGAACGCTACGACTTGATGAACGACCTGATGTCGCTCGGTCTGCATAGGGTATGGAAGGCGTTCGCGATCCAGCTCGCTCGCCCGAGGCCGGGGGAGCGCATGCTTGACGTGGCGAGCGGGAGCGGCGACCTGGCGCGGGCATTGGTCCGGCGCGTGGCGCCGGGGGGCGAAGTCTGGCTGACCGACGTTAACCGCCGCATGCTGCAGCGGGGCCGCGACCGTCTGCTCGATTGCGGCGCGCTCGCACCTGCGGTGCAGTGCGACGCTGAGCAGCTGCCATTTCCCGCTGGGTATTTCGACTGCGTGACCGTGGGCTTCGGCCTGCGCAACATGACGCGCAAGGACGCGGCGCTCGCGGAAATGGTGCGCGTGCTGAAGCCGGGCGGACGGCTGCTGGTGCTGGAGTTCTCCAAGGTCTGGAAACCGCTCGAGCCGGCGTATGACCTGTACTCGTTCAAGGTGCTGCCTTGGCTCGGCGAGCGCGTGGCCGGGGATGCTGCCGCCTACCGTTATCTCGCCGAGTCGATCCGCAGGCATCCTGGTCAGGCGAGCCTCGCGGCGATGCTCGAGCAGGCTGGCTTATCCCAAGTCGAGGTGTTTAATTTGGCTGCCGGAGTCGTCGCGGTGCATCGCGGCTACCGGATTTGATAGCATGGGCATTCTGGAGGTACCAGTTATGAGCAAGTGGTTACTCAGTTTATGCGTTGCGCTACTTTCCGGCACTCTGATAGCGACCGACGCGGATGCGGGGCGGCTTGGCGGTTCGCGTTCACTCGGTACCCAACGAAACGTCACCACGCCGCCCGCCTCGACGCCGGCGAAACCGGCGCAGCAACAAGCCGCTCCGGCCCAGCAGCAGGCGCCGCAGACCGCCCCGCAGCCGGCAGGAAGCCGTTGGATGCCGATCCTCGGCGGACTCGCGCTTGGCGGCCTGCTTGGCTATCTCTTCAGCGGTAGCGGCCTGGGCGTGGTGCTCCTGCTCGCGCTGCTCGCGGTTGGCTTAATGCTGGCGTTGCGTGCCTTTTCAAGTCGGCGTGCCGAGGCTGCGCGGCCGATGCAATACGCCGCAGGCCTCGGTGAGGAAGCGGTGGCGGCGCCACCGCCTTCGCAATCCTCAAGCGTTATTGCCAAAGACGGCTCGGTGCCCACAGGATTCGACGCGGCAGGATTCCTGCGCGCCGCGAAGCTCAACTTCGTGAAGCTGCAGGTGGCGAACGACGCCGGCCAATTGGAAGACATCCGCGAATTCACCACCCGCGAAATGTTCGACGAGCTCCGTCAGGACATCCTTACGCGCGGCTCGCAGGCGCAGCAGACCGACGTCGTCGCGTTGAATGCGGACCTGCTCGAGGTGGCGACCGAGAGCAACAAGCACTGGGCAAGCGTGCGCTTCTCCGGCATGGTGCGCGAAACGCCGGGCACGGCGCCGGTCGGCTTCGAAGAGGTGTGGAACCTCGTCAAGCCCGCCGACGGCTCGAGCGGCTGGCTGCTCGCCGGCATCCAGCAGATGCATTGAGGCATCGCCTGCCGTCCGAAAAGGCCACCCCCGCGGTGGCCTTTTGTTTTGCTCTGAACCATCTGCTGGACGCCGAACCCTGGGCGCGCGAGCGCCTGGCTGGCTTTGCCGGCGAAAGCGTAGAGGTGCACGCTCCGCTGCTTCCCGCGCTGCGCCTGACGATATTGCCCGGTGGCAGGGTGGAAGCCGGCGGAGGCGAACCGGCGCTGGTTCTCACCCTGCAGCCTGAAGCCCTGGCGGGCCTGGCACGCGGCGGCGAGCACTTCATGCGCTCGGTCGAGGTCGCCGGCAACGCCAGACTGGCAGCCGAAGCGATGGCGCTGGTGCGCCATTTGCGCTGGGACGTGGAGGAGGACCTGTCGAAGCTCATCGGTGATGTCGCCGCCCGCCGCCTGGTGCAGGCGGGACGCGATCTGGCGGCGTGGCAGGTGGACGCGCTGCGTCGCCTCGCCGAGACGTTCGCCGATTACGCAGCCGATGAAAGCCGCCTGCTGGTACGGCGCCCGGAGCTCGAAGGGCTGGGCGGGTCCGTCGCGCAGCTGCGCGATGCCATCGAGCGGCTGGAAAAGCGGATCGAGCGCCTTGGCTAGGCTGGCGCGGCTGCTGCGCATATTCGCCGTCGGCCTGCGCTTCGGCCTGCACGAGTTCATCCCGCGATTTTCGCGCAATCCGTTCGTGCGGCTGGTGGCTCGGCGCACCGGCGAGCCGCGCGCCCAGCGCCTGCGCGAGGCGCTCGAGACCCTCGGCCCCATCTACGTCAAGTTCGGCCAGGTGCTCTCCACGCGGCGCGACCTGGTGCCGCTCGATATCGCGGACGAGCTCGCCAAGCTGCAGGACCGGGTGCCTCCGTTCGCCTCCGAACTGGCGATCGCCGAGATAGAAAAGGGACTCGGCAGGAAAATCGAGGCCGTGTTTGCCTCTTTCGAGCGCGAGCCGGTGGCCAGCGCGTCGATCGCGCAGGTCCATCTCGCCACTTTCTACGATGGCCGCGAAGTCGCGGTCAAGGTGCTGCGCCCGCATGTCGAGCAGGAGATCGCCAAGGACGTGGCGCTGCTCATCACCGGCGCGGAATTCGTGGAACGGCTGTGGCCGGACGGCCGCCGGCTCAAGCCCCGCGAGGTGGTGGCCGAGTTCGCGCGCCATCTCGAGGATGAGCTCAACCTGATGCGTGAGGCGGCGAACGCCAGCCAGCTGCGGCGCAACTTCGAGGGATCGGCGCTGCTGCTGGTGCCTGAGGTGCATTGGGACCTGTGTTCCGAGCGCGTGATGGTCATGGAGCGCATGCACGGCACGCCGGTGTCGCAGGTCGAAGGGTTGCGCGCGAAGGGGATCGATATCCCGGCGCTCGCTCGCGCGGGCGTAGAGATATTTTTCACCCAAGTATTCCGCGACGGCTTCTTCCACGCCGACATGCATCCCGGCAACATCCTCGTCACCGACGATGGTCGCTATGTGGCGCTCGACTTCGGCATCATGGGAACGCTGACCGAGGTCGACAAGAATTACCTGGCGCAGAACTTCCTCGCCTTCTTCAACCGGGATTACCGCCGCGTGGCGCAAGCGCACCTCGACGCCGGCTGGGTGCCGGCGTACACGCGCGTAGACGAGTTCGAGACGGCGATCCGCGCGGTATGCGAGCCGGTGTTCGCCCGGCCGCTGAAGGAGATCTACTTCGGCAAACTGCTGTTGCGCCTGTTCCAGACTTCGCGCCGCTTCAACGTCGAGATTCAACCCCAGCTCGTGTTGCTGCAGAAGACGCTGCTCAACATCGAGGGCTTGGGGCGCCAGCTCGACCCCGACCTCGACCTGTGGCGCACCGCGAAGCCCTACCTCGAGCGCTGGATGAACGAGCAAGTGGGCTGGCGCGGCTTTGTGCGCGCGCTCCGGCAGGAAGCGCCCTTTTGGGCGTCGACCCTGCCGCAGCTGCCGCGGCTCGCGCACCGCGCGCTCTCCCAGGACCGCCTCGGCGAGCTCGGCGCCGCGCTCGCGCGCTTCGTGGACGAGAACACGCGTCGCAACGACCTTCTCTCCGCGCTCCTCGTGGTGTTCACCGTGGCGCTGATCCTCGTCGCGATCAGTCTTTTCTGAAGCAGGTATGATGGCGCGCGCATGCTGATTGCGTTCGTCGTTCTCTATCTTCTGGTCACCATCGCCATCGGCCTTTGGGCCGCCAAGCGCGTACATAACTCCAAGGACTACATCGTGGCCGGCAGGAGCCTGCCGCTTTACATGAACACCGCAACCGTATTCGCCACCTGGTTCGGCGCCGAAACCGTGCTGTCGGTGTCGGCTGAATACGCGAAGAACGGGCTGGGCGGCGTCATCGCGGATCCGTTCGGGTCCTCGTGCTGCCTGGTGATCGTGGCGTTGTTCTTCGCTCGCGCTTTCTACCGCATGGACCTTCTGACCATCGGCGACTTCTATCGCAAGCGGTATAACCGGCCGATCGAAATCGTCACCAGCGTGGTGATTACGCTTTCGTACCTGGGCTGGACCTCGGCGCAGATGACAGCGCTGGGGCTCGCATTTTCTACGCTCTCCAATGGCGCAATCTCGCTGCAGCTGGGCATCGTGCTAGGCGCCGCCGTCGTGCTCGGATATACCGTGTGGGGCGGCATGTGGTCGGTGGCGCTCACGGACCTTTTCCAGTCGGTGATGATCATCATCGGTGTCACGCTCGTTGCCTGGGTGGTCGGGGACATGGCGGGCGGTGCCGGCAAGGTGATTGCCGCGGCTTCCGAGGCCGGCAAGTTCGAGTTTTGGCCGAAAGGCGGCGCCAAGGAGTGGCTGGCGTTCGGCACGGCGTGGCTCACGCTGGCGATAGGTTCGATTCCGCAGCAGGACATCTTCCAACGCGTGACATCGGCCAAAGACGAAAAGACGGCGGTGCGCGGTACGCTTCTCGGCGGGGTCGTGTACTTCAGCTTTGCGTTCGTGCCTATATTCATCGTTTACGCCGGATTGCTGATCGCGCCTTCGCTCGCGAGCTATCTCTCGGCGGAAGATCCGCGCGAGATGCAAAAGCTGCTGCCGGCGCTGATCCTCGACCATACGCCGATGTGGACCCAGGTCCTGTTCTTCGGCGCGCTGCTGTCGGCAATCCTGTCCACGGCGAGCGGCGCGCTCATCGCTCCGACCGCGTTGTGCACGGAAAACATCATCAAGCAGTTCTACCCGCGGATGACGGACCGGCAATTCCTTCTCGCGCTGCGCAGCGTGCTGGTGGCCTTTTCGCTTGCTGCGCTGCTGTTTGCGCTGAACTCCAAGAGCACCATGTATGACATGGTGCAGAACGCGTACAAAGTGACGCTCGTGGGCGCCTTCGTGCCGCTCGCGGCCGGCATTTTCTGGAAGCGCGCCAACTCCGCGGGGGCGACCCTGTCAATGCTCCTCGGGCTCGGGGCCTGGGCCGTGGCGGAGCTGACCGCCGCCGAAGCCGCCGTACCGCCGCAGCTCATCGGGCTCGCTCTTTCCATCCTCGGCATGGTGCTCGGCTCGCTCGTGCCACGCGAGCGTGCGCTGCCGCACCCCCATCCACACGGCGAACGCCATTGATCTGAAGGGCGCGGCGCCGGCCTCGCCGCTGGCACGGATCCTGTTCGCGGTCTATGTTGTTCTCGCGGTCTACGCTTCGCTGTACCCGCTCGAGGGCTGGCGCGACCACGGGCTGCCGCTGCTCGCCTATCTGTCCGCGCCGTGGCCGCGCTTTGTCACCGGGTTCGACGTCGCGGCCAACCTTCTCGGTTACGTGCCTTATGGCTTTCTCTGCGTCGCCGCAATGTATCCGCGCGTGCAGGGCGGCGCTGCGCTGGGCATTGCGACGCTCAGCGGCCTCGCGCTGTCGCTCGTTCTCGAGGGCGCGCAGAGCTATTTGCCGGCTCGCGTCGCGACCAACCTCGACGTGCTGTGCAACGTCGCCGGCGCCGCATCGGGCGCGCTCGCCGGCCTCGACCTGGTGCCGCAGCTACTCGAGGAAGGGCCGCTCAAGCGCCTGCGCGCCGCGATTACGCCGGGCGCGGAGATGGATGTCGGCCTGGCGCTGATTGCGCTGTGGCTGTTCACGCAGCTCAATCCGGCCACGCTGCTGTTCGCCACGGGCGACCTGCGCGACATCGTCGCGCCGCACGAAACGCGGGCGCATGCGCCGCTATTCTTCGCCACCATCGAGGCCTTCGCCGCCGGCGCCAACCTGGTGGCCGTGGCGCTGGTGGTGTCCGCGCTCGCGGCGCCGGGCGCGCCGGTACGGGCATTGTTCGGGGCCCTGGTCGGGGTTGCGCTCGCCGTGAGGACCGTGGCCTTCGCCATCGTGATGCACGCCGAGAATGTGTTCGCCTGGCTGACGCCGGGTGCGCAGCAAGGCCTGCTCGCCGGCTTGGCCATCGCGCTGGCCGCGGTGGCGCTACCGCGCACCGCACGCCTCGGGCTCGCCGCAGTGCTCATCATGGCGGCGACGGTGCTCGTGAATCTGGCTCCGCCCAACCCGTACCTCGCGGCTTCGCTCAAGGTGTGGGAGCAGGGCCATTTCCTGAATTTCAACGGCCTGACGCGCCTGGTGAGCGCGCTGTGGCCTTTCGCCGCGCTCGGCTACCTGATTTTCCTGGCCTCGCGGCGCAGCCGCGAAGCGCCCGGGTAAAATCGCGTATGTCCTATTACGACAAGCACGTGTTTTTCTGCTGCAACCAGCGCGACGGCGGCCGCACTTGCTGCAACGACAAGGGGGCTTCCGCAATGCGCGATTACGCCAAGCAACGCGTCAAGGAACTCGGGCTTTCCGGTCCCGGCAAGGTGCGCATCAACCAGGCCGGCTGCCTGGATCGCTGCGAGGAAGGCCCCTGCGTCGTGGTCTACCCGGACGCGGTCTGGTACACCTACGTCGAGCGCTCCGATATCGACGAAATCATCGAGGAGCACCTGCGGCACGGCCGCATCGTCGACCGCCTGCGCATGTGATGCGCGCCAGCACCCGCCGCGAATTTGTCGCGGGGCCGGCGGGACGGATCGAGTGCGCCGTCGATTCGCCGGAAGCGAGCCCGCGCGGCTTCGCCGTTATCGCGCATCCGCACCCCCAGTTCGGCGGCACGCTCGACAACAAGGTCGTGCAGACGCTGGCACGGGCGTTCGTCGAACTCGGCTACGAAGCGTGGCGGCCCAACTTCCGCAGTGTCGGGCAAAGCGAGGGCCGCTACGACGAGGGGCGGGGGGAAGTAGAGGATCTCGCCGCTGTAGTTGCACAGATCAACGACAAAAGAATCGTTCTTGCGGGCTTCTCCTTCGGCGCCGCTATGCAGTCCAAGCTCGCCGCGCACGTTAAACCGGAAAGGCTGGTTCTGGTCGGAACTGCCGTGATCAACTTCGACGTGCCGCCCGTGCCACGGGGCAGCATCGTGATCCACGGCGAGCAAGACGAGGCGATTCCGCTGGCCGCGGTGCTCGACTGGGCGCGGCCGCAAGACCTGCCGGTGATCGTGGTGCCGGGCGCCGAACATTTCTTTCATCGCCGGCTGCATATCCTGCGCAGCATCATCGAGTCCTATTGCCGATGAACGTCCTCTCGGCGCGCGGCGTACGCAAGTCGTACGGCGCCCACGAAGTCGTGTCCGGAGTCGACCTGCGGGTGGCACCCGGCGAATGCTTCGGCCTGCTCGGGCCGAACGGCGCCGGCAAAACGACCACGCTCAAGCTCTGCCTGGGCCTCATCAAGCCCAACGCCGGCGAGATCGAGCTCCTCGGCGAGCCGGTGCCGGCGCGGGCGCGCGAGGCGCGCACGCGCGTGGGCGTGGTGCCGCAGTCCGACAATCTCGATCCCGACTTCACCGTCGCCGAAAACCTCCTCGTCTATGGCCGCTACTTCGGCATGGCGGCGCGCGACGGCCGCGCACGGATCCCGGCGCTTCTCGACTTCGCGGGGCTTGCCGGGCGGGCGGATTCGCGCATCAACACGCTCTCGGGCGGCATGAAGCGCCGGCTGACGCTCGCCCGTGCGCTCGTCAATGACCCGCAGCTGGTGTTCATGGACGAGCCGACCACCGGCCTCGACCCGCAGGCGCGGCACCTCATCTGGGAGCGGCTGCGCAAGCTGACGCAGGAAGGCAAGACGCTGGTGCTGACGACGCATTTCATGGAAGAGGCCGAGCGGCTCTGCCACCGCCTCGCCATCATGGACAACGGCCGGATCATCGCCGAAGGCTCGCCGCGCGAGCTGATCGCCAAGCACATCGAAGCGCAGGTCGTCGAGGTGCACGGTGCGGGCTACAAGGCGTGGATGGAGCGTGCGAAGGCGATCTGCCCGCGGGTAGAGCGCGCTGGCGACACGGTCTATTGCTACGCCGAGGACGTCGAGCCGGTGCTGCAGAGCCTCGCCGGCCAGAGCGAGCTTGCATACCTGCATCGGCCGGCAAGCCTGGAAGATGTCTTTTTGAAGCTTACAGGGCGCGATCTGAGGGACTGATGAGCCTGCGCTGGGTCGCGGTCTGGCGCCGCAACATGCTGGTGTGGCGAAAACTGATGGCGGCCTCCGTCCTGACCAACCTCGCCGATCCGCTGATCATGCTCTTCGGCCTGGGCTACGGCCTGGGTGCCCTGCTGCCCTCGATGGAGGGCATGCCGTATATCGCCTTCTTTGCCGCCGGGTCGCTTTGCACCGCGACCATGTATACCGCGTCGTTCGAATCGATGTTCTCGGGCTTTTCGCGCATGCACGGGCAAAGGACCTGGGATGCGATCCTCTACGCGCCGCTCGTCATCGACGACATAGTCGCCGGCGAGGTGATGTGGGCGGCGAGCAAAGCCTGGCTCACGGGCTCGACGATCCTCGCCGTGATCGTGGTATTCGGCTTCGCCGCCTCGCCGCTGGTCTTGCTCGCGCTTCCGGCGGCGTTCCTGGTCGGCCTTGCATTTTCCTCGATCGGCCTGGTGATGACGGTGCTCGCGCGCAACTGGGACTTCTTCAGCTTCTACATGACTCTCGTCATGACGCCGATGATGATGATCTCCGGGGTGTTTTTCCCGGCGGAGCGGCTACCGGCGCCGCTGCTCGCGGTGGCGCAGGCGCTGCCGCTCTACCACGGCGTCGAGCTCGTGCGCCCGGCGATCGCGGGACGCCTGCCGGAAGAGCCTTTGCTGCACGTGCTCGTCCTCCTCGGCTATGCTGCGGCCGGTTACTCGCTGGCGATCTTCTTTGCGCGCAAGCGGTTCTCGGAATAGGCATGCTCTGGATCAAGTCGCTGCACATCATCTTCATGGTGACCTGGTTCGCCGGGCTGTTCTACCTGCCGCGGCTGTTCGTCTATCACGCGATGGCCGGGGACCGCGTCTCGATCGAGCGCTTCAAGCTGATGGAGCGCAAGCTCTATTGGGGCATCATGACGCCGGGCGCGGTCCTCACCATCGTGTTCGGCGTCTGGCTCTGGCTGGGATGGTTCCGCGGCGCTTCCAGCTGGCTGCACGCCAAGATCGCCCTGACCGCGCTGCTGGTCGGCTATCACGTCTGGTGCTGGCGGCTGCTGCGCGACTTCGCCGCCGATCGCAACACCCGCAGCCATGTCTGGCTGCGCTGGTTCAACGAATTCCCGACGCTCGTGCTCGTCGCCACGGTGTTCCTGGTTGTCCTCAAGCCGTTCTGAAGCCTTCTTTGCCACCGCGCCGCGGGGCCTGGAGAGTCTTCTCGATCAGGAGCTGCGCGATCTTGGCGCAGTGGAAACCCGGGCCGTTCCCGGTGGCGTCCACTTCAGCGGGGAGTGGGGGGCCTGTTACGGGGCGAATCTCCGGTCGCGGATCGCCTCGCGCGCGCTATGGCGCATAAGCCAGTTCGAATACAGGAACGAGAACGACCTGTACGCGGCCGTGCGCGCGATCGATTGGCCGAAATACTTCGACGTCGGGCGAACGCTGCGGGTCAACGTCACGGCGCAAAAGAGCCCGCTCAAGAGCCTCGAGTTCGCCACCCTGCGGATCAAGGACGCGGTGTGCGATCGCTTTCGCGATGCGCTCGGCCGTCGGCCGGACGTCGAGCGTTCGAACCCCGACGTGAGGGTGCATGCCTTCCTCGAGGGTGCGCGCGGCACGCTTTACCTCGACACCTCTGGCGAGCCGCTCTTCAAGCGGGGCTGGCGCGCCGGGCACGCAGAGGCGCCGCTGCGCGAGAATCTCGCCGCCGGCATCATCATGCTCAGCGGCTGGAAGCCGGAAGAGCCGCTGCTCGACCCGATGTGCGGCGGCGCGACGCTGCTCGTCGAGGCGGCCGCCATGGCTCGCGGCCGCGCTCCCGGCGCGCGTAGAGCGTTCGGCTTCGAGAAGCTCGCGGTTTTCGATTCAGCCTTATGGGAAAAGCTGAAACGGGAAGCGCAAGGATCTTCTTCCGAGTCGAATCTCAGGCTGTACGGCAGCGACACCGAGCCGCACGCCCTCGCGGCGGCGGGTCGCAATCTCGCCGCCGCCGGCGTCGAGCGCTGGGTGGAGCTGGAGCAAGCCGACGTCCTGGAGCGAAGCGCCCCGGCGGGCAACGGGGTGATGGTGATGAACCCGCCTTACGGCGAGCGCATGGGAAGCGAACAGGAGCTAGCGCGCTTCTACCCGAAGCTGGGCGACGCGTTGAAGAAGAAATTCTCCGGCTGGCGCTGCTATGTGTTTACCGCCGACCTGCGGCTGCCCAAGCTGATTCGCCTCGAACCCTCGGCCCGTACGCCGCTTTGGAACGGAGCACTCGAGTGCCGGCTGTATGAATTCAAGATCGTGGCAGGGAGCAACCGCGGGTGATGAACTAACGTGGAGCCCACCGGCGTGCGCCCGCATCACGGTGCACGTCCGCGTGGGGCGAATGGTTAGCGTTTTTGCAGAGAGCCCGAAGCGGATTTCTTCTTTGCCACACATTCAATATAGCCGTGAACAAAGCCATCGCGCAACGAAATGAATTCCTCGTAGGTCTGGAACCTGCGATTCTCCGGCGCATGATTCAAGAAAAAGATGGTCACGATTACGACGTCTTCATCCGAGAAGATCTGGGTGATCCCGAGTGTGCTCCCTCTCAGCTCCTTTTTCGTGACAGTCTGGCCCCAGAAACCTTGATTGGAAAAGTCGACCAGCTCGGTGTTGCCGTCCGCACTTGCCAACTCCACAAGGCTCCGCATGACGATCTGTTTGTCCACGCTATATTTTGAAGGGTCGGATCTCTCGGCCTTCAGGCTGGCAAAAGCATATGTCCTGGCGTACGAGTACATCACCCGGTACCCCTCTACCACGGAGACACGCCGAGTTCTGCCGCCGGAACTCACCTCGCGCCAAGGTTCGGCAGTCGACGGACGCCGGTCCAGCGTGACTCCACGCACCCCACCAGCGAATCCATCGCAAAGAATGTAGGGTTGAATCCTTAAGCTGTCTTCCGGCTGCCTTGGAGGTGCTGCTTCGGCGGCAAAGGATGTGCTGTGTGTAGCCAGGTACGCCAGGAAAGAAAGGGAAAGGGCGACTCGGTTCATGATCGCTAACGTTTGACATAACCGGCCCGTGGAGGTCGTCCGCACCGGCTACGGGTTAGGGCGCAACAATCCATAAGATTGCCGGGAGCACCAGCAACCCCAAGAGAAAAAGCACGCTCGCCGGCTCCGCGCCGGCGCGGACGTCAAACTCTCTTCTCGAGGATAAAGCTGAGCACGAGAAGCGTTGCCGGCCAAAGTCCGACGAAGATTCCCCAGCGTTCCGCGTGAGCTTCCTGCAGCGCCGCCTGCAGCGCGGGATCGGTAATCTTGCTTAGGACATGCCGCCCGACCTCGATTTGCGGCCCGAAAAACCACACCAGCCACGACAGCGGGATCGAAAGCAATCCGACCCAGAACAAGACTTGCGATAGCGTTTCCATGCCGTCCTCCTTCCGTTAGGGTGCAACAAACTCTCGTTTGATGTCATCCGACATCATCCGCTTGACCATCCACCCGGACAATACCGAAAAAACGATCGCGATCACGACGATCAATGCCGTCATGACCTTCATCATGAGGTCAAAAACGTTTTCGACAGCCGCGCGGACGATGAACGTCCGCACCAGGCCGATGACGAAGCTCGACCAAGGAACCCCAGATTCGGAGGACGTATTCATGTGCGGGGCGATAGCTAGAGGGACGTTGCGCTCTAACGTTTGCATTGAGCGGGCGCCGGAGCGCGAAGCGCTACGGGAACCAAACAGCACAGCTGTTTGGCGTTCCGCCCGAATGCATGGTTAGCGCCACGTTCGCTTGCCGGTGTTCAGCTCGGTCTCGCGGTGCCGGTAAGACGCTCATTCCAGCTTACCAATTAAGCGATATACCGCTATTAAAATTCCGAATCCAATGTACATCCCCAACAAGGCAACAAGCATTAGCATCGCCATCGCGAAGCTTATTATTTTCGTTACCAACAGAAGAATAATCGTGCCAACGAGACCAGTAAACGAAACGACGATGCCAGCGACAACTTTTAGCGTTCTATTTCTTGGCATAGGTTATGCGGGCTCTCTCGATGACGCTTAAATGGATGAGCCTGAGCAAGGCGCGTAACGTGAAGTAGAAAGCCTAAAGGGCGGAGTGTACTCCGCCTCATACGCGAAGAAGGTAATCGCGCGCCGCCCAAGGCGGCGTCGGCGATTACACGATGTCGAGGTGCTCGATGCCCTTGGTGAGGTCCTTGTCCTTCGCTTCCTTGCCGTGCAGCTTGATCTGCAGCCGGACCTCGTTGGTGGAATCGGCGAAGCGCAGCGCGTCCTCGTAGCTGATGCGGCCGGCCTCGTACAGGTCGAAGAGGGCCTGGTCGAAGGTCTGCATGCCCAGTTCGCGAGACTTCTTCATGATCTCCTTGATCTCGTGCACCTCGCCCTTGAAGATCAGGTCGGAGATCAGCGGCGAGTTGAGCAGCACTTCGACTGCAGCGGCGCGGCCCTTGCCCTCGCGCAACGGCAGCAGGCGCTGCGATACCACGGCCTTGAGGTTCAGCGACAGGTCCATCAGCAGCTGCTGGCGCCGCTCCTCGGGGAAGAAGTTGATGATCCGGTCCATCGCCTGGTTGGAGTTGTTCGCGTGGAGCGTCCCCAGCGCGAGGTGGCCGGTCTCGGCGAAGGCGACGGCGTGCTCCATCACCTCGCGGTCGCGGATCTCGCCGATCAGGATCACGTCGGGCGCCTGGCGCAGGGTGTTCTTGAGCGCTGCTTCCCACGAGTCGGTGTCCACGCCGACCTCGCGCTGCGTGATCATGCAGTTCTTGTGCGGGTGCACGAACTCGACCGGGTCCTCGATGGTGATGATGTGGCCGTGGGAGTTCTCGTTGCGGTAACCGATCATCGCCGCGAGCGAGGTCGACTTGCCCGAGCCGGTACCGCCGACGAAGATCACCAGGCCGCGCTTGGTCATCGCTATTTCCTTCAGCACCGGCGGCAGCTTCAGGTCGTCGAAGTTCGGGATGGTGGTGGTGATCACGCGCAGCACCATGCCGACGCAGCCCATCTGCACGAAGCAGTTGACGCGGAAGCGGCCGATCGTCGCCGGGGCGATGGCGAAGTTGCATTCCTTCTTCGCCTCGAACTCGGCGGCCTGCCGGTCGTTCATCACCGCGCGCGTGAGCATCGCGGTGTGCTGCGCCGTGAGCGGCTGCTGCGACACCGGGGTCATCTTGCCGTCGATCTTCATCGCCGGCGGGTAGCCGGCGGTGATGAACAGGTCCGAGCCCTTTTTGCCGACCAGCGCCCGCAGCAGGTCGTAGATGAATTTCGTTGCTTGTTCGCGTTCCATGGTTTACCCCGCGAAGTTGTCTTTGTTTGCCGCCGAGCCGCGCGCCTCCGCCATGGAGATCACGTTGCGCTGCACCAGCTCCTGCAAGTTCTGATCGAGCGTCTGCATGCCGATCTGACGGCCGGTCTGGATCGCCGAGTACATCTGCGCGATCTTGTTCTCGCGGATCAGGTTACGGATCGCCGGCGTACCGATCAGGATTTCGTGCGCCGCGCAGCGCCCCGAGCCGTCCTTGGTCTTGAGCAGGGTCTGCGCGATGACGGCGCGGATCGACTCCGAAAGCATGGCGCGCACCATCTCCTTCTCCGCTGCCGGGAACACGTCGACGATGCGGTCGATGGTCTTGGCGGCCGAAGAGGTGTGAAGCGTGCCGAACACCAGGTGGCCGGTCTCGGCGCCGGTGAGCGCCAGGCGGATGGTTTCCAGGTCGCGCATCTCGCCCACCAGGATCACGTCCGGGTCCTCGCGCAGCGCGCTGCGCAGCGCGTTCGCGAAAGACAGGGTATGCGGACCGACCTCGCGCTGGTTGATCAGGCACTTCTTCGACTCGTGCACGAACTCGATCGGGTCCTCGATGGTGAGGATGTGGCCGTGCTCGCTCTCGTTGATGTGGTTGACCATGCCGGCGAGGGTGGTCGACTTGCCCGAGCCGGTGGGGCCGGTGACCAGCACGATGCCGCGTGGCTGATCGGCGATCTCGGCGAAGATCTTTGGCGCCTTCAGATCCTCGAGCGACAGGATCTTCGAGGGAATGGTGCGCATCACGGCCGCGGCGCCGCGCTGCTGTACGAACGCGTTGACGCGGAAGCGCGCCAGGTTCGGCACCGCGAACGAGAAGTCGCACTCGAGGTTTTCTTCGTAGAACTTGCGCTGCCCGTCGTTCATGATGTCGTAGATCATCGCGTGCACTTCCTTGTGCTCCATCGGCGGCACGTTGATGCGCCGTACGTCGCCATGCACGCGGATCATGGGCGGCAGCCCCGCGGACAAATGAAGGTCCGACGCCTTGTTCTTGACCACGAAGGCGAGCAGCTCGGTGAGATCCATTACAATCCTCCCTACGGCGCGAGAAATTCCCGCGGTATTTCAGGGAATTATGGCAACAATATCCAGCAACCTGCAAGTTGTAAGAGAACGCGTCGCCCGCGCCGCGCAGGCCGCCGGCCGCAATGCGGGGTGCGTGACATTGTTGGCAGTATCGAAGAGCCATCCGGTGGCGCGCATCGGGGAGGCGTGCGCCGCGGGCCAGAAGGCCTTCGGCGAAAACTATGTGCAGGAAGCGCTCGAGAAGATGGAGGCGCTTCCCGGGCTCGAGTGGCACCTGATCGGCCCATTGCAGAGCAACAAAACGCGCAGGGTCGCCGAGTGCTTCGCGTGGGTGCACACGCTCGAGCGCGAAAAGACCGCGCGGCGGCTCTCCGAGCAACGCCCCGCCGGCTTGCCGCCGCTCAACGTACTGATCCAGGTCAATGTCTCCGGCGAGGCGACGAAGAGCGGGGTGGCATTTGAAGAAATTTCCGCGCTGGCGCGCGCCGTAGCCCCATTGCCGCGGCTGCGGCTGCGCGGGCTGATGGCGATCCCCGAGCCGACGCCGGACCCGGGGCTGCAACGGCGTCGCTTTCACGCCGTCCACGAAAAATTCCAGGAGTTGAAAAACGAGTTTCACTTCGACACCCTGTCGATGGGGATGTCGGACGACATGGAAGCGGCCATTGCCGAGGGCGCCACGCTGGTGCGCATCGGCACCGCGATTTTCGGCGCCCGCAAGAAGGAGAGGACCGCGGCATGAAGATCGCCTTCCTCGGCGGCGGCAACATGGCCTCAGCGCTGATCGGCGGGCTGATCAGGAAAGGCTTCGACGCGCGCTCGATCTCGGTGATCGAGGTGAGCCCCGTGGCGCGCGAGAAGCTCGCCGCGCAGCACGGCGTTCGCGCCAGCACCGCCCCCGATGCCGCGACGCAGGCGGCCGATACGCTGGTCCTCGCGGTGAAGCCGCAGGACATGCGCCCGGCGGCTGCGGCGCTTGCCGGCTCGGTGCGCGGCAAGCTGGTGGTCAGCATCGCTGCCGGCGTGCGGCTCGACGCGCTTTCGCGCTGGCTCGGCGGCCATCGCAAGCTGGTGCGCTGCATGCCGAACACGCCGGCGCTGATCGGCGCCGGAATCAGCGGGCTTTACGCGCTTCCCGAGGTCAGCCAGGACGAAAGAAAAAAAGTAGAAAGCATTCTAGGCGCGGTAGGCGAAGTCGTTTGGCTGACCGAAGAGCGCCTGCTCGATCCGGTGACGGCCGTTTCCGGCAGCGGTCCGGCCTATGTTTTCTGGTTCATCGAGCAGCTGGCTGAAGCGGCAAAAAAAATGGGAATACCGGCGGACGTAGCCTTGAAGCTGGCCACGCACACGGTGTTGGGAGCGGCCAAGCTGGCGGCGGGGAGCGAGCAGTCGCCGGCCGAGCTGCGAAAAAACGTGACCTCCAAAGGCGGCACCACGGAGGCTGCGCTCAGGGTGTTCGACGAGGAGCAGCTGGCGCAGCGCTTCGCGCGCGCGCTCGAGACGGCGGCTCGCCGCGGCGCCGAGCTCGGCGCTGAACTGGGGAAGGACTGAATGTTCACCCAGATCGCGACGTTCCTCATCGACACCGTCGTCACGTTCATCGTGTTCCTGCTGCTTGCCCGTTTTCTCCTGCAGTGGCTGCGGGTCCCGTTTCGAAACCCGGTCGGGGAATTCCTCGTCGCGACCACCAACTGGATCGTCCTGCCGGCGCGCCGCGTGGTCCCCGGCATGGCGGGTACGGATTGGGCGACGCTCCTCCTTGCCTGGATCCTGCAGGCACTGGGCATCTGGATGCAGGCCGCGATCGTCGGAGCGCAACCCAGCACCGCCGCCATCCTCGCGGTCGCATTCGTGGACATGGTGCGCTTCAGCGTCTACATCCTGGTGTTCGCAGTAATCGTGCAGGCGGTGCTGTCGTGGGTGAATCCGTACGCGCCGCTTGCGCCGGTGTTCGATGCCATCGCGCGACCGTTTCTGCGGCCGCTGCGGCGCTTCATTCCGCCGGTGGGGAGCGTCGACCTCACCCCCCTGGTCCTTCTGGTCATCCTGCAGGTACTGCTGATACCGATCGGCTACCTGCAGCTCGCGGCGGCCGGCCTTTGATCCTGGATCTGCACGTGCAGCCGGGCGCATCGCGCTCCGAGTTCGCCGGCAGGCACGGCGAGCGGATCAAGGTAAGGCTCGCGGCGCCGGCGGTAGACGGCAAGGCGAATGCCGCATTGGTGGACTTTCTTGCTGCGCATTTCGGCGTCCCGCGCCGCAATGTGCGCATCGCGGCCGGGCTCAAGTCGCGCCAGAAGCGGGTGGTGATCGAAGGAGCCGAGGAATGGAAAGCACCGAAAGCAACCTGAAGACCGTCACTACGGTGGTCTATGCGCTGCAGGCCGCCGGTTTCATCCTCGGCGGCATTACCTGGATCGTGGCGGTCATCATCAACTATGTGAAGCGCGAGGACGTCGCTGGCAGCTGGCTCGAATCGCACTTCCGCTGGCAGATCCGCACCTTCTGGTTCGGCCTGCTGTGGGGCGTGATCGGCGCGGTGCTACTGCTGGTGTTGGTGGGTTACTTCGTGCTGCTGGCCGACGCGATCTGGATCATCTATCGCATCGTCAAGGGCTGGCTCAGGCTTTCGGAAAACCGCCCGGTCCCCTAGGAAAGCGCGCCTCTTCCGGGTAGGGAAACACATCCTCCTGAAAGCCGGCGCGCACGCGCTCCTGCTTGCCCTGCCAGAACGCCGGATCGAGCAGGTCGCGGTGGTACTCGTAGAACATCTCGCGCGCGCCCGGATCGCCCACCAGAAAACGCTCGAACTGCTCCGGAAACACGTCGGTCGGGCCCACCGACCAGTAAGGCTCCGCCGCGATCTCGTCCTCGTAGTCGCGGGGCGGCGGTATGCGTCGAAAGATCACGTCGGTCATGGGCGCGATCTCGTCGTAGTCGTAGAACACGATGCGGTCGTGGCGGGTGACGCCGAAGTTCTTGAGCAGCATGTCGCCGGGAAAGATGCCGGCGCCGGCGAGCTCCTTGATCGCATCGCCGTAGTCGCGCAGCGTCTGGCGCAGCCGCGCTTTGTCGCCGTCGCGGCGCAGCTCCTCGACATGGAGGTTGAGCGGCCGCATGCGGCGCTCGATGTAGACATGCCCGATCACCAGCTTGTCGCCGTCGAACTCGAGCTGCGAGCCGATCTCGCGCTTCAGCTCCTCGACCAGCGCCGGGTCGAAGCGCTCTAGCGGCAGCGCGACGAGCGAGTACTCGAGCGTATCGGCCATGCGCCCGACCCGATCGTGCAGTTTTACCAGCAAATACTTGTCCTTCACCGTCTGGCGGTCGATGTCCTTGGGCGGCGCGAAGCGGTCGCGGATCACCTTGAACACGTACGGGAACGAGGGCAGCGTGAACACGAGCATCACCAGTCCCTTGATGCCGGGGGCGACGACGAAGCGGTCGCTCGAGTGCCTGAGGTGGTAGTGGAGGTCTCGGTAGAACAGCGTCTTGCCCTGTTTCGCCAGCCCGACCGACATGTAGAGCTCGGCGCGCGGCTTCTTCGGCATCAGCCAGCGCAGGAACGACACGTAAGCCGCGGGCACGTCCATGTCGATGAAGAAGTAGGCGCGCGCGAACGAGAACAGCACCAGGAGCTGGCTTTCTCCGACCAGCAGCGCGTCCAGGTACAGCTCGCCGCGCTCGTTCTGCAGAATCGGCACGGCGAAAGGCAGCTCGCGCTGCGCGTTGATGACCCGGCCGACGATGTAGGCGGCCTTGTTGCGGAAGAACAGCGACCCGAGCACCTGGATCTGCAGGTCCGGGCGGACGCGGACGGGGCGCTGGAAATGCGCCCGCAGCGCGCGCACTACGGATAGCAAGTCGCGGTGCAGGTCTTCCCAGGGGTTCGCCAGGCCGAAGCCGGTGGCGATCTCTCGCAGCGTCGCGCGCAAGCCGGTGCGCAAAGGATAGTAACAGCGGTAAGTCGGCGCTTCGCCTTCCAGGTGTTCGGTGGCGACCGCGGGGCGCCAGAAGATGAACTCGTTGTGATAGTGCCGCCGGTGGAGCACCTGGCAGGCGACGGAGTTGTAGAAGGTCTCGGCGCACTCCGGCTGGCTGTGGTCATGCAGCAGGCCGATGTAGGCGAGCTTGATGGCCGGCCAGAGCGACTCGTCGAGCTCGGCTTCCGGATAGCGGTCGAGCAGGGCCTCGACCGCCTCCTGCACCCGCAGGTCGTACATCTGGATGCGGTTGCGCGCGAGGCGGCGCATTTCCTCCCAGGCGGCGCGCTCGAAGAGCCCGCGTGCCTGCACCGAGACCTCGCGGAACAGGCGATAGTGCTTGTCGAAGCCGTCGAGAATGGCGCGGGCAATATCCCGCGCGAGGTGCGGCCGCCTCTCGTGAACCGGAATGACCTTGGCGGTTGCGCTCACACGGCGGCTAGTTTCGCCTTCTTCTTGTCGTCGAAAAACTGTTCGTCTTCGGTCGAGCCGTGCAGCGCGGTCGTCGATGCCGTGCCGCCGGTGACGACCTGCGTGATCTCGTCGAAGTAGCCGGTGCCGACCTCGCGCTGGTGCTTGACCGCGGTAAAGCCCTTCTCGGCGGCGGCGAACTCCTTCTGCTGCAGCTCGACGAAGGCGCTCATGTTGTTGCGCGCGTAGCCGTAGGCCAGCTCGAACATCGAGTAGTTGAGCGAGTGGAAGCCGGCGAGGGTGATGAACTGGAACTTGTAGCCCATGGCCCCGAGCTCGCGCTGGAATTTCGCGATGGTGGCGTCGTCGAGGTTGCGCTTCCAGTTGAACGACGGCGAGCAGTTGTACGCCAGCATCTTGCCTGGAAACCTGGCTTGAATCGCTTCCGCGAATTTGCGCGCGAACTCGAGGTCCGGCGCGCCGGTCTCGCACCACACCATGTCGGCGTACTCAGCGTACGCCACCCCGCGCGAGATCGCCTGTTCGATGCCGTTCTTCACGCGGTAGAAGCCTTCCGCCGTGCGCTCGCCGGTAAGGAAAGGCCTGTCGTTGTCGTCGATGTCGGAGGTGACAATATTCGCCGCTTCGGCGTCGGTGCGCGCGAGCAGCACCGTCGGCACTCCGGCGACATCGGCGGCGAGGCGCGCCGCGACCAGCTTCTGCACTGCTTCCTGCGTCGGCACCAGTACTTTGCCGCCCATGTGGCCGCATTTCTTGACCGAAGCGAGCTGGTCCTCGAAGTGCACGCCGGCGGCGCCGGCGTCGATCATCGAGCGCATCAGCTCATAAGCGTTGAGCACGCCGCCGAACCCGGCTTCGGCGTCGGCGACGATCGGCGCGTAATAGTCCACTTCACCGGAGCCCTCCATCCACTGGATCTGGTCGGCGCGCGCGAGCGCATTGTTGATGCGCCTCACCACCGTCGGCACCGAGGAGACCGCATAGAGCGACTGGTCGGGATACATCTGCAGCGAATCGTTGGCGTCGGCCGCTACCTGCCAGCCCGAGAGATAGATCGCGGGCACGCCGGCCTTGACCTGCTGCACCGCCTGGTTGCCGGTGAGCGCGCCGAGGGAATTCACGAAGGGCCGCTCGTGCATCATGCGCCAGAGCTTTTCGGCGCCGCGCTTCGCAAGCGTGTGCTCGACTCGCACGCTGCCGCGCAGGCGCACTACGTCTTTCGCGCTGTAGCCGCGCTTGACTCCTTTCCAGCGGGGATTTTCGGTCCAGTCCTGCTCGAGCTGCTCGATTTGTTTTTTTCGCTGGTCCACGGTGCCTCCGATCAAAGGGTGATGAACCGAAGTGTGCGGATACACATGGCGCGGAGCAACACGCCGTTAGGGCTACAGAGCGTGCAACAAAACAAGTATTTACAGTAGCTTACGGCACCCTCATTTCACGATGCGGTACAAGCTTTCAAAAATTGCTGCTTCGCGGCAAATCAGGTTTGGACGAGCGTCCGATGCCGTTGCACGCTCATGAGAATGCCCGCGCCGATGAAAAGCGTGAGCAGTGCGGTGCCGCCGTAGGAGAGAAACGGCAGCGGCACCCCCACCACCGGCAGGATCCCCGACACCATCCCCATGTTGACGAAGGCGTAGGTGAAGAACATGAGGGCGATGGAGCCGGCGAGAAGCCGCGAGAATACCGTTGCGGCGTTCGCGGCGATCATCAGGCCGCGCGCGACCAGCAGGGTATAGAGCACCAGCAGCACGCAGTTGCCGATCAGGCCAAACTCCTCGGAATAGACGGCGAAGATGAAGTCAGTGTGCCGCTCCGGAATGAATTCGAGGTGGGCCTGGGTGCCGTTCAGCCAGCCCTTGCCCGACAGGCCGCCCGAGCCGACGGCGATGGTTGACTGGATGATGTGGTAGCCGGCGCCCAGCGGATCCTGCGTCGGATCGAGCAAGGTGAGCACCCGCTTTCGCTGGTAGTCGTGCAGCAGGCCCCAAAGCGGAGGCAGGCTGGCGAGCGCCAGCGCGATCACCCCGCCCAGCACTTTCCAGCTCAGTCCGGCGAAAAACAGCACGTAGAAGCCGGCGGCGGCGACCAGCGCCGCGGTGCCGAGATCGGGTTGGCGCACGATGAAGCCGACCGGCACCGCGAGGATCAGAGCGCCGAGTGCGAAGTGGCGCAGCTTCAGCCCGGACTCCTGGCGGTGGAAGTACCAAGCCAGCATCATCGGCAGCGCGAGCTTCATCATCTCCGAGGGCTGGAAGCGCGTCACGCCGACGTGCAGCCAGCGGCGCGCGCCGTTCACGACGTCGCCGGCGAGCGCTACCGCGACGAGCAGCACGAGGCCGACAACATACGCCGGCAGCGCAAAGCGCATCAGTGTCTGCGGCGAAAGCTGGGCGACGACCCACATGGCGATGAGCGCGACGCCAAGGCTGACGAGCTGATTTACGACGCGCGCCGGGTTTTCGTAGGACGCCGAGTACAGCGCTGCAAGCCCAAGCATCGACAGCGACAGCATCAGCACCAGCATCGTGCTGTCGATGCCTTCGGTCAGCCGGAGGGCGACGCGGCGAAGCGGCAGCCGTGCGAGGTCCATCAGTCGCTTTCCTCGTCGGTCTCGTCTTCCGGGGTCGGCTGCTGCATGCCCTGCGGCAGCTTGCCGAGCAGGTAGTAATCGAGCACCGTGCGCGCGATCGGCGCGGCGGCGCGCGCACCG